>Ga0209125_1000029_pt1 | contig 270821 bp, 265 predicted proteins | sample BarGraIncub1131A_FD_184503 | JGI IMG/M metagenome (GOLD analysis project Ga0209125, IMG submission 184503) | Arctic peat soil microbial communities from Barrow, Alaska - Barrow Graham LP Incubations 11-31A (SPAdes) (version 2) | ecosystem: Environmental > Terrestrial > Soil > Wetlands > Peat...
GACTGCTCATTGTTTTAAATATTTTGAGCCATTTCTGGCTTAACGTTTCCGTTGTTTTGTATATCGACGTTTTTCCTATTTAGTTTTCAAAGATCAGCTCGCGACCAGCTCGTTTTTAACTTGCGTTTCTCTCGTTGGCGCTTAGTTATAATACCAAACCCATACTCATGTGTCAACCTTTTTCGCCCATTCTTTCGAACTTTTTAAACGATCATTCATTTGAACCGAAACTGGTTGTAGATAGGTTGTAAAGACTCATCAATAATTATTGTTCGCCTATATAATAAGGATAGCGATCTTATTGGATCACTTGTTTTTGATCAAAGCCAGATACATCTGGAAATAACGATCAATTTCTTTTTCGTTGAACGGTGATTTTTTTTCATGAATAACTTCAATTAAATTTTTCATCGATTTTTCAACTACACGGATCAATTCATCGCTGTAACCCATTTTACTGCCGTGATCTCTGAATTCATCATCATCGAGAACATCAAGCGACCCATCCGGATATACTTTGACATCGAGATCATAATCAATGTTTTTAATGGCTTCTTGATCATATAGACTCGGTGAGGCAAGATTGCAATAATAATATACTCCGCTTTTACGAATCATCGAGATAATGTTATACCAGCGGTCAGTATAGAAAAAACAGATTGCCGGTTCACGCGTATACCATTTACGTCCATCAGCTTCGATTACCCAAGTTTTGTTCGTGACAACGACATATCTTGTAGTATCGGCATCAATCACGAAACCCTGCGACCACGTCCGATGCAAAGAACCGTCATGTTTATAACTTTGAATATAAACTTTAGAACCAATCGTCGGTATCATAACGTATCCTCCTTATCGTGTTGCGAATTTAATTATAGACTATTTCGTTTGCCTTGAAAATATAAAAGCCGTAATTCGCTGTTATTGTGCGATATTACGGCAGGCTTCACGATTGTCCTATTTCGGCAATCATGTGTCGGATATCTTTGCTTAAGATGATCGGTATCAAAGGAATCAAACCTAATAAAGTACCGAAGATAGCTAAAGTACTAAGGTCAAAGTATTCGGCCAAAAATCCATAAGCTAAAACAGAAAGTGCCATACCTCCGATCGAGAATGAAGCAACGAAACCAATAACCGTTGCTCTTTTATCGCGAGGTATTGCTAACGTCATCGTCACATTCAATATTGCGTTTCCGATCACATTAAAGATATCCGAGAAAAAGAAGAAGATCGTTACCCACCAGAATCCATGGCCCAAAAGTGCAACAACAGTAAAGAAAGTGGCTGCAATAAATGAGAATCCGAACATAAACGGACGATTTTTATCCTTTATTTTATGTATCCCCATACCTGCCATCGCAAGTAAGGCAGCTAAACTGCTTGCTGAAATGAAAAGTCCGTATTCGGTGAGCGTCATTCCTTTTTGCAACGCCAACGGGAGTAAAAGTGCCATATACCCTGCTCCCAAGAAATTTGCGATCATGGCACCGATGATAATGAGATTCAGACCCGGGATATGAATAGCATCTTTTGCACCTTGAACGACATCATTCCAAACATGTTTTACGCTGATCGGCATTCCCTGTTTGACTCCTTGCGGAACGCGAATGAAATGTTCCGTAAAGGCTGACAGTAAGAAAGAAAATCCATTGATGATGATCATCGGACCGATACCGAAGAAAGTCAACAGTACACCGCTGACACCTTTACCCACCAAATTGATCAAGCTTTGCGTACCTGAGGTTATCGACTGAGCCCTTACCAGTTCGCTTTTAGGAACTAAATCGACATAGGTAGTATAAGCGGCTGGGCCGAAGAATACAGCGCACACAGAAGCTACCAGAGCTGTAACCAGTACCATATTGATGCTCAATGCATCCTGAACGGCGAGATAACCGACTATAATCATTAATACACCGCGTAAGAAGTCCATTCCCACGATTATTTTCTTTCGATCACTCCGATCGATGATTGCTCCCGCGAATGGCTGGAACAACATGTTGACGATCATACTGATCGAACTCATCAACCCCATCATGGCAGTCGATCCTGTTTTGTTATAAACCCAGAAACCGATTGATATACTGTAAAGAACATCACCGAATACGCTGACCGCATTTCCCTGCCACATCAGAAAGAAATCACGGTTCCAAAGTTTTTTTGTTTTATCTTCAATTTCATTCATATTAGCCACCTCATAATCAATATTATAAATACATATATTAATATAGTCAATATTATTATTGATTATATTAATATATTTCTATTATAAAGTCTGATATATATGAAAAAGAACGGCGAACCGTTCTTTTATACTATTTCGGTAATCGTTTTAGCAACAGCGGTACAGCTACCAGTGATACCAACATGGTCGGTATCATGTACCAAGCATTATAAGACAAAGATGCCCACCAGGTATATTTAAAAAACCAAACACCCGCTGCTGTATGGATCGCCAACCGCATCATGTTTGTCGCAATGATACCGGTCATCAAATTTCCATAGTTTTTGAATAAAACAGCAGTCGAATAAACACTGAACGCAATTACATATTCCAACACAAAATCCAGTAGATCGACTGAATAGAGCGGGCCGGTAACAAACTGCAATGCCACGGTGATCAAGATCACGACCAATCCGCCTTTCCAACCTAACTTGTAGCTCGCCACGAGAAGTACAATGACTCCCAGTCCCAACGTGCCGCCGTTGGGCATTTTAAATATCGGGATTTGGTTGGATATGATATCCAAAACAACAAACATGGCAGAATACAGAGAAATCTGCATCATTGTCAAAACTTGAACTCTATTTTCTTTCATAAAAAACACCTCCGTTGAAAGAGGCGTAAGGACCTGAACTCCCTACGCTAGTTTAACCTAGATCAGGTGATGAGGGTATGCTTTCGCATCTCAGCCGTTAGGCTCCCCTGTTCACTCGTTGATTATACCATATCGTATGGTAGAATAGATTAAAGGAGATTCTGAAAATGCATAAACAAACAGATATTAAAGATGATCTTGGTTTGATTCTTGAACAAATCAAAGCATTGATCGAGAATGAACCTGATTTTCTGGCTAATATGGCGAATATAAGTTCCGTGATCTATCATGGAATGTCGGACATCAATTGGGCAGGTTTCTATTTAATCAGTAATGAAACACTGATATTAGGGCCGTTTCAAGGTCTCCCTGCATGCACGCGCATTCCTTTACTTAAAGGTGTATGCGGAAAAGCCGCCAGCACATTGGTAATTCAGAACATTCGTGATGTTCATCAATTCGAAGGACATATCGCATGTGATTCCGCCAGTAACAGTGAACTTGTGATACCGATGGTCAAAGATGGAAAACTGATCGGCGTGTTAGATCTTGATTCGATTCGATTTGATAGATTCTCGCTTGATGTTCAAACCGCGATGGTAAAAGCCGTTGCGCTGCTATTAGAAAAATAAAAAGGCATTACGCCTTTTTTTCGTGATCGAGTAGTCTTTGTTTAAGTTCAATCCCACCGAAATATCCGGTCAAACCATTGACGCCGACGACTCTGTGACAGGGCAGCACAATCGTAAATGGGTTGACATGACATGCTTGTCCAACGGCACGAAATGCTTTCGGACGTTGTATTTTTTCAGCTAATTGTTTGTATGTGATGGTTTCAGCGTAAGGAATTTTTCCCATTTCTGTCCACACTTCTTGTTGGAACGGAGTTCCTTGGAGTTTTAATTTTAAATCGAATTTAATTTCTTTCCCTTGAACATACTCGGTCAATTGTTCAAAAGCTCGTTTCATTTCACCGCTGACCAGTTCAATAACTTCTTCATCGCAGAAATCGATTTTCGATATTTCGTTTTCATTGCCTTCGATCATCAGATAGCGATCAAAGATCGGTAACGTGATTTTCATACATGCTCCTTCTGCAACATTTCTTCAGCCACTTTGATTGCTTGACTCAGACTAAACAAGCGGACTGTTGCATCTCCGATATTTCGTTTCTCAACTAAATTCATATCCTCCATGCGAATACCGATGGGCTTAAAATCATCCGATTCATATTCATAATCGAGATATTTGCGCCAAACATCTTTTCCCTCAATACTGACTGATGACCCTTGGAGTAAGATGGGTCGAACATTACCGCGTGTTTCAGCCAAATGCATACCGGTACAATTGTCATAACCGACGCCGATCAACAATACCTCGGCTTTTAATTCCACCAATCTTCCGATCGGAGAATCTTGAGCGAAAGTATAAGATAGTGGGTGTGATTGAGTGATCCATTTGGCATACTTGCCCCAGGCCATGAATGCTCCGACCGGATGATCGGAAACCAACACACCTTGACGCAGACGAAGATTTGCAGCGATTGCTCCCATATGCGGCATATCACTGATTTTACCGTCAAAAGCAGGAACGTTTTCTCGAACTTCACTGAACAGATAAGCTTCGATCGGTGGATTTATCCAATAAGCCGGTTCACTGTTATCGTGACCTTGCGCCGGCATCACGATCGTTCCGTCATAACCGACTGCATCCATCAGCGCATCGACAACTGTTCTGGCACCTCCGGCTACATAACCAAGTGATTTAAGCGATGAATGGACTTCAATGACACTTCCTTCTTGAATGCCTAAAAGGCGAAACTGTTGAAGCAGCTTCGCTTTTGTCAGCATCTGTTGTAAGGGTTTATTCTGTAATGACTCCATATTTCACGAACCATTTCTTGAGCGTAGTATATGACAGTGCTCCGGATTGGGAATCCAATAGTTTCCCTTCTTTAAAAATGTAAGTTGTCGGTGTCCATTCAGCTTTAACCAAGTATTTCGCAATCAATGATTCCAGATTTGCACTGACATCACTGTTGATTTCTACATAATAAATTTTGATTTTATAATTTTTGATGATTTCTTTAACGGTTGGTTTAAAAGATATACATGCTGAGCATGTAGAAGCACCTAAGTAAACAACCAACGTTTCACCTTTATCCAACAGTTTTATTACCTCAGCAGCTTTGATCTGTGTCGCTGATGCGGAAGCAGACGTACATCCGCTTAATAACAACCCGCTAACAAGTAATGCCAATAGTAGTTTTTTCATGTGTTTCTCCTAATTCGAGTGGTTATGTGCAATCTTACTTGCTGCGCTCGCAGCAATCGCTCCTACGATGTCATCGAGGAAAGTATTGCATGTACCTTCGATATGTTCATTTAGCTTTTCAATGATTCCGGGCTTAACTTTATCGATATAACCGTAATTGGTCAGTGCGATGGATCCGTATAGATTACAGATTCCGTAAGCCAACACTTCATCGATCCCATACAGTGAGTAGTCATCAATAAGTATATCTTGTAAATCCTTGTCACACAAAGTATTTTGCTCAGCCATCATGTCCAACGATACACCTGTAATGATCGCATGCTGGACTTCACGTTTGCTGATCACGCTGTGTATGACTTCCAACACTTCTTCCACAGTGATCTCAGGATGATATTTTGCTTGCAGATACATGACGCAATCTGCGATATCATACAACGTTACACCGCGGTCATTCAAAAGAGTGATACATTTTTCAAACATGATGTTCTCCTTTTAAACGACAAAGTTCAAAAGCGACTTGGGCACCGACACGAGCGTTGTTTTTGACCAACTCGATGTTGGATGCCAAACTTTTTCCTTCGGTCACGTCTTTTATCTTGGCCAATAAGAACGGTGTCACTTCTTTACCTTTAATATTCAAATTCTCCATTTCGATCAATGCTTCGTCGATCGCTTTATTTATTTCTGCACTTTCCATCGCATATTCGATCGGTATCGGGTTAGAAATCAATATTCCGCCGTCGAGGCCGAAATCTCGTTTCGCTTTAACGATCTTCGCAATTTCTTCAGCCGATTCGACGCGTCCATCCAGTTTGAGTCCGCTGTCACGACTGTAGAAAGCTGCCAGATTTTCGCTTTGATAACCAAGAACAGGTACTCCGAAAGTCTCGAGATACTGAAGAGTAAGCGGAAGATCAAGAATCGCTTTGGCTCCGGCACAGATGACTGTCACATTGGTATGGGCAAGTTCTTGCAGATCCGCTGAGATATCGAATGTTGTCTCAGCTTTGCGATGCACACCGCCGACTCCGCCGGTCACGAATACTTCGATTCCGGCTTTAGCAGCCAGTATCATAGTCGTTGCTACGGTTGTAGCTCCCCATTTTTTATTTGCGATGATCATCGGAAGATCCCGACGACTCACTTTATCGATTCCTCCGCGACTTCCGAACGCTTCGATCTGATCAGCGCTCATACCGATGATTCCGACACCGTCAATGATACCGATCGTTGCGGCAATCGCTCCGTTTTCTTCAATCACACGTTCGACTTCCAGCGCAGTTTTTACATTCTGCGGATAGGGCATACCATGACTGATGATCGTTGACTCTAATGCCACGACCGGTTGATTGTTAGCTAATGCTTTAACTACTTTAGGATTTATATAGATCATAATGAGTTCCTTTCAATAAGACTGTTTTCGATAAGTAATCGAATTCTCTCGATACTCAACTCGGGGTCGACTGTCTGTGAACTCCCAATCGTCAACACTGATGTTGCAATCGCAAAGGTCAATCGATCGATGAACGGCATCTCTGATTGCATCGCATGCACATACGCTCCGACAAAACTATCTCCGCCACCGGTCGCATTCACAATTGAAACAGGTGTCATCTTCATTTTGATAATCTGATTTCCATCACCCGCTACAATTCCGTCTTCGCCCAAACTGATAATGACTTCTTTGACACCTTCTGCTAAAAAGTAATTTACAGCTCTTTTCATATCCGTATCGTTTTGCAGTGGAAATCCACAAAGAACTTCCGCTTCGTAACGATTCGGTTTTATCATTGTAAAATAGCCGAGCAATTCTTTGGCTTTTTCAGCTTTTACCGTTGATATTGGATCCAAAATCAATGGACATCGAATATTTTCACACAGGAAACGAATCGATTCGCGATCCAAATTTGTATCGATCACGCATAAATCATCAGGGTCGATCTTTGAAACAGTTGTAGCTAATCGTTTCAGATCCAATTCCTGAAGGATCTCCATATCAGAGATCGCCAAATGCATGTCACGTCGATGATCCATGACTGCCATGTAGGTCGACGTCGATGTTGTCTGACTAAAAAAACTATCATCCATCTTGATTCCGATTTTCTTGCAAAAATCAAAACAAAGGTGTCCCAACGCATCTTCACCGAAAATGGAAACTAAATGTACTTCATCTTTTAGATAAGCCAGATTCTCAGCAATATTGCGCCCGACTCCTCCGAAGGAAATTGAAATCTTGCCGGGATTTGAATCTGCCTGTCTGAGTGGTTGATTTGGAACGCCAACTATATCTACATTAGCCCCGCCGATTACGTAGGTTTTTTTCATAGTTTCCCTCATCCTTTATTATACACAATGTATTTCAATCTGACGCAATAAGTTATATGATTGTTAGGTACAGAAAGGAATTTATCATGAAAAATATTTCACTTCTACGTCGTTTCAGAGATTTCGAAAACAAAGATTTAGCTTACAGTCTGGCTCTTCAGACATTGGGGTTTGATTCAGCCACAATCGCCCCAAAAAACGGTTCTGCTTATCGTAATACAAAAATGGCGATTTTGAGTGGAGAATCCTTTTCACTCATGACTGGTAAGAAGACGTTAAAACTACTTGAGGCTGTAGCTTCGCTCAATGAGAACTGCATTGAAAAGGAAATCGCCGTAGCCCGATTAAAAGATCTGAATAAAATTAGGTATATCCCTAAAAAAGACTTCATTGCTTATAATCAACTTCGCAACGACAGCGAAGTGATTTGGGAAAAAGCTAAAGAGGAAAATAACTATTCCCTTTTTGAAAATAACTTAAATCAGTTGATCTCGAGTACTCGTGATATTGTGCGTACCCGCAAGAGTCCGTTGAGCGATTATGATGTTTTACTTGCAGACTACGAACCCGGTATGAATCAGGAAAAATATGATGTTTTCTTCACCGTAGTAAAAGAAAAACTTGTCCCATTTCTTCATCAGTTACTAAAAAACGGAACACCTGTCGATATGTCATTTGTGAGTAAGACTTATCCGATCGAAAAGCAGCGCCAATTTATGAAGATCCTAATGGAGAAAATGAAAATCGACCCTAAAAGTACTTACTTAGCAGAAAGTGCTCATCCGTTCAGTTCGAGTTTCAGTAAAAACGACAATCGAATCACCGTTAAATATCATGAAGATAATCTGCTAAGTGCGATTTTCTCTCTTATCCATGAATTGGGACATGCCACGTACAATCATCAGATCAACGATTCTTATGAATCTACGTACTTTTTCGACAATATGTCGATGGGTATGCATGAAAGTCAATCGCGACTGATGGAAAACATGGTGGGTCGCAGTGAATCTTTCTGGAAGGATCTTTATCCGAAGTTGAAAGAGATATTCCCCGAACAATTAAACGGTATTACATTGCAACACTTAGTCAGAGCCATCAATCATGTCGAACCGAGTTTGGTCAGAACAGAAGCCGATGAATTAACGTATCCGTTGCATGTATTGGTCCGCTATGAGATCGAGCGCGGTTTCTTTGACGGAACCCTCACCGCAACTAACCTAGAGAAGATCTGGAATGATAAAATGCTTGAAATACTGGGAGTAATCGTACCCGATGCCGCGCAGGGAGTTCTTCAGGACATCCATTGGAGTGATGCATCGTTCGGTTATTTCCCTACTTATGCATTAGGCAGCGCCTATGCAGCACAGTGGATGGCAACCATGAAGAAACAGATCAATGTTGATGACTTGATCGAAGAAGACCGAATGGATCTGATCAAAGACTGGCTAAAGACGAATATTCATACTCACGGTGGCAGAAAAACAGCTGATCAACTGCTTCCGGAAGTGACAGGTGAATCCTTCAATCCGCAATATTATGTTGAATATCTGATTGAAAAGTATTCAAGACTCTATCAATTAAAATAGCGATATATCACTGATCCCACTTTCCAACGCAATTTCGTTAGAGGTGGGATTTTTTCAGTCCATTTTACCTAATGAGCGATTTATTCAGATAGTAAGCCCCTGCGAGTTAATGAGTCATTCTCTAAGTTAGCTAAAGTTACAAGAAAGCACGGATTGCTCCGTGCTCGTTTTTTATTCCTCTTCGTCTTCTTCTTTAAACTTGGCCGCAGCGGCGATCACATGATCAGCAACTAACTGCGGAGCTGCCTCATAACGATCGAACTCTTGCGTATAACTTCCTTTACCTTGTGTGAAGGAACGTAATTCAGTTGAATAACGCATCATTTCAGCCATCGGAACTTCTGCTGTGATGATCTGTTCATTATCCGTGTTCATATCCATTCCCAAAATTATTCCTCTTCGTTTATTGAAGTCACCGATCACCGTTCCGGTATATTCTTCGGGAACTGCCACATTGACTTTAACAAACGGTTCTAACAAGATTGGTTTTGCGAGCGGCATACCGGCTTTATATGCGAGTCGGGCAGCCATTTTGAAGGCTATTTCCTTTGAATCGACTTCATGATATTTACCATCCACAAGTGAAGCCTTAACACCGACTACTTTATATCCGGCTAAGATTCCTTTATGCATACATTCACGCAGACCTGCTTCAACGGCCGGGAAATACTGTCTCGGAACTGCTCCGCCGACAACTTTCTCTTCAAATATCATGTCATCGCTGTCACAAGGTTCAAATGTGATGAAGACATCACCGAATTGCCCTGCTCCGCCTGATTGTTTCTTATGCTTTCCTTCAACAGTCACTTTTCCGCGAATCGTTTCACGATAAGGAATCCGAGGTTCCCGCATCTCAACATCGATCTTATATTTTGATTTCAATTTATTGATCAAGACATCCAAATGTTGATCACCGATGCCATACAGGATCAATTCTCCCGTTTCACCGTTTTTAACGATCTTACACGATAAATCTTCCTCAGCAATTCGCTGTAATCCGATACTCATCTTATCTTCGTCGTTTTTACTCTTCGGCCAAATACTCATTGCCAACATCGGAGTCGGAAACTCGATCGGTGGGTATGTAACAAGTTTAGTTTTTGTAGCTAATGTATCATTCGTCTGAGTAAACTGCAACTTTACGATTGCACCGATGTCACCGGTAAACAATTTACCGACCGCTAATTGATATTTACCTTTAATGATAAATATCTGTGCGATTTTTTCAACTTTATCTTTCTGAACATTGGTGACTTGAGCATCGGTAGTCAATGTTCCTGTCATTACCTTTACAAACGAAATGCGTCCGACAAAAGGATCGACGATTGTTTTAAATACACGGGCAGTCATCGATTCGTTTTCATTTGTTTGTAATGTGACTGTTTTCCCATCGATATCTTGCGCTTCGATAATACCTTTTTCACCGTATGGAGGCAGATACTCCGTGATCAGATCCATCAATCTTTCAATTCCCGTCAGTTGAACTGCTGATCCGCAATAAACAGGTCGAATATCCCCGTTTCTAATGCCTAAACGAAGTCCTTTAATGAGTTCGGCATCGCTGAAAGTTTCACCGGAGAAGAATTTTTCCATCAGTTCATCACATGTCATTGCGACTGCTTCGCTGATTTGCGACAAATAATCTTCAACGACTGACGTCAGTTCCGCCGGTACTTCTTTAGAGACTGTCCGATCGTTGACATACCATGCTTTGTTCTTGAGAATATTGACTGAACCGACGACTTTACCGTTTTCCACGATCGGGACTTCAAACGGAATGACCGTTTTACCGAAAGCTTCACGCAGCTGATTATATGTTTTTTCAAACGAAGCATTTTCTTCATCCATCTTATTGATAAAAAAGATCGTCGGCAATTTACGTTTGACCACTGATTTCCATGCACGCTGAGTACCGGTCTGGATGCCGTCTTTGGCACCCACAACGATAAGAGCACTATCCGCTACCGATAAACCGGATTCCATTTCCTGGGCATAATCCAGATAACCCGGTGTATCGATGAAATTAATCTTCATGTCTTTCCATTCAATCGGAGCCAATGAAGCATAAACGGATAATCCGCGTTTGACTTCTTCTGCATCGTAATCAAGAACACTGGTTCCATCAAGTGTTTTTCCCATACGATCGGTAGCTTTTGTAAAATAAAGCATGGATTCTACGACAGAGGTTTTTCCGCTGCCGCTGTGGCCGAGTAAAACAATGTTACGTACTTCATGAGCTAAATAGTCGCGCATAAGTGGGGGTCCTCCTATTTGAGAAATGGTTTGAGATCGGCAAAACAGTGTTCACGCACATAATGAATCGCTTTATTACCTTCAGCATCAACCAGTTCTTTGTCTGCCCCGTTGGCTAGTAAATATTGAACAAGTTCAAGATATCCGGAATAGCTGGCCCGCATCAGAGCGGTACAACCGTTGTTGTCCTGTGCATTAATGTTCGCTTTTGCATCAAGCAGCTTTTTAATCACATCGACTCGAAATGCGAGACAGGCTTCCATCAGAGCCGTACGGCCCATTTCATCGACCGCATTGACTTCGGCTCCTGCCCTGATCAACATTTCAACTACTTCGTCTTGACCTAAGAAACTGGCCCTCATCAGTGCATTGCGTCCCTTGGCATCCTGGACATTGACTTCAGCCCCGGTATCAAGAAGCATCTTGACGATCTCACGATGACCTTTCTTGGCCGCCCCCATCAACGCTGTTTTTCCGTTGATGTCCTTTGCATTCACATCTGCGTGGGTATCGAGCAGATAGCGGACAATTTTCTCATGTCCTCGTTTTGCACTGCGCATAAGCGGTGTACGGCATTCCGCATTGCGGAGATTCACGTCGGCGCCCTGTTGCAGTGCGGCTACCACTTTGGCGAAATCACCCGAAGCGGCAGCATCCCAGAATACTTGATTTGTTTGATCCATATCAATTCCTCCTTGGTCGTTCAAACAAGATTAATTGTAAAAAAAAGATGGACATATTAAATCCATCTTAAAACACAATGAATACACACAATTGGGCGAAGGACACAGGTCCTCCGAATACTCTTTCTTCATGTTGCGGTACACTCAATACAAGTTTGAATTGCATAATTCAATACCCCGTTTCATTATTTTTCATACCCAGTTGATACTCTAATTGTACCCTTTTACAAGTACATTACAAGTGGTTTACTTGATTATTCACGCAATTTTCTTATTTCTTTTTAGATTCCTATGTAAGCTTTTTCACTAGTGATTTTTTTCTCCAAATCCGCTATAATTTAGACAGAAAAACCGGTGATCCCATGCCAATTATTTTCACACTAAGCGCCCTATTTTTCCTTTTTCTTCTCATTCGTTTGAGTCTTGCAAAAAATCCAAAAAAACGTTTTCTCATCAAATCGGTCGCTTGTTTTCACTTTGTATTGCTTGGAATCTTGGCTTCTTCCAATAATCTGGTAAGGCTTGCCGATCTTTTCATCCTCATCGGTTTGATTGTCTCATTTATGGGTGATATTGCCCTTGGATTGAAACACCGTTTTAAAATTGCTTTGCCGCTTGGAATTTTATTTTTTGCCGGTGCACAGATCTTTTACATTCTGCATTTTGGAGTCAATGAACTGACGTTATATCTGATGATACCGTTCGGCATGCTGATGTTCCTTTTCGGTTATCGTGCTTATCACAGTAATAAGTATGATTTTAACGGGTTGAACATACCGGTAGCTGTCTATGCGTGTTTGATGACATTCACATTGGTTGCCTCAGTTACCCATTATCGAGAACTACCTTTATTATCTTCACAGTTAAGTATGTTTGGCATCGTCCTTTTTTTCATCTCTGACTTCACGCTTGTCCATGTGTATTTCTATCAAAAGAAAAGTAAAACATTAGTCGTGCTTTACTTGACTTGTTATCATATCGGACAGCTTCTGATTGCCCTCAGTCTTTGGTACTAGGAAAAACATAATAAGCAAAATCAAGATACTCTTCAGCCGTCAATGTAGTATCCGATGAAACATCAAAGTGATGCAGACCGTCTTTCAAAAAACCGGTTTTTGTTTTCATGAAATAGGTTGTCATAACACGATCGGACTTATCCGGAATCGGATCATCCCATGTTGCATCCAAATAAAGCCATTCTGATCCGTTATAGACCAGATTCCATGCATGCTGCATGATTTTAGACGATATATACAGAATTGGAATATTCAGCGGAACGCTGAGTGCGATCATTGCTTTACTGTAGCCGCTGCACACGGCTGTTTTAGCCAATAGAGCTCCATAAGCTTCAAACGATGAATGCCCTTTCGATTCTTCAAGATTAAGCGATGTGATCGATGTATCATAGCGGACTTTCCCAACCACATAATCATGCAACGTCTGGATCTTTCTTGTATTATCCATGGAAGCATTCGTATAGGTAGCGAGGATATTAATCACTTCCGTCTTTACTTCGTCCTGATGACCGACCAACGGAATAATTTCAATAAACTGTACTTTATCGACAGTCTTCCCGCTTTTTGTATATTCGGTATAACCGCTCGATAACGTAAACGGATAAAAATAGATACTCTCAAGATAGATAAACGTCTTATTTAAAGAAATCGGAACTTCACTGATAAAATTCAACTTGGTTATTCCGGCTTCACTTTGAACCATGAGCAACAGCGCCAGTTCCTGTTCGGAAGAAATCGAGAATATTTCCGTTTCCTTCATATAGTAAGCGGGCTTTGAACGATTGAATACATGCTGAGCACCGTAATACGAAGTTGCCGGTACACTTAATGTCGGCACAAACGGGATTTTATTTACGAATGGATTAAAAGCACAACCACTGATCAAAAGGCATACGACTAAGGTAAGTATTCTCTTCATTTGTCTGTCCGTTCACTCAGTTTAGTTTGATGCAATCTGCGACAAAGTTCAACGATATTCTGTCTTCCAGTCGCAAGATTGATGCGATAACACGGAATACTGGAATGATAATGGCGTCCCGAGATTCCCATTACTTTGATTTTCTCGAAATACGCTTCGACTTCGTCGTCATTCGAACACAATTCTCGCATATCCAACCAACACAAGTATGTTCCTTGCATTTCAAACATGCTGATTTGTTTTATGGATGTTTCCAGATAAGATTGCAGATACCGAGCATTACCGGCGACAATTTCTTTGACTTGATTCAGCCAATCTTCACCTGTACTGTAGGCAGCCATGATCGCTGCATAAGCAAGACCGTCAGTATGGTGATAAAGTTGACGATTGATGAATTGCAGATATTTGATTCGATCTTGCCGATTTTTTATAAATATAAAGGAAGTCGATAAACTTTGAAGATTGAAAGTTTTCGAAGCACTTAACAGTGTAATAACCTGCGGATCGATCGAAGAAGCCGAGGTGAAAGGTAAAAATGACCAATCACTGTGGATTTCATCGCTGACGACCGTCACATTGTGTTTTTTAGTGATCGCAAGAAGTTCAGAAATCTCCTCATGTGACCAGACGCGCGATATCGGATTTTGCGGTGAACATAGTAAAAAAACTTTCGCTTTTGTGCACGCTTGTTCAAACGCTTCAAAATCGAGTTTGTAATTGTGTTTCTCCAAAATCAGAGGAACCTCTAGTACTCTGCGTTGATTGAGTTCGATGGCCAGATAAAAAGGTTCATAGACAGGCGGCATGATAATAACTTGATCATTCACTTCAGTGAATGCCTGAACGCACCAACTGAGAACTGTATTGACTGAAGGTCCGAGAATCATTTCTTCTTCTTTGATTTGACTGAAATATCGGCGCTTGTACCATTGGGTGATGTTACGACGCAGCACATCATCGATCATGCAATAACCAAGTACCCCGGTTGTCACTTGATGAATCAATGCTTCTCTAATTTCCCAAGGAACCATAAAATCCATATCAGCAATTGAAAAGTCCATAACGGTATCTCGTTTGGGAATTGTTGATTGTTTAATTGACCGGGTTGTGTCCCGTTCCGTATAGATAACTGTCGGTTTCATTCGATCACCTTCTAGCTTTTATTTTAGCACACTCAGACTAAAAGAAAAGAAGCTTATGCTTCTTCGTCTTTGAGAATGTATTGTATCACCAAACATCCGGGTCCGCCGTGGGTGATCATCGCCGGCGACAGTTTCATCATTTCTATGTCCGGATTCTGTATTCTTCTATTTAGTGCATCGACAGCTGCCTTTGCAGCTTCGGTGTTAAAGGCGTGAGCCACAAAAATTCTGTGTTTTTCGCTGACTCCGTGTTTCAACAGATCATCGATGATTGAAGTGACAGCCCCACTCCAAGTACGGGCGACCGAGAATTTTTCGATTCGCTCACGGTCTTCAGACTGAAACATGATTGGTTTTAAATGAAGAAATCCGCCTAAAGTAGCGGCGATAGGTGTTAATCGTCCCGAACGTTTCAAGAACCCGAAATCGACCGGAACGACAAACGATTGGCTTTCCTTCAAACAATTTTGCATCCTAGCAACGATTTGCTGCATGGATGTTGATGTTGACGCAAGACGAACTGCTAATTGAACCAGATAGCGATTGGGACCGGCTACCGAAGCTGAATTAAAAACAGTAACATTATCTGCCGACATGCTTTTTTTAACTGCACAGGCTGAATCATAGGCCGAACTCAGCCCTTTTCCGGTGGTAATATGAAGTGTTTCCTCACCGTTACAATTTTCATACGCATTCATTATATCTCCGACAGACGGTTGTGATGTTTGCGGATGGGTATCCATGATTTCTTCGATAAACGAGGCAGAACTTATATCAAGATAATCCCGATAATTTCGATTACCGATCGATACTTGATTTGGAACTAAAATCACATTTTTTTGCTTTGCTTCTTCAACCGTGAAATGACACGTCGTATCCGAGATGATTCTCATAGGCTAGCCCTCCTATAAATTTATTCTAGCACAAAGAACAAACACAGAAATAGTAAATAGTTATTCCATCCGCTTTAAATCAAAAAAAAAGCTTACGCTTCTTTGTCTTTCAAAATATATTGGATAGCTACACAACCCGGTCCGCCTTGTGTGATCATTGCAGGTGACAATTTAAGTAATTCAATGTCCGCATTTAGAATGCGTTTTCCGATCGCTTCGACGGCTGATTTAGCAACTTCCATATTCATTGCATGTGATACGTAGATTTTATGTCGACTGTCGATTCCTTTTGCCACAAGTTCTTCGACCACGGAAGAGATAGCCCCGGACCAAGTACGTCCGATCGTGAATTTTTCTAAACGTTCACCATTTTCGGTTTGAGTCAGTATCGGTTTGATTTTCAAGAAACCACCGATCGTAGCGGTCATAGGAGTCATTCTTCCTCCGCGTTTTAAAAAAGAAAAATCGATCGGAATCAAAAATGATTGACACTCCTGCATGCAGACCTGCATGCGTGCAATCGTTTCTTTGACTGATTGTGCGTTCTCTGCCATCTTTACAGCCAATTGAACTAAGTAACGTTGTGGTCCGGCCAATGTTTGTGAATTGAAAACAGTCACATGGTCGGCTGCTGTACTGTTCTTGATATCACATGCTGAATCATAGGCCGAACTGAGCCCTTTAGCCATTGTGATGTGCAATGTTTCTTCACCTGCTGTTAATTCATAAGCATCCATAACTTCACCGACAGCCGGCTGTGAAGAATAAGCGGTTCCATTATTGATACTTGCGATAAAGGCCTCAGAATCGATGTCCAGGTAATCCCGGTAATTGTTGTTATTCAAAGCGATTTGTAAAGGTATCAGAATCACATTGGCTGCTTTTGCCTCTTCAACCGTAAAATGGCTACTGGTATCCGTGATGATTTTCATGGTACTACCTCACTCTCCGGTATATTTTAGCATACCTAACCATATAAGTGTATTATTTTGAGATTCGAACCTTTATCTTTGAGTGATGAGCGTGTAAAATAAACACAGAGGTGAAATTATGAAATTCAATGAATACATTTACTTACGGCCGGACTATGCGGAAATCAGTGCTCAGTTAAACGATCTGACTGAAAAATTCGCAGTAGCTGAGACTTCCGAACAACAGCTTAAACTCATCACAAACATTAACACGATTAGAAATCACGTAACAACAATGGGGACGATTTCCAGTATCCGTCACTCGATCGATACGGAAAATGAGTTCTATGAAACTGAAAATGATTACTGGGATGAGCACAGTCCTTTATATGAAGAGTGTACGGTCAATTTTTATAAGGTATTGCTTTCATCAAAATTTATCGATGAACTGAAAGCCGTATTACCGGATCCTTTTTTCAAAATCGCTGAATTTTCGCTTAAGTCCTTCGATAAATCGATCATTGTAGACTTGCAGGAAGAAAACAAGACAGCATCGCTCTATTCAAAACTGCTGGCGAGCGCTCAGGTCGAATTCGAGGGAAAAATTTACACCTTGCCCCAATTGACACCGTTGACCCAATCGACAGATCGGGCATTGCGCAAACGTGCGATGGATGCGAAAACAGGTTTTCTGCAACAGCATGAAGCAGAAATAGATGATATCTATGACAAGTTGGTCCACCTTCGCGATTCCATAGCCCGTAAACTCGGTTACGCGAATTTTATCGAACTCGGTTATATCCGCATGCTTCGTTTGGATTACAACGCCGACATGGTCGCAAACTTCCGCAAACAAGTTTTGGAAAATATCGTTCCGGTTGCCGAGAAATTGTATGCACGCCAAGCTGCTCGTTTGAGTTTGGATAAACTCCGTTATTTTGATGTGAAGTTTGAATTTGCGGACGGGAACGCCACTCCGATCGGGGATCCGGATTATATCGTCGCTCAAGGTCGTCAAATGTATCATGAATTAAGTCCTGAAACCGGTGAATTCATCGATTTCCTGTTAGATCATGAATTGGTCGACTTGGTCAGCAAAAAAGGCAAAGAAGGCGGCGGTTATTGTACGTTCATTCCTGATTACCAATCTCCGTTCATTTTCTCGAATTTCAACGGTACATCCGGTGATGTGGATGTTCTGACCCATGAAGCCGGTCACGCCTTTCAAAGTTATCAAAGCCGTTGGATCGATATTCCCGAATGTGCCTGGCCAACCCTTGAAAGTTGCGAGATCCATTCAATGAGTATGGAGTTTCTGGCTTGGCCGTGGATGGAGAAGTTCTTCGGTGATGCTGCCATGAAATACCGTTACACGCATCTTGGAGATGCCATCAAATTTATTCCTTACGGTGTGCTTGTCGATCACTTTCAACATGAAATCTACGCGCATCCGGACTTCACTCCGACTGAACGCAAACAAGCTTGGCGTAAGTTGGAAAAAATGTATGTGCCGCATATGGATTACGAAGGCAATGATTTTCTGGAAAAAGGATCCTATTGGTTCCAACAGGGTCATATCTTCGGAAGTCCGTTCTATTACATCGACTATACGCTCGCTCAGATCTGTGCCCTGCAATTCTGGAAACGTGCCAATTCACAGGATCCCGAAACTTGGCCGGATTATCTGAAACTATGTAAACTGGGCGGAACCAAATCTTTCGTCGGTTTAGTAAAAGCAGCGAATCTACTCTCACCGTTTGACGATGGTTGCGTTAAGTCAGTTATTAGCGATATCGATGAATGGCTAAGTAATATCGACGACCAATCATTGTAAACGAAATAATTTTTCAAAAAAAACCAAGCAATCATATGTTGCTTGGTTTTTACTTGGTTGTCGTTAATATAACTTCGAAGAATTTGATTCCTTGCATGAAACTATCGATCTTGATCCGTTCATTATCCGCATGTAGCGTTGAAATATCTTCAATAAGTGACGGAAACGGAACAAACCGGTAAGTTGCCTCCGCCATATCGCTGTAAACACGACTGTCGGTAGCTGCTACGACCGGATATGGTGCAACCACTTTATATTCTGGGAAACTTTGTAGGATCGCTTGTCGGACTCGATCATAATGCGGACCATTCGTCGGGCTCAGCGTTGTGGGCTCATTTGCCATCAGAAGTGTAACTTCCACAGCACTGCCGGCTAGTTTTTTCAAACGATTCATAACGTGATCAACACTGTCTCCGGGAGCCAAGCGTAGGTTCAACACGACACTTGCTTTCTGCGGCAGAACATTTGAAGCTTTACTTCCCTGTGCCTGTGTCATAACGCATGTTGTGCGGACGAGTGCCGCACTCATCGGCGAACGAGTCAGAGCTTTTAACAACAGCGGTCCGTTCACATTACGATGAGCGAATAAACTCTTTAAAGGTTGTTTCATATGCGGAACCAATGCATCAAACATCGCCGCAGCTGCCGGATTGAATGAAGACGGGAATTTATGATTTTCAATGCGTATCGCAGCTTCGCAGACCAAATTCAATGCACCTTTTTTAGGGGGCATAGAAGCATGTCCGCCTGGTTGACTGACACTCAGCATGACATCCATATAGCCTTTTTCGCAGATACCGATCAGTGCGATATTTCCATCAACACCCATCGCTTTGCCGGAAATGAAGGCTCCGCCTTCATCGATGATCAGTCCGAACTTTACCCCTTGTGATTTTAGGTATTCCATTGTTTTTCGAGCCCCTGAATCAGCTACACTGCTTCCGGTTTCCTCGTTATGACCTAACAGGATGTAAATATCTTGATTAAATATCAATTGGTCACTGAGACATGATTCAACAGCCTCCAGAATCGCTGCTACTTGACCTTTCATGTCAAGCGTACCGCGGCCATACACATAACCGTCTCTGATCTCGGCACTGAATGCGTCACAGATCCAACCTTTTTCGCTTACCGGAACGACATCCATGTGTCCCATCAATCCCAAAGGCAATCTCGAACCATCTGTTCCTTTTAGATGAAATATCAAACTATTGCCTTCAATCAGAGTCACTTCGGCTTGCTGGTGCAAGAGCGGATAATTATTCGCAAGCTGCTCCCTTAATTTCGCAAATTCGGAATAATCGATTCGACTGCGATCGGGATAAGAAATCGTTTTGCATCTGATCAGATCTTGAAGATGACTGACTGCCTTTTTTTCATCAAACATACTGAATCCTTCTTTCATTTGTTATAGAAAAAACATCTTCGACCCGTAAGTAAAAGATGTTTAGTTGGTTATACTTTGGAAAGTTTTTCGACTTTGAGTATCATCCAGAAACCGATAATGAACAACACGATCAATGTAAGCACACCGTATTTCGATGAACCGAACAAGATAGCACACGCTGACAGTATGAGCGGTCCGAAGAAGTCGGCGAATTTTCCGAAAATATCGAAGAATCCGAAATATTCGTTGGACTGTTCTTTGGGAACCAATTTACCGTAATAGGAGCGCGATAGAGATTGAATTCCACCCTGTGCAGTTCCGATGATCACAGCCAATACCCAGAACTCCCAAGCTCTGTCCAATTGATAACCGAACACACAACAGAACATATAGATACCGATGTAGACTTTGATCATCGTAAGTGATCCATATTTCTTTGCCAAAATTCCCGCTAAAATAGCACATGGGAAAGCTACAAATTGAGTCAGAAGCAAAGCCAAAATCATTTGCGTTTGATCGATACCGACTTCTCCGCCATACGTGGTAGCCATTGAAATGATTGTATATACTCCGTCGATATAACAGAAATAACCGATAATATAGTAGAGCAGTTTCTTATCTTGTCTGATCTTCCCCAACGTTATGATAATGCGTTTAAATGATTCGGCAACGATATGCGGTTGCGGTTCCATATAATAGGTTTGTTTGACATTTTTCAGCATCGGTATCGTCAATAGACCCCACCATAAGATCGTGATCAGAAATGAGATCTGCGTCGGAAGATAGCCGGTCATTCCGAATGGTTTTAACAGAATCAATGCGATTCCGATAATGAACGGTACACAACTGCCGATATATCCGAATGCATAACCATAGGATGACACTACATCCATGCGTTCATTGGTCGCTACATCGACCAACATCGAATCGTAGAATACGTTACAAGCAGAATATCCGAGACGAGCAATGATAAACAGAAACAGAAATGCCTGCCAATCCTGAGTAACGGTAAACGACAAACATCCAAGAATCCCCATTGCCAGAAAGAACACAAACATCTTCTTTTTCATTCCTTTATAATCAGCGATCGCACCGAGTATCGGTGAAAGCAATGCCAGTGCCAAAACTGAAACGGAGGTCGCTACTCCCCATAAAGCTGTCGCATTAGTCGAAGAAACACCGGCGTTTTCAGCTAATGCTCTAAAATAAACAGGAATCGTTGCTGTGATAATTAGGATAAAGGCGGAATTGGCTACATCGTATAGAATCCAGCTCTTTTCTTCTTTCGTCAGTTTCATAAATGAATCCCCTTTTATGTTAGCCTAATTATAGCATTCTCTATCATAAATAGGAGAGGAACTTATGTTAATATTGCGTAAAATTAAGCTATATAGGATCAGATTCAACATGTGTTTATCTGTTTATCGAGAGACTTCACTTTCGAATTGTCTCAATAATACACGGATGTCTCCGGCTGTTTCTTCCAGAAACGTAAAACGGAAACGATGGATGCCACTATGGTAAAGCGATCCTGCATAACTGAGGTGTGTATCTGCCTTATCTTCGGTAATATGCATCATGCAAAGACGGTCACCTGCCATGCGATGAATACTGCCTTTTCTGTCTTTCAGACCGAAAGTTTGATTGTGGCAAAGAGCACACTGAAGCGGTGTTGTTCCGTATTGAATAGATATCGGACAACTGCGCATTACCATCATTTCGCGATGTCCGTAGATCATTGTTTCAAGTCCGCCACAGCTACCGTGAACTTCTTTCAACTCAGTCGCAAGTGCGATCTGTTGGATCGGATTGAGTTCGACTGACATCATGACGGAGGTGAGTCCTTGATTCAGATAATAAGCAGCCGTTCTGGCATTACTGACATTTAGACCGAAATCTCCGTGGGCTGTTTGTTGATCGCTGATATCATCATTAAACGTGGAAACGACGATGCGTGAAAACTTCTCCGATATTCCTTGCGGGTTGACACGTAATGTTCGAACGTAGAATCGCGGATCGTCAAGTGTAGGAAACAACGACGGGTCATCACAGATGATCTCTTCCACACCCTCTTCAATACATACATTGAGCTGGGTTTGATTCGTGACCAACGCAGTTCGAATCAATCCATGATCGGCAGTGGGTACAGTCAATACTGTTTCGTTAGATTTTGCATAACTGAATTCCGGTTTTTTGCATTTCTCAGCCAATTCATCCAGTGCTTTGCGGCGTAAAGCATTCAGTTGGGAAACTGCGATAAAACTTTGATTATCATTATGGATCGTTATATTTCCGGTTTGAAAGATCGTATCTCCTGTTTTTGCCAAAGTACGGGACAATTGAACATCATCGATCGCCGTTTGACGGGCACGGTCGATCGGCGCATCACTTGTCACCGAGATCATTCGCCCATTGGAACTGCAGTTCAATACAGCTGCTTGTCCGTGGTTCACAGTCAGTTCCATCGAAACATCGACTCTGCGCATCGTCGAATGCAGTGCTTCTTGTAATCGATTCAGCTGTTTGATATCGGACGTCTTGACGACGTCGCTGCCCACATCGATTTGCGTATGTTGTTGAAGTTCGATGATACACGGTGCTTTTGCTTCTTTGACAAGCAGATCATTGACGTAAAGAAAATTGACCGTAAACCCCTCATCTTGACCTTTCTGCATGATTCGAATTCCATCACCTTGCTTCAGGTCTTCACTAAGTTTGATTTGGATCTTTGTTCCGTTGCAGGATATGACTTTTCCGATTTTTACACCGACATGACTGCTGGTTTGCCATTGCAAAATTTCAGAAGTTGGATTATTAAACATGAATCCAGATGTAAAACCGCGCGAAAATATTTTTCTCAACTCATGTAATTCCGGCTCAAGATTGATTTTCGATTGGTGATTTAGAATACGATCCAATTCCTTGCGATAACTTGATACAACTTGGGCAACATATTCGGGACGTTTCATTCGTCCTTCGATCTTCATACTTGCGATTCCCGCATCACACAACTCTTTAAGATGTTCAAGTGTACACAGATCTTTAGGACTGATCAAAAAGGAGCCATCGGTGGCAACTTCTTCCCATCGATTCTGAGAACGTTTCATCAGCGTATAGGGTAATCGGCACGGTTGAGCACATTCACCTCGGTTACCGCTGCGGCCGCCGATCACATTGGACATCAAACACTGGCCGGAGTAGGAAACACACAGGGCACCATGAACGAACACTTCGATCTCAACGCCGGTGGCTACCATTTCTCGCAATATTTCGATCGGTGTTTCACGAGCGGCAACAATCCGCGTAAACCCCATTTTTTTGGCCCATAAGACTTGCGCAACATTATGGATATGCATCTGGGTCGATGCATGAAGCGGCAGATCGGGATAACGCTGTGAGATCGCATAAGCCATTCCCACGTCCTGAACGATCAGCGCATCCACATGTAATTCAACCAGCTGATCGATATATGTAAAAAGAGCTTCAAATTCATCGTCGAAAATCAGCGTATTGACTGTAATATAAACACTGACCCCGTAACTGCGACCGTATTCCGTTGCCCATTTAAGGTCTTCCATGGAAAAATTCGCAGCGTTAGCCCGCGCATTGAATAATTGTCCGCCGAGGTAAACAGCATCTGCACCGTTTTGAACAGCCGCAATCAATGAATCTTTACTTCCGGCCGGTGCCAGTATTTCTGTTTTTTTCATAAGTTCCCTCAATTTCCGATCAAGTAAAAAAGCCCTTTACAGGGACGACTTCTTCATCTTGATAAATTCTTTGACACTGTCAGCCATTTTTATATCACCGACAACGATCACAATGTCTTTCGCTTGAAAAACAGCTGTCGGACCCGGAGACAGAATAATATTTCCATCCCGCTGGACGGCTATAATGGTAGCTTGAGTATTCTGCCAAAACTTTGACTCGGCAATCGTTTGTCCGATGATATGCGATGAGGCCGGAATCGGAATCTCAAATTTCATCAATGGATCTGAGTAGCTATACCGTTGATTGAAGTCAGCGATCTGATTCACTAACGAAACTATTTTCTGATCGAGTTTTTCCCGTTCGATCATCAATTTTTTCAGTTCATGTTTTAATGTGTGTACGTCATTGTCACCGCTGAACCGTTCCAGATATAACATTGCTTGTGTTTTTGATTTAATCACGGCTCCGCTGTTATGATGAACTTCAACGATCTCCATTTCTTCCAATAAACTCAGTGAACGACGGATCGTTTCAGGAGAAACACCGTACTCGCTGGACATTAAAGAGCGACCGGAAATTCGCGTTCCTTCTTTGAGATCCTCACGTGCTATTCTTACCGCGATATCAAGCGCAATTTGCGCATATACCGGTTTTGAATTTGTTTTTTTCATAGGTTACCTCCCTATTTATCGACATTATACCATGCTTTCGTAAAACTCGACAAACTGACACCAAACTATGCTAAATGAACTATTTGTGAACACTTATTCCAATAACGTTGAAAATTTGTGAAATTATGTTATAATCAAAATCACAACAGACTAACAAATCGAGGAAACTCTATGAAGAAATTTATACAGGATATTATTACTGCGGTGTATCCTAAACCTTTCACCAAAGAATTAAAACATTACTTGAACTACTATAATTACCAACGATTGAAAAATTTTTCAATTCTTTTATGGTTATCAGAAATGATTTTCATTCCTTATTTAGTTGCCAACCGAAACATGTTCGCTCAATATCAGAGTTTTCTGATCGTGAACATCGGGCTGTTGACCCTATCCATTGTTTACTTTGTCTTTTTCTGCCTTAAATCCAATTTAGGCGATACCCACCGTAAAGTGACGCGTAAAGGTCTTGTCGCATTCTTGTTTTGTTTTTCGGGATTGATGTGTCTGTTTATGCAGACCGGTCAAAGTGTGTTTCTGCTCAATGAATATTTCGTTATTACCGTGTTAGTATGCGGTGTGTTATTTATGATCGAAACTAACATCTTACTTATGATTTGTGCCACTCTCGGCTATTCATATCTGCTTGCCAGCAACAAGCTGGTTTCATCCGATTTAAACACTACGTATCTGCAACTCACCGTTTTGCTCATTATCACTTTCTATATTTCTCGTTCGATGTTTAAAAATGTCGTCTATACCTTTTCATTGAATCAGCGATTACAGATTGCCAACAGCGAATTACAGTTATTATCCCAAACTGACCCGTTAACCGGATTGTTTCAACGACGCGGATTCGAACATTGGATCAACGGTGTCTGGCAAGAATCCATTATGGAACAACGCTATGTATGCGGGTTGATGCTGGATGTCGATTATTTCAAGAAATTCAATGATACTTACGGCCATCAGTCCGGTGACCAAGTGTTGGTTGAAATTGCCAGCTGTATTAAAAGTGCGTTACGAACAAGTTCAGATTTTGTCACACGCTACGGCGGGGAAGAATTTCTGATTATCCTCCGTGATGTGGAAGAGCACAGTGCTTATCAAGTCGGATTGCGAATACTTGAAGAAGTAAACCGCCGTCATATCGAATTCAGTTCGTCACCGATCAGTGATCGAATCACACTTTCAGTCGGTGTGGCACAGCTTCTCCCCACAAAAGGTTCGACGTATCACGAACTAGTGGAATCAGCTGACAAAGCATGTTACCGAGCTAAAGATTCCGGTCGCAATTGTGTCATCAGTCACATGTTGATGAAAAAAGACGCCTAAGCTGAGAATCACAGCGCAGACGTCTTTTTTATGTAATTGTTTAATCAGATAATGAAACTGATTTGATATTCTTTTCTTTCCAACTCAGCTGCATCCGTCATTTCTTTGAACTCGCCTGTTAGATTACGTGCACTCATCACACAATAGATGAAAGCCATCATGATTCCGATATCCAATGTTTTTGTTTTTCTTGGGATCAGATCGGTAATTCCGTTATGTGTCATATATAGATCGATGCGATCGTTTGTGACGACCAACCACCATGGTTGCCCATTGGATGCTGAAGGTGCGAGTCGCAATGTATCAAGAAGATTGTTGCCGGTCGGTGCTTTTCCGATTCCGGAAGCCGGTTTACGAAGAAATTCTGCGATCGTCAAGCGATAGGATGGTACTGCGGGAAGGCCGAAAGCCATCGTCGCAAGATGTTCATATCCTTCTTTCTTATGACGCGGTTCTACTTTTCCAAGCCAACAAGCACCCCAACCTTGCATTGAACACCAAAGTTCGAGAAACTCGATCATCATCGCACTTTTGATACGAGATTCACCGTCTTTAATCTGAAACTCCATGTATTGCGGAGCTTCAACCATAAATAAACCGCTTACCTGGCGGCGGGTCATTATATCGAGGGTTAGATCCAAAGGTCCAAAATCTTGTTGTATTTCACTGAAAGCCTCTTTAAGTCGATTCAATACTTCTTCGTCAAATACATCAGGCAAATAACGTCTGACTGATTTACGACGAGCCGTATACTCAGCTAATTTTCGATAGTCCACACAGATCCCCTCCTTATTCCTCTTTAATTCTACCATAAATTAGGCCTAAACAAAAATAAACCCGGGATATTTCCGGGTTTATCGTTATAATGCCGCTTTATAAAGGTGTTCTACCTCAGTCCAATTGACCACATTCCAGAAATTTGTGATGTATTCCGGACGACGATTTTGATATTTCAGATAATATGCATGTTCCCAAACATCCAGTAACAAGATCGGTTTCAACCCTTCTGTCAATGGTGAATCTTGATTAGCCGTCGATACAATTTTCAATGTTTTCTCAGGCGTGACCACAAGCCATGCCCAACCGCTTCCGAAGCGTGTCTTAGCTGCAGTCGAAAACGCATCCTTAAATGCATCGACTGATCCAAAGGCTCTTTCCACTACTTCTCTCAACAATCCGGTCGGTTCGTTTCCTTGTCCGACTGCCAACAATGTCCAGAACATTGAATGATTGAGTGTTCCTCCGCCGTTATTTCGTACCGCGTTGCGAATATCCTCCGGTACCAATGTGGGATCCGCAAGAAGTTTTTCAAGCGGCAGATCTGCTACCTCCGGATGTTTTTCCAGTGCAGCGTTCAAATTATCGATATATGCCTGATGGTGTTTATCGTGATGTATGGTCATCGTCTCTGCGTCGATGTAAGGCTCTAAGGCGTCAACCGGAAATGCTAAAGCAGGTAATGTATATTTCATGTTTTTTTCTCCTTGAATGTACCTTAAGAATAACAAAACCGAATTTTGATTTCAAACTATATGACCGCTAAAATAAAACAGTAACTGAATACTTGATTATTGGTTGATCAAAAAAAAACATCCCGAAGGATGTTTAACTGCGTTTAACTTTGCGAAGACGCCTGAGTATCGTCGGAACCAGCAATACGGCTACCGCGATTTCAACAAGACCGTTGGTACCGATCAATGTCGCTATGATCGTTGACAGTGTTTGACTTTGCGGAAATAATGTTCCGCCCGCAAATAAACTGATGGCTCCTAAAACCAGAATCGTATTGGTTACCGTACCCAAAACTGCAAGCATCGTATCTTTGAAAATACCGTTCTTCACCATCTTGTTTAAAAAGATAGATCCGTATGATACTGTCAATCCGACTAATAAACGCGGAAGTATCGATATCAACGGATTTAGAAACAACGCTCTTTCGAGTGGGCTTACCACGGAAGTCAGTACCTTCAGCCAACTTGTCACGCCCCAGGTCAGTCCAAGAATAAATCCCCCTAACGGCCCCAACAATACTGATCCGATAATGACCGGAATGTGCATCGTCGTGACAGTCAGGATATTGACTTGAATATACCCGATGTTCGGAACAAATGTCATAACGAAAATGATTGCGATGAACAGACCAATTGTTGTGATCTGTGTAGTTTTCTGACGGCTTTGACTCATGTGTTTCTCCTTATTGAGGTAGCTCTTCAACTTCAAACAACGGAGTAGACAGATAACGTTCTCCGTTATCAGGCAACAGAACTACGATTGTTTTCCCTTCATTCTCTTTGCGTTTGGCGACTTGAAGAGCAGCGTATACAGCGGCTCCCGAAGATATTCCCACGAGGACACCTTCAAGTCGTGCGATTTCCCTTGCGGTATCGTAGGCTTGTTGAGTTTCAACAGTGAGGACTTCGTCATAAACGCGGGTATTCAAAATCGAAGGGATAAATCCGGCAGCCCATCCTTGAATTTTATGCGGACCGGCTTTGCCTTCAGAAAGAAGCGGTGAGTCTTTCGGCTCTACTGCTATTATCTTAACACTTGGACTGACAGATTTCAAATATTCTCCGGTTCCGGTGATCGTTCCGCCGGTGCCGATACCCGCTACAAATATATCGATTTTACCCTCTGTATCTTCCCATATTTCGGGACCGGTCGTGGTGCGATGGATTTCAACATTGGCTTGGTTGTCAAACTGTCCGGGCATGAAAGCACCCGGAGTGGCTGCGGTGATTTCTTCTGCTTTTGCGATCGCACCTTTCATTCCTTTGGCTGCTTCTGTCAATACTAACGTAGCTCCATAGGCTTTCAACAACTTACGACGCTCGATACTCATGGTTTCCGGCATGGTCAAGATCACCTTATAGCCGCGTGCTGCCGCTACCGACGCTAAACCGATTCCGGTATTACCGCTCGTCGGTTCAACAATAACTGAACCTTCTTTAAGCAATCCTTTTTCTTCCGCATCAATGATCATGGCCAATGCGATTCGATCCTTTACACTGCCCGCCGGATTCTTGTATTCCAATTTCACAATGAAATTAACTTTGATACCATGATGTGCTGCATATCGATTCATCTGCAGTAATGGTGTTTTCCCGATCAGTTCTGTCGTACTCTGGTAAATTTTACTCATAAATAATCTCCATTTCATAGTAAATCTATATGTTTACTGTGATATAATTATATAAACTAATTGATCAATTGTCAATCAATGCTATCTGATGCAAGACAAGAGTTCATTTCAGTGAATTATACTCAAGGAGGATGACAATGAGAATTTCAACTAAAGGGCGCTACGGTCTGGCTGCCATGATTGCATTGGCCAAACATTCGTCAACCGAAAGTATTTCGATCGCATCTATCAGCAAAGAACTTGGTTTATCGAAACTTTACCTTGAACAAGTAATAGCGGTATTGAAAAACCGTGGCTTAGTTAAATCTGTAAAAGGTTCGCAAGGTGGATATACTTTAGCCGATGCAACAAAAAACATCAGTGTCAAATCGATTCTCTACGCATTGGAACCTGCTTTCAGTGAGAAAACCGGAAATTCTTGCGAAGATTCTTCTATCAATCTGATTCTGCATCAACTGGTGTTTGATCCCATAACCGATGTTATGGGAGATAAATTGGATCAGATTCATTTGAGCAATCTTATGGAAGCACTGGAAGATCTGCAACCTGATTCAATCATGTTCTACATATAAAACGCCCGTATTGCTTAGGGCGTTTTCTTATATTCTGAGTTAAACGGTTCCATATGCGTGATCACTTGGACATTGTTATGGAAATGTTCACGTAACTGTTGTTCCAGATCATGCGTCAACTGATGAACTTCCAATAATGTCATACTCGGATCAGCTAACACATGCATATCGATAAACATGCTTTCCATGGTACCTCGACTGCGTACATGGTGAACTCCTTTAACAAGCGGATTCATTTTAATAACTTTACGTACTTCTTCTTCGGTGACGACTGCACTGTCTAATAAAATCGTGCTGGTCATGCGGAAGATCTCATAACCTGCTTTAAATATAAACCCGGCTACAACAAGCGATGTAATCGGATCGATCCAAAGCGTTAATCCTAACTTCATTCCTACTAAAGCTGAAATAACACCGATCGTCACAAATATGTCACTGCGCGTATGCATAGAATCCGAAACAAGGATCGTGCTGTTAAGTGCCACTCCGCGTTTCTTCTCATAACCTGCCACAAACAAGTTGATCAGCAGTGTTATGATCATAACGATAAAGCTGATCGGCTCAAGTTGGATCGGAGTTGGATTCGCGAATTTTTGAATAGCGTTTGAGACGATTTGAATACCGAGGAATAAAAGCATTCCGACGATAAACAAACTTGTCAGAGTTTCATATTTCTGATGTCCGTACGGATGATCCTCATCTACCGGTTTACTTGCTAAACCAATACCGATCAATCCGATGATATTGCTGGATCCATCCGTGAGCGAATGAAATCCATCTGCCATAACACTTGCACTTTTGATCATTAATCCGACGACGATTTTCGCCAAAGCCACCGCGAAGTTCGCAAACAAAATCAGCCATAACACAAATTTGACTTGGGAATAATTGGATTTTATCATTTCGTAATACCTATTGATTTAGCACGTAACATCGACCATTCCTCATTCAACGCAATGTTAGTGGTTACCTGCAAATTCTCCCCTTGAGCCAATAGAAACAACGAATCGCGATTGATATCCGGTTGTCGATTTTTAGTTTTCTTAGGATAACAGATCCAGATCAGACCATCTGCAGCAACAAGTTGTTTCGCTTCGATAATCCTTTTTTTAAATTCGTCGCGACTGCCCACAAAAAATTGAACGATCGAATACTCGCTTTTTTTACTCAAGTCAAATGTTGTCTGCTGAGCTAAAAAAGCGCTGTACTCAAGTGTAGGGTAGAGTACAATCACTGATGTCGATGGTTTAATATGCATTTTTTTTAAAACTGATTCATCCATGATTTCGCCTCATTACTGCATTTTGCAGATAAATACGGATAAGCAAAGCATACGCTGATTCTAACTTTAAACAAGTGCGATCCGCAGACGTTGATTGGCTGCCTATTTTTTAATGAAAGTACCTTCGCGTAATTCGGTAAAGGCTCTTCTGAGTTCTTCTTGGGTATTCATGACGATCGGTCCTCCCCAAGCAATCGGTTCATTTAATCGTGCTCCGACAAATAACACAAAGCGAAGATCTCCGTCAGCGGTGATTTCGATTTTGTCTCCGTCGGTGAAAAGGACGGCACAGTGATCACTGAAGGCAGAGGCATCAAGGCCGGTCTTTCCTTTTCCGGAAACTACATAGATAAAAACGGTCAAATCATGCGATGTTTCCAATGAGAACGTTGCACTTTTCTTTAGTTCAACATCCATGATGGTTGCTTGAACATGCGCCGGTAAGACGCGTCCGATGATCGAGTGATAGTTTCCTGAAATCAATCGGACAGTGCGGTTCTCTTCCTCAAGCGTGATGACATCCTCTTTCGTTATATCACGATATACCGGTTTTGACATTTTATCTTGTTGCGAAAGATTGATCCAACACTGTAATCCAAGCATACGTAATGCTGACTGAGGCATCTCCTGATGGATGATGCCGGATCCGGCACTCATCCATTGTGCTTGTCCGTCAGTGATATTCCCTTTATTACCTAAACTGTCGGCATGTTCGATATTTCCATTGATGAGATAGGTAAATGTCTCGATACCGCGGTGCGGATGCCATGGGAATCCTTTGATATAATCTTTCGGATCTGTTGAATCAAATGCATCCAACATCAAGAATGGATCAAATAGATCGGTATCCGCCATTCCAATGACACGTACCAAACTGACTCCGGCTCCATCCACTGTACGAGATCCTTTGACTGTTTTTTTGATTGTTCGAATATTCATTTTCGGTTACCTCTCTTTACACTTCTCATTATAGAAGTTAAACTGATTGTAGTGCAAGTATGCAAACGAATAAGGAGATCAAAATGCAATTACTATCAACTATTACTGTAAGAAACACAACATTTAAAAACAGGATCGTCATGCCGCCCATGTGCATGTACATGGCTGATGACGGATTAGCATCTAATTTCCATTTCACGCATTATACGAGTCGAGCCGTAGGCGGTGTCGGTTATATTATCGTCGAAGCCACCGGTGTCAGACCGGAAGGCAGAATTTCGGATTATGATCTTGGATTGTGGAAAGATGATCAAATCGAAGGACTCGCAAAGATCGTCAACGAAGTTCATGAATACGGATCAAAAATTGGAATCCAACTTTCACATGCCGGTCGCAAGAGTGAAACGACACATCAGACGCTCTTTGGCCCAAGCCCGATCGCTCACAGTGCCCGTTATCCTGCTCCTTCTGAACTATCTAAAACAGAAATCAAAGCGATTGTCGAAGCTTTCGGACAATCAGCTCAGCGAGCTGACAAAGCCGGATTTGATACAATCGAGATTCACGCGGCGCATGGCTATCTTGTTCATCAATTCATGTCTCCGCTGTCCAATTTGCGCACAGATGAATACGGCGGTTCCCTCGTCAATCGTTCACGTTTCCTAAAAGAAGTTCTCGAAGAGGTTCGCAGTAAATGGCCAAGCGAGAAACTATTGACGGTGCGTGTATCTGCCAGTGACTATGATCCGAACGGTCTTTCTGTTGAAGACGTCAGTAAAATTCTTCTGTCACTTAAGGGTGCATTGGATATCATCCATGTTAGTTCAGGTGGAAATGCGACCCGTCCGATCCACTTATATCCTGGGTATCAACTTGAATTTGCTGATTTTCTTAGAAAATCAGTCGGTTTACCGGTCATTGCAGTCGGGCTGTTGAATACTCAGCAGCAAGTGGAAGATATTATCGAGGGTGGAAAGGCTGATTTTGTTGCACTCGGTCGCGAACTACTCAGACATCCGTTTTGGACCAATGATGCTTATGCTAAAGACGAACAGTTTGATCAAATTCCTGAATCCTATTTAAGAGCTTACCGTTAAGGTAGCTCTTTTTTTAATTTCAGTTGTTATATAAAGTAATCTATAAAAAAAAGGAAGTTTACACTTCCTCTGTGGGTATAACAGATGGTTTGATGATTCTGACCCGCGTGATGCGCTTTTCGTCAACTTCAACGATTCGATAGATGATTCCTTTATAAATGATCTCTGGATGTTCAACTTCATTAGGGATACGTCCAAGTTGACCGATGATAAATCCGCTGAGTGTGTCATACTCCTCGATCGGCAGACTGATTTCAAGATCCTCTTCGATATCATCTAAATTAACGGATCCGTCAACGTCATAGGTGACATCATCGATCTTCTGAATCTCAGATTCGTCTTCGTCATATTCGTCAAAGATATTGCCGACGATCTCTTCGATGAGATCTTCGATCGTCACGATACCGGCCGTTCCGCCGTATTCATCGATTACGATTGCCATATGGGTTTTTGTTTTCTGTAATTCTCTGAACAAGACATCGGTACGTTTTGATTCAGGTACGTAGTATGGTGTCCGAATAATTTTACTTAATGAGAACTGTTCAATGTCTTGATTTTCGATGAAACGAATCAGATCTTTTACGTGCAGGATACCGATGATATCATCGATACTGTCTTCATAGACCGGAAAACGTGTGTATTTATCTTCAAACACTAATTGTTTGACATCTTGAAGCGTTGCTTCAACATTGATGCCGGAAATCTCGGTACGATGCGTCATAATATCCGAAACGATCATGTTGTCAAATTCGAATACATTATTGATCATTTCTTTTTCCGTATCACGGATCGTGCCTTTTTCTTCACCGACATCGACCATCATACGGATCTCTTCTTCGGTAACATTATCTGCTTCTTGATTCGGATCGAATCCAAATAGTCGGATAAAGAAATTCGTGGTAAAAATCAGTAATCGTACGATCGGTGATAAGGCAACTGAAAGAAAACGCAATGTCTTAGCGACACCGAACGCAATCGGCTCAGCCATGTTCATCGCAATTCGTTTGGGTACCAATTCCCCTAAAACAAGCGTAAAGAAAGAAAGCATGGCAGTAATGAAGATCATTGTAAATGTTTTTAACACTGCTGTCGTAAACGGAAGGTTCAACTGTTGAAGCATCAGTACTAACGGTCCCGAGAAAGAATCAGACGCAAAAGCACTGGCTAAAAAGCCGGCCATCGTAATACCTATTTGTATGGTAGACAGAAAGCGCATCGGTTCTGACAATAATTTTGTCAAAATGATTGCTTTTTTGTCTCCGTCCTCCGCCATCAGGCGAATTTTGTTATCGTTTAAGGTGATCAGCGCAATTTCTGATGCTGTAAAGAATGCGTTGATGCCGGTTAAAATAACGAGTAAAATGAATTGCATAAACATATTTATCCCTCCGTTTGTTTAGGTATCACAACATATTCACTTCTGTGGTCCTAATTCCGCGGGAAATATCGATTATTTAACTTGTTTTGATGATGCGTATCACTACTTCGGTCGCATCCTCCACTGTCTTCGGTCATATTGTCCTCCTATAGGCTAGTTAACATCTTTATTCTACTTACAAAGGCAACTGATGTCAAGTTGATGCCCTTTTTAGCGATGCTGTTAACCTTTCTCTGATGTTTTCCAATCGGTCTTCAATCACTTCTTCCAAAAGTTGATCCAGTATTTCACCGACATTTTTGCCGCGATATCCGAGTTTGATAAGATCGTCTCCGTTGATCGCCAGATCTTTCAGTGAGTAACAAACTTTGTCACTTACCAATTGATTCAAGCATTTTCGCGAATCATATAATCGTTCTAATCGTAACTGTTGATCGGTCGAATGTGATCTCAGATCTGCTTCCTGCAGTTCCATTGCCAAGCGGAGTACTTCAGGGTCAAACCGATTCATCCAATGACGCATCTCAGATGAGTTTTGCGGAAATTCAACGTCATGTAATGAGATGAGTTTACAAACCAATTCCAATGTTTTTTTATCGATTTTGAGACGCGTCAATATCGCTTTGGCTGCGAGTGAACCTTTTGCGGCGTGATCGATGAATATACCGTTTCCGTGTTTATCCAAACTGAGTACATCGGGTTTCGCGATATCATGCAGAAAGGCTGCAAGTCGCAAGGCAAGATCCGAACGAACAGTTTCAGTCACCTTGACACTGTGCGCATACACATCATCCTCATAGTGAGGATTGAATTGTTCAAATCCGATAATCTCCGACAGTTCAGGAATGAACTGCATCAACACATCCGAATAATCACGTAACAGTTGACCGCAATCAGCTTGCAGTAACAGGATTTTGAATTCTGTCAGGATCCGTTCAACAGCAATTTCTTTTAGCAAATATCCATATCGATGGAGGGCATGTGAAGTTTGTTTTTCGATTTCAAAATTAAGAACTGCTGAGAAACGCAGTGCGCGCATGATTCTGAGCGCATCTTCCGTGAAACGTTCTTTTGGATCTCCGACACATCGGATAACTCGTTTCTCGATATCGGATTTTCCTCCAAACAAATCGATCACGTTGCCATCCCTTGATAGAGCCATTGCATTTACCGTAAAATCACGTCTTGCGAGATCCATACGAATATCGTTTGCAAATTCGACATGAGTCGGATGGCGGAAATCTACATAGTCCGATTCAGTTCTGTAAGTTGTTATTTCAATCCACAATCCAGCTGATTGAATAGCGATCGTTCCATGCTTTTCGCCGTCTCTGATTGTTTTATTTCTTTTGAAAACAGCGAGAATCTGCTTGGGAACAGCGTTGCTGGCAAAATCAAAATCATGCGGTTCATTTCCCAGTAATAGATCACGCACACATCCGCCGACTAAATAGCCTTCAAATCCGGCTTTTTCAAGTTGATCAAAAACAGCAACAACACCGGCCGGATATTGTTTGATTGTTATTTCCATATAATCCTCCTTACTTTCTGAATCGATGAAAAAATTATTTAAAATTCATATGTTACATTTGAGTGGTATTTATTGCTTGGTTGTTTCCGATTTTAGTTAGTTCTTCCAGTTAATTATACCTTTATTAGATGGTTTTGACACCAATAACTAACATATATGTTGAATCAGTATTTTTTTATGGAAAGCAGTCTTTTTTCATCACCTATTAGTTACAACATATCAGTAATGTTGTCATAGGTTTGATGTTACATTATGATATAATATCTATAACAATGATAGGAGGATCTCATGCACTATATAACCATCAATAAATTCTCATCTGTTCCACTCTATGCTCAATTAAAAGAGAGTATCAAGAAAGCCATTGATGACGGAATATTAAAAGATAAAGATAAACTTCCTACCGAGGAAGAGCTTTGCAATACCTTCAATGTTTCGCGCCCGGTCGTTCGGCAAGCTTATGCCGATCTGATTGCTCAAGGTGCTATCGTTCGTATGAAAGGCAAAGGAACATTTGTCATCAAGAATTTTATCCGCCGGAATTTTTTCAACGAATTATCGAATTTTACCGGTGAAATGGAACGAAAAGGAATCGTTCCGCGAACGAAAATTTTAAATGTCGAGATCATTACTTCAGAACCGCGAATTTTCCCTTTATTGGTTTTGAATGAAGGTGCTCCGTGTCTTCATTTCAAACGTATCCGATACGGTGACGATGTCCCCATTTATTTGGAGGACACCTATATTTCACTGTTGATGTTTCCGGGCTTGGAAAAATATGACTTTGCCGTCAACTCGTTGTACAGTGTTTTTGAACGAGATTATCATTTACCGGTCGCTAAAGCCTACAATACATTTAATGCACAGGTCGTCAGTGACATCGATGCGGTACTTCTCGAAGTGAAGAAGAAATCAGCAGTTCATCGTGTTCAGACGTTTACCTACGATGCGGAAAATAAATTGATGGAATATTCCATCGCATCTTTTCCCGGAGATCGAAATCAATTTGATATCGTCATCCGCCGGGATAAGGACTAGGAGAAACGAACATGCACTATATCAGCATCAATAAATTCAGTTCCGCTCCTTTATACTCACAATTGAAGGACAGTATAAAACGTGCGATCGCAGACGGAATTCTGCAACCGAATGATAAGATTCCAACAGAAGAAGAACTTTGCACAGCTTTCAATATCTCGCGGCCGGTCATCCGCCAAGCCTATTCCGAACTTATTTCCGAGGGAATCATCGCTCGCTATAAAGGAAAAGGTACGTTTGTGAAAGACAAAGAGATCCGCAGTAATTTTTTCTCTGACTTATCGAATTTTAATTCAGAGATGATACGAGTCGGATTGGTTCCTTCAACGAAAGTTCTCATTAAAGAAAAGATCACATTTGATAAAAAGATCTATGAATTATTGAAATTAGATCCATCACAATCAGTTCTTCATCTTAAACGTTTGCGTTACGGCGATAAGATCCCGTTAGTCATCGTTGATACTTATTTACCGCTGAATATTTTCCCTGATTTAGAAACGATCGATTTAGAGAATGAATCACTCTATGATGTGTTCGAAAAACATTACAAAGTATATGTCAGTTTTGCACATCGCGTGGTAGATGCACAGATCATCGATGATGCTTCGGCGAAATTACTGGAAGTCGCAAAAAACACTGCCGTCCACCATGTTGAGACAGTGGCAAGTGACCAAAATGAGCGGGTATTGGAAGTATCGGTCGCCATTTATCCGGGTGAACGAAATCAATTTGATTTAACTGTCTATAAATAACAAACGGTACCGCAAGGTACCGTTTTACTAGGTAAGTGAATCGATCAACGGAATCGCCTGCAATAAATTTTCGATGCGATAATCCGCTAAAGATTGGTCGGCATTGAATCGATCATCGATCAGTGCGATCACCGTCATTCCTGCTCGATGCCCTGCTTGAACACCATACGTCGAATCTTCGATCACTACGCATTCATTGTAGTCAATGCCCAAACAATCTGCCGAGTAATGATAGATTTCAGGATTCGGCTTACTCTCGATAAACATGTCACCGCTGACGATCGAATCAAAATAATGACGAATCGAACACGTTGTCAATACGTCTTCGATCGTATCGATGTTATTAGAAGAAGCTAAGGCAATTTTTAATCCGTTTTCTGTGAAGTGTTTCAACAGATCACGGATCTCTCCACGCAATATGGAGGGGAAATCAACAACAAAATCAGCCGTATAATTTTTATATTCGCGTTGAACTTCGTCCGGACTCAACAGTCCGTGCAAAGCGTCCGACATCATCTGCCAAGTCACTTGCAGCGAAGTACCGACAATCGGGTATAGATCTTCAAGTTCTACATAGACACCCTGTTTACGGATGAAATCGCGTACGAATTTTAAATAGACGATCTCACTGTCGACTATAACGCCATCCATATCGAAAATAACAGCTTTAATCATGTGCGTGTAAAGCGCGATATTCTTCGACGATCTGAACACCGTTACTTGTGCCGATACGTTCGGCACCGGCTTCTATCATTGCCATGAAAGTCGCCAGATCACGGATACCGCCGGCAGCTTTAACTTTGACATCTTGTCCGACAGTCTTTTTCATCAATTTTACATCTTCGATCGTTGCGCCTGATGTTCCGAAACCGGTGGAAGTTTTGATAAAGTCAGGTTTGACACGCTTGGCGATCTCACTCATGATCACGATTTCTTCTTTTTCTAAGTAGCAATTCTCAAAGATCACTTTTGACATCACATTGTGAGCGCGACAAACACTAACGATTGAACGCATTTCTTCTTCGAGATATTCAACGTTCTTATTCTTTAATTGTCCGATATTGATCACATAGTCGATCTCATCTGCACCGTTTGCGATCGCATCTTTCGTTTCAGCCACTTTTGTTTTAATGGTCGTTTGACCTAAAGGAAATCCAATGGCAGCTCCGACATGAACATCCGTGCCTTTCAATTGTTCCTTGCAAAAAGCAACCGGTGAAGAGTTAATGGCAATCATCATGAAATCATATGTTTTACATTCTTCGCATACTTTTATGAAATCCTGGTTACTTGCGTACGCTTTCAATAAGGTATGATCGATGTACTTATTAATCGGCTTCGTTAATTGAGTTTCCATAGATTCCTCCACATTGTAATAATGTAATTACATTTTATAACATCCTTGTTCTCTTGTCAAACATTGCAGTAATAATCCACTTACAGTAGTGCCCAAGTCCCTTAAACATAAATAGGCCTACAAATACCGAAGTACCTGCAGGCATTGTCAATTACATTAATTTGAAGAAGGAAAGTCCGACTGAGCACACGATGATCGTAATGATCAGCGCAATAACGTTCATGTTCTTTTTCTTGAGCAAATAGTATAACAGGAATACGAATCCTAACGGAAGCAGATTCGGCAAGATGGAATCAAAGATTCCTTGAACCGAAACAACGCTCCATATTTTCAATTCCGATGAGAATGCAAATTTGATATAGGTAGGAATCAATCCGCCGACGACCATAACACCCAAGATACCGGCTGCTTTTGTGATCGCATTGGCATTTTCACGAATCTTGCTGATAGCACCGACACCCGCTACTTCAGCTGTCATTTGCATCAGTGATTGTTGTACTTTATCGTTTGCGGCTTCATCATCTGCCACTACGATCAAGTTAGGATGGATGGCTCCTACCCACGACATACCCACCTGCCCATGAACTAAACGGTTGTCGATCCGAGTCAATAAAATTTTCGGTTCTGCCACTTTCTAACCTCCGTGATGAATATTTGTTTCTTCAATATAAGTTTATTATAGGTCAAATCAGGTATCTGTCATTGTGTTATCACAATGTGACGAAAAGCCCTTTCAGATTAAAATAATCGATCCTATATTGATTGAAATTGAGAATGTAAGTGCTATAATCATATTGTAATAACATTACAACATTGGAGGAAACATGAGCGAAAAATTAACAATGATGGATTATGTTAAAGAATCTTCCCGTCTGATCGGTGATAATGTCAAAAGATCGTACGATCTAACGAAACAACTAGTCGATCTTTATGTCGAACGCGAATACAAAACGATTTGGATCGTTGCTTCAGGATCATCTTATAACGGTTCGTATTGTGCACGTATGTTCATGCGTCATTATCTGAAAACTGAAGTAAAGATCGTGACTCCTTATACCTTCGTTAATTTTGAAAATGATGTTGATGAAAGTGATTTTGTCTTTGTAGTTTCACAAAGCGGATGCAGTACCAATGCGATCGATGCACTTAAACGTCTCAAACAGACCGGCAAGTTGGGGATCGGACTGACCGGCAATCTTAACAGCGACTTCCAAGATGTGACCGATGTCTTGATCGAATACGGTGTCGGCGTGGAAACAGTCGGTTATGTGACCAAAGGTGTTACGACATTGGCCGAATATCTGATGTTGTTCAGTATCGAATCTGCGTTGCGTAAAAAATTGATGACGCTTGAAGAAGCAGAAACTCTTAAACTAGAGATCACCCAAACAGCGAAGATCAATCATGAAGTCATGGTAAATACGATTGCTTTGTTCGAAAAGAATATCAAAACATTTACTTCGATGACCAACGCTTATACAATGGGTTGCGGAGCTAATTTCGGTACAGTATTAGAAGGTGCACTCAAGATCGGTGAAACCGTTCAAGTTCCTTCGGTTGCTTATGAACTCGAAGAATTCATTCACGGTCCTAATCTTCAAATCACTCCGAATTATACGTTGTTCTTTATCGACGGCAATGATATTTCGAGTCATCGGATCGCCGAGATCTATCATGCTTCAAGAGCCGTTACCGATCGTGTTTTTGTTCTTTCCAACAATCCCGAAATCGATGATGAACATGCGGTACGATATACCGGAACCGTTTCCGAACTTCTTAGCCCGTTGGCATTTCTGCCGTTCTTCCAAGTCATCGCCTTCTTAGCGACCGATAAATTGAGAATATGGCTCAAGCATCCGTTATTTGCGGAATTCCAAAACAGAGTCGACGCTAAGAGCGCCAGTTACGTTCATTCGGAAACCTGAATAAAAAAACTCCATTAACGGAGTCAGTCGAATACTTTTGAAACAGTATATTTAGCAGCTTTGACAACAACGTTTGGGGCAAGCTCGACGCTAAGGTATTCTTCATCGATTGCTTTTACGGTACCCACCATTCCGTTGACAAGAACTTTCTTGCCTACTTCAACGGAATCTTGGATCTTGACCCAGGTCGTTCTGCTTTTCTTCATCATCTTCACATTCTGATAAATAAACACTCCGTAGATCATGAGTGCCAATGCCAACACCATCGTGCTGGAGTATAAAACATATTCCCAGTTCATCGCAATTCTCCTTTTTAATTATTATACTGTAGAATTCTCGAATATAACACTGTAAATCAAACTTTGTACTTACATATTTACATGAATCGTTTTCAAACCTACATTAGGAGGAACCAATGTACACAATCGAACAGTCAAAAATGTGGAAAGAAATTTTCGAACAACCTTCCGCAATCCGGAATAGTTTGCAGATCAATGTGCCTCTGATCAAAGAAATTGCGCGTGAAGTTGAATCTCGTAATATTAAAACAGTTATTTTGGTAGGTCGCGGGTCAAGTGATCACGCCAACATGGTCGCTCGTTATTTGTTTGAAACTTACTGCGGTATGATCGTAAGCATTTCCGCTCCGGCCGTTATTACTGCCTATCATGGTAATATCGACTATTCCAATGTTCTGATGATCGCAGTCTCCCAATCAGGAGCTGCCCGCGATATTTTTGAAGTGATGAAAGAATGTGATCGACAAGGCGGACTTTGTGTATCGATTACCAACAATCGCGGAAGTCTGATGACTACAGCAGGCAAATACGCGCTCAACAACGAATGCGGTCCCGAGACCAGTATAACGGCTGCTAAATCCTATTTGACGCAGGTAACGCTTCTTACGGCCTTCGCAACGTATATCAGTGGAAATACTGACCTGCTCGATGCATTGAATGACATCTCCGAAGTCACCAAACGTGCGTTATTGCTTGAAAATCAAGTTCGTAATGCCATTCCGTTATTTCGAAACAGTGAACACATGATGATCTTCGGTCGCGGTCTGCTTTACGCGTTGGGTATGGAAACCGAACTTAAAGTACAGGAAACCAGTTATTTTGATGCTCGTTGTTATGCTTCCAGTGATTACCGTCACGGACCGATCGCAACGGCACAACGCTTCGTACCGACGATGTTCTTTATTGCCGACAAAGCGACCGACTATTGTCCGGTCGATCTGCACAACCGTTTAAAAAGAGAAACAGCGATTTTCTCTTTGATCGTTACCAATAAACCGGAAATAGCCAAACTGGGTGATATTTCGATTTTACTGCCGGAAGACATGGATGGAATAAGAGCCGTCTTCGCCGGAGCAGTCGTTTCACAGATGTTCGCCTGTCTATTATCGATCAGCCGCGGGTACAATCCCGATGAGCCTGTCGGTGTAACAAAAACGACTGTCACTTTGTAAAGTTAAAAGGTATTCACTCGCATTAGTGAATACTTTTTATTTTGATTGGACCTTCTTTTTTCCTCTATATCTTACCAAATAGTCACTGGCTGATTGAATATTGCAGTTATTGATCGCCACTGTCGGTTTAACATAACCGATCGAATCCGCTAATTCCAGACAAAATTCATAAATCGGATCAATATGGATACCGGCCATGATCAAGCAGTTATTCATCGCATATTGCAGATGCGGCAACTCGTGATGAATTCGATTTGACATCGATATCAGCATCGTTTTGATTTTTTCAACATCCATCAACCGATTATCAGTCTTTGTAAAGAGTGTCATGTAGATCGTATACCCTGCACATGCTGTCATTTCATCTTTGCTTTGAATCCACTTTTCAGCTAACTGCCATGCATTCACATTTGACGAAGCTAATTCGGCAACACCTCTTTCGCTCAACATATCCCAATACGCAAGTGCTACCCATTCTTCCAACAACATCTCATCGACTTGTTGCGGATCTGCTAACAAAATTGCCAACATCATCGCATCACTGTTTCCACTGGCATAGAGTTCTAATGCCAATGGATGGTCGATGCCTATTTTTTTAGCTAAGGCGCGAATATCTCCCATTTTGACACCGAATAAGGGTTCTCTGGCTCCATGACTCAGATAGACCTTTTTGAATGAATCGTTTCCTTTTTCGGATAAGCATAACATTGTTTCCTTCATGTTCATTTGTATCACCTGCTTACAGTATATAATTTAACGGTCTGACGGTCGACCAGAATGAACTTACACATAAAAATCCCACCGGAAGACCCGACGGGATTCGTAAACGAATCAATGCAACTCTTATACATCTGTACCTGTAAGCGTCAGTATAAGCAAGGCTGAAACAATCCATGCTACTGAGTAGAAGTACATCCATGATAATTTATCCAATATAATCAACTGCAGAATATCAATACAACTTCAATCCATAACAAACATCTGATTCGATTAGAGATATATTCCCATGGCTGCCAAGAGTGTTGCTACCGGTACGATCGTATAAGTCGACTTAATCAATTCCGGTATCTTCAATGATTGTACATAGCACAAAGCAGGAAAATCAATAGGATCGAAATCGGATGAGACAAACTCGGATTAATAATCTTCGATGCAAATTAATGAATCAATGCATAACCGATCGATTCAAGATTCAATGAAAAATCCCAACTATAGGAACAAAACAGCAACGATGAATAATTTTTCCAAAAACTCTTGATCTTACCATAGCCTTCTTCAACTCTTGTAAAGAATGAATTTGCTGAGGGATCTTATCTCTACTTGTATTATACTAGTTTTTTCTCTGCGAATCAAGTTTGCCGTCTTTATAGTCGATTATCTTTTGGCGGCTAATCCCTTAAGTGTTGCACTGACGATCGTTTCGAGATATTCTCTATCTTCAAGAGACTCAATCAAAAAAGTTGGCTTAGCTCCATTATAAGCCGGAGCTTCAACGATTTCTTTGAGTACTTTTCGTCCTTCATCTGTTTTTTTGAGAAAGAATTGATTATCGCAGAGTAAGCCGATAATGATTCCGTCACAATAAATACCGTACTCACCGAACATTTTCTTTGCGGTGATAAATCCTGCCTGACTGAGTTGATCACAGACATAATCGGCAAACTCTTGATTTGTTGCCATCTTGCTCCTCCTTTATTCCGATTTCCGTATACAAACGGGTAATAACGAAATAATCTCTTCTTGCATCTGTGATTTCATTATATAATATCTTATAGATAGATTAAAGTTAACTTCAACGGAAAGACGAGGATTACCATGGACTACAACTCAAATCAAATGAAAAAAGCGATGTATCTGATTACTTTTGCGGTAGTCTTGTTTTGGGCGAGTAATCATGTAAACGATTTTATCGGATTCTTTTTTAAAGTCATGGGGATTATTTCCCCGTTTATTCTCGGTTTCTCAATCGCATTTATCTTTAACGGTCCAATGAAACGAATCGAAGAAGTATTATTCGGAAAGAAAGGGTTATTGAGATTTTTGCCGAAAGCCATGCATCGATCCATCAGTTACTTGATCACGTTGCTTTTGTTCGTAGCCGGTTTTTCAACCATCATCTTCGTACTTCTCCCGGATCTGATTGCCACTGTTCAGAATTTAGGTGCCAATATTCCTGATTATTGGGCAAATTTCCAATCTTGGGCAACCAATACGATCGGCGGTGATTCCAAAATCAGTCTCTGGATTGCCAATCTAAACATCGACTGGAAGTCGATTGAAGAATCTGTTCTTACTTTCCTGAGAAACAGTTCAAAAGATTGGTTGAGTACGACATGGGGCGTTGCTACTTCGCTGATGAGCGGACTGACATCTTTCTTTATTGGGTTTACGTTCTCTGTTTATGCGTTAATGAAAAAAGAAGTATTGTTGAATCAATGCAAAAAAATAACATTGGCATTCTTACCTGAAGCGTTTGCTGAAAAGATATTCTATGTCGGTAATATGGCCAATACAGTATTCTCCAGTTTCATTTTCGGTCAATGTGTCGAAGCCATCATTCTTGGTTCATTATTCTTTATATCGATGACGATCTTTGGTTTCCCATATGCGTTGATCATCAGCGTAATCATCAGCGTTACCGCACTTATCCCGATGGTCGGAGCTTTGATCGGTATGATGTTCGGAATCCTTCTGATTCTGATCGTCAGCCCGATACAAGCGTTTTGGTTCTTTGTTTGGTTTCAAACACTTCAGCAGATCGAGAATAATTTCATCTATCCGCATGTCGTCGGAAAAGCTGCCGGGCTTCCTGCAATCTGGATCTTGGTCGCCATTACCGTCGGTGGTAGTTTGTACGGTGTTATGGGAATCATACTCTTTATTCCACTTTCATCCGTCATCTATGCACTGTTCAGGGATTATGTAAACAATCGACTGGAAAAAAGAAAGTTAATATAACTGGCAAGTCATATTAAATCACTAAAAAAGATCGAAACTCAACGTGAAGTTCGATCTTTTTATTTATCGATTCGCCGGTAGAACGGATTTCGGCCTCTCAAATGTGGATCTTAAAAAAGTTTACTTCGTTGTATCTGCTTGATTGTCATATCCTCGTTGTTCCCAATACCCTTTGTAATTTCAACGTTGACAACAATAAAATGCAGCGAATTATCAGATAGACCTGCAATTCCACTAGTAGCGTAAAAAAAGATGATTTAGTATATAAAATGAAACAATTGGTTACGGATATAAATAAAGATGGTAACCATCTTATTTAAAACGGTCACCATCTAATATTCCAAATCGTCAATTATCGTCAAATATCAGGTTGATTTTAAAAAGCACTAAAAATCAACCCTTCATTGTGGCAGAGCCAATTATTATAAACATAATAAAAGAAATTTTAAAATTACTTATTATTTATTTTCTTATTTATGCTTTTTAAAGTCATGCCTATCCATATGAGTAAAAGTATTATTATAGGCACTCCGAAATAGAGAACCCAAGCAATTGTATTTAATGCCTCATTTGATGAAATCATGTTCATATGACCACCCCCAGTTTTACAATAAATAGTGCATATGTCTTTGTATAATTTTAAACTTAAATCCTATTATCCTGTTTAAAGAACATAAATACACACATTATTTATATAACTATACTACTATTACCGTAAATTGGATAATAAAATGAATGAATATTTTTATTCATTTAACAACACCTTACCTTTTCAGGAATAAACCTGCAGTTGTAAAGTTCATTATCACAGGCAATAAAAATACTTGTTCTATTAAATATATAATGCCGGCGAAAAAAATTATATTTACAATTCATCTTATATTCTAAATCATAAATTGGCTCACATATTCTAAGATATCAGGTTGATTTTAAAAGGTACTAAAAATCAACCATTCATTGTGACAGAGCGTTCTTTTTAAAGAAATGCTGTTTCAACTATTATAAAAGCAGGAAATAGTTGTATTTCCTGCTTACTGATTCATTAGTGTTTTTTAGAATGACGAAGATGTTTTACTAACTTAACAAATTCAAACCAGATGACGGAAACAAAAGCTAAACCTACGACTGTCGCGAATTGAGACAGAGTTAATGAAGTCAGTTTCAAGAATCCGCTCAGCGGTGTATATAACATCACCAGTAATCCGACGACTGTGCCGATATTGATCAGCCACATGACTTTGTCTTTGATTAGGATCATGAACGATTGGTAAGCATAGGCATAGTTAGAACTGTTCACTTGGACCAAGAAGACATTCGCAAGCAGGATGATACTTAAACCCATTGTTCTTGCCAGTATCGCATCTTCTTTTACAAAAAATAAATAAGTTCCGAAGGAAGCGGCGAAAATAACGAGTCCTTGGATCACACTTTTCAATAACGTTGCATTGGTAAGAATTTTTTCTTTTGGATCACGCGGAGGACGATTCATGATGTCAAACTCTCCGGGTTGACGTTCCAATACGATGGAACATGTCGGATCGATCACTAATTCTAATATAACCACATGCAACGGAAGCAGTAACAATGCAACAGGACTGATGCCCATCAGCGGAGCAACCAACGAAGCCAGCGCAATCGGAATATGGATCACAAACACATACCCGACTGCTTTACGAATATTATCATAAATTCTTCTGCCATCTTTGATCGTATCGACGATCGTTGAGAAATTGTCATCCAACAAGATCAAATCAGCTGCTTCACGCGAAACTTCTGATCCTCGTTTACCCATGGCGATGCCAATATCGGCATATTTCAATGCCGGAGCATCATTGACTCCGTCACCTGTCATTGCGACGATTTCACCGTTATCTTTGAATGCTTTGACGATTCTCATTTTATGTTCCGGTATGACTCGCGAAAAGACACTGACATTTTTGACTTTTTCGCGAAGCTCTTCATCACTCATCTTACTGAGTTCATCACCGGTAATGATTTTATCACTGTTAGGCATACCGATCTGTTTCGCAATCGAACTGGCCGTAATCCCGTTATCACCGGTGATCATGACCACGCGCACACCGGCGGTGACACAAGTTTGAATATCGACTTTTACAGATTCGCGCGGTGGATCGGCTAATCCTACCAATCCGCAGAACTGCAGACGGCAATCAAGCAAAGTAACCGGAATATCCCCTTCATTCGCCAGCGCCATTTTACCAACGGCGATCACACGTAATCCTTGCAGGGACATCTCATTGATTTTTACTTCAATGACGGATTTTAGCTCTTTAGTTAACTCGCATATTTGAAGCAGACTTTCCGGTGATCCTTTTGCGGCTACCACCAGTTCGGTTTTATTTCTCCACACATGACCCATCATTTTGAGTTCATCGGTAAATGCATAATCTTCTACCAATTCGCCGCTGAATAATTTCTCTTTTGGTAACCCTTGAAGTTCACAATAGGAGATCATGGCTTTTTCCATCGGATCATACGCATCCGGCTCACAGCCCAAGCCCATGATTCTGGTAAACTCAACACTATCTTCATTTTGACTCCACATATTCTGAACAGTCATTTTGTTTAATGTAATCGTGCCTGTTTTATCGACACATAAGACAGAAACAGCACCCAGTGTTTCAACAGAAGGCAGTTTTCTGACCAATGAATTTTTCTTCGCAAGTCGCCATGCACCCATTGATAAAAAGACCGTTAAAATAACCGGAAACTCTTCTGGGATCATTGCCATCGCAAGCGTAACTCCCGAAAGAATACTTTCGATGATACGTTCCGTGAAAGTATGATCACTGATATTCATAAACGTAAACACACTGACCAAAACAAACAGGACGGCAGCTATAGTAGCACAGATCTTGACTAAATGATCCGTCTGCAGTTGTAACGGGGTCGGAAAATCAGGAGCCGATAAAACATCGGTACCGATTTTCCCGTACTCAGTCAAAGGTCCGATTTTATCTACTTTTATTACACCGGTTCCTTGCGTTACCAATGTCCCGGCATAACAATAATCATGACGCCAATACTCAGCTACTTCATCTGATTTCGTATCGATGCTGCGTTTCCATACACCTTCAGCTTCCCCTGTAAGCGACGATTCGTCGATACGAAGTGTAGCAGATCTGAGTATTTCGCCATCCGCCGGGACTTTGACACCTTCAGCGATATGCATAATATCACCCGGGACCAAATCAACACTGTTGATGACCGTCTCAGCTCCATCGCGAATAACCGTGATGCGCGGAGCAGAAAGATCCTTCAACGCATTTAATGTCTTATCCGTCTTCCATTCCTGGATGACTTCAATACTGATGATTCCGATTACGAAAACAAGCATGATCGCCCCATCACGCGGTTCGCCTAAAATGAAGTAGATGACGGCGGCAATGATCAATAATAAAAACATAGGTTCACTGATCACCTTGATGATCTTATGAAAGAAACTTTCTTTCTTTACAGCCGCAAGTTCATTTTTACCGAATTTCTCCTGCAGTTTTTTCGCTTCAGCCGTAGTTAATCCTTTAAATTCTTTCGTATCCTTTTCTGACATAACTATTTTCTCCGTGTGCTTATTCAAGCAATTAGTCAAACTTTGTCTCAATACGCTCTTCAGAATCATGTTTAGGGTATAAAAATACCTGTAGAACATTTAACCGTCCCACAGGTAGTTGATTTCCTGTTGCCACTAGTGGCCCAGCCCCACGGACTTTTACGTCCATCGCCTGCTCAGTTGTACTGTAGATTTGTATGCAGTGCAAAGATGAGTTAATCTTACCAGTACTTGTGAAGTTTGTCAATATTTTCTCAAATGTTGCTTTTGCCTAACTTTTCCTCATAAATCCGATGTTGCAAAAGAAAACCCTGAATTGACTCCAGGGGTTCACTTCGTTATTGATTCGACTAATATTCTTTTCTAACACCGAATTCAGCATCTTCCACCCATTCTTCAGGTTGGGTCAAAAGCGTAACTAATTCTTCGAAGATCGCAAAATGCTTTTCTTCTTGCATGATCAGAAAAGCAAATAACTTGTGTTCATTTTCATCCGCAGCTTCGGCTTGTAATTTCGTGTATAAGTTGATACTCTCGTGTTCTTTTTCCATCACTTCTTTATACAGATCCAGCTGACTCGGAAGTTTTTTGACTTCCGATCGAATATCGCCGATTCCTTTAAATAAGTTTGAAAGGTTCGATATCTTGGTTGTATTCACTAATTCATACGTAAGTTGATTAAATTTGTTTTGCAGAATAATCGCATGGTTCTTTTCATCTTTCGCCAACATCGAAAAAACTGTGTATAAATGGTTATCTTTGTTTAATTCAGCTTGTTTGAGATAGTACTCCGAACCATCTAATTCCATTTTTATCGCAAAATCGAGACTTTTCATACAATTACCTCCTGACATCATTCTACTATCATTCGCCAAAAATCACAAATTTTTAAATCAATACAAGCAATCTCGAAATAATCTCACTCTGGTATAGTTGAACTTATCCCATTAAAATTACGTAAAAACAACATGTTTCTGACAACTAATGTCGATTTCCAATGGAGGTTCGCAATTGCGAAAGCATCAGCATCACAGCCCCAATTCCATGTGATATCCCAAATACCTTCTTTGTTTCGACTGGTAACAATAAAATCACATTCAGTTTGAGTGATTCGTTCATTACCCACATAATAAGAACTTTCAGGTGATTTATAGAATTGCGACGGTTTACACACATAAGAAGTTGCCCAAGCAGCCGGATCAGTTGTGATCAATCGTGAGACATTACCAATAAGCAACTCTTGGATCTTATCCAAATCAAACAAATCGGTAATTTCCGCTTCACGGCAATATTTTTCTAACGTCTGATAACAATAACATTCATGCATATCGTTCAACGGTTGACGTTGCAGATAAGAATCGATTGCTCGACGTGCGATGTTTCTCGCTTGTTCATGAAACGATGAATCCACTGCAGTGTGTTTCAACACAAATCCAACGAGACTGGCCGTTGGATTATACTCCCAATCTCCGACTTTTTCGCTATACTTCCACCAGGGAGCTCCGGGATGATCATTGTTACTGGGAATTTCAGCTAACCATTGACCGTTTTTGAAGAATTCAGTCTTCTCCAAGTAATCAAGAATCCCTTGAATGATCGGATGATTCGTGTCACTGAAACCGATCTCTTCGAGTAGTTCAATAGCGCACCAGGTCTGAATCGGAGATGAGTTCGGATTTGCGGAATCAGCTTCAAGTCCATATCCGAATCCCCCGTCTGAATTTTGATAAGCAGCCAGTGAATGGATCACTTCATTTTGTGTGCCGTTTTCAAAATGGTATTGCCAGCGTGCTAAATCGATCGGACGAGCTTCCCGATACATCCATCTGCGTATCGTTTCCAGCTCATTGTTTGTTAGTTTCATTTGAATCTCCTTCATTTTTTATCAGTATGAGGCAAACCAAAACCAATGCGGATCTAATTGGATGATCTCTTTAAAATCACCTTCGGGATCATCGAATTCGAGTTGATGATCCCCACTCACATAAGCGAACCCTGAAAAATTATCCAAGATTCCGACAAAGGTATAGAAAAATATTTTAGTTGTCTGTTCCGTTTTCACAACATGCACGCTTCCGCCGGATGATGTTTCTTTATAATTGTCAGGTAATGCCACGAATTCATTGTTATCGGCAATCAATTGATCGCTGAGAATCAACACCACGATCTTTTCACGTTTATTTCGATAAAACGCAAAATCGGATTGAGTCGATAAAGCGGTAAAAGGTATCATCAGAAAAACCAGTATCACCAACATCATCAGACCGAATGGAATCCATGATTTTATTCCTATGGATCTATACAATCGAAAAACAAGCCACAACAAATAAATAATCAACCCTATTGTCACGATAAGTTCGAAAAATACCAGCATCAATAATCCGAAAACGGTGATGATCGAAGCGATCTTCCATTTAAAAAACTCACTCAGGTAGAGCATAACGCCATAAACTATTACTAAACGCAGAGCTGTTTTTATTTTATCCATTAGCTAACTCCAAGTGGATTTCTCTCACAGCCAAACTATCAGTATGTGTTTGCGCTGGCTGCGTGCGTCCAATTTCCATAAACGATTTTTCCGTTTACAGAGGTATACGCTCTGACTTTATAATAATAGCTTGCTTTAGCGAGGCCAAGGTCCAAGCAGTTGATAACTAAGACTGTCTTAAGGTAGTAAAAGTTACCGCTGGCTGCCGTGGAACGATAGATTTCATAGCCGATCGCTCCGAGAACCGGCTTCCAAGTCACTTGGATCGACGTCGGATTAAAGTTATAAGCGTTGATTTGTTCGGCAACTGATGGAATCGGCGTAGCGTTGATGCTGCGTGAGTATAAAGAATATACCTTGATTGAATTCACCCAACGGTAAGCTCTGACTTTATAGTAATAGGTGTTGCCGCTGCTTAGATTCTCATCCGTGATCTCAGATACAAGTGTCGATCCGATCAATCCATAAGCTGAATCAGAAGCAACTGAGCGGTAAATATCGTAGCCGGAAGCTCCGTCAGTTGGATCCCATTTGATTCGAATCGAATTATAGGTAAGGGCGTCGGCTGTGATCGAACTGACAATGTTGAGAGATGGGTCAGCTGTCAAAACAGAACTATATGCGCTGGCCTCTTTGTTGGTGCTGTATGAAACAAAAGATCTGACTTTATAGTAATAGATCGTATCGGTCAGTACAGTTATATCTGTAAAATAAAGTACTACGGAAGCTCCAACCAACGTATAATTGCCTAGAGCCGAAGTCGACCTAAAAACTTCATATCCGGAAGCTCCATCGACCGTATTCCATGAAACAGTAACTGAATTATAACTGAGTGATTCGATTTTAAACCCATTTGGAGTTGCCGGAACTGCGAGCCATTTCGCATATATAGTCATCGATCCCTGGATCGTGTCGGAATTAAAATTCCATCGAGTTTCAAATGTGCTGTTTTTGAACCAACCTCCGAAAACAAAGTTTGTTTTTGTCGGCGTAACAGGTAGCGTTATCAACTGACCGTAAGTGGCTGTTTTTGATTCTACGGTGCTTCCGCCCTGTGAATCAAATGTGATCGAGTATTGAATAGCCGACCACTTGGCGAACAAAGCCATATTTTTTATTACGGTATCGGTCGAAAAATCCCAAAGATCCGTATATTGCGCATCGGCGTACCAACCTAAAAAATTATACCCTGTTCTGCTTGGTGGCGACGGTTCCGAAATCAATCCATCAATCGGTGCTTGAACGCTTGCGATTTCTGTTCCGCCCAAACTGGAAAATGTTACATTGAAAATTTCGCTCGTCTGAATCGTAAACGTAAACGTTGCCCGATTCGACCTACCGTCGATTGCAGTGATCAGATAGGTGCCGTTCTCAGTAAACGTATCCTTGATCGGCCATGAGATCGATTGTGTGTCCTTCAGAACACTTGTTTCAAAATAGGACAGATCTGTCACTGTGACTTGCACATCGGCTGTTGAAACACTTTCATTCGTTAATGTGAGTGATTGGGAGATGGCGCTGATCAACGGACTGTCCGTATCTTCAATCTGAAGATCGATCGTATACGCGTTTAGAAACGCATCCCCATAATAGTCATACACATTGATGTAATACGTACCGGCATTCAACGTTGTACTCAATGTTTCGGGAAGTCCGGATAACACTTGATCTCGGGTCATCAAGATCGATCCGGTACTGTTCTGTAATTCTACAACTGAATCTTGATCGGATGTCGGAGTTACTATGATATTGACCGTTCTGGTATCGAGTAATGTAAATTCGTAATAATCATTGTCAAGAGCCGGATAACTGTCGGCAGCATAAGATTTATTCGCTAAGATCAACTGGGCCAGTTCTTTACTGTCATTCCCATCGAAGATTCGACTGTCGGCAGCGACTGTAAACACTTTTTGTGCATTGATGATTCCGAACCCACTGCTCGAATCCCAACCGGGTTGAAGCAGATCATCCGTTCCTGTATAAAGAATCGCCATGATCGTTTCATTGGAATAGTTTGAATACCGACTTTTTACCAGTGCAGCGATCGCTGCAACGGTCGGTGAAGAAAAGGAAGTTCCGTTGTAATCTGTCAATGCTCCATCCCCACCGGGCAGATAAGCAAGTCGGATCAATTCGCCGGGTGCACACAGATCCAAGGCATTCCCCTTATTGGAAAACGTTGAAACAGTATCAGTCTTCGAGGTCGATCCTACCGCTATGACACCGGGATAAGCAGCCGGATAAGATATCTGATTTGTAAATCCGTCATTCCCGGATGCCGCAACAACTAACACACCTTTTCCCAACGCATAAGCAATGGCAGATTCTTGATCCGTGGTGGAAATACTGGCGCCTAGACTCAAGTTGATGATATCTGCCCCGTGATCCGCTGCCCATCGAATACCCGAAGCAATTCTCGCCGTTGTGGTCGTCGTCGCTCCGTTAGCAAATACTTTGATCGGCATAATGGTTACATCCGGTGCGATCCCGGCAATTCCAGTCGTATTCATCGTCGACGCAATCAGTGAAACAACAGCCGTTCCGTGTTTGCTTCCGTCATACGAATATTGTCCCGGATACGTATCCTCCATAATTTCAAGTCCGGTCGTATCGACTCCGTTAACGATTCCGTCCACATCCGCATACGGTCCGAATCCTGTATCGATAACGGCTACAACGACTGATGCTTGACCTTTGGTCGTATCCCAAGCAGATTCCATCGAGATCCGTTTTAAGTTCCACTGATAAAGATTGTATTGAGGATCGGAAGGTACATAAAACAATTCAACGATTTGATCGACATAAGCCTCTTTAATGGTTGTATTTTTCTCATACTTCGCAATGATCTTCGCAGGATCACTGCCGGTCGGTATCTCAATGGCGATCGAATTCGTATTTTCGTAGATACCGACGATCTTTTCGGAAATCGTCAAGTTAGCCAGATCGGTAATATCCTTCAGTTTTAAAACAATCGTATTCCCCGGGTTTCCGAGCTTGTCTGCGGTTGGGTTCAGCGTTTCACTTTCCGTCTTCGAAGATCCGCTGTTTCTTGGCAGCGACATCTTATTGATTGTTTTTGGGTTCTGAAGCGACAGAACGGCATTTTGATCGCTCACTTTTTTATCACCATTGTTATATGCGGGTGAAATGCAGATCATGATCATCACGATGACTGTCAGTAAAATTTTGAATTTTTTAGCCATACTTCAACCTTCCCCCACCCAGGTACGCCTGAGCCGATTATACTCATTCAAATTGTCGGAGTATTGATCTCTTTTTACGCTATTCAGCTACAGTCATTATAATATTTCGAGCACCATTATAGTATCAAAATAATGCTTTTTTTCGATAATGATTCAATGAACTAGTATGATTGAAAATAAATTGACAGTGAAAGTGCTATTCACGAACCAAACAGTCAATAATACACAGTATTGTTTAGGCTTAATGATGATATAATATTTTCAGATACACAACTCAAAAAATTAAGTACTGTCAAATCAATTAATAGAGAAATCGTTGAACATCTTCGCTCATAATGTGTCATCGTATTTTACCATTTTGTGAATTCATGAAAGGAGAATGAGTGATGAAACGGAGCATCCGATTATTGAGCACATGTTTCATGTTGATTCTTTCTTCATGCGCAACCGCAAAAGTACCGGATAAAATAGTTGCGGTAATTACCCAAAATGCAATTTCTGTCGGTGGTGTGCATTCCGTCGGTGTTAGACCAAACGGTACTGTTACCCGAGCCGGTTCCAATAAATACCATCAATTGGATGTCAACAGCTGGCAAGATATTGTCGCCGTTGAAGCTGGTACGTTTTTTACAGTGGGACTTCATGTCGACGGAACGATCAGCGTTGCCGGAAATAATCCTAACGACTTCCTAAATTTTGATAATTGGAAAGACATCACAATGATTTCAGCCGGAAGTCATTCGGCAATGGGATTAAAAAAAGACGGAACTGTTGTCGGCAGTTGGGACGCAACCGTTTCCTGGGATGTAAGTACATGGAGTACGATTATCTCGATTTCAGTCGGTACCTTCCATGCGCTTGGATTAAAAGCAGATGGAACAGTTGTCTGCGTGTCGACCGAAAATCCTTGGGGAGTTTGTAACGTCGGAGAATGGCGGAATATCATTGCGATCGCTGCCGGAGGAACGCATTCCGTTGGACTCAAAGCGGATGGAACAGTTGTTGCCATCGGTAATAACTCTGTCAATCAATTGAATACTTCATCTTGGACAGGAATTACGATGATTTCAGCCGGTTTTCAATCCACAGTCGGAGTTCGTAGTGACGGTACAGTGATTGCGGTCGGAAACAACGGAAGTTTTCAACTTAATCTATCCGGATGGTCGGATATTGTGGCTGTATCAGCCGGAAGTTATAACACCATCGGTCTGCGGAAAGACGGAACAGTACTGTGTGCAGGAAGTAATCTGCTAGATCAATGCGATTTAAGTTTGTGGTCGAAAATCGGGTTATAACTCACTCTGTCAACGATACATAATATTTTGTCCGTGAACTTTAATCATGAACCCTTTACGGGTACAGCCGACATACGTGTAAAAATGAGCCACATGCTGGATATTAATTCCAACACGTGGTTTTTCTTGTTTCGATTATTATTTTTAATATTTAGTAGTTGGTGAACAATTTAAGAATATTGTGATTTAATTGTATTTAGAAATTACAATTATTTTCTTGATACAAATCCGTTTTGCGGTGACCATTCTGTATGGCCTAACCCCATCATATGATTATTGCAACATTCATTTCCATCACCAAGAGTTTTAGTCCGTTCAAATTTGTTTCCCATCAAATGAGCCATCAAATAATCAATCCTACATGGATATGGAAAAAGGCTATCCTCTCCAACTTCTTTCAAAACTTTTAATGCTCCACATTCCTTCATGTTACAACAATATGTTCCATCAATATTTTCAATAACTTCTATCTTCCAATCCATAGGGTGCAATAATCCAAGTTCCCCTTGTTTTTGTACTTCCTTTAATTTATTTATCCATTTTTGAGAAATAGAAAGTTTGCCCATTCGTAATAAAATGAATGTTGGAATTTTTTTAATTAAATTTTCGTTAATTATAAAAATAAGTTCTCCCGCCATATCTTTGGTTTCTTCAAACTGATTAAAAGCATAAAAAAAAGGAACATATGCCATTATAAAAGCATAATTTAACGAGTAGATACTTTTGCCTATATCAGGAATTTTTGGTCGTATTTCTTTTAACTTTTCATTTGCAACTAATTTAAGTTTTTTATAATAATCAACACCATAAGTTGTTTTTATATACTTTTTATTTGTCAACATCAGTAGTTGATACGCCATACTTATCTTCATTATAATCACCCCCCTTGATTAGGTACATTTAGAGAAAATTGCGTCATATAGAAGGATGTACCTATAATACAGTCACTTATTATGATCATAATTTATAGTATTAAGTATTACTGAAAAAAATGTGTATTTTTTTTATATAGATGTCAGAATGTTTTGAAACTAAACCGCCATGACCCAACCCTTCAAATTCTTCTATTTGAGAAGATAATACCAGTTTGGAAAGTTGTTTCGCAGATTTACTAAGAAGTCTTTTTTCTTTTTCTCCATACCAATAAGCAATATCAGTTATCCCATTTGCAATACTGTCTGGAATCGTATAACTATAATTCGAAAATGCGATGTTTTCAATAGTTTCATCACTCATATTCGGGCAAATTCGGTAGATTTCTTCAATAGTTTTAGGGGAGAATTTTTGGTTGATTATATACTTAAATGTTTTATTTCTACTCTTAATACCATGAGACAATTTTACCATAATTTTAGCAAATATTTTGCACAACCAAGGGCTCATTGTAGTCAAATAAGCACCATCAATTATTGCTTTTTCAACATTTAATTTTTTCTGTACAAGTATTTCTGTAGCAATTACACCTCCCAACGATATTCCGATTACTGCCAAAACATTTTTTCCATAGGTTTTGCAAACATAATCAGCAATATCAGAAGCGGATTTTTGAATCGTAGTAAATATGGATTTATTTTCTACATCATGTCCATCTAAAATTGGGACAATCACAAAATAATCTTGTCTAAATGCTTCGATGTATTCACTCCATATTTTCCAAGACACAAAAGCTCCGTGGATTAAAATGATTGCCTTATTGTCTTTTTCCCCGTATGTTTCAAAATTCATTTTCACACTCCTTTTTTTGCTGAACAATATTTTACTAATCCGAAGTAACTCATAAAGTATTATACTATTATATACTATTTTCATAAACTTATAGAATCTTTGTTTAGCGATGTTGTAGATTGGAATTTAATCGAAACTCATTGGAAAGATATGCTCCAATTAGTATTGTCAATTAAGGCAGGAAAAATAGTACCTTCTACACTCCTACGAAAATTAAATAATTATAGTCATAAAAAAAATTATATCAAGCATTTAGAGAACTGGGAAGAGTAATTCAAACCATTTTTCTATTGAAATATATTTCAGACACTGAAATGCGCCAACAAATTACATCAACCACAAATAAAGTAGAATCATATAATTGTTTTTCTAAATACTTTTCATTCGGTGGTGAAGGTATAATTTCTGAAAATGATCCAAATGAACAAGAAAAAAGGATTAAATATAATGACCTTGTATCTAATGCAGTAATACTTCAAAATGTTGTAGACATGACTCATATACTAAAAGAAGTAGCTGCCAGTGGTGTTGAGTTTACCAAGTCAGATGTAGCAACTCTTAGTCCATACCTCACTAGGCACATAAAACGATTTGGTGATCATGTAATTGATTTAGAAAACATACCAAATGCCATAGATATGGCTATTTCAATACCTATGAAACAAGATATAGCCACATAATGGATAATAATTCCACCATGTGGCCTATTTTTACACGTATGTCGGCTGTACCCGCTTTAGCAATTTATCAATTGATTCGATTATTGATTCTTGTGATTAGAAAAGTCAACCAATCGGAAGGCTTTTTCTTTTGGCCAAACTCCCATTCTTTCCATGCCTGCCAAACCGATTCGATCGTAAATTCACTATTTTGATCAATTTTCGAATTGATGAGCGAAATCATTTCCATAAATCGCAGATCACTTCGTGCTTCTTCATAAAGAGATAGTACTTCCGTCACATGGAGTATGTCATACCAAATAAAAGGAACTTTCAATTTCCTGAAATCAGTTCCCATATAAAAGATATACGGATGCTCTTTCTGACTGGTTTTCCATAAATGAAGAAGACATTGAATTCCGAAATGGGCTTCCTTACTCGCTCGATAATGATCAGAGAGCGAAAGCAATTTCAACATGATCAAATTCACGTACGGACACGGATCTTGTTTTCTGCCCGGACCTCTGAAGTTACCTAATTCTTTAGACACAGCACACGGCCATCCATTCTCTTGAACATAACTCATTAAATATTCGATGGAAGGCTGTGCTTCAGTTGCACTTATCAATCCGATCTTGATTGCTGAATACAAAATCAAAGGAGCATCGCACAATGCCCAACCATGAGTAGGTTCACCTGTCCCCCCGTAATGGGCAGCGATTTGAATCGGCAGCTGAAACAGACCTTCGGCTGATCTGAATTGATATAGTGATGCTTTCAGTTGGCTCAGATCTGCATCATTGACAGTGATTCCCAGATCAGCAATAAATGAAAGTTTATGGAACAGTTGACCGGCACTTTTATGACTGGCCAGCACTTCTCCCGGCCAATCGTTCAGTTCACGGATCAGCGATTGAATCAATGGGTGTTCGACCATTTCTTTTTTTACACGCAAAACTGACGAATCATTACTATCCGCTTTCTGAAGATCAATCATCGTTCGATAAACAACCCAAGGATCAATTGAATTCAGTAACATTTCAACTTTATCCATCGATCATTACTCCTTGTCTTTCAACATTACTTCAGTAGAAAAAGAAAATAGACTTTATTTTGTTTCTTTGAATGAAATCGAATTTCTCAAACGAGATTGAAATATACCGTTTCTTTCAATGATGTTTAAGTTTCAACATTTATTCTCTTCTCAATTATCGCCGGTTGAGTAATAAATAATTATTTCGTAATTAACACTATATCATCTTAAACGAAATCGCGGAAGCTTAGTACTTGGCATTATCATCTTAACTCAATGCATTGTTTATCATAATTCGAAATGATTAAAACTATTTTTTATCTGATCCAATTCAGTTTCCAAAATGTTTCGTTCTATCATTTTTGAGAGCGACAAAGTGAAAGATTTTAGTAGCGATACTTCGGTTTCATTCCAGATTTTTTCTATTTTACAATCGTCGAAACCAACAAATCCATGAAAAAATCCATTAACATAGACAGGCAATACTAAGATAGAAAGAATTTGTTGACTCTCTAATGTTTTTTTAGCATTTCCGGTATCCATATTTTTAATTAGTGAGGTAAATAATTCACCTTTAACCATCGGTTGGATAAATCCTTCCATTAAATAAAATGGAATATTCTGAAGTTCCGGGTTATCAATCTGGGCAACAGTTCCATCTTTACACCATTCAAATTTCTGAGTGCTGTACCACTGATCGTCTTCGACTGCATGTCTGTTTTCCCAATAATATACACGATCGACATTCGTTGCCTTACCAATCATTTCCAATCCCTTAGGTATTGCTTGATAATAGTTGATATTTAGTAATAGCAATTGCGAGAACTCGAAAACAGCCAAAAGCATCTTCTCTTTGATTTCGATCTGATTCTTGAGTATCTTGCTTTCCGTTATGTCTTCAGCCTGAATGTAGATGAAGTTGTTTTTAACATGTGCTTGCCAAACGAAGTCTCTGCAACTACCATCCCAACAATTGACCCTCGTTTCAATTTTTTCAATATCACCGAATTTATGAACTTTTGTAATATCGACCAAAAAACTCGCTACATCTTCCGGATGTACCCACTTTGCGAAGCCGTTTCGTCCGAAGTTTTCAAATTGATTTCCGAAAACATCCGTCCATTTTTGATTTGTCTTTAAGATAGTACCGTTTTTGTTTGATATACACATATAATCCAAACTGAAATCAAAAAAACTATTCAATTCGGTGAACTGTTCTTTTTCATTCGTTATATCAGTGAAAAGAGTTGTAAAGTAATACTTTTCCGGTGAATAAGCGGAAACTCGGTACCAACGGTTCAACGGCTCGAAATACTGTTCAAATTTTACTTCTCCCCCGTTTAGTGCAACATCACCATACGTTTTTATCCAGTCAAATTCTTCGGTTTTTATATTCGGGAGAATTTCACTGACTCTTTTACCCACAATGTCCGAATGATCGAGTCCAGTGTACTTTTCAAATGCGGAATTAACTTCAAGAAACTCATAATCACATGGAACTCCTTTTTGATCGACAATTATTTTTTGATAAGAGTAGCCTGTTTCGGACTTGAGAATTATTTGTCTGTAGAGTATTTCATTCATTATATCGCTCCCCCGGATCTTGAAGATAATCGTGAAATCAGAAAGCGAAATTTACTGTTAGTTGAAATGTTCACTCCAACTATAAATGCAATAATTAATTTTCATAGCCGCTCTCAGTAAATTTTACTTTTTTCAGAAGTACTGCTTCTCGTATACTCTTTTATTGGCAGTGTATAGTAAATGATACTTAACCATTTATCAAATTTGCAGCCGACATTTTTAAGTACACCCGCATATTCGAAACCGATTGATTCAAACAATTTCTGACTTCTCTCGTTAGGTAAAGTGATGCAGACGACTACCGTACTGTAATCATAGCTCGCTAATTCCGCCAGTAATGCAGTTGTGATCTCTCTTCCGAATCCTTTCCCACAAAGTTCATGGTCAAAATAGATGGATAGTTCAGTCGAAAACCGATACGCTTCACGTTCTTTGAATAATCCGGCATAAGCATATCCAATGACCTTACCTTCGAATTCATAAACTAGATATGGATATTTTTTTACGATCTTTTGGATTCGTGATTCCATTTCTTCACAGGTCGGAACCACGAGTTCAAATGTGATGGCCGTATTTTCAACATAGTATTTGTAGATATTCGCGATCGCAGCCGCATCTTCAAGTCGAACTTTTCTGATCATGTCATTTCCTCCATCATTGAGTTAAATACCATGTGATCGACAGTATCTAGATCTGTTTTAACGATCATCTCACTTATAGATTTTATTATATCTATTTTCACTTCAACATAAAATAGTTATTTTTTAAAATCGACATTCAAACTTTCGATTTCTTCATTAACTTCCGCTACATTGACGGATTCAACTGTTTTATTGTTTAGAAGATACCTTTGTTTCAGAGTCAAAATTCGAGTTACACTTTCATTAATGCGGGACATCGATAGCTCCCCTCTCGCTATAGCCAAGTGGATCGCATCAATGACCGAAGTCGTGTTGTCTTCCCCGTGACACACAAGCAGGATATCAACTCCGGCATTTAAGGATCTGATGGCCGCATCAGTCAGTTTAAACGTCGTAGTAATAGCTCCCATCGTTAAATCATCCGTGATCACTACACCCTTAAATCCCAATCGATCTCTTAAAAGATCACTGACTATGATATGCGAAAGTGATGCCGGATAGACCGGATCGATCTTGGTCAGTAAAATATGAGCGATCATGATCGCGTCCGCTTTCGTATCGATTGATGATTTGAATGGGACCCATTCAAATGAACTGAGACGATCAAGTGTATGGGTGACGACAGGTAGCCCTAAGTGAGAATCGGTTGCGGTATCGCCGTGGCCGGGGAAATGTTTTACAACAGGGATCACACCGAGCGATTGGATCCCCTTCATCATCTGAGTACCCAGTTCACTGACAACTTCGGCAGACGTTCCGAAAGAACGATCTCCGATGACCGGATTATTAGGATTACTGTTGATGTCGAGTACCGGTGCGAAATTCATGTTGAATCCAAACAGATTCAGTTCTTTCGCCAAGATCGTACCGATTTTAAACGCAACCTGAGGATTATTTAATTGACCCACTTTTTTCAACGTGGGCATATCAAGCAGTTCATTCGGCATCCGACTAACACGTCCACCTTCTTCATCGACTGATATAAAGAGCGGGATTTTATTTGAACTATTGATGTTTTTAATCGAATTGATCAACCCCAACAATTGTGCTGAATCAGTTATATTCCGCGCGAATAAAATGACTCCTCCGACTTTTTTTTCAATGATCAACTGACGTGTTCGCTCCGTCATTATCGTTCCGTATATTCCGGTAATGACCAATTGGCCGATCTTCTCATCTAAGGTCATTCTGCTCAAGCGATCGGCAATCAAATCAAATCCTTTGGCAGGATGCCGAGTGTCTTTCAAGAGTGGTTTTCCGCTTCCTAACGTCGGCTTTTGTGCGGTCGGATCAGGTTGATGTATCGGAGTTCCGGCGGAACATCCTACAACCGAAAAAAAGATCATGAAAATAATTGCCCAAATGATTCTTTTTCGCATTTTCCACCCTCCTTTCCAATCGAATTATTCTACAAAGAAGTTACCTAAATCAATGATATCACACTCATTGAAAACTCCGAAACGATTCAAACAGGATGTGAGTTCCGTTTTGAGTTGTTGGGTAAGACAAATACCTTTCTCAAACCAGATGTTCTTGAGTATCAATTTTCTGTTTTTCTTGTCTCTACTCAACTCGATTCGTCCGATAAACTGTTCGCCGGAGAGAATCGGCAGCACATAATAACCATATTTTCGTTTTCCGGCAGGCATATAGATTTCCCACGTATAGGTGAAATCAAAAATTTCACGGATCAGTTTTCTGTCCCAGATCAAGTTATCCAAAGGTGCGATCAACTCTGTGCGATAAGTCAACTTTTCATTTGACATCGCTCTTTCCAATAATGTCTCATCTTCCTTGACACAATACAAAGGTTCTTTGATGCCGATCACAGACACTTCGATGATCTTCTTGTCATCGATCAATTCTTTAAAAATAAGTGTACGTTGATCTGATTTCATATTTCTGACCATCAACCACGCATCGGAAGGCTTGTTCCACATCAATCCCACAGCTGATATTCTGCGCAGACAGCGCCATTTCGTATAATCAAATTCATTCTCAAACGGTTCATCCGGCTGACAGAATTTTTCATCGAATGTATCCTCGAGAAGAGCATAATACTTCACTGATCCTTTTTTATGATGAATCACCAGATCGCCACCGGCATACATGGTCTCCAATGCTGCTCGTGAAAGTTTTGTGTTCTGACCCCAATCCCATATCAAGCGTTGGTTGAATTTGAGATCTTTTGAAGAAACATATCCTTTTTCACTGATAACAGCCCGAATTTCTCCGGTTATTTCATTGATTTCAGTTTGATCTTTATGGTAGTTCCGGTATCCTTCACGGACTCGGTCAAAATACTTCCAGTCATCAACATGGATAATGGCTAGATTCTTATCGAAATGATCGATCAATTGACGGTCCTCATACAGTAATTCAAAAAGCATTTGTTTACTGACTCCGCTTATCCTTGATTGCAGAACAAGTTCCGAATTCTTACCGCAGACATCGATCGGATCAAATTGTATGCATCCTGCTTGTTTGATAAAATTCAGTATTCCTGATTTACCGGCAAATCGATACTCCCCGATCAATCCCTGTTTCAAAAGGATGAATCGGCGTGCTTGTTGATTGGTCAATGTTAACATTCTGGTCTCCGAACTGTGATAAACCAAGTTGATCTGATATTTATCATCAATAGAAAAACTGAGCTCTTCTATGTCTGTATTGCAGACAAGGTAAGTCTCTTTCCGGTCTGGATCCCACCAGTTTTCCGGCCAGCAGAAGTTCTGCTGCTTCGATGTATTCGCTTATTAAACTGATTTCTAACGGTCCGTCACCGTGTGAAGGCCAAATCGTCTCAAAAGAACCTTTTATACTTTCAAGTTTACGCATACTTTCGAGGTAGTTTCCGAGATTTCTTCCTGTCCCAAACATAAAAACCGGATTTAATGAAAGACTGTCGCCGCTGATCAAGATCCGGTTCGCTCTGTCGAGGAGTGCGATGCAACCGGGTGTATGACCGGGTATGTCGATCACTTCGAATTTTCTGTCGCCTAAATCAAAAACTTGACCCTCATGAGTCGGAATCATCGTAACGATGTCATTCGGATTATGTCCCACATAATAATCGGTTTCTTTGGGATTCATGTAAGTACTGCCGAATTGTTTATTGGCACCGACATGATCATGATCGGCATGCGTATTCACCAGAAATAGCGGTAATTTCGTCAATCCTGCAACGGTTGTTTTTAAATCTCCCTTACCGAAACCTGTATCTACCAACATGGCACGCTCACTGCCTTCAACTAAAAACATTCTGACACCTGTATCCTTAATCGTCCAAAAACCAACTCTGTATTCACTGATATCATAGACTTCTTTTATTTCATTGTTACTCATGGTCGTTCCTCGTTATTATGATTATTGTATCATAAAATCCGAGTATGCGATTCCGATGAACATCGAATCAACTAAAAAAACCGAAGAGTGAATCGCTCACTTCTCCGGTTATCAAATCTCGAATCAGACTGATTATTTCTCTTCGCAAACTTGAAAAATAAAGAATTTTAAATAATAGGATTCATCAGCTGCCCATAAGATCGGATGATCGGCCGCTTGCGTACGATATTCCACTTGACGAAGTCGTTTCTTGGCATCTTTCGCTGCTTCTCCGATCGTTTTCGCAAACAATTCTGGAGTCATGAAGTGTGAACACGAGCAGGTTGCCAAATAACCTCCGTCTTCAATCAATTTGAGGGCACGGAAATTGATTTCTTTATATCCCTTGATCGCATTCTTTAACGAATTTTTCGATTTAGTAAACGCCGGCGGATCCAAAATGATCACGTCGAACTTTTCTTTCTTACGTTCCAATTCCGGTAAAAGATCGAACACATCGTCACATTTGAACATGACTGTTTTCTCCAAACCGTTCAGTTTGGCATTTTCTTTCGCTTGATCGATCCCAAGTTCTGAAGCATCCACACCTAACACGAATTTCGCTCCGGCTAATCCGGCATTCAGCGCGAATGATCCTGTATGCGTGAAACAATCCAGGACACGGGCTCCTTTACATAAGGGTTGAATTGCCGCGCGATTATTCTTTTGATCCAGAAAATATCCGGTTTTTTGACCTTCCTCGACGTCAACGATGTATTTAACACCGTTTTCTTCGATCAGAACTTTCGTATCGAACGCCTCTCCGATAAATCCCTTGACTCTTTCCAGACCTTCAAGTGTTCTTACTTTAGCATCACTGCGCTCATAGACACCGCGAATCGGCATTCCTTCTTCCGCCAGAACTTTCTTTAAAGTTTCGATGATTTGAAGTTTAAAACGGTCGATTCCCAAAGCCAAAGATTCAACGACCAAGACATCGGAAAACTTATCGATGACGATGCCCGGCAGAAAATCAGCTTCACCGAAAATCAGTCGGCAACTATGCATATCGATGGTATGTTTACGGTAATCAACACAATTTCTGACGCGCATCTCGATGAAAGCGTCATCGATTAACTGATCAGGTTTTCGGCTCATCATCCGAACAGTGATTTTTGACAGTGTATTAATAAAACCTGTCCCAAGTCGATGTTCATTGAACGCTTGTACACTCACTAAGTCACCGTTGGTATATTCACCTTCGATACGATCAATCTCGTTATCGAAGATCCATGCCCCGCCGGCACTGATCGTTCTGCCTTCACCTTTTTTTAATATTACTTTCGCCATTTCCATGTTGTTTCTCCTTGATGATATTGTTTAATCTGATTCTTCTTTTTAGCATTGTAACTATAGCATAGTTTTCAAACTATTTCACGGTAGTCCAACTAAAAAAGGAACGGCTCTGTGTCCGATCCCTCATTAGATGCGTTGATTATTCGGATCGATATGCTTTTTGTAATTCAGCAATATCGATTTTATTCATGGTAAGCATCGCTTCCATCACGTTTTGCGCCTTCACCGGATCTTCATCACCCAATAGTTCGCCTAAAACAGTCGGGACGATCTGCCAAGAAATCCCGTATTTATCCTTCAGCCAGCCGCATTGTTGCTGTTCACCACCGTCAGAAAGCTGATTCCATAAACGATCCACCTCTGCTTGATCTTCACAATTGACGAAGAACGAAATCGCCGGTGAGAAAGTGAAAACCGGTCCGCCGTTGAGTGCATTGTATTCATGACCGTCTAGCATAAACGTAACTGACATGACTTGATCCAACCCTTTCTCATTGGTAAAGCGAGAGACATTTTCAATTGATGAATTCTTAAAAACAGAAACATAAAAGTGAGCTGCATCTTCGGCTTGAGTATCAAACCATAAAAATGGAACGATTTTTTGCATATTTACTCCCTCTCAGAAACAAACGTTCTGATCAAATTTGCAGATCAATTCTCGATATGACTTGGATCCATATAGAGAAATTCCCAAATATGATGATCGAGGTCTTGGAAACTACGTGAATACATAAACCCCATATTCGACGGATCGGATGAGAATGTCGCTCCAAGAGTTAACGCCTTATCCGCAAGTTCGTCGACTTTTTCTTTGGACTCATAAGACAATGAAACAATAACTTCTGAAGTTCCGACTGTATCACTGATCTTTTTATGCGTGAATTGCTGAAAGAATTCTTCACTCAGCAACATAACAAAGTTGTTTTCTCCGATGACCATACAAGCACCGCTCTCATTCGTAAATTGAGGATTAAATGTAAAACCGAGTTCAGAAAAGAAAATCATTGAATTATTAAGATTTTTTACATGTAAGTTTACAAACAACTGTGTATTCATTGAGTCACCTTCTTTCTTTGGTAAGAAAAGAATATCATATTCCTTTTAAAATTAAACGCAATTTGCTCAAAGACAAATAGATAAACGAATAAGCATCCAAAAAAAAATTCTCATTTTCTTTAAAGTTTTTTCACACATAGTCAGAGCAATTTAAACACTAAAAAACCACCTATATTTTGGTGGTTCAGATACACAATTAACTCTATAGAAATTTTTCGATTATGACTCTATTGCTACTCGTAGATCTGTATTTATTACTTGTTGTCAGATGTACTGATACTATATTTATAAAGGTTTTCATTCTCTTCTTCATTAAAAATGATCCCTAGTAATTTACCACCATTCTTTTCAATAATTTTTTTCGAAAACTCATTATCTACGTAACAAGTAACCATTACCTCTTTTATGCACATCTTTTCCGCTTCAACTAATGCCAATTTCAGAATTTGATTGCCATAGCCTTTATTTCTATGATTGGGTGATATATCATAGCCGATATGACCATCTGTACCTACATCTTGATGCCTAACTCTTACTACTCCGACAATTTCATTATGATCGATTAACCAAAATGTTACGGTTGTCACCCATCCCTTAGGTAAATTTGTTCCTTTAGAATAGTTGTTTAAATTATCTAAATAATCGTTGAAATTTTCTATCCCTTTTTTATATTTATAAAAATAATAATTATCATTTTTATTTTTATATGCCATTACATACTCTTCAAAACTTTTTTTATATTCTTTGCTTGGCACAGTTAAAAATACGTTCTTCATATGTTTCACTCCTTTTACACTGATTCACTATAATGTTCAATTAAAAGCGAAATACTATTTAACTCTACTTTTAGTTCTTTTTTCTAATTTTAACTGTACTTCTTGTGTATTGGCTTTTACGTTGAACATAACAATGTCTCTGATCAAATCGATCGGTAACGGTTTAGATAACGGAAATTGGATAGTGCCTTTAGAGTTTTTATATTCCGAAATTCGTTCTTTAAATGAAATGATCGCATCAGCACCGGGATACAGACCGATATGATGTTTGAAACATGCAAAATGGATCAGATTACCATGCAGCACAAACGTCGGCATATCCCAACTGATTTTTTCTGTAGCTTCCGGCACGGCTTCCTTGATCACTTGACGGAGTTTCAGTAAAACAACCCGAATATCCTCCGAAAACTGTTGAATATACTCATCGATCGTCTCGGTTTTACTCATAGTACCTCTTTAACACGTCCTACGATGCCGTTTTCCAACATCACTTTGATTCCATGAGGATGCGTTTGTGAGTTTGTCAGTAACCGGGCAACGATTCCTTCTGTCAGTTTACCGGACTGTTGATCTTGTTTCTGCACAACTTTTACCTTGGCTCCGATCTTCACATCTGAGCGATTATTGCCATCCATCAATATTCCTTCTTTCTTTATAGATTTATTGTTCGATTGTAACTTTCTCAACCGTAATGATAGATTCGATATGGATTGAGGTCGACAGTGAACATATAGTGCGAGACCATTTAAAATGGTAAGTCGTTTGAACAAGTTTTTTATAATCGTCCCTTCAATGCCACAGTGTACGCATATGGATGCACTTCGCCTTTCAAATAACTTCTGATAAGGATTGCCGCGATAGCTGCGTAACAAGTACCGTTCCCGCCGTAGCCAAGAGCAATGTACTGGTTTTCCTCAATCTTTCGTTTGTCAATGAAGGGTATCCCGTCCTTAGATATTCCAAATATCGATTGCCACATTGTATATGGATTCGCACTAAATGCCGGGAAATAGACTTTGATTCTAGCCAAGATTTTCTCATTCTCTTGGTCAATCTTCTCTTGTGAACTGAATTTCATTCCTTCTTTGTCTCTTCCTCCGGCAATCACTCGACCATCATCGGTGCTATGGAAATAGAGGTAAGGTTCGGCAGTGTCCCAAACTAAAGCTCGCTCTCCCCAGAAAACATCCGTTTTTTCAGTGACAACAGAGAAAGTGGAGTTTCTTTCCACTAAAGGTTCTACTTCGGGAATTATATTCTCAGCGTAACCAATTGCATAGATCACAAACTTGGTAGTTACTCGGAGACCATTTGTTGTCTGGACGATATAACGTCCCTGGTCATCGGAAATCACATCAATAGCCTCGACATTCTTATACACCCGAGCACCTTGTGCAAGATTACTTCTGTGAACTGCCTGTATCCATTTGAACGGATTCAACTCCAAATCAAGCGGGGTCTTCATCGCACCAAAAGCGTGAAGGCTATATTCTTGCATTAATTCTTCCCGATTAAGCAGTTCAGCAGGAAAGTCATATTTTTTCAAAGTTGCATATATCTTCTGAAGTTCCGGTTCTTGTTCTTCTTTAGCACATAGATAGAGGCTGTTCTTCGGGGCATAACCGACATCTTCTTTCAGCTCATTTGCAATCTGATGGAGCAATTTTATTCCTTCGACGGACATCCGGTAAAAGTCAACAGCTCTTTGTTCGCCATGTTCTTCAATCATTTCATTCAGCGAGTTATCAGAATTATATTGGATAATACCCGTATTACCATCTGAAGATCCATAACCAGGTACGCCCTTATCCAAAAGCACAACGTCATAATGATCCTTCAACAGTTCGTAGGCTATCAGCGCACCTGTCATGCCGGCACCGATAATAACTACCTCTGCCTGTTCGTCCTTGATCATAGTCAGATAATCTGCTTCTTTACCGGTCTGGTGCCAAAATGTCTCACCTTTGTGTAAATCCATAGTTATTTCTCCTTGTTTCGGGTTAAACAATCGTTGATATCCATACAGCCCAAGCAGATTTAGAAATGCATCTAAATCCGCTACTCGCGTACTGTTGACGTTCAATCTGTTCTATCATCACACTATGTCATCAAGTCCATTCTGTCAATAATATCCGTATCCGTTGATATACCCCGGAAACTGTTGAATATACTCATCGATCGTCTCGGTTTTATTCATAGTACCTCTTTGACGCGTCCTACGCTGCCGTTTTCCAACATCACTTTGATTCCATGAGGATGTGTTTGTGAGTCTGTCAGTAACCGGGCAACGATTCATTCCGCAAGTTTGCCGGACTGTTGATCTTGTTTCTGCACAATTTTTACCTTGGCTCCGATCTTCACATCTGAGCGATTATTGCCATCCATCAATATCCCTTCTTTGTAGATTTAAAATTCTACTTTAATTTTCTCAATTACATTCAGTTCGACATTTCCGATAATTGATGTTTTGCTTCTATTGATTAGTTATTGCGCTCGTCTTTCTGCAAAATAGATTCCCATGTCGGAGAGAATTTCCGGTATGTCGTAAGCATCTTTTCCATTCATCTTTACACTAAACGATTCACCTGGTTGATCCTGCGTAAAAGTATTCCAAGCCGTGATAAGATGTTCAACTTGAGGGACTTGTAATTGTTCAAAGAACGTACTGAACTTTTGCACATCGGAACTATTGATCCTCACCACGTTGTATTTTTCAATCATCACTTCATCTTTTGTATAATGGCAGCCAAATCCAAACGAACAGAGACCATCATTAATCAATAATTCTCCTACTCGATCTAGTATCATCAGAGCATCTTCTTTTGAACATCCGTCGATATAATACACATCATTATGAAAACTCTGAATCTGGCCTTGTGGACTTTCCGTTTCATTCTGTTGATTTGTGTGTAACTCAAGAATGAAAAACATTGGTTCATCATACATATAAATGAAGCGATGAAGCAAATCTACTATCTTATCGGCGCCAATATTAGCGATGACCTGTAACCCGTCTAGTTGATATCCTTCGGATAATTGGTCTTGATTCTGAACACAACTCCCTTTTCTGAGATTGATCACTTGGTACCCCCCATTTTGATACAAACCAATTCAATGTATTACTTACAACATATATTTAAATTTTGAGAAACAATTCCATTCTATGACCCTATTGTGATCTCCGCGATAGAACAACGACATTTCAATATGCATGGTATACACTCAAAAACATATCAAATGACGCTAATCAAAAATTTCGTCTTTATTAATTAAAACATAGTTCATCAATATATCAAAAAGTTCTGGGGTATGTTGATAGAAAATCCGATCAGTTTCCTGATAATCATCTTTTTCCCCATTAAGCATCGCATTTTCCAAGTTTTTCGCAAAAAATGATGCTTCAATATCTTCAAGTGCTTTAATCAATTCCTGAACGTTAGTCTCTGGGTAACAATCAAAATAGCCACTGTGTCCACCGCTACCCATTTCTGCATCATACCAGAATACCAGAAAAGCTGTTCGTTGAATCGCTGTCAAATTTGAAATATCCTTGTAGCAGACCGTTTCAATAAACTTATTCCAAATAATTGCCTCTGGGCTAAGTGATGGTATTTCTGCAGGAACTTTCTTTGAGTATAGTGATTTGAAATACTTTAACATTGCTTTACTCCTTTAGTGACTATTCAAGTATCCAGAATTTAATCAAGTTACTTTATAGTTAAAAAATCATAGAGACATATTTTGATAGAAATTCTAACTTTAGATTTTCTTCTATTTCTTTTTGCCATTAGTTGATTCATCTCTTATTTGTAAATATGCATAATAAATTTTCTGGAATTTAATAACAAATTTTTCTCTATCTCGTTTAATTAATTGACTTCCAATACCACGATATTTTCAATATGTATCGTCTGTGGAAACATATCGATCGGTTGAATTAAACTCGGTGTGTAGAATTTCTTCATTGCTTTGATATCGCGGGCTTGTGTATGCGGATCGCATGATATATAGACGACACGACGCGGACGCAGTTGAACCAAAGCACTTATGAAAGTGGCATCGCATCCTTCACGCGGCGGGTCGATGATGACGACATCAGCGCGCAATCCTTTGATCGACTGTTCCTTCATCCATTGTGCCGCATCAGCTGCGACATATGTCACATTCTTCACCTGATTCATTTTACCGTTCTCGCGGGCGTCTTTTACCGCATCCGTGTTACTTTCAACACAGATGACCTGACGTGCCTTACGACTGGCGAGAATGCCGATCGTTGAGACACCGCTGTAGGCATCGATGACAACATCGGTCTCAGTAAGCTCCGCTGCATCCAAGGCTGTTTGATACAACACTTCCATCTGTTCGCTGTGGACCTGATAGAATGACCGCGGTGAGATCTTAAATACACTTTCATTGATTTTATCCAAAATAAATCCTTTTCCGAATAAGACTCGTTCATCATTTCCCAGAACGATACTGGTTCTGCGCGGATTGAAATTCTCGATAATGGTCGTTATTTCAGGTTGTGCTTTCTTGAGTGCACTGACAAAATTATTACGGCCTTTAAAATCAGTCGTTCCTACCACCAGGACGACCATCACTTCGTTGAAATGATGGGAGACCCGGACAAGCACGTGGCGCAGAAGCCCCGTTCGCTTGTCTTCGTCATAAGGTTCAAGATGTTGTTGTTTCAAAATGATGCGAATACTGGCCATGATCTTATCAGCGATCGGATGCTGCACCAGACAACTCTCGACATCGATCAACTTATGCGATTTAGCCGCATAATAACCGGCAATGATCTGACGATTATTTCCTTTTTGAAAGGTGTAGATATTTTTTGAACGGTAAAACAGATCCGTTTTGGCTCCAAGACACTCATTCACCGGTACTTTACTGATCGGAGAAAAAAGCTGTCTGACTTGATCAGTCTTCCAGTTCAGTTGCGCTGCATAGTTCATGTGCAGAAATTGACAGCCGCCGCATTGCTCGAAGACCGGACATTCCGTTTTGATTCGATCCGGCGAACGTTTGATCAGCTTGAGAATTCGTTTTGTATCCGCATCAATGATTGCTTCCTCGCCCGGCAATAATCCTTCGATCGCCAGGTTATTGAAAATTCCGGCTCCCGAATCGTTAAGTGCCGAACATTGGCCTGTAAGTTGACGCATCAGAAAAGTTCGATGCTGACCGGACAATGATCACTGCCCATCACATCGTCATGAATAAACGCTCCGTGCAACTCTTCATAAATACGAGCTGAGATGACAAAATAATCGATCCGCCATCCGACATTTTTTTCTCGTGCACGCATACGATAACTCCACCAGGTATAACCAATGGTTTCCGGGTACATCGCCCGATACGTATCGACAAACCCGACTCCCAACAAATCAGTAAACTTGCCGCGCTCTTCGTCGGAAAATCCGGCATTGCGCCGATTCGTCGACGGGTTCTTGAGATCGATCTCGTTATGCGCGACATTCAGATCTCCGCAAACGATGATGGGTTTCTTTTCATCCAATTTCAACAGATACGATCTGAAAGCATCTTCCCATTCCATGCGATAAGGGAGTCGACGCAGTTCTTCCTGTGAATTAGGTGTATAGACGGTGATCAGATAGAAGTTCTCATACTCGAGCGTAATGACACGTCCTTCTTGATCATGATTCTCTTCGTTGATGCCGTATGCGACTGACAGCGGAATATGACGCGTATAGATCGCCGTTCCCGAATATCCTTTTTTAACGGCTGAATTAAAATACGATACGTATCCTTCCGGATTGAATTCCAATTGACCTATCTGCATTTTGGTTTCCTGCAGGCAAAAGAAATCCGCATCCAACTCTTTGAATATATCCGTAAATCCTTTCGTGAAAATAGCTCTGAATCCATTCACGTTCCATGATACAAATTTCATAAAGTTCACTCCTTACTGATATTAAGTATAAACAAGATGGAAGAGTTTGTCATCTATGATAAAATAGACAGGAAGGTGATCCCATGTTAATTTGTCCAAAATGTAAAAAAAAGTTGATCAGATCCGAATCCGGCTGGAATTGTTCGGCCCATCATCACTATGACGAAGCTTCCGGCGGTTATGTCAATCTGTTGCTCCAAAACAGTGCCAAAGCACATGGAGACAATTCCGAAATGATCATCGCAAGGCGTCGTTTTCTGGCTGCCGGTCATTACCGGCCGTTACTCGATAAAATTATCGAGGTTTTAAAAGAAGAATCGTTTAGCACGGCAGTCGATTGCGGATGCGGTGAAGGATATTATACAAATGCATTAAGCAATGAATTCCGCAAGGCACTGTGGTTGGGTCTTGACCTTTCCAAGAGTGCAATCAATTTAGCCTCAAAAAACCGTACCGAAGCCTTTTATGCGATTGCGAGTACTGCTGAATGTCCGATCCAGAGTGAAAGTGTTGACCTTGTATTGAATATCTTTTCGCCGATTTTCGAAAAAGAACTGTCACGTATCGTATCTCCCACTGGACGAGTTATTCTTGTCAGTCCGGATGAAGATCATCTTCTTGAAATGAAAGAAGTGCTTTATCCGGCCGTTCGACTCAACCCGCAACCTAATTTCGATTTCACAAAACTAACCCTTGAAAAAACAGAACGTGTTTCGTTTATGATGAAAATAAATACCCAAGAAGCAATGAGTGATCTATTGAAAATGACTCCTTATGCGTACCATACACCGGTCGAAGGTATCAATCGTTACAATGAACTTTCGCATATTGAGGTGCGTGCCTCTTTCCGTTTATCGATCCTTCGCAAAAACATTTTGTGAATATTTTAATAATAGTGAAAAAGCTTCTGACTTACTATATAATACGACTAGGGAAATTTTTTCACTGAACATCATCATTGGGAAGGACATTCAAGATGCAAAATTTATTAGGAGTTATCTACTCTTTTGTGTACATTGGACTGATTTTTTTAATTTCTACAAGATTGACCAAGCTTCCCTATGAGATCAGCCGAAAATTCATTCATATCATGGTGGCTAACTGGTGGTTTATTGCCAGTGCGATGTTCAACGATCCCTTTACGGCATCGATTGTTCCGCTGGTATTTGTAGTTTTCAACACCGTATCCTACTACTTCAATTTCTTACCTTCGATGAATGTCCAGATCGGTTATAAAGACTACGGAACGATCTATTATGCGTTAAGTGTCTTGTTTCTGACATTCATCAGTTTTCAATCGAATTCATCCTTAGTGATCGGCGGTATCGGTTTGCTTACGATGGGATACGGAGACGGATTTGCTTCATTGATCGGTCGTAAATGGGGCAAACATCAGTTTAAGATCTTTAACGGCGTTAAAAGTCTTGAAGGTTCGGCCGCAATGTTAGTCGTATCCTTCGCGGTCATCTATGCCTATTTGATTTTCACGACAGGTCATGCCGGTTTCATTGTATGTCTGACGATCGCGTTCACCGCGACACTTGTTGAAGCTATCTCACCTTTCGGACTCGATAACATCCTTGTTCCGGTCATCGCAGCAATGGTTTATTTCGTCCAACTGTTATAAGTCAATCGATTCAACGCAAAAGACGGCATACGCCGTCTTTTCTTTTTACTACTTTCGAATATCCATGGCTATTTTACCGTCAAGGTACTTATTGATGCAACTATCTATCTTCACTGAAAATCGAGTGAATCAATGATCTTTATTTTGATATCTCGCCGTTCGGTCGAGTTTGACCCGAACTCATCAAGATTTCAATCTGATGTACTCGCTTGTCGTTGATCAGGGTGATGGTTTGAGTTTGGTTCGATACACCGTCAATGGTGATCGAGATTTCTCCCTGATTGATCATCTCCGGGTTGAGTACCCGAATCTCATATGCCGTATCCAGATAACGGTAAGACAGGTTGAATTCTCGCCAATTTTTCGGTATACACGGAGTCAACGTTACTGTCGAACCGTTTTTGGAAAATCCCAGTACATTCTCGATACCGGCACGATATACCCAACCGGCAGATCCCGTATACCAAGACCATCCGCCGCGTCCGACATGCGGGTATTCACTGTAGACATCAGCTGCCATGACATAGGGTTCAGCTTTATAGACTGTGTACTCGCGGATATTGCGTGTATGATTGATCGGATTGATCAAATCAAACATTTCCCAGGCTTTTTCTCCTTCGCCCAATAACGCAAATGCACTGATGACCCATGCTGCCGCATGCGTATATTGTCCGCCGTTTTCACGGACGCCCGGTAAGTAACCTTTTATATAGCCCGGTTCGAATTCTCCCAAGTCAAACGGCGGTGTCAGAAGTTTGATCAGTCCTTTGTCTCGGACGATCAAGTAATCTTCCATCGATTTCATCGCTCGTTTCGCACGATCGAGATTACCCGTACCGGCGATCACGGCCCATGTCTGAGCCAGCGAATCGATCTTGCATTCGCGATTATTCGCGGAGCCAAGTGCTTTCCCATCATCAAAATAGGCTCTCTTATACCAGTTTCCGTCCCAACCGTTCTTTTCAATGTCGGATGTGATCTGTTGACTGAAGTCTGAATATTTCTTCGCTTGATCAACATCGGTACAACACTGAGCAGCGAATTTATTCAATGTATCACTCATAAACCAAGCCAGCCAGATGCTTTCGCCTTTACCTTTATTCCCGACTGTATTCATACCGTCATTCCAGTCACCGGTACCGATCAGAGGCAATCCATGGACCCCGAACTTCATCGAATGTTCAATGGCACGGACACAGTGGTCGTACAATGATGCAGTCTCTTCAGTAACAGAAGGTTTACAGTAACGTTCGTCTTCAACTTCACTCAATGTTTCAGCACTTACAAACGGTACTTGAACATTCAATATATCGATATCTCCGGTGATTCTGATGTATTCCGACGTTACATACGGGAGCCATAACAGATCATCGCTGATCCGTGTTCGTGTTCCTTTACCTTGCGGTTCATGCCACCAATGCATGACATCGCCTTCGGTGAACTGATGAGCCGCATGTTTCAACAGCTGTTTACGGGTGATTTCCGGCCAGACAGCCGCGATCGCGAGGGAATCCTGTAATTGATCGCGGAATCCGAAGGCTCCGCCTGACTGATAAAAGGCTGATCTGGCCCACAGACGGCATGCGATCACTTGATACATCAACCAGCCGTTAAGCATGATATTCATCGACGAATCAGGAGTCTTGACCTGTATCGTCGTTAATTTACGATGCCAGAACGAAGCAACCTCATCCAACGAATTTCTGACATTCAACTGCTCTTGATATTTCGCACAGATTTCTTCGATTTGACGCGGATCATCACTAGCACCGAGTAAGAATGAAAATTCTTTACTTTGATGCGCATCCAGTTTGATTTCAACCTGAATGGCGGCACAAGGATCGAATCCCGCTCCGGTCGTATCAGACAGTTGTTGATAGCGAAGACTTTCCGGCATACTCAGGTTACCCTTGCCGAAGAACTCGCGCTTGTCACCGGTCACTGTACGCTCTTTGATTGAAACATCCATGAACACTGTTTTACTGGGGAAATCCGTATTATATGGATTCAGTACAGTCAGCGTTCCGAACTCATTTTGCGCCGTTACGATATGCATCGCTGTATCGCTCGGGTTTACCCCCAACACCGGACGCATATAGTACGTACAATGGATCGTACGCGGACTGTCCGATAGATTCTTAAGCGTAACGATGCTCAATTTGAGCGGTTCATCGACCGGAACGAATTGAATCAGACTTTGCGAGATCGAATGGCTGGTATGGTTGAATTCGGAATAACCGAAACCATGTTTGATATTGTAAGGTTCGGATTCACGGATCGGAAGTGCCGTAATCGACCAAGTCAATCCGGCTTCGTCGCTCAAATAGATGACTTCACCCGGCGTATCGCTGACTTGATCGTTTGACCATGGTGAAAGTTTGAACTCTCTGCTATTGGTACCCCATGTATAACCGCTGCCGGATTCAGTAACTAAGAATCCGAAATCCGGATTCGCGATCACATTGGCCCACGGAGCCGGTGTCGTTTTGTCTTGCTCAAGATGGATCACATAGTCGGATCCGTCTTTGGAGAAACCGCCCAGTCCGTTAAAGAATTGTAAGTCATTTTCATCAACTGAAGATGGTTCAGTCAGATTAGGGATCAAACGCTCGCCCTCCGGTAGTTTCAGTAATTTCTCACTTATTTTGGAAGTGGCAATCATCATCTGTTCTTCCATGGTACCGAGATTTCCCTTGAACACCATTCTGGACACAGCATACAATAACGTCATATCGCCTTGCAGCATTGTGTTTGTATTAAGTATGAAGACATCTTTCTGCCGATTCATCACATCGTGCGTCTGCCTTGAACCGACGATATCCTTGATCAGCGTGGTCAACGGGTTAGTGTAACTGTTCTCTTCGTTGGTCACGATCACCAAGTCGACCTGCAGGTCTTTCAAACGCCAGTAGTCATGCGCTTTCAGTACTTCAAACAGAATCGGTACTTCTTCCGCTTTACTCAATGTGACCAAAACGATCGGCTTGTCACCGGAAATCGCATACGGCCACAGATCCGGCTGACCTTTGGTGTTGCTGCGGATCGCGTTTTCGACATTGCGTCTGAGCGGACTGATGTAGAGGATACTGGAAATCATTTCTTGATACAACTGCATATCATCCGCTTTGATATTCAGATATTTGGTTTCTACTTGACTGCGCGTCAACGCGAGCCAGAATGCAGCTTCGCAGGTCTCGGTGTTTGAATACTTCTCAACAAGATCGACCAATGCTTCTCTGCTTTCCGCCAGCGTCGTTACATAATAAAGATGAGTTGTTTTTCCCGGTTCGATGTGAACACCGGAACGCATGCTGAAGATTGGGTCCAACACCGGACCGACACTGCCGCTGAGCGGTTTGTTTTGGGTGATCACCTGTGGATCGGCAAGGGAATGATCACGGCCGATAAAGGCCATACGGTCAGTTTCAATCTGCATATCGCCCCTCTGCTGATTCTCGCTGATCAAGGTATTCGCTATCCACAAGCGGTTATCCGAATCCGATCGCGGACGGCGATTCGCAATCAAAGAACGATGTTGCGGATCGAATTCAGTTTCCATGAATAAATTACTGAAAGCCGGATGTGCCAGATCCGCATTCTGAGCGGCCAGCACCACTTCAAAATAACTGGTCACTTCCAGATCGACGGCTTCATCGCTCAAGTTCTTCAGTTTGATTCTTCTGACTTCCGCATGGTCACCAGATGCAACAACGATCTCCGTTGTAGTTTCAATCATATCGTCAGTGCGTTTATAAGCAACTTTGTCGGGAGTGAAAAGTACTTCGTAGTTCTCCGGAAGAACATTCAACGGTGCATAAGCAGAGGACCATACTTTAGCGGAAGCCGTGTTTCTGATATAAAAGAACATACCGAAATGATCAAGTACGGAATCTTCGCGATAACGGGTGATCGCAGCCATCTTATCTTTACTGTAGCCGGTACCCTTGTCACTCAACATGACCGAGTAATATCCGTTGGACAGAATATGAACATTCGGAAGCGTGAGGTTCGGTTCATTGAATTTTCTGAATGAACCTTTCTCTTGGAAGACAGATTCTTTAAGCGGGATGATCTTTTCTTTTGTTTCTTTGGTAAACACGACATTGAGCGGAACTTTTTCCTGAAGCAACAAGCGCGCTGCCTTCACATACGGATCGGCATAGAAGCGTTTCTGCATTAAATGATCATTGAGGGTATTATTCATGGCCATCAGACTCATCCCTTGATGATGAGCCATATAACTCTTGATGATCACTCGTTTTGTCTCAAAACCCAATCTTTCAGGAGTATAATCAGCTGCTTCATAGTAACCGTAAGCTCCTTCCAATCCTTCTGACTTCAGTACTTTGATATTTTCCATCGCTTCAAACGGAGTCACCATTAACGCCAGGAAAGTCGCATACGGAGCACTGACAGCATCTTCGATCAGTCCTCTTTTCAAGCCCAACCAAGGTACACCGATTGCTTTATATTGATAATCCATATGGATATCGAGTGAGTTGAATCCGGATTCGGAAGTACCCCAAGGCATTCCGCGTTGTTTACCGTATTTCATTTGACTCTTGATCACAAACGAATAAGTCTCATCCAATAATGTATTGCGATAACTCTTCATCAGTAAAAGCGGCATCAAATATTCAAACATCGTACCGCTCCACGATACCAAGCCCTTATATCGATCGATGACTGTCAGTGATCGACCCAACATAAACCAGTGTTTCGGAAGGATCTCGCCTCGTGCGATCGCGATATAACTGGTCTGTCGTGATTCGGATGCTAAGAGATCATAATAAGAATTGGTCAGTTTCTGTTCGGTCACATTGTAACCGATCGAAAATAGCTGTTTACGTTCATCATAAAGACTGACGAATTTCGTTTCCCAAGAAAGATTTTCGATTCGTTGAACCAATTGTTCGGCATTATGTTTGAAATCATCGACAGCGACGTTCGAACTGATGATCGCTAATTTGAGATCACTCAGCCAATTGACCGACGTCAAATTGTCGGTATCGATCAGTACACTTACTTGTTCGATCTGATCGGAAATGAGCTGATAGTAATCTTCGGTATTTTTTAACGCAATATTGATGCTTAACAGTTTGATCAACTTATCCAAATGCTCAGAGGTCTGTTCATTGCGCATTTCGATCGGCAGATCATTGATCAAACCGATCCAAGGTGCATAAATGTGTAATTCTTCGATGAAATTACGGACCATGCAGTCAAGTTTGAACCGCCACGGTTGTTTGGTGATTGCAGCAATCACCGGTCCTTCCACGAATTCAGTGAGCGCTTTACTCCATTGGAGGAGATCTAACTCCTCAAACAATCTGACGGTATTAAAACAAGCGAACTCTGCCGGTAATTTTTCAGATTCGGTCAATCCGTTTAATAATGTATCTTTGATTCCTTCCGCATACACGGGATCGATCAATGGTTTATCCAGATAAACATTCAAGCCTTGAACCAGAGTTACTAAATAGCACACATAATTTCCGTTGTCGACAGTGGATACGTAGATCGGACTCAATGGTTTTAAGGTACGTGTATCGTACCAATTATATAAATGACCTTCCCACTTCTCCAAGGACTCGATCGTTGTGACTGACATCGTCAAATCATTGATCATCTCAACGGTACTGATATAACCGAAATCACGCGCCGAAAGAATCGCCATCAATCCCATTCCGATATCCGTCGGTGACGTTCTGAATGCGATTCCGCGCGGCGGATCTTCTTGATAATTATCAGGCGTCAGATAATTGTTTTTAGAATTGGTAAACTCTTCGAAATAACGCCATGTCTTTCGCGCTGTTTTGCGTAGTTCCAACAGATCGTCGCCGGCGATCGTTTTCTCGATATGAACATCATCTTTACTGATGGTAAAGGCAATCAGCGGAGCCGCTGCCCAGATCAACAGAAACAGAAAACTTAAATACAATGACTCAGGTTTCAACCACCAGGTAAGTCCTACTAAGATCACGCCACTCAATGAACTGAATCCCATAGCGGAAAGATAACTTAGGAATGAATTATCCTGATTTTTTTCAGCATCGGCCGAAGTGACCCATTCAAGCATATTTTTCTTGGTGATAAGTACGCGGATCAACGTGATGATGATGGCACTTATAGCCAGATTGGATTGGTATGAGATAAAAGCGATCCGCAGCAATAATTGGGATAATGAAGCTTTAAGTCCGAAGAATCCCGAGATATGTCGCTTCACTTTTTCCGGTAACAGTTTACCGGACATGATCTGATCGAATAAAGCCATCAAGAACGGAAGAGACAGGGTCATCATCGCAAAGACTGCCCAGAATAAACCGGCTCCCGGAAGAATCGTGAATCCCATGAACAGCAACAGCATGATAGCCGGAGAAACCATACTTCTTCGCAGATTATCAATGATCTTCCAAACCGAAAGATGAGAAAGCGTGTTCTTGGTACGTTCGTTTTTACGATTGTACGGGTGTCTGCCCAACCACGGCAGAAGTTGCCAGTCACCGCGTATCCAGCGATACATCCTGGCTGTGAATGAATTATATTTGGATGGATAAGAATCGACCAGTTCAAGATCACTGACAAGGGCTGCCCGAACATACGATCCTTCCAGTAAATCATGACTCAATACCGCATTGACCGGTATCGCATCCTTCAATACCGTTTGAAATACCTGCAGATCATAGATTCCTTTACCGGTAAAAATACCTTCACCGAACAGATCCTGATATACATCCGAGATCGCACTCGCATAGGGATCGATGCCTTCTTGGCCGGTATAAATGCGTGAAAAAACAGATCGGTTAGAACTGTCGATATCAAAGGAAACACGCGGTTGCATGAGTCCGTGACCTTGGGTGACGATTCCTTTTACCGGATCAATGACCGGAACATTCAACGGATGCGCCATGGTTCCGATCATCTTTTTTGCCATCCCCATCGGAAGAACGGTATCCGCATCCAACGTAATGACATATTTGATATTGTCGGCCGGTAAAACGATGTTTGAATAGAAAGAAAAACTGGTATCGCTTTTGCCTAAGAGAATATCATTGAATTCCAACAACGCTCCTCTTTTTCTTTCCCATCCTGTCCAGTTTCCATCGCTTTCGTTGAATTTACGGATACGGTGATAGAAATAGAAAATGTCTTTCCCGTTATGCGCGTATTTCCGATTCAATTCCTTGATTCCTTCGAAAGTCGCACGCAGAATATTCTCGTCATCGGCAGCATCCACTTGACCGAAATCCTTGAAAGCACCGATCAGTGCAAAGAAAAGATTCTTTTCGCTGTTGGAGATATAATGATTTTCCATCGTTTCAATAAGTTCACTGACTCTGAGTTCACTGGTAATGATGGCCGGAATGACCACGATCGTTCGCAGATCGTCGGGAATTCCTTGTTTCAGTTCAAGTCTGGCAAACACAGTCGGTTTTTGGATCTTACATACGATCCAATTCACAAATGCGATCGCCATCTCCGTTGACGGAATCAAAACAACCAATCCTGCCAGAATCAAGATCAATGGAGTTAAATCAGCACTTTGGCTGTCAGCATAGATGATTGCGATCGCCAATAAAAGAATCGTCACCGTTGTGATCGAAAAAATATAGTTTTTACCCGGTCTTTCAGTGAAGAATCGAACAAATTTCGTTTTCTTTTTGATCGTTCCTTTTTGTCTGCTTTCGAGTTGTCCCAATCCGTTTCCGACCAGATAATAGCCGACATGAGACCTTTGCAGTTTAAGCTCGGCATCAGCCGGCAGTTGATTTCCGATCTCCGCCAATGCGATGGCTTCGCGCGCGATATGAAGTTCGGAAACTCCGTATATCTTAGCTAATTTTTCGATTTGAATTCGATAGTAATTACGTGAATTCACATCCATGCGCGGATACGTCATGTCCGGATCATTCATCAGTATCTGCTCTACATAACTGGCTGATTCGAATAGATCCGTCCAGTTATGTGTTGATACATATTTAAGACTCATGACACAGTTCCCGATGGATACCGTGCTTACGGCTTGAACATTATGTTCTTTTTGAGCGATCGCTTCGGTCGTCGTACCGAATTTATCGAGGGCTTCATCGATAAAACGCAAAACACTGATATAACTCTTACCGGATCTTCTGAGACGGTAAAAAAGATGTTCGATATAGGAAGGGTTTTCTTCATGCATGTTGTTGAGCTTTTCACCTAACAAATTCAGCATCTTCTCGGTTTGTTCTTTCTCACCCATCCATAATTCATCAACGATTTCGTCCGCTAAGCGCCATTGCGTACGGGTTGTTTTGATCCTCTGCGCGATATTGCGAATATTCTCGATCAACGCCAAGCGTATCATAGCCGGAATGGCCCATAGTTCTCGATCAAACAGAATACTGTGCGTTTGGTAGGCGTTCAGATACTTGAGCAGTGTTTCTTCTTCCACCTGCCCGTCACTGTGAGATACCAATTCCATCGCGATCGCATACACTCGCGTATATCCTTTTAGCAGCCCGCTCTTCAGCACCGGAAGTCGATGATATTCATCTTTGTTAAGATCTTGGCGAATGCTTTTGACTTGTTCCTCGATTACGTAAAAATTATCCAACAGCCATTCAGCCGCTGCGGGAACACTTCGTTTTTCGGTGATGTCATCGTTCAAACTTTTGTAGACGGAAAGAATGAGATTGTAATTATCATTCATACGCGGGACAGGGAAACTTAAAAGTGATGAATTATTAGTCGAAACATCATGTTCCAAAGCAATCTGCTTGGCATGATTTTCGAGTTCTTCAACCGTCAAAAGAGCATCACGGATATCCGTGTTGCGCGTTTTTCGGGCTCTGTTCAAGAACAACCAGCCTAAAATAATTAAACCTAAGACAGTTATAGCGGTTGCCGCATATTTCAGATATAGTAAATTCAAGTGAGTTCCTCCTAGGATGACATATGTATGTCACATAACGATGTGTGATTGATGTAGTGAAAATCAAACTATCGGTTGAATTTAAAAACAAAAAAAGACTATCCTAAGATAATAGTTTGGCGGGTAACCCCAACATATGATTTAAAAGAGTTCGTACCTTTTGTTCTGACGGTACTGTTTCCTCTGCCTTCATTATATCAGTTATCCGACGTGACATGTCATTTATACCTAAATCTTACCTTCTAACCCTTAATTCACGATGTAAAAACAGTCAAAAAAGAACAGAATCGTATGATTTCTGTTCGTTTAGATTGATTCAGCATATCTTTGTACACTTATCGTTTTGTTTTTTTTAGATTTTGCAACTTCAGTTCTTTCTCAACGACCGGCACAACAGCCATCATGACCATGATACTCAGACCCATATGGATCAAACTCAGAGTTTCTTCATCTATGGGAATGATCAGTTTACTGACGATAATGATGCCGCTCAGCATCAGCGACCATCGTCGCCAATGTTTACCGGCACTGTTATTGGCGAAATTCCAGTTCGCTTGACTCTTCATGGATGTGACCGTTCTGAAACCCATCCACGAATTGATTTTTTTCGGCGGCCGAACAATAAAGAGCGTACCGAGCGCAAACATCGCCAATGGAATCGACAGATCAATGATCCAATAATATGGAGTGCTCATAATGTGTTTCTTTTCATGACTCGCAGGATCACAATAATTTTCCGTTGGGAATACTGATCATCAATGTCATTTTACCTTCGATGGTCAGTGTGTTTTGACCGTTGAGAACGATAAAATGGGTTCCTTTTTTAACTTCGATTCCGTTCACGGTTCCCGAACCGTCGATACAACCGACAATGATGTATGCCTCATCATAGCTATATTTTCCTGCATCCGGACATTCGATCTTGAATAACGAGAAATATTCGCAATCCACAAAACGGGTAACTGACAGAGATCCGACCTGTGAATGTCGGAGATGAACTTTCGCGATCCCCTGCGGTACGGTCGTAACATCCATCGCTTTATCCAAATGTAACGCACGCGGATTTCCGGCAGCGTCGGTACGGTGATAATCATAAACACGATAGGTAACGTTTGAGTTCTGTTGAACTTCGTAGACCAATGTTCCGCTGCAGATCGCATGGATCATTCCTGACGGAATAAAGAAAAAATCTTTGGGTTTGATCGTAATGACATTCATCAACCGATCAAAATCTTCTTTGACGATCATTTCACGCAACTCGTCTTTGGTTTCAGCGTGATGACCCATGACCATTTTTGTACCCTTCGGACAATCCAACACATACCAACACTCAGTTTTACCGTATGAATTCTCGTGTAAAGCCGCATATTCATCGTTCGGATGTACCTGCACGCTCAGATCCTGATTAGCATCGATAATTTTGATCATGAGCGGAAATTTCGTATTTTTACCGTTTCCGAATAAGGCTCGGTTATTTTTATAGACATCGGACAAGTATTGTCCTTTCAGTTCTCCGTTGGCGATCCGGGCATCGCCTTCGGGATGTGCACTGACGACCCATGCTTCTCCTGTTTTATCGCTTGTTAGGTCAAATCCGAACGAATCATGTAATTTCGTAGCACCCCAGATCATTTCTTTGAATACCGGTTCCAACAATAAGATCGTTTGCATAATGTTACCTCCGCTTATGCTACTATTGTATCAAATTAATGCCTGTTTGATTGCGTATTCGCAAAAAAAACAGACGGAAGTGACCGCCTGTTTTAACTTGATTATTTTCTGTTGTTGATACGGTTTTCTTTTAACTTTTCAAAATACGTTGCTTTATTATCTTTTAAAGACTCATTACGATCTTGGATCACGGCTTTGATTTCGGTTTTCTTTTCCTCGATCACTTGTTTTCTGACTTCGGCGATCTGTTCCTTCGTCATTCCTACGGTGACACGACTGTCAACTTCAGTTTGAATATCGCTCTTGAACGCATCCATTTTTACTTTAGTCGCTGCGATCAATGTTTTTTTGGCTTCTTGATAAACTGTCCGTAATTCGGTGTTCTCAGCACGAGTTGCGCTGCGAATATCATTGACTTGACGCATGATATTTTTAACGGATTCATGAATCAAATTTTCAAAAACCAATGTCGGATAAACAGTAACGATGTTTCGAACGAACATCACTTTACCATTACTGACGCCGTAAGTGACGGCATCGGTCTTATCTTGTTCGGTAATGCCGTTACTGATGACTTCGCCTACGATCTCGGCTGCTTTCAAATGTTCTTCAACAGTTGTTTTCAGCTCTTCCTGTTTTTCGGTACGTTGAATTCCGTCTTCACCGTAAACCGTCAATAAGACAGCATTATCAGTATCGACTTGGGTGATATACCCTGTTTTGATGGCTTCATCCATCAGATTGTCCAGCACCGCCGGTAATGTTTTAAATTTCAGATCCACATCGGCGGTCATTACCGCTGCATCTTCATTCAACGGAGTAATAGCAACAACATAATTGAATACATTGGTTGAGATCATAATACTCGGGTTGATATCCAAACTTACATAACTGACCGGTGTTACTACCATGTAAGCACTGATGGCGATGACTAGACCGGCTGATAGACCGACCAGCGTTTTAACTAAACCTCGTTTTTGTTTATTCTTTTTAATACCCTGAAGTATATTTGTTTGCGTCGATTCTTTATTGAAGCGGGATGCATAAGCGTCATTGATCGATTTCATCTGAATCTCCTTTCAGCGCTTGCTCACGAAGTTTTTTCAAACTTCGGTATAAGCGCGTTTTTACTGTATTTTCGCTGATTGAGAACTGTTCAGATAATTCTTTCAGGGTATATCCCATCCGGTAATGTCCAAACAGAATCTTTTGGCTCAACACATCAAACGTCTCGATACAGGCAAATAACTGTTCAACGGTCATTCGTTGGATCAACAATTCGTGTTCGGCTTTCGGATCGGGAATATTTTCCCATTCACTGCCGAATTCTTCACTGTCATCCATCTGAACCGACAGAAACTGTTTTTTTGCGGCCTTTTGAAGTTCGTGTTTCGCGATCGTGATGAGATAGGCTTCCGGTTCATCGATGCGCTCGCTGCCTTTTTTACGAATGATTTCGTAAAATGCGATGAAAACATTTTGAACGATGTCCTGAACATCAGCGATACGTGTTGCATGCAAACCGACATAGCCAAGGATTGGCCCATAATACGCATCATAAACTTCAAGAAATACAATATCTGCTTTCGGTTTCATGGGTTACCTCACTGTAGTAGAGAGTGTTAAAGGAGAAATAGTTTCAAACTTACAACCATTGATGAAAGACACGAAGATAAATAGCTTTGACGATCTGCAGTAAAACCGCATATCCCATCAACAATAATGTCAAATAGATGAAATAAGCCTGTGGCAATGCTGCCATTGATATCGCCGAACTTAACGGAGAATAAGGCAGATAAATTCCGATGCTCATCATGATCACGGTCATTAAGATCACCTGCCAAGCAGCCCGACTTTGAATGAACGGAATACGTTCGGTGCGGATCAAGTGAATGATCAATGTTTGGGATAAGAGACTTTCGATAAACCAACCGGTTTGAAAGAGCGTAACTAATTTTAGATTTGCAGGATTGTTGAGTTTAAATACGAAATAGAGGATCGCGAAAGTGGCGATGTCGAAGATTGAACTGACCGGGCCGATAATTAACATGAACCGTCGAATCGAAAAGGCATCCCATTTACGGGCTTTCTTTAGATATGAAGCATCCACATTATCCCAAGGAATGGTCGTCTGTGAGATATCGTACATCAGATTCAGTAATAAGATTTGTAACGGAAGCATCGGCAGAAACGGTAAAAAGGCACTGGCAACCAATACACTCAGCATGTTGCCGAAATTCGAACTGGATGTCATTTTGATGTATTTAACGATATTACCGAAGATCTTGCGGCCTTCTTCGACACTCTGCGATAGAATATGCAGATCTTTTTCAAGTAAAATGATATCGGCAGCGGCTTTTGCGATGTCAACGGCGGTATCCACCGAGATTCCCACGTCCGCTGCCCTGAGAGCCGGAGCATCATTGATGCCGTCTCCCATATAACCGACCGTATGGCTTGATCTGAGGGCCATGACGACACGTTCTTTCTGCAATGGGGTCAGTTTACTGAACACGATCGTTTCTTCGGCTACTGCCTTTAATTGCTCATCATCGTACTTTTCAAGATCGCTTCCCATGATCATTTTAGTTCCGTCAAGTCCTACCAAGGCACAGATCCGTGCTGTGACGATCGGATTGTCTCCGGTCAGAACTTTGATCGTGATTCCTTGTTCTTTTAATTGGTTAAGTGAATCTTCAGCTGTTTCTTTCGGTGGATCATACATCCCCAAAAGTCCGACCATGGTCATTTCGGATTCATCTTCGATACTGAATTCGCCGGCTTTCGTACTATCGACTTTATAGGCGATCGCAAGATCGCGCATCCCTTCCGAATTCAACGAGGACGCTAACTCTTTCAGTTCTAGTTTACGCTGATCCGTGAATTCAACATCTTCCCCTTTGATGCGAACTTTCGAACAAATATCAAAAATCTCCTGAACAGCTCCTTTGGTGATCAGTTCATGTTCATTGTTGTCTTCCGTCAATAAAACTGAAAGACGGCGCCGCTGAAAATCGAACGGAAGTTCGTCTACTTTCGTGATGCCGACGATCTTATCGCTTAAATTTTCTTCCAGTGCACGTTTGACGATCGCCCGGTCGATCACATCTTTCATACCGGTTTGAAATGAACTGTTTAAATAAGCGAAGATCAATACATTGAGATCTTCATTACCTTCGGCATTGATAAAACGGGTGATCTGAATATTGTCTTGCGTCAGCGTTCCGGTCTTGTCGGTACATAGTATATCCATTTCCCCGAATGTTTGGATCGCATCCAAACGTTTGACGATCGTTTTCCGTTTGGCCAAAGCAACTGCTCCTTTGGCAAGGTTGGTCGTAACGATCATCGGTAGCATTTCGGGAGTCAGACCGACAGCGACCGACAATGAAAAGAGCAGCGCTTCCAACCAGTTTCCTTTCAGAAAACCATTCAGCAGAAATACGATCGGTACCATCACCAACATGAATCGGATCAATAACCAACTGACTGAATTGACTCCTTTTTCAAAGGAGGTCAATCCTCTTTTATGTTGGGTGTGACGGGTGACAGCACCCAGATAGGTCCGCGGTCCGGTTGAGAGGATCAATGCTTTAGCAGATCCGCTCACGACATGAGTTCCCATAAATACCAGACTCGGCCAATCAAACAGCGAATGCGTACCTTCGTCGCTGCGATCTGTTTTCTCGACGGGCAGCGATTCTCCCGTCATCATCGACTGACTGACAAATAAGTCATCGCTTTCGATGATTCGAGCATCGGCCGGAATGATAGAACCGGCATTCAGCATCACGACATCGCCCGGTACTAATTCTTTTAGATCGATCGACACTTCTTGTTGATCGCGCATGACATCGACCATGTTTTTCGACATCGATTCGAGTTTCTTGGTTTGTTCAGCACTGCGTCCTTCCTGAAAAAATTTCAGCGATCCGCTGATCAGGATAATGGTGAATATTATGATGATTGTCGCATAATTACGTTGGCCGGCTGTTTGTGTCAGAACATTTGTGATCAGTGTGATCAATGACAGAAAAAAAAGAACACCAGAAAAGGGATTTATATAGGCTTTCATCAAGCGAATGAACCAATATTCAGGTTTATCGCGCGGAATTTCATTCAACCCTGATTCTGCGAGTCTGAGTACTGCCTCTTGATTCGATAATCCGGTCATTTCTGTTTTTAATTGTTTCAACAGATCTTCAGTTTTGATTTTTCCGAAATTCATCCGTTGTTCATCAGTAAGTTTTATACTTTTTTTACTATTGTTTTCCATCCTACACCTCTCTGTTATCTTTCATTTATCATACACTTTCCATGTTTGTCATACAATCATCATAAGTCGTCATCTTGACATTAAGCATCACTTCCACTACAATAACACTATCTTTATGAGGGAGTACTTGGCACTGTGTGCGGTCACGTCAACATACCGATGAGCGATCATCTGGCTGACCTTAAACAACGAGACTCATAACCAATGGCGGATATGAGCTTTTTATTTGCCGGAAAGAGGCGTTGTGGAACTAAGTGCTGTCTTACTTATCGCTGTCGGATTATCGATGGATGCTTTTGCGGTTTCGCTGATCAACGGACTTTGCGCCTCAAAAAGCCGCCTTCGTTATGCGTTAAAAGTAGGTTTGTTTTTCGGGGTATTCCAAGGATTTATGACTTGGGCCGGGTATATGCTGGGATCCACTTTCAGTGCAACCATTCAGTCTTTCGATCATTGGGTCGCTTTTATCCTGTTGGTGATCATCGGCGGTAAAATGTTCTATGAAGGCTTACAGCCAAAAGATCTCAGTTGCGATATTCACCAAGAAAAAGATACGAAATCACTGCTCTATTTCTCGGTAGCGACGAGTATCGATGCTTTAGCCGTCGGGGTCAGTTTTGCCTTTTTAGCCCAACCGATCGTTATTACTTCACTGATCATTGCCGGTGTCACATTTACCTTGTCACTGATCGGTGTATTGATCGGAAAACGCTGTGCCGTGTGGTTGGACAATAAAGCCGAACTGCTTGGTGGACTTGTCTTGATCGCGATCGGTGTGAAAATTCTAGTTGATCATCTGATGCGATAACCGAAAAATAAAAATGCCTGCCGCACGATATCGTGATGCAGGTTTTTCTTTGTTGATTTTGGTGGTGATGCCGAAAAAAAACCACTGTCAGTTTAGAAACAGCGGTTGTTCGTCTTCATCGGATTGTTGAATATAGTCTTCAATAAAATCGGCTAATTCGGGATGTTCTATCATATAGTCACTCAACATATCAAGCAGTTGATCGACTTCCATGTCCTGTAAACTCTCAAATAGATTTGAATGGGATGGAATCTCTGTGAATGTTTCTTCTTCCTCGGTTTCCGGCTCAGAAGGAAACAAGTGTTGGTGCAGATCCAAAAGACAAGCTGCCTGATGAACACATAGACCGTCAGATCCTTTCGGACAGCTGCAGGTCGTTGATAACAAGTCCTGATGTTCACTGATTTCGATCTTCACAAAATGTTGATGCTGTTCTTCTTGGACAGAATAATGATAACTACCTTCATTGAAATAGATCAATGAAACTGAATGCGCCTCCCGAAGTTGTGTGCCGGCATCTTTTACCTGGATAGACAAACAATCAATGACTTCGCTAAGTGATGTTTTCATGGCTCTCCTTCCGTTTTTTGCATAGTTTGAATTATACGCTGTTTTTAATAGATGTCAAACTGATTCTCACGCATCACGATCTGAACTTCTTTGTGCAGAATCAGCGTATGAAATTCGAGTAAATCAGTATGATCACTCAGCGGCATCGCACTCGGATCAACGGCGATACAAGTCTCTTTACGCAAGTTAGCGATCACATCGCGTAACTCAACGAGATAATGATGTGAAAGCGGTGTATGACGATGAGAAGCAATGATATTTTTAATTGGATATTCAGCTAATTTAGTCAGCGATTTCACGATCGTACTTTGTTTGACCTGATCGGAGAAATACAACCACATTACATAGTTGACCGCATCCGCTGTCAGCATCACTTCGTCCTCTTTGATCCAAAGAGCCAGATCAGCCTCGGTGTGGCCGGGAATCTCGATCACCTCCACTGTTTTATCACCCAGATCAAAGATCTTACCTTCACGGACGGCTGTCATGCGCGTCAGCGAATAGTCACGTTTGACTGCATGATGGACATTGATCGTTCGAATCAAGCCGATCTCTCGGATGGGAGCGGAATTAAAGAAAGCCGCCGATGCTAAAGCAGTGGGATTGATATACACTTCATCAAATGCGAAGTTACCTCCGATATGATCGATGTGACTGTGACTGTTGATAACGATCAGCGGCAGCATCGTGATTGAACGGATGGCCGACATCAGGTCCGTGATCCCGTATCCGGTATCCCACAATAAGGCTTTTTTACTTCCTACCACTAAGGTGACATGAACTTTTGCCTCTTTGATGTGAAAATAGCCGGGTGTGATCTCTTTAATGATCAATTGCATCAAAACACCTGCTTTCGTTAGAATTTTATTATACGCTCAACCGCTATTTCAGACAATCAATGTACTTAGATACCGCTGTCTCCATAGTTGGAAAGTGCTCTTGCACTCGGATCGCTGACGGCACAGTTTGGCCAATCGGCATTCGGCATCCAATAGTCTTTTATCCATGAGCTTCTGCCCGGATAAAACGATTCAAACAGTTCGCGGTATAACAGTGCTTCCGTCGTCGCCGGCGGACAGTGCGGAAAACGTACTTTCGCTGCTTCGACATCGCTTTGGCTGTAGAGAGTTGCTGCATGTAATTTAAGTTCATCAACCATCGAATGACCGACGGCATCTGAAAAAGCTGCTTTTTCACGCCATAGGATCGTTTCCGGTAATAAGTTTTCTTTCTCAAAAGCTTTGCGAAGTAGGTATTTCCCTTGACCGCTGGTATTCATTTTAAGCGCCGGATCGATGGCAAGGACATCCCTGACAAAACTCAGATCACCGAAAGGCACGCGCGCTTCCAAACTCCAAGCTGCAATACAACGATCGGCACGAAGAACATCATAGAGATACAATTCATTGATCCGTTTTTCGCTTTCTTTCTGGAAAGCTTCAGCACTGGGTGCAAAATCAGTATATTTATAACCGAACAACTCATCGCTGATCTCACCTGTCAATAATACTTTGACATTAGAGTTCAGATGGATGTAGCGGCAAAGCAGATACATTCCGAGCGATGCGCGGATCGTCGTGATATCAAAGGATTCCAAGTGATAGATGACATGTTTCAGTGCCTGCAGGACATCCTCCATACTCATGACAACTTCATGGTGATTACTGCCGATAAATTCCGCAACTTGTTTAGCGTATTTCAAATCGATGGCATCTTTTTCCATACCGATCGCAAATGTATCGATGGGTGTTTTGATCAGTCGTTGCGCCAGTCCGCAAACCAGTGAAGAATCCAATCCGCCGCTCAACAGAAATCCGACCGGAACATCACTCATCAGACGTTTACTTACCGCCTGGGTCAATCCTTCGCGGATCCGGGTATCGATATCGACCGGATCTTTTAGGATCTTTTTAACTTTCGTGATGTGCGCGTAATCAGTGAATTTCCCATCCATGTATACATGTCCAGGAGGAAACGGAACCACATCATCACAGATCGCATGAAGTGTTTTCGCTTCGGAAGCAAAGGCGATGTTTTTTGTTTCCTTCAATATTCCGTAAAACAACGGACGGATCCCGATTGGATCGCGTGCCGCTACGACAGTCTTGCGAACTTTATCCCATAATACAAAAGCGAACTCAGCATCAAGCTTCGCACACATGCCAAGTCCGTATGCCTCATACATCGGCAATAACGCTTCGCAGTCACTTTCCGAAACATATGGAAAATCGGCGAATTTCGCTTTGATTTCAAGTTCGTTATAGATTTCTCCGTTGCACACCAATCGTAATGATTCCGTATCGAACGGTTGCATCCCGTGTTCACTGACATCCATGATGGATAAACGATGAAATCCGAATGAACCCCAACTTTCCTTCATCAATTTATGTTGATCCGGTCCGCGATGCTCAATGGTCGCAAATGCTTTTAATAGACTTTCTTCTTGAATTTCACCTTCAATAAACATAAATCCGCACATAGTTTTTCTCCTTTTGTGGTAAAAAAAACAGCAATCATCCCATAGGGACGAAGGCTGTGCTCCGCGGTACCACCCAGATTACCAATTTAATGGTCTCTTTGTTCGGTTCAAACAAACCGATTGATGTTTAACGGGTCAAGTCCGGTTTCCTCTACTTTACAAGTATTTCGAAGAAACAACTCCAAGGGGTTACATACAGATTGTTCCGGTTGGCCTTGCACCGATCCCAACTCGCTAGACGGACGATCTCTGTATACAGATCCTTTTCATAGTTTTCATTAGTTTACAATAAAGTTTCATTCTTGTCCATACTTTTCATTCATTTATTTATTTATTTTGATTATTTTCTTGAAAATCAGAAAGATTGTCGCTGCTTTGAACCTCATACGTCTTATGTATCTGATCCGGTACTTTCATACGCCGACGATTGAACGCAAAATACAAATTACCGATTATACTGATGAACCCAATGATGATCATCAAATAGCCGATCAACGGAAGAAGCTGAGCGATCGTAGAAAAAGGCTCACCGAACTTGAGATTGTCTTTCACAAATGTTTGAAGAACAAATATCCATCCTAACCCGATCATAATAACGAAGAGTGAACTTTGGATCTGATTTCTTAAATTCTCGCTTCCTTGTCTTGTGAATTTCATATGATTTCCCCCGGCACAATTAATATAAACAACGAAATATATAATTTGTTTCTGATTAACTCTATTATACCTATTTTTTCACATAATATTACATATTTTTTTTGGAAATACGAAATTAGCCCCGATTTGATTACAAAACCAGAAAAGTAACGTTGTAAAAACAATAATGTTGGTTAACATCACACAACGAACCGTTTCAGCAATAAAAGTAAACAACTATCAATTTTATTGTCTGTTTATATAAAAACTCCAAACATCATTTAATGTCTGGAGTTCAGTGTTTCCATCATAGAATTGAATACGATCATGCTGACGATCGTGTCAGGTGCGTTTACTTCGGGTTCTAACGAAAGTGCACCATGATAATCTTTTTCCTTCAAGGTATGCAGAATCGTTTTATAGTCGATGTCTCCTTGACCTAATATCACGTGTTTAAATGGTTTCGGTTCATGAAGAATATATTTATAATCTTTAACATGGATGTGGCCGATATTTTTATAGATAAGTTTCAGTTCTTCATCCAGTGTAGAATTCAAATACTTGCGCGGGATACGATCTTTGACAGCACGATAACTGTTTGCCGGATCCCATAACAATTGCAGAGCCGGACTTTGGAAATGTTCAATGATCTTCTTCGTCATAGTTCCCTTCGGAAGATGGGAATAAGGACAATTTTCCAATAATAACACTTTATTCTGTTTCTCAGCCATTCTGACCGGTTCACGAAGTTTTTCGATGATCAGAAACTGATCATCATCATCACCGATGACGATGCGATTATCCGGTGCTCTGAATGGGAAAATTCGAATTTTTGGGCAATCCAACCGATCGGCAATATCAAATGTTCTTTTCAATAGTAGCAGGTGATCTTCATAATTCCCTTCAGCGGCTGCTAAGCCGGGGTTAAATTTACTCAAAATATCCGTTTGACGTAAAGGAACCATCATAAATAGCGTCGTAGCCAGACAGGTCAGTTGAATCTGATTTTTACACAGAAGCTCTTTAACCTTTGTAACCTCGGTATCCGATAAGGTCTCGATGGTTTTACCCCACAACGAGTGAACTTCGACATGCGTATAGCCTAGTTTTTTGCATTTTCGAAGTGCCTCTTCGAAATCTGAGTTCACCTGATCGGTGATGATACATCGTTTCATATTGACACCTCCGTGTTCGGTAAAAAATTCGATATTTTACAAGTAACTAAAGTTTAAAACAACTATCTTCATTTGTCAATGTATTAACAAATAACAGTTGTCTTAATTTCAGGTGTTAAATTTAAAAGAAAACCCGACTTACATCAGGTGTAGAATTATGTGATTTCAACATCCAGATAAAGGGCTTCGAACTCTTCCGAATTCAGTGGTTTACTAAAGAAATAACCCTGAACTTCATCACAGCGGAGTTTCTTGAGTAAGTCCAGTTGAATCTGGTCTTCCACTCCTTCTGCGATCACTCCCATCTCCATAATCTTCGTCATTGTGATGATCGCATTCAAGATCGATTCATCGCGATAATCCGACGTAATATTGTCAATCAACGGTTTTGCGATCTTTACGCGTTGGATATTAAGATGTTTCAGATAGTTGAGCGATGAATAACCGGTACCGAAATCATCGATCGAGATCGTCATTCCTTTTTCAACGATCTGGCTGAACATGTCGTTCACAATTTCAAAATTGATTGCGATACTTTCCGTGATTTCCAGATCGATCCAGGCTGACTTTGTATGATTCAACTTGAGTCGATCCGTTAATTTTTCAAGAAACATTGATGAAACTAATTGTTTGTAGGATAGATTGATTCCCATCTTCAGTTCTCGTTGATAGCGCGTGTTCCACTCAGTGATCTGTTTTGAAGCTTCATCGATGATCCATTCACCTAAAAGTACGATAACACCGTTTTCCTCCGCAATGGGAATAAATTCTGTCGGTGATAACCAACCTTTCCCGGGAACTTTCCAGCGGCAAAGGGCTTCAATTCCGGTCAATTTTCCATCAATCGTTAAGATTGGTTGATAGTTCAGTGAGAATTCATCAGCGAAATCGGCTTTCTTTAACAGCATCTCCAATTCCGTTCGACGTTGGATCTGTTCGTTTAAGATCGAATTATAGAAAACAAATTGATTGGATCCCGTTTCTTTCGCACGATACATGGCAATGTCGGCGTTTTGCAGAAGAGTATTACTATCCAGTGCATCTTTAGGATAGAGCGTGATGCCGATACTCATTGAAATCTTGAAAAGAAAACTATCCACCTCAATCGGTGCCGTACAAGTATGCAGAATTTTACGAGCCAGATCACCGGCATCATGAATCGAATAGTTGCCTCTGAATGCCAAGACAAATTCATCGCCGCCTTGACGACCGATCAATGAATCCTTAGTTTTCAGAAGACTCATTCGTTTTGAAATTTCAATCAACACTTTATCACCGACCAAATGTCCGTAAACGTCATTGATCGATTTGAATTTATCTAAATCGATAAAAAATAGGACGATCGTTTCATTTCCTTTGACTTCATTCATCATCAGGATCAGTTCAGTCATGAAAAAGCGGCGATTGTATAATTCGGTGATCGAATCCGTTCTTGAGATTGTTTCAAGTTCTAAGTTTTTCTGAAAGAGTTCGGCTGTCCGTAAGGTAACCTGTTGTTCCAAAAATAGATTAGTCTTCTTTTGATTTTCTAAAGCGAGACTGTTTTTAAAGTAAACTTGAATAAATTCCGTAACTACCTCGTAGGTTATGATGATCACCAAGATCAAGAATACCTCGTTTTGATGAGATGTTTTAGACATCACCAACAATGCCGGAGCGATGATCATGATCAATGTTTTTGTGAGTTTAGCTAAATTCTTGTGATCTTCTGAGTTTGGGTGGACCTGAATCCGATCAAGTGATGGATACGAATATTCTAAGAGTCCGCCGAGTGCTAAGATTACAAAAGCGAAAATGTAGATTGTATCCACCAGCGTAAACGGAAAATAGAGTTGCTTAAAGAAAAGATACGAATACACAAAATCAATGATCGCGTAGGTTGAAACACCGATAATGATCAACTTAGTCGAAGAATTCACTGTTTTTATATCAACTGAAATCACGATGATCGCAATCGACATCAAAATAACCAAATCAAGTAAGGCACACAGAAAAGTGGTCAAATAAACCGGATTCGTATGAAGCAAGGTCTCAACGTCATAGTGAAAATAGGTGATTAATATCGCAATCAGCCATACAGATCCGATGGCCAAAAAATCAACTAGCAATTGGATCGAGTTGAATACGTTTTTCAGCGTACTGAGGTAGATCAATGTAGCTATAAACAACATCACATTCGGTATTGCATACAGATATGTATAGATATCCAGTGTTTCAGGAACGATTTGAAATGCGTAATTCACAAAAATAAATCCTATGTCAACAAGCGCCCAACTTAGCCCGGCTAACGCAATCAAATAGGCAACATATTTTCTCTTTGGACGGATTGATCTTCTTGAAACCATAAAATAGATTGGAAAGACGGTTATTGCGATCAAAGGACTGAGTAAAGATGCAAGAAAGTCACCTTTGAAGAACGAGGCTGCACAGTAAAAAAGAAATAAGATTGCCAAAATCGAACAATATATCCATAGACGGCGCTTGTTCATAATGGTAGTCCTTTCCGTTTTCACAACAATTATATTCTACATGGATTCGCCATTCTGTACAACAGTAAGCGGTCGTTCATTTATTTATGGATGCCTTGTAACATGAAAAATAACTATTGATACAGTGATGGAAATCTTTTATGATTCGAAATTTAGAAATCAAAACAAAATGGGTGAACCGGTTAAAAAACTTGAATCATCTATTTTTCGATGTGCTGATTTTTTTACTTGAGCAGGCTGAACTAAAAGTTAATGTTCAAGTTATTACTGATCGGATTTATGCTGTTGTTCAATGTAATTCTGGATACGATACATCGTTGTCTTGATGCGTTTTTGATGTCTTCGCTGAAACAGAAAATTCGCAAACTGACTGTACCATTGATTCACCTTACTGTTGCCGATAAACTCTTCACGGTAAATGACAGTTGTTCGATCACCGTTTGGGAGAAATTCATAACTGATCACGTTGATTCCTTGATTTCCTGTAAATGTAGCTCCGTAACCATCTTGTAAACTGATCTTGTCGATAACGACATCGACGTCATGGCTTAGACCCTTTTTGGGATTCATGACTTTCGTGTAATGATAGCCCTTTACCAATTGCTTAGGTTTGAAATTCGGAACGATCAGTTTAATTTCTTGGTTCAATGATTCCACAAACACTGCAAATATATCCTCTGCTTTTGCGTTTACTTTGACTACTACTCGCATGATTTACTCCTTTTTCGCACCGATTCCAGTGATCTCACAAACTTATTGCTGGGTCATGTGACCATGATGAGGATAAACTCAACTTACCGGTCAAACTGCAGCGGGCTTCCGTTTTCTACGATAACACTCGCACTATTCTATCACTTTACAAGTCAAGTATATAACGACAATCGATATTGTTCAATCCTCGCAAAAAAACCGATGCCCAATGTTTATTTGAGGACCGGTCAATACTGGTTGTTATTTTAGAATATCTACTTGATTCCGTGCATTTTTTTGTATTCCGAAAGTTCCAGCATCGGTTTAAAGTTTGCTTTTATCTCTGTCACTTTCTGAGGATGAGAAATCAAATCTTCAATCGAACTGATTATCACATAGATCGGATACATAAGTGCTTCTGTCGAATCTTTCATACAGAAATCTGCTCCGTGAACGATTCCCTGGCAACCGGAGAATCCAAATTGAACTGTTGGGTAGAAAAGTGAACAATCACCTACATCACCGGCCGCAAATGAATTACGGTGGTTATAGATATTTGCACTGCCGACACATTCTTCCATGTAAGGTTGAAGGACCAAACTGAGTGCCTCTGATTGTATAAGCGGCATATATCCTGTCCGATTCGTTATTTCCGTCGTCGCTGACAACGCCAGCGCACAATGCGCCGCAAGAGAATCGATACGATTGCTGATTTCCAATAACGGTTTCGAATCGATTGCCCGAACATATCCTTCTAGTACTGTTTCCGATGGAACCGCATTAACGGATTGTCCACCTGTGGTCGTGATGAGATGAACACGAATCAAGTTGTGTTCTTCAAAAGTTTCTCTGAGTAAACCGATCGCCGTCTGTGTGAGTACTTGCGCATTCAGAGCATTGATACCCATATGCGGAGCCACTGCCGCATGAGCACTCTTACCGATAAATTTGATTTTCTTATAGATGAAACCGCTCAGTCTTGAATTCAGTTCCATCGCCGGTTTTTCCGAGTTGCCCATTGTATGGCAACTGATTAGTACATCGGTATCAGAAAAAGCATTTTCAATCAGTAAATTCTGCTTACCGGAAAGTAGTTTTATCAACCCTTCACCTTGAAGTTTCAATCGGTAATCCAAATCAACAAACTCTTCGGCTGCAATGAAATATACTGTAACGCTTCCGTCTAATTCACGGTTGCGGTATTTCGACCATAATCCTAGTGTTTCCATCATGATGGTCGTCTGCAGGTGATGTCCGCAACTATGCGCTGCTTCATCGATCTGTGCCATCGCCGGATGACCTTTGGTGACTAACGCATCCAGTTCAGCGATGAGACCGATATGCGGAAATCCTTGACCGATCGTGATCGCAAAACCATTGATCCCAAAGTCACGACTGACACTCAAACCTAATGTACCTGCATATTCAATCAAAGCTGCGCGTGTCTTGATTTCTTTGAAGCCTAATTCCGGCAAATGGAAAAGCCGATTTTCCCAATATTCAAGTTCAGTTTTTCGTTGTTCAATATAGTGTTTCCAGTTGTTGTTCAATTAACTCACCTTATTATCGAGAAGACTCATTGATGAAACAAACTCATTAATGAAATCTTGGCGCTTCACATCGATCAGCACTTCGGCATTCGGCAACATTGTATCAGCCCAAGAGCGAAGATCTGCTACGGTTTTACCTCGTGTGAGTCTACCTTCCGTTTCTACATCCACCTGACAAACTATAGAGGTAAAAATTTCCGGCATGATCAGATGCATGATTGGACACAGATCAAACAAAGGACTACCCGGTTGATTGAGTTTTTTGGCATATAAACTATAAAAATCAAGCAATTCATAAACTAATTTCGATACTTTTCCTGAGTGATTGAATCGATCAATCTCATCATGATTGATCATGGCTGCTTGGCATACTTCAAGCCCGCTCATGATGATCTCACATCCACTGTTAAAAACGATTTTAGCAGCTTCAGGGTCGACATAAATATTAAATTCAGCCATCGAAGTGATGTTTCCGCTGTAAAGTGATCCTCCCATAATAGCGATTGAATCAATGTGTTCTTTGACTTCAGGGTAATCCGTGAGTAAACGAGCTATATTGGTCAGCGGACCGGTCGCAACGATCGTGATCTTGCGAGAATGGCTGATCAACAGATTTTTCATCCAAATAACAGCATCAAGCCCTGTGACTGTTTTAGAAGCAGCCGGTAACAGCGGACCCTCCATTCCTGATTCGCCGTGCGCTTGTGGTTGGACAAATGTCCGACCGTTTAATGCTGACTTTGCGCCCATCGAGACAGGGCTGTCGTAATCGATATAGGAAAGTACGCGAAGCAGATTATCCGTCACTTTTTCGACGGTCTGATTTCCGGCAACGGTCGTGAACCCTAAAATTTCAAAAACTTCCGGATGAGCGATGGCCGTCAATAACGCAAATATATCGTCATGTCCCGGATCGCAATCCATTAAGATCGAAATCATTGTTCACCTCTGGCTTTAGCGCGTTTGGATTCAAAGATCGAATAAATGACGATACCGATAAAAACCGCAACATAAGGAATCGTTTGAATGATCTCCGAAGGGAAGGAGAATAATTGAAGAGCATTGGACAAAGCATCGAACATACCAAACAAGAATGCGGTAAAGGTTACCAACCACACACTTCCATGGCCCATGGCTTCTGCCGCTAAACCGATAAAACCACGCCCTGCAGTCATATTCTTCGTAAAGAAAGATAAGTATCCCATCGACATATATGCACCGCCAAACGCAGCCAGAACGCCACTGATGACAAGCGCGATCGTTTTGATCCTGCGAACGTTGACACCCACTGATTCGGCCGCATCTTGATACTTGCCGACAGCTTTGATACGAAGACCAAGCGGTGTTTGATACATGATCAGATAGACAATGATTACTGCCAAGAACATGATATAAACCAATACATTATGACCCGAGAGAATCTTTCCGAGAATCGGAATATCCTTAAGGATCGGAATGACTACTTTCGGAAGTGATTTAGCACCTAATGTAGCACTCGTTCCTTTGGAGCCGGTGATAACGAACAACAGAAATACGGTAAATGAACTCGCAAATAAGTTGAGTGCGATACCACCTAAGATATTGTTCGTTTTTAAGATCAAAGTGAAGTAAGCCAAGATCAGTGACATCAGTACTCCTGAAATCAGTGCTGCCAAAAGACCCAGCCAAGGGCTGTGGAACATGGCACTGCACACAGTTCCGACAAAGGCTGCCATCAGCATCGTACCTTCCATCGCAATATTCGCAATACCGGCACTGTTAGCCACATAAGCTCCAAGTGCAGCGAACAAGATAGGAACGACGACGCGGATTACGGTAAATCCGAAATCAGGTGTGAAAATAATTTTGAAGACTTCAAGCATCTTGTTGTTCCCCTTTCTTGATCAAAGCGCGTTCATGATATTTTCTCAAGAAATACTGAGATGAGACGAACAAGACAATGACCGCTTCAACGACCGCAACGACTTCAACGGGAACATCAGTCGAACGGGCCATGATATCAGCACCGGTACGAAGGTAACTGATTGCGAAAGCAGCTGCTAAAATACCAAACGGATCATTTTTACCCAACATTGCCATTAAGGCGCCGGTAAATCCCAATCCAGGAAGTGCTGACCATTGGAAACGGCTGTACATACCCAGTAATTCGATCGAAGAACCGATTCCACCCAGAAATCCCGATATGAAATGAACGATGAGAAACAATGAAAATGCATTCATACCAGAATACTTGGCGAAACTTTTATTCAAACCGGTCATCCGGATCGCATAACCTAGTTTAGTTTTGTATAACATCAGCCATAAAAGCAAAACAACTACTAACAAGATAGCAAATCCGATATGAATGCGAGTCCCCGGTATGATAATCGGCAGTAAAGCTGTCGATTGGAATAGTTGAGAAGCAACACCCGGTACATCTTTCGCCTGCAGAAAATTTTTGATGACATAAAGACCTAACCCAAACAAGATCGAATTCATCATCAATGAGGTAACTAGTTCGTCGGTATTGTATTTGGCTTTGAAGAAACCCGGAATCATCGCAATTGCTCCACCAACCAAACCCGAAATCAGAATGGTAACGATTGGATGAAGAAGTGAATTACTGAATGTCTGCGTCGCGATAGCCGCTGTCACAACACCGCAGAAATAGAAGATACCCTCCGTTCCTAAATTGAATAATTTCGTACGAAACAACAATGCCGTCGCCAAACCTGCGAAAGACAACGGTATCATCAACTCAATGACGTTACCCATATAACGAACTTTCGTAAGTGGTGCGAAAAGCATCTTACTGAACGACTCCAACGGGGTTGAACTGACAGCCAATAAAACAACAAACGTGATTAGCAGTGCCAGTAGTAGCGAAGCAATCATCTTTACGGCTTCAAATATTTTTTCATTTGCTAACATACCAGCGCCCTCTTAAGACTTTCTTCATCTTGTCTTTTGACACCTAACATATACAATCCGAGTTCTTTTTCGGAAACTTCTTTGGCATGGTCGAAGTGCGCGACGATCTGTCCCTCATACATGACAATCAGACGATCGCTAACTTCCATTACTTCATTCAAGTCTGCACTTACAAGTAATATTGCCACATTCTTGTTACGCATTTCAATCAATTGATGATGGATGAATTCTTCACTTCCGATATCGATTCCACGGGTGGGTTGTTCGGCTATCAACACCTTTGGATTTGTATTGGTTTCCCGTGCGACGACCACTTTCTGAATATTGCCGCCTGACAGACTCTCTATTTTGGATTTCGAATTTTTCGTTTTGACGCTAAACATGGTAATCAAATGTTGTGCTACCTCATTGATCACTTTACTTTTCATAAATACTGGACCATTAATATCCGGTCGATTATAGTAGGTTGAAATCAAATTTTCCGCAACTGTTGCTCCTTGCGCGATGCCTTCTTTCATACGGTCCTCGGGAATATAAGCTAACCCTGATTTTCGCTTTTTTTCGATACTTAATTTCGTAATTTCGTGATCTGCGATGTACCAGTTTCCACTGTCCATATCTTGTAAACCAACCAAACCCTGTACGAGTTCGGTCTGCCCGTTTCCCTGTACACCGGCAATGCCTAATATTTCACCTTCGCGTATCGTAAAAGTCACATCCCGCAATACATTGACCCCTTTTAATTTCAAGGAGATGCCATCGACTCGGAATGCTTTTTTAATGTTCTTCATTGGTTTTTTAATGTGGTCATACGACAGTGTCACACTGCGCCCGACAATCAGTTCGGTCATTTGCTCAATTGAAATATCTGAATTTTCAAAAGTCCCTTTGCTGATACCGTTCTGCATGATCGTTATACGATCACTGATCTGTTTCACTTCATTCAACTTATGGGATATAAATAAGATGGTATGACCCATTTCTTTAAAACGCTTGAGATTCTCAAACAAAGTTTCCGTCTCTTGAGGAGTCAATACCGCAGTTGGTTCGTCTAAAATGATGACTTCGGCATTTCGGTACAATGTTTTCAAAATCTCAACTTTTTGCTTGGCGCTGACTGTCAAACTACCTACTTTTCTCGTTACATCCATGTCAAAATTATATTTTATAGCTAACTCTTTAGTTAACCGTATCGATTCTTTCTTATTGAGAAACCATTTTCTTTTACGCGGTTCCATGCCGAGTATGATGTTTTCGGCTACCGTAAAACTATCGATCATCATAAAATGCTGATGAACCATTCCAATTCCGTTTTTGATTGCTTCCATGGAATTTTCAAAATGAACTTCTTTCCCTTTATAGGTGATTGTCCCTGAAGATGGACGTTCAATGCCGAAAATCATCTTCATGAGAGTCGATTTTCCTGCGCCGTTTTCTCCTACGATCGAGTGAATCTCACCTTTTTTGAAAGAAACATTGATATTACGGTTAGCAACGACTCCATTGGAATAGATTTTCGTAATATCCTTCAAATCCAAAAGTATTTCACTCATTTTTTGTCCTTTCTATAAAGGAATGCTCTACACAAATGTGTAGAGCACGCACCCTATAAATACTGATTTAACTGATTAAGGTTGAACGGAAGCTTTGATTGCGTTCCACTGGTCGGCTGTCAGAGTTAAAGCATCTTTAACAACGATTTCGCCCTTGATAACTTTTTGTTTGTAGGATTCGACAACATCACGGATGGAAGCAGGAAGAGTTTTATAAATTGCGTTTTCAGCTAAGCCGACGCCATTCTCTTTGATTCCCAAAACTTCAAGTTTTCCGTAAGGCAATGTTCCGTCAACAACGCGTTTGATTGCTTGAAGGATAGCTAAGTCAACATTCTTTGTTCCTGATGTCAGGATTTTTTCTTGTTTAGCAGGATCATTTGCGAATAACAAAGCTTGATCAGCATCAACACCTAAAGCATAACGGTTCGCTTCGACGGCAGCGTCAAATAAACCATTTCCTGTACCGCCGGCTGCATGGAAAATGATATCTGCGCCGCTCTTGTACATATTCAATGCGATTTCTTTTCCCTTGGCAGGATCACTGAAGTTGTTTGCGTAAGCAATCAGGATTTTTACGTCCGGATTAACAGCTTGTGCACCTTGGATATAACCGTAAAGGAAATCATTGATACCGGCAAATTCCATTCCACCGATAGCACCGATTATATTCTTTGATTTGTCAGCATATTTAAGATCGGATTTTGTTACAAGACCAGCCACTAATCCTACTAAATAACCAAGTTCATTGGCTTTGTAGAACATGACGTAAGTATTGCTGTTAAGAGGAGCTGCTCCGTTATCAAAGTTGATGAACTTCTTAGCAGGGTATTTGGCGATGACTTTTTCGAAAGTCGGAGTAGCTTCCCAGTTGCCGCCGATGATAATATCATAATCACCTTGTGCAGCATCTAAATAGAAGTTTTCCCATTTACTTTGGTCAGTTCCCATTTCGATAATCGTAGTGGTAGCACCTGAATACTCTTTTTTAATCAATGCCATACCGTTGGCTGTTGTATCAAAATAGGATTGGTCTCCACGGAAAGGAATCAACAAAGCAACTTTAAGCTTAGAAGTCGATTTTCCTGTGGTGCCACAAGCCGTTAGCCCTGTGACCATGAGTAAAACTAGCAATACTTGCAGAATTTTTTTCATAATTCTCCCTCTTTTATGATTAAAATCAGGTTAAACTGATTTTAATTCCCTTTAAAGACATCAATGCGCCGTCAGCAGCGATTAATCCCAAGCATCCCCTGATGTTGGGATTAAATTCATCGGAATATTGAATTTTATGTCCACTTACTTCGACTTTAATTATAGTATAACTCAGATTAATGTGCAATGAGATTCTCCCATTATACGTGTTTTCAAAAGTGAAACTTTCAAGTGTAGATATCACTCCGTCGCATTTTCTGAGTTCAAAGTTTATTTGACTCGTGCGAGCTATCCCATACCATTTTCTGGCACCTTGAACTCTGAACAGAAACGTCGATCCAACACCGAATTTGTCAAATGTAACATCGATCGTTCCGTCTTGCCAAAAATAATCGCCGAAGACGATCATCGCTGACTTTTCGGGGAGATTATGCAACCCTGTTTCATCCGAGATCCATTTACCCGAATGCCGCGTGGCCCCTGCAACTTCTTTACACGGTTGTCCTCCATGTGTCAATCCGTAATCTTCCATCGGTAGTTTTGAAAAATCCATGATAAGATTTGCCTCTCCGTCTGCATTTAAATAATCCATCCAAATCGAGGTATGAGCCGTGCGTTTCAGCGCTGTCAATTGGATCCCGACTTCCTTGATATATGAAATTGAATCAGGTATTCGATAGCTCAGTTTGGTCCATTCATCAGTCAGTTTGACTGCCTCAGAAAGCAAGATTGTGCCGTCGATCGTTTTGACAATGATACAAACATTGAATACTCCCGGCTCTACAGCTTTTAACCGTGTTGTTATGAGTTGATTCGGCCAGATGATCGGAGTCAGTGTCGGTTCATAGCGACAGTCATAGATATCCGCGGCCTGAATATACGTTTTTTTCGTTATATTTACTTGATTATCTGGAAATGCAGCATTCACGATGATCTTGAGTGAACGACCGTAGGAGGCTTCCTCATTTTCTTGATTGATCAAATTTCCCTCGAAATAGCGGTTAAAGTCACCTTTAAATCCATGGGTTGATAACGGTAAGCCAAAATGAAAATGATTGATCGGTTCGTCCAGCATAGGTAGATCATGTTCCTTTTCATATTTTACTCGTTGACCGCAACGCGCAAAGTGAAGTGTTTGTTGTGTAATATCCATCATGTTTAATGTCCCGAATAATCCTGAACTGATGCAAATGTCATTGATTGATCTCACCCAAGGATTGTATAACCGGTCAATTCCGACAAGTGCCCCCATGATCGACCCGATATTCCCGACATTACAATCGGTATCCCATCCTGCATTAAGACAGATCAGAAGTGTGTTTCTGAAATCTCCTTTACCGTAGCACATTGCCATCACCATGACAGCCATATTCGGAATGATCGGGCACACACCGGCATATTTATCATAGCCGGCTGATTCTACGATGTATTGATATGCATTTTCCCATGAATCGGGATGCGAATGGTAAAAAGCGATTACATTAGAGGCAACTCTGACATATTCACTGTCTTGTTTCAAATAACCCAATGCTTTTCCCATGACTTCATAAATATTTTTATAAGTGAAAGCCAAACTGATTGCAGCTGCCACAAATTTAGCTCCTTCAATTGCTTCTCCGTCATGTGAAATACAGGCAGCTTCCGCTGCCAAGCGAACTGCTTCGTTTGTATCCTTATAGGCCGCATACGCCCAACCGTCACTGAATATCTGTCCGCCAATCTGTTCTGCCAGTGCTTTGCCGTTCAACTTCTCGCTGCCACTTTCGGGTGCCGATATTCCGTTTTTGATATTTTCGTACATTGTGTGTTCGGTAGATATTCCGACTCCGCCCCACCAAAAAAAACTATGCCCATCCGGAATCATATTCAAGATCGTTTCACGAATCTCATTATGTGTTATCGTATGCTGATCGAACAGATTAAAAACCTGTGTAAAGTAGAAAGGACCGTTACTGTCATCATCAGCCCCAAATAGGTCGTAATCCGCAACGATCTCTTCAATATAGCCATAAGTGTCTTTGATTTCTTTTGCTGTCCAACCTTCAACAGGAGCTCCGATACGGATACCGATTACTTTACCCAGCCAAGCGGCTTGAATATCCTGCAACCAAGCTGTACTCATTTACGTACCCATACTCTTTCACAAAAACGCATTATTTTTTCGATTTCTTGCTGACTGAAAAACGCTATATCAGTATGTACAGCCTCATCAATATAATCCAACGCTACTTCATTGCCCTGAGCACTCAGTGCTGCAGCAAAATCGCGCGTCTGTTGCCAAGGTACCATCGTATCTTTTTTTCCGTGCTGCAGAAAGAATGGTACATGATTACCTTTAACATAACTCATTGGATTAGCTTTTCTCGTCACTTCAATGTCCTTTAGAATCGGCTGGCCGACAAAACAGGATGCAGGTGAGTCTTCGGAACTCATCGGCCAATCATCATGAACACCATTCTCAACCAATTGACGATCGATCGTCAAGAAATCATAAACTCCGTAATGTGAGATGACTCCGTCAATTTTTTCACTGTATTCGGACCAGCCTTGACTCAGATCATGAAGATCAGAATCTGTAGTCAGTCCGCAAAGTGCAGCCAGATTAGCTCCTGCAGATTCTCCCCAAAGTATGATCTTCGAAGGATCAATGCCCAATCTTTCACCATTGGCTTTGAAATAACGAATCGCAGTTTTGATATCATAGACCGCTTGCGGAAACGGTTTTTCAAGTGCCAATGTATAACTGATACAGGCAATCGCAACACCTTTGAATACCGGTTGAATCATCGGCCCCATGAATTTGGAACGGCGATAACCGCTGATCCATCCGCCTCCATGAATAACGATGATGAGCGGAAACGGTTTATTTCCTTCCGGCAGATATAAATCGAAAACTTGATTACCGTTAGTCATATATGGAATATCCAATTCGACGTTCGGATAAAGGCTTGCATCCAGCTCACCTAAATCAAACTTTAAGAAGTCTTCCAAATGTTGTGTCATCTCTACCATGTAGGTTCCTCCGTTGTTTAAGCACTATCGATTACTATAAAATGATAACGTCGCTTGCGCCGGATTCCAGTGCGAGTTGACGATAACTTTCCATTGTTTTTTCGGAAGGCATTGAAATTCCTAGTTTTTCCAAACCTTCTTTGCGAACCCCATAAGGACGATATGTCAATAGTTTGATTTTGACATGACTTTTGACATGTTCAGCGACATATATGATGGTTTCTCTGTTATGAGCATCGTAACCCGGCAGAACAACGATCCGAACTTCCTCCAGTTTCCCCATCAAAAGAAGGTCGTCCAGATTTCTGAGAACATTTTCATTGGTATGGTGGGTCAATTGCAGATGAAACTCCGGATTGACCGCTTTCACATCCAACATCACTCCGTCACATACCTTCATGAGTTCGGGATACTCACTGAACAAGCGATATCCGTTCGAATCGATCAGACAGTTCAATCCCATTTTCTTTGTTTGAGTGAAGATGCCTTGCATGAATTCAGGATAGTTCATACATTCCCCGCCGCTGAGTGTGATGCCTCGGATAAACGGCTTAACCTCAGCGATCTTTGTCATCATTTCGGTAACATTGTACCAGGTGATTTTCGGAGACGAATGGTAGGGGCAAATTTTGATGCAGGTATCGCATTGTGTGCAGGCAGACGAATTCCATACTACTTTCCCGTCGATCAAATGTAAGGCATCGGATGGGCAACTCGTAACGCAGATTCCGCAATGAACACACATATTGATTGTTTCAGGGTTATGACAATACCAGCATTGAAATGGACACGACTGTAAAAAGATGGCCATCCGATTACCGGGGCCATCTACGCTTGAAAAGGGAATGATTCGATTAACGGGTGCCGAAAACATTATTTTTGGACTCGACGATCAAACGCATGAGCCAGATCGCGTGATCCTTGACCCAATACGGACGCATCATTCATAACAGCTTCTTTGCGGTCAAGTTTTGCGATTTCACTCTTCTTGACCAAATATCCGGTAACCCGTATCACATCGTTACTGGCACAGTAACCGGAGAAATAACGCATACCCGAATTTAACGCTCCTTTTATGATATCGACCAACGCTTCCGGAGTTTTCTTCCATGTCTCGTCAAATCTGAAAATATCACCGATACCGGTCGGGAAATACTTATGGAAACGAGTTGAATGTTTGATCTGTTTATAGATCTCAGGTTCTGATCCGATGGGAATTCGGCAGCCCGGTGAAGAATCAGGACCGTCTTTTTCAATACCGACCTGGGCATGCAACCAATAACGGTCGCCGCTGTTTTCACTGTAAGGGGCTTTATGTTTCGCAACAAGATTATCTAAATGTTGGATGATGGTAACACCTAAATCATCGACGTTACTGGCATGACCGTAGCCTTGATTGCTGTCGGAAACATGCATCAGTGTATTACAGCACTCAGCCAAACCAACCAATCCGAACATTCCTATAAAGTCTTTCTGATTCAGGAAACCTTCTTTGACTAAATAATTGGATTTGAAGAAAGATGATTTTTCAACCAGAAAATTGATTCTTTGATCCATGTATTCATTCATCAAATCCACATAATGAGGTAATATTTCATTCATGAACTGATCAATCGAAACAGCTCTCTTAGCGATATTATTTAGGCGTAAACGCGGCAATGTATAGCCGCCCCCGCCTAATCTGAGGCCGTTATAACAGCTGGCTATAACATATCGCTCGCCGAATTCCGAAACAAACATACGGTGATTCGCAAAACTCGGTTTTGCCGTTGAAAGCATGACCGATGCGCTTAAGGATGCGAATTCGTCGCTCGTAAGTTCCGGATCGTATTTTAACGTAAGGTTCGGTATTGCCGTTTGAAGTTTTTCGGTCTGACGCAGAATCAGACGTCCGGCCAAGGTATCTCTTGGGCCGATATTAGCATGAACAAACGAGTCATTCAAGGTACGGTCGATATTCAATAAAAATAACCCAATGGCTTTCTCGGCTTCTTTTTCATCGGTGATAAACGGATTCAATAATTCATCCAACGCTCCCAAATAGACTGGAAAAGTGGTGACGGAAGGAACATGGCGATACATGATCATCAGAGCATTGGTCGCTTCCCAAATATCGTTCGGAGGATCCAACTCCAAGAACGCGCTGCCTTTTTCCATCAAGATCTTATAGTCAGGTGCGATATAACGAGGACGATACGGAAGTGCACCTTCAAACAGGTCGCAGATATCACCTTCTTCGATCGCTTTTTTGAATTCGGGGTTATATGGGATGGTCGTATCGGTATTTTCTCCCAGTTTAGCCAGATTGATGACCTGCTGTTGATAAGTAAGCAACGTATCGGTGATTATTTCATAGGCATTCGGCATGGTATTCCCTCCAATTTTATACATAGATTATATACTATTTCAGTGATTTTTGCACAAAGTATACATGCTTTCTCGTATAATAAAACCATGGAGGTAAACTCATGGAAAAGAAACCGAATATTCTGATCATCACAACAGATCAGCAACGTTATGATACGCTGGGAATCAACAATCGAATCATTCAAACACCCAACTTGGACCAGCTTGCCCGCGAAGGTTGCCATTTTGACCGTGCTTACTCACCTAATCCGGTCTGCATTCCGGCTCGTCACAACATGCTGAGTGGGCTTACCTGTAAATATCATGGTTTCGATGATAATGACTTTTCGCAAATCCGATCGATTCCCTATTATCTGCCGACTTTTCCTCAAATACTCAGTGACGCCGGCTATGACACGATCGGTATCGGCAAACTTCATCATCAACCGGATCGGCGGCATAATGGGTTTCACCGTTACTTTATGATGGATGAGATTCCGCGTCATCGCGAAGATGATGACTACGCAATCTATCTGCGTGATCACGGCTATCCCGAGGTCAGTGCTCTGCACGGTGTCCGTGATCCACTTTATATGATACCTCAGCAATCACAGGTTCCGATTGAGCACCACGGCAGTACGTGGGTCGCCGACGTAGCGATCCAACAGCTTAAACTGAATCGGGGCAAACGCCCGTTTATGTTTTGGTTGGGTTTCAATCATCCCCATCCACCCCTTGATGTTCCTTCTGAATATGCAAATCTGTACACTGGACAAGCAATCCCCGAAGCAACGCAATCACTCACACCGTTAAATTGGTTGGCCGAAGAAAACCAAAATATTGTCCATTACCCGAATACCGCTTATTTACGCCGCTTCAAGGAACTCTATTACGCCTCGATCACCTATGTAGATGTTCAGATCGGACGTATTTTGAAAGAATTAACATCCATTGGAGAACTGGATAACACACTCATCATTTTCTGTTCGGATCACGGTGAAATGCTGGGCGACTTAGGAACATATCAGAAATTTCTGCCGCACGACGCCAGCAGCCGCATTCCGATGATCGTCCGTTATCCGGCGCGCATCAAAGCCGGAACTCAATCTTCGGCTTTTGTCAGTCTGAACGATATTTTACCAACCACTTTAGATCTGATCGGCCTTCCTTATCCGGCGGATTATCCGCTACCGGGTCAATCTCTTTTTAATCTGAATAATCGCACTTATACCGTCATGGAACACGGCCGTAACGCTCGACGTTGGCTCAGCATCGTAAACAAAAACTATAAATACGCTTATTATTACGGAGGTGGAAGCGAAGAATTATATGACATGGTCAACGATCCGAATGAGATGACCAACAGTATGGTAAATCCAAAGCCAGAGCACCTAGTGATTACGAGTGAATTACGAAAACAATTAATTCAATGGGAAATGATTCATGGATTAGCCGATCATATCGAAAACCAAGATTTCAAACGATTCGATATTCCAACACCTCTGCCATTCATGGGAACGGGAGCTTTAGTATTTCCAAGCCAGATCATGGATATTGAAGAACGAAAATTGATTCTTCCGTTGGCCAAACAGATTCTCAATGCCGTTAAAAACGAACCCGTAGTTCACCTTGAAGATATCGACTTCTCCTATATGATCAAAAACGGGCAGTTGAGCGCAGACGAAGTCGCCGAGATAATAGACACCGATAAAGAAACAAAAAATTCATAAAATTGATAAACAGTGAATTCCAAGCATCTACTTTTTTAGAAACAAAATGACTTATTAACAAAACAAATGACATGTCTTTTATAAATAGGTTATGTTTAAGAATGATGTTGAAATCATTGCAAAATTAAAAGGAACCTCAATAGTTCCTTTGGTTTGTCATATATGAAAAATGCGAAATAACTGTGTCTAAAATTATGTCAATTTAACCCTACAAATTGGAATTTATTTAATTCTCTCTGAAAGCTATTGCATCAACCTGAAAGTCAATTCCATCTCTAATAAACTTTGTTTCATATGCTTTCCTTGCTGGATATTTTCCTTCAAATCTTTCCTTAATTATTTCTCCTAAAAATGATAAATCTTTAATATCTCTAAATAAGCAATCCATTTGTACTACAGATTTCAATGTCAATCCTATCTTTTCAAGTCTTTCACTCAAAACATCAAATGCACCATTTACTTGGTTTTCGATTGATTGTCCCTCATTCTTCATGCAATAGCTGATATAAACATAATCCCCTGCCTCAACAATTGCAGAGTGTGCCCATTCTTTGTCTATTTCTGTTCTTATAATTTCTCTCATTCTACATTCTCCTTGTATTTTATTTTCGTTACAAATTACTATTTGTCTGCATATTATCTTTGCTTCACTTCGTCTTTTTCTACCATTGTGACCTAATTCAATTATACATGCTGTGGTAAATAGTGTATATAAATAAAGGTTCATGTCATTTTTCATTAGTTTTTGGTTTTAAGTAATGCTAAATAGTCAACAGCTAAAACACCAGATACCCTCGTGTTGTATAAAAATGCGGAATAAATCTATCCTAGAATTATCGTCTAAACTTCCCATGTTACTGTTTGACCAATTACCAGGTAATTTGTTATAAGACTCATTGTTTCGTAATCTAAGAATATCAAGCAACCCAAGAACTATCTATTTGAACCAGCATGCAATCTCTCTGGCAACTTCGTTTGGTTTGTCCCAGTGAATCATATGGCCTGCCCCTTCAATCTTTTTAAGTTTGCAACTAGTGCAATATTCGAATTCCCTCACAAAAGTATCTCTATATCCATTCATTGAGCTAGGCATCGTACTTTGTAATAGACAGATTGATGTTGGCAACTTATCATAAATAGAGTTAGGTGGGTAATAATACATTGATTTTATAGCCTCCGTTGCGCTAGATCCATTTGCATGCCATCTATATTTACCGTTCTCAAATTTCACTAAATCCTTTGAGGCTTCCTCTAATAAACCAGACCACCTACTATAATTGCTTTTCTCAACTTCAATATGTTCTTCAACGGTAGTAAAACTATATTCATCCAGCTCCTTAATAAAACAATCAATTTCACTCTGTAAGGAAGTTATATTCCCAGATATTGAAGTCTGGTAAGCATACCATTCATTCTTTAAATAATATCCTCCATCCAGTAACATTGTCTTAATTACTTTTGATGGATATGTATATAAATAGTGGATTGCGATATTTGCTCCATAAGAATGGCCTAAAAGATAAAAACCATCCTCAGTTATCTTAGAAATAACCTTATCGATCCATCTAACCATATTGGGCATTTCATAATCTACTTCATATTTAAATGGAGATGTTTTCCCATGCCCGGGTAAGTCAATAGAAACAACACAATACTCATTTTTTAGTAAGTTCCCTAATTCAATAAAACTTAAACTTGTACTTCCTAAACCATGAAAACAAATAATTTTCGGCTTTTCTTCATCTCCCCACTGGTTAACTCTTACCTTAGTCCCATCTAAATCAAGATAAGTCACTTTCATTTCTTTCTCCTCACAACCCCTGTGGCTGAATATTAATTAGTTCGACTAGATTTACTTTTTCGCTTTAGCAACAACTGAGCACTATTCAATAAATATAAGCCTGAATCATCCAACTTTTTCCATATCATTTCAAGTTGTCGATTCAATTTTTGAAATCCCGAAAAAAACCTATACTGTACTTGATTCATAAATATTCAATTCTAATGAAAGTTAAACCGTTTTCATGTATTCGTAAAAAATTTGTGCCAGTAATCCGACAAACTTCTTATTTCCGTCAATATCGACAGTATTCCAACAAAAAACACCCAGGAAATAATCATTACCTTTGATGCGAAATACACCCACATCATGATTAAGATAATTGAGATCCCCGGTCTTATGAAATACTTGGATATCATCAGTGATAAAACGCAAGAACTGATCCTTGATTTCCTGTTTCAATAAAATTTCTCTCGCTTTTTTACACAACTCAGGGGTTAAAATCGAATCTGAGAAAATCCCTTCAAACACGATATACATATCTTGAACCGAGGTGAAATTGTCTGAACCCCTGTCGATTGCGTCAAAATCCAACATTTTGCGTTGCATGAGGGTCTGTGACAAGTTCATTTTATTGATCGAGTTATTGACTGCGTCGATTCCAATCAGATCGATCAACACATTGGCGGATGTATTGTCTGAATATGCGATCATCCATGTCAGTAATTTTTCAATGGTGACGATGCGTTCTTCCGTTTGAAAGATCTCGCTGTCAGACAGGATTTGATTTTGTTTTACACTGATCATCGAAGTCAACTCATAGTTGTTTTCAGCGATCACTTCGAGTACCGCTATCATGATCAGTACTTTAATAATCGAAGCGGAACGAACCGGCTGTGCGGATCGTTGATCGAAGAGGATCCGATGATCACTCAGCGACACTGCATAAACACTCACATCACCGACATACTGCAAGATCAACTGATCGATCTGTCTTTTCATTTCATCATATTCCATTGTGGCTCCTCTACAGAAAAGGCAGAATTTCTGCCTTACGTTACTTATCTGTTTCCCATTTTTTTGGATTTTTCGATACATACTTCAACAGCCGAAATGACGGCTGAACGGAAACCGCGGCGTTCCAGTTCACCGATCGCTTCGATCGTCGTTCCGCCCGGCGAACAAACATTATCTTTCAAAATACCCGGATGGATACCGGTCTCAAGAACCATTTTGGCTGCGCCGAGTACTGCTTGAGCCGCAAATTTATAAGCTTGTTCGCGCGGCATCCCTCCTTGTACGGCAGCGTCAGCCATCGCTTCGATAAACAGATAAACATATGCCGGTGAAGATCCGCTGATACCGGTAACGGTATCCATCAGTTGCTCATCGACTGTTTCACAACGACCGAAACTGTTTAAGATCGATTTGATATCGTCAATATCTTCATTACTCACAAATTGATTGTTGCACAGTGCAGACATACCGGCCCCAACCAGTGCTGGTGTATTCGGCATGACGCGAACGATCTTCACGTCCTCCGCAAAGTACTCTTGCAGCGTTTTAAGTGATAATCCGGCGGCGATCGAAACAATGATCGAACCTTCACGGAGGGATCCTTTGATTTCATCGATCACTGCCGGGTAAGCATTGGGCTTGATTGCCAAAATAAGGATATCAGCGATTTCCGCTACTTTTCTGTTGTCAGTTGTCGTATCGATGCCGTACTTCTCTTTAATGAGAACGAGATTTTCAACGGTCCGAGCCGAGGCAATAATTCTGTCCGGAGTCAGTAGCCCCGCTGTGATGATTCCGCCGATCATGGCACTTCCCATATTTCCGATACCGATAAATCCGATGGTTTTATCCATGTTGATCTCCTCTTTATGTACTTCTGTTATGTCACTATTTTATCACTAAGCGCTTAAAAACAACACACTAAACTTACGTAAAGAAAAAGCGTTCATCGAACGCTTCATCAGTTTTCTTTTTTATGGATCAGCCACATATATTCATACGGACGTAAATAGATCTGCGGGTTACGCAATGACACAGTTTTACCCTGCATCAAATCGATATAATTTTCACCGACGACCGTTTGACGCAACGGCAACGTAGAAACATTCTGCGGTGTTTCACTGAAGTTGAACAAGCCGATAAACGACTGATCGCGTGATTGACGAAGGATACAGAAAACACTCTTATTTCCCACATCCAGCGCTAATTGAGATACCTGTCCGTTCAGTAACGGTTGTTTTGAACGAATCGCAATCAGCTTCTGAAGCGTATGGTACGTCTGAGCTTCAAACGTTTCGCCTTTATTGATCCGTTTGGCGCGTTTCCAGTCAAAATACGGACGATGGATCCAGCGACCTTCGGTACGCTTGTCGGGATCCAACAAGTAGTTACGGTCATTTAACGTCGCCAATTCATCCCCGGAATAGATCAGTGGAATACCGCGATAGGCCAGTATCAGTGCGTGCGCCAGATTGATGCGTTTGATTGCTTCTTCTTGGGCGAACGTATCGTGTTCAAGAATGGCTTGTTCCAATCCCAAAAGACTGGCCAAGGTCCCGTTGATGCGGGCATCCATCGTTTGCGGGTTGAACTGATAAAGTTCACCGGTCGCAAAACTCCCGGGGAATTTTCCGCTGTAAAAATGGATCAAGAATTGTTTGTGTTCATACGGATTCCATCCGAATTGACGTACGGCATCCTCATTGAATCCCCAACCGATGTCATCATGACAACGTATGTAGTTCATCCATGTTGCCTTACGGGGAATATAAAACCGATTTGCATCGATCATCAACACCCGTACATCCCGAGTCGCAAATGAATTGAACACATCCACCATCAGATTGGCATTATACATTACTTCACATTCAACTGAAGTATCATCACCGAAATAAGAGATGATCTGTTCCGGTTCGACGATTGCTTCGCCCAACAGCACAAGTGACGGACACACGATTTCTTTGATCAGATGCAGCATTTTGAGTAGATCGTGGATCGGTTTCAGATTACGACAATTCGTACCGACTTCTTTCCACATAAACGGAATCGCATCCAAACGAAGAATATTGATACCGATATTCGCTAGGTAAAGCATCGTATCGCTCATACCGTTGAAAACATCGGGATTGGTAAAATTCAAGTCCCATTGGAAATCACTGAATGAGGTAAAGACATACTTTTTGATTTCAGGATAATAGGTAAAGTTCCCTGGACATTTGTCCGGTAACACTTCGGGAACCGTTTGATTATATAGATTTGGAATCTCATCGGTATCATACATGATGAACATTTTTTGATAAATGGGATCATTCGCCAACGCTTTTTGCGCCCACAAATGTTCTTTGGCAACATGGTTGATCACATAATCGATACACACCGAAATACCTGCTTTACGAAATGCATCGACAGTCGTGATGAGATCATCCATCGTTCCCAAGCGCGGATCAACGGCACGGTAATCTTCAACGGCATATCCGCCGTCATTCTCATTGTCACGTGGTTTAAGTAACGGCATTAAATGGATATAACCGATTCCCAACTCTTTGAAATAACTGATTTTCGTTTTCAGTTTCTTTAAGTCCTGCGCAAACAGATCAACATAAAGTGTCATCCCGATCATTTCCTGTTCGGAATACCATTGATGATTTCGCGCATCCAACTCTGTAAATTCAACTCTTCGAGCCTGAGAGGCATTTTTCATCAGATCGATCAGCAATTGAAAATGGCGTTCGCTGTCCTCCCCCGATCCATACACTTTCAGATAAAGTTGTTTCAGTTTTAGCTGTTTTGCGTTCAGTCTCTCTTGGAAATCCATGCTTCATTCCTCATCATGGGTTCAATATCCGCAGGAGTTGCCAGCGAACCGATGGCCCCTTTTTGGGTAGTCGCAAAGGCTCCGCACGCATTGGCCGTAGTCATGCATTGATCCATATCTGCTTGTGTCAGTTGACCCAAGTTCTTGTTTTTCGACATAAAAACCGATAAAAATCCACCCAGAAAACCATCACCGGCACCGGTCGTATCGACAACATCGACCTTGAATGCCGGATAACAAGTTAATTTCCCATCCACATACACACCGCTTCCCTCGCTTCCGAATGTAACTAAGATCATCCGAACCGGATAATCATGAGCCATGATTGCCAGCGCTTTTTGTATGTCTGTTTCGTCGGTGATAAAAATCAATTCTTCGTCGCTGACTTTCACCAGATCACTCAATTCAAGACCCTTTTTGATCATCGATTTTGCTTCAGGCAACGAATCCCATAATTTTTCGCGTAGATTCGGATCAAAACTGATCATTTTTCCTTTGCTTTTCGCATAACGAATAAGATCGAACGTTGTTGACCTGGAAGGTTCATCGCTCATTGATACGCTTCCGAAATGAAAGATATCCGCTTCATCGATCAGCGTAACATCCACGTCTTCGGTACGGATATTCACATCGGCACAAAATTTACGGTAAAAACTAAACGAACGTTCCCCGTTTTCCGCCAGATGGACCATTGCAAGCGTAGTCAGATAATCTTTATGCAAAAGCAGACCGCGCGTATCGACGTTCTTCTCGTTTAGTGTATGTTGCAGAAAATGACCGAAATAGTCATTGCCGACCTGTCCGATAAACGAAGCCTCCTGATTAAGATTCGCCAACGCCACGGCGACATTCGCCGGAGCTCCGCCCGGATTACATTCAACAAGATCATACATACGTTCGGATTTTCCATATGGCGTTACATCGATCAGCATTTCGCCGAAAGCACAAAGTTTCATTGTATTTTTCCTTCCTTTACATCTGAAGAAGCAAGTATGTTATTTGACTGATCCTTCGACCATGCCTTTGATAATGTGTTTTTGTCCTAAGATAAAGAAGATAACGATCGGAATCAACGCCATCAAGATGGCCGTCATCATCAGATCCCATGATTTCAAGAAAGTCCCGGCGAAATTACTGACCGCCAACGGCAATGTCTGAACATCGGTCCCTTTACCCAAAATAAGCATCGGCAGCAAGAAATCGTTCCAGATCCAAATGCCATTCAGGATAAGCACCGTAACATAGATCGGTTTCAAAATCGGTAGAACGATCAAGAAGAAAGTTTTAAACTTCCCGCAACCGTCGATATAAGCAGCTTCTTCGATTTGGATCGGAATCGACTTGATAAATCCATGGAACATAAAGATCGATAAAGAACATCCGAAACCCATATACGCAATGATCATTCCGGTATACGAACGCAACAATTGGATACCGAAAGTCGATTGAAGAATACTGAACCAACGGACCAGCGGAAACATAACGACCTGAAACGGGATGACCATGGCTGCCACAAACATAAAGAACAAGAATGTGGATATTTTTGATTTAGTCCGAACTAAGACCCAAGCAGCCATCGCCGAAGAAATCGTGATGCCGGCCAATGAGAAGAAAGTAACGACTACCGAAGAGAAAAATGCTTTCTGATAACCCACATTCGGACTGGCCCAGATCGTGGCGATGTTTTTGAACAGATTGATCCAGTTTCCAGGCAACGCCAACGGCGTCATTGTTATTTCATTATTGCTCTTAGCAGCGTTGATCAAAACGAGAACCAATGGGATCAAGAAGAAAATCGACAGCGTGATACCCGCAAACTCCAATATGTTGCGCGTTAATTTTCTGTTCATTATAGTTCAACCTCTCGTTTCTTCGTCAGATATACCTGTATGAGTGAGAATATAACCAAGACAACGAAGAAGATGATCGCTTTTGCCTGAGCCAAAGCAGTATTACGTAGCACCAGCGATGTATTGGCGATATTCTGTGCTAACAATTCTGTACCGTTGATCGCCTTGCCCATAAAGAAGATCGAGGGTCCGGGACCGGTCAACGAGGCATTGACATCATATTGTTTGAATGAATTGACCAAGGTCAAGAATAAGGTGACCGTAAAGGCCGGCATCAACATCGGAACGGTGATCGCTCTGAAACGTTGCCATGGCGTAGCTCCGTCGATCTGTGCAGCTTCGATCAGATCACGCGGAACATTTTGCAACGCTGCTACATAGATCATCATAATATAACCCGCATACTGCCACGTACTGACAATGACCAATGCGATCAATGCCGTGTTGGCATTGGCCAAGATCATGTTTTTATCGAACCAGGCAATTCCCAACGCTAAGCCGACTTTCGGAACGAAACTATTGAAAACGAACTGCCAGATATAACCAAGAATGATTCCTCCGATTACATTCGGAAGGAAAAAACCGGCACGATATATGTTTTTCCCTTTGATGTTGCTTGTCACCAACATCGCTAAAGAGAAAGCAATGATATTTACCAGGACAATATTTAAAAGGGTATAAATCGTGGTAATAATCGTTGAATACAGAAAAGTAGTGTCTTTAAAGGCATCAATATAGTTCTTTAGTCCGACGATATCGATACTCGATTGTGCTGAAGCTGTCCAATTTGTAAATGAGTAGTACAATCCCAGGAAAAACGGAACCACTTGTACCATTAAAAAGGCAATCAAAGCGGGAGCCATAAATACCCAGAACATGATTTTCTCTTTTTTGCGATCTTTTCCCATCATTATCCTCCTTTTTATAAACGGAAGGGTAGACTGAATAGTCTACCCTTTCAACTACCATACTCGTATTATTTCTTGTTGGCTACGAATGCTTCGGTAACTAACTGCACGAACTTCTCAACAGTGATATTCTTGCTGGCTAATTGATTGTAGATCGGACCTAACTTCGTTGAACGGAAATCGCTCGTGAAGCTGTATTGGTTCCATGAGTAGATCTTACCGGTTTTTGCCCAAGCTTGAACAGCTTTTGACATCTGACCCGTAGGCGTTAACGTGATGTTTTTGAATGCAGGGATCATACCGGCTTTATTGACGATGTAATCATTGCCTTCGGTCGTATAAACAAATGCGCTCAAGAATGCTTCAGCTGCTTTAACGTTCTTGGATTCTTTATTGATAACATACCAGCTCGGTGCGGCAACGAAGATACCGTCAGTAGCTGTCTTGGATGAACCTTGCGGAGCAATACCGATATTGAATGTGGCATTCGCTTTCGCTAAGTCGCCATCGATCCAGTTACCCTGATGAACAAATACGGATTTCTGATTGGCGAAAGCACCTACTTGTTCAGCATAACCACCGGTCAATAGAACGGTCTGGTTTGCGTAATCAAACAATAATTTTACCCAGTTGGCATATTCGGTCAAACGTGTTGCGTCGACTGTTCCGGCCAATAGTTTTGTAACAACGGATAAATCACCGTATTTCAATCCATTCGATAACAATGAATTGAAGTTATGATCGGCTGTAACCCAATACATACTCGAACCGGCAGCCATTGAGACGACTGAATCGATTCCGAGTTCTGCTTTCATACCGTCAAGTTTTTTGAAAGCGGCGGCATAAGCATCATAATTGGTCAGTGAGGCAGGATCGATACCGGCTTTGACTAACAGATCCTTATTATAAGCAAGTCCCCAACCTTCGATCGAAACCGGGAAACCAACGACTTTACCGTCAACTTTGAAGGCAACGTCGGTATCCTTGATCCAATTTTGGCCATCTAACGTTGCGATAAGTGTTTTCCACTCGTTGTAATCTTCGATACCTTGGATTTGGAAGATGTCAGGCATTTGACCTGCTTGGTAGTCGGACTTTAACTGCGTACCCAACTGACAGGAATCACCTCCACATGAGACGATTTTAACCGTAACACCGGTTTTCTCTTTATATGTGGCAGCGTATGCTTTTAATGCAGCATCAATTTCGGGTTTTCCCTGAGCCAACGTGATCGTAATGTCTTTTTTCGTTGTGGTACAGGCGGTAAGCGAAAACATCAAGAACAATGCGGCAACTAACGTGAATAACTTTTTCATTTTTTCCTCCTTGAAATGGATATTCATCTAATTGCATTGTAGGTGTAAGCGCTGTCAATGTCAAAATGTAATCGTTTACACATATTTAACTCTTTTTTTACCTGAATTTCTTAAAATAAACTCTTTTTGATTTCTTTGCGTCAGAATCTCTTTTCTTTACTTATAATCATGGTAAAATCTACTTAAGGTGATTAAAAATGTCAACAATCGAACAAGTCGCAAAAGTCGCTAATGTCAGTGTCGCAACGGTTTCCCGCGTGATCAATAATTCCGCGTTGGTCAGCGAAAAAACACGAAAGAAAGTCGAAGCGGCCATCAAAAGATTGAATTATGAACCGAATTTCTTAGGACGCTCGCTTCGTCAATCTGAAACCAACATGATCTTGGCTTTAGTGCACGGTATCGATAATCCTTTCTTTTCGCAGATTATTCGCGGAATCGAGAATGTAGCCCATGCGCACGGGGTCAATGTACTCATCTGTACGACCTACGGAGATCGCATTCGCGAAGCCCATTATCTTGAAATGTTGAGACGTCGTTATGTCGACGGTGCCATCCTGCTGTCAAGCTGTATGGAAGCTTTTGAATTAGATAAATTGGATGAAAATTATCCGATCGTTCAAGTCATCGAAAACTTACCTGAATCCAAAGCGATTTCGGTCAGTATCGATTATTACCAAGCTTCTTCGCAATTGATGGATCACTTGATTGCGAGCGGCCATCATAAAATCGGTTTTATCCATACAGGACTTCAATCGATCGTCTCTTCTATGGAGAAATTCAGAGCGTATACAGACGTTCTTAATAATAACAATCTTCCGGTTTTAAGCGAATCGATTATTTACAATGAATTCGGCTTTGAATCCGGTAAAAAAATGATTGGGCGCTTGTTGGATGAACACCCGGATATCGATGCTGTTTTTACGGCCAGCGATCTGGTTGCATGCGGCGTGATCAATGAAATCGAAAAACGCGGAATACGTGTACCTGAAGATATCGCCGTGACGGGATTCGATAACACGATTTACGCGAATATCAATAAGCCGCGCATTACGACTGTTGATCAAAACAGTTTCGAACTCGGTTCAAAAGCGATGGAGTTGTTGCTTCAAAAGATTCACGGAGTTCCTTTAGATAGACTTCATGTTCAGGTCGGACATAGACTCATCATTCAAGGTTCAACTGATTCCGATCAACTATAAGATGATGGTTGAACGCTCATCCTATTCCTAACAACATCGCTCCGCTGATGTAATGGTTTCCGGTAGTTCTGTTTGAATGATTTAAGTCGCATTTTTAGATTCGGAATAATTCATACCTCATTAATTCAAAATTAAATTGAAATATCTGTATATACTACTCGTTTCCGAACTCACTATTATCAAAAAGACGATCAAAAGTTAATTTCGGCAGATCGATCAATCGAAAGGAAATCAACATGAAACGTTTGAAAGGTGCCCTTTTAATAATAGGAATCATCATTGCCGTAGCTCTCTCTTTTTATACTAAATATTCCTCATTGATCAATGATTTCAAAATCACAGCAGAGTCTAAAACATTGGTGGTCAACGAACATATCAGAACCGGTGTTGCTTTTATAGATTCAATGACACAGTACGGAAATGATTATCATGATAAGAAAATAGCGGTCGATTCAAAATACTTGAAATATGTAGAATATGATTCGGCTTCGCGGGGATTCGATATGGACACTGTCGGAGGTATCGCTTACGGCGGTTATATTGGTAATCTCACCGGGATCGGTCCTATTCCCTTAAGTGGAAATGCGCGGGATGAACTGAATTTGGCACTTGTGTATAATACTTTTTTCGGTTCATTTTACAGCCGTTTGTCCGACGTAGCTTGGCTATATTACACCAGTAACAATAATTTCATGACGATGTATCCATGGGTTTCGTCCGAAACATTCAAATTCAGCGAATCGGTAAAATCGGACCCGTTTTTTCTTGTCGCGGCTCCCATAAACAATCCTTCCCGAGCTATGATTTGGACCTCTCTTTACCTCGACAAAGCCGGCCGCGGTTTAGTTGTCACGCTATCCAGTCCGATCTATTTTGATGATACATTTGTCGGAGTACTTTCATTGGATTTGACCACAGAGAAAATGAATAAATTCATCAATTCGAGTTATGAAACCTATCTTGTTGACAGTAAGAATAATGTTATTGCCGCAACTCAAGGTGATTTATCCGCTAATGTGATCACCGATCTGAAAACCATTTCGAAACGTTCCGATAATTTCATCACGGCACTGAAAGACATCAAAGGAAATTCCGTTCAGTATTTGGGACCCTACTATGTTTATTCCTCTTCGATCATCGATGCTCCTTGGACACTATATGTATTTGTTTCCGTCGGAACAATTCTCGGACAATCCGCGTTGGCTTCTCTGCCCATCCTGTTGATCGGATTTATGTTGCTGTACACACGTAAAACATCTATTCTGCTTCATGAATCTTTGATCGAATTAAAATCTTATGAAGACAAGCTCGAAAATGCCGCAAAATTTGATTTTCTCACCAATACATTTAATCGCCGCGGGTTGAAAGAAGGATTTGCTGCCAAAATGCTGCAGGTTCAAAAATATCGGATTCCGGTTTCGTTCATGCTTGGCGACATCGATAATTTTAAACGATTCAATGACACTTACGGCCATTACGCCGGGGATAAAGTTCTGATTGAAATAACGAATCTGATGAAAGATAAGATCAATGAAAATGATATTGTCTGCCGATGGGGAGGCGAAGAGATTCTTATTATGTTATTTGACAGAACATTCGATAAAAGTATTGAATTTGCCGAATTCATTCGAAAATCGATTGAAGATATGAACATTGAGTGGGAGAATACCGACGGTCTGAAAGTTACGATGAGTTTCGGTGTGGCGCCATATGATTATGGCGACTTGATCGATGCCAGTATCGCCTTAGCCGACACTGCCATGTACATTGCGAAACAAAATGGCAGAAATCAAGTGATCAGCGACATTAAAGAAGTTTCCAAAAAATTCGATCATTGATATACCCTTGTGGTATTCACTGTCGAATAGTGATAACTTCAAATCAAAAAGAGAATTGTATGAACTGTACCCTATTTGTTAGTTTTTTTAACATTTGGAGTTCACTTCAAACAGTTCTCTTTTCTGTTTTAACTGTTTTTAACAATAGTTTCGATCAAAACAGATAATTGTTCGCTGGCTTTATTCGCAATCTCAACCACTTTCAGATGATCATGTTTCACCTTCTGGATTCCGGTGGCCATGTTGGTCACACAGGCGATCGCAAGTACGTTCATACCTGCGTGGTTAGCGGCGATCGTTTCCGGAACGGTGCTCATACCGATCAGATCGCATCCGAGTCGTTTGAACGCTTGGATCTCCGCTTTTGTCTCATAATAAGGACCGCTGAAAAATCCGTAAACACCCTGTTTTAAAGCAATTCCTGTTTGATCGGCACATTGGTGCGCAAGTTCGATCAGTTTGTTGGAATACGGTTCGCTCATATCCGGGAAACGAGGACCTAATTGATCATCATTGATCCCGATCAACGGATTATCAAAAACTAAATTGATGAAATCATCGATCACGACCAGATCACCCGGTGAATACTCTTCATTGATGGCTCCGCACGCATTGGTGAGTATCACTTGTTCGACGCCCAGTTGTTTAAAAACATACAACGGATAGACCACTTCGCGCATTGTGTACCCTTCGTAATAGTGAAATCGCCCCTGCATCATTACTACCTCTTTCCCAAACAGTTTTCCGAAAACCAACTGGCCCTGATGTCCTTGAACGGTCGAAGTGGGAAAATGAACGATATCTTCATACAGGATCCTGATTGGATTTTCCAAGTGATCCGCTAATCCACCCAAGCCGGTACCCAGTATAATGGCGAGCCTAGGTTTGATTGTGATTTTCTGTTGAAGGTGAAGACTGGTCTCTAGTATTTTTTGTGCATATTCTGACATGTTGGTTCTCCTTTTTACTTCACCATAATGGTATCACGTAAGTGAGATCTTGTGAAATACAACTGTTCACAGTCCATATCTACACGCTTAGTCAAATCAATGGAAGTACCAAGAAGGTTATGCTAATATTTGTTCACTTTAACGATTTATCAAGGAGAAAAAATGAAGAAAAATGTACTACTTCCGCTATTTCTAGTGGTATTTGTTGATATGCTGAGTTTTGGATTGATCTTACCGCTGATTCCTTATATTGCCAGCGGTTACGGACTCAGTCCGTTATTGATTGGACTGCTGTTGGCAGCTTATCCGATCGGTCAAGTCTTCGGTACACCGATCTTTGAATCCTGATCGAAATTAAAAAACCTGCATCGGCAGAATTCGGTACTCCCGAAATTCAACTGAGACAGGTTTTATTTTGAAATTATAGTTGCAACTGTAAGTCGATTATAAAACGAACGACAGAATCAAGTGAGAATGAATTCGGTGCCACTAAACAGCTATTTCCGCAAATAAGCAACCCAAAGTTCCTGCCGACAGAAATAGTGCTGAAACAACTCGGCATTTAGTTCTGAATCAATGGTCAGACTGTACGATCAACTTTTAGATAACGCGAACTTTGACGACTCCGACGATGCCGGCCAATGAAGACAGGATCTCGTCACCGACGACTCCGTCTACATCAATGATCGTATACGCCCATGCTTTTCTGGATGTATTTCTCATTTGAGCGATATTGATATTATGTCCGCCCATAACCGAAGTGATCTGAGAAACCATGTTAGGAACATTTTTATGATTGATCGTGATCCGTGCATCGCTGCGGCAAACGCCCATATCGATATCCGGATAATTGACTGAATTTTTGATATTTCCGTTCTCAAGATAATCCATCATCTGTTCAACAGCCATGATGGCACAGTTGATTTCAGATTCAGGCGTCGAGGCACCCAGATGAGGAATCGCGATCACATTCGGAACGCTGATGATCTCGGCATTCGGGAAATCAGTGACGTATTTCGCAACTTTCCCGTTTTTCAGCGCTACGGCGATCGCTACATCATCCACTAACTCACCGCGGGCGAAATTTAAGATTCGAACGCCGTCTTTCATCTTAGCGATCGATTCCGGATTGATCAGATTTCGGGTCGCATCCAACAACGGAACGTGAAGTGTAATATAATCGGCATTTTCAAATAATTCGTCATACGAAGTGACTCGCTTGATATCGCTTGTCAGTCCCCAGGCGGAATCAACTGAAATATAAGGATCGTAACCCAGGACGTTCATCCCTAATGAATTGGCTGCATTGGCTACCAATACCCCGACTGCACCAAGACCGATAACGCCCAGTGTCTTTCCTTTGATTTCCGGACCTGTAAAATTCGCTTTACCGGTTTCCACCAGTTTAGGGATCTCATCCCCTTTGTCGGTGAGTGTCTTCGTCCACTCGATCGAACCGATGATATTGCGTGATGCCAGCACTAGGCCGCCGACCACAAGTTCACGTACACCGTTTGCGTTCGCACCCGGAGTATTGAAAACGACAACTCCTTTTTCCGCATAAGCTTCGACCGGAATATTATTGACACCGACACCTGCACGGGCAATTGCCTTTACACTGTCATTCAACACATACTCATGCATCGCGAAACTGCGCAGGATGATGCCATCGGCATCATCGGATTTTTGTATCGTATATTGTGCTGTAAGAAGACCTAAGCCTTCCTTGGCGATTCCATTGAGTGTTTTTAATTTGAACATCGACTTTCTCCTTATTGGTTGGTTTTCGTAAGTTCTTCGAAATCTACCATCGCTTTGACCAGTGTTTCAACCCCTTCGATCGGCATTGCATTATAGATACTGGCACGGATCCCTCCGACCGTACGATAACCTTTTAGATTCTCCATTCCGCGCGTTTCGGTGAATGCGACAAACGCTTTATCAAACTCAGCACTCGGAGTTCTGAAATTGACATTCATACGCGAACGGTGCTCAGGCTTTGCGATCGTCGCTTTGAAGAAATCGCTTTTATCCAAATAGTCATAGATCAGTGCCGCTTTCTTTTCGTTCAACTCCTGCATGACTTTCAATCCGCCCATCTTCTTGATCCATTCAAACATCAGTCCGGCAATATAGATGTTATAGGTAGCCGGTGTGTTCAACATCGATCCATTGTCTGCATGCACCTTATAATCAAGCATCTGCGGCACACTCGGATCCGCAAATCCGATCAGATCATCGCGGATGATCACTACGGTCAAGCCGGCAATTCCCATGTTTTTTTGAGCGCCCGCATAAATAAGACCGAACTTGGCGACATCGATCGGACGCGATAAAATATCTGAACTCATATCGGAAACCAACACATGTTCCCCAACATTCGGGACTTCTGAAAATTCGGTTCCGTAAATCGTGTTATTACTGACATAATAGACATAGTCGGCATCTTCGCGAACCATTGAAACATCAAATTCGGGAATGTGATTGAATGTCTCAGCTTCGGAACTCGCAACAATCTTGATATCGCCGAATTTTTTAGCTTCTTTAATGGCTTTTTTCGACCATTCGCCGGTATTGATATAATCAGCTTTCTTTGACTTGCGCAACAGATTCAGCGGAACCATCGAAAATTGTAACGTCGCTCCGCCGTGCAGAAACAGCACTTTGTAGTTAGAAGGAATAGCCAGAATATCCCGTAGATTTTTCTCTGCTGTGTCGATGATGTCGATGAACATTTTCGATCGATGACTCATTTCCATCACCGACATTCCTGTTCCTCGATAATTCAACATCTCTTGGGCTGCCTGTGATAAAACAGATACAGGTAAAGTTGACGGTCCTGCAGAAAAATTAAAAACTCTGTCCATAGTTGGATCCTCCTTTTAAGTCAAAAAGGCTACTTCTTGTGTCCTGTGTTGAACTATTAGAGTTAGTATAATAGTCACCTCGATTTTAGTCAATACGATTCACAAAAACAGTTGATAATTTTTGAACAAATGCGCTATTGATTTAATGCATTACTATAGAAAAGCAAAAATATTTGCTTTGTTTAATACTTATTCATCCTATTCAAGTCAAAAAAAAGGAATCTCATGATATTATCTGAGACTCCTAATAATTGTAATAAAACATATTCAAACGATCTCTTATAATGTAGTTGTGTGTTATCGATCCGGAAATTCAAACTCCAACGATAACAGCGGCGCATGCTGCTGTGCACCGTAGACATCGGTTTCACGGATATCACCGCTGCACATCGGTCGTACGATCGTTGCTTTGATGGCATTGGCCGGTTTGAATTCGATGATGTTGATAACATCCTCTGCCTTGATATGATAGAGTTCGGCGATCAAATTGGCATTGATGTATTTCTTTTCACACATGATATCGAAGATCTCTTTTGTATTGAAGATGATGTCAAACGTTAACTCATACGGTCCTGAATTTTTCGAGCGGATCACGCGGGCGATCTCGGTTAGTTTCTTTTTCATTATTTCCCTCAAAGTTCCAACATTGTTTGTTTAAAGATACCGATTGGATCGTTTACCTCAATTAAATGATACAGACTGAAATTGTAGACTGCACCAACTTTGAAATCACTCGGAGAGTAGGGAAATGCCAGATTCCCGGCTGTTGAAATGCGACCGCTGTATCCATAATGAAGCATGGTACTGCGAGCGAATCCGCAGATCGTATTGGCAACTTCCTGACTTTGCGCGACGGCATCGACCACGATACACAATTCATGCGAGGAGATCTCTTTGACGGGTTCCAACTCTCCCATGACACCGTTTTTACCGTAGATCTTGAAGTTCAGATGATAATGCGAGAGATCTTTGAAATTATCTTTGACCCTTAAGTTTACAGCCTCAATGATATTGTCGACCTCTTTGATAAAGATCGGATCGCGACTCCCGGCGATACTGACGGTTCGGTAACCGACACATTTGGCGCCTTCCAATTTGATCGTATAGACATCGGATTCAATGAACCGACTGCCTTTCACTTCGACTCTGTCTTCATCTAATTGGGTAAACGTCGTGTTTTGCAGATCGATCGTACCACCCGGTCCGGGCAATAGATAAGGGTTGGTTTTTTCATAGAGCGTATGGGCACTGACACTCAGTGTCGTACATTTTCGAATCGGATTCAGCGTCTGTAACACAAATGAGTCTTCATAGATCGTCCCAAACATACAATCGCTTCCGCTGCCCGGATTTGAAGCGATTGCTGCACATTCAAGGATCTTTCCGCAATGCAGAGCTAATCCTTTGTCGAAACCCTTTAAGATCGGTAATGCCGCAAACATCGTTGGATCATAGGATCGACCTGCACAAATGACTTGAGCACCGTCCTGCAGTGCTTTGATGAAGGGTTCGACACCCATCTGACCGACGATGTGAGTCGATTCAGTGATATCTTCTTCTGTACATTCAGGTGCCGGATAAAGCGGTCGAACCTTCCCTTTTGCGAACTCTTCTAACACAAATTTTTTATCGAAATCAGCTTCGATCACGGCCATTTTAAAATGGAGATTATTCTCGACAGCGATCTCATTGATGATATTGACGGTCCAATCCAGATGCGGTTTCGCACCGCTTCCGCCGGCACTTCCGATCAACACCGGAATGGCGTGTTCGATACCGGCTTGGATCATAATACTCAAATCGCGCTTTACGGCCAAGTAATCGGTGAATGAAATTCCGGCACCTAAATAATAAGGTCCGGGATCTGTCGATCCGGCATCGACCGCTATGACATCCGGTTTCATTTTGATACCGGCTTCAAAACTGGCTAAAGGAAATCCATACCCTAAAATCGCTGTTGTCGAAAGAATTTTAATGCATTTCATACTCTCACTTTCCTTTCACGGCACGATTCAGCGCCAAGATTCGTTGCATCTCGTTGAATACGATCATGTATCCTTCATCGACTCCCATGCCCGGTTTGGCAAGCAGTTGATCGGGTGAAGTTGCCATGGCAATATGAACACAGGCTTTTGTGCTGATGTCTGTTTCATTGCAAGTTCCACCTTGGTAAGCTCCGACACCGTTTTTCTTGCAGTACAGCACAGCTTCCACGATGTTTTGAATACCACCCAGATCCGGGGTTTTTATCTGAACCATATGTCCGGCTCTGTTATCAACGAAATACTTGATATCTTCAAGCGTGTTACACCATTCATCGGCGACGATCTCAACATCGATGTTTCGTTTGTCTAACAAGGCGGTGATCTCTTTCAATCCCTGCATTGTCTGTTCACGGTCATCGAAATCGATCGGTCCTTCGATCCGCAGATGATAAGATCCGCTCGCAAAGCGTAATTGGGCCAGGTAATCCGTCATCCGTTCATAGTCAGTTCCAAACAGAATCCCCAACGTTCCATAGACATCGATATGGAGAATCGGATGATAGTCATCCGAACTTTTAAATTCATCGATACGGTTTCTTAGCCATTCAACATATTCGAGTAGTTTTTCACCTTTCAAGCCAAGTTTCGTTTCTACATTGTTGATCAGGGCATGCGGCAGTACTTGACTGCCTTTAATGATCATCTTATCCGCATTATCATGACGGCTATCACCGCTTTGCGAGAAGATCGGAATGATCGTTTCACTGACATGTGTGCCATATTCATTGGCGATGATATTTGCCATCTGCATGTGATTCGCTTTTGCGACTGCATCCAGAATTGCTTGAGTGATACCGTACCGAAGCGCAGTATGGATCAATTTCCCATCCACGATCAACTGATCGAATTCGGCAGCTAACTCTTTAAAAGTAATCAGTTCCCGATCGATCAACATCGGTTTTATCGTTGTCTCGACGAACGCAGCAAACTCGTTGGCCAGAAACAACGGATCGCGACCCCCCGTTCCGCTGTATTGTACGGCACAGCAGTCTCCATAGGCGACCTGATCGTCTTCAAGTACCAACATGATCGTCAGTGATTCACCGGCTTGTCTGATTTTGGTAAATCCGGCAGTAAGCGGTGTTCCGCGATAAAAATTACCATCGGCTACAGCACCTTTTTTTATCGCTTTCTGATCATCAAAGAAAAACCCGGTTCGACCGCAACTGCAAATCACATCCTTGATTTTCATAATTTCCCCTTATCTCGGACGTCCGACAAGATGTCCTTTACTGACTGCATAAATATCATCGATCACCATTTGAAAACTAACTTCGCGTCGTTCTGTTTTCGCTCGTTCTTCCAGTTTTTCTCGATGAAACGCTTTAAGTTCGGCATCAAACGGAAGATTACCGAAATCAAGAAAACGAATCGCTCCGTTATTATCACGGGCAGGGAGTACTTTATTGGCATTGCATCTGGCCGGTGCAAACGGAACATCGATCATTCCTGATTCGAATCCCCGCAGAGCACTTTGGCCGAAATTATTTTCACCCAAAAGCAACACTGCTTCCAAAATACTGCGTGTCTCTTTTTCGATGATCGCCATTTCAGCACTCAATAAAGGTGTTTCAATTGCGATCTGATCTTTGAGCATGGCCGTTAATTGTTTCGTTGTTTTAAGTCCGTTGGCATTGGCTTCGGCTGTTGGAACGCCTAATGCTTCATGCGGTGATTTCACAATGACTTTCGTTGCGCCGGAAAGAACAGCCGTCGCAGCACCCCACGCAATGACCGCGTACGCTTTCGCTTCGTCCTGCGGAAATCCACCCATCCATTGATGAAAAACAGTGGAAATACGAACATCTTTATAACCAAAACGAACCAGATATTCTTTCGTCAGTTTTTCGAGTGTGCGGATCGCGGCGATATCTTGGATCTGATTCCCGCATTGACCGTACCCGACCGTAATGCACTTGCATCCCTGCTGCGCTGCCAATAAACTTTCCAAGATCGCAACACTGTGCGAAATACACGGCGGAACCAATGTTCCGGTCAAAGGACCGAACGGTTCACGGTTGATCGTGACCCCGCGCTCTTCGTAATAACCGACCAGACGATCGACATATTGCCAGTCCGTGATCGTCGTTAATAAAGAATTATTCTTACCATAGGGGATATTATACGAAATTCCGCCGCCTTCAAAAGAGGTGAATCCACCTGCCAAGGTGATTTCAGCAAGTAAGCGTGCATCGGGTGTTCCGTGCCGTACTTGTAAGGGTACCGTCAGACTTTCGACGATACTGCGGCAGATGCCGACACCGTGATTTACTGCCGGAAACCCGTTCAACATCGACTTGCCTGTACGCAGACTTTCATCGATGCCGTTTTGAGCATCCTGATAGCGATTATGGCGCGTATAACTGTCGATCGTCGTCGGTAAAAGATCGGCAGTTCCTTCATCTTGCAGAAATTTAAGTAATTTGATGTGTTCGGCAGGTAACGCGACGCCGGCTCTTGGTTGGATGAGCGTTTCTCTCTCGAGGACTGCCCGATGAAGCCGATCGCTGAATCTTTTTTCTTTCTTGATCGATTTCTGATACTCGATGGCTTCTTCTAGATGGACTTCTTTGCCGGTGATCCATTGAGTCAATACTTCTTCTCGCATCTTCAAAAATTCTTTTACTGGAATTTTACCGTTGATCATTGTTGAGTTTCTCCACGTTTTTTTTCAAGATTCTGAGTACTTCATCCGGATGACGAGAGGCTAATAAACCAAGACAACTGATGACATAATGTTTATCTAAATAATAGTCTGTTTTATGCGGTAACAGGATTTCTTTCTTAAAATCACTATAGAGTGCTTTCTCGAGGATTTCTTCGGGATGGGATGAATAGAGTATCGGTCCGCCGATCCCGATCATGATCTTCACATCACGCAGATCTTTTCCTTGTTGACAATAGCTGACACCCAACGGCGTAAAGACCGAATCGATTCGTCCCGCATGGCGCACAGCAGCAATTTCACAGCACCATTTAGCCAGCAGTTGATCAAATACGGGATTCGGAACAATATATCGATCCGCTGCGAATTGACTGATATATCGGTTGAATTCGACTGTGATCTCCGTTTCATTCTTTTTCAATGCTAAAACATGTTTGGCATTAAAACGAACACCTAAGTCTCCTTCAACACTTCGTTTCTCTAATGGTTCTTGCAACCCTTTAAAATCAACATGATCAGCGATCACAACTGTTGAATTCATACTGTAGACATCGGTCGTCGCACCGCCGATATCGATCGCCATCAGATCTCCCAAACCACGCTCATTTAATGTTCCTTTAGCGAGTAATTTGAGTGCTTCCATGACACTGTACGGAGTCGGCAGTATGATTTCTTCGATCAAAGTGCTGAGTGATGATAATCCTTTTGCTTTGATGATATGGTCAAGAAATATCTCTCTGATCCTGTTCCGGCATTCGTTCACTTCCAGAACTCCGTAACTTGGCATCACATTGTCGCAGAATGTACATTCAAATCCGGCATTATTCAATATTTCATTCACTTGATCCTGACATGATTTGTTTCCGGCATAGATGATGGGAAACTTCCGTCGGATCGATGCGATACGTTTGGCATTATTGACCACTACTGTCGAATTCCCGCCGTTTGTGCCTCCGCATAGCAGCAGAATGTCACAGTTCGATGTTTCAATTTCTTCTATTTCATGTTGATTGAGTTCAAATGAGTAAGATCCGATCACTTTAGCTCCGGCGCTGTAACAAGCCAAAGTAGCTGCTTTTAATGTCAGATCCGGTATCAATCCGACGGATATCATTGTAAGTCCGCCTTTGGCTGAACTGCACACCAATGTTTTGGTTATGTTGACTTGTTCAAGAATTTCACCCATTTGGGATTTGATCGATTCGATTCCGAAACGTATATCCGTTTCAGCTGTTGTCATTGAACTTGCCGTCGCTACTATCTTTTCTTTGGTTATATCAACAAGTACTCCTTTTGTATAAGTCGAGCCGACATCGAAAAGTAAATAGACCGACATGGTTATTTCCTGCTTTCCAAGTCAGCTGTCAAATCGTTGATTCCCTGCTCGATATCGCTGCCCGGCGGATAGACCCGATCGAATCCCATTTTTTTAAATTTTTCTTCGACTGAATCAAAATCGGCTTTACCGACGACAAGATTTCCACCGATATACAACAGAACATCCTTGAGTCCGGCTTCATTGAAATAGTCGCCGATTCCGCGGCAGTCAAGTTCACCGTGGCCATACAAACTGGATATAACAATAGCTTTGGCATTGGTTTCAATGGCTGCTTCGGCAAATTCCTTTTGCGTCACCATCACACCCAAATTGACCACGTCAAACCCTGCTTTTTCAAGCGCATAGGCAATGATACGGTTTCCCACTGCATGTACGTCGGCACCGATAACACCGATCACGACTGTCGTTTTGGTCATATTATCGTTCCTCTGATTCACCGTAACGGTTGATATTGTGAATATTATTGATTGTTTCTTCATTGACCATGCCAACTAAGTCATAACACTGATTCATTTCGTCAAAAAAGTAGTCATCCAACAATTTAAAATTTGCGATCTGTGCAGTATGGGATACATGCGTTCTTGGACCTGTGCAATATTGTATGATCTCCGAACCGATTTTTATGTGTGTCGGATCAAGATAAGTGATCATCAAATCATTATGAATCAACAATTTTACTTTTTTCTCCAATATTGAGATCGAAATGCGTGGTTTTTTAGTGAAAGAGAGGATAAACCCATGTTTAACATCACCATGTCCGTCACATACCAACTCATAATCATCTTGCAGGATATGAACTAACAGGTCTTCTGCACTGTGTGCCATACGGCGGTATTTCAATGAATCGAACACTGCTTTACGAATATCCTCCGGCTCAGGTCCAAACAGATTGGGACGGCAAACGATCACTTCTTCGCCGATACCGATCAAAATATCTCCGTTCTTATTCAATTGAGTATAAATGAGATCGAAATGTTCGATCACAACGCGTTTATTTTCACGCAATGCTTTTTTGATGGCTTCTACCAACTCAAACGCTTGTGTGAACGCAAGTTCAAAACGCACATCGATATGATAGGAATGTGCTGAAAAATTATTTCGTTGATAGTCTCTCATTAAGGGAGCCGGTCGAGTATTGATCCCGTCATCGTCATTAGTCAATTCCAAACCCGGAAACATCCCTTTGATCAACAATGATTTCCCACTTCCGGAGTCACCGATGACCCCGATCAACTGATCACCGGGCAGTAAATATTTTTGCGAGATCTGATTACCTAAGTTTTGAAGACGTTGTTTCCCGCGCGGTGCAAAGTAAGTTGCATACTTTAGTTGGTCGATGCTTATGTTCATACGTGCCACTTTCCCCCTTAAAAAGAAAATCTCCGCTAAATGACCGGAGATCAGCAGTAAACACAAAAATTCGAATTTTTCATTTCAGCCGCACAACCAACTACGTGATGTTGTTGATCCATGAACATAATTTTCATCTCATTCGCGGCCTCCTGAATCTGATTTAATCTTAGCACTTTTTATCTGCAACCTCAATTGAACGTTGTTACAATCACAGAAATCGATCACAAGTTTCACTTATTGATTTGTATGGTTAAACCAGAGTGCTTTTTCGATCTCGGCACTTTCATCTGAGTCGGATGCATGAATCAGATTTCGTACCATTCGGCTCTCTGTTTTAGCAAGTTCCATCGAATCTGTCCCAAACCGTCCGCGTATGGTTGTTTTATCTGCTTTTGCCGGATCAGTCGGTCCGACGATCGTCCGCACTTTCGCTACGACATCGTCGGAGTGCGAAAACAGTTCAAATACTCTGACGGTTTTACCGACAAATTCGCGCTTGATTCTTTCCGGAAAATCGGGAATATTGACGCGTTCGATCACTTCTTTATAGTGAGTAAGAATCAATTTTTCATCGATCAATACGGTTTTGGATCTGACTACATCGATGCCTTCCGATTTGAATACCTGTAGGATTTCATTTTCCAGACCGGCTTCCATCGCATCCGGTTTTAACATGATAAATGTAGTTTTTTTCATTGTGCCTCCATGAGAATGATCACATCTTTTTAATCATACTCGCTAAATTCATTATAAAACTCTTCAAGACAGCTCACAAGTAAAAGTCCGGATTATAATGATTTGTTGCGAAATCATCACACAAAAAGAGAATCTCACGGTGAAAAACTTCTTTGATAACACTGCTTGTTCGTTAGAAATCAGATTCGATAATCAGTTCGGAATACTTGGAAATACGGTAATACTCAACACACCGGTTGTTTCGATATTGGCTGGATCCAGGATATCTACGACTCTGAAACCGATCGTTCCGGCTGTACCGGCAAGGATCGCAATACCGCTGGCATAAATGTATGTACCATCGTATGTGAAAACTTCAACGGTAAATCTTGGATCAACGAGATCTTGTGCTTTTTATACCAGATCATCCGTCACAAAGTTCGGTCCAAGCAGCAATACAGTGATCTCTTTTTCAAGAATTCACTTTCATCCGCTGACTATTTAGATTGTCAGTTGATTCGCCTATGAAGATATTATTTTTAATTGATTTCTTGTGAAACAATAAGTAGTTCATTGAATTGATGAACGATCAATTTTATGTTCTCATCCAATCGCGGTGGATTTGCTTGTTGATCAACTTCAGTTTTTATTTGGATTATTTCTTCTGCGTACGTATTTTTATGAGTGAAATCGATTTTCTGCAGGATCTCGATCATGCGATCGAAGACTTGTTTTTGTTCTTCACTAAACTTTGTACCGTAGGATTCTGCGATGTAGATACAGTCATAAGCCAAATGATTGATTGTTTTTATTTGTTTAACGATCGTATATAAGATACTCAGATTTTCTTTTTCCTTTTTGTTGAATGGTACGAATTTCTCTTTCATCATCATTTCGATATTGGCTTTCACCATTTCAATATCCGAAAATATACCGGCCATGATGGGTTGGTAATCATCTTTCACACCAGTACCGGACAGTATGTCACGCGTGATCTTAAGTCCTCCGAGACCTTGAACTTTAACAAACTCCAATCGTTTCTTACCGATACTCCGATAGTAGAAAACTGAAAAAAGGAAATTAAATAACAGTGCGACCAGGACACCCAAGCCCAATGCTGCGATCCGCAGTCTGAAAGTGAGAAAAACACTTGGATTTCCAAAACCATCTTTTTGCAGGAGTTGCGTCATATAGATACTGGTAAAAATAGCTACCGGCGACACCATCCGATAGTCGATCTTCAATGCGATATAGAGAGTAAGACCGATTCCTAATGCGACGGTCAAAAATGTAACATTATATCCCATCAGATATACTAGCATCCCGGTACACAGAGCGCCGAGAGTCGAAGCCAGCAATTGGTTCAAACCACCGCGTACTCCGGATACATTGATCGGTTCGAGATTATACATGACCCCAAGTAAGACAGAGATCATGTCGAGTCGGGTGATTGAAAAAGCTTGACCCAGTATAAATCCGATACTGATGGCAGCCATTGCTTTCAAAATGTACAGACCGGAGTCCAATAATAATGCTTCTCGCTTTAAACCAATCAGATTCATTACTTGTTTCATGATGACCCCTTTACGGATGATTGATAGAACTTTTTTTTGATCTGCTGTTAACGTAAATCAGTTGATGTTTCACTTCCTATAAAAAAAATTTATCTAAATTATTTAGGTACAACCTGTCGGCTTTCAATGAACGGAAATCTCTTCGAAAAACCCAATTAATTTTCTACTGCTATGGATAATTGTAGCATATTTAATGTCTCAGTTACATTCCCAGACAGTTTTGTTTTACACCCGACCTGAAGAGATATAGTTTGAACTGCTGATCAATTACCTGCAGAGTAACGCTCGTTTTAATCTACAATAGTTATTATTTTTATCTATTATTTACTTTTTTTATTGCTAATTATCTTGAATTCGGCTTCTGTTAACGATAATTTTATGTGATGGGTGGTTCTCCTATCGGGACTAAATGATTGTATAAATGTCTGGTTTTACTCTTATTGTATGCCTACTGTTCATATTGTATATAGATTAAGATTCTGGGCTCTGATATATGTGATGATTTTATATATTTTCACATATTTGTGCGTTTAATGGTCATGTAAACGCTATCAACTTCGTTGCATAACAAATAATTATAGTGTAAACTGAAATTAGTTCAGGTATTCCTATTGAACAAAAGAAAGAGGGAACAAAAAAATGAAGAAGTTATTTGTCGCAGTATTGGCATTAGTCTTAGTCACTTCAATGTCAGCATGTACAAAAGTAAAAGAGAAAATAACTCTCAAAGTTTGGGCACCGCAAGAAGAACAAGTGTTATTGGCATCCATGGTAGAAGCTTTCAAAAAAGCGAATACCGGTTCTGAGTATACAATCGAATTAGGGGTTGTCAGTGAGGCTGATGCAAAGACTAAATATTTGGAAGATCCTGAAGCTGCTGCAGACGTATTCATGTTTGCGAATGATCAGATCAAAGATTTAGTTAAATCCGGTTCACTTTACGAAATAACAAAGAATAAAGCTGCCATCATCGCTGCTAACGTTCCGGGCTCAGTTGAAGCCGCGACTGTTGGCGGAAAATTATACGGTTATCCGATGACCGCAGACAATGGTTACTTCATGTATTATGATTCCAGCGTATTTACGGCTACCGACGTTAAATCGATGGAAGCGATGCTTACAAAAGCTGCTGCTGCCAACAAAAAGATTTTCATGGACGTATCCAACGGATGGTATATCGCTTCCTTCTTCTTGGGAGCTGGCAATACGATCAAAATTGGAACAGACGGAAAACAAGTCGTTGACTTCAATAATGCGAAGGGCTTAGCCGTTGGTGAATATATTAAATCATTTACCGCCAATCCTGCATTTCTTACCGGCGATGACAATATCTTAAAGGGTGGCATCGGAACAACGATCGCTGCCGGTGTATCAGGTACTTGGAATGCTGCCGACATTCAATCAAAACTTGGAGCTAATTATGCTGCTGCTAAACTTCCGACCATCAAATTAGGCGGAGTCGATACACAGATGGGTAGCTTCGGTGGATTCAAATTGATCGGTGTCAATAGTTTAACAAAAGCTCCTCTTGCTGCAATGGCATTAGCTGAGTTCTTGACCAATGAAGCGAATCAGTTGAAGAGATTCACAACTCGCTCGTTAGGGCCGTCGAATATTAAAGCTTCAGCCGATCCTGCCGTCAAGGCAAACATCGCATTGGCTGCGTTAGCCGCTCAATCACCGTTCGCAGTAAGTCAGAATGATGTATTGGGTACTTATTGGGCACCTGCCGAAGCCTTCGGATTAGCTATGGAAACGAAAGACTATACGAAGACAGTTCAGCAATTACTCGATGCTTTAGTTGCTCAAGTTAATTCATAAAAATAATAATAATCAATGATGTGAACATAGGGGCAATTTATTTGCCCCTATACATTTTGGAGGAACAAAAATGGAATCTACGGGTAAAGTAAAATCATTCAATCTATTGAAAAAGCTGGGTTCCTACGGTTTAATGTTTAAAAAAGGTGATTTCTTTACGAAAACCTCTTTTTTCATTATGGGATTCGGAAGTTTCATGCGAAAGCAACTATTTGCCGGCATCGCACTCTTATTTATTCAACTCACTTTCATCGTCTTTATGTCGACATCGGGTTTAAAATTTCTCACAGGTTTGATTAAACTCGGTACCATGACACAAGGTAAAGTATGGAATGAAGAAATGGGTATTTACATCATGTCTAAAGGTGATAACTCAATGTTGTTTCTTTTATTCGGTGTAGCTACAATATTCGTCGTAATCGCCTTTATTTATGTGTATTTCGCAAATATTAAGTTAGCCTACACAAACCAACAACTCATTCAAGAAGGCAAACGGCCGATGCGTTTCAAAGAAACGGTCAACATTCTGTTGGACGAGAAGTTCCACATAACCGTGTTATCGCTTCCGGTCTTATTGACGTTTATGTTTACGATCGTACCTCTTGTCTTTATGATACTGATCGCCTTCACAAACTTCGACGCCAATCATCAGCCACCGGGCAATCTGTTTACGTGGGTCGGTTTCAGTAATTTCACCTCTGTGCTGTGGGACAATCCGTTAAAGTCACATACATTCTCGTCGTTGCTGGTCTGGACATTGATCTGGGCGACGTTCGCAACTGTGTTGAATTACCTATTCGGTATGATTCTTGCGTTGATGATCAATAAAAAAGGAATCCGCCTTAAAAAATTCTGGCGCACGATTTTTGTTGTTACGATCGCCGTTCCTCAATTCGTCAGTTTATTACTTATGTCGCGTTTATTAGCCGACCAAGGTCCGGTCAATCTCATCCTGCAATCAATGGGATGGGTAAAAACATTCGTACCATTCCTGTCGGATGGTAATGTTGCACGAGTAACTGTGATAGTCGTCAATCTGTGGGTCGGTATTCCTTACACCATGTTGATCACATCCGGTATCCTCATGAACATTCCGGTCGATATTTACGAAAGTGCTAAAATCGACGGCGCCGGGCCGATACGACAATTTACCGCGATCACACTTCCTTATATGTTGTTTGTGACAACACCTTACTTGATCACGCAATTTATCGGGAATATCAATAACTTCAATGTCATCTATCTTTTGACCGGCGGCGGCCCACTGTCGCTTAATCTGTATCAAGCCGGTAAAACCGATCTGTTAGTAACATGGCTTTATAAACTGACGGTCAATTATCAGGATTATGCATTAGCTTCCACGATCGGTATCTTTATCTTTATCTTGAGTGCTTTCTTCTCATTAGTGGTATTCAACAGATCTAGTTCCGTTAAGAAAGAAGAGGAATTTCAATAATGATAAAAAGCATGAAAACAAGATCATTTATTTATAATACATTCATACATCTTATTTTATCGATCATGTCTGTCATTTGGCTTCTTCCGATCGCCTGGTTAGTCCTTGTCTCCTTTCGGGAAGAACCCGGTGCATATACTCCCTATCTGATTCCGAAGAGTTTTACACTCAGCAATTACACGCGCTTGTTCACTGAAACCAAATTATTCAATTATCCGCGTTGGTTTCTGAATACGTTCATTGTGGCTGTGCTTACATGTTTGATCTCAACAATGCTGATCTTACTTACCAGTTACGCATTGAGCAGACTCAGATTCAAGCTCAGAAAACCAATGATGAATATCGCTTTGGTACTCGGTATGTTTCCCGGATTCATGTCGATGATCGCCGTATACCATATTCTGAAAGCTTTCGGACTGACGCAGTCACTTGCTGCCTTGGTTCTCGTCTACTCCGGCGGTGCCGCCTTGGGTTACTACATTTCGAAAGGATTTTTCGATACGATCCCGAAATCCATTGATGAAGCTGCCATGTTGGATGGTGCTTCCAAGAGTCAGATCTTCTGGAAGATCACCTTACCATTATCTAAACCGATCGTTGTTTACACGATATTGACAGCGTTTATGGGTCCGTGGATGGATTTCATCTTCGTCAGTGTCATCATGAAAGACAACTATCGTAATTACACAGTCGCCTTAGGTTTGTATCAAATGCTTACACGCGAAAATATCTATCAGTATTTCACTCGCTTTGCTGCCGGTGCTGTCCTGATCGCCATACCGATCACGATCATCTTTATTTATATGCAGAAATACTATGTAAGTGGTATTACTGGCGGATCAGTTAAAGGTTAATATGAAAAAACTCCTTCTTGGTTTTGCAGTGCTTGTCCTGTTGGCTTCATGTACTTCGCCTACCAAGATCACGACGGTTCATTCAACTAAAAATCTCGCTTACTACGAGATTTTCGTAAGTTCATTTTATGACTCTGACGCAAACGGATCCGGTGACTTGAACGGTATTACGGAGAAACTTGACTATTTATATTCAACCCTGGGCGTTGGTGGAATATGGTTGATGCCGATCATGCCATCCCCTTCCTATCATAAATACGATGTAGTCGATTACTATAATATCGACAGCAGTTACGGATCATTGGCTGATTTTGAGAATTTAGTGAGTAAAGCTGCCGAGTTGAAAATGGAGATCATCATCGATCTGGTCGTGAATCACACTTCCATTCAAAACCCATGGTTCATCTCCGCTCGTGATCATCTCTTCGCCGGTACCTGCGGCCAAGCGGAATCCTATTGCGATTATTATAATTTCTCCACTGTGCCCAAAGCCGGCTATCGTGTCTTGGGTAACGGTTTCTATTATGAAAGCCTATTCAGTGCCGATATGCCTGATTTGAATTTGGATACACCTGCGGTACGCGATGAAATTTCGAAAATCGTGAAATTTTGGCTTGTGAAAGGTGTAAAGGGATTCCGATTGGATGCGGTGACTTCCTATTACAACGGAAACACGACTAAAAACGTCGAATTTCTCAGTTGGTTAAAACAGACTGTCAAAGCTACTTCGCCGAATGCGTATATTGTCGGTGAGGCATGGACAGATTCTGTGACGATCAGTGACTATTATAAGAGCGGAATCGACAGTTTCTTTGATTTCCCTTCTGCCAAAGAAGACGGTCAGATCGTCAACAACATTCGTTATCAGACCGGGCAAGCTTTCGCATCGTTTACGGCTGCGAATCTGGCGAGAATCAAAGCGGCCAGTCCCGAATCGATCAACGCGATCTTCCTTTCCAATCATGACAATGCCCGCAGCGGAGCTTACTTCAGCGGACAGATCGAAAAACAGAAATTGATGGCGTCGGTGTATATGCTGATGCCGGGCAGATCTTTCATTTATTACGGCGAAGAGATCGGGCTTAAAGGCAGTGGAGTCGATCCGAATAAACGATTGCCGATGATATGGGACAGTAAAGATAATACCGGTTTGACGACTGCACCGATCGGAGCGACTTATGTACAGAAGTTGGATCAGGGCGTCAAACAACAGTTAGCTGACAAGAATTCACTTTTGAATCATTATCGCAGAATCATCTCCATAAAAAACAACTACGATCTGATTACGATGGCGGACAGCGAGTTGATAAAACTCAGCAATCCTGAGATCTATGCGATGCGGCATAAGAGTTCAACCGAAGAACTGATCGTACTTCACAATTTTTCAGATAAGATCATCAACATCGACTATGATTTCTCAGCTTATAAGATTCTGGAAAAAATAAACAATTCAGATACTTCCAGTAAAACCAAGCTCAGTAACGGAGTGATCACGATCTATCCGTATACTTCATTGGTCCTCGGTTTGAAATAACGATTTCCTACAAAAAAAAGAGGCCGTAACGAATGATTCTTCAATCCAAATGATTGAGTGAGTCCATTCTGTTCGGCCTCTTTTTTACATCGTAACGTTTTTAAGCAGTTTTTCGATATCCTTCTTTAAATCTTTCGGCGGCGTTGTCGGGAGATAACGTTTGACGACGTTTCCTTCCGTATCGATCAAGAACTTCGCAAAGTTCCATGCGATCTCGGTTTTAAGCAATGACTTCTTTTGGCTTTTCAAATATTTATAAAGCGGATGAGCATTGTCACCGTTGACATCGATTTTCTCAAACATCGTAAAAGTAACACCGTAATTACGCTGACAGAATTCGTAAATTTCGTCATTCGCTCCCGGATCCTGCTCAGAAAACTGATTACACGGGAATCCAAGCACTTCTAAGCCCTGTTTGTTGTACTCCTTATACAATGCCTCCAATCCTTCAAACTGCGGTGTGAGACCGCACTTACTGGCTGTGTTGACAACCAAGGCAACTTTTCCTTTATACTGTTCCATCTTTATTTCTTTACCGCTGATATCATTGGCTGAGTAGGTATAGAATTCCATTTTGTGCCTTTCACGGTCGATCGACCTTATTATTTCTTACGGATGAGTCAATTCGAAATCCGGATGTGATCGTTGATTCGAATCGATCCTAGATAAAGTATATTTTTAATCGAAATGAGAGTCAAGAATAGTGAACTCAGGTTTAAAAAAGACCGGTCATTGCCGATCTTCAAGTTCAGACGTAAAATCAAAACAGAAACCGGCGGTGATCATCCATACTCTTGAGTACTGAATCAGATTTCCTTCGTTGTGGATGAAATTCTCTGACATACTGCAGGCGATATTCTTCGGTTGTTTCATAATTTTCGCAATGTATTCCGGTAATTTTCTTAGATTCATGATCATTTCGCTATGCATGTCTTTGATCTGATCTTGCGCGAAGAATTTCGCATATGTATCGGTATCCTTACTATCTTTAGCTGCCATATTCGGAAGAAGATCACTCAAAGAAGTCGTCTGTGAATAGATCAGACACTGCTCATTACCGAAATACTTACGGTTAAGCAAAAACAAATTTTTACCGTTGAATTCACTCGGGTGTAGTTTCGGATCGAAATCGATTGCCTCGATCCTACTGTCCTTTACAGAGTAAACAAGATTACGTGATTCAATGATTATTTTAAAATCACTCAACTGTTCAAAGAAGATCGGTGATACAGAATGCATATTGCTCTTGTAGTTCCCTTTTTCCATAAAGATCAAGTTTTCTTTCTTTAACAGATCATACACTTTTTCGCATTCATGCACAGAAACTTGGGTGATATGAGCCAACTCATTCACGCTGGGTAAATGGGTATTGGCCGGATAGTGGCCTTCAAGGATGTCGGTACGAAAAGATTGAAACAATTGTTTGTGGATCTCCGTCTTGGAACGGCGGTCAATGTATTTGTACAGTTCGATCATAATGAGAACTCCGATGCAAATTCGAAATATTCACCCGGATACAATGTCTCGATAACAGCGATCCGTTCGCTAAGATCGTTGAAAATGTTAGATTCAACAAACATAGCGACACTGTTATTCTCGATCATGAAGAGTTTTTCATCGATCAAGTTCACATCTCTTTGCTTCCCGTAATTTTTGATTTCGCTGATATGCTTACCATAATCCTCTTCAATAAGATTGATCATACTCTTTTGGGTAAGATCATGACGTTCCAGATTTGAAAATATATCATACGGTAAAAAGACATCTTCACGATAGACAGGAATCCGACCGGCCACAGTCAAAAGTGTGATGTGATACGTATCACCGATAAATTTATGCAACGTTGAAGTGGAATCCGAAATCAATTCGCTGACGATCAGTTGTCGCTTGATCCCGTGATTCTTCGCGATGATATCTTCCACATCGGGTAGTTTTCGAATCGGCAAACGAAACCGAATGTTTTTAAACACATAAGGCGACTTGCCTTTGATTCTTCGGATCATTCCCTCATCAATCAAATCTTTATACGCACGTCTGACGGAAAGCCGGTTGATGTTGATCAGCGAACACACTTCTTCTTCTCTGGGCAGTTCTGTCATATTCGACAATGTGCCGTCTAAAATTGCAGTCCTGATGGAGTCCTTTAGTTGGACGTAGATCGGTACTACAGACAATTTGTTTACACTCAAGTAATTCACGATATTATTTCCTTTCAATTTCAACCAGTCCGGATGATTTGACTAGTCTGAGATCGTTGTTCAAGATAATTTTGAAGACGCAAAAGATACATATAGTTAGTTCATAATGATTATGCATTGCGAATCTTGACAACGAGTATGTACGATAAGAAACTGTTCCGTACCTCAGACATAACTTTATGATACTCTTTCGCTTGTGGGTTATCAAGCGAACAACCGTTCGCAAAAACACCCATGCGCACGCAAACGCTTTAACTACGGCCTTAAACAATAGAAACTATATTTATATAAAAAGTAAATGTTGTTCCTTATTTGATAATTGTGTCCAATATATCTGTTTTCGCATCACTCAACTCCGAGGAACGGTCGGAATTCACCCCAAAATCTTGTCATTTCAAGTATCAAAGCTGTTGTTTTAATGATATGTGAAACTATTTTCCCTGTTTCGGCTGATATTATCGATGTATTTTTTCCTTTTTCTATAAGTTATCGTAAGTAATCTGTATCGCTGCCATTACGCAAATCGGGGTTGAATGTTATAATCTATTTGTGTTAAAGTGGTGAATGAATTTATTCATTCCGCTTAGGCTGAAGAACTGAGAGAACTACCATGACAGACAAAAATTATCTAACTCCCGAAGAGATTGCGGAGACTGTTATTTATACCGGCATCAAGAAAACTTCCTATTCCATAACTACCTTGCTTATTTTGGGATTCTTGGGTGGTGTTTTCATTGCTTTTGCTTCTGAAGGTTCAACCATGGCTGCCTTCAATCTATTGGCGAAACCTGAAACATACGGTCTGGGAAAAGCCCTTGCGGGTGCCATCTTCGGAACCGGACTGATGTTGGTTGTCATTGCCGGCGCTGAACTGTTCACCGGTAACACGCTGATCATGGTGAGCGTCTTGGATAAGAAAGTCAGCTTCAAAGCGATGATGAGAAACTGGTTTTTAGTCTATCTCGGCAACTTGATCGGATCTTTGTTCATCGCATACATGATGAATCAATCCGGACTCTTTGCGAGCGGTGCGAACGGTTTAGGTGCCATGACTATAAAAATGGCAACTTATAAAGTTGGATTGACCTTTTCACAAGCCTTCTACTTGGGCATCATGTGCAATTGGCTGGTATGTTTGGCTGTCTGGATGGCCTATGGTGCTAAGGACATGAGCGGTAAGATCTTAGCAATCTTCTTTCCGATCTGGTTGTTTATCACGTCCGGATTTGAACACAGCATAGCGAACATGTATTATATTCCGGCTGGTATCTTGGCGAAATCAAATGTCGCTTGGGCAAATGCCGCACTTGCGCTCGGTGTGACTCCGGAGAAACTAAATCACTTGAATTGGGGAAACTTTTTTATAAAGAACTTACTTCCCGTAACATTAGGGAATATTGTCGGAGGTGCTTTCTTCGTCGCAGTTGCTTATTGGTTTGTGTACAGTAAGAAATCAAATCAATCTAAGAATAGTTCTGTCGGTCGAAAGAATTCGAAGATCTCTTAATATAAACTCCGATATGAATAATTTCTATAAGTGACCGAGAGGTCACTTTTTAATGGATTGATCAAACGTAATCGACATTTATCGTTAATTTAAAGCATCGGAGTCTGTTCGTAAAATGAACGCAATTGTTGTATAAATCGATGAATTCATGTATGATACTTTTTGGTAGTTTAAGGGAGGGATAGCATGAGTATTTGTACAGTAGAGCATTTGAATCATGGATTCGGCGATCGTGCCATCTTTGAGGATGTCTCTTTTCGTCTTTTAAAAGGTGAACACGTCGGAATGATCGGCGCCAACGGCGAAGGTAAATCGACATTCATGAGCATTTTGACAAGTAAACTGACTCCGGATGAAGGTCGGGTCATTTGGTCCTCCAAAGTCCGTGTCGGATATTTAGATCAACATACCGTTTTAGATAAGGGGTGCTCGATCCGACAGATCCTGCAACGTGCCTTTCAGTATTTATATGATGTTGAAGCCGAGATCATGCAACTTTATAATGATATGGCCGTCGATGCGATCGTCGACATGGATGAAGCTTTGGAACGTATCGGCATCCTGCAAGATACCCTTGATCATCATGATTTCTATATCATCGATATTAAGATCGAAGAAGTAGCTTCGGCTCTTGGGCTGTCAGCAATCGGTTTGGATAAAGATGTTGATGAATTAAGCGGCGGACAGCGCACAAAAGTACTTTTAACAAAATTATTGTTGGAAAAGCCGGATATCCTGTTATTGGATGAACCAACCAACTATTTAGATGAAGAACATATCGTTTGGTTAAAACGTTATCTGCAAAATTACGAAAATGCTTTTATTCTGATTTCTCATGACATGCCTTTCTTAAACGATGTGGTCAACATCATTTATCACGTCGATAATCGAAAACTCACACGTTATGTGGGTGACTATGATGAATTTTTGCGTGTTTCCGAACAAAACAAACGCTTACTCGAATCAGCTTATGATCGCCAGCAATCGGAAATTTCCCGTCTTGAGGATTTCGTAGCTCGTAATAAAGCTCGTGTCGCTACCTCTAATATGGCAAAATCCCGTCAAAAAAAATTAGACAAGATGGATCGAATCGAATTGATTTCCGAAAAACCAAAACCGACATTCAATTTTAAAATGGCCCGTACTTCCGGGCGAGTGATCGTCGAAACCGAACAATTGGTCATCGGCTATGAATCCCCGCTTTCGAAACCGTTGCAACTGACGATCGAACGCGGTCAAAAAATAGCTTTGACAGGTGCCAACGGACTTGGTAAATCTACATTATTGAAAAGTCTGCTCGGCCACATCGAACCCTTGGACGGAAAAGTCAGTACCGGCGAATATTTGTCGATTGGTTACTTTGAACAAGAAAACAAGAACAGTAATAACAATACCTGTATCGAAGAGATCTGGCAATCCTTTCCGGCTTTTACGCAGTATGAAGCACGTAATGTATTGGCCAGAGTCGGTTTGACGCATCAACAAGTCGAGTCAAAAGTCAGCGTTCTCAGCGGTGGTGAACAAGCCAAGGTCCGTTTATGCAAAATGCTTCATACCCCAACCAATGTACTTGTGTTGGATGAGCCGACCAATCACTTGGATATTGATGCCAAAGATGAATTGAAACGGGCTTTGCAGGAATATAAGGGAACGATTCTGCTCGTGTGTCATGAACCGGAATTCTATCAAGATGTCGTCAGTGAAGTATGGAATTGCGAAGAATGGGCAACCAAGATTGCATAGTTGATCTATAAAACAGTAAAAGCGGTCATTGACCGCTTTTTTATTGAGCGAGTAGTCTATTCTGTTATCTAAGTTTAAGATCAAATCCTTGATCACGAACCAGATTCAGCATCTCTTGACGTTTGATAAGTCCGTGTTTTGCTTTCTTTGCGATCTGTTCGCTAAAACTGTCCAAGCGCTGATTGGTATCTCGCAGATCATAATACTCCTGCATTTCCGCATCATAGCTTTTGATTTCACTCAAGTAATTTTCGAAACATACATATTCATTTTCAAATACCTTCAATTGATTTCCCATTCTGGGTTTCAATTGCGGTTCTTGATTCGGATGACCGATCGCAAGACCGACGACCGGAAAGGTCCATTTCGGGAGTTTTAGAAGATCTCGTGTTTCTTGCGGATCATTTAGAATACTGCCTAAATAAAGGGTTCCCAGTTCCAATGATTCGGCGGCCGTGACCACATTTTGCGCTGCAATGCACGCATCCGTAAACGCTTGAAAGAAATGATCCATTCCAACGGTGGTCGTCGATTCTGAATTTTTTTCCACGGCGATACTGTGATTACGGAATTGATCGGCAATGAAGATCAATAATAACGGTGCGCGTGCGACGTATTCTTGTTTACACACCTCGGCAATTTTTGTCTTGAGGATAGGGTCGCTTATTTTGATGATCGAATACGCCTGCATACCGCTCGAAGTGGCTGTTCGGCGAGCGACTTCCATCAACGTATCGACGATTTCATCAGTAACAGGTTCATTCGTGAATTCACGAATGGAACGATGATCCAACTGTGTTTGTATTGTTTTGTTTTTTAGATCCATGGGTTTCTCCTTCCGAACTATTTGACATGAAATAGTCCGGTTCAACGTTATATTCGTTGACTATTTTCTTGATTCTGCAGCAACTCTGTTAGATCAAATCGATTCTTTCCTATTTTACACTTATCTGGGATCAAAGATTCGAAACTTACATCTAAATGATATGAAAAGTCGCTTATCGATCTGAAACACAGGAATAGTTCAAAAAAGCACCCCTGTTTTCCATCAATTCCCGATTACAGAGAACTGATATCAACATGCGGTGCGTTTTATTTATCTCAACTTACTGATTGGCTGCGATGAAGGCTTCTACTTTAGCTTTTACCAGATCACGGATCTGGCGCGTTCTTTCGAGTTTAGCTTCCAAACTGCCGTTCAACGAAGATGGATCCTCAAGATTCCAGTCGATCGTATGCAGAGCACCCGGGAAGATCGGGCAGCGTTGACCGCTCATGGCATCACAAACTTTAATTACATAGGTGTATTTTCTGCCTTCTGTGTAATAGTCGAATACGGAATTAGTTGGATTCTTACTGATATCATAGCCGATCTCCTGCATGACTTCAACGACCAGCGGGTTCAGTTTCCCGGGTTCCAGACCGGCACTTTCAGCGTGATATTTTCCTTCACCGAGTCGGTTGAGAAATGCTTCTGCCATTTGGCTTCTGGCTGAGTTGTGAATACAGATAAATAGTACGTCGATCATGTTGTTCTCCTTTTAGGTGTGTTGATTTTTAAACTAGCTTTTTGCGGATGCGACTTCGATTTCGGAATGGATCTGTTCTGCTTCGGTCGGTTTAAACCAATGAGTCGTCTTATTGGCAATCTTAACTAAAATAAGCATGACAGGTACCTCTGTCAGTACCCCGACGACCGTTGCCAATACGGCTGCAGATGTCGTCCCAAACAAAGCGATGGCGACTGCCACCGATAACTCAAAGAAATTGGAAGCGCCGATCATCCCGGCAGGAGCAGCGATGTCATGCGGTAACTTTAACCATTTACTGGCGAAATAAGCAATAAAGAAAATCAAGAATGTTTGGATCGTGAGCGGAACTGCGATCAATAATATATGGAACGGATTATTGATGATCACATCGCCTTGGAACGAAAACAACAGTATCAAGGTCAATAGTAATCCGATCGTAGTGGCATTGTCGAATTTAGTGATGAATTTCTTCTCAAAGAATTCGATTCCTTTTCGTTTGATCACAACGTAGCGAGTCGTGATTCCGCCGACCAACGGGATGACGACGAAGAGTACGACGGATAGAATCAATGTATCCCAAGGAACAGCGATATTACTGACACCCAACAGAAATTTAACGATCGGTACGAAGGCAATCAGAATAATCAGGTCATTCGTCGCTACTTGTACGACGGTATAGGCCGGATTCCCTTTGGTCAATGTACTCCAGACAAATACCATCGCTGTACACGGAGCAGCTCCGAGAAGTATGGCTCCCGCCAGATATTGTTTCGCTAAATCAGGAGCGATAAATCCCTTAAATACTACGTAGAAGAAGAATGCCGAGATACCGTACATGGTAAACGGCTTGATGATCCAATTGGTGATCCATGTCACATATAACCCTTTTGGATTTTTACCTACATCCTTAACACTTTGAAAGTCGACCTTCATCATCATCGGATAAATCATTACCCAGATCAGAATGGCGACCGGAATGGATACTTTGGCGTATTCAAATTGATTCAGAAAGGCCGGAAAAGATGGCATAAATTTCCCGATCAAAACGCCCGCTACCATGCATAAAGCTACCCATAATGTCAGATATTTCTGAAAGAATCCGATTCCCTGCAATTTTTCTTTTTTCATTTTATTTCCCTTTTCACCCTAACCAACTAACATCGTTTGTAATCGTAAGCTCATTCATCGTTACATTCGCACTGAACGAGCGTTGCGTAATTTTTTGTCAGAATCGAGTGCAGATTCATTGTTGCATACTCACATCCGCTGCCATTCAGCGAATAATACATCCACTTGCTTTCTTTGCGTACCGTTACGATTCCGCTTTCTGCCAAGATCTTCATGTGGTGCGAAAGTGTCGATTGACCGATCGGTAGTTTTTCAAGCAGATCACAGGCGCATCGTTCTCCTGCTGTGAGCAGTTCAATGATCCGCAGTCTGTTTTCATCGCAGAATGCTTTATAAACCAATGCTTCATGCTGATAGTTGACTTCCATGTTTACCTCCATGTATCTACGTTTGTCGATATATAAAGGATACACTATATATCGACATTCATCAATACATAAAAAGTAAAAGATTGTTAATTTTAATTAACAATCCGAATATACAAAAAAAATAAACAAGTTCCTTGTTTACTCGAATCGTTACACCTGTTACTTACATTATTGAAGTAGGTTTTAACTTTCGAACCTAAAAACTACATTCATTTGTGATCGGCAACAAACTGTCATGTATGTATTGATTACGAACTCTTCACTGACTGAAAATTAAATCATGCTTGCAAAAGGTGGACGGATGTTGATCCTTCTTCTTTTGTGCGAAAATATTGTTCTGCTCTTTCATAATCTTCCGGAGTATCGATATCCCACAAAATCTCTTCGCACTCAACATTGACCAGTGTAGGATCACTGTAGCGGATAAACTCCCGTAAGGTCAAGAAGTGGGATTCCGCAAGCAGTTCTTCTGCCACCGATGAACTGAAAAGTACGGGATGACCGATCTTTCCGTGATATTCCGGAACAACGATGTCATCTTGAATATCGATCATCTCTTCGATCACTGTATCCTCTGCGAACGGGCAATCTCCCGGCAGAAAAAGAATGCGATCACCCGGCGCTCCTTTTAACCCTGTTTTCAACGATGAAAACATGCCTTCTTCAAATTCGGAATTATGAATATATTCGACCTTTTCTTTTCCGTATAAACTTTCCATAATTTCATGGTGAAACGCTCCGGTAACGACGATGATTCGCTCACAAAAAGGAAGCAGGCTGTCGACACTGCGTTCAATCAATGTTTTACCGTTTAGTTTCATGATCATCTTATGGTCCGGCGCCATCCGACTGGATTTACCGGCGGCGACAATAATACCGGTGATACTCATTTCGAATAATACCGCCTTTCGTAGTCGAAGATCCGCATAAACAAAAACCGGCTGCTTGGCCGGTTACGAGACTGATTTTCTCTAAGCCCAGACGGCCATTTGCCTTCCAACGTTCGTAGTATTATCAATGTTTGTTTGTAACCACATTTTACGCCTTCTTTGTGATTTACACAAGTAGGCATAGAGGGATTGAACTGTTTCACATCAAACATTAAATAAGGTATAATTGATTCGTAAACAGGAGGACTATTATGCCACTATCTGAAAATTTTCTATGGGGTGGTGCGACAGCCGCAAACCAACTTGAAGGAGCTTATCTTGAAGGCGGAAAAGGCCTTTCGAACGTCGATGTTATTCCGTTCGGAGCACGCCGTTGGCCGGTGATGTCAGGTGAAGGCGTTTCGATGGGTACGGATGATCCGGCCGGTTATCCGAGTCATGTTGCCATTGATTTCTATCACCGCTATAAAGAAGATATCGCTTTGATGGCGGAAATGGGTTTCAAAGCTTTCCGTATGTCAATCGCATGGGCACGCATCTATCCCAATGGGGATGATGCCGTACCGAACGAAGAAGGTCTCAAATTCTATGACAATGTGTTCGACGAACTGTTGAAATACGGAATCGAACCGGTCGTAACGATCGATCATTTTGATTGCCCGTTAGCGATCGTCGAAAAATACGGATCATGGAAAAATCGCAAAGTCATCGACTTATATGTGCGTTTTGCGACAACTTTATTTAACCGCTATAAAGCGAAAGTAAAAGTTTGGATGACCTTTAACGAGATCAACATTCTGATGCATCTTCCATTTATGGGTGCCGGCATTCTCTTCAATGAAGGTGAAAATCACCTTAAAGTTCAGTTTCAGGCAGCTCATCACTTATTGGTAGCATCTGCAAAAGTCACACAGATCGCTCATGAAATTAATCCGGAAAACAAAGTCGGTTGCATGTTGGCAGGCGGTGTCTATTATCCGTATGCCTGCAAACCCGAAGATGCCAAGTTGGCACAGGATAAAGCACGCGAAAGTTTCTTTTTTATCGATGTACAAAGTCGCGGTGCTTACCCTAACTATATTAAAAAACAATGGGATCGCGAAGGAAACGCTCCGACCATGCATGATGGCGATGTTGAACTGCTTAACCAACACACGGTCGACTACATCGGATTCAGTTATTATGCCTCAAAAGTTGCTTCGTTTGAAATGGAACATGATGCCTCTCATGCAACTGCCGGAAATGTCTTCAAGAGTGTCAAAAATCCTTATTTAAAATCATCCGAATGGGGATGGCAGATCGATCCGCTCGGTCTTCGCATAACGATGAATGAACTTTATGATCGCTACCAAAAACCACTGTTTATCGTTGAGAACGGTATGGGCGCAGTCGATGTTCCTGCGACTGACGGAACGATCAATGACGATTACCGGATTGATTATATGCGCGAGCACATTCGCGAGATGGTCAATGCCGTTGAGATCGACGGTGTTGATTTGATGGGTTATACGATGTGGGGACCGATCGATCTGGTCAGCGCATCGACCGGTGAAATGAAGAAACGTTACGGCTTCATCTATGTCGATCGTGATGATGAGGGTAACGGTGATTTCAGCCGCAGCCGCAAAAAATCATTCTTTTGGTATAAGAAAGTCATCGCTTCCAACGGAACCGACCTCGACTGAAGATACTCCGGAGAACTATAAATATAGTTCTTTTTTTTTATGGAAGTGCTCTATAGACACAAAAAAAGTCTTATGAATCAGACTTTTAGCTATTTATTCTATAATTCAGCAATAGTTAAATCAGAGAATTCATCCTCATCGATTTCGTGTACACTGATTTTCAAATCTCCGCTGATCTTTGTCCATCGATGATGGAAACACTCTTCGCCGCTACATTTCCAAACAATCTTGATTTCGACATGAATGTATTCGGATTTTCAACAAAGATGTTACCCTTTTGTCTTGCATTGAATACCAAATTTTTCGCTTTGATATTTCCGGTAAGAATGGATTCGTCAACGATCGTCAATGTTGCTTTTGCCTCTATGTTTCCGCAACACGTGCAAGATGCAATTCGACTTCTTCACCGGCAATGTCACCTTGAACAGAACCATAGATTTAACATTGTTTTTTGCTGCAACGTTACCTTTTTTGTATAGTTCATAGTTCCTTCGAATTTAAGACTATTATGGCATTCTATTTGAAATTTGATGTTTTTAAGCATAAAGTGCACTATTTTCGACACAAAATGCAAAATTGATATTATTACTTCCTTTTTTCACAAGGTAGATTCTCTTGATATTCAATCTATAAAAGTCATTTATCGGAGAAACTTTTTTTGCTTCTCTCATAAAAAAAGTCCGGATTGACCGAACTTGATTCATTATAGGATACCTACTTCTTTCGCTACCTCAATAAATACTGCGATTGCTTGATCTAGTTGTGATTTTGTATGGGCAGCAGTCACCATGACTCGTAAGCGTGCTTTTCCCTTCGGAACTGTCGGGAAAATAATAGGTGACACGAATACACCTTTTTCAAGTAGTTTTTTTGAAAATAAGACTGTCTTAGCTTCATCAAATACGAAGATCGGTGTGATCGGTGTTTCACTGTGACCGATGTCGAAACCGGCGTCTTTCATTTTTGATTTGAAATAATTTCCGTTTTCCCAGACTGCTTTGGTATATTCATCCGATTCTTCCAACATCTTCACTGCTTCGATCAACGCTCCGACAACTGCCGGTGGAAGATTCGTGGAAAACAATAACGGACGGGCGCGCATACTCAACCATTCCTTCATCACTTGTTTCCCTGCTACATAACCACCCATCACTCCAAACGCTTTTGACAGTGTACCGATCGTAAAATCGATTCTTCCCTGCAAATGAAAATGATCAACTGTCCCGCGACCGTTCTCGCCTAAGACTCCTGAACCGTGTGCGTCATCCACGTAGGTCAAACAATTGAATTTTTCCGCTAATTCGACGATCTCCGGTAATTTAGCCAGATCTCCATCCATTGAGAAGACACCGTCAGTGATGATCAGAACTTGTTTATAGTTCACGCGCAACTCACTAAGAACACGATGCAGATCATTCATGTCACTGTGTTTATAGACAGCTCTGTCCGCTTTAGATAGACGTGTTCCATCGATAATGGATGCGTGATTCAGTTCATCGGATATAATCAGATCACCCGCCGCAGTGATAGCCTGGATGACACCCGCGTTACAATTGAAACCTGACTGGAAAAGCAAAACGGCTTCTTCACGTTTGAAAGTAGCCAGATCCGCTTCAAGTTGTTCATGAAGCGTCATGTTTCCGACGATCGTCTTGACTGCACCGGCACCGACGCCGAACTTCTCAATGGCTTCGATCGCTGCTTTCTTTAACCGCGGATGATTGGCAAACCCTAAATAATTATTGGAAGAAAGATTGATTGCCTTTTTACCGTCAACAATGATTTCAGCTTCATTCGCTGTTTCAACGACCGGAATCTTTCGATAAACACCTTGATCTTTTAATTGTTGCAACTGATCTTTCAGAAACGTCAATTCATGAAGTTCATTCATAGATTCTCCTTTTCACCGACACGCAAGACGATCTTGCCGCAGTCACCGGAGTGCATCAAGTCAAATGCATGTTCAAAATCTTCGAATGCCAATATATGAGTAACGGCTGTTTCCAGATGAAGTTTCCCTGAATCGATCAATTCTTTGCCTTGTTGCCAAGTCTGCATGATAAGGCGGCCTGTGATCCCATTAATGGTGATTCCTTTGAATACGATATCATTTGCGACATCGATCTCAAACGGGGCATCCGGTAATCCTAAGATCGACATCCTACCGCCTTTTTTAAGATATTTAAAAGCCTGATTCATGGCGATGCCGCTACCGCTCATTTCGCAGACAACATCCACGCCAAGACCATCGGTCATAGTTAATATTTCTGCGATGACGTCATCATCTTTTGGATTCAGACAGACATCCGCTCCCAATTTTTTTGCTAACTCAAGACGATATTCATTGATGTCGATTGCGAACACTTTTGAAGCGCCGACCGCTTTAGCGACATCAACAGCCATCACGCCGATCGGCCCACAGCCAACAACAGCAATACTCATCCCCAATGTCTCACCGGAAGTAACGGTATGGATCGCATTCCCTAACGGTTCTTGAACACACAGATAGGCAGGATCGATATCAGGATTGTTGATCCAAGCGTTCTTTGCAGGTATTGCGACATATTCCGCAAAGGCACCATCGCGATCGACACCAATGATCGATGTGTTCTGACATATATGGCCTTTGCCGGAACGACAAAATTCACATTCACCGCAGACGATGTGTGTTTCGGCACTGACGATGTCACCCAATTTTACCGTTGTAACGTTTTTACCGATTTTTACGACCTGACCGGCAAACTCATGACCTAGTATTTGCGGCGTATGGATTCGTGTCCGTGCCCACTCGTTGAATTCATAGATATGGACGTCTGTTCCACATATAGAGACTGCGAGATTTTTAACCAGTATATCGTCATCACCGATCGTTGGGATATCACGTTCAATCAGTGTTGCGCCGACTTCATTCGTTAACTTACTTATTGTTTTCATTTTTGTTTGCATGGTAGTACTCCTAGCTTATTGCTATTGTACTCCAACAAGCAAAATTTTTCTATTTAATAAGACCTATTCTTATGAAAATATACTAAAGTTAGACATCATTTTCGAATATTACGGTTTTCATAATAAAGAAAACTGTTTATATAAGTTGATAATGCAACACTATATTCGATTCAGACAAAAAAAATAGTTTTTAATGACAATATAGTTTATTATTGAATTGTTGTATTGTTTAATATCGAGCCGAATTATATCGTAAATTCGCAGGGGGAAATCCAGATGTCATTGTATATTTCAATATTCATGTCAATTATTATCTTTAGCACCATCTTCTATCAAAAAAAACTTATTAAACAATTACTTGTCCATCAGCCGATTGAAATAAAATTTCTTATAGTTATAATTCTTTTGGTCTTAATGTCAATCAGTATTCCTTATTTTGTGATCGCGCAAAGAACCATAAGCGGGGGATTCTACAAATTTGAAGTCATTTTAGTTTTGCTTATTATTTTATATTTCATAATAAATTATGCGGTAACACACGTTAAGTATTTAAATAGTCATAAAATGATAAAAGGCAAATTCTCTTATTGGATAGGAATGGCAATGACTACTTCATCTGCTTTGCTTCTGAGTATTTTACTTTCACTCAGAACATTTCCAATCTCTGAAGGATGGTATTCTGTTTATGCAAAATATATAAATCTCGGCAAGATACCTTATGTGGATTTCGAATTGTTGTTTATGCCACTGTACGCTTATTTTATTGCCTTTGTTACAAGGATATTCGGATACGATATTATTGTACTGAGAGTGCTTGGAATAATCATTTTCGTGATTTTAGCTGCTCTCATGTACGCGATATTCGCAAAGTTATTCAATCCTTGGATTGCCGTTGTTGCTTCGATTGTTAGCATATTCTACCTTCAATCAGAAGTTGCACAAGTATTCTATGATTATATAAGAGTCTTTGATCTACTTACTTATGCGGCAACATTAATGTTGATGCTTCACATTGAGAGAAATTTTTCCTTTAAAAATAGAAATAGTATGAAAAAAGTTAGTTTGTTTATTATTGTTAGTGGAATTTTTGCTTCATGTGCATTATTGATTAGACAAAATAGTGGTGCATTTGTTGTTGCTTATACAATTATGTTATTAACATATAACATAATCTATTCAAAAGACAAAAGAAATAACATAAATTTTCTATTGCAATACATTATATCAATGTTAATTCCAATTATAATTCTCTCTTCGTTTTTATATTCAAACGGATCTTTAAATGCTTTTCTGAATTCAACTGTTCACTCAGCTATAGGTTCAAAAGGAGGCATGTTAACAATCTTATTTGCATGGATACCCCGGTGGTTTGATGGTATATATCAACAAGCTGGCTATTTCGTATTATTTGTTCTTGGAATTGCGATCTCATACATTTTTTATGAAAAATTTAAACCGACCAAAGATCAAAGAACTAAAGACTTTGCTGTTGCGTTAACTTTTATAATAGCTATCTTCAGCGGAGTTATTCTGTGTTTCTACAATCCAGGATCAAGTTATGTTTTTAAATCATTAAGTTTTAAAGGAATGCCAAACATTGTATTCGTAATTCCAATATTGGTATTCCTTTTTGAATTTCTTCATCTACTCACAATTGATAAAAATGATCATCATAAACTGATTTGGAATATTCAACTGTTTACTCTAACTGGAATGATCATTGCCATTGGTTACGGTAGCGGTACTTCCTCAGGATTGTCGGAAGGACAAACTGCCTTAGCGCTCGGAATGATCATAAGTCTACTATTGATGTTCTCAGCCAACACATTTGGAACTCCCATAAGAATTATCGTTATTCTTATGACAGTGAGTATGAGTTTGAGTATTGTCTCAAGTAAAATTATCATTCCCTACAGTTGGTGGGGCTTGACCGAAAGTGACATGCGACAAGCATCTGATCAGATTGATGTACCCTATATGAATGACATTTTGGTATCCGCTCAAACTAAACACGGCATTGAGACTATCGTATCAATTACCAACGAGCATTCAGCACCAGGTGACAGTATCTTTGCTTTTCCGCATATTCCGATATTTTATTTATTGACAGATCGTTACCCGGTAACCTTCACGCTTGTACAGTGGTTTGATGTAGCCAGCGATGCTAATGTGTTAAAAGACATTGAGAGAATTAAAACCAATCTGCCGAAAGTAATAATTCACACACGAATTAACGAAATTATTATGATTAGTCACGAGACCCTGTTCAGGAACACTGAAGAGAAGAGTGGTCTGCGAAGAATGTCAGAAGCGCTCGATTTGATTGAAAGCGAAAATAATTATGTACTTGCCGCATCCATTAATATTCAGAATTTCCCAGTTGATATTTATTATTTGGACAAATAAGCTAATTAAGTAAATAAAACTATTTAGTCATGATTGAGACTTCTTTTAAGTAAAAAAACAGAAATCAATTTCTGTTTTTTTTTGAAATAATTGATTTTGAGATTTCTTATTTGACTTATGTCAATCACCTCTAAGCGCTTAACTTTTTTGATTATATGAAGTATAGGGTTAACTATTCGTTAAGAGCTAACTATTCGAAATTACAGATTTTTTGATAACTTAACTACCCTCGTCGTCGGATATCCAAATGCAACATAGATCCCGACAAATACATAAACGGTTGCCAACACACTTAATGTTCTGATTCCGATCCGAGAAACTAACAATGTAGCAACGATTCCCCCTATGAAGAAGATCAAAATCGAAAAGAAGTACCACAGAAATCGCCACAGTTCATGGATATTTCCGCGTAATACAGCACCCAAGCTGAATGCAGCATCGGTTAAATACCCGGTCATATGAGTAGTTCGGACCAATATACCGCGAATTTTGATAAATGTACCGTTTTGGAGTCCCATTCCAAAAGAAATTGTTTGAAGAAGAATATTTTCATTCGTTGTGAGTTTCAATGTTGTATAAAGAACAATGCCAAACGTGATCGGTAAAAGAGTATACATAATTTTCATACCTTGCGTTCTCTCATAAAATAGAAAACCTGATATGACTGATCCAATAGAGAATAATCCCATATAGCCGAGTAAAGCCCAAAGTGCGTTCATGTCACCGCTACCAAAAGCAATGGCTGCCTTACTTATGTTTCCCGTGTGATGGGTTATTGTGGTGCTAAAAAGCAAAATCGCTGCGACATTCATTGCTCCGGCAAGAAATGTCAGACAACCGATCCAACTCAAAAAGAATAATTTGTGTTTTAATAGCGTCATCTTTGGCCCTCGTACTTCCTAGTATCTGCTTGGATACGGAATCTGTGAAATCCAGTTTCTACATGTGAAAAATATAGAAAAAAGAATATTACTTGTTAAGAATACATCAGAACTGTGTAAAATGACATAGGAATAATCGATTTTCGCCTCTGTTTCATCGTTGATTTAATACAAAGAATGGATTATGTCTGAAAATTCAAGTAACCATTATTTAACTTTCCATCTCACTTAAAAAAAGGTTTCATTCTCTTGCGAACACAGTAGTATTGTGATACATTACTAACTAATGGGGTATTTTCCCAAGTTAGTAATGGTAGAGTTGATAAACCTTCAGTTAAATTTGAAAAGATACATCTGATTGTTGAGGAGAGTAATATGAAAAAAATAGCCTTTTTTGATATCGACGGAACCATGGTAAATGTACCTAACGGAATGATGCATCCGAGCAGGCAAACAATTCGAGTAATAACCGAGTTTAAAAATCAAGGTAACTATATCGTTGTTGCCAGTGCCCGAGGATCAGTTCCGGAAAGTGTCAAAAACATCAATTTCGACGGATACATTCTGAATGACGGGCATTATATTCTCTTTGATCATGAGATTTTAGTTAATGATCTCCATACGATCGAAGAAATAACAAGACAAATAAACCTTTATGATAATTATGACGGATGCTATTCTTTTGGCGGACATGCAAAGGAATGGTGTTCTCATCTAGATCATCCTTTAATGATTGATCATCTAAAAATGTTTCAAGGAATCGATACAAGACCGATCGGAGTGATTGAAGAGTACAGTGCATCCGACGTAGAAGCAGTTTCGTGTTGTGCTATGTTTAATCATGTTGACGATCTCATTCAGTGTTACAGTGAACTCAAAGATGACTTCACCGTGATTCCCTATTATTCCGGGTTGATCAGAATGGATGTCTATCACAAAGGATTTACGAAAGGGACGGCATGCGAATATCTTTATAAAAAATTAAACATCGACCGAATGAATGCTTATGCATTCGGAGATGGCGATAATGATACCGAAATGCTGCAATTGGTCGGTCACGGGATAGCTATGGGAAATGCCTCTGATGAAATCAAAAAATATGCGTCTGAAGTAACTGATTCAGTCGATCATGATGGAATCGCACAAGCATTTAAAAAACACTTCGATATCTGAAGCCGCTATTCACATTATAAAATAGATTTCAGAAGTTGAAATCCATTTTTAGTCTCAAAGTTAATTGTTAATTCGAACAATCACACTCATTGCCGCAGCAACATTCACTCTCGTCTTCTCTGTCATCACTCGGTTTGCGGACATTCAAACCCGCAAAACGAAGTTCGTAATGAATCGTCAAAACCGGCTGGTTTTCTGCCGCGATCCCAGAAAATGAACTGTTCACTCCTGATTTGTGGTTTGAACCGACTAACTCAACATGCCATTCTTCAGGAACAACGATATCGATTCCGGCAAGCTCAGCATAGAGATCGAGTCGACCTTTGTTGTCTTTCAATGTAGCCTGTGTGAAATCGATCTCGACGCCTGAAAGATTTACCGCAATCGAATCTGATTCAAATTCACTTTCAAATTTGATCTCATTCCCTTTAAATTTTACTTTTTTATTATATGCCTGCATTTTCTTGTCTGTTTGGTGATTCTTGTAGGCAATCGCACCTGCAGCAGCTGCTGCTCCTGCTAAACCGACTGCTTTAAGGATTGTCGTTTTTTTCATCGGAAATTCCTTCTTTCTTTGTTGAATACAAAAAATGACTGTCGATCATGTTCATCTCTGCTTTATCTAAATTAATTATACGCTTAAGTTCATGACAATTTAACTAGATTGATTTTGAATTTTTCTACTTTGCAAACAAAAGAACCTACTCGTATGATTGAAGTAGGTTCTTTTGTGGATCCATGTCAGTAATCGTTAAGGAGAACCGTTACTGTTTGATTACAGTCTCTTAAGTTTGAATCTGCGTTTATTCAACGTCCTGCAAAGCATCATATCCTTCTTCGCCGGTACGAACCTTAATAACGTTTTCTACATCATACACAAAGATCTTACCATCACCGATATGACCTGTGTACAGTACTGCTTTTGCAGTCTCGATAACTTTACGGACAGGCACTTTCGCGACAACGATTTCCACCTGAACTTTAGGTAACAGACTGATTTCCGTTTCAACACCGCGATAGTATTCAGTCTTACCTTTTTGGATTCCGCAACCCAACACCTGAGTTACCGTCATGCCGGAGATACCGATACGGTTCATGGCTTCTTTCAATGCTTCAAATTTACTCTGATTGATAATGATGTCGATCTTGGTAAGTTTGATATCGGATACCATCGTCATGACCGGTGAAGAGATCACTTCGACAGGAACAGCCTGATCGATCGCAACATCCGATTTTTTCTGTACTCCGGCAAATAAATTGTCTGAAGAGGAGTAATAGTTGAATCGAGTCAATTGTTTGATCGGAGCATTATCAGCTGAATCATAATCGAGTTCCGAACTCATCAACATACTGCTCGGGTAAGCCAGAACGCCCATTTCAGGAATATCCAAGCCACCTAACTCGTCTTCCGGTGCTACGCGTAAGCCCCAAATTTTATCAAGAAACTTGAAGAATAAATAGGATACACCGAAGCCCCAGATAATCAACACTGCCACGGCAATAAGTTGAGCAAGTAACTGTGAAGCATCACCGAAGAATAATCCTCGTACGCCGCCGGCTACTCCGTTCAGACCATCGCCGTAGACACCATCGGAGAATAACCCAACTGCGATGACACCCCAGATTCCGTTGATACAGTGGACTGAGATCGCGCCTACAGGATCATCCAGTTTTAATTTATTTTCAACAAACGGAACGGCAACGCAAACTAAATAGCCGGCGATCGCTCCTATGATCAAGGAAGAAATACCATTTACGAAAGCACAAGGTGCTGTAATTGCGACAAGCCCGGCTAATGCGCCGTTGGCTGTCATCGAAGGATCCGGCTTCCCGAATTTGCCCCACATGTAGAACATCGCAACCAATCCGCCGACCGAACCGGCAATCATTGTATTCGTTGCGACTACCGCTAATCTGAAATCAGCTGAATTTAACGTAGATCCTGCATTAAACGCGAACCAACAAAAGAACAAAATGATCGTTCCGATAATGGCCATCGGAATATTGTGACCCGGAAAGGCTCTGGCGCTTCCGTCTTTTTTGAATTTTCCGATACGCGGTCCAAGTACGATGGCACCTGATAAAGCAATCATACCGCCCATAGAATGAACAACTGCCGATCCGGCAAAATCAACGACACCGTGACCGATTCCGAAATTCCTACCTAAAGTTGCCAACCATCCGCCGCCCCATACCCAGTTCGCAAATAACGGATATAAGAACATGGAGATAAAGAATGAAGTGATGACCATCCCCGAGAATTTTACGCGTTCCGCCATCGCACCGGTCGGAATCGTAACGGTCGTATCCATGAAAACCATTTGGAAGAAGAATAGTGCATAGATTCCTGCATCATAAGTTCCCAATAGTCCAAAACCTTTTAGACCGACGATTCCTCCCAGACCCGGAATCGATACAAGTGCGTTCAAAGCCGAACCACCTGAACCTAAACCTGCTGCACCGCCGGAACCACCCATTTGCAAGGCGAATCCGATCAAGAAATATCCGACTGCACCCACCAAGAAAACCATGAAATTCATCGTCATCGTATGAGCCGCATTTTTAGCTCGGCAGAATCCGGTTTCAACCATCGCGAAACCGCATTGGAAGAAGAAAACCAAAAATCCGCACATCATGATCCAAACATAATTTGAACCAAAATAGCCTTTATTAGCGATCGAAGCAACATCATTAAGGGTTTCTTTTCCGGTCGTAGCGATATAGCTTGCTCCGGTTGGATCTGCAACAGTTGAAGTTCCGCGGAAGATATAGGCAAGAATCAGAATTGCGGTTACTGTTGCGCCGAACAACAGCATCGAACTAATAAATTTTTTCGATACTTTCATATCATCACCTTCTTACTTTCAGTTTTGGTTAGGTTATTTTTTTTTACCTTATCCGATTTAAAATTGTTCCATGAAAATTTCGAAGTATTTTTATAGACTTCGATTTTCAACCTTTGTACTGACAAGAAGTACCTAACCCCGAGGAAAGCTATGACCAATCCCCAAATAGCGCCATGAATGTTGGAACTCATAACAGTAAAACTGATGTCGTTGATAAAGCTGTAAACGATAATAGCAACACCTAAGAGAATGATCAGAATCGATGTAATGGAAAGTACGGTAATCACAGCAACCTTTGTACCATCAACCATCGTGTTGATTCTATCTTTCTTCATACTGTTACCCCCTTTCGCATGAACATGCGTGTAAATAACGACCAAGATTAATATTTTAATAATTCACTATAGTTATCCTTCCACAAACTATAAATACCATTTTATTGATTTATTTCCTGTTTGTCTACATATATTTAATTTTATTTCACTTTTTTGCATTTATTTTCTTATATTATTGTAATTTTATTGATTTCATCTTTATTCATTGAGCAATATTCATCCATAATTATCACACTGTACTTTCTGAAATCGCTTTCTGCAAAACAACATATAAAAAAACCATAACTTGCGTTATGACTTCTTGTCAGACAATTATTTGTTTGTTTTGATCCCGACTGCTTTATATAACGGACAAACTCGGGTAGCCGCTGTTACGACCATGACACCTGCCACAACATATAAGACAATTGATACTGTCGAACCGGCACCCAACAGAATCCCTGCAATCGCTAACACTATCGCAAGCGCATATCGAATAGTCGAATCATTCTTACCAACATTTTTCATTTCAACATCTCCTTATAAGCATTATGCGCTTTTATAAAGATAAACAAAGTGAGATGCTCACAATATAAATTTTTGATTTATTGTTGAATTGAAATTTCAACTGTTAATTTTATTGAATTCTCTCATCCAACTCAAGTAATGTTGTTTGTTTCGTTTAGTCCATTTTCAATCATTAACAAATTCGCAATTATTTTTCTCTTAATACTCTTTTTCCTTATTCCATACGTCAAGTTGTTCATTAACTGATTCAACCTTGATTTCGGTTTCGATTCTTCAAAATAAGATATCCATTTTTGATTATTTTGATCAAGACTAAATTTATATATTACATGATTTGATGCAAATTCATTTGAATATTCAATCTCATACAACTCATTTTCAATTAGTCTTATAATTCGAACATCAAGAACAAGTCTTCTTTTCTTGCTCATCATTCTTTTTGTATATGAATACCCATCTTTTATATCATCAAAAGATGTTGTTTTCTTTTCAGATTTTTCGATATCTTCGATGATGTTTTTTATCAGATAAGAATAGAACTTCTCCGAATCACAATTCGACATAAATTCAACATTGACCATTTTCATTCTCCTTTGACCGGTGAAGACACAGTGTGACTACTTGTTTTCAAAATCTAAGACTTTTTCATATTTTATTATTGTTCTCTTCACTGACATTCCTTGGCGTTTATAGAAACAGCAACCTCTATCATCAGTATTTTTAAAGTAAACATAGTTTAGAGATTTATCAACCATTGATTTGAACATTTCATGAATCATAATCTCCCCAATTCCCTGATTACGATAATCTTTATCTATTCCAAAGGGTCCGAACCGATATGGTTCGCAATCGATCGATGCGCGAGATACATATCCGATTACCTTTCCAATTGGATCACTGCACAAAATAATCGTTTGCGTTGCAGTTCCATTAGCAATTGCATTTACTACATAACTAGTCCAGCTGTCAGAAAAATTTCTCTTCATCATTTTAATCAACTGATAGGTTTTGTCCGGATCGAATTTTTGGATAATGTAACCATTTTTTTCAAGAACTTTTTTTTTGGTATCTATCTCGTCAGGATAAACATATTCATCAAGTTGTCTTTCCATCCAATATGAAGTTCCGACTTGGGAATAATCATGGTGTTCAAAAAAAGCGATGGCAGGATAGTATTCTTCTCTCGGTATTCCGCTAACCAAGTAACTTGGACTGTAATTACCTAAAACAATTTTCTTAACGCCTGCATCTTTAAATCTATTTTCAAGTTCGATCAGCAAAGAAGTGCCTATTTGTTGGTTTGTCTTGCTTACACCCAAAACTTTAATCCATGCAATACTAGATTCGCAACCTCGAGAAAAATAGGGAGTACTCCGTTTAATCCCAAAAATAAACCCAACAACTTTCTCATCAACAGCTAATAGAAAATATCTTTTATCAAAATTGAAGTCATTTACGTGATATCGAATAAACTGCTGCCTGGTAATTTGATCAAATACCAATGAATTATTCCAAATATCGATAATTTCATCAGTATATCTATCGTCGAATTCGATAATTTCCATAATTTCCTCCATCAACTTACAAATCTAAACACCACTCCAGATTCAACCAATTTGCACTTGAATCTATCTTTTTCGAGAATAATTCCAACCACATTCACTCTTTCATCTTCAGGCAGGCTTTCCATTATGATTTGGATTTCTCCGCTGTATCTCCGATATTTCTCATTATCGATTGTTATAGAGTATTTAGCTCTGTAAATGCAATTTCTCGGTTCTATGATAGAAGCAAAAGCTGCCATTTTACGACTCGATTCTAATCGTAAGGAAAAAGCACCATTATCTCTTCGGCAAAAGTGATTTCTTCCAAATACAACTTTCTTTTCAGCATCAGTCATGTCATGTACTGCGATTTGAATTTCGATTGGTTTACCTTTTAATACTGAAGACATTAAGGCAAGTTCTTCATTACTTGCAAATGGATCTCCAATCATAATTCTGTCAACTTTATATAAATAAGCCATCTCCAAACATGCTTGTTCAAATGAGCATAATCGATGTTTTTCTAAGGTTGGCAAACCTTCTTTCAAAGGTCCTCTCATGGTATGAAATGAACGTATACAAGCAGTTATTTTTATGTTCATATCCGAAAAGATCGCATTCTGATTTACAAAATATGTTTCAGATAAGCCGGTTTCGTTTCGTACATAATAATTGTGACATGCAGTAATGTTAATGTTCTCGTCATAGTGTTGAAGATTGTTTACTATTGCAATGACTTCATTATGATTTAAGACAGAGGCATTTAAAACAAATCCAAATATTTTTAATTCTTCGACTACTTTTCTTATCTGCGGCCAATCATAATAACAATCCAGCCTCACTGAAGCAATTTTTAAGTCTCTTATCATTGAAATCAACTGCGGATCACTGAATATTTTATCTAGTGTTTCCCCACCGACATCGACACAGACAGACATACTATTTAAACCGGCAATCAAAACTAAATTACGGAGATACTCTAATTGAACATTGAAATTGAGTTCTGGTAAATGAATCGATGTAAAAACTTCTCCAAACCCATATAAAGCGGCTATTTTTAGATAATTACTTATCTCTTCAAAATTCGTATCCGGATTTGGGTATACGCCTACAATTCCAGATATTTTCTTTCTAATATTACTCAGCATATATTTCGACTATTCTGTTTTCTCCGTAATTAACTCTTTCATTCATACGTAATACCGTGACTTTTTCATTATTCAGGAAAACGATTGGGCATTTATAAGATGTCGCTTTATCTCTTATCTCTTTGTAATCTACTTTAATCAATAATTGACCCGAAAGAACATGTTGACCTTGAGAAACCATTATTTTATATGGATTCTTTTTCAATTTATGCGTATCCAACCCAATATGAATCATAACTTGTATTCCATTATCTCCCACAATACATATTGCGTGTCCAGTTGGAAAAACAGCAGAAATGGTTCCTGAGAAAGGTGAGACGATTTCTCCACCGTTTATTTCGATCGCAAATCCATCGCCTAATATTCGATCACTGAATGTTTCATCTTCAACTGTTTCGATTGGAATAATAATACCTGTCATCGGAGCTAAAAACTGGTCTGTCTTCATTTTATTTCTCCTTCAACTGCTTTAATAGAGTATGGTAATCATTGATTACTTTTTCAGGTGATTTAACAATCCGTTTGGATAATCCAAGAAATAAAATATCGATAATATATAGTTGTTCATAACGAGAAAACATTGTAGAAATTCTTGATTCTGCTTTTTCTCTGTCCGGAATTAAGAGTTTTACATCCCCCATTTTCATTAAAGGATTACTTGATTCATTGGTAAAAGTGATAATTTTTGCACCGTTTTCTTTCGACCTGCGAACCGGAATCAGAACTTCGCGTGTATGTCCTGTATAACTGATTGCAACAACAACATCCCGTGATGTCGTTGTTGTTGAATTTAAAACACCGAAATTACTGTCATGATGATAGATGCATTTCTTTCCGATCCGTATCAATTTCTGTTGCAGATCGGTTGCAATCAAGCTTGAAGCTCCAACTCCGAAAAAGTATACCACATCAGCATTTTCAAGAAGATCGATTGCTTCCGTGAATAAACTGATAGGATTCAACAGTGCAATATCATTACATGACTGGTTGATCAAACTAAGTAATTTTGATGGTAGTAATTCAAACTCATCCGCCAGCGAAATAATCTCACTTGATTGCTTATAATTCTCCTGCATTGAATTCTTCGCCAGATCTACCTTAGTTTCAGCAAAGGATTTATCGTTGATTTTGCGAACAAATCGGCTGATTGAGGAACTTGAAGTTCCAATCTTAGCAGCCAAATCATGAATGCTTAAATTGATTACTTCTTGAGAGTTTTTCAAAAAATAATCAGCAATAATTTTTTCGGATCTTGAAAACTGAGTATATTGGTTTCTTATTTTGTGGAGCATATATCCCCCTTGGCGTTAATAGCTTTATCTATTTATCTCATACTTCGAATCAATCTGCAATTACCATTAATCGTTATCGGTTCACAATCGGCTGGAATAAGGATAGTTTCCGTATAGTGAAGTTTGAATATTTCTCCGACACACATGATTTCACAGTTTCCGTCAACGCAAGTCAAAATGAAATACTTCCCATTCGTTTCAAGTGTAATGAAATTATAGATGTCAATGATCTCGGTTGTAAAATCCGGATGATGAATCGCTCTTCTGATTGAATTCGATGTTCGTTCGACTACAGGGAAATGTAGAAGTGAACTTTTAAGAGCCGGATCAAGAATCGCAAATCCTTTTTCTAAATCAAGTCCTCTAGGTCTTCCATAATCATAGATTCTGTAAGTAATACCACCGAAAGACCCAATCTCGATTGCAAGCATATTTTTACCGCAAGCATGCAGCATATGTGCAGGTACCATCACGAAATCACCTGGTGTTACTTCAATTTTATTGACATACTTTTCTAGGGTTCCTTGAACTGCAGCTTCAAACAAAACATCTTTATCCGTAATCGTAGTTCCGACAACGATCGTTGAACCGGGATCACAGTCAAGAATATACCAAGATTCATTTTTACCGAAGTCTCCGATTTTCTCTGCCGTCGAATTGTCTGGGTGAACTTGAATCGATAGGTCTTCTAACGCATCGATATAGGCCACTCTGATCAGTTGTGTATCTTTTGAATCCCCAAACAACTCATGATGATGATCTTCAATCAATTCTTTAAACGTCAGTCCGTGGTATTCCGGATTCAAGATTTTATTTTGACTTCCTTTATAAGCGCATATCTCACGACATATTCCGATGTTTTTGTAATCAAGGTGACGTATTTTCGTCAAACGACTCCCTGCCCATACACTTTCGATATAGATCGGCTCGCATTTAATCGGCCGCATAAATCTCCTTCACCCACTCGATTTTCCCGTTATGTTTATAACAGCGATAAGGGAATCCATGAAGTTCAATTGCTTTATGATCTTGTTTACTGGCAGGTAGCGAACAGGCAGCGACAGCTAATACTTCATCACAAGTGTTAATGATGCGATGAGCATAATGACCGTTGATATAATGCAATGAACCGGCAAATATCTTCTCTGCATAGAACTCCTCATTTCCATCCCAAAACAACAAAAATCCTGTTCCTTTTAAGCCATAATAATATTCATCGCAATCAGCATCTCCATGATAATGACCGCTTGTCATGGCACATTCTCCATCAACTGTGAAAGGATTGATATAAGTAATTCCCCATTGCAGGTTACCCTTAACGAAATCGGTTCGATTGAAATTTTGATTCGCAACCTTATAAGCTAATTGATCTCCAAAATCTTTAATAGAATCATTGTTCTTGTATACATTTATACATTCACTGATCTTTTTTTGGCGCCAGACAACGTTCTCTCCGCTCAATTCACATTCATTCAAAAACTTTTGAACACCCTTCGGCTCTCTTACTATTTCCATTTTTTCTCCTATCGGTTTTTGTAACGTTTATAACCGTTTTTTAGATAAGTCTTATGAATAACACATGGCTGATAACCAATGTTTTCCACGACATAGTCATTAATTGTATTTGGAACAACTACAATCTCCAGGTACTTCTGATGGAATTTGAATTCCGGATTCGACTTCGAATAAACGAGCACTTCTTCACCGTCGACTAAAGATAATACAGTGAACTGATTATGATTGTTACATTCATAGATGCACTTTTTTTTGAGTTCGACACGGCTTGTCTCATAATACATAAGATCCGTTTGACCGACTATATATTCCTTATAATCATCTGTATTTTGGATCAAAATCGGCTCGATTACGATGTTTTCTTTGACCCATTTCGAGTCTCTTTCTTTATGCAGAACTTTTTCTCCATTGATCGAATGGATTGGCCTCAACTTCCCTTCCTTATCACGGCGATTGTAATCATATACTTTGTATGTGTACGAGCCTATCGTAAGTGAGCCCAGTTCAAGGATAAATTGATTCTGACCTGAGGAATGAATTGTTCCGGCCGGAAGCATAACTTGGGTTCCAATTTTGGAATCGATTGAATTCACATATTTTTGATAGTCGATGTCGATACCTGTACGTTCTGATAGTTTCATCAAATCGATAAACTCTTGTGGATCTTCTTTTTCATCGAATCCAACATATGTTTTTGCATTATGTCCCGTTGCGACTATATAATATGCTTCATCCTGTCGACCAAACTCATTATAATTCTCAATCACAAAATCTTCATCCGGATGTACTTGAATCGACATATTTCCATCGCTGTGCCAAGAATCGTCATAGTTGAAGCGGATTGGGAAATACCCTTCAAATTCGGTGTATGCTTGTTCACCGATAATTTTTTTGCCGGTACTCTGCATAAACGTTGAAAATGGAATATCCAAGTAATTATTTTCAATGTCAACAACGATACTTACTTCCATCGGGATAAATTCGAAGATCCATGCGATATTTTCAGACATCTCTTTCGGCAGATTTCGGATTTTACGAATAAACTCTCCGCCCCAAATTCCTTCTAGGTAAACTGGTTTAGCTCTGAATGGATATTGACTCAATTTTTCTAATATGAATGAAAGCGTCTTCCCATCAGTCATCGCGTAAGTAACTTCACTGTCACTCACATAGAGGTCGATCAAATTATTTTGAATCAATTCTTTTCTGTGATGGACCACTACTTCAAAATCAACAAAATAGTTGCGGCGCATCAATAAACTAAATTCTCGTTTCGATCGATCTCCGATATTTTTAAATTGACCTTCTCTGGCTCGTACTGCAGCATTTTTAGGTATAACATCCAAATAGATGATCAATGAGTTGGAATTTCTGAATAAATCACATGAACTTCCTAACCCATAAAGTATCGAGAGATCTTCTGATTTCAAACTTTCACATTTTTCTTTAGTTAGTGTCGGATCAATCAAATCATTGATTTTTCCGTTGAAAAGTTTCCCAAACAATAAAACTGGATCTTCATCAAGGTTGTTTGGAAGATTGTCGGCAGTCATAGAGTTGATTTCTGACTCTGATTTATATAGTTCTTCCATCGATGTGAATAGTGCATCAATCGTCAGTGCCGATTTCAGATAGTCAATCAATTGATTGAAATTAGCGCCTACATAACCATCGACAAGAATATTATTTTTCCCTTCATGATATCCATCTTCAATAGCTTTCTTCAGCGTAATAAACGAATTTTCTTTGCCGAAGATTACACCATCAGATAGCTCTTTACTTAATTCAATCTTATTAATTGCACTGAAATCATCATATTTCAGAGGTTTAAACATGAAACTCATAATGTATTTCTCCTTTAAGTTGTAAGGGTGTGAAAACTGATGTTTACACACCCTTACGTTAGTTATTTTAATTCTATTCTTCTACTCTGAAATTATCAAGATTGACCTGTTTAACTTTAATCATCCATGTCAATCCAAACCCGGCTACGACAGCAGTCGTATATCCAAGCAGATAAGCAATTGGTTGAGTGTTTACCAGTGCTCCTAAAATTCCTGAAACGTTAATAACTTCTGCACCCATACCCGGGAACAAACCGCAAACGAAACCACCTGCTGCAGCCCCTAGACATGCAGTAATGAATGCTCTTCCCAAAGGCAGTGTTACACCGAAGATCAGAGGTTCTCCAATCCCGAGTATTCCAGCCGGCAAACCGCCCACAACAGCTTTTTGAATCGATTTGTATTGACGATATTTAAAATACAAGGCAATCGCAGCACCAACTTGTCCTGCACCGGCCATTGAGTTGAATGCGTATAAAGTCGTATAACCAAATTCTTTGATCAGTGCAGCATGAACCGGCGTTAAACCATGATGTAATCCTGTCATTACTAGCGGTAAGAATAATCCTGATACGACAGCACCGCCCAAAGGGCCGGCATTTTGGAACATCCAAACAAGTGACTTAGCAACGATGTCTGTGATGACTCCACCGACCGGTTGCAAGATATACAAGGTAGCCATACCAACTACGGCAACTGAGATCAACGAAGGTAGATGAACTTTCAAGGCATTCGGACACCACTTCTTGACCCATTTCTCAACAATTGCAATTGAGCAACCGGCTGCGATAGCGGCAAGTGTTCCACCGCGACCATTCATAAATGTGAATGGAACAATCCCCATCGCGACACCGTTCAATGTCGCTACATTCGTGACGATACCACCGGCGATCAAGCCCAAGAACGGATTACCACCCATAACTTTGGCAGCTTGAACAGCTACAGCAATATTCAGATAAGTAAAGAATGTACCTGATAACACATTCATGACTGCCATGAATGTAGATCCTCCATCAGCTATTGCAGCAGGGTTGAACAACGCAAAACCGGTTAAGTTAAAAATCAAAACGAATATTTTTGTGATACCAAACAATAATCCGGTGCCGGCGAATACCGGAATGATCGGTGCGAATACTTTGGCTAAAAAACTAAAAACACCACCTGCTGATTTCTTTTGCATTACAGCACCATTGATTGGTCCGTCCGTGTAATTAAGCCCAGGCATATTTTTAAGTTCTGATGAAACTTCATCAGCCACACCCGGGCCTAGAATAATCTGTGGTTCATTTTCGGAACCTACCACTTTTAATACCCCTTTGATGGATTTAAAAGCTTCACGGTTAACTTTAGACGGCTCTTTAACAACAACACGTAAGCGAGTCATGCAGTTTTCAAATTCAATGATATTCTCTACTCCCCCAAGCGCATCTAAGATCTTTAAAGCTAAAGATTTATTCGACATTTTATTTCCTCCTCTCCATTTCGAGAAATGTCTATGCTAGAAATCTGTGGATGCTCTAGCAGCTAAGTTCATTATAAACATCATGAAATTAATTTGCAATATTTATATTTTATTTATTTTAAATGAAATTTATTTTCATATCACTGATTATTGTGTATAATGAAACTTGGATAAAGTAAGCTCCTTAGTTAAATAGTTTAGCTAACGCTCGACTCCTATACTAATAATGCAAATCAAGATGACCCATGCTTCAGTTTAGGATCAATTAGTGTTATAACTGATATAAAGATCATCAACACCTTATACTCTTGCATAGTCAAAATTACGGATACAAGTTTAGACAGGTTATGCATCAAGAAAATTATTTGCTACTTCGATTCAACTAATTTTTACAGAATGAATTATTGACATGCCCTAGCGGCTGAGGAGAAAACATGAAAATTACAGTCGACTCTCAAAATGCATATCGTGTATGGCCACATGTTGAAAAGTACCAGAATACTACTTTACGCTACACTCCAGCACCTGACTTTCCAACAGTGTTGGAGAAAACAATCGGACGTCCGGCGATCATCAGATTGTTCATCACATTAGATGAAGTATGGGATTATCGAAATAACTCGTTTCATTGGGACTACCCAATTGGCGTTAATCCCTATGTCGACGATAAAAATCATTATCCCTATGATTGGCCGCTGACTGTGCCATCGCCGGTCAACGCTCATATCAAAGAATATTTGCTCTCACATGCCGCTTGTGCCGATGAAGTACTTCTCAACATCAGAAGATATGAACGCGAAGTAACTGATGGTCTTGTTAGTTTCGAACAATATGAACATGTTTTTGAAACAGTTGTCGAGTATTATAAAAACCTCTGTCCGAATATTGTGTATATTGAGTGTTGTAATGAAGTTGAACTGATTCAATTCGGTAACCTTTCAATAAAAGATTACTATCGACTATACCAATGTGCTTATCGCGCAATCAGTAAATTGAACTTAAAAAACAATTATCCGATGCCACTAAAAATAGGTGGTTTCGGAATGGCTTGCGGTATAGATCACTGGAGTTATTGGGTTGAGTTTCTACAAATGCTTCGAAATGATAAGAATCGAGTTCTGGATTTTTATTCGATGCATGAATATCATACAAACCCATCACGTATCATGGAATTCTGCATGAAACATCAGGAAATGATTAATTACCTGGATTTGCCGAATCTCCCTTTGCTAATGACTGAGTATGGACTAAGAGTCGGTGTAGGTGATGCAGGTCGACCTACGAACATTCAAAATGCCTCCGGAGAAATCCCTGGTATGATTCTCGGATCACATTATCCGAATCTAAAGATGTTTCCGTGGTGTACCTTCCATAATCCGAATCAACAGATAGGTAGAACGATGTTCATACTAAATGCTGATAGCGAATATATTCCAACACCCAGTGGACATACAATGACAATGTTCTCGATGTTGGGTGATCAAGAATTAATGACGAAAGAATTCACAGATAACAAAGCAGTTGCGACCATTAAGAAAAATGAAATCTGTTTGCTTGCTTCAAATCCAGGAATTCATGAAGATATATTCAATATCGAAATTGAGAATCTAGAAAACGGTCAATACAACATCATTCAATTTCTTGTAAATGAACAAACAAATAACTGTCTAACTGATCCTACCTCAAGAAAATTAAATACAACTAACAACACCAGTATCGTTGTTAACGAAAATCACATAGTAATCAATGAAAATATGTCGGTCAACTCATTTTGCCTTTGGGTTATAAATAGAATTGATTAAAGCTAAATGCCTAAAAATCAATTATTAAAAATCAGTACAGTTAGCCATGCTTATTTTTGTTTCATAACGACTACGGCATTTATTTTATTAAAAATTTCATATAAAAAAGTGGCTTAACTAGCCACTTTACGTAGTTTGATCTATTCTCTTATTTATCATTTATGTCTCTTTAATTCTCTTACAATGAATGGATAATTTTCTTGTCATCCTCACTGAGTGAAAAATCAAAAATAGCTAGGTTCTGTTGCTGTCTTTCTTTATCGTGTGATTTAGGAATAACGATCACATTTCGTTCGATTTGATAACGCAAGATAACTTGTGCCCAAGTTTTATGATACTTTTCTCCGATCACTGATAGTTTTTGTTTGGCTTCATCACTGACTTTGGAAATTGGACCCCTCGCTTCCACAGCTACTTGCTGAGTTTGGCAGAAGTCGATCAACTCATCCTGCCAAAGTCCCGGATGTGATTGAATCTGATTTACAGCCGGTTTGATCGTACTGTGATCCATGAGATAAGAAAGTTGTTCTATGTTGAAATTAGATACGCCAATCGATTTAAGAATTCCTGTTGCTGCATATCTTTCAAGTACTTTCCAAACACGAGCATTATCTTCGTCTTTTTCTAATGGAAAATGCAAAAGATAAAGATCGATCGTATCCGTACTTAATGCTTTTAAACTAGAAGTGATCGCATCTTCTATCTGTTTGTCCGATTGTGTGAACTCAACTGCAGCCGGTATTTTTGATGTCAAGAATAAACCGGATCTGTCGATGCCGGACTTTTTGATTGCCATAGCGACCACTGCTTCGTTGCGGTATGCGATTGCTGTATCTACTAAAGTATAACCAGAGTACAATGCGTTTTCGATTTCTTCCGTTGTATTGTTGATGACACCGGTAAATTGATGATTTTCTTTTCCAAACGTATTGGTTCCGGTACCTACAAGAGGAATTTTGAAACCACTATTTAATGTCAGAAAGTTCATAGTTGTTATCTCCTTTAACTTGGATAACTAAATCTCGATATGTGGGAGATATGAAGCAATTTGCCTGCGTTAGCTAAGCATTTCATTATCGAAAACTATCAGTCTTGAGTTGTATTATCAACTACTTAAAAAATCGATTGTAAACTTAACTGTAGCTGCTACACCAAATTTTAAAGCACCTTCATCAATATCGAATTTTGAATTATGATGCTCAGCTCCGCTTCCAACATATTCATTTCTTATTCCTAGAAAAACAAAACAACTTGGAGCAACATGAGAATACCGTGAAAATGATTCTGACGCATACCATTTTGTTCCTTTGATAAGATGCCCTGGTAGTAAATCAAAAACACCTTTGCGCGATATTTCACTTAAGGTTGGGTCATTTATTACCGGTTCCAGCATCATTTTAGTATTTTCAAAATTGATGATTTCACAATTATGCGCTTTTGCTGTATTCATTGCGACATTTTTTAGTACTTCAATAGCATGATTTCCCGTTTCCAGGTTAAAAAAACGTAAGGATCCACCTACATAACATGATTCCGGAATTATATTGTAAGCATTTCCTCCATGGAGTTGCGTGATTCCCAGTGTCACAGTTTCTTCAACATCGAGTTGGTTATTCCATGCCGAGGAAATCCCCGTAAGGACTTGAGCTGTAGCAAAAATCGGATTGATAGATAGATCCGGTCGCGACCCGTGACCGCCTTTTCCTTTTACATCAAACGCGATAACAGCAGCCCCAGCCATTATCGGTCCTTCATCAGCACTGATCTCTCCTGAATTCATAAAAGAAGTTAAATGTGTTCCATAAATTGCTTGAATCCCCAAATTCTCGATGGCTTTGATTGTAGCGAGTATTCCTGTTCCACTTTCTTCACCCTGTTCAAAAATAAAAATAATTTTCCCCGATAGTTGATTTTTGAATCCAACCAGAATTTTCATCGCTCCCAAAAGTATTGCCATATGACCGTCATGTCCACATGCGTGGCAACATTCTGGATTTTTTGATACCCATTTTTTTGATCCTACCAAATTATCTGACGACTCATGCAATTGCAGAGCATCCATATCTGCTCGCAAAGCGATCGTTTTTCCAACTTTTCCTGTGTCAAATTGAACGATAAATCCTGTTTCATCAATCATTTCCGGTTGTAATCCAAGTTTTATTATCTCAGTTCTAAGAAATTCGGAAGTTTCAAATTCGTTGGCTGCGATCTCTGGATATTGATGAAAATGTCCTCTTAGTTGGCACACATATTTATCAATAGCAAAAACTTCTGTTAACAATGGTTTATTTTCAATCATTTTCCTGACATCCTTTCATCAAGTGCATACTTAATAATTAAAAAGTTCTTTTATCAATATAGATCTGAATCCGAAATTGTTGTCAGTAAAATCTTGCGATTTATCATTACTTTTTTTGATGAATACTAGTTTGCTTATCGAATGAAATTCGTGTATGTCTTTTCTTCTTGAACAGGTAATTTTAACCCGACTTCTTTGCATTTCAAGAAAAACGCCATGTTTCTTCCGAGAGTATGCATGATTTGAAGACCTTCAATATCATTTTTAACTTGTTCAGGGGTTGAACCATGAACCATATTCCAATACTGAGATGAAATGATCGGCATTTGCGATATGCCGAAATATTTGTTCATTTGATCGTACGTTGCTGTCGTACCCGCTCTTCTTGCCGAAATAACACAGGCCGTCGGCTTTAGATAAAACAGATTTCTTTTACCATTTGATTCCGCATAAAATACTCTGTCCATAAACGAGGTAATCGCTCCGCCTGCTGAAGCATAATGGACCGGAGTTCCAAAAATAAAGCCATCGTAGTTAGCTGCCAAATTCAAAAACTCATTTACTTTATCATCGAAGACGCATTGTCTCTTGGTTGTACAGACTCGGCAGGATATGCATCCGTTCAACGGTTGATTGCCGATCCAAAAGAAATCAGTTTCAATTCCTTCTTGGTTCAATGTAACAGCTACTTCATTCAAGGCGGTAAACGTGCACCCGTTTTGATGGGGACTGCCATTCACCAATATAACTTTCATATTTCTGTTTCTCCTTTTCAGTTCTTTTTAGCAACTCCAATAACTTTATAATCATACAACCATTTTATCTTTGCTTCTACCGCAATCACTGTATCCACTACAAATTCCTGGACTTCCGCAATTCCGAAAAATTTCCGAAACCGAGGCACATACATCTGCTTGTCACAGTAGAATAGTCGATTCAAAAAAAATGCTCCTGGTTTACGGAGCCTTCAAAAGTTAAAATATTAAGTACAGTCAGTAGTAAACTATAATACAGGCATCTTTTGAAAATTTCCAGGCCAACTTGTAGTATCGCAGGCCATAATAGAATCAGTGTCGATAGCGGAATTCCTAGATCATGAACTAAATGACTGCCAGTATCCTTATTACCTCGGGTTCTTCGTTGAAAGAAACAGATGGGTAAACCCCCACTTTAGTCAAACTTGACTAATTTAATGCTGATTAGATTCGTTTATTTCCATGAATGGATGACTTTTTATCGTAATCTGAATTTTCAAAACTTTCGAAAAATTATTACAGAGATGTTCTACACCATCCTTTTGTTAATAATCGAGAATTACTGACGGCCTTCGATTTCTTTTATCAGTTCGATTCTTTTTTGGTGACGCTCGCCTTCATAAACTCCATCTAACCATTCGTTGATAATCATACGCGCTAGCTCTTTTCCTACCACTCGGGATCCCATCGCTAGTACATTTGTATTATTGTGTTCTCGCGATAATTTAGCTGAATAGGGATCCGAACAACAGACACAGCGGATTCCGTTCACTTTATTTGCGGCAATGGAAACTCCGACACCTGTTCCGCAAAGAACGATACCTTTTTCAACTTCACCGTTAGCGACTAAAACGGCCACTTTTTCAGCATAGGTCGGATAATCCACACGTTTTGAAGAGTCCGTTCCACAATCAACGACTTCGATTTCCCGTTTTTCCAATTCTTCGATAATCGTTTTTTTCAATTCAATCCCGATATGATCATTTCCGATTGCGATTTTCATTCGTTATTTCCTTTTAGTTTCTTGAAAGCAAAAATACCAGCACCCGCAATCCCGTCTACAACTTCCGACTTTGTATAGTGAACATTGAATGTTATCCTTGCAGTTTCGTTTCTCAGGAAACCGATGATATCTTTTTTTAACATTTCTCTGGGGAAGTCCACCATATTAATAACTCCTCCACCAAGAATGATGTTGGTAACATCTAACAAATTGATTTCAGTCGAGATGGCAATGGCAAGGTTGTGGATAAACTCAATAATAGGATCTTTATCGCTATGTAATGTGAAAATTTTTCCAAATGGCGTGCTTTCGAAATATTCTTGATGGATCTTCTTTAGTTTTGCACCCGATACGAGTGTCTCGACACATCCGACACCACCGCAACCACAAATTTCACTGGCGTTTCGCATCGGGATATGTCCGATTTCCCCTGCGGAACCGTGATCTCCTGTAATCATTTGATGGTTTATCTGAATGGCGTTACCGAATCCTGTCCCTACGTAAAAAGCCAATATTGATGGAACTTGATCTAATTGAAGGTAATGGACATCATGGGCGAACAAGAAATTCGTGTCCTTATCAACATAGATACGTAAATTCAGCGATTTCGAAAGCGCATTAAGATAATCCTTTCCTTCAAGTTTACGCTGATTTGGAATTGAGACTACTTCGAGTGTTTCAGGATCGACAATGCCGGGAAAGCCCATCGAGATCGCTACAAGATCGTATTTTTCTCTCCATTCATTCACAAAACGAGTGACAAAGCCTGAAAAGTCGTCGACAAGTTGATCGGTAGAAAATTTCTGAATTTCATAGATGTGTTGATTTTGATCAACAAATCCTAGACGTGTAAATGTACCTCCTATGTCCATTCCAAGAACATACGTGGTAGATGGTTTCGTTTTTACTGTTACATTCACAAACTCTTTGATTTCTTGATAACCTTGATTGAGATCGGAATAACCAAACAGACACGTACCTAATATAAAAACTTCTGCACCTAGTTCGATATATTTTTTGAATGTTTCGAAATTGTTCGAACCATCAATTTCAATCGTATAACTGTATCCGAATTGTTTTTTCAATTCATGAATTTTTCCTATTTTAGGCAAAACCTCAGCTATCATTTTTTGTCCGGCAAAACCAGGTTCTACTGTCATCACAGTGACCTTATCAATCTTCGGAAGCAGGATGAGATAGTCATCAATTAGTTCCTTAGGACTAATAGCCACTCCCACGTCGATATTGTGATCTTTGATCTTTTGAATGGTACGAAATGCGCCTTCACCTACAGTACTTAGGTGGAAGCTGATACAATTGACACCGATCTCGATCAACTCATCGATATATTTTTCGGGATTGCTGACCATAAGATGAACATCGATTGGTTTTGTCGAATGAAGTTTCAAAAAACGAACGTAATCCAGTGAGAGTGTAAGATTAGGCACAAAGTGCCCATCCATGATATCAATATGATAATAATCGGTATTTCGATCAATGACCGTGATAGTTTTATCCAGTTTGAATGGATCTGCACACATCATCGATGTACTGAATTTATACATATGTTTACCTCTTTCATTATTATGAGCCTTGGATGGGCAATTGTACCGAAATCAATAATTTTTACTTTTTGGTAACTAAGGATAACGCTACCGGAACACTCTTAGCAACGGTCTTACCAGCAAGGTAATCCAATGCGCTTTGAGCAGCAACAGCCCCGATTTGTACCGGTTGTTGAGCAACAGTCGCAGCCATTTCACCAGCGTTAACTGCATTGACAGCATCCGTGATAGCGTCGAATCCGACGACTTTAAATTCTTTGACAGCTGTGTTGGCTTTCAACGCTTGAACAGCTCCGAGAGCCATTTCATCGTTTGCAGCGAATACTAAAACTTTCGCAGGATTTCCGTTTGCAGCTAAGAAAGCTTCGGTAACGGATTGTCCTTCAGCACGACTCCAGTTTGCAGTGATCGATTTCGTGATGTTTGCAGCACCGAAAACCCCTTGGAAACCAGCGCTACGGTCAGTAGCAGCAGATGCTCCGGCTTGGCCTAACAATTCCAGTACTTTGAAATCAGCCGTGTAGAATGTTTTCAAGAATTCGCCGGCCATTTTTCCGCCAGCAACGTTATCGGAAGCAACATGTGCAACGACTGTACCTGATGCAGCACTACGATCAACAGTGATAACTGGGATCCCAGCCGTATTGGCTTCAGCGATCTTGGTTCCGACTGTGGTGCTATCGACTGGGTTAAGCAGAATTAAGTCGACCTTTTGGGAAATTAAGTCTTCGATTTGTGCAGCTTGTTTGGAAGCATCATTATCGGCTCCGAGTGAAACTAATGTGTAACCTGTACCTTTTAAAACGCCTTCGATACCGGCTTTAATATCATTAAAGAACGGATTTGTGAAGGTTGATGCCGCAAAACCGATTTTCATCGACTTTTTGGGTGTTGCTTTACATGCAGCAAATCCAAATACAATGAATACAGATAACATTAAAATTAGAAATTTCTTAAACATATTATTCCTCCTGCGTTTTTGGTCGCCACCGCTGTATCTGAAATCATTTCTGATTTAGTACCTATCTTTTACGATCAAAAATAACAGCTGCGATGATAATCAATCCGGTAATAATCTGTTGAAGATATGCTGATGTTCCAAGAAGATTCAGTCCGTTAGTCAACACAGCGATAATCAAGATACCGATCAATGTTCCGAACACTTTACCACGTCCTCCGGAAAGACTGGCTCCCCCGATAACAACGGCTGCGACTGCATTCATTTCGTAGGATAATCCAGCAGTCGGAACAGCGGAATCGATACGAGAAGTCAATATCACACCTGCCAAAGCAGCGAGAATACCGGATATCATATAGACATAAACCAAATTCCGTTCAACATGGATTCCACTTAGTTTTGCCGCTTTGATATTTCCACCGATCGCGTAGACACGCTTTCCGAAAATCGTACGAGTAAGAATGAAAGCAAAAACAGCAAATATCATCATTAAGATATAAACTGGAATCGGAATTTTCAGGAAACTTCCTCGGCCGACCCAACCAATGAAACCTTCGCCTAATTTCGATACCGGAACACCGTCAGAAATATAGAGCGTCAAACCTCTGATTGCCATCATCGTACTCAAAGTCGCGATCATCGGCTGTAATTTTCCCTTTGAAATCAGTAAACCATTTAAGAATCCAATAAAAGCACCCACCAATACCGAAGCGACAAATGCAATCGGGGATGTGACACCTGAAACAATCAGTTTTGCCATTACCATACTGGAGAAAGCGAGGGTAGATCCAACGGATAGATCGATACCTGAAGTTAAGATGACAACCATCATCCCAAATGCAATCAGACCATTGATGGATGCTTGTCGCAGAATACTTAATAAATTATACGAAGTGAAAAATGCATCTGAGATGATTGACATAATGATCATCAAGATCACAAATCCCAAAAGCGGAATATTCTTAACGATATTTTTCTTGATGAAAGCCATCACGACCTTCTTTTCTGGTATTCTAGTTCCTGGATTCGTCATGGTTCGTGTCCGTTCCTCCCATCATATAATTCATCACCAACTCATCAGTCAAATGATCATTGACAAGGCTTGCCATCAGATGGCCTTCGCGCATTACATATATTTTATCTGCGATTCCAAGTAGTTCGACTAATTCGGAAGAGACGACGATGATACCGATTTTCGCTTTTTTAAGTTCGAAAATCATTTCGTAGATTTGTTTTTTCGCATTCACATCAATACCTCGCGTCGGTTCATCCAAAATCAGAATAGCAGGATTGTTGGCCAACCATTTTGATAGAACGACTTTCTGCTGATTTCCACCACTAAGTTCATTCGCCAATTGCTGATAATCGCGACACTTGAGACGAACCCGATTTGAATAATCATTCGTCAAAGCTTTTGCCTTTTTATCATTAATGATGAAACTTTTACTCAATCGTTTCAAATTATTGAATAACACGTTTTCGTTAATACTGAAATCTAGGAACAGACCTTCTTCCTTGCGATTTTCCGTAACATAACCGATTCCCAACGCTTTTGCCTGCGGAACCGAATCAATCGATACCTTTTTCGTATTGATGAAAATTTCTCCGCCATCACTTTTATCAACGCCAAACAAGACATTCATTATCTCAGTCCGTCCTGCGCCCATCAACCCTGCAAAACCGATGATTTCACCTTCATGTAGTTCGAAACTGATATCATTGAATTTCCGATTGCGAGATAGGTTGCGAACTTCCAAAAGCATCGAACCCAATTCCACAACGGGACGTTGTGGGAAAAGACCCCCCAATTCATAGCCGACCATGCTTTTTACCACATCATCGAAAGTCACTTTTGAAATTTGTTCGCGTTTGACTAATTTACCATCTCGCAAAATCGTAATAGAATCGCAAAGTTCGAAGATTTCCTTCATCCGATGGGAAATGTAGACTATCGATTTCCCATCGGCTTTTAACCTGCGGATGACATTAAACAGAGCTTCGATTTCCTTTTCGGTTAATGCCGAGGTCGGCTCATCCATGATGATTAATTCAGCATCATTGACAAGTGACTTCCCGATTTCAAGCATTTGCTGCATTCCAACCGAAAGTTCTTTGACTTTCAGACTGTAATCAAGTTCGATCCCAAGACGTTTGAATATCCCATCGGCGACTTTCTTTTCTTCCATCTCGTTGATAACTCCGTTGCGAGAGATTTCTTTACCAATAAACAGATTCTCCAAGACTGTCATATGTCCAAAGACATTTAATTCTTGATTAACGATCGCAATCTTCCTTGACTCACTGTCTTGAATATTTCGGATGTGGCATAATTCATCATCAATGTAAATTTCTCCTGAGTCGAATGTATAGATTCCAGAGAGAATTTTCATCAATGTCGATTTTCCGGCACCGTTTTCACCGATCAGTGCATGGATTTCAGTTTTTTCGACATGGAAATCAACATCAAAAAGTACTTGAACCGGTCCGAACGATTTGTTTATTTTTCTCATCTCAAGCTTCATTATTCAGTGTCCTCAGTGAAATGAACATTCGATTGCAGGATAATATTGGCATAGGGTGTCATTTCCCCGGTACGGATGATGGCTTTAGAATTCTTGCTCATCGCTTTGAATTCGGAATGGCTGCACCACTCAATCATCGATATCGGTACCATTTTTTTGATTTCTTCATATACATTCGGGTTCTCTGTTTTGATTTCAACAGCGAGATAAACCTTTTCAATCCACATGTCCGCTAAAACTAGCCGTAGAACATCAAGAAATGAAGGGAATCCTTTTGATAAAGCAAGATCGATTTTCTTGGTGCCAGTTGGGACCGGAAGCCCTGCATCAGCGATGCAAATCTGATCCATATGGCCTAAATCCGTGAGCACTTTGGTGATATCGCTGTTAATGATTCCAAGTTTTTTCATATAGTTCTTTCCTTACTCTCTCATAGGCACCTTGCGCGCCCATACACATACATGTCATACTCGCAACTTTGATTCCGAGTTCCACGGCATTTCTCATGTTTAAGTGATTCCCGATCCCTGTCGCGAAACCTGCGACGAATGAATCTCCTGCACCTGTAGTATCAACAACATTCAGTTTTTCCGATGGGACAATTATGGGAACGTTCCCATCAAAATACATAACGCCTCTGCTTCCCATCGTTATTAGTAATTTCCCGGCATAACGTTTGACCAAACCTTCGAAATCATCGGTGTGGAATAGATACTCAGTTTCTGTTTCATTCGGAATCAGGAAGTCCACTTTCTCGATGATTTCATCCGATAATGGTTGCGCAGGGGCTGGATTTAGAATGATTGGGATTCTCTTCGCGTGACATTGATCAATCAGATAATTGACTGCGTCAATATTGATTTCTAATTGGGAAACTACCAATTCTAAGTCGTGATTTTTACTCAAGAACCGATCAATTTCTTCTTTTTTGATTAGTGTGTTAGCTCCGGGAATTACAGCGATGGAGTTATCTCCATGCACAATCTGAATAATCGCTAATCCGGTATTTTTTTCTTTCTTTGAAATGAAATCGACTTTCACATTTTTGGATTCAAGATGATGCAAAGCTCTCTCCGCAAAATCATCGTTGCCAACTGCTCCCAGAAAAACGACATTATCGTTGAGCGCACTCAACATGACGGCTTGATTCGCTCCTTTTCCTCCCATCAATACTTGAAAATTGTCACCGAAGAGAGTCTCTCCCTTTTTTAAGAATTGTTCAAGTGTATACATCATATCGATATTAATACTTCCGACAACGCCTATTTTCATAAGTGCACCCTCCTACATGGTACTTTCACGGATAATCAATTCAGCTTCATGAATAATCGTCCTCGGAGGATCGTAATTATTCTTAACAAACAAATCGAATGCAATGTCGCACATCACTTCGACTTGTTGATCGACGGTTGTCAACTTTGGAATCATGAAATTCGATAATGCGATGTTATCAAATCCAGCGACCTTGATTGGTCGGATCTTCCCTTTACTTGTTATATCGTTAAAGAAAGCAAGGATTTTCACGGCTTCGTTGTCATTTCGGCAGATAATCCCACCGATTTCATTTTTAACTACGAAATCGAATATATCATAGAAATTGATTGGTAAGTCAATATCATATTTATAAAGATAACTTTTCTTATTGGCATCCTTACAAGCTCCCTGAAAACCACGTATACGCTCATGAACAGAATTACTTTCATGAAGTCTTGAGAAGAACATGACACCTTGATCGACATTTCTAATTACGTGTTGGGTCAAATCATAAGCACTTGCATAGTTGTTTGAAACGATCGAAGTGATATTCTTAAACTCACGGTCCAATGAAATCACGGGAATATCGAGCTTCATTGCATCCAGCGTTTCATCGTCGAGCTCGCTACGACACAGAAATATAGCTTCAACCAGAAATCCTCGAACAAATTCAATTGTCTTAAGTTCAGCGGTTTTCGATCGCTGCGTTGTTTTGATAATCAACGTCTTACCCTTTGTTAGGGCAAGTTCTTCAAGTCGTTTGATAATTTTTAAGAAGAATGGGTTATCCAAATCGGGAATCAGCACGGCAATCAAATTAGATTCGGATGTCCGCAAAAGCTGTGCAAAATTATTGCGTATAAAGCCGCATTCGGTTATCGCTTTTTCAATCCTTCGGGATTTATCCTGACTAACAATTATTCCGCGTAGATATCTGGAAATCGTTGTCTTGCTAACACCGGATTCTTTCTCCAAATCGAGTATGGTTACTTTTGTTTTCATGTCAAACTTTCGTTATATGGGAACGTTCCCATATGTATTATAATATTCTAAATTTTTTTGTCAATAAGAAAATGAAAGCGTTTGCGAAAACAGTAAAAGGCTTGTGAAATTCAGAAATTCCATAATTAGTTTGAACTATTTTGTTTTTTATTTACGAAAGCCATCATTTCTAAAGTTTTGATCAATCCTTTCATTTTCTTAGAATGAGTAACGCAAGACAGTGCTAGCAAATAGTGTATCGAAACATCATTAAGCGCACTATTCAAAGTTGAAAGTATCGATGTGGTTATGAAGGTTGAAGTAGAATCTGCTGTGAATGAGATTTTTTAAACTAGCATTGACAGGGTTTCTGAATTACGAGAAATATGAACCGATCGGATACAATTCTGGTAACTCTAGACATGGTACTTACTACACCCCTCAAACGATCTCGAATATCACTCAAGTCGAGTCAGATCAGGTTGAAATTTTTCATAAGAGACCGGTGAGTTCGCATGTTGTTTGCGTGTACTTAGATGTGACTTTCTTGGCTTTAAGACGAGATAGGGTCTCAGAAGAGGCATTGCGCCTGAAAGTGGTAATCAACGAGGAAGGAATCGAGGAAGTTCTGGACTACCGACTATATTTTTCTGAATCGTCTGAAAACCAGAAGAAAATGATGATCGATCTCAAAGTGAGAGGACGAGGTGAATAACTTCTGTTTGTGAGTGATGAATTGTTTGGGTTAAGAGATACCTGTCTGGAAATCGATCCCATAGCCAAAAACCAGAGCTGTTGGGTCCAAATCTCAAGAAGGATCGGATACTGAGTCAGAACCAAAGCTAAAGTGTTGTCTGATCTGACCTTAAGGAAATTGATTAGTCAGAAATTAAAGAGATGGCTTATCTCAGATTGAGATCTTTAAAGACAACTACCGGTCTCATTATCCTAAGACTGTCATAATCTTAGTCGATGATCCTAGTTTGACCAGTTTCTATGACTTTCCTCAACCGATTCAAAGAAGTCTATATACCACTAACTTGGTTAAATAACTCAATAAACGACTTAAACATCAAACCGGTAAAACAGAAAAAGTTTCCGAAAGAAACCTCATTCGAACGCTTCGACTGTTGTTTATTCATCAAGTGGAATCATAACTATCTGAACCGGATCCATAAAGGATTCGCTAAAACAGAAAATGAATTGATTCAACTATTCGAACTCCAATATCACAATTCGCAGTTCAAACATGAAAAAGAACGCCAACTTTGATGATCTTAATCGGGTTTTAGTTTCGTGTCCTTTACAAAGGGTACAGTTTATATTACTAAGGGCTACCGTTAACAGTTAATTATTGAATAAACTTTTGCGAATGTAGCACAAACAAGTCTACTTGATCTTCTGAAATTTCAGTCACTGTCCAATTTTTATGCTCAATTGTAGTCTAATAACTTTGAACGTTATACAAACTGCTCAATAGTAAATAATCTTATAAAACAATAAAACAATCAATACGACTAGTCTAAACTAAGACCGTCTGTTTCTATCACCTTTTTATACCAGTAAAAGGATTTCTTTTTCATTCTGCTCAGATCTTTTAAACTTTCATTGTCGCGGTTGATATAGATAAAACCATAACGTTTCTCAAACCCTTGATGAGTTGAAATCAAGTCGATGGCTGACCACGGACAGTATCCCAATACTTCCACACCGCATGCGATCGCATCTTCCATCGATTCAATGTGAGATCTGAGATATGCGATCCGATAATCATCATTGATCGATCCGTCTGCTTCTACTTTTTCATTTGCACCTAAGCCGTTTTCAGTGACCATCAGCGGCAGTTGATAGCGGGCATAGATATCCATCAGAGTGGTTTTGAATCCCAATGGGTCGATCTGCCAACCGAATTCCGTGTAGGGTAGATTATCGTTTCCGGTGCCTTGGTAGAATCCTTCTTCGGCGACGGCGATCTGTTGATCGCCTTTCATTTCACCTGTCTTTTTCCGATAAGCTTCGACTGTCGTGGTTGAGTAATAGTTAAATGCGATAAAATCAGGTTTTCCTGCTTTCAGGATCTCCATATCACCTTCCGCAATATCCAAAGAAAATCCTTTTTTATGGATGAAATCCAATGCGATCGGATTATAGGTTCCCCAAACAGCCGCATCCAGATACAACCAATTTCTGACTGCATTGATGTACAAAGAAGCCAGGTTATCTTCCGGTTTTGACGTCGCCGGATAGATTTCCGAAATATTGAGAGCCGGTCCGATCTTAGCGTTGGTTAACAGATCGTGACACAGTTTAAATACCTTAGCCTGAGCCAGCAGCATATAATGATTGGATTGATAAAGGAGATGACTTGTTTCTTTGGTTGTCGTACCGATCACATTTCCGTGAATGATCATCATATTTTGTTCGTTGATGGTCAACCAGTACTTTACTTTGGTACCATAACTCTTAAATAAGATCGCAGCGAATTCCACAAAAGCATCCACTGTTTTTGAATTGGTCCAACCGCTGATCTTATCCAGTGCCAGCGGTAAATCAAAATGATACATCGTGATGATCGGTTCGATTCCGTAGTTGATACATTCATCGATCAGATCATTGTAAAAATCGATTCCCTTTTGATTGATTTTACCTGTACCTTCAGGCAAAATTCTTGTCCAAGCGATAGAGAACCGATACGCTTTCAATCCCATCTCCGCAAAAAGCTTGACGTCTTCTTTGTAGTGATGATAGTGGTCTGAACAAACATTGAAGTTAGGTGTGCCGGGATGAGGTGTCTTGATATCTTGAACGGATAATCCTTTTCCGTCTTCGTTATAAGCACCTTCAACTTGGTAGGCGCTGGTAGAAGCACCCATAGGAAATCTTTTTTTAACATACGTTACCTCATTTCTTTTGGTTGCGAATCACGACGAGAAGCGCTCACGCGCTTCATTGATTTATTGTAACAGATGTTTTTAACTTTTTATTAACGAGATGATCATATCGCTGATCGTCTTTGGACCATGTTCAAGCTTTATGTCAGAAAAAGAATCTTTATTGGTGATGATTACCATCGTAGTCGACTCATATCCTGCCTGTTTGATCAAATCTAAATCGACTTTCAATAATAAGTCTCCGCGTTTCACTTTTTTTCCATCAGTAACGAAACTTTCGAAACCCTTACCGTCAAGATTGACGGTGTCGATCCCGACGTGGATGATGACTTCAGCACCGTTATCCATGGTTAAGCCGATGGCATGTTTCGCCGGAAAAACGAAATTGATCGTTCCCGGACCCGGCGCCACGACTTTATCTCCTGATGGAATGATTCCTACTCCGACTCCCATCATGCCTGACGAGAAGACCTCATCGTTGACTGTTGACAGTTCAACAACGATCCCGTCGATGACACTGGTCAGCTCATTCGGTTTAGTATCGGTATTTTTCTTAAGTTTATCGAATAGTCCCATAATGCCTCCTCAGATTTTTACTGTTCACTCTTACAAATCATCATAAGTTACCAGCGTAATTCCGGATCTGTTTATATACTCTTTGATTTTCTGATCACACACCATATCTACTTCAAGGGGTCTTGGCCATAAAAGCGAAGATGTCTTGATGAGAAAGCCATCAAGATAAGCCGGGTGACAAATAAAGATGTCACAACCATCTTCATGCGGATGATCGACCACTTCGATCATTGCCTTAGTTGGATCATAATCCGGTTTCATGCTTTGCATCGAGATATACGTCTTTGTTTTTCCAATAAGGATCGGATCAGCTGCCAAAGAAAATGGCAGATACTTTAAGTTGTGCCGTTTCGCAACGATCTCAAGTCCTTTAAAGAAATTCACACTGGATACCGCATGACCTTCGAAATAATGCGGTTCATCGCCGATGATTTCTTTATATCGTTGATACTGTGCTTCGATTTCAAGGATGACTTCATCAAGATCCACAAAATCTTCTTTGGCTGCACGATATTCTTTTGATGATTTAAACTCTCCGTACTCATTGGTAATGCTTGGAATGAGTTTAGGATCCGTGATCGGTCTGCCGACGCAAATATTCGTATGTTGACCGTAACAAACCTTTTCGTCTTTCAACAAATTTAACCCGTGTTGAGTTGCCGGCATATTCACCATGACTCCGACGCTTCGGATCAGTCCGTCTCGTACGCTTTTTTCGATACCGTAGTTAGCCCCTTCTGAATAACCGAGGTCATCTGCTCGAATCAATAGTTTTCCCATGTTCGTCTCCTTATTCGTTGATTTTGTAATCTAGTCAAATGTTGCGTCGATGCGAATGGGAGTTGAATCCATTCGCACCGACTAAATCGATAATTATTAATATCTTATTTTATTCGTTGATTTTGATTGCTTCTGTATCATGTTTGAAATCAACAAAGTAAGTAACGGCTGCAGCCACCACGAAGGCGATCGCTGCCGAAATGATTCCATTGATCAGATTGATCTGTGTTCCGCCGATATAAGCAGTAACCGCAAGGAAACTCGCGACCGGAACCAAATTATATGCGGTAACATGGACGATTCCGGCATATAATGCACCTGCGAAACCACCGGCCATCAACCCAATGAAAGGTTTCTTATAGCGCATACCCACCCCATAAAGTCCGGGTTCGGTAACACCGCCGACAAATCCTGCCAATAAATAACCCAATGCCAAAGCACGGTCTTCTTTTTTAAGACGAAGTGCTACCCCTAAACACATACCGGAAACAGCGAGACTCGCTGCAATCGCACCCAGAGAGACAAAGGATTCCGAACCTGTACTGAAGAATACTGTGATCAAGGCTGTGATCATTACGATATGCATACCGCTCATGACCATGAATTCCCAAAGAGCACCGATCAAAGCAATCGCTAAGATACCCGGGATACCTCCCAAACTGCCTAACGAAATCAAACCTTTACTGATAAATTGACCGACGATCGAACCGGTCGGACCTATGACAACAAATGCGATCGGAAGCATAACGGCCAATGTCAATACCGGAGCAAACAATGTCTTTAACGTACTCGGAATAAGTTTCTTGAAAAACCGTTCAACATAAGACATGACCCATACCGACATAATGATCGGTAATACGGAACTGGTATACGTTTGAAGACTGACAGGTAATCCGTAAACCGTAAACTTCGTCCCTGCCGTCACTAACGCCAGGAAAGTCGGATGGATCAAGATGCCGCCAAGGAACATTCCAAGGACCGGTGTAACACCGAATTTTTTAGCTGAAGTATATCCGATAAAGATCGGAAAGAAATAGAAACCTGCATCGCCGACAAAGGTAAAGAGAATCGATAAATCACTGGTCGGTGCTAAGACTTTCAGCATTGTCGGTCCCAATAATGCGACCAGCATTTTGAAAATCGATGCGGCCAACAATAACGGGATCAACGGTGTCAAACTACCGGCTAAACCATCCAAGATACCATTAAAGAAAGACTTGATTGTAAGTTTACCTTTAGGTTTATCCAAGTTTTCATTGATTTTTTCGCCGCCTTTGATATTGGCGACTTCGCAAACTTTCTCATAGACTTTGTCGACGGTTTGACCGATAACAACTTGTACCTGACCCCCGGCCATGACTGTACCCATAACACCTGAGATCTTATTGATTTCTTCTTTTTTAGCGACACTTTCATCTTTGAGATTGAAACGCAGACGGGTCATGCAATGGGATACATTGACAATGTTTTCTTTCCCCCCTACGGCGGTTATTAATTCTTCGGATAGTTTCTGATAATTGTTTTTTTGGCTCATTTTTGCCACGCTCCTTTTTTGGGTGTAAACAAAACCTAAATAATAATGACTTTTAGGTAATGCCTCCATGAGGAGTAACAATCCTGGTTAAACTTAGATAAGTTCGTTGTTGTTGATGATTCGGGCGATATGGATCATTAAATAGAGTAATTCTGATTCCGTAACGTCCGAATGCAAAGTATCATTGATCATTCCTCCTCCCTTGATGGCTGCCTCATATACTTCAGGATGACTTTGCTTCATTGATTCGATTAAGGCAACATTGTCTTCACTGAATTGAGTCTTATTGAGTATGCGTTGAAGATGGTATCTCATATGCATCACGAAACGGTTATAGTTGTAGCTCTTACGATCGATCTTCATCGCAAAAGAGTTTTCGACAAGTTCGGTCACATTATCGATCAGATCGACAATTTGTGTACTGTTTGTATCATTCGTTGATTCTTCTTCTGCGTTAACGAAATGCATCGCAATGGTTGTAATCTCACTGTTCGGTAAAGTAACTAAGAGTTTTTTCTGAATGAGATGGAGCGCATATTGTCCAATTTCGGTTTCAATCGGATAAAGATGTTGGACATCGTACTCAAACAGTATCTTCATCTCTTTGTATTTTTTCATTCGCAGAATCGCAAAATTGATATGATCCGCCAAGCTAACAACAAGATTAGGATTCAAGTTGCTTTTAAGTTTGCGAATGGCCTCATGAACGATCATGGCAGAAACTTCGAATACGTCTTCCGGAATATCTCTGAGCACCTTATAGAACTGGTTTTCAATTCGATAGAAAGTCATATATATCTGACTTAGATCATTGATCTCATAAGGCATCACAGGAAAACCGATACCTTTACCAAAGGCAACCAATTGATTGTTATCGCTGTCAATGCAGATCGCTACGTTGTTGTTGATTTTCTTGATGGCTTTCATTTTTTCACCTTTGTTATAATAAATAAAAAACTCTTCGGGTACCCTCAAAATATGGGTAATGCCTCAAAGAGTAACAATCCTATACACAGTATAAGAAAGTGCTTACATATTGTCAATCATTTTTTAAAATCAGTATAACTAAAATCCTGAGCTAAGATTACTTTTCAATTTGCTTTAAGACTTTTGACAGTTACCATTTTTTGACACTTCCTAACTAGGTTACATTACATAATTCTCACTATATTTTCAAGGAAATCAAAAGTAGTTGTGAATAGTAAAATTCCCTAAGAATATCTTAGGGAAGAATACTTTGTACTAGATGATTTCTCCGTTGGATTCGACTACTTTTTTATACCAGTAAAATGAATCCTTTTTATATCGTTTTGCTGAACCCTGAAGTTTATTATCGAGATCGACATAGATGAATCCATATCGTTTCAACATCTCACTGGAAGAACACGAGACGATATCAATAGGTCCCCACGGATAATAACCTATAACATCCACACCATCTTTAATCGCCTCGTTGATCGCCAGGATATGCTCCCGCAGATAATCGATACGATAATCATCATGAATTTCATTATCTTCCGTCAAAGTATCGAACTGTCCGAATCCGTTTTCCGCAATGATGATCGGACAATTGTAGCGGTCATAATATTGGTTGAGCGTCGTCCTAAGACCTAAAGGATCGATTGCCCATCCCCAAGGATTGGTCTTAAGATTCGGATTCTTTTTAGTCGGATTACCGGATAAATAACCTTGGGCATCCGTGATCGATGTGTAATAGAAAGATATCGCCAAGAAGTCCGCCGTATGTCGTAGATCTTCAAGATCACTGTCTTCAATCTTGATGTTTAAATTGTTGTCACTGAAATATCGAAACGCAAACCCAGGAATCTTACCTTTTAACAGAACATCTGAAAAGAAATATTCCATCTGATTATGCTTCATCGTATAGAACACATCTTCAGGTAAACAGGATGCAGCGTAGGATATCCAATCACACAGCATCATCCCAATTTTAAATTCTGTGTCGATATCGCGGGCGATCTTTGTGGCTTTAGCACATGCAACCATTTCATTGATGACACCTTGATATTTGGCTTCCTGCAGATTTTCGACTTTGTCGGCCAGAATTCCCAAATGATTATAGGATTCATGCGAAATTAAATTTATTTGGTTAACCAAGATCCAATTTTTAACTTTACCTTTGTATCGTTTGAAAAGAACTTCACAGTAATTTACGAAAAAATCAATCAGTTTTCGATTGGCCCAACCATTATAGGTAAGGCTCAAGTTCAACGGCATCTCATAGTGGGATATCGTAATCAAAGGTTCCATTCCAAGTTTGATGATCTCATCAATCAGTTCATCATAGAATTTTAACCCTTCTTCATTCGGTTCTTTTTCATCTCCATCGGGAAAGATTCGGGCCCAATTAATCGAAGTCCGAAAGGAGTTCATTCCTGTTTCCCTCAGCATGGACAAATCTTGCTTATATGTATGATAAAAGTCGATTGCTTCTCTTTTCGGATAGATTCCGTTGATGTTGGCTAAATGTCGTTGTACATCCGTCGTGGTCATCTCACGATTGCTTTTGTTGACCAGATCAACGTCTTCGCAATATTCATTGATATCAGCAAGACAGAGACCTTTATGTCCTGCTTGCCAAGCTCCTTCACATTGATTGGCAGCGACGGCACCGCCCCAAAGAAAGTTCTTCGGAAATACTGTATTTACCATGTTTTCCTCCTCGTAAAAGAGGGTTCGAATGAACCCTCTACTTCGTTTCTAAAGCCTTGATTCGTTCTTCGTAACTCTCAAAGATTTGTATCATTTGTTTTGCGATATTGATCTCGCTATAGATCGTCATCAAGGTATCTTGCGCATGGGCAAACAATAGGGAATATTCCATTTTGATCCCCTGAGCTTCACCCTGAATGGCATCGGTTTGAACGCGATGAGCGATTCTGATCTCATCGGTGGCATTCACAATCAACTTTTTAGCTTGATCAAAATCTTGTTTCGCGATATGATCTAAAGCCAGTTTGACTTGCAAGCGCGCATCTCCGGCATGAAGAATGATCTCCATGGCACTTTGTATTAATTCTTCGGTCATTCTTCAATCCTCCTTAGTGTCGACATTGAACTAAACAATCTTTTCAGCTTCGATTTCGATTTTTTCGTATACTTTGAAGAATGGAAACCAGATCAAGGATGCAATAGTCACGTTGATTACAAACAGCAGTATACCTGTGATGGCACCTCCGGTAGTTAACCAAGTTGCGATCGGCATCGGTGTATACCACATTTCGAACATTACCATTGGTATCGGAGCAAACGCAATCACTTTGGTAAGTGTCCAGGTTACCAACGGAAGAACGATAGCAATGATCCACATTGGGAGCATCATGATCGGATTCCAAACGATGGCACCGAATACGACAGGTTCATTGATATTGAAGATCGAAGCCGGGAATGATGCGATACCCAGAGCTTTTAGTTTCTTACTCTTGGACAACATCAACATAATGACCAGCGGGAATGTACAACCGATTCCTCCCCACCAGAGATAAGCTGAGTAAATCGTGGTATTAGTTACCAAATTGCTTGCATTTCCTGCAACGTTGGCGGTAATCGCGGCTAATAATACAGGTGTTACGACCGGTGTCAGAACCCATGATGAGATTCCCATCGAATATAGGAAAGCAAAGATGAACATAACGAATGCGAAGCCAAGCGGTGATTCAAGCATACCGCCAAGAGGGGCGAATAAGGCAATGATGATGCTGTATAAATTGATATTGACGATAAATACCAGAACCCAGAAAATGACGATGATAATTCCGATCGGCAACATGGAATCAAACCATGCTCTGACAAAATCAGGAATGACTGACTCTTCCTTAAAGAAAGAGAAATTTCCGAACGATGACATAACAATACCGACAAATATACCGACAAGGATAGCCACGAACATTCCGCCGGCACCGAATCCATCAGAATTAAAAGCCAATCCGGCATCTGTATAGACAGGTTTCAAAACCATCAAGAACGAGATAAGTGATACTGTTCCGGCATTGATTCTGCTTTTTCTGAGTCTCTTCTTTTCCATCAAGTTAAATGGAATCAAGAAAGAAATCAATAAGGAAATCATACCCATCGTATACGAGAACGGTGTCCAGAAGTTCGGCCACGGTTTGATAAAATCACCTAATACTGCCAACATGCAGAACAGTGATCCCAAGAAGATGAACGGTAGAACTTGCATGATCGATTCTTTGATTGAAACAAGCCATACATTGTTATTAACTTTGGTCATCTTTGGGGCAAAGCTGTTACTTAACCAATCCATTATTTTTTTCATTTATTTTCTCCCTTTAAATGTTTTTCAGCAGATGCTCAATGGCTTTTTCGCCATCCAGCGTCGAATAATAACTTTTCTCCATTAGTATCATCTTTACGTTTCTCCCTGCAATCAATGCTTCGGCTTCTGCCAACAGATAACTTAGGTGAGGTCCAACCATCAATACATCGATATCCTCGATATAGTTTTCGATTTCGGACTCCCCTCTTGCAATAATCGATATTTCCAATCCTCTCACTGCCGCTGCCTTACGCATATTTGCTGCCATAAACCCGCTGCTGGCTCCGGAGCCACATACAATCAGTAATCTGAGTTTTTTCATACAACCTCCTATAGCTATTGGTTATGTCAACATTATATAAGTCCTGTTCATCTGCGTCCACTTGGTTTTTGCCCCGGGGACATGCAAAATATTAGTTGCACACATCATCGTGCAAAAGTCTAGTTCTTAACTATCTTGGATTTTGGTATAATAATAATTGAAAAGGTGCCCCATGAAATCAAATGTCCTTCGTTTACTGACTATTCTGAATGATAATGACGATTGGATGACTGCAAGTCAACTTTCCGGTAAAACGGATATTTCAGTGCGCTCGATCAAAAACTACGTCAGTGAGATCAATAATTTAGAACCTGAAACGATTTTATCCTCACAAAACGGATATAAAATAGATAAGGATAAATCTGAAATTTACCTTAGGAAATCAGAATCACCTATCTCACAAGGATCACTCGAGCGCGTCAATCATTTGATTACTCGACTTATCAAAAGTAAAACACCCTTGGATATCTATGAATTAGCAGATGAATTATATGTAAGTTTATCGACAGTCAAAGCCGATCTACCTAAGATACGAAACCGTATATCACCATTTTTTCTTACATTGACCAACATTGCCGATTCCTTGCAGATTAACGGATTGGAGAAAAATAAGAGAAAATTGATGAGTGCCTTGCTTTATGAAGAATCAAATGAATCATTTATGAACGTTGAAGCGATTCAAAATGCTTTTTCCGGTATCGATGTCGACTACATAAAATCGATCATTCTAGAAACATTTAAGGAGTTTCATATCTTCATCAATGATTTTTCGATGATTTCCTTGATCTTGCACATAGCCATCGCCGTAGACAGGATCCGGAATGATGCAGACAACGTCAATTCACTTGCTGACAGTAATCTTCAACATGCACACGCTTATCAAGTCGCAAGCCAATTAGCTAGAAAACTTGAAAGTCAGTTCAACATCACCTATAAACCGAATGAAACCGAAGATTTGGCCCTACTAATTGCTTCTTGTGCAACAACATTGGATTATCGTGCCATCTCGTCCGCTAATCTGGAAGAAGTAATTGGGAAAGAAACATTTGAATTGGTTACAAAACTTATACAAGAAGTCAACGCATATTACTATATCAATCTAAATGACAGTGATTTTATGACTCGTTTTTCTCTGCATATCAAAAATTTGCTTATACGTTCCAGGAACAATCTATACTCGAAGAATCCCTTAACAAACAATATTAAACGGAGCTGTCCGCTCTTATATGAAACAGCTGTTACTTTAGCAAAACACATTCATGATGTTACCGGTATCGCAATCAATGATGATGAAATTGCCTATATAGCTTTCCATTTGGGGGGTGCACTAGAAACCCAACGGAATTTAGAGGACAGGGTCAACTGTGTACTCTTTTGTCCGACCTATTATAATACGGATGAGATATTGACGGATTCTTTAAATCGGAATTTTCAAGAACAGATCAATATCGTCGATATTATTACGAATGAAAATGAACTGAAGCGGATCAATAATGCTGATCTGATCTTATCTACGATTCCTATGTCAATCAAATCGATAAAAATTCCGTTCTTGTCTATTAGTCTGTTTCTGAGTCAAAAAGACATCAACGCAATCTTCCAAAAGATTGATTCGATCAAGAAAGAAAAAAAGAAGGTTATCTTTCTTTCTCATTTAAACAAAATTTTAAATCCGAAATTTTTCCGCAGAAATTTATCTTTCACGTCTGAAAATGAAGCGATCGAGTATATGTGCAGCATTCTGGTTGCTGAAGAATACGTTACAGAGACATTCATTGATGAAATCAAAGACAGAGAACGAATGTCATCCACTGCTTTCAATAACCTGGCGATTCCTCACTGCATGAAAATGAACGCTAAGAAAACAGGCATGTTCGTAATAATCAATGAAAAGCCAACCCAATGGGGTAATAACCAAGTGAATTTGATTCTTATGCTGAGTATCAATCGGAATGACAGAAATCTCTTTAATGAAGTATTCGAGAATTTAACAATGATCCTTACTGAACCCGAAGCCATAAAAGAAGTTTTAAACTGTGAGACATATGACGATTTCATACAAATTCTCGTTCAAAGAATATAGTTAAACTAAATTCCGAAATATTGATTGCATAACTGACTAAATTGCGAAACATATAAATTTATGGAAATAAAATGTATATCTACTATGCATCAAAATAAAACCATTTGGGAGAGAAAGTGATCTTCTTTAAATATTGAGTCGATTATTCACTAAAATGCCTGGATTATAAAAGTCTAATAAACCACTTTATAATTAAAAATCCCTTATTTCTAAGGGGTATTTCAAGTTGATGACTTGCATAGTTTAGTGTTTGGAACGCGTGACAAGGCTTGCAAACATCGCACCGAATCAGCAAAATCTATCACTTTATATTTCTACTCTCTTGAGGAAGATTCTCATGATTCTATCACCAATAGAAATTTATAGATCCAGAGATTCAAAAGACCTGACTGACTTTTGATACGAAATAAGCGTTAGCACAATGTAAAGTACGATTCCAGCTGCTAATATAATAAGCTTATTCATGAGAAACTCTGGATCTTTAGTGTCAATGATATTTTTCATAAAAGGAACAATTTGGACACTCGCTTCCATTATGATTATATACATCCCTATTGTAATACTTCCAAGTAAAAACGAGGATCCAACCTTGTTTGTATCTCGATAATATTTCGTCATAAAAACAAGATTGAATAAACCAAGCATTATAAATGAAAACCCGAAAAACGCGATATTTGCATCTATACCTACAAGATTACCAGGTAAACTATAACTACTTCTAATGATAGCAAATGGAATTGCAGTTATAATCTGAGCAATCTGTAGGATGATAACGTATAAGAATCTTGATTTTACAATCTCCTTTTTACGAATTGGGAGAGTCATTGTGTAGAAGATATCATGATTTTCCCGACCGGATAAACATGTAAAATAGATTGCAAGAGTCGTGTAAAAAAAAGTCACATAATACGGGTAGTTCGGTATGAGCATCATTGCTGAGAGTGATAGAAAGATAATCGATGTAGGGTGCATGGCAAGCTTAAATTCTTTGTAAAGTAAGTTCTTCATTTCACAATTGCTCCTTTTCCAAATGCACCATGACCGACTCTAGATCCGCATCGATGATTTTCGAATTTATGTTTAAACAATCTATCGAATTAATCAATGCACTGTATCCATGTTTGCTTTTCTTGCATCCAATCAATTTTAGTTTCAGATGATCCGTCAGTTGTTCTTCTGTAAGTTCCAACACTTTATATTTTGATAAAAAGGAATTAATATCACTGTTTGCTAAAACTTTGCCATTTTGAATATAAATAATATTGTCTGCACACTTATCGAGATCAGAAGTTATATGTGTGGAAAACAAAATAGTTATACCTTTTTCTGAAAGACCAAGAAAAACGTCAAGCAGGTCATCCCTTGAAACAGGATCAAGTCCGCTTGTAGGTTCATCGAGGATTAGGAGTTTTGCATTATGTGAGAGTGCCAAAACAAGAGAATACTTGACTTTCATTCCCTCAGATAGTTCATCAGGTGTTTTATTTTCATCCAATTTGAACATATCCATATAATGTTTATATGCTTCGATATCCCAATTCTTGTAAAAGCGACGCGTGGTTTCTGTTATGATCTTTATCTTCTTTTTTGGATAGTAATCGATCCCGCCTGCAACAAATCCTAGTTTTTGTTTGATTTCAAACTCATTTTCTTTAAAGTTCATACCAAAAAAAGAAATTTCACCACTACTAGGATGAACAAAATTCAACAGTGATTTCAAGGTTGTAGTTTTACCTGCTCCATTACGACCGATAAAACCAGTTATGGTTCCATGTTCTAAGTTAAACGAAACATCAATTAGTTGAAATTGTTCGTATTTTTTACATAAATCAATGACCGACAAATCAATCATCATTTCCCTCCTTGTTTGGGTCAGCTACATTAGCACCGAACCCCATTTGCATAAGTTTTACCAGCATTTCTTTAGGTGGAATAGCAATACCTTGTTCTTCATCGCCTAAAAGAATTAATGTGTCACCAGGTTTTATGTTGAACACATCTCTTGCTTCTTTTGGAATTACAATCTGCCCTTTTTCACCAACTTTAACAGTCCATGCGTATTTACCCTTCGGGTGAGTCATCTTTTATTTCCTCCATTTAGTAATATTTGTATGTTTTGTACTACTTTTCATACTTTATACCCTTATTATTATTTTGTCAATAAAGAATTTTTAAGCTTTATATTTATTCTAATAGGTCATGAAATGGCCAATGATCGGTCTTCCTCTAAAGACATGATACATGTCGATTCTTCCTTCCTCTGTGATATATATTAAAAGGATTCCGCTTTCCAAGGCGTTATTAGTTAATTTAAGAGTTTTTGAGTTTACTTGCGATTAACACTGTTCACTTAATTTGTTTTTCATACATATAAAATCTTAAGATCACAAATATATGTTCAACTTACACCTGTTTTATCCAACCTGAAAATTGCATTATAAATTCTTTTACAAAATTATAAAGGAAATTTTGAAGATTCGATATTACCATTTCTAGTTGATTTTTCGTCAAAAACCCTTTGTTCATCAAAAAAACGGTATTCCACACAATAAAAAAGCCCTTAATTAAAAGGGTTTTCAATCACATTTGTGATTAAGTGAATAACATTGGTGCGCGTGACAGGACTTGAACCTGCATGGTTGCCCGCTAGATCCTAAGTCTAGTGCGTCTGCCAGTTTCGCCACACGCGCATTTACAAGCATTCCCATTATATCAAAGTACAACTGTCAATTCAAGGTAAAATTTCTAAAGTTTAACTTGCTTGAAGTTGTCAAAACAACGTGAACTGAATAGGCTTCGGTAATTTTTCATTTACTTTCATTGCAATCTCGTAAGCATCCTGAGCGATGATCTCTTCTTCATCTGTCGGTATGATCCATACTTCGCAACGGCTGTCGGACGATGAGATTTTACCCAATCGGTGGTTGAATTCTTCGTTCAATTTTTCATCCAGACGGATTCCCAGAAAATCCATTTCCTTACAGATATCAGCTCGAATCATGGATGCATTCTCACCGATACCAGCTGTAAAGATCAATGCATCGATCCCATTCATTTCGGCAGCATACGCTCCGATGTGTTTTTTAACTTGAAATGCCAGCATTTCCATGGCTAGTTGAGCCCGATGATTACCGGCCTTTGCAGCTTTGATGACTTCTTGAAGATCACTGGAGATACCTGAAACTCCTAACAATCCTGATTTTTTATAGATAACGGTGTCCATTTCCTCAACTGTCAAATTTTCTCTTGCGGCTGCGTAAAGCAGTACTGCCGTGTCAATCGATCCACTTCGACTGCCCATCATGATTCCGTCACTGGTTCCGTAGCCGGTCGACGCATCGACTGATTTACCATCATTGATGGCCATGACCGTCGATCCGTTACCGAGATGACAGACGATGATTTTCTGACCAACCAGACTGCGTCCGGTGATCTCGGCATATTTCGCCGAAACATACCTTCCGCTGGTCCCGTGATAAGCATATTTGCGAAATCCGTATTTTTGGTAATATTCATACGGTAACGCATAAATGTAGGCTTTCTCTGCGAGAGTATGATGGAAAGAACTGTCGAAAACCGCTACTTGAACGGCTGCGGGGAAAAGTTGTGTGCATCGTTCGATTGCTTCCAGCATCGCCGGTACATGCAACGGTGCCAAAAGAGCCGATCGTTCGGCAATCTGAAGAACTTCAGCATCGATTCTCACCGACCCATGGTATTTCTCGAATCCGGTCACCAAACGATGCCCGCAAGCGATGATGTCAGATGCTTTTTCGATGATCGGATGTTCAGTATGTTGAAGTTCATGAATAACAAAATCAAGGGCTGACGTGATACTGATCAGTTTGATTTCCGTAACTGTCTCTTTGCCTTCGATCGACAGTGTAACTTGACCATCGATTCCGACACCGATGCGCTCACACCGTGCTTTCGCTACGATCCGTTTATCGGGCATATCCACGAGCTGAACTTTCAGCGATGAACTACCTGCGTTCATAACAAGTACATACATAAGTTATCCTCCTTGATGAATGGTAAACAGGGCAATGCGCTGAATTGATAGTGTTAGATTTGATTGTTTTGTATGTTGAATTTAGTGATTTCAAATGGTTATTCTGCTAGTTACAGTATAACGCGAAACCATCGATTCGACCATAAAAAAACGAAGAATCAAGGAGTCTTCGTTATAATCGATCTATCGTCTATAGCGTTGAATCGAAGTAATGTGTTTCCCTACGAAAAGATGTTCTTATTTGACGGCATCGCTCTGCATCACATAGAGCAGCGCGTCATTGACACTGTCAAATACATTACTGGCCAACAGTTTTACTTCTTCATCACCGTTTTTCATCGCGAATCCGCCAAATCCTTCGATCATCGGCACATCGTTGAATGAATCGCCGATCACGTGGATCGGTGATTTGACGTTCAAATATTTTGCGATATAATCGACGCCTGACTTTTTATTGATACCGTAAGCACAGATGTCGAGTCCGCCCTTGTTGGGGTAGGCTGTGATCAGTCCATTGAATTTCGCATTGAGATGATCGGTGCATATGCGTACGCGTGTACGGTCTTCGAAGCCCGCAAACAAGGCTGAAACGATCTGGTTTTCGAGTATCTCTTCGATCGACACATAGGTCGCATATGGATTAGGGTGATCATTTGCTTTACGTGAAACGCGCGCTACCCGATACCCATCGTTAAGACCGTAATAGATCGGGTCAAATTCCAAGATGGTTTCCAAGATCTGCGGGATAATATTGAAATCGATCGTCTTCAGCAACAGTGTTTCATTAAGATGATTTTGGATCGCACCGCCGTTGTTTCCGATGATAAAATCGACCGGAATCTTTCTGTTGATTACTTCATAATTGATCGAGTCCAAACTTCGACCTGTCACGATGCCGAAATAATGCCCTTCGGCTCTGAAACGATTGATCTGCTCAAGGTCTGCTTCACTAATGGAACCGTGAAATAACGTTCCGTCATAATCGGAGGCTAGAAACATAAAGTATCCTCTCTTCCTTGTTTGCGAATCCGGTTATTTAGCGCGTACGTAAGCGATGGCTTCCATCGCTGCGATACAACCGTCAGCGACTGCTTTGCTGATCTGCATGATTCCTTCGGTACAATCTCCGGCCGCAAACAAGCCCGGAACATTGGTCCTTTTTTTCTCATCCGTAACGATCTTGTTTCCTTCAGTCAATGCGCCGATTTTCAATGCGAGATCCGTCGAAGAAGCACTGCCTAAGGCAATAAACAAGCCGGCGAGATCGATCTTTCTTCCGTCTTCCATCTCAACGGCTTCGATCGCATCGGATCCGATGAGTCGGCTGATCTTGCCTGTTTCAATGATCGTTCCGTCGGGAAAGACCGAATCAGGTTCTTTTCCATTCGTGAACAGTATAACCGAGGAAGCCATCGCAATCAACTCTTCCGCTTCCTGAGCTGCGTAAGCGCTGTTTCCCAATACCCCTACCACTTTTCTGCGGTAGAAGAAACCATCGCACACAGCGCAATATGAGACGCCTCTACCCTCTAATTCCTTGATACCCGGGATCTTGATACTGGTCCGCGGCGATCCGGTCGCCATGATCACGGCTTTAGCTTCATATTCACCGCAATTGGTAAGCACTTTAAAATGTTCATTCATGGAGAACCCGGTCACCTCTTCAGTTAAGATCGGTATTTCCAAGGCCAGCGCCTGTGAGATTCCCTGTTCGACCAGATCGATACCGCTCATTGACTTGATTCCGTAATAATTGCCAATCTTCCCGGCTTTAGTTAAAGCGCCGTTATCTTTACCGATGATAAGCGTCTTCATATTCGCTCTTTTTGTATATAAGGCCGCCTGTATACCGGCCGGTCCCTTACCTAATATGATTACATCTACAATCATAGATTTCTCCTTCTTGCGGATCATTGATCCAAACAATGCGACTCGAATGAACTGAATTTGAACATCAGTTCCTTTTCTAAGCGCTCACACGCTTCTTGATAGGTGTTTTCTTTATCGGCATGGCTCAATACCAAACCGTCATCGCGCAGACTTGATCGTTTCTCAAACATAAACTGCGTGCCGGAGCTGCAACACGTCCTGCGTGTACCGGCGCAAACAACATTACTTTCTGATAGTTCGAATAATCGGTATTATCCTTATTGAGAGTTACCGGTTTATGAAAAACCGCATAATACCCAAGTGAAATAAATCCGAATATTCCTCCGAATGATCCCTTTGTTTTGAACTCGACCAGATCCGCATCGTGTTCCAACGCGTATTTCTGTGCTAAACGTAAACTGTTTTGGCTTTTCGAATAAACGACTGCAACGGTTTCTTTCATGTTGATGACCGTACCTATTGTACCAAAAAAAGAAAACAGATGGAAGAACCATCTGTTTACAGGACTGAGATCACTTTGTAATTCTTGGATTCAAGGATAACTCGCAGACCGTATTTATCGACCGAATTGCAGCGTACGACCACATCGACGACATCATCGCGATGATAGATCGCCAGATGCGAAATATTGATATTAGCTTCCGCGAAGATCGAGGCCAGATCAGCCATGATGCCGCTGCGGTCATTGTTGACCTCGATAACGACACGGCTGCCCGGCTGATAAAAACCCAACAGATCGACAAACGCACCGAGAATGTCATTGACGGTAATGATACCGACTAATTTATTCCCGACGACGACCGGCAGTCCGCCGATCTCATTCTTTTTCATCAACAGAGCGGCTTCTTCAAGCAAGGCATCCGGTCCGATCGTGATGACCTTCCGGATCATGATGTCCTTGACCATTGTTTTGGACAACAGATAATTGATCTCATGGATACTGAGACTGGATGCATGTGACGGTGAATTCTCTTGGATCACACCTTCAGTCAACAGACCGATCAGTGTATCTCCCTGAACGACCGGTAAACGATGCACATTCTTTTGCGCCATCAGATCCAATACTTCGGAAATGGTAGAATCAGGTGAAATGGTAATCGGGTTCTTCGTCATACGGTTTTTTACGTACATATGTTTATCCTCCCAGATATACTTTCTGTATTTCTTGACTGCTGATCAAATCCTGTCCTGAACCGCTGAGAGCGATTTTACCGTTCTCCAGCACATATGCCCAATCGGCGATCTTAAGTGCCTGTTGCGCGTTCTGTTCGACTAAGAGAATGGTTGTGCCCTGCTTGTTGATCTCTTTGATGATATTGAAGATCTCTTTAACAAGCAAAGGAGCTAATCCCATACTCGGTTCATCCAATAACAGTACTTTCGGTTGAGCCATCAGAGCACGACCGATCGCCAACATCTGCTGTTCGCCGCCCGAGAGCGTCGACGCATCCTGATTACGGCGTTTATATAAGATCTCGAAACGTTGATAGATGTTTTCCAGATCTTTTTTGATACCTTCTTTATCTGTTCTTAAGTAGGCACCCATTTGCAGATTCTCAAAAACTGTCAGACCCGCAAAGATACGCCGTCCTTCCGGTACCTGAACAATACCGTATCGCGGAATCTTCTGGGCCGGAATACTCAACAGATTAAGTTCATCGAAGGTGATCTCGCCGCCGGTCGGTTTTAACAGACCGCTGATTGTTTTCAACAAAGTCGTCTTACCGGCTCCGTTGGCTCCGATCAAGGAAACAATCGTACCTTCTTTAACTTCCAGACTCACATCTTTCAACGCATGGATGACACCGTAATATACATTGATATTTTGCAGTTTCAGCATTTAATTCTCCTCCTCGCCCAGATAAGCCTCGATCACACTTCGATTATTTCGAATTTCTTCGGATGTACCGCCGGCGATCAGTTTACCGTAATCCAGTACGAAGATGCGTTCGCAGATCTTCATGACCAGTGACATATCGTGTTCGATCAAAACGATCGTCAGATCCATGTCTTTACGGATCTCGCGAATGAAAGTCGTCAGATTCTGTGTTTCTTGCGGATTCATCCCGGCTGCCGGTTCATCCAGAAACAACAGTTTAGCTCCGGTCGCCAAAGCACGGGCGATTTCAAGCTGACGTTGTTGACCGTAAGGCAGGTTCTTCGCTAACGTATCCCACTTATCTTCTAGTTGTACTTTCTTCAGTAATTCACGCGCATTGGTATCGATCATGGCTTCATCGCGATAAAATGAAGGCAATCTCAATAAAGCACCGAAGATGCCGTAATGGACCTGATTATTCATCGCAATCTTGACATTATCCAGCACCGACCGTTCTTTGAAAAGTCGGATATTCTGAAATGTTCTGGCAACTCCGTTTTGGGTGATCTTGTAAGGAGGCAATGAACTTAACTTCGTTGTTTTACCGTTATCGGTCAATTCGATCGTACCGGAGGTCGGTGTGTAAACACCTGTCAATAAGTTGAATAAAGTTGTCTTACCGGCTCCGTTCGGACCGATCAAACCAACCAGTTCACCCTTCTCGACTTCCAGAGAAACATTGGAAACCGCACATAATCCACCGAAATTCTTGGTGATTTTGCTTACTTTAAGAAAGCTCATGCGCCTTCCCCCTTCCTCTTTTTACGTTGGAACAGTTTGGGTAAACTGAATTCGTAATTGCCCATTAATCCTTGCGGGCGCAGAACCATAACAGCGATCAGAGCAGCCGCATAAATGATCATGCGAAGTTCCGCAAATGGCTGCAGAAGTAGTGAAATGACACCTAACGCTAAGGTTGCCACGACGGAACCCGTCAGACTTCCCATTCCGCCGAAAACGACGATGACCAAAATATCGATCGACTTCGCAAAACCGAAACTCTCAGGTTTGATAACATAAAAAGTAGAGGCATATAAAGCGCCGGCTACGGAAGCCAATAAAGCTCCGAACACAAACGCCATTGTTTTATAACGAGTCGTATTGATTCCCATTGCTTCGGCCGCAATCTCATCTTCTTTGATTCCGATACAAGCTCGTCCGACGGCACTGTTCTTGAAGTTGGCCGAAAGTATGACCGACAGTGTCGCAAACCCAAATAACAAAGGAAAACTGTTCAGCATCGGAATACTGGAAAGACCGGCAGCCTTGTTGGTGATGTTCATGTTCAAGATAACAATACGGATGATCTCACCGACACCGAGTGTCGCGATCGCCAGATAATCACCTTTCAACCGCAAGGTCGGTATTGCTACCAACAGAGCGATCACAAACGTGATCCCCAATCCAATCAAAATTCCCAAACCGAATCCCCACCAGGTCGGAAACATTTTGATCGTGATTGCACAAGAATAAGCGCCGACCGACATGAATCCCGCATGTCCAAGTGAAAACTGACCGGTGATACCGATGATGATATTCAACCCGACTGCCAGAATAACATTGATGCCGATCAGCATCAACGTGATTTTATAATAGGCTCCGATGATGTCTGCCATCATCAGAACTTCAATAAGAGTAAAAAGTGCCACGATGAATACTGTCCAAAGCAGATTCTTACGACTGAAAATAGTTGTGTTCATACGGCGCCTACACTTTCTCTTTCTTATTCTTACCCAGCAATCCGCTCGGTTTGAGTAAGAGGATCAGGATCAGCAAAACATAAACGACCGCATCTTTATAAAGAGAACTCGCATAACCGCTCACCATTGTTTCGGTAAGACCGATCGCAAATCCACCGACCATCGCCCCCGGAATGATTCCGATACCGCCGAATACAGCCGCAACGAAAGCTTTTAAACCCGGTGCCATTCCCATCAAGGGATTGATCGAATTATAGTAAACACCCACTAAGATACCGGCGGCAGCCGCAAGAGCACTGCCGATCGCAAAGGTGAAGGAGATCGTCGCATTGACATCGACTCCCATCAGTTTAGCAGCATCTGCGTCAACTGAAACAGCCCGCATGGCACGACCGATCTTGGTTCGCCGAACAATGATCTGAAGCAGAACCATCAAGATGATCGAAGTCGCAAAAATAACGATTTGTTGGAAATTGATGCGCAGACCGTAGATGATCCACGATTTATCCGATAAGACAGCCGGAAATGTTTTAACTTCCGCTCCCATAAAACGCATCGTCGTATATTCCAGAAAAAAGGAAACACCGATCGCCGTGATCAAAGCCGCGATCCGTGTTGCATTGCGAAGCGGTTTATAAGCGATACGTTCGATCACCATACCCAACACAGCACAAAAAGCCATCGAGAAAATCAACGCAGGAAAAAACGGTAAATGAAATACCGTGATTCCCATGTAGCCGATATAAGCACCGATCATGTACATGTCTCCATGAGCGAAATTAATAAGTTTGATGATCCCGTAGACCATCGTATAACCAAGCGCAATCAACGCATAGATACTCCCCAGGGATAATCCGTTGATCAATTGCTGCAGAAATTGTTGCATATGTTCCTCCCTCTTTTGACGCAAAAGGTGAAAGCAAGCTTTCACCCATTGTTTCAGGTTTTGATCTAAATGTTATGGATTGACGCGTACAGGTGAAGTTTGAACTCCATCTTTCAATGTGATAACAACAGCCGACTTAACAGCGTTGTGTAAAGCATCGATCGTTACAGTACCAGTAACACCGGCAAGATCTTTTGTTGCAGCAAGTGCAGCTTGGATTTTTACAGGATCACTGGAGTTAGCGCGTTTGATCGCGTCGATAGCCAATTTAGCGGCATCGTAGCCCAGAGCATTGAACATGTTCGGTTCTGCGGAATATTTAGCTTTGTAAGCAGCAATGAATTTAACAACCGTCGCATCCGTATCAAGCGATGTGAATGCTGATGAGAAGTATACTTTATTAAGTGCGGCAGCACCGGCAAGTTCTAATAATTTCGGTGAATCAAAACCGTCTCCTCCAAGGATCGGAGCATCGATACCGGCAGCACGTGCCTGTTTGATGATCAAACCAACTTGTTGGTAGTAACCGGGAATGAACAAGACATCAAATGCACCGGCATTTTTGATTTTCGTCAATACAGCATTGAAGTCTGTATCAGCAGCTGTGTAAGCTTCTTCTGCTACAATTGTACCACCGTTTTTGGTGAATTGAGCCTTAAAGTTTTTAGCAAGACCTAAAGCATAATCACTTCCGCTGTCGCCAAGGATAACAGCTTTTTTGCCGCTAAGATTGTTGGAAGCGAAGTTTGCCATCGTGACTCCTTGGAATGCATCGATAAAACAAATACGGAATGCGTAAGGTTGAGCTTTTGTGCCGTCATTGGTTACGTCGTCGGCAGTTCCGGACGGTGTGATGACAGCTACTTTATACTGATTCGCTACCGGTACGGAAGCTTTTACGGCACCTGAGGTGGCCGGGCCAAGAATCACGCTGACTTTGGATTCGGTTGCTAACTTCGTGGCAACACTTGTGGATTCGGCAGCATCGCCCTTATTATCGAGCTTTACAACCTCGATTTGTTTTCCAAGAACTCCGCCTGCTGCGTTGACTTCATCAATAGCCATCATTATACCATTGAGTTCAGCCTCTCCGTAACTGGCAACTTCTCCGGAAAGCTCTAAGTTGAGACCAACCTTGATCGTTCCTGACGCTTTTGAGGTACAGCCGGTTAAAGCCAAGCCCATCAAAAGCAGAACTACAACTAGACTTTTAACTTTTTTCATATGTGCGTTCTCCTTCACGTAATATGATGAGATTATAAATGATAAGATGTGAAAATGCAACCCCTTTTTTACATTTCTTTCTGTAAACGTATTTACATTTTGTTACATCTCTCTATTCGACCATTTAAAGCCATATTTGACACCTTTATTATATAAATAGACCGCTTAACAATGCACAATATACGCACTATAAAGCGGTCAAACTCATTTTAATTGATTTTAATTGCTTCAATAATTTCCCCTGACAAGTTGAAAACCGGTTCAAAATCAAAACGCTTATCAAGTCGCAGGCATATACCATGAACCAATATTCCCATAAACAGAACACTGATCACGGTGCCGATTCCTACCGTCGTCAATCTACCGAAGTATAGATAGGATAAAAAGACCGTGATCGAAAAGCAAGTTGCGTCGAACGCTGTCTTAACATACTTGACCGGCCAGCTGAAAGTCAGACATAAGTCACGGACAAAACTGTCGAACGGAAGTACAGGTAACCGACATTTGATGAACATCGAGATCCCAACTGCCAGTCCTGAGAAACCGACAACGAAATAGATCGATCGAAACAGAAACGTAATCGGCCATCCGATGATCAATACCTTTACAACATCGATTAAGAATCCGAAAAGAAACGCCATTACAAAGGATGCGGCATATCCGATATGCGCTCTGCGGGTAACGATAACTAAAATAATGATTGCGATGATCTGACAAATGATGTTCCATTCACCAAATGATATCGTTGTGTTGATTTTATTCAGTACCAACGGCACCGACGAAATCACCGATACTCCGAAATTACTTTTAACTAATAGATTTATACTGAAACTGTTGATGACTAATCCGATGAGTTCTGCCAATTCACAAGAGAATCTTGTTTTATTTGTCATAACTGTTTTCCTTATTTTCACTGTTTATTATAATCGACTCTTTGACTTTGTGTACATTCATTTTTTTGAACCAGTCAAAAATTCCGAAGTCACATAAAAAAAGCACTCTCTTTTGAGTGCCTAATTCATATCATGGTGACCTGTCAGGGATTCGAACCCTGGACCCACTGATTAAGAGTCAGTTGCTCTACCAACTGAGCTAACAAGTCATGACTTTGCCTTATGATTATATCCTACAAACATCTAAATTGCAAGATTTAATCAACGGTTGATAGAGCGAAGATTCTTAGTAATCCGGCATCGTTTTTTGAGAACAGATCGCCCATACTTCATAAAACAGTCCCTGCTCAACAAGTGCGCAAGGACTGTATCCTATATTAATAGAGAATCGAAGAAATCAGAGAAGCACTAACAATAAAACGTTGTGGCGAATAACCCGGTGTATTGAATGGATAACAAGTCGTCAACGTAAGAATCGCCGTATCACTGTGAACAATTATCGTCAGATCGTTTTGATCGACGATCCGAGTTTCTAAAACTTGGTAAGTAAATTTCCCTGCCACTGTCTCGGTAATTACCAGATCTCCGACTTTCATCGCTCCGATGCCTCTGAAGGCTGTCTCACGATGACCTGAGAGGACTGTGTTGTCCATCTCACCCGGAAGTGCACTTTCGGAATAATGTCCGGCACCCTTTTTTAGTTGTGCTGTCGCCGTACCTTGAATGATCGGCACGATGCGATTGATCGAAGGAATACTCAACGTTCCGATCTGCTGCCCTATGACAGGATATGAATCGTAGAGCACGTTCGAAGCAATCGATACATGATTCGTGAAATCTTCGTTGGTACTGACTTGATCTCGTTTGTATCCCGGCGCAAATGATTTACCAGCTTTTGTCATTGAATTAACAAGATTCAACTCAGCTTGTTTACTGTCTTTGGGGATCGGGACAATCGAATAATGAGTTTCTTCCCAGAGCGATGACGCTGACCAACCGAAACAAATGAGCCCGATGATCACACTGCTTTTGGCAAGAGCTTTGATGATTGACGATTTAGTAAAATAATTGTACTGCTTATTCATGTCTCTTTCTGATTCTGAGTGCTACAACACCGGCTAAGATCATAAATGCACCCATCAGCATTACAGTATATAAAGGTGAAGCTGTGTTAGGCAGCGCACCATTTGATGAAACTGCACTTGTACAAACTACATTTTGAATGTTATTAGTATCAAGCGTGACCGAACCGGTCTTCGCAAGCAACTGACCCTGAACGTTAGCTCCGGTCGTAGCCGTAATCGACGAAGAGGCTAAGATGCGTCCCGAGAACTTCGAGTTTGTTCCTAATGTCGCAGAACTGCCGACCTGCCAAACGATATTACAAACACGGGCACCATTAATTAATTTAACATTACTTCCGTTAGCTGTCTTTAATGTTGATCCTGCTTTGAAGATAAATACTGATCCGTTATTACCTTCACCATCTAATGTCAGTGTTCCCGTTATCTGGAACTCACCGGTATCAGAGACATAGACACCCGGTTTTAACGTTGATCCGCCGAGTTCGGCTGGACGCGTTATGACCGGAGTTCTTCCAGCTGCGTCGTCATATGCCGCTGATAAAGCGATCTTCGCAAGATTGGCTGTAGCATCGGCTGCATGAAAGGTTCCACTGATCGTCAGTGTTGAAACACCTGTGATCGAAGTACCTGCATAAAGACCAACATCACCGCCGGCACTTCCGCCGATCGTTGATGTGCCGGTATTCGTGATCGTCTCTGCAGCCAGAACAGCATAGGTCGAAGCAGCTCCAAGATTTACTGAAGTTGTTTCTGCCGCAGCGTTTGTCGGTGCTGACATCATTAACGCAAATAGCACAGCCATCGATATAGCTAAGAATGGGTATTTTTTTGTCGTCTTCATAAAAGTAATTCCTCCGATTCGGATATTTCACCGAATACCGGTTACAAAAGCTACCGGAAATCTGCTCAAACCAAACAATTACCTCAAACAAATGACATCAGTGATACGATAAGTTTTTTACACTTCGCGATTAGTTAAATGCAGAAGCAAACAAAAACGACGTATCCGCATAGTTTAACTAGTCAAACTCAGGTAATTGCGTCGTTTTTCTTTTGCTTATATCCTTCATTCAAATTTCATACCGTGAACTGTCACAGTTATGAAACTGTTCGTTAGAACAGTGCTAGTTACTCAAAAGTAAACATATTATATGAATTGTCAGCCGATTCAACTATTGATTACAAAATTATTATAACCAATTTCTCGCAAGAAGTCAAATTAGATAACATATTCCGTATTTATTTAATTCATCCCACCGTGGACTTTATTGCTCATTTATTAGTCGAAATCGTTTATGAAAGTGCTATAAAGCAATTCAGTTTATATACAACTACCATCTCTCGGGTATAAATATGCAACAGATCATACAATTAGATGTGATTAGTGACTCTTGCGAACTGAATAATAGAGTTGGTTATACACGATATTCTCCTCATAAAATAAAAAAAAGACGCCGTAGCATCTTATTTTTTGCATTGGTGACCCGTACGGGATTCGAACCCGTGAATGCATGCGTGAAAGGCATGAGAGTTAACCGTTTCTCCAACGGGCCAATATGGCGCCTAAAACAGGACTCGAACCTGTGACCAACCGGTTAACAGCCGGTGGCTCTACCTACTGAGCTATTTAGGCGAGTGCTTATAAAATATAACACAGAAGATTCGGTTTTTCAAGTATTATATGCACACTTTTCATCTTACTATTCGAGATCAGGAATTATATCATGCTGAACATTCGTAAGGTTATTCACCCATTTTTCCTTGCGGACTAATGTGAAAGCCAACACCAATTTCAGAAAGTCTGTCGCTTGACCTGCCAGGTATAATACGAATACATTTAACCCGGTCAAATAGGCGAATCCGGCTACGACGGGTATATTGACCAGCCACATATAGACCGAATCCATGAACAATGTGGAGCGGGTATCGCCGCCGGCTCGCAAGATAAAATAACATTCGGCATTCGCCATGTAGATCCAAAACATGACCGACATGATCTTTAAGAATGTTGAAGCAGTATGACGAGCTTCGATCGACACTTTATAGAAATAAGGAACGATTAAGGATGAACCAAACATCAAGATCGCAAAGAAGACTGATAAAACAACCGCAAATCCCAATAAACTGTAGCCGTTCTGCCGCGCTTCATCTAGTTTATTGGCTCCCAACGGTTGAGAAATAAGGACCGTTGTTGCAGCCGCCATTCCGCCGAACAACACAAAGAAAAGATCGGCCGTCGTTCCGGCAATCGAGAAACCGGCAATGACTTGATCACCGCGCGTTGCATAGAATTTGAATAAAGTTGCCATACCGGCTGACCAAAGGATTTCATTGACCATCAACGGTGCGGCTTTAACTGTAATGGATTTGATCAGGTGTTTCGGAATTTGGAAGAGTTCGCTGATTTTAGTATTAAACGGATAATCACGAAATTTGAGTACAAGCAACAAGATGATCATCTCCAGCATCCGAGCGATGAGTGTAGCAATGGCAGCACCGGCAACTCCCCATTTCGGGAATCCGAAATTACCGAAAATCATACAGTAATTAAAGAAAGCATTCGTCAGGACAGCCACAACGCTTGTGTAAAGCGGAATCTTGGTCTGACCGATAGAGCGTAGCGCATTGGCAATTGCCAGTGACATGGCCATCGGAAGGAATGTCAGTGCAGCATAACGCATATAGTTGGATCCTTCACGGATCACATCAGGATTTTTCGAGAAAAACCCAAGTATTTGTCCCGGAAACACCAGTCCAAGCACACAAAACGGAATCATAACGAAGTACGCACTCAATATCGAATAGCGAAATGATTCACGCATATGATCTTCTTTTTTAGCTCCGTAATATTGAGCAATAAAGATAGCAGCGGCTGCCAAAATTCCCATCGTTCCGAACATCGCGATCATATAAAAACGGTTGACGGCAGCAACTCCGCTGAGTGAAGCATCCCCCAACTGTCCAACCATCAGATTATCCAAGAGATTGACCGAACTGGTCACAAGCTGTTGCAACATCAACGGAATCGCAACGATCATAACCTGCTTGTAAAAAACACGGTTACCTTTTAAAAGATGTAAGTGATGGGTCATATGCGATCCTCTTTCTATATATATAATATACTTGAAATTAAAATTAAGTAGTAGTTGTATTTTACAACATTCATTACGTATAGACAAGTCTTTAAACAATTTTTGGTAACTGCCTTTAAAGGTATAAAAAAAGCTCGCTTACGCGGGCTGTTCTAATACAATGGTGGAGCTTATCGGGATCGAACCGATGACCCCCTGCGTGCAAGGCAGGTGCTCTCCCAGCTGAGCTAAAACCCCTTGTATTTAAATTCGATGGTGGGCCTGAATGGACTCGAACCAACGACCTCGCCCTTATCAGGGGCGCGCTCTAACCACCTGAGCTACAGGCCCAATACGCACCGAATGCCTATTTAATATACCATTATGTAATTAGCTTGTCAACAAAAAAACCAAGAAAAAAGCTTACAGAAATGAATCTGTAAGCTTTTTCGAAATTAACGTTTCGAGAACTGCGGAGCGCGACGTGCACCCTTCAAGCCATATTTCTTACGTTCCTTTTCACGTGAATCACGTGTAAGGAAACCTGCGGCTTTCAGTTTAGCGCGATACTCAATAGAAGCTACGAGTAATGCTCTTGAGATTCCATGACGCATAGCACCTGATTGACCCGTATAACCTCCGCCTTGAACGTTGATTTTTGCATCTAACGTACCGACGGTAGCTGTCAATTCAAAGGGTGAGCGGACGATCATGCGCAATGTTTCCAAAGGCAAGTATTCATCCAATGTCTTTCCGTTAACGGTGATAACTCCTGTACCCGGAGTTAAGAACACGCGGGCCACGGAGGACTTACGACTGCCTGTGCCGATATAACACACAACTGCTTTTTTCTTTGCTGCCATTTCTGTTCCTCCTAGCCTTTAATCTTCAGCTCAACTGGTTGTTGTGCTGCATGCGGGTGCTTGTCCCCTGTATACACGAATACATGTAAACGTTGACGATCTCCCAAGCGTGTGTGAGGCAACATACCGTGAACGGCTTTTTCAACCCATTCAACTGTATACTGTTCACGCATCGTACGTGTTGAACGCTTGCGCATTCCACCTGCGAACTGCGAGTGAGCATAATAGAATTTTTTGTTAGTCTGGTCACCTGTAACTACGATTTTGTCAGCATTAATAATGATGACGAAGTCACCTGTGTCGACGTTTGGTGTGTATGTAGGACGGTGCTTACCACGTAAGACTGTCGCTACTTCACTGGATAAACGTCCCAGTGTTAGACCTGTTCCATCAACGATATACCATTGACGAACAACTTCATTTGGTTTTGCCATTGTTGTTTGGCGCATAATTCAATTCCTCCGACCCAAAGGTAGTTTCCGGGGCTACATTTGGCATAAAGTGCCATATACAATAATATAGCGCATTACCCAAAGTGTCAAGGGAAACTTCCAGCCATTTCACTTAGGTTTGGCTGTCATTTTCGAATGTGATATACTGTTATCAGGTGATCAACTATGGAAAAAATCTATCTTCCCTGCGACGAAACTGTCATACACGCAAATGTTTATTTTCCGATTGGGGATGAGCCCTATCCGGTAGCCGCAGTGATCGGCCAAATCGACCTAAAACCGCAAGATCAATTGATAAGCGACGGTTGGAGTGTCATTTTGATCGATGAACTGCCCATCAGCGAAGGTTGGCTGGCTGCCATTATTCAAGAAATATCGTTGCAACCGATGTATGATCTCCGTAAATGTATGTTGATCGTAAATCAGGAGTTACCGAGTTTCAGAAACGCTGACCCCTTACCTTTTCTGCGAATCTATCTGCACGATTCATTGCGCGGGAAATCTTATTTCTCGGGAAATACATCGATCCGATATGTCAGAGATATGAATCAACTATAAACTTGAAAAGGTTTATTTTTTAAAACGCAGTTTCGTGATCGGTTTGATTCCCAGTGAATGAAGATACTTTTCAGCAGCCAGGATCGTATTGGTATCATGAAAATCCATCGGTGAGTGAGCATCGATCCCGATGATGACCTCATTGCCGATCGCAGCAGCCAGTTCCCAAAAGCGCGGGTATGGATATCCGATCCCCCCGTAGTTGCCACTTCTGACCCCACCCAAATTATATTCAACGGGGACATCCGAGTCACGGGCTTTCAACAGTAACATCTCTGACATTTTCTCAGCTTCGAAACTCCAGCGTTCAAGTGATCTGACAAAAATATCGGGATGGGCATACGCACTGTACATACCGGTATCCAAAGCCGCTACACTGTCACTGAGATAATCAAGAAGCAAATTTTTTTTATCACGATAGAATCCGTAATATCGGTCATGCGTCTCAAATTTATGAAAGTGATTACCCAAGATTATATAATCAAGTTGATATTGATCGATCGATTTCTTCAACCATTCCATTCGGTCTTCAAAGTACTCGCATTCTAATCCGATCTTTATCGAGATCTCTTTTTCGTATTTCTTCTGCAGTTGTTTAATACTGTTCACATAATCCGGGAAAAGAGCAATTTTCATACGGATAAACGAAGTCTCAAAAGGATGAGCCGGCCAAGGTGAATGATCGGAAAATCCGATCTCGCTGAAACCGGCTGCAATTGCAGCTTTTACATAATCTTCATCGCTGCCTTCCGCATGGTTGCATCGGCGCGTATGGGTATGATAGTTGGTATTGATCATTGGGAACTCTCCTCTTTATAAAACACATCGACCAGATAAAGGCCACACGCCTTAGCGACATGTTTATTGACGGTTTTACTTTTAGCCTCCAACATTGCCTGAATTTTAATCAACGTGAGTTTATGCTGACCGGCTTCGATCACGACTCCGATCAACATACGTACCATATATCGCATGAATCCGTCACCTTCGATGACGAAACGAAGAAGTTGTCCTTCTTGGATCAAATTGAATTTATAGATCGTTCGAACTTGGTCGATCGTAATTTCACTGCGATTTGTGCAGAATGAGGTAAAATCATGAGTGCCGACAAAGATCTGCATTGCTTGGCGCATCCGATCGATATCCAGTTCCCCTTCCAATTGGAGAACCCTCCGGACGTTAAACGGATCATACTGTCCGGTATTGATACGATACTCGTAACACTTCCTTATTGCGTCAAATCGCGCATGCCACTCGGGATCGGCAACTTCCACCGAAAGCACAAAAAGGTCTTCCGGGAATTGACGATTCATTGATTTTCGCCACTGGTCGCAGTTCAATTTCATGTCACTGTCAAAATGGAATACCTGACTTAACGCATGAACTCCTGAGTCCGTTCGTCCCGATCCGACGATCACGATCGGATGGTTATGCATCCGAGACAATACTTCTTGAATTGTTTCTTGGATCGATATTTCTCTGGGTTGGACTTGCCAACCATAGTAATTCGATCCGTCATACATCATTTTTACTTTATATCGCATTACCTGAATGCCAGAAAGAACATCAAACCAAGTACTGACAGCGTGATCAGAATCATAACGGTGTCTTTCCAAGTCCTTTTCAGTTGTTTATAACGGGTGCGTGATTGCGAAGGGACGTAACCGCGTGCTTCCATCGCATCAGCCAGATCTTCGGCACGTTGAAAACTCGATACAAACAAAGGTACGATCAAAGACAAAATGGCCATGATCTTTTCTTTGAATTTACCTTCTTTAAGATCGACTCCGCGGCTGGCTTGCGCCTTCATGATGCGATCGGTCTCTTCAATAAGTGTCGGTATAAATCGCAACGCGATTGAGATCATCATGGCGATCTCATGCGCCGGCACGTGGAAACGTTTGAACGGTGACAGCAGATCTTCGATGCCGAGTGTAAGATCCAACGGTTTCGTTGTGGCAGTCAACACGGTGGTGATCATGATCATCAGTGCCAATCGGACAGTTATATACAGGGTTTGAAAAATGGCATCACTGTAGATCGTAAATCCTCCGTAAGAGAACAACACATATCCGGTACGCAGGACGAGTATGTTGATAACAAGCAGAAAGACCAACATGAACATCATCGGCTTCATCGCCTTGATGATAAAATTTAATTTCAGTTTAGCGAGTAACAATGTCCCAAGAACAAAGACGGCTAATATTCCATATCCTTGAAAACCGGTTGGCAGGAATACGGCGACTAACAGAATAAACATAGCAATGATCTTATAGCGAGGATCCAATTTATGGATCACCGAGTTCATCGGGATATATCTTCCCAGTGCAATGTTATTCATGGCTGTTTACCTCAGCAGCGATTGCTTTCGCAAGCGATGCCAGATCATGCAGACCGTCACCAAGATGAAAACCGCATTTCTTTAACTCTTCCCGTAAATATAAAACGTGCGGCGGATTGATGTTCATGTTTTGGAGCAATGTCAGTTCATTGAAGAAGTCACTGACACGTTGATGTGTCAACACTTTTCCTTCATTCATGACGACTACATTGTCGCAATAATTAAGTACGTGTTCCATATCATGTGTAACGATCAATACAGTCTTATCGTATTGACGATTCAGTTGCATAAAAAGTTGCATCATTTGTTTGCTGCCTTGCGGATCAAGTCCGGCTGTCGGCTCATCCAATACCAATACTTGCGGATCGATCGCTAAGATCCCGGCAATCGCCACACGACGTTTTTGACCGCCGGACAGATCCAACGGTGATTTCTCAAAAAGACTTTCATCGATACCGCAGACTTTTAGCGCGTTACATGATTTAGTGTACGCTTCTTCTTGTGTACAGCCGAAATTCAACGGACCGAACATAACATCCTTGATGATCGTTTCCTCGAATAATTGATACTCGGGAAACTGAAAAACAAGTCCGACGTTTTTCCGCAGGCTCTTAAGTGACTTCGGTTTATTTTTACTGGTGATCGTACGATCTAACACTAAAACAGTGCCGGAAGTCGGTAATAATAAAGCATTCAAATGTTGGACCAGAGTCGTTTTTCCACTACCCGTCGATCCGATGATGGCTGTGACTTTACCCATTTCGATTGCCAGATCTACCTCATTGAGAGCTCCGTGAGCGAAGGGTGTTCCAACTGAATATTCATAACTTACTTTTTCAAACGCAATTGGCATAATTGGCTCACCATCCCTTCTCGATCGATCGGATTCACGATATTGATTCCGTATTTCTTAAGTTCGATGGCTAATTTGACCGTAAACGGACCGTCTAACTTCATTTTGACTAATTCAGGTACTTTCATCAGGATCTCTTCGGGATCTCCGTCCATGACGATTTGACCGTCATTCATGACTAAAACATGGTCGCTCTTTACCACTTCTTCAATATCGTGAGTGATCGACAGAATCGTCATCTGACGGCTCTTATGAAGTTGGTCGACCAACTGATTGATATCTTCTTTACCCAGCGGATCAAGCATGCTGGTAGCCTCGTCGAGGATCAGAATCTCAGGACTCATTGCCAATACTCCGGCAATAGCGACCCGTTGTTTCTGTCCGCCCGAAAGACGTGTCGGTTCATGATCAAGATAGGAAGTCATATCCACTTCTTCCGCAAAGCGGTTGATGATCGAATCCATTTCCAACGGATCAACGTTATGGTTTTCAAGCCCGAACGCGATATCGTCTCGCACGGTCGCACCGATAAATTGATTATCCGGGTTTTGGAAAACGATGCCGATCTTATTACGGATCTCAGCGATATTCTCCATATCCAAATGTTTACCGTCGATCAATATTTCACCTTCTTCTTTTTCAAGAAGACCGATCAATAATTTAGCGATCGTTGATTTACCGCTGCCGTTATGTCCGATAATTGTTGTGTAGCTTCCCTTTTCAACAGAAAACGAGACGTTTTTTACAACGTCTGTCTCTTGATCATACGAGAATTTGAGATTTCTGACGACTATTGGTTTCACAAACTACCTCCCGACGAAAACAAACTTATATGGTTGCTTACGAGTTCATTGAATGATTCTTATCTTTACTGTCATTGTTGATCTGCCATCCTTTATAGTTACCGTGTTTTGCATAGGTTGCTTCGACAACTTCGGTGATTCCGACCAACAATTCTTCTTCGTTAGCTTTGCAACTATGGGAGATCGTAACACTTCGCTCATCCACTTCGTTTAAACGATAGCCAAGACCTTTTACAACCCTAATAAATCCGATCAAATCTTCATTCGTTTCGAATTCAACGAAATGATCGATTTGGATTTGATCTTCGCTAACATAAGGTTCCAACATCACTTTGCTTTGGATGCGATAGTTCTCGAGATCAGCTTTCGTAAGATGAACAGTTTCCGGACTGCAAGGCGTATCAAAATCCATATCATCCGAACCGAAATGAAATGCCTCATCTTGGTTAGAAAGGTTGATCAGTTTCGCTTTATCTTTAGAACGCTTTGAACGATAAGCCACATAAGCGACTACTCCGGCACTTAGTACTGCCAATACGGGAATGACTTTTTTCATATTAAATCCTCCATAGTGGTATTGTATCACAATGCTTAACTTTTTTGGAGTTGTACACCAGTTAAAGGGTGGATTGACGTTGCTTCGGACGAATAAGCAGAATACCGTCTCCGATCGAGAGTTCTTCACATTCAAAGTTTTCATCATGCATTACCCGTTCTCTGAATTTTATGATCTTACCAACCATATGACGCAGATTCCGACGATGATGTTTCAATTCATCGAAATGTTCGACAAATCCATGAAAAGACATATTGTCGACGATTACGATTCCATTGTCATTTAAAAACGGTGCAAATTTGTAAAAGAACGGTTCATTCTGCGCTTTTGCCGCATCCAAAAAAATCAGATCATAACGGCGATCACATAGAAAATCTTTCGCATCGATCAAGACAGTATCGATTTGTTGTTTCAACTTTGACATTGCAAGATAATCCTGTGCTTTCTCATACCGAGCAAGATCACGCTCTAAGGTTGTGATTTGAATATCATCCCGCAACGAAGCGATCTGCATCGACCAATAAGCAATCGCAGTTCCTACTTCCAATATTTCTTTATACGTTGATTCTCGCACTAAATCAGCACAGAAAAGCATTCCGTCTTCTTCCATGATCGGAATGCGTTCTGCCGCTGCATACTCTCTCATTTCTGCAAATAGTTCTTGTTGATTCATACATTTCCTAAAGTAAAAGGAGCGAATTGTTCGCTCCTTTTGGGTTATACCAATTCGATGGTAGCCATCGGGGCGGCATCGCCGCGACGTTGGGTTGTCTTTTGCACACGGGTATATCCACCCTTACGGTCGACATACTTAGGTGCGATTTCATCAAACAATTTTTGGACTGCCGTCTGACCTGACTTCTTATCAGCGACTACATCTTTGACAAACGCTGCTACTTGACGACGGGCGTGCAGATCACTGCCTCCGCGTTTTGCGATCGTGATTAATTCATCAACGACTGAGCGTAAATCCATTGCTTTCATTTCGGTTGTTTCAATTTTACCGTAGACGATCAGGCTTGTTGCCAAGTTACGTAACAAGGCTTTGCGATGATCGGCTTTACGTCCAAATTTACGATTCCACATGGTTCTGCTCCTCCTTTACCACTATTCAAATGACTTGAAGCCGAGGCCCAATTCAAATAATTTGTCTTTAACTTCTTTTAAACTCTTCTTACCTAAGTTACGGACACGCATCATCTCGTCTTCCGTACGTTGGGTCAATTCTTCCACGGTTTGAATACCCGCGCGTTTAAGACAGTTGTAGGAACGGACGGAGAGATCCAAGTCTTCGATCATCATAACCAATCCCTTATTGACGATTTCACCGTTAGCGTCTTTCATGACGGAATCCAAATCATTTACATGATCGGAAATAGCGGTAAAGAGGTCGAGATGGTCGATCAAGATCTTAGCACCCAGTGCCAAAGATGTCTGCGGAGTGATAGAACCGTTGGTCCAAATTTCGAAGATCACGCGATCATACTTAGCATCTTGACCGACACGTGTCGGTTCGACGGTGTATGAAACACGTTCGATCGGAGTATATATGGAATCGGTATAGATCGTTCCGATACCTTGCGAAGACCCTTGATAAAGGGACTTGTTGTTATCGGCACTGACATATCCGCGTCCATTGCGGGCTTTCAGTTCCATCTCAAGTACGCCGCCCTGTTCAAGAGTAGCGATGACGTGGTCTTTGTTTAGGATTTCAACGTTGGTCGGACATTCGATATCTCCGGCCGTGACCACTTTAGGGCCTTTGGCGGAAATGCGGAGTGTATAGACATCATCGTCGGCGACTGTCATAATCAAATCTTTGATATTTAAAACGATTGTAGTGACATCTTCTTCAACTCCGGGAATGGATGTGAATTCATGATAAACTCCATCAATTTTAATTGAATAGACAGCGGCACCAGGTAAAGAGGAGAGCAGAACTCTTCTCAATGCATTACCTATTGTAGTACCGAAGCCTCTTTCCAGAGGTTCTACCACGAATTTACCATAATGGTCGGATTCGATGTATTCCTTCACTTCAAAATTGGCACGTTCGAATTTTTGCATACCTTATTCCCTCCTCGCGGTCGGTTTAACCACGTGGCCGTTTCGGCGGACGGCATCCGTTATGCGGAATCGGAGTAACATCATTGATGACGTTAATTTCCAATCCGGCTGTTTGCAATGCGCGAACAGCTGCTTCACGGCCCGGTCCCGGACCCTTTACGTTAACTTCAACAGTTTTCATTCCATGATCGACAGCTGCTTTCGCAGCGGCTTCGCTGGCCAATTGAGCGGCGAAGGGTGTAGATTTACGTGAACCTTTGTATCCGAGTGCACCGGCACTGGACCAAGCGATTACATTACCTTTTTCATCGGTGATGGTAACGATTGTGTTATTGAAGGTTGAATGAATGTGTGCGATACCACGTGCAATATTCTTGCGGACTTTACGCTTACGTCCGGTTGCTTTAGCTTGTGCTTTTGCCATTGTTCTTTTCTCCCTCCTTACTTCTTCTTGTTCGCAACCGTACGGCGCGGACCTTTACGTGTACGGGCATTCGTTTTACTGCGTTGTCCGCGTACAGGTAAGTTCTTACGATGACGTGAACCACGGTAGCAACCGATTTCCATCAAGCGTTTGATGTTAAGGTTTACTTCGCGGCGTAGATCGCCCTCGACTTTAATCGAATCTACTTCTTTACGAATGGCATTAACTTGATCTTCGGTCAAATCCTTGACACGAATATCTTCACTGATACCTGTTGCTTTTAATATACCTTCCGCTTTTGTGCGGCCAATTCCGTAAACATAAGTTAGCGACACTACCACGCGCTTATCGCGCGGGATGTCTACTCCAGCAATACGAGCCATAGTTCTGTGTTACCTCCTATTAACCCTGACGTTGTTTGTGTTTAGGGTTCTCACAAATGACCATTACACGACCTTTGCGCTTAATGATACGGCACTTATCGCATATTGGTTTGACAGACGGTCTTACTTTCATGCGTTAAACCTCCTATAGACTATTTGTGTCTAAATGTTATACGCCCACGTGTTAAATCATACGGTGAAATTTCTACGGTGACACGATCGCCTGGTAAAATGCGGATGTAATGCATGCGGATTTTACCAGAAACGTGGGCCAGGATAATGTGCCCGTTAGTCAACTTCACCTTAAACATAGCGTTTGGAAGAGTATCTTCCACTACACCTTCAATCTCAATGACATCTTGTTTACCCATTCAGTGAGTCATCCTCCTTGTTTCTTAAAACTGTTAGGATTTCATATCCGTCTTTTGTTACAACAACGGAATGTTCATAGTGCGCTGCAAGCGATCCGTCACGTGTTACCACGGTCCAATCATCTTTGAGCGTTTTGGTAAAAGGTCTGCCCATGTGCACCATTGGTTCAATGGCGATCGTCATGCCTTCTCTGAGGATGACACCTTTGCCTGCAGGACCATAATTCGGGATGGCAGGATCTTCGTGAAGATGTGCTCCCACTCCGTGACCCGTGTAGTCAAAGGGTACACTGTAACCGAATGAGTAGACGTATTCGCCGATGGCGTTGGATACATCGCTCAAATGGTTGCCGGCTTTGACCTTCTTAAGACCTTCAAAAAGGCTTTGTCTGGTTACATCCATCAGCTTCTGAATTTCAGGACTGACTTCACCTACTGCGTAGGTCCAGGCACTGTCTCCGTGATAGCCTTTGTAACAAGCGCCAATATCAACTGAGATGATATCGCCGTTTTTGAGCACGGTGCCGTCCGGTATACCATGGACCAGAGTGCTGTTGACTGAGGTGCAGGTTGCGGCCGGAAATCCGTTATAGCCTTTAAATGAAGGCGTGGCTCCGTTTCGCAAAATGACTTCTTCGACGATCACATCAACTTGATGGGTCGTCATGCCGGCACACAATGCGATCTTGACCGCTTCATGCGCTTGAGCAACGATGTCACCCGCAATTCTCATCAATTCAATCTCTCTGGGGGACTTGGTACTTATCATCGAAAAGCCTCCAATGCTTTGTCGACGTCTTTCCATACAAGAGAAATATCTCTTGAAGCATCGACATCGATCACCAACCCTGCCTTACGATAATAATCGAGGACAGGTTTTGTCTGAATTACGTGTTCTTTCAGACGTACGGCTAATTGCTCAACCGTATCATCACTGCGATGTACCAGCGGACTACCGCATTTATCGCAAATTCCTTCGATCTTACTCGGGAAATTTGTGATGTGATAGATCGCACCGCAATTCTGACAAAGACGTCGGCCGGTAATACGGGGCGCTAAGTCATCCAACTGTACAGTCAGATTGATTATCGCTTCGACCGGTCGGCCGATTTTGTTGGCTATATCCTCAAACGCATGTGCTTGTACCAAAGTACGCGGATAACCATCCAAAAGGTAACCCTTCTGGCAGTCTTCCTGCAACAGTCGTTCTTGAATCATTTTGATTGTAATCTCATCAGGAACTAAATGCCCGGAATCCATGAATTCTTTCGCTTTTAATCCCAGTTCGTTTTGTGCGCTGATCGCTGCACGGAACATTTCACCCGTTGAAATATGAGAAATTTTATATTTCTCAACAATCTTCGTCGACATGGTTCCTTTGCCGCTTCCGGCTGCACCCATAATCAATACGTTCATACTTTCACCTTCTTAATTACCGATTAACAAACCCGCGGTAAGCACGTTGGGTCAGTTGACCTTCTAAGTCTTTCATCGTTTCCAGCGCAACGCCGACGACGATGATGATACCCGTTCCACCGACCGATACCGACTTAGGTAAGTTTGTTACCATCGGTAAGAGATAGGGAAGAATCGCAACGAACACCAAGAACAGAGCACCCAAGAAGGTGATACGGTTTAATACCTTACTTAGGTATGTCTTCGTTTCAGTTCCCGGTCGAATACCCGGAATGTAGGTTCCCTGCTTACCCAAATTCTCCGCAATCTTCTCAGGATCGACCTGCAGATTGGTATAGAAGAATGTAAATAAGAAGATCAGCACCGCATAAATGGTTAATCCCATCGGTTTCTGAAAATTGAAGATATTGGAGAACGTCGTATACAGACCTTTAGTCTGTGAGAAGAAACTGAACGCCGTTGCCGGAGCCGTCATGACAGCTGAAGCGAAGATGACCGGTATTACACTGGCAGAATTGATTTTCAGCGGGAGAAACGTGATGTCTGTCTTGCCTTTTTTCATATTGCTGGAAGTATACTGAATCGGGATCTTACGAACTGCTTGTTGCATGAAAATGACTAAGGCTATGATCAGGATATACATGATCACAAACATTCCGAAATTCAATACCCCGTTGAACAAGGCTGCGTTGCTGGTAGTATCAACTAAAGTCTTGAATAACTGTGAGAATTGGAACGGAATATTGGCGACGATACCTGCGAAAATGATGATTGAAATACCATTACCGATACCAAACATCGAAATACGGTCACCGATCCAAAGCAGGAACATGGTTCCGGCTGTTAGGATGATCGCAATATACAAGTAAGTAGCCAGATTGGCATGATCCAGTATACCATAATTCACATCAAATGCGTAAGTCATGGTAAACGATTGGAAGAAAGCCAGGATGACACCCAAATAACGGGTGATCTTATCCATCTGAGTCTTTCCCTGCGCTCCCGATTTCGCCATTTCGGTAAGTGCCGGAACAACGTCCATCGCCAGTAACTGAATAATGATGGAAGCCGTGATGTAAGGTCCTACGCCCATCGCAAAGATGGAGAACTTTTGCAGAGCACCGCCGCCCAACAGATTCATGATACCTAAGACAGAGTTATCCGTGACACCGGCCAATAAGGTGGTCGTGTTGACGAGCGGAGCCGGAATACCGGCACCGAGTCGAAAGATAAACAACATACCCAATGTAAAGAGGATCTTTTTACGGATCTCCTTACTTTTAAACATATCAATAAAAGTTTTGATCATGTTAGATCACCTCGACTTTGCCGCCTGCTTGTTCAATCAATGTAGCAGCAGACTTTGAAAATTTGTGGGCTTTAACAACCAATTTCTTCTCCAAAGTACCAACGCCGAGGATTTTAACTCCATTCAATAATTTTCTTACAATACCGGTCTCAATCAAGAGCTCCGGTGTAACTTCGGTTCCATTTTCGAAACGGTTCAATAAGTCAACGTTAACGATGGCATATTCAACGCGTGTGAAGTTGGTGAAACCGCGTTTCGGTATACGACGATATAAAGGTGTTTGACCGCCTTCAAATCCTAGCGCAACGCCGCCGCCTGAACGTGAGTTCTGACCCTTTGTGCCCCTACCGCTGGTTTTTCCTAATCCTGAACCATGTCCGCGTCCGAGACGTTTTACGTTCTTCTTACGGGCACCATCCACATAATGTAATTCATGTAATTTCATCGCTTGACTCCTCCGACCTAACCGCGAACTTCTTCGGGTTTTAAATCACGAAGACGTGCGACTTGTTCTAAAGTTTTCAGGTTCTTAAGCGCTTCACAGGTTGAACGGACCATATTAATAGGTGTACGTGAACCTAAGCATTTCGAAAGAACATCTGTAATGCCCGCTAATTCCAGAACGGCGCGGACCGGACCTCCGGCAATAACGCCGGTTCCTTCTGATGCCGGACGAAGAAGTACTGATCCTGCTCCGAAGTTTCCGATAATGCCGTGAGGAATGGTTCCACCGCCGACAATAGGGACTACGAACAGATTCTTTTTAGCATCTTCGATGGCTTTTTTAATCGCATCAGGTACTTCATTAGCTTTGCCGGTACCAAAACCGACGCGGCCTTTTTTATCTCCCACGACTACCAGTGCAGCAAAGCGGAAACGACGTCCACCTTTAACTACTTTGGTAACGCGGTTGATCGTAACTACGCGTTCTTCAAATTCTTTGACTTCTTTTTCATATCTTCTTGGTTTGCGTTCCATGTTGTGCCCTCCTAGAATTTCAGTCCAGCGAGTCTGGCTGCATCAGCCAGTGCTTTGACGCGTCCGTGGTAGAGATACCCTCCACGGTCGAAAACTACTTCGGTAATCTTGGCTTCTTGAGCACGTTTAGCTACTTCTGTACCAACCGCAACTGCAGCTGCAACATTTCCGCCGTTCTCCAATTTCATCTCGACACTGTTCGCGCTTGCGAGTGTTACCCCGTTTACGTCATCGATCAGTTGGCAATGAATATGGGCATTAGAACGGAAAACGTTCAAGCGTGGGCGATCAGGCGTACCATTGACTTTTGTACGAACGCGTGCGTGGCGACGAATTCTTTCATAATTTTTTGATATTTTTTTAAGCATTGGTTCTGTTCTCCTTTCCCACTACTTCTTAGCTGCCGTTTTACCTTCTTTACGGCGTACGATTTCACCTTTGTATCGGATACCTTTACCAAGATACGGTTCAGGTTTACGGACGGCACGAATATTCGCGGCCCATTCTCCGACACGTTGCTTGTCGATTCCGGATACCAAGATTTCTGTCGGAATCGGACATGTGATAGTCAGTCCTTGTTCGACAGTGAATATGACCGGGTGGGAGTAACCAATGGCGATCGTCAGTTTGTCACCGGCGACATTCGCACGATAACCGATTCCGACGAGCTCCAACGAACGTTTGAATCCGTTGTTGACTCCTTCAATCATGTTGTTGATCAGTGCACGGGTTGTACCGTGCAACTGTTTTGTGTGTTTTTGTTCATTAGGACGTGCAACCGTTAAGATGCCGTCGTTTAACTCGATTTTCATCAAGTCGCTGAATTGACGTGATAATGATCCTTTAGGACCGTTCACAGTCACCTCATTCCCGGCAGCAATAATAACTTCTACGCCGGCAGGAACGGTAATCGCTTTATTTCCGATACGTGACATTGTTGTTTCCTCCGCTTATTACCAGATATAGGCCAGCACTTCGCCGCCTACATGTTTGATTCTGGCCTGTCTGTCTGTCATCAAACCGTGTGATGTGGAGAGAATGGCAATGCCTAATCCGTTCAACACGCGCGGTACGCGGTCTACTTCAACGTAGACACGTAAGCCCGGTTTCGAGATTCTCTTAAGTCCGCTCAACACTTTTTCTTTGTTTGCTCCGTATTTCAACGTCACGGTAATGGTCTTTTTCAGATCTCCGCTGACGATGTAACTCGAAATAAATCCTTCTTCTTTCAAAATTCGGGCAATTTCAAGTTTTTCTTTGCTTGCCGGAATTTCTACTACTTCGTGACGGGCTTGTACTCCGTTACGAATTCTTGTAAGCATATCCGCAATCGGATCTGTCATATTCATCATGACCTATTCCTCCTTCTCGCCTACCAACTCGACTTCATCACTCCCGGAATTTGGCCTTTATAAGCCAGTTCACGGAAGCAGATTCGGCAGAGTTTGTATTTGCTCAATACAGAATGCGGACGTCCGCAGCGTTCGCAGCGGGTGTATGCACGCACCTGGAATTTTTGAGGACGCTTTGACTTAATAATCAGTGATTTTTTTGCCATTTTTGTATGTCCTCCTTATTTCTTTTCAAACGGCATGCCAAGTTCTCCCAGCAATGCGCGTCCTTCTTCATCTGTCGCCGCTGTTGTTACAATGACGATGTCCATACCGCGGACTCGGTTTACTTTATCAAAATTGATTTCCGGGAAAATCAGCTGTTCTTTAACACCGAGCGTATAGTTGCCGCGGCCATCGAAGGCATGAGCACTAACACCACGGAAATCACGAACACGCGGTAGTCCGATATTGAAGAGTTTGTCCAGAAATTCAAACATTCTTTCACCGCGTAAAGTTACTTTGCAGCCGATCGGCATGCCTTCACGCAGTTTGAAGTTTGCAATGGATTTCTTCGCTTTTGTAATAACCGGTTTCTGACCGGCAATCTGGGTCAATTCGGAAACTGCATCTTCCAATGCTTTCGCATTCGTGATGGAATCACCGACTCCCATGTTGATAACGACCTTGTTGATTGTCGGAACCTGCATAACGGAAGTGTAGCTGAACTTCGTCATCAATGCGGGTACGACTTGAGTTTTGTATTTTTCAGTCAAACGATTCATGATTTGTTCCTCCTTACTTCAGTACAGCGCCGGTTTTCTTCAGGACGCGAACTTTCTTTCCTTTTTCGATCTTATATCCGACTTTGCTGGTCTTCTTTGCTTTCGCATCGTAGATAGCAATATTGGATACATGGATCGTAGCTTCTTTTTCTACAATTCCGCCATCCGGATTGGCTTGTGTCGGTTTTAAGTGTTTCTTTACAAGATTTACACCTTCAACAATGACTTTTCCATCCTTCGGCATAACACGGAGGACTTCTCCGATCGTTCCCTTGCTGGAACCGGTAATAACTTTGACCTTATCGCCTTTTTTGATCTTCATAGTACCCTCCTACAGGACTTCCGGAGCCAAGGACACAATTTTCATAAAGTCCTTGTCGCGGAGTTCTCTGGCCACGGGACCGAAGATTCTGGTTCCACGAGGCGTTTTGTCATCTTTGATAATAACAACTGCGTTGTCATCGAATTTAATATAAGACCCGTTTTCGCGACCGATACCGTATTTAGTACGGACGATGACAGCTTTCACTACATCACCCTTCTTAACGGCACCTCCCGGTGTTGCTTCTTTGACAGTACAGACCACGATATCTCCGATATTGGAGAAACGACGGTGTGAACCACCCAAGCAGCGGATAACTAAGACTTCCTTAGCACCGGTATTGTCGGCTACTTTACATCTGGTTTCGTTTTGAATCATTTAACGTACCTCCTTGCAGCCTAAAGTATAACGGCTTTTTGAACAATTTTAACAAGGCGGAAACGCTTCGTAGCGGATAATGGACGGGTTTCCATGATCTCTACGATGTCGCCTGTTTTTGCTTCGTTCAATTCGTCGTGAGCTTTAAATGATTTTGAATATTTTACACGTTTGCCATACAACGGATGTTTTTTGGTTGTTGTTACTTCAACGACAACTGTCTTATCCATTTTATCGGATTTAACGGTTCCTTTGTATACTTTACGGTTCAATCTTTCTTCCATAACCTGTTGACCTCCTATTTCTGCTCACTAAGCGTACGCTCAGTGATGACTGTCTTGATGCGAGCGATGGTCTTGCGGACTTCACGCATACGCGCCGAACTGGTCAATTGTCCGGTTGCCTGTTGGAAACGGAGGGTGAACAGTTCTTCTTTCAATGATTCGACATCTTTTAGTAATTCGACATTACTTTTTTCACGAAGATCTTTTTTCATGATATCTATTCCTCCTCACCTTTACGAACAAAGCGTGTTTTTACCGATAGTTTATGGGAAGCAAGACGGAACGCTTCGCGCGCCGTGACTTCATCAATACCACCGATTTCGAACATAATACGACCGGGTTTAACTACTGCTACCCATCCTTCAGGTGCTCCTTTACCGGAACCCATTCGAACTTCAAGCGGTTTCTTAGTAATTGCCAGGTGTGGGAAAATCTTAATCCAAACTTGACCGCCGCGACGCATATAGCGAGTCATCGCAATACGTGCTGCTTCGATCTGACGGTTGCTTACGTAGGCTCCGGATTCGGCAACAAGGCCGTATTCTCCGAATACTATTTTGCGACCCGCTTTTGAACCGCCTTCATAACTGACACGATGGGGTTTTCTGAACTTCGTCCGTTTTGGCATTAACATGGTGACTACTTCCCTCCTTCGACATCCCCGCCAGCCACTGGAGCAGCTACTTTGACTGCTTCGGCATTACGGGGCCGACGATCCGTGGTATGGTCACTGCGACCGCCCGGACGACGTTTTTGGAAACGATCGTTTCCAGTATTCTTAGCTGCTTCAGGCTCTTTGACCATTTGACCCGGTAATACTTCACCGCGACAGATCCAGACTTTGACACCGAGGCGTCCGTAAGTCGTGTGAGCTTCGGCTAAAGCGTAATCGATATCGGCACGAAGTGTGTGCAGAGGTACAATACCTTCCGCATAACCTTCACTGCGGGCGATGTCATTTCCTCCTAAACGTCCTGATACTAAGGTTTTGATTCCCTTAGCGCCGGCACGCATGGTTTTTTGAATCGCACGTTTTTGTGCTGTACGGAATGACGCACGTTGTTCGATCTGTTCGGCAATCGATCTGGCTACAAGTAATGCATCCACATCCGGATTGGCGATTTCTAAAACACGTAAGTGAATCGTTTTTCCTACTGCCAATTTCTCAAGTTGTTTTTTGATGACTTCGGCGTTTTCACCGTTGGTGCCGATAATGACACCCGGACGGGCAGAACGGACGATGACTTCAACGCGGTTTTTCGAGCGTTCGATTTCAACGCGGGATACAGCGGCAGCCTTCAGTGTGGAGAATAAGAATTCACGAATCTTGACATCTTCCATTAATAATGTTCCGTATTCTTTTTCGGCATACCATCTGGATTCCCAATCACGGATAATCCCGACGCGGAAGCCGATCGGACTAACTTTTTGACCCATGTACGATCCTCCTAGTCGCGTTCCGCAACCACAATTGTAATGTGGCTGGTACGCTTTAAAATCTGGTCTGACTGACCCTTGGCTCTGGGCATCATTCTCTTCATGACAACACCTTCATCGGCAAAACAAGCTTTAATATAAAGTTTGCCTTCCTGAAGTTGGTTGTTGTTGACTGCATTGGCAATCGCTGATTTCAATACCTTGGCGGCAGCTTTCGCTGACGAATTAGGTAGAAATTTCAAGATAGCCGCTGCTTCTTTAACATCTTTTCCTCTGATCAAATCTAATGCCAAACGTGCTTTGATAGGTCTAACACGGATGGTTCTTGCTGTTGCTTTTACGTCCATTATCGATTACCTTGCCTTCTTATCGTCGCCGCCGTGGCCAGTGAACTTACGGGTAGGCACAAACTCACCTAGTTTGTGACCAACCATATCCTCAGTGACGTAGACGGGAACATGTTCTTTACCGTTATAAACCGCAAAGGTGTGTTCAACGAACTGCGGGAAGATAGTCGAACGACGAGACCATGTTTTAATAACTTCTTTTTTGTGGGCAGCATTCAGTTTCTCAACTTTATTCATTAAATGTTGATCGCAGAATGGGCCTTTCTTTAAGCTACGACTCATGTTTCATTACTTCCTTTCGTTTTACTTTCCGTTGCCGCGACGAACAATTAGTTTCGTCGAAGCTTGTTTAGCTTTGCGTGTCTTCTTACCCATAGCCTTTTTGCCCCAAGGGGTCATAGGCGATTTGTGTCCGATAGGTTGCTTGCCCTCACCACCGCCGTGGGGATGATCGACCGGGTTCATAGCTGATCCACGGACGGTAGGACGAATGCCCATCCAACGGGTACGACCCGCTTTTCCGAGATTGACTAAGTTATGGTCTTCATTTCCGACTTGTCCGATAGTAGCGCGACAGTTGGAAAGGACTTTACGTACTTCACCTGAGGCTAAGCGAAGGATAATGAATCTTCCTTCTTGACCCAGGATTTGAGCGGAAACACCGGCTGAACGAGCCAACTGGCCGCCTTTGCCCGGTTTCAACTCGATATTGTGAACAGTAGTACCATCCGGCATTTTGCCTAATTCAGCACAGTTTCCGACTTTGATGTCGACGGTCGTTCCACTGATGATGACAGTACCGACAGTCAAGCCCTTAGGAGCCAGAATGTAGCGCTTTTCACCATCCGCATAGTTGACCAGTGCGATATTGGCAGAGCGGTTAGGATCGTACTCGATCGTTGCCACTGTTGCTGGGATGTCATCTTTGTTACGTTTGAAATCGATGATACGGTATTGACGTTTATGTCCGCCGCCTTGATGACGGGTAGTAATTCGTCCATTGTTATTGCGTCCGCCTTGTTTATTAAGGCTTTCTGTCAGGGATCGTTCCGGTTTGCTAACTGTTAGCTCTTCGAATGTCAACCCAGACATGCCGCGGCGACCTGGCGTGGTCGGCTTATACTTTTTAATCGCCATGGATGGTTTCCTCCTTACGCATTTTATTCGGAAATCGCGTAGTTCTTCCGATTATTTATTCTGTTTTTAGAATAAATTGATTTTGCTGCCTTCAGCCAATTTTACATAGGCTTTACGAATGGCGCTTGTTGTACCTTCGTATTTACCTACACGTTTTGTCTTAGGACGGCAATTTAAGATATTGACTCGTTCAACCTTAACACTGAAGATCGCTTCGACTGCTTGACGGACTTCCGTTTTATTGGACCCGCGTTTGACTTCGAAGGTGATAATGTTACTGACATCTTGCAGCTTCATTGTTTTTTCAGTGATAATCGGACGGATGATTACGTCGCGTGCGTTTGTCATTGTGCGAATACCTCCCCTGCGTGTTTGACTGCTGACTCGGTGAAGACCAAGGTGTCAGCGTTCATGATGTCATATACATTTAATCCTTCAACGGTTGTGAACATTACGTTAGTCAAGTTTCTCATTGAGAGGAACGCGTTTTCCCAATCTTCTTCAACGTTGAATACATATAAGGTTTTGCTTGTCAGTTTCAAAACATCCATGACTTTCATGAAATCTTTTGTCTTAGGTGCACTGAATTTCAATGCATCCAATACGATAATATCATTGGTCAATGCTTTTTCCGTCAACACTGATTTCAGTGCCAAACGGCGAACTTTACGATTGATACGGTAAGCATAGCTGCGCGGTGTCGGTCCGAAGACGATTCCGCCGCCTCTCCATTGAGGTGAACGGATGGAACCCTGACGGGCACGACCGGTACCTTTCTGACGCCACGGTTTACGTCCGCCTCCGCTGACTTCGCGACGGTTTTTCGTATCGTGTGTACCTTGACGCATGGAAGCGCGTTGCATCAGTACGGTATCGAACATGGCCTGTTGGTTCGGTTCGATGCCAAATACTTCTACGGCTAATTCCAATTCATGTAAGGCTTTGCCTTCCTGATTGAGTACAGTAATTTTAGGCATTGTCTATTCCTCCTTCGCCGCAGTGTAATTCACTAAGTCACGAGCTGTAACAGCCTTCGTATTCTTCGCTGCGGAGTGTATGTTGACAAGTCCGCGACGCGGTCCCGGGACATTGCCCTTGACCAGAATAACGTTCTTGTCGGTATCGACTAATACGACTTCAAGATTTTGGTTGGTGGTTGTATAACCGCCTTCCTGTCCAGCCATGATACGACCTTTATTGATGATACCGTTGTTACGGCCGATCGTAGCCAAGGAACCTGGATGTCTGGTATTCGGTCCCGCACCATGCGAACCCGGACCCAACGTCTGATTGTTACGAACGATAGCGCCTTTGTAACCTCTACCCTTTGAGGTACCGGTAACATCGACCATATCGCCTGCGGTAAACAAATCAGCAGTGACTTGCGTTCCGACTTCAAAATTAAACATTTCGCTTCCGCGGATTTCGCGGATGTACTTCTTCGGAGCAGCTCCTGCTTTGGTCGCATGACCGATGGCAGCCTTTGTGGCACGTTGGACCTTAACATCCTCGTAACCTAACTGAATCGCTTCATAACCGTCCGTTTCGATGGTTTTTTTCTGTAATACAACATTTGGGGCAACTTCAACTACCGTTACGGGAATCAATGTTCCTTCGACGGTGAAGACTTGCGTCATTCCCAGTTTACGTCCTAATATACCTTTCATGATTGTCTCTCCTCCACTATAGCTTGATTTCGATGTCGACACCGCTTGGCAGTTCAAGACGACTTAATGCGTCAATGGTTTCTGCGGTCGGTCCAACGATCTCAATCAAACGTTTGTGTGTTCTGATCTCGAATTGTTCGCGTGCGTCCTTATATTTATGAACGGCGCGTAAGACTGTTACTACCTGCTTTTCGGTCGGCAGCGGTACCGGTCCAATTACTTTTTTAGCTCCGTGATCATTTGCCGCTTGTACGATCTTCTGTGTTGCGGCATCTAAGGAACGGTGTTCATAAGCTTTTAGACGAATTCTGATGCTGTTCTTTGCCATGGAATACTTCCTCCTTCTCCATAGTCTGTCTTTTGACAGACCCGCTCGATGCGAATTCCCCGACTTCTCACTGACCATGACAACGCCTATCAGTGTGTCGGCAACCTCGCATGTCCATGCGGATGCCCATCTATTATAGCAAAAAAGTACCTGTAGTTACAAGTACTTTTTTCACTATTTATTTATGCCTGTTTTAGGCCTGTTTAAAGGACTTCCAGCAGATCTTCGATATGATAAATGCGTGTTACTTCCAGTTCGGTTGATTTATTCGGATCCGGATAGATCCAGATCGGTTTCATCCCGGCATTGATCGCTCCTACCATGTCAAACAGCAAGCTGTCTCCCACAAATGCGCATTCGCCCGCTTCTACTCCCAGCAATTCACACATCTTAATAAACAACCGAAGATCGGGTTTATGCATGCCCATCTCACCGGAAACGATGATCTTACTGAAATATTTCTCCCCGCCGAAATTGCGGATCTTGACTCTTTGTGTCTTACTGTTACCGTTGGTGATCATTCCCAAGGTATATTTTTTTGATAAAGTCTCCAGTACTTCGATGGAGCGCGGAAATGCGACAGTATAATCACCCAAGTATTCGAACCAAAGTTGATCATACATTTCCCAACTTTTGTCTTCCTGCGGATATTCTTCGAGATAATGATTGAACACCTGTTCTTTCGGAATCGAACCTTCTTTATCCCAGATCATCAGATCGGCGATTATCATTTCGATTTCTTCGGTCGCTTTTGTTGATCCGAAATCATCCGTGACGATACGTCGCATCAAATTCGTTGCGGCAGTCTGGCGGTCGATCAGCGTGTTGTCCATATCGAAGAGGATGGTTGTGATTGGTTTCATATCCTACCTCCGTTATCTGGTTCAGTTTACCATATTATCACGCTTAACACAAATAAAAAAGCCGGAATCGCTTCCGGCTTGAAGTAAACTATTTGATGATCTTCGTAACGTTTCCGGCGCCTACGGTACGTCCACCTTCACGAATGGAGAATGTGGTACCTTGTTCAACGGCGATCGGAGCGATCAGTTCAACTTCCATCTGGACGTTGTCGCCCGGCATAACCATTTCAACGCCTTCAGGCAGTTTTACAACGCCTGTAACGTCTGTGGTACGGAAGTAGAATTGCGGACGGTAGTTCGCAACAAACGGTGTATGACGTCCGCCTTCTTCTTTGCTCAATACATAGACCTGAGCAGTGAAGTTGGTGTGCGGCTTAACAGATCCCGGTTTTGCCAGAACTTGTCCGCGTTCGATTTCTTCACGGTTGACACCGCGCAGAAGTGCACCGATGTTGTCTCCGGCTCTCGCTTCGTCCAACAGTTTACGGAACATTTCAATACCGGTAACAACAGTTTTTCTTGTGTCGTGGATACCGACGACTTCAACTTCTTCGCCCAGTTTCAATACACCGCGCTCAACACGTCCGGTAGCAACTGTGCCACGGCCGGTGATGGTGAATACGTCCTCGACGCTCATTAAGAACGGTTTGTCGGTTTCACGTGCAGGCTGAGGAATCCATGTGTCAACTGCATCCATCAATTCTTGTAAGCAAGGCTCCCATTTCGGATCGCCTTCGCCGGCTTTTAATGCCGAACCGCGGATGACCGGAGTGTTATCTCCGTCAAAGCCGTTAGCTGTCAACAATTCACGAACTTCCATTTCAACGAGGTCGATCAATTCTTCATCGTCAACCATGTCGCACTTGTTCAAGAAAACGACCATATAAGGTACGCCTACCTGATGAGCCAACAGAATGTGTTCGCGTGTTTGCGGCATCGGTCCGTCGGTAGCAGCTACGACCAAGATCGCGCCGTCCATCTGAGCAGCACCGGTGATCATGTTCTTGACATAATCGGCGTGGCCCGGACAGTCAACGTGAGCGTAGTGACGTTTCGCTGTGGAATATTCTACGTGAGCTGTATTGATTGTGATACCACGGGCTTTTTCTTCCGGAGCACCGTCAATCTGATCGTATGCCATAACTTTAGCACCACCTGATTTCGCCAGGTAATGTGTGATCGCTGCAGTTAACGTCGTTTTACCGTGGTCAACGTGACCAATGGTACCGATATTTACGTGCGGTTTGGATCTGTCAAATTTTTCTTTTGCCATTGCAATTTTTCCTCCTGTTTACAGTATTTGTTTTTAATGCAATTCTATTTTATTCTAAACCCTGTATAAAATCAAGGATTTAGTTGGTTCCGGCGTTCTTCTTGGCAATCTTTTCAGCGATGCTCTTTGGAACTTCGTTGTATTGCAGGAATTGCATCGAGAATGTTCCGCGTCCTTGAGTAAAGGAACGCAGGTCGGTCGCATAACCGAACATTTCCGATAACGGAATCATGGACTTGACCACGATCGCGTTGCCGCGTTCTTCTTGGTCTTTTATGACACCGCGTCTTGATGACACGTCGCCCATTACACTACCCAGATATTCGGTCGGAGCCGTAACTTCAACTTCCATGATCGGTTCCAGAATAACCGGTTTACATTTCTTAGCCGCTTCTCTGAATGCCAAACCGGCAGCCACTTTGAAGGCCATTTCGTTGGAATCCACTTCGTGGTAAGAGCCGTCGAACAGTGTTGCTTTAATGTCGATGACCGGATAACCGGCGATCAAACCGTTGCTCAACGCTGCAAGTATTCCTTCCATGGTAGGCTTGACGTATTCACGCGGTAGCGAGTTTCCGACAAGATTATCAACGAAGGTAAAACCTTTTCCTTCTTCATTCGGTTCAAATTTGATCCAAACGTGACCATATTGGCCGCGTCCGCCGGATTGGCGTACAAACCTTCCTTCACATTCGGCAGCCTGACGGATCGTCTCACGGTAAGCTACCTGAGGTGCTCCGACATTGGCTTCGACATGGAATTCACGTCTCATACGGTCTACGATGATATCCAAATGAAGTTCTCCCATACCGGCAATGATGGTCTGGTTGGTTTCAGGATCGGTATACGTACGGAATGTCGGATCTTCTTCAGCCAATTTACTCAATGCCAGACCCATTTTATCTTGATCCTGTTTGGATTTAGGTTCGATGGCGATATTGATAACCGGTTCCGGGAAGACCATTGATTCCAGAATGATCGGATGCTTCTCATCACAGAGAGTATCTCCCGTGGTGGTGTCTTTCAAGCCGACTGCCGCTGCGATATCACCCGAATAAACGACGTTGATCTCGGCACGGTGGTTGGCATGCATCTGCATCATCCGACTGAAACGTTCACGTTTGTCTTTAGTGGCATTAAGTACGTAGGAACCGCTGTTGCAGGTACCCGAGTACACACGGAAGTAAGTCAGACGACCGACGAACGGATCCGTCATGATTTTGAAAGCTAAAGCGGCGAACGGCGCACTGTCGTCTGACGGACGAACACCGATCGATCCGTCTTCGAGAATTCCTGTGATTGCAGGGACATCGAGCGGCGAAGGAAGGTAGTCGACAACGGCATCCAACATAGCGGTAACACCTTTATTCTTATAAGCAGCTCCGCATAATACCGGGAAGAATTCACCGGTACATACACCTTTACGAATGGCATTCTTGATTTCAGGAATGGTCGGCTCTTCGCCTTCCAATACTTTCATCATTAATTCTTCATCGTAATCAGCGATCATTTCGATCAGTTTTTCGCGATATTCCTCAACCTGTGCTACGTATTCGGCAGGTACATCCGTAATCGTATCGGTTTTTCCCTGTATATCCGTAAACAGATGAGCTCTGCGCGAAACAATGTCGATCAGACCGTCGAAGTAGTTTTCAACTCCGATTGGGATCTGGATCGGTACCGCTTTCGCCGCCAGGCGGGTGCCCAACGACTTAACGCACATATAATAGTCTGCTCCGGTCGCATCCATCTTGTTGACGAATACGATACGCGGAACATTGTATTTTGTCGCTTGACGCCATACAGTCTCGGTCTGCGGTTCAACACCTGATTTCGCATCCAGTACGGTCACTGCACCGTCCAGAACACGTAGGGAACGTTCGACTTCAACAGTGAAATCAACGTGACCCGGGGTATCGATAATATTGATGCGGTTACCATTCCAAGCAGCAGTCGTAGCCGCTGAAGTAATGGTGATGCCTCGTTCTTGTTCTTGAGCCATCCAGTCCATGGTTGCAGCGCCGTCATGTACTTCACCGATTTTGTGCGTCTTCCCCGTATAGAAGAGGATGCGCTCCGTCGTTGTTGTTTTGCCAGCGTCAATATGCGCCATGATCCCTATATTCCGAGTATTTGCCAGTGAAAATTCACGTCCCATTAGTTTGGAGTCTCCTTTCGAACTGAGCTTCCCATCTTACCAGCGGTAATGTGCGAAAGCCTTGTTTGCTTCAGCCATCTTATGAATGTCGTCACGTTTCTTGACGGAAGCACCGCTGCCGTTTGCGGCATCGACGATCTCGTTAGCTAAACGTTGTTCCATCGTTTTTTCGTTACGCAGACGTGAGTAATTCACGATCCAGCGAAGACCTAAGGTCAAACGGCGTTCTTGAGTGACTTCAACCGGGACCTGGTAATTTGAACCGCCGACGCGGCGCAATTTAAGTTCTAACAACGGCATTACGTTTGAGAGTGCTTGTTCAAACACTTCCATCGGTTGTTTGCCGGTCTTCTCTTCAATCATATCGAAGGCATTATACAGAATGGTTTGAGCCACCCCGCGTTTACCGTCGATCATGATTTTGTTAATTAAACGTGTCACCAATTTCGAGTTGTAAATAGGATCTATTAATACATCTCGCTTGGCTATAAACCCTTTTCTTGGCATGTTAATTTTCTCCTTTCATGCTTGACGGCTATTTAGCCTTCTTAGGACGTTTCGCTCCGTAAAGCGAACGGCTCTGTTTGCGGTTTGCGACGCCTGCGCAGTCGAGTGTTCCGCGAATGATATGGTAACGAACACCTGGTAAATCTTTGACACGACCTCCGCGAATCAGCACGACGCTGTGTTCTTGTAAGTTGTGACCGATTCCCGGTATGTAAGCTGTAACTTCCATACCATTGCTTAAACGTACACGTGCGTATTTACGCAGCGCGGAGTTTGGCTTTTTCGGGGTCATCGTACCGACACGGGTACATACTCCTCGTTTTTGCGGAGAAGAAATATCGGTGGTCTGACGTTTCAAGGTATTCAATCCCTTGTTTAAAGCCGGGGATTTTGATTTGTAGCTCTTGTCCGAACGGCCTTGGTTGACTAATTGATTAATGGTTGGCATAATCAGTCTCCTTTCTTTCTTTATTTGCACACACTTCCGGGTGTGCCATACTAGGGTATAAAATAGGTTCCCTTGAGGGAACACAGTATACCCATAAGCGAATTAATACTACCTTCTTTACGCCTGCTTGTCAATAGGTCTTAGCTCATGTTTTAATAAAAGGCATCGGTTGACGGAAATTCCGTCAACCGAGCACTCTTTATGATTTTCTAGAATTCTGCTTCGTCGCGATCTTCTCCTGATCCGCCGCGCGTCATTTCTTCGGGCAGCGCATGTTCTTCTTGCAGGATAGCATTGCGTTCTTCACGTTCTTGTCTGAATTCGGCAGCCAAAGCATTGATCTGTTCCGTCGATTCACGGTAGACTTTAGCACCGGTTCCGGCCGGGATCAACTTACCGATAATAACGTTTTCTTTCAAGCCCAACAGGTGATCGATCTTGCCTTTGATGGCAGCGTCGGTCAGAACCTTGGTGGTTTCCTGGAAAGAAGCAGCGGATAAGAATGAATCGGTCTCAACGGATGACTTGGAAATACCCAACAGCATCGGTCCGAACAGGGCAGGCTTCTTGCCGGCCAACAGAACTTTGCGGTTCAGGTTGGTGATCGACGGAAGACTGATCTGGATGCCGGCACTCATAAGGGTGTCCTGCCCGTCAATGACGATTACTTTACGTAACATCTGACGGATGATGACTTCGATATGTTTGTCGGAAATCTCGATACCTTGACTCTGGTAAACTTTACGTACTTCCTTGATGATGTATTTCTGAACTTCACCGACACCGGCAACTTCCAGTAATTCTTTTGGATTGACCTGTCCTTCGGTCAGTTTGTCACCGGCCAAAATGAAGGTTCCGACTTTCAGCCAACTGCGGACCATTTGGTTCGATTCGGCTAAATGTTCGATTGATTCTTTTTCGTTGGAAACGACGATACGAGTACCGTTGTGATTCTCCAGTTCGGTGATCTCGGTGATTTGACCGTCGATCTTCGCTAAGAGTACCGCATGTTTCGGGCAACGTGCTTCAAACAGTTCTTCAACACGGGGCAGACCCTGGGTGATATCTCCGCCTTCAGCAGCTGCGACGCCGCCGGTATGGAAAGTACGCATGGTCAACTGAGTTCCCGGTTCCCCGATGGACTGAGCGGCCATGATACCGACTGCTTCGCCGACTTCGACGATCTTACCGGTAGCCATGTTACGACCGTAACACTTCTTACATACTCCGTAGGTGGAGTCGCAAGTAAAGGTATTACGAATATAGAATTTTCCTGCTTGATCCGTGTTTTCACGCGCATCGATCATGCGTTGCGCAAGTGCTTCCGTAATGAATTCATCACTTTCGATGATAACTTCACCGGTCTTCGGATCGGTAATCGTTTCTTTGACGTAGCGTCCGACCAAACGATCGAATACACCTTCAATGATCGAATTCGACTTACGGTCACGAATGTCTTCGACTAGATAGCCGCGATCGGTTCCGCAATCTTCTTCAACGACACTGACATCCTGAGCCACGTCGACCAAACGACGTGTCAGGTAACCTGACTCAGCCGTTTTCAGAGCCGTATCGGTCAGACCTTTACGTACACCGTGGGTGGAAATAAAGAACTCAGATACGTTCAGACCTTCGCGGAATGAAGAGTAGATAGGTACTTCGATGATACTTGATTGATATTCTTTTTTGGATTTGGATTGAGTCGGTTTTCCCATCAATCCGCGCATACCGGCCAACTGGGTAAAGTGGGATGCATTACCACGGGCACCGGATGTCGCCATCATGTTGATCGGGTTCTTACGAGGCAGGTTTTCCATCAGTTCTTTACCGATGTCAGACTTGATCTGATCCCATAACTGAGTCAGATGACGTTCCCACTCCTGAGGAGTCAGACGTCCGCGTTTCAACTGACGCATAAGTTCAGCCGCTTTTTCTTTACCATATTCAACATATTGCTTCTTGTTAGGAGCGACGTTGATATCGGACAGAGCAACGGTCATACCTGCGATCGTCGAGTACTTGAATCCGTTATCCTTGATTTGATCAAGAATTTCGGATGTTTTTCTCGTTGAGTAACGGTTGAATACTTCACCGATGATGGATCCTAAATCTTTTTTCTTAAACTCACTGCTGATCGGCTGTGATTCAACATATTCTTTCACATTGATGCCGTGATCGATAAAATAACGATCAGGCGTTGAAAGGAAGTTAGCTTTTGAGATTTCGTTAAGGTATGGGAAGTCAGCCGGGAACGTTTCATTGAAGATCAGTTTACCGACCGTCGTCATCATATACTTCGAAAGCTGTAAATCAGTAAAGGAAGTTTTATGCAGATACGACGGACGGACAACGATACGCGTATGCAGATGGATCTGCTTGCTTTCGTAGGCCATCAAGGCTTCATTGATGTCTTTAAAGATATGTCCTTCATTTTCTCCGAAACGATGCCAGATCAAGGCGCCTTCATGATCGCCCAATACTTCCAGCATGTCTGCTTTTCCATAGAATTCCGATGCTTTTTCTTCCATGTTCAAATAGAAGTTACCGAGCACCATGTCCTGTGAAGGAGTAACGATCGGTTTTCCGTCTTTAGGTCCCAAGATATTATTGGCACCTAACATCAGGATTTCAGCTTCGGCACGCGCTTCTTCGGAAAGAGGAACGTGGACTGCCATCTGATCGCCGTCAAAGTCAGCATTGAATGCCGGCGTAACGAGCGGATGCAGACGGATCGCACGGCCTTCAACCAATTTCGGTTTGAATGCCTGAATACCGAGTCGATGCAAGGTCGGAGCACGATTCAACAGAACCGGATGCCCATGGATGACGTCTTCCACAATATCCCAAACGCGTGGATCCTGACGGTCGATCAACTTCTCGGCAGTCTTCGGATTCCCTGCGATCTGACGGTTGACGATCTCATTGATAACGAACGGTTTGAACAGCTGGATGGCCATTTCACGCGGAATTCCGCATTCGTACATCTTGAGATCCGGTCCGACGGCGATAACCGAACGACCCGAGAAATCGACACGTTTACCCAGTAAGTTCTGGCGGAAACGTCCTTGTTTTCCTTTTAAACTATGCGACAGAGACTTCAACGCACGTCCGCCGGCACCGGTGATCGGTTTCGAGCGACGTCCGTTATCGATGAGTGCATCGACAGCTTCTTGAAGCATACGTTTTTCATTCTGTACGATGATCGCCGGTGTACCCAGTTCCAATAGTTTTTTCAAACGATTGTTGCGGGTGATGACACGGCGGTAAAGATCATTCAGATCGCTGGTAGCGAAACGGCCGCCGTCCAACTGTAACATCGGACGCAGATCCGGCGGAATGACCGGAAGCGCGGTAAGCACCATCCATTCAGGTTGATTCGAACTGTGACGGAAAGCTTCGATCGTTTCCAAACGTTTGATCAGTTTCTTGCGCTTGTCGCCTTGAGCGTCGACAAGTTCGGAAATAACTTGTTTGAATTCTTTTTCCAGATCCACTTTTTCCAACAGCGTTTTGACAGCTTCTGCGCCGGTCTGAGCGGTAAAAGAACCCGGACCGTACATCGCTGACTTTTCGCGGTAATCGCGTTCCGAAAGGATCTGCTTGTAGTCAAGCGGAGTATCAAACGGATCGGTTACGACCCAACTGACGAAATAAACGACTTCTTCAAGATTCTTAGGTGTGATGTTTAATAACAGCGCCATTCTGGACGGAATACCGCGCAGATACCAAATGTGGGCAACCGGTGCCGCAAGTTCGATATGACCCATGCGTTCACGGCGAACCGACGATTTCGTGATCTCGACGCCGCAGCGGTCGCAGATGACTCCTTTATAACGTACTTTCTTATATTTACCGCAATAACATTCCCAATCCTTGGAAGGACCGAAAATCTTTTCGCAGAACAAACCGTCACGTTCCGGTTTTTGACTCCGGTAGTTAATGGTTTCAGGCTTCTTGACTTCTCCGTGCGACCATTCTCTGATGCGTTCGGGAGATGCTAATCCGATTTGGATTGAGGCAAAGTTGTTTATACTCATTCTTTAGAGCCTCCTTACTCAGCGTCGTAGTCGTCAAAACCGACCACGGCAGCTTCAATCAGATCATCTTCATCGACAACGACCGGTCCCATTTCGGGGAGGCTCTCATCGATCGGCGCCGTGAGCGCTTCTTCGGTTTCAATTTTCTTGATATCCACTTCTTTATCGTTTTCGTCAAGCATCTTGACATCGATGGCCAGTGCTTGAAGTTCATGTAACAGAACACGGAAAGATTCTGGGATACCCGGTTCAGGAATTTCTTTTCCCTTGATGATCGCTTCATACGTCTTTGTACGTCCGACAATGTCATCGGATTTGATGGTCAGGATCTCTTGTAAAGTATGAGCCGCTCCATATGCTTCAAGTGCCCAAACTTCCATCTCTCCGAAACGTTGTCCGCCGTTTTGCGCTTTACCGCCCAAAGGCTGCTGTGTAACAAGCGAGTAAGGTCCGGTCGCACGTGCATGCAGTTTATCGTCGACCATATGGGCCAACTTGATCATGTACATGACACCGACTGAGATACGTTCGTCGAACTGTTCGCCGGTACGTCCGTCAAACAACACGGTCTTACCATCCGGTGAAATATTCGCTTCCGCCATGATCGATTTCAATTCTTCATTGTTGATTCCGTCGAATACCGGAGTGGCGAATTTGACGCCGAGTTTCTTGGCAGCCATACCTAAATGGATTTCAAGAACCTGACCGATGTTCATACGGGAAGGAACGCCGAACGGATTAAGCATAATATCGACTTGGGTACCATCCGGTAAGAACGGCATATCTTCGATCGGAAGGATCTTAGAAATAACACCTTTATTACCATGACGTCCGGCCATCTTATCGCCTTCGGAGATCTTGCGTTTCTGAACGATGTAAACTTTAACGACTTCATTCACTCCCGGCGGCAGTTCATGGCCTTCGGTGCGTTTGAAGATTCTGACGGATTGGACAATACCTGAACCGCCGTGCGGCACTTTCAGAGAATTATCGCGGACTTCACGGGATTTCTCGCCGAAGATCGCCAATAACAGTTTTTCTTCGGGTGAAACTTCGCTCTGTCCCTTCGGTGTTACTTTACCGACCAAAATATCGCCTTCTTTGACTTCCGCACCGACCATTACGATTCCGCGGGCGTCTAAATGACGGCAAGCGTTTTCGCTGACGTTCGGGATGTCACGAGTGACTTCTTCCGGCCCAAGCTTAGTTTCACGGACTTCAATATCATATTCTTCGATGTGGATCGAAGTATAAACATCTTCTTTGACCAAGCGTTCCGACATGATGACGGCATCTTCATAGTTATATCCGTACCAGGTCATGAATGCGATCGTGACGTTCTGACCTAATGCCAGTTCGCCGTTCTGCATCGCCGGTCCGTCTGCCAATACGTCACCGCGGTCAACCATTTCACCCTTTTTAACGATTGGTTTTTGATTGATGCAGGTACCTTGGTTAGAACGGCGGAATTTCTGCAGTTCATACAATTTATCACCGGTGTCTTCACTGATGATGATCTTGTTGGCATCTACATAACTGACAACACCGTTGCCGGTCGCGATCAGTGCACTGCCGGAGTCAGTCGCAACACGGTGTTCGATACCGGTTCCGACATACGGACTGTTCGGGCGCAATAGAGGAATCGCCTGACGTTGCATGTTGGCACCCATTAGAGCGCGAGATGCATCATCATTTTCCAAAAACGGAATACAAGCTGTCGCAACGGAAACGATCTGTTTCGGCGAAACGTCTGCCAATTCGACTTGATCACGTTTAGACAGGATATTTTCACCCTGATAACGGACAACGACTTCATCATTCACCAAACGGCCGCCGATAACTTCATTGGCCTGCGCAATAATGTAATCGAGTTCATCATCCGAGGAGAGATAAATAACATCTTCGGTCACGATACCGCCTTCTTTGACGATACGGTAAGGTGTTTGAATAAATCCGTATTCATTGACACGTCCGTAAGTCGTAAGGTTGGAGATCAATCCAATGTTCGGACCTTCAGGTGTCTCGATCGGACAGATACGGCCGTAATGCGAGGAATGAACGTCACGAACTTCGTAACCGGCTCGCTCACGTGTCAGACCGCCCGGCCCCAGGGCTGAGATACGGCGTTTGTTGGTCAATTCGGCCAACGGATTGGTTTGATCCATAAATTGAGATAACTGGGATGACGAGAAGAATTCTTTGATCGCAGCCGTCAACGGACGGATGTTGGTCAAGTTCTTCGGTGTCAGACCGGAAGTCTCGGAAATCGACATTCTTTCTTTAACGACACGTTCCATACGGGACAGACCGATACGGAATTGATTTTGGATCAGTTCACCGACCGTACGAATACGACGGTTACCCAATTGATCAATGTCATCAACGTCGCCGATTCCATCCATCATATTTAATAGGTAGGAGTACGAAGCGACCATATCGGAGATTGTAATGGTCTTCTTGGTCATCAACGGATCAACACCGATGATACGAATAACGTGATCGGATTCACCTTTGCGAACCAGAACTTCCTGAACGGCTGAACCGATCAGCCAAGCTTCTAACACAGCCTCATTGTTGACCATGTCCACAATGTGTTTTTCTTGCGCATTGCTTAAATGAGTCACACTTGTATCGGCGATGTAACGGTCAACAAGTAATTCCTGACCTTCACTTAATACATCGACTGAAGCTTCCGTCAATCTGCCTAAGACAAACAGACGTTGGCCGTAGTTCAATACGCTGCGTACGTTATTCTTGGTCAATGTTACGCGACGGGCTTGCAGACCTCCGTAAATGGAGACAAACTCAGCGGATACCGACAGTTCAGCGGCTTCTTTGGCGGTGATGACAGTTCCTTGGGCGAAGGTGCGGCCGTTGGCCTCAACATCGCTTTCCAAAACGCGACCGATCAAAGATTGCGCGAAAACAGTTGAAACTGAGACTGCTTCAGGATGACTGAATAAGAAATTGAACGGGAAAGCGGTCATATGCATACCGCGGTTTAATGATTGTTTAAGTAAGTCTCTGTCTTTACGGTTAACGGTGCTGCCGGCTTTGATCAACACGGTTCCGTCAACATCGACTAAGTCATTGACCAAACGAGTGCCGTCTAAACGTGAATAAACACCTAATTTTTTACCTAATTTGAAACGTCCCGATTTGGTCAGGTCATAACGGCGGTTATCAAAAAACTTAGCGTTCATCAAGTTGATCGAACCGTCTAAGGTAGGAACTTCATCCGAACGTTGGTTCTCATAGATCTGAAGCAGTGCTTCGTGTCCGGTTTTTACTTTATCAGCTGCCAACGTGTTGACGATTTCTTCGTAATTTCCGAAGAAAGCCGTATAAAGCAACATATAAAGATTTAGGAATTCGCGTTGTTCGTTCTCGACTTCGATATCGTTGACCGGCAGATCCAAAGATTGCAGGAATGTTTTAAAGCTGGAAGTATCAAATGCATCTTCACTCTTTTCGATATTCAAGGACATACCGCACGCTTTAAACAAGATCGTTGATAAGATCTTGCGTTTACGGTCGATCGAAACGTTCAAAAGACGGCCCAAAGCTGCTTTCTTTGCGTCGGTCATATATTCTAACCAAGTACCACGACTTGGAATCAATTCACTCTCATAGGTCTCGCGGCCTGTCTTGTCTTCCGTACCGGTACTGTAATAAGCACCCGGAGAACGGACGATCTGCGAAACAATGACACGTTCGGCTCCATTGATAATGAAGGTCCCGGTTTCGGTCATAAGTGGGAATTCTCCCAAGAATACGTCTTCAAACTTGTTGTATACTTCGCCGGTGGCAGGATCGATGATCTCTAACTCCATCCGTGCTTTCAACGGTGCAGCGAAGTTCGCTTCACGAACCTTACACTCATTGACAGTATATTTCGGTGTTCCGAAATCGTATTCCTTAAACTTCAGTCGGATGTTGCCGCCATAGTTGGCAATCGGGTAAATCTCGTCAAAGACTTCCTTGATACCCTCCACTTTGAACCATTCATACGAGTCTGTCTGGATCTCAACTAGATTCGGTAAGTCGAGAGATCCGCTGACTTTTGAATAGTCACGGCGCTTCGCTTTTTTACCGGCTTCCACAATTCGGTAAGTCAGATTTTTTTCCATGTACGCCATCCTTTCATGCGGGATAAAACACCTAAAAGGGCAATCTACCCCATGTTAAATTTTCTTATTATGCAATTTACTATACTATCAAACTACTGCCATTTTGTCAATTGTTTTCGTAGATTTTAGGACTTCGAACCCCTTTTTAACATAAAGTACAGAAACATTGCCGAAAATGCGTTCCAATTCTCGTTTTGCGCTCGTAGCACCCTGCTGACGACGTATAACCGTATAAAAAGCTCCGCCGGCTCTTACTATATCGTGTGCTTCTTGAAACAAACGATAGACCGTAGCTTTCCCGGTACGTATCGGAGGATTACTGACAACAGTGTCAAAAGTGGTATCCAGTACCGCTGTTCCGTCACTTAAGAGGAAAACAGCTTCCAGATTCATCTTTTTAGCCGAAGCTTTCGCACAATCGAGTGCCCGCTGATTCACATCCGTACCGGTCACCCGTAACGACGGAATGCGTTGCTTAAGCACCAGAGAGATCAGACCGTAACCGCAGCCGATGTCCAACAGTTCTCCGTTGACATCTTCCTCAAGAACATTCTCTAACAGATATAACGATCCTTCGTCCGCTTCCGACTTGGAGAATACTCCGGCATCAGTCACGAAAATATAATCATAACCCAAAAACCGGAAAGATATTTCCTTCCGGTCAGTAGGTAAATTGCGATTATCGGTAAAATAATGACTCACAAGATCGCCTCCCTTTATTTGGGCATGGATCGTTGTCTTACTTATTTTAATTCGACAACAGCGCCAGCATCAACTAATTTTTTCTTCATTTCTTCAGCTTCTTCTGGTTTTACTTTTTCTTTGATGGTGGTCGGGCACTTATCAACAATACCCTTAGCCTCAACTAAGCCCAAACCGGTGATTTCGCGTACTGCCTTAATAACGCCGACTTTTGAAGGTCCGACTTCTTTAAGAATAACATCATATTCCACCGGGCCGGCAGCAACTTCTTCAACAACAGCTGCAGCTGCAGCCATCGGAGCGGCCGCTGTAACACCGAATTCTACTTCAATTGCTTTGATTAAATCGTTTAGTTCTAGAATCGTCATTTCCTTCAAGGATGCAATGACTTCTGTAGCAGATAATTTTGCCATGATTTGTTTCCTCCTTATTGGTTTTCTTCCTGCTTCTCGGCGATTTGCTTAATTGCATAAGCTAAATCACGGATCGGCGACTGCAGGCATCCGAGCAACATTGCGATCATACCGTCACGGCCTGGCAAGTTGGCTAATACTTTGATCGTTTCGACGTCGACAACTTTGCCTTCGACGATACCACCTTTTAATACAAGTTTGTCGTTCTTCTTGGCGAATTTAGCAAGAATACGACTGGGCGAAACTGCATCGTTTCCGAATGCAATAGCGTTGGGTCCCGTCAAACTTTCTACCAGTTCCCCGCAACCAACATCTTCAGCTGCGCGTTGAGCCATTGAATTCTTATATACTTTGAATTCAACACCTTCTTCACGCAATCTGCGACGCAGTTCGGTAACTTTGGCAACGGAAAGTCCGCGATATTCGACAACGACACTGGACTGCGATGCTTTGAATTTCTCTGCGATCTCGCTGACCAATATCTTTTTAGAATCGAGTACCGATTGGTTCATCTGTTGTACACCTCCTTGGGTCTTGATACAATATACCGGCAAATAAATAAACTCACGCCAAAGACAGAGTGAGTTTGAAAGTTTATTGCTTTCTACCTCGGCAACGGATTAAGCCTGAACGGCGGTTGCTGTCTATGGTATATTGATAACATGTTTATTCTACCAAAGTACCAGAAAATGTCAAGGCTTTTCGGACAATACTTGGTATCTTAAATAAAATCTCAGATTGATTTTCAATCGGATCTATCAATATTTCACTGTTGATCGTAACTATACAGACTTTCACGTCGACGAGGCATTCAGCGAAAACACATTGGCTGCCGATCCATCGAAGAGCAGTAAAAAGCACTCTTGCGAGTGCTGTTATGATTGATTAAGCAACAACTGTTGAAGCAGGATCGATCTTGATTCCAGGACCCATGGTGGTCGTGAGGACTACATTCTTCATGTAGATTCCCTTTACGGCAACCGGACGGGCACGCAGAATGATATCAAAAATAGCTTTGAAGTTATCAAAAATCTGAGCATCGGTGAATGAAAGTTTACCGATCATGACATTGACGTTTCCTTCTTTGTCGACACGGTATTCAACTTTACCCTTTTTGATGTCGTTTACGGCTTTCGCAACGTCCATCGTGACAGTTCCGGTCTTAGGATTCGGCATCAGGCCTTTCGGACCTAAGATCTTACCTAATTTACCAAGTTCACCCATCATATCAGGGGTAGCTACGATAACATCGAAATCGAACCAACCGCCTTTAATTTTTTCAAGAATTTCTTTTCCTCCGGTAAAATCTGCACCGGCATCAATCGCTTCTTTTTCTTTCGGACCTTGTGTAACAACTAACACTTTTTGACTGCGTCCTGTTCCATGCGGAAGTACCATCGCTCCGCGTATCTGTTGATCGGCATGACGCGGATCGACATTCAGACGGAATGAAACTTCAATGGAAGTATCGAATTTTACGAAATTAGTTTCTCTTGCCAATGCGATTGCATCGTTAAGAGGGTACAGCTTGGTGCGATCCACCAGTTTGGCTGCAGCAATATATTTTTTACCTTGTTTTGCCATTGTGATGTTCCCCTTACTTGTTGTAGCCGTCGATGACAATACCCATGTTGCGAGCTGTACCCGCTACGATGGCCATTGCACCTTCAACGTCATTCGCGTTGAGATCCGGCATTTTGTATTCGGCAATTTTGCGTAAGTCTTCCATCGTGATGGTTCCGACTTTGGTCGCTTTGGCACTGGCTGAACCGCTCTTAACATTAGCGGCTTTCTTCAGCATAACCGATGCCGGTGTGGTCTTCAAAATAAATGTGAACGATTTGTCTTCGAACGCTGTAATGATTACAGGTACGATGTCTCCTGCGCGATCCTTGGTAGCATCGTTAAACGCCGAACAGAATTGCGGCATGTTTACGGATGCGGAAGCCAAAGCCGGTCCCGGGCGTGCTCCGCCGGCAGGAAATTGAAGCTTAACTACTTTAGCAACTTTCTTACTCACTAGACATTCCTCCTTATAGTGATTGTCTCAGCCGTGGTTGATTGGGCGGTTGCCACCCTCCCACGCTAAAATCTTGCCTAAATAGGCTTATACATTGTAACCTAGGACGCCGTTCTTGTCAATTTACTTTGAATAAGAATCTTTCAACCAATCTGACTCTTACTAAATAGAAAAGAGCTTACGCTCTTTTTGAATTCAGTCTGCTTTTTCCAGATCCATATAAGAGATCTCGGTAGGCGTTTCACGACCGAACAGAATGGTCAATACATTCGCTGATTGCGAATCATCACTCATACTGTCGATAGTACCTTCGATTCCGCTGAAAGGTCCGTTGAGGATCTTGACGCGGTCGCCGACTTTGAAACTGACCGTGATCTTACGTTCAGCAAGACCCATACGGCGCAGGATCGAATCGATCTCGTCCGGTGATACAGGGAATGGTTTGGCACCGCCGCCTGATGAACCGATAAACCCGGTAACACCCGGTGTATTACGCACAATGTACCAAGCTTCGTCTGTCATCAACATTTCGACAAACAGGTAACCCGGAAACAGATTATGCATTTTTTCGATCTTTTTACCGTTCTTGTATTCGATTTCCGGTTCTTCGGCGACCAAAATACGGAACAGGTTATCCTCGATACCCATCGTTTCGACACGACGTTGCAGGTTTTCTTTAACGCGGTTTTCATGACCGGCATACGTGTTGACCACATACCATTCTTTTCTGACTTCTTCCATCGTTATACCCCGATTCCGATCATACGCAGGAATGCCGCAACAACGATTTCACATATAACAAAGAAAACCCCGAAAGCAACGGTAAATGTGATAACAGTAAAACTGTCACTGATCATTTCCTTTTGTTTCGGCCAGCGAATACGTTTCACTTCTTTTGCGATAGCTGAAATACTGAACCAATTAAGCATGTTGCTGCCTCCTACTTCGTTTCTTTATGTAACGTGTGTTCGTTGCATTTTTTACAGAATTTGTTTAATTCTAGTCGTTGAGTCGAATTTTTTTTATTGCGTCGTGTTGAATAATTGCGTGACAAACAGACGGTACATGTCAATATAACTTGTTCGCTTTTTTGGTCAGCCATTCAATCACCCGCTTTCGTTGCCTTATTACTTTATCATAACACTGTGTCTTAGTCAAACAAAGTCGCCAGTTTCTTGCGAATCCGCTGCAAGGTATTATCGACCGTTTTATCGCTGCAACCGATCATTTTGGCAATTTCGCGATAGCTGTAACCCTCGGCATGTTTTTGATAGATCAACCACTGCTCGGCCGGCAGCGTTTCTTTGAGTTTTTCCAATTGATCACGTGCCCAACTGAGGTCAGCCGCATAGCGCGGATCGTACTCGGGTCGGGTGCAGGCAATGGTATCCATCAATAATAAATTGTCGTCTTCCGATACACTCATGTCCAATGACAGTGAATTCGATAAGAGCGAATAGGATGCCGAACGGTACTTGCGCATCAGTGAACGGATCTCCCGTTCGATGCAAACGCGCGCAAACGTTCCGAAGGTCACTCCCATGTCATCCCGATAACTGTCAGCGGCTTCCAGTAAGCCGATACAGCCTTCCTGGTAGAGCTCATCAAGTGATAGGTGCTTCGGTGTCGGACTGGGTAAAATACTGTGGATAATGGCCCATATTGAACGATGATACTTATTGATCAGGAGCCGTTGGCTCCATTCATCGTTCTGACGGACAAAATAAACAATTTCATAATCGCTTGGAAACGGTAGATCCACTGTTTCCTACCTCCTTCATTATTTTTTGAAGGGGTAACGTTGGTTCAACACCTCGTAAAGCAAGATACCGGTCGCGACGGACGCATTGAGCGAAGTCACTTTCCCCAGCATCGGCAGATGCACGATGAAATCACAATTTTCCTCGACCAGTCGCGAGAGTCCGAATCCCTCCGACCCGACAACCAGAACGATCTTACCGGTGTAATCTACACTGCGGTAATCGACGGATTCGGGTGTAGACGATGCGCCTACGACCCAATAGCCGGCTTTTTTAAGTTCTTTGAGACTGGCTGTCAGATTGGTGACTTCAGCGGTTTTGACCGTATCGATGGCGCCGGTCGAAACCTTGGCGACGACCGGTGTCAATCCGACACTGCGGCGTTTCGGCAGAATGATCCCGTCGACACCTGATGCATCGGCACTGCGCAGGATCGCTCCCAGATTATGCGGATCTTCCAATCCGTCCAACATCACAAACAATCCGTTGTTTTGCGCTGATTTAACGACTTCATCCAGTGAATAAGTCTTGAAATCATCGACTTTGGCGATAACGCCTTGGTGATTGCCTTCTGCGTACGTGTTGATCTGTTTCTTATCCGCATAGATCACTTGGATCTTGTAGGTTGCAGCGAGTTCTTCGCCTTCCTTCCATGGTGTTTCTTTACTGAGAATTAACTGATGGATCTTTTTTTGATCTAAGATCAGTTGTTTTACTACGTTTTTCCCGTAGACATATTGTGCCATATTCCTCCTCGACGCTGGTTCGCATTTGGTTCCAGATTTGTTCTAATCGTGCTGTGTCTTCGCGCATGTACCAATATCCCCACAGTGCTTCATAGCCGGTCGCACTGCGGTAGGTCGTGACATCGGTATTTTTCGGAACGCTGTCGCTTTTGTAATTGCGTCCCCGTTTATAAATCCCAAGTTCTTCCTCGTTCAATGTTTTTTCATCCATCAATCGATGAATGAATTTAGCCTGCGCTTTCGCACTGACGTAACGAACGGATCTTTCCTGCAGATCTTTCGGTTTGGTGAAGCCCTTCTCGACTAAATAACTTCTCACATATAAACTCATTACCGCATCACCGATGAATGCCAGCACACTGCCCGTCATTTCATTGATGTTCATTAAAGTTTGCCTGCTTCACTCAGTTTTAAACGAATCGCATCGGCAGCCGCAAAGTCTTTGGCTGTCTTAGCATCACTCCATTTTACATAATCGGCACGGTCTTCATCACTCAAAACGACCGGTTCGATTTCGATCCCGAGTGTTTCCAGCATGAATCGCAAACTGTTATATAAGGAAGATATTTGTGTTGCGATGATCTGGCGCGAACGTAAGTGTTGATTGAGATCCTTGATGACTTCGAAGATCTCCATAAATCCGTTCGGTGTGTTAAGATCATCATCCATCGCACTCATAAATGCTTCTTTATGAGATGTTTCGATCGTATCATCCAATTTCATTTCACTCAGTTGAGCTTTGAGCTCAACTTGCTTCAGCACTGTTTCTGCCTTCAGCAATTCAATGGTTGCTTGTTCGATCGTATCGTCGCTGATGCTCAGCGGAGCCCGATAATGAGCGGAAAGCATCATCCAGCGAACTACGTTAGCACCGACTTTATCCACTACATCTTTGGCCCACAAGACATTGCCGAGTGACTTACTCATTTTCTCACCGTCGATGTTAAGCATGCCGTTGTGGATCCATAACGTTGATAAACCGTGACCGTACATTGCTTTGGCCTGGGCTGCTTCATTTTCATGATGCGGAAATTTTAAATCCATACCGCCGCCGTGGATGTCGATCTGGGCACCGAAGTTTTTCTGGATCATGACAACACATTCGGTATGCCAACCCGGACGTCCTTTGCCCCAAGGACTGTCCCATTGGATCCCTTGTTCGGTTTTTTTCCACAACGCAAAATCAAGCGGACTTTCCTTTTCGGTTTCTTCGTCAACTCTGGCTCCGACGATCAGATCGTCGATATTTTGTTTTGATATTTCACCGTATCCTTCAACACTGTTGACACGGAAATAAACATTTCCGCCGACATTGTAGGCATTCCCTTTTTTCACTAATTCAGCGATGAATTCGATGATGTCATCCATTGTTTCGGTCACGCGCGGTGAAGCACTCAGAGGACGGGTATGCAGACGGTCGCGGACCGATTGGTAAGCATCGATATAGCGTTGCGCAATGACCGTTTCATCCACGTTCTCCGCAATTGCCTTGTTGATGATCTTATCGTCCACGTCCGTGTAATTACTGACATACTTGACCTTCAATCCCTCTGCTTCAAATACCCTTCTAAGCGTATCGAAAACGATCATGGGACGGGCATTGCCGATATGGATGTAATTGTAGACGGTCGGTCCGCACACATACATATGAACTTCGCCCGGTGTTATCGGTGTGAAAACTTCGGTTTTATTACTTTTTGAATTAAACAGTTGCATAGATATCTCCTTATTGATTGAGCCTGATCCACTTAGTTTCAACAATAACAACCGGATCAGTTTCAGATTCGGGTGATTTACACATAAGTTTCTTTAAGTATAACAACCTCCTAAAACTTTGACAAGGATTCCCTGCAATTAACCCTTGCAGCTTACAATTGAAGTGTGATTATAACATTGTATTCAAGGTTGCAATAGAATAAAATGTAAATGAGGGGTGATCACAATGAAAAAACGAGAATTAGGACATCTGACTGACAATGTTTCGTTACTTGGATTCGGTTGCATGCGATTACCACAAACTGCCAAAGGCAATATCGATGAAGCCGAAGCTTTTATCTTGTTTGATAAAGCTTATCAGCAAGGCGTGAATTATTATGATACAGCTTTTCCCTATCACAACGGTGAAAGTGAAATCATATTAGGTAAATGGCTGAAAACCAAAGACCGCAGCACTCTTCTTATCGCTGACAAGAATCCGGTCTGGCTGTTAACTAAACACGATGACTTTCGCACTTACCTTGAACAACAATTAACTAAACTTCAAACCACCTATGTGGATTACTATCTGTTGCATGCTTTGGATAAGGAACGTTTCGCCAAACTGGAAGAAATCGATATTTTCAGTGCACTGGATGAAGTAAAAAAAGCCGGCCTGGTACGTCACATCGGTTTCTCTTTCCATGATGACTATCCGACATTCGTAAAAATATTGTCTTCTTATAAGTGGGATTTCTGTCAGATCCAACTCAATTATATGGATATCAACCACCAAGCCGGACTCAAAGGTCTGCGCCTGGCGGAAAAGCTCGGTATTCCCGTTATTATTATGGAACCGATCAAAGGCGGAAGTCTGGCTCATGTTCCGTCAGAAATCCGTGAACTCTTCGAAACCAAACATCCCAAAGCGTCTGATGCATCTTGGGCACTGCGTTGGGTAGCCTCCCAGGAAAACGTTCTGTGTGTGCTGTCCGGGATGTCGACCCGTAATCAAGTGGACGATAATCTTGCGACTTTCAAGGATTTCAAAGAAATGACCGACGAAGAAAACAAAATCATCATGAAAGCATCCGACTATTACAGAACGCGTGTTCAAGTTCCGTGCACAAGCTGTCGCTATTGCATGCCATGTCCGCACGGCGTCGATATTCCGGTCAACTTTTCGTACTATAATGATGCCTTTATTTATGATAATCCTAAAAAATCATCCGACCGCTATTATAACTGGATGGACGAAGGCGAACGTTCGTCGGCATGTATCTCTTGCGGAGAGTGCATTCCCAAATGTCCGCAGAAAATTGCCATCTTCGATCGAATGAAAGACGTGACTGCGTATTTTTCTGAGCACAAGCCTGAATGAAACGTCTCGCAATTACGATCGATCCGCTTCGCCAACCTTGGAATGACATTGAAACACTGATGATCCGAGCTAAATCCTACGGCTATACCGAAGTTTACTTCAGTTTGAGTGTTGAGGATTCTTTTGACGGGATCAATATGAAAGAACCGTATCTTAAATTTCTTGATTACTCCAACAAGAACGATTGGCGCATCCATGCCAATGTTTCCTATGATGTTCTGCAATTGGCGAAAGTTGTAAAAAACGATTTGACCTACTTCAAAGATCATCACATCGATTGTCTGAAACTCGAATTCGGTTTTGAAAACAACGATTTAGTCAGTTCCTTGACGCATAACCTGCAAGGCATTATTATCGAAGACAACGCATCGCTTCAAGACGACCTGATCGCACGATTGAAAAACCTTCAAACCAAAGGAAATCTTAAACAGTACGCGGCAACGCATAACTATTACGTCCGCCCGGATACCGGTTTATCATTTGACCATTGCATGATGAAAACACGCTTGTTTAAATCAGTCGGTGTCGAAGTCGGCATCTATGTGAATTCGCTGGCGTCGGTCCCTTTCCTGTTTCCGCTCGGAAACGGCTGCTGTACGATGGAAAGTCACCGCTACACGACCGCTTTGCTGAGTGTCAGCGAAGTAGTCGCAACAGGTGTTTATGATACGATCGGTTTCGGACCGTTGATTCCTTCCGATACCGAACTGCAAGATGTCAGTCGTATCACTTTGTGTCAGACGGTTGAAATTCCCGTGTATTTTGTTTCGGGGATCGATCCGGATCTGAAAAACAACTTACTGGCAACGGTCTTTCAATCACGCAGTGATCAAGCCGCGTATTTGGTCAGAGCTACCCAATTCCGTCATCACATGCATATCGAACCGTTTAATTGTATCAACCGTGAGCGTTTATCGCTGACATTAGACAATACATTATCCGGTAAATACGAGGGTGAAGTTCAAATTGCACTTAAGTATCTGCCTTCTCAAACGTATGTCAATGTGATTGCGCAAGTAGAACTTTCCGCCACCAAGATCGTCGAACTGATCCATGGAGGAAAGACACAGTTTATCCTGAAAGAATTCAGTGAAGGAGGCATCCTATGAAAAGAGCCCTTCGTCTAGCGCTGATCATCACCTTCCAGATTTATCCGCTCGGTTTATTGGTTTCCGTTATACTCAGCAATCTGTTCGGTAAATCCTTCTCTTTGTTGGGATTAGCTGTCACCACCCTTGTAACACCGCATAGCTTTCTTTTCCAGTTAAGCGTCGATTACTGGTTTTTTGTGAGTTTCGCGGTCTTGTTTGGGATCAGTTTCTATTTGATTCTGAAAGTTTTTCCCGATGAAACCAAAAACGAATCAGTCAAAATAGACCCTGACAATCAGATTCCCAAAGACACCCCTTGACCGTTCATAAAATGATCGGTTTTTTTACCCGAAATGCCGTATTAGTCCAAATATGGTATACTGATTATTGGAGGCAATACCATGAAAAACACATTTGACGCTGATGTATCCATCAGTGAGTTTGACGAATTTGCCTTAAAACATCCCCTGAACAATCTGTTTCAGGACAGCCGTTGGGCTGAAATAAAAAAAGAATCATGGTCAAGCCTGCGTACCGGGTTACGTGCTGACGGTGTTTTAGTCGGAGTTTCGCTGATTTTGATCAGAAAATTACCTTTTGGTCTGTCCATGTGGTATTTACCGCGCGGACCGCTGTTTGATTTTGATGATTCGACCGTCGTAAAAGAATATCTTACCTACTTAGTCGCTTTCGCAAAAAAGAAACGTGCCATCGTGGTGAAAATCGACCCGAATATTCTGCTTAGTTCACTCAACCTCAATGATGCCCGGACGCTGGATCCCATTCGATCTCATCCGGTGATCGATCTGATGAAAGAATGCGGCTTTATCCATAGCGGTTTCCCGAAAACAATGTCTGCGAATGCGCAACCTCGCTATACTGCCTGTTTTTATTATGATCACCTCGATTGGCAAGCGAAGATGAGCACCAAGACGCAGAATATTGTGCGTAAAGCAATTGCGAAAGGTGTCGAAGTCGAAGAAATCGGTGTCGATCGGATGCATGAATTCGCTCGCATCATGACATTGACCGAAAAACGGAAAAGTGTTTCACTGCGTAATGAAACTTATTTTAAACGATTAAAAGAAGTGTATAAAGATGATTGTCTGGTCCTGTTGAGTCGTCTTGATCAAAAGAAACAAGTTGAAATCGAAAATCAACGAAAATGCGAATTTGAAAATCAACTCCGTTCCGGAACATTAGCTCACCATAAGATCGAAAATACAAAACAACAGTTGGTCTCCGTAGAGAAAGAAATTCAACGGTTAAGTGCCAACATCGATTCTGACGGTGATATCGTCAACATGAGCTGTGCCTTGGCCATTCATGCCGGTGATAACGTCGAACTGCTGTATGCGGGACTCGATGAACGATATAAAAAATATTATGCACCCTATGTCGCTAACTTCACGCGGATCGAATGGGGACATAAACTGGGTGCTTTGAAATGCGACTTAGGCGGAATCGAAGGAACGCTCGATGACGGACTCACTGAGTATAAAGGCGCATTCAGTCCCAACATCGATGAATTTATCGGGGAATTCGATTATCCTGTTCGTCCTGTTTACTATCGGCTTTTCACGATCGGTCTTCCTTTCGTTAAGCAATCACTTAAAAAAATAGCTTCATTCAGACGACCAAAAGAAGCCGTAGGAGATACACAATGAATTTCGTTACGGATATCCACCCGATTGAATTTGATGGATTTATTGCTGCTCATTCGACCGGTCATTACATGAAAACAAGCCTTTGGGGCAAGTATAAATCAAGCGTTGATCATCAACGTTATTTTACGACCGGTCTGCTTGACGAGAATCAACAATTAGTCGCCTGTGCACTGGTACTGGAAGAAAAGAGAATCAACGGATTGGTCAAACTTCATTTTGTTCCATGGGGTATCTGCGCTGACGCCAGTGACACGCAACTCACCGATCGCTTGTATCGTGAACTCATCGCTTTCGCCAAGCGTCGCAAAGTTGCATTTTTGCGTATCAGTCCCAATGTGTTACGGATCGAACGGGACTTGGACGGACATGCGATCCACAACGGAATCAACAATGAACACGTGACCGAACAGTTAGCGTCATTGGGATTCATTCATAAAGGGTATGGCTATGCGTATGACGGAAGTTGGCTCAATCGCTATACACTGATTTTGGATATCACACCCGATCTTGATGAGATCATTGCTCATTTCGAAAAAACCAAACGCAACCTGTTGATCAAACAAAAAACGATCGGAATGACAAGTCGTTACGGTCGGGACGATGAACTTTCCTATTTGGTGGAATTCGGCAGTGAACTTGCGGATAAACTGAAGTTCAAACCCAAACAACTCTCCTATTTTGTTGAACTTAAAAAACATCTCGGTGATTCAGCCGTATTTATCGTCAGCGAACTCGACATGAATGTGTTGATCGATTCGATCGATGCGGAACTCGCCGGACGAAAATTCGCCAAAGATCCTGAAGCTCTGGCGTCCAAACAAAAAGAACGACGTATGGCAGATGACTTATTGAAACGTTATGGACCTCACCCTGTGATCGCAGCCGGACTCTTTATTACCCTCGGTGATAAGTGTTGGAACGTTTATACCTACAATGCGAAAGACTTTGCGCGATACGTAGCCACCGATAACCTGCATGAATTTGCGATTGCCGAGATGAAGAAACGCGGTATCCGCAGTTACGACATGGTTGGATTTTCCGGTCTCATCGATAAATCTGATGCATATTACGGACTCTACTCCTACAAGCGCAGTTTCTTACCGAACTATGTTGAATACATCGGTGAATTTGATTACGTAGTCAACCCGTCACTTTATACATTGTTTAAGCGAACCGAACATCTGGGAAAACGGATTCGACGTAAGTTATCAACTCTTTTAACTCCTAAAAAATAGCATGATGGTCTGTAATTTTAGGTGTTTCTATATCATAGTGCAACTTTATTGATTATAATATAATTATTCATACTGATAATTGACATTCCCTTACCAATAAACAATATCCATCGTTTAGTTCAGAAAAGAGGGCCAATCATGAATCAACTTTCTGATAAGCATCACTCAAAATCAATTGAACCTAAGAAGGGTATTTTTTTGACATCATCTGCGATGTCACCTATTAAGTCGGCGATCCGACTCAGCTTTTTTTATATCGTTTTCGGTTCACTGTGGATCATCTTATCCGATGAAGTACTCGAGTTATTGATAACCGATTATCGAGTATACCAGAAAATACAGACATATAAAGGTTGGTTATATGTCATCTTCACCGGTATCTTACTTTATTTTCTGATTCTCCGCACCCTGAAATTATATGAAAACGCTCGTTCGCAAACAATTAAAATAAACGAAGAATTGAACCAACAATTGAAGATCACCAGCGAGACTCAACAGCGCTACCAATTAGCGGTCGACGGTTCGCGTGATTCGATTTGGGATTACGAAATTAGAGAAAACAAATTTTTCTCATCAACCAAGTTACTGGAAACAATGGGTTATGGTGTTGATGAACTAAAGGTCTCAACCTTAGAAGATTGGTTGGGTCTTATTCATCCCGACGATTACGAAGCTTTCTATACCAGTATTTCAGCTTATCTCAACGCCGGAAGCGGCAATTTCGAGTATGTATTCCGCGTCATTACCAAAGATAACAGTGATTGTTGGATATTGACACGTTGCCAGGGATATTGGGATGAAAACGGTGACGCTGTGCGATTGGCGGGTTCTCATACGAATATTACTCCGAAGAAGAAAATGGAAGAAGAATTGTTTCGATTGGCCTACTTCGATTCACTTACAAAACTTCCGAACTGGATAAAATTCAAGGAAATCATCAGTTCAGCTATTACTCAATGTAAAGATGACGAAGTCTTGTCATTGATTTTCATCGATATCGATGACTTTAAAAACATCAACGACTTGTTGGGCTATACAATCGGTGATCGATTGATTATTCGCTTAGCCGCAGAATTAGATCAGTTTCTCCCAAAACCTCATCAGTTGGCAAAAATCGGCGGAGACAGCTTCGGTATTTTGCTTAACCGTAAGAAATCAGATAATAACTTCGATGTTCAAGCCATCATTACGAACATGGTCAAGTTGATCCAAACTGAGCGTTCAATTGAAGAGCAAAAAGTTGTTATCTTCGCAAGTGTCGGTGTCGCTCAATTCCCAAAGGATGCTGTCGATGCGTCGAATTTGATGTTGTGCGCCAATGCCTCCATATCCCTGGCCAAAGAGCTCGGTAAAAATAACGTTCAATTTTACACGCATGGCCAACATGACCTCCACATTCATCAGATCGAGTTGATCAGTGACCTCCATCATGCAATCGAACGCAATGAACTGTTTCTTTTATATCAGCCGGTCCTGCGACTGACTGACATGAGCCTACATGGATTTGAATGTCTGCTGCGCTGGAAACACACACAGAAAGGATTCATCTCACCGGATGAATTCATCACGCTTGCAGAAAATACAGGTATCATTACTAACATAGAAGAATGGGTCTTTGAAAATGCCATGAAGCAATTGGTGAAATGGCGTCCCATCAATACCGGTCTAGCCCCCATTGCGGTCAATCTATCCTCGCGCGGACTGGTCAATGAAGATTTCATCGACCACATCGAATCATTGATGAAAAAATATGACATCCAAAAAGATGAAATCGAAATTGAGATCACCGAAACCAGTTTCATCACCAGTTTCGAAGTAGCGGCCAACCATGTTAAGAGACTTCAAAAATTGGGCATCAAGATCTTGCTGGACGACTTCGGTAAAGGTTATTCATCGCTTGCTTATTTGAGACAATTACCGATCGATATTCTGAAGATCGATCGTCTCTTCACGAATCATGTCATCGATGTGGAACGTAATGATTATCTGGCAGTCGCCATGATCGACATGGCTCATATGATCAATACGGAGGTCATCGTTGAAGGAATCGAAAATCAGATCCAACTGGATTACATGAAGAAACATAATGCCGAATTCGGTCAAGGTTATTTCCTGTATATGCCGTCACGACCGGAAGAGTTGGAACACTTGTTTACGAAATCAGTATAAAGGGAACCGAAATTCGGTTCCCTTTCTTATAAACTGACAATTCCGCGTCAGCGGCATCAACTATTATGCCTATCGAAAGACTTCGGGTATCGGCAGTAAGATCGGTACGATTCTCTATATCTCTTCGACGAAAGGAATGCGCTCAGTTATCTCGTTGATGAATTGTTGACCTTATCCAAAATTGAAAATAAATCTTATAAAACTGAGTTTATTGATTACAATTTACCGGATCTGATCAAAGAATTCGTAAAAAACTTACAAGGTTATTCGCTTGCCCAAAAGAAACAGATCGTAGTGCTCAGTGAAAGTGAATTTATCCCGATCAAGATCGATCAGAATCTATTGATGAAAGTCATCAATAACGTTCTCTCCAATGCGATCCAACATGCATCGAATACGATCACGATCAACACGAAGACGCATGGCCAATACGTGGTCATCGAGATTGCTGACGACAGAGCCGGGATCTCGGCAACTGATCTTCCGCATATTTTCGAACGGTTTTATAAAGGTAAATCAGGTAATTTCGGTTTAGGACTTTCGATTGCGAAGACTGCCATTGAATTCATGAACGGTAGCATCCGTGCTTATAACAAAAATGGAGCTGTTTTCGAGATCACACTTCGACCGAGCAAAACGGCACACTGATATTGCTCTTCATCTTTCGTTACATATTTAGTTCACATCAACAAAAAATCCTATCAATAAATGATAGGATTTTTCAAACACATTTTTAAGTTTTTTATCTAAACAACTTTTATTGAAGTATGAACCATATACATTGTACAATCGATTTTCAATGTCCCCTTCGCCGAAGGTGTAAACGTGATTGGTTCAGGATGTGTCTTCACATTGACGGTCCGATTGAGAAACGAGAAGATGACCGGATTGGCGCATCCCGTGACACCTTCTGTCTTAAAATGCATTTGAACCGGAATATCAGCTTTGACCGTAGAATAATCGAGCCGATATTGACCGTTGACGACGGTCAGCGTGATCTGTTGGACCCCATCCACGATCGGTGCCGTTTCTGAGGAGACAAAGTTGGCTGCCAAGGTTCTGATCGGGGCCGCGATCCATTCACTACGCATCGTCATCTGTAAGCCTAATAAACCGACGATCAATGCCGACGCCAATTTCATGCGTGCCGCATTGTTTTTGCCTAATTTGTGGCCGAGCGTCCCGATTGCCAACAGCGCCGGCGCCGTGCTCAATCCAAACAACAACATACTTCCGGCACCCAAAAGCGGACTGCGTGAAGCTAATGCGACTACCTGCATCGTCTGTAACGATCCACACGGCATAAAACCGTTAAGCAGACCGATCATCAACGGACGAAAACGTGAATCGACATTCTTGATCTTAAATAGCTTGAATTCCGGTAGTGCCGGCAAGCTGAATTTTACGATCCCGGCCATCTGTAAACTATAGATGATCATCCACGCTCCGGCCAGTGTCAGAAGCCCATTGCGCGCCATGGCACTCAATTGAAATGTCTGACCCGCAAGTCCCAACACTAAGCCCATTATCGTGTACGACGTGATACGGCCCAACTGATAGAGCCATGAGGCTTCCATCACCGGTCGACCGCGTAATTTCTGCAGACTGCTGCTCAGAGCGATTCCTCCGCACATGTTGACGCAGTGAAGACTGCTGATCAATCCGTACAGGATGATCAGCCCGGCCGAAATCGTGCCGGACGCAAGGGGATCGAAAATCAGATTTCCATACAAGACTTGAGCAGCTAAAAACACGAGAATGATAAGTGCTACAACCAGGATACCGACACGATTCTCGCGTTTTGTATCACTGATCCCATAACCGGCCGATTCGATCGCTTTTATGATCAATGAATCAGCCGGTAAACTTTCTCCGATCAGGGTCGCTGAACCGGCAGCGGCACTGACACTTACTTTCGTTATACCGGGGAATTGTTTGAGTGTTTTGCGAATTTTATTCTCGCAATTGACACAGGTCATTCCGGTGATCGCATATGTCTTCTTCATGTCAGCGGTACAGACGCTTGATGGTCGTCAGGACTTCATCCAAGATTGCAGGATCGCCGGCTTTGATATCACGAACGACGCAGGTTCTCATGTGTTGCGCAAATAATTCCGCCGCAAAGCCATCCAAGGCACTTTTGACAGCCGCTACTTGGATCAAGATATCATCGCAGTACACGTCATTTTCGACCATCGTCTTGATGCCGCGGATCTGACCTTCCAATCGGTTGAGTCGTTTACTCAGTTCATTGACCGTAACATCGTCGCGATCGGTAGACTTATGCATTTCACAGTGTTCCATGTTTTTTACCTCAGTTTGAAAAAGCGTAAACGCAGCGCATTGGTGACGACCGAGACTGAACTCATCGCCATCGCGGCACCGGCCAATACCGGATTCAAGAGCGGACCGCCGAGTAAGTAGAAGATGCCGGCCGCAAACGGTATACCGATAATATTGTAGATAAATGCCCAAAACAAGTTTTCCTTGATATTGATCATAACAGCTTTCGATAATTTGAGAGCTGTCACCACATCATTCAGATCAGAACGCATCAGAACGATATCCGCTGATTCCATCGCAACATCCGTTCCGGAACCGATCGCAATACCGACATCGGCTTTCGTAAGTGCGACAGCATC
>Ga0209125_1000034_pt1 | contig 241395 bp, 210 predicted proteins | sample BarGraIncub1131A_FD_184503 | JGI IMG/M metagenome (GOLD analysis project Ga0209125, IMG submission 184503) | Arctic peat soil microbial communities from Barrow, Alaska - Barrow Graham LP Incubations 11-31A (SPAdes) (version 2) | ecosystem: Environmental > Terrestrial > Soil > Wetlands > Peat...
CCCTTGAAAATTAAAAAAACACTGCCTATTTGCATATACAGTGTCTTATTTCCTTCGGTATAATGATCACCATCAGGAGTTTGTCCGATGACAAAAATAAATAAAAAATTAACATAAAAAAGCTCGGTTATTTAGGGCTAATACAATTATAAAGAAAAGAACAAAGTTATTAAACCTATTTCTTACCGTGACATGAATGTTCGCCACCTGGGAACACTTTATGAAGGTTTGCTTGAACACAAACTTTTCGTAGCTGAAGAGGATACTGAAGTGCGAATTGTAAAAAATGTAATAGAATTTATCCCTGAATCGCAAGGAGGTAAAATTATTGTAGGAAAATATATCATTAAGGGTCAAATATATTTTGGTAATGAAAAAAGAACCAGAAAAGCTAGTGGTTCTTATTATACGCCTGAATATGTAGTGGAATATATCGTTAATAATACTGTAGATAACAAGTTGAATGAACTAGAATCCAAATTTGATGATAATATTTCACATTACATAAATGATTTAAAACTTGCTTTAAATGATTCCGAAAAACAAGGTATTGGGTTATTAATAAAGAATGAATTGATAGATTTTGTTGAAAATGAGATTTTGAATCTAAGTGTACTCGATCCAGCTATGGGAAGTGGTCATTTTTTAGTAAATGCTACTCATCATATTTCCAATTTTATCACCCGTTTTTTGAACAAATATGGAGTAATTGATACTAAAACCAATACTGGAACAAACCATTGGCGAAGAAGAGTTGTTGAAAATTGTATTTATGGAGTAGATTTGAATGTGCTTGCTACCGAATTAGCAAAACTTAGCCTGTGGATTATGACCATGGCAAAAGACAAACCATTATCTTTTCTTAATCATAATCTAAAGATAGGGAATTCGCTTATAAGTACAAGTTTGGAAAATCTAGGAAACTATCCTTTAGGGAATAAAAAAGGAAAACATATTGAATTGTTTTCTCAAGATAAAAATTTTAAAGAGATTATTGCTAAAGTAGTAAATGAATATGAATTGATTAAAATTACTGGTTCAGATCATAAAAGCGATATTCTAGAAAAACAAAAACACATTAACGCAATCAATGATCTGTTACAAACTTATAAAAAACTATGCGACTTCCATACCAGCCTATTCTTTGGGAATTTAATTTCAGAATCAGAGTATATGGAAGTTATTACAACACAAGAAGTACCCAATAGCAATTTAAATTCTCAATGGTTCCACTGGGAATTAGAGTTCCCTCGTCAAATTATAAACCAAGGAGGATTTAGTTGTGTTATTGGAAATCCTCCTTGGGGCGCAACTTATAATGAACTTGAGAAGAAATATATTGTTCAAAATTTCAATTCTGCTTCAAAAAGTAATGGTCTCGATGGAAGTTCGAATTCTTTTTCTCTTTTTATAGAACGAGGATTAGAACTTTCAAATAATAAATCATTTAGCCTTAGCTTTATTCTTCCATTATCATTTGGAACTACAAAATCAATGCAGAAAATTCATAAAATATTATTTGATGCATCAAATAATATTGAATTAAACTTTTTTTCGGAAAGACCTGGTCGAGTGTTTCCTCAAGTTGAACAACCTGTTACTATTCTTTTTGCTTTAAAAAACAATTTATCTACTGAAAAGCAATATATTAGTACGGAATTTCTTAAATTTCCAACTGGTGAATTACCAAAACTATTGAAAACCCTTGAAAAGCAATTAGTACCTGCAATCTTTATCCCTTATGGTAATTTCCCTAAGATTGGTAATCCTATTTCTCTTTCTATATTAAATAAAGTATTTTATCAGAAGAATCCTATTACAAAATATTTCTCATTTAAAGGCGATTTAAATGATACTAATTCTATTTTTTATAAAAATACTGGTGGAAGATATTATAAACCTTTTACCACATTTTTTAATGGTTTGACAGTAAATGGCATAGATAAATTATCCAGTACTCTAAGTGTTTTAAGTATTAATGATACTTTCATGATTAAGCCTATCAATGCTATTTTGAACAGTACAATATTTTTTTGGTGCTACCAAGTATATTCTGATTGTTGGCATTTAAATCCAGATGATTTCAAATTTTTCAAAATTGATTTGGAAAAGATTAGTGAAAATGAACTTAAACAACTCTCTTTCTTAAATGATAAATTAATGGTAAATTTTAAAGAAAATTGCAAGTTGAAAATAAATGAAAGATCATCTGGAAAAACAGAGTATACTGAAATATATGCTTTTAAAGCTAAATCAATAATTGATGAAATTGATACAATTTTATCAGAAGTATTTAAATTAAATTCACAGGAATTAGCATATTTGATTAATTTTCGATAATGAAATTAGAGCTTACCAACGGATATAGGTTGCACTTTCAAGAACTTTCGCGTATTTTGGGTTACTTAATTGAACAAAAGGAACGTAAAATAATACCGCGTGAGGAAATTATTAAAGTACTAGGAATGTCTATTAGACAATTCGAGTCATTAAGCTCGATTATGGTTGCATTAGGCTTAATAAAACCTTCTACTTTTGTTCTTACTACATTAGGGGAAAATATAAGTAGTAAAGATCTGTTTTTTGAGAAAATGGAAACACTTTGGATAATGCATTATACAATCTCTACTAATCCGAAATATGTGATTTGGCACCGATTAGTAACTCAAGTATTCCTAAAGGAAACTATGATAAGCGCTCCTATTTGTATTCCTTACTTTTCAGATCTTTCAGAGAATTATTCTGCAAGATCGCTTGAACGTAAAGTTCCAAAAGAGATTAATGCTGTGTTGTATGCATATTCAGAAACAGAATTTCAAAAACTTAATTTCATCAGCAAGATAGCTACTGGTCTTTGGAAAAGAGAGGAACCCCAAAAAATAACAACCTTACCGTTCTTATATGCTTTACTCCATCATCAGGAATTGATCGGACTGCAATCTACAGGTTTTTCATTGGAAGAAACATTTAATACCGCATTATCACCAGGTAAGGTGCTTAACCTTAAAAAATATGAAGTCGAATTATTATTTGATCAATTACACAATACTCGTTTTGCAAAACTGGAAACTTTTGGTGGCTTAAATCAATTACGTTATGCTCATGGTTTGACTAAACAAATAATAATCAATGAAATATATAATTAATCAATGCATATAGATATTAAAGATTACATTTTATCACTGAAACATCAGAAATTCCGTTCAGTGATAATTTATCACAATAATAATTCTGCATTAGAATTATTTTTAATTCAATCATCAATAAAAACAGATGGTTATCACATAGATATGCTTAATTATTTTCAACAGGATCCTGAATTAATAAAATCTCTCGACTCATTTTCAGTTATCAAATTGAAAAACATACTAGTTAAATTGACAAAAGGTTACTCAATAGTTTTTCTAACAAATTTGAATTTCTTGTTCGACACATGGGGAATAACTGAAAAAATGGATTTCGCCACATTTGTCGAAAAACAATGGAATAGTTTTTATTCTGAAAATGCTGCAACCTTAGTCTTTGGATTACAGACTGATAATTGGTTAGAAAAGCTCAAAATTATTGATACTGAAGGAAGATCAAGAGTACATAAACTAAATGAATTTAAAGCAATTAGATTATAACAATATGACAAAGCTAAAAGAAATTGTAAAGATTAACTCCGGTTATGCTTCATATGTAAATTTACAAACCGAATACTTTGACGAAAGCATGCGTCGTGATAGAATGGAAAGGTACAGACCGATAACATCACATCGCTTAGCTTTTGAAAAAATAGCCAATGCCATCAATCCATTAGATAAAAGATTTTACTTTTTATCGGGTTCATATGGTACAGGAAAGAGTCATTTATGTCTTATGCTTGCGAGTTATTTTGCACATCAAAGTGATTTACCTGAAATGAATATTTTCTTCAAAAATTATGAAGATGCTCAGAATAATATTAAGATAAAACCAAATGAAACATTGAAAGATGTTACCCATGAACTGTATCAAGTTTCATCTTTAAAAGCTCGCAGAAATGAAGGGAGATACCTAGTTGCATTGTGTGACTGGAATAGAAATCTGGAGTTTGAAGGGACAATCTTGAATGCTATCGATGAGGCTTTAAAAATTGAAGATAAGGATATAAAACTTTATTCATATTACTCACAAGCAATTGACAAACTTGATTCCTTTTCAGGTAAACCAATAGAACAATTATTTCTGAAAGCTTTGGAAAATGATTTTTCCGAGTGGACTATCGACAAACTTATAAGTGGTTTAAACGAATATCAAGAATCAGCATTGTCAGTATTTAAAAATTGTTTCAATACTGCTACTACTGTAGATTTTACTCCCGATAAAGCAAACCTTAATAAAATAATTGAAGACATAACCAAGAGCCCTGAATTCAAGAAAAAATACAAAGGGATTGTGATAATTTATGATGAGTTTGGATATGCGTTAGATAAAAAGAAAGTGGATTTAGCAAATCTTCATAGTTTTGCAGAATTCTGTACAGGAAGCGGTATGAAAAATCTCCCAGTCATCTTTATTGGCACTGGACACAAAACATTTCCAAATCATGGGGATGTAGGGGATTCAATTCACTACAGTACTCTTCAAGCTCGTGTAAATGAAATTGCTCTACAAACACAAGGAATGGAGGATATTATTGGTGCAATAGTACATCCTCTAAAAGAATCAAAAATATGGAAAGATGAAGTTGAAATCAATAGTCAAATATTTTCTCAATTTACAGTCAAATGTCAGGAGTTAAACTTGTTTCCTTGGTTACCATCGCCTGTTTTGAAGCAAAATATTATTGAAAATGTATTCCCTATGCATCCCTTTGCAACTTATGCTTTACTAGAAATGGCAAAGGAAGTTGGTAGTGATAACCGTTCAGTTTTCAAATTCTTTTCTCCTGAATTTGTAACAGGAGATGAAATATTTGTAAATGCCGAGAAGTATTCATTCCCCTGGTTTGCAGCTAGTACAGATATCCTAAATGGCAATAAGATCAATCTTTACACTGCTGATTTATTAATTGACTATTTTATTGGACAAGGGATTTCAGGGATAGATTCCAAAAAGTTAACTAGCAAGTCGAAATCTGCAGTGTTAAATTATGACAATACTCGACGTGAATTATTACGTTATCAGCAAAAAGAATCTAATGACAAACTTTTTGATGTAGCAGATGAAATTATGCATCAGATATTAAAAGTGATGCTGATCTTCGGAATAATTAGTAATGACGAAAATCAGATTCTCTCAAAGTATGAGAATATCTGTTTTGCATTAAATGCATATACTGATAATGAAAAAGATTCAATCAAATCAAGACTTGAAAATCTTATAAAAGCCGGCATTATATACCGAAACCCTAATCAATATTTAGAGTTTCGTCGTACAGAAGCTGTTGATATAATGCAAAGACTTGAAGATTTTAAATCAATTCCGGAAAATCAACCTAAGGACATTCTGGATGTATTTCGTAATGAAATTTGGTTAAAATATCAAAATGAATTTATTGAAGCAAAAGACTATAACCTTTCCTACTCTGAAGATAAAAGATTACGTGCAATAGCCATTTCATTATCTGAAATGCAACAAAAAAAAGATTTTGAAGGTACACTTTTCGACACTTTTGATTATTATGAAGAAGTTAGAAAAAATGTGACTTTTGGGAAAGACTTTTATGAAGGAACTGCAATTTATGTTTATTGTGAAAATGAAGACCAAATAGATCGGGCTAGATCAATTATGCGGAATAATAAGCAGACAAGGATTTTTATAGGAATACCAAAACTTCCATTGTCACTTAAAGATACTATTTGGACTTATTTATTTATAAAAGAATTTAAAAAAAGTAATGAGTATAAATCTTTTACCTCATTTGAACATGGTGAACTTAATAAACTTGAATCTACCACAATGTCTAGCTTGAGAGAACTAGGGGAGAATTATTTTTCAGCTGGCAATATAACTTGGTATATTAAAGGTGGAGAAAACATTCCAACTGCCAAAAATAAGGACCATGATATTGCGAATGTTGCTTCAATGCTGCTATATAAATTAACAAGAAATACAACTGCTCATTCCGATTTTAATAAATCACATGTTGCAGTTGCTGGGGGAATAATTCAGAAAATTGTAATGGAAGCATGCGATATTCTTGCTGATCTAAGTAAACCTATTTCAATTGATATCACATGGGCTGATAATCGTGGGGGTATTAAATATCTCAAAAAGCTATTTGCAGACAATTGGGTATTGGCTCAAACTAGTAGGGAAGGAGATATATGCTTTTATCAGGTATCGACAGATTTTGAAAAGTTTAAAAGTATATTTCCGGGTTATGTTTGGTTGATTGATCGTTTAGGGAAAATAGAAGTTGATAAACCAGTTTTTTTTAGTGAATTGGTTAAGCCTTTATACGATATATATGGACTTGGTGATATTGCTGTTGCATTATTTGTGATGCTTTCACGTCGTTATTTTCGTGATTCTCTTTCTTTTAAGAAAGAAGAACAAGCTATTTCAGATATGAACTTTTCAAACAATCAAGATATTATTGATCTATTCAATCGAAAATACCCTAAGGCCATTGTAATAGCACATTCTGTTTCATCAGAGGATAAGTTTTATTTTCAGGAATTGTTTGATATTTTTAGTAAATCAAGTGAAGCTGGCAGAGAATATGGAATTAATGATGTTTTTACAGCGATAAAAAATTGGTGGACATCTCAGCAGATCATAGTTAAATCTTTTGGAAATCATGCTGAGAAAGATAAACAATTAGTTAAACTATTCAATAAAATTGATACTCTTGGTGTTTTTGTATTCATAAAATCAGAGTTGCCAGCATATTTTGGTATTGACAAGGATGAGAAATTAACTGAAAAGAAGAGGAATAAGTTGATTGTTGGAATGTCAGAATTTAAAGAAACATGTCAGAATCTCTTATCAATGCGTCAAAAGGTGATTTTAATAAAATTACGTGAAGTGTTTGGTGCATTAGGCGATACCGATGAACATATAAAAGACGCCATCAAAAATTGGTATAACTCATTAGATTCAAAACAAACTGACCCGTATAGTAGTTTTCATACAATTGAAACAAAAGGTTTAATTAACGTAAGAACATCTTTGTCAAACATAAATTTATTTCTTTTTGAGATCCTACCTGAACTCTTTGGGCTCGGTAAATTAAAAGACTGGAATGATAATCATGAATATGTATTTATTGAGAAAATAAAATCAGCTAAAAAACGGATAGAGGACAATAAAGTGAAAGTTGAATCTCCTTCATGCAAATTTAACAGTAATTCAATTGATATAAAAAGTCAAAAAGTAGAATATGGGAATACACTAGAACTTGAGATTGAACCACCTTCTAGTGCACGGTATGTTTACTACACTTTAGATGGTTCTGATCCAAGAAGTGAAAAAAGTGAACGTAAAAAAATAAGTGATAAAGAATTACTGAGTCTGACCGGAAACATGAAAATTAGACTTGTGGCTGAAGACCCCGAACGTAATTATGGCGAAGTAATTACATATGATATTTATGACACTACACAAAAAGTGAAAATAATTGGTTCCCCTGATTTAAATGGCGATATCAGAGTGAATTTCCTGTTTCCAAAGGATAAAGTTGAATTAAAAGTTTCTTTGGCCTCTTATATAGCACTAACTGAAAACCAAAAAATTGCTGACAAATCTGAAATAAAAAAAATACTGGATGAGCTATTATGATACATATTATTATCGATTACAGTAATATATTCAATGATCCAAAAACTTTGATTATTAATGATAATCAATCTTATTTACATGTATATTCAATTTTAGATAAATTGAATATACAACAAGATGAAATTAGTATAGTTATAAAACGAAAACTTTATTGGAATTGGATTGAACGTTTTATAAATCGTTTAGAAGAAAGCTATTATTCAATAGAAATAGCAAGTCTGAAAAGTCTTTTACAAACAAAATGGAGCTGTTCAATTCCAAAAGAAGTTACAGATGATATTATCAAAGAATGTAAATTTCTTGACTCAGTAGAATTGCCAACTTTTGGTGAATCTTTTGATGACTTTGTCCTAAGGGTTTCATATGGAAATGTATTTTTTAAAAAAACTATAACTTTAGAGGATATTCCGATATTGCTGGCCCAATCATTCTCCGAGAATTGGATCAACTCACAAAAACTTCTTTTTCTTAAATCATTACTTGATCATCGGATTGACCTTTGGAAATCAAATGCTGACAATAATATCCATTTCTTACTTAGTAAGTTTAAGAAATCACCATCCTTGCTTTATACGGAACTTATCTCTTATGCTATATTAAAATCATATAAAATTATTGGTCTTCGTTCTTTACCCGATTTTCCAGTATACGATAGTATGAGTTTGCCACTTGATAAGCTTATATTCGATGATAAGGATGTTTCCGGTATTATTAATCAAATTGAATATGAGATAAATAGTTGGGAGATACCTAATAATATAATTTCGCTAAAGGATTTTATTTCAAAACTCAGTGGAAGACTTGAATTGGAGTATTATAAAGTTGAAGAACTCATTGAAAAGAAACCTGAATTATTAAACAAATATTTGATTATTCTTATAAAAGAAAAATTCCGATTATTGTCAAATGTTAATGAAAATATTGAATTACTCGAAAAAAGGATTCCTCCTCCATTTCCATCAGTACCTTTTAGTGAATGGTCACAACAACAAATGTTAGATTGGGTTGTAAATGAATATTTTCCTTACTATGAATGGGCTTTGTATTCCTCAAGAAATTTTAACATTCTTGAACCGCTTTCTGTGATTTTTTCAGATTGGTATTATCGTAATTTTGAAAATATAAAGTACAATTCAGGGAATATGCTTTTCAATTTTATTCCTAACAATTTTGAAAAATTTGTTGATGAAAATCAACTGGATGTGATACTTATCATTGACAATCTTCCATGGTTTTTTTCAAAAATAGTCACTGATGCGTTATCCAACAATGGATATAATTTAGGTTCTAGTACTCCTTATTTTACTCATATACCAACATTAACTGAATTCTGTAAAAAATGTTTAGTTTCAGGTATGCCCAATTATACTGAAATTACTGATCCGTCATACAAACAGATACTTGAAAAAGGAGGATGGTACCAATTTAAAGAACAACTCAAATTAAAATATTACCCGACAATTGGTGCGTTTTATAATGAAAAAAAACTTGAAGGAGGCACCCATTTAATTAACTACTTGCAATTAGATGATTTACTTCACAAATCTGAAGAAGAATTAGGGGTTAGTCATTTTCAGGCTGCATGCGATACAATAAACACATTAGTTAAAAAATTTATTAAGCATATTAACACTTTAAGAAAAGATAAACCTGTTCGCTTACATATTATTTCAGATCATGGTGCTACATTTCTTGTGCCGTCTAAAGATGGCTTATTGCCTAAGGAATTTATAAAATCTAAAGGACTCCAGGATTTTTCAATACGCTATGCTGTCTTGCTTGGTGACCCCAATTATTTGTTAACCCCTGATTTGGTTTCAAACACTTATCTGATTCGAAAAGAGAAATTTGGTGTACCTAACCATTTTCTTTTAGCTCGTGGTTTTAAATCTTTAATTCCATTGAATGGTAATCGTATGTCGCATGGTGGGTTGCAACCTGAAGAAGTAATTATTCCTCATATGGTTTTTGAAAAAGTCAACGAAGAACTTCAAAATCCTACTGTTACATTGAGCAATAGCAAATTCCGTTATTCAATTCAAACAATAATAATGGGAATAGGTAATCCGAATATGGAAGATCTGTCCGAAATTTATATTATGATCCTGAATTCAAACTTTGAATCTGAAAAAACTACTATCAATTTCGACATCTTATTTTCAAAAACACAAAAAACTGTAGAATTCACTGGGAAATTCAAACAAACAGATAATCAATTTGAAAAGGAGAACTTGAAATTAGGAATTCGCTATCATGTCAAAGGTATTCAATACAATTATGAAATAATTATACCAATAGTAATAATCTCAATAGTTGATACTGACGACTTGGGTATTTTTGATAAATTCTGAAATTAATCAAAGGAATTGATATCTTTAATGTGTTTAAAATAAATTGAAATGAAACCATTCGAAAAAAAAGCTTCTGACACTCTGTCTGAGATTATTATAAATAAATCTTTTATACATAAAGCTGGATTTGGTAATAGAGCAATTCCCACCTATGTTGGCGAATGGATTGTAAGTCATTTTGTGGGCAATGCAGATGAAGTTACTGATCTTGCTAAAGAAAGAATGGCGAAATTTATAACGGAATACGTCCCAGCAAAAGGCGAAAAAGAAAGTATAAAAAACGCATTGCTTGAAATGCAGGAAGTAAAACTCCTTGATAATTTTAATGTAGCAATAAATCTTCAAAAAGGTGATCGTTATTTATCAATACCCTTTTTGGAAATTTCAAATGCCCAGATTCCTCCACAGATCGTTGAGAATAATAAAATGCTCTTAAGTAGTGGATTATGGGGCCTAGGAACATTGTTCTACATACCACCAAAATCAGAAAAAGTACCAGGACAAATATGGTTGAGAGATTTCAAACCTTTTCAGATTGCCAATATTGACTTAGAATATTTTTGTGAGGCTCGTAATAATTTCAATATAGGGGAATGGATTGATTTTATAGTTTCATCAATGGGCTTTAATCCCGATGAATATTATGAAAAACAAAAGATTTATTTGATATGTCGGTTATTACCTTTAGTCGAGTCACGTTATAATCTAGTAGAGTTAGCTCCAAAAGGCACTGGGAAGTCGTTTGTGTATGATAATATGTCTAGGTATGTTGCAGTCAGAGCCGGAAATATTTCGCCTGCTGTTCTTTTTTTTAACGATGCACGTAAATCTGCTGGGCTTATCACTCGTTATGATACAGTCGTATTAGATGAGGCCCAAAAAGTAAAAGGAGATTCATCGGGAGAGCTAACAGCATTGCTAAAAACATATCTTGAATCAGGAAAATTCGGGAAGGGTTCAGCATCTGCAGTTACTGCTGATGCTGGAATGGTCATTCTTGCAAATATCGAATTAGGTGAGAATAAACAACCTGTTAATGCGTTTAAGGGCTTATTTAAAGTGTTCCCAAACTTTTTGATGGAGACTGCTTTTATTGATCGATTTTCTGGCTTTCTCCCAGGTTGGGAACTTCCAAGAATATCAAAAAATACTCCCTCGAAATACCTAGGCTTAAAAGGAGATATTTTCGGGGAAATCATGCATAAGATGAGGAATGACCTTGCCTATCGAAATTATGTTAAGTCTAATATGGAACTCCTGAATTGCAATGATATGAGGGACAGTAAGGCAATAGAATCTGGAGCAACTGGTCTATTTAAGTTGTTGTTTCCAAACAAACAAGCCAATGAAGAAGAGTTCTACAAATATTGTGTAAATCCAGCCATTGAACTAAGACAGAGAATTAGAGATGAACTTTGCAAAATGGATAGAGAATATGTTCCATTTACAATCAAATCAAAATATCCTGATGATTTTCAGATAGAACATTTAATTCCAGTATATTATGATAATGCGATTCTTTCCAATGAATCAGATGGGAAGAACATTGAATCGAAAGATGAGTCTTATTTTAATGAGAATGATAACAATTAAAAAAGAGTTATTTAATTAAATTACTGATATACAACCTGATTACATCATTTTAGCTGAAAAAAAAGCTTTTGAGGGAAATTCTAACTGGGTTGATCTTGCAAACTGGATTGAAAGGGTACGTTGTATTGAAAAATCAATAAACTGTATCATTTTCATTTTCTGCAATCATAGTTTCAGATTGCATTCGCATAAAATTATCATACAATAGCAAATTTAGATTAAATGGAATTGGATCTAAAAAATCTTTAACTTTTTTTGGATGTTTAATTCCAGCTTGTACTTCTTTTATATATTCAATTAAATTTTTAATATCATTTGAGTCAATTTGACAATTATTATTATTTAGTAAAGTTGTTAAATTACTAATACGTTTAAATTCATCAATAAAACATTTATACAACTCATTTGTAAACTTACCATCAATTATAGAATCAAAGCCAGGTTCCATTATTGAATATCTTTCATAAAATTCAGAATGTTCTTCAATATATTTAATACGTGATGAGATTTTTTCAATTTTCTTAAAATTTTCAGGTAGTTTATTTGTAATTGGAATTCTAACAGAATAATGTTCTTGATCATCTGTTCTCCAGTCAGGAATTTCAATTTCCAAAACATCTATAATATATCTTTGCAACCAAAGAAAATAGATAGTTTTAGATACATCTAATGTACAGACTCTAACAAGTATAAAAGGTGTTGAGAATTTTTCAACATATAAGAGAGCTTTTTTCTCAATTGGAAAACTTACTGTTATTCCGTCACGGTTTACTTTTAATTCTTCATTTGTGCCTTTTATTTGTAAATAACTTACGTAGCCTGTTGAATCATAAGATTTATGACCATTTTTGTCACAACCGATTTCAGAGAAAATTTCAATCATCAAATCAATCCCGTAGTCCCTTTCACTAAGTTCTCTTATAATCCAGTAATCAGGGATTGATTGAATTGTTCTTTTTACAGCTTTTGAATCAATTACATGTGTATAAGTTCTCATAATGCTTTCTTAATTTCTTGATGACTAATTGGGTTAAACCAAAATGTCATATAAAAAGTAGGTTTTTAAATATTTATACCGTCATTGAATAATAAATGATTGTCCGTTTACTCACAGTTTTTCAATTATTGACTTCCTTTTTGGGGATAAAACTTATTAAGCATAAAAAGCTAATCTGGATTTTAATTTGTTGGATTAGTTTCGATACATAAATGAAAAAGCATTGTAAAAAAGCGGACAATCATTAAATAATATTTTAATTTTAATTTTTCGTAAAGGTTAAATGAATTTATATTAAAGTCAAGTAAATGGCAGGTTTTGTGTGAATTTCACCCTTTTATTGATTAAATCATGAATATGAAAGCATACAACAATAAAATCTTGAGTCAAGATCATATTTTATCTTACAAGCAGCTAATAAATTAGATTGATATAAACAAGAAACAAAGAAATTCAATTTTATATGAAAGAACTAATTTTCACAAGAGACGAACTTTATAATTTAGTTTGGGCTGAACCAATCACAGTATTATTAAAGAAATACCAGATTACAGATCATAAACTTAGAAAGATATGTAAGGATATGTTTATCCCAATTCCGAAGTCAGGTTATTGGAGTAAGATGAAATTCGGAAAACCAGTAAAGATAGAAAAGTTGCCGGAAGGGTATAAGGGCAAACTAGAAGTTAATTTTTCAGTTAAAATGGATGAAGATCCTATTATTAATGAAACTCCACTGGTTCATTTACAAAAACAGATTGAAAATGATAATAGATTGAATCTTAGAGTACCTTCTTTAATAACTAACCCAGATAAATTGATAATTGCATATAGGGAATTTATGAGTCAAAGAAAAATCCTTACAGATTACAGGGATATTTATAAAATGAAAGGGGCGAATTTGAATATTAATGTCAATCGTGACAATACAGAACGTGCTTTAAGATTTATGGATACATTAATAAAAGCATTACGTGTTCGAGGTCATGATATATTTTTCAGAAATCAGACAACTTATGTGTCTATAAAGAACGAAGAAATTGCGTTAAGATTGAAAGAAAAGACTAAGAAAATTAAGGTAATTAAAGAAGGGCAAAGTTTAGATTATCAAAGAATTAGTTTTCTATCTCTTCAAATCAGAGAAAACTGGCATCCAATTGAGTTTAATGATGGGAAATATCTTACAATTGAATCTCAATTACCTAAAATCCTTGCACGAATAGAAATGGAAGGGATTATTGATCATGAACGTAGTATACAGTGGAAAAAAGAGGAAGATGAAAGAGTTGAAAAGGAACGGATTAAAAAAGAATTAGAAAAAAGGCAGGATGATGATTTAGCAGGGTTTAATGATCTTATAAATAAAGCTAAACGTCGTTATACTGCCGAAATGCTTCGTGATTACATCAATTTAGTGGAACAAAAAGCTATTGAAAAAAATTCTATCTCGGAAGATCTTGCAAAATGGATTGAATGGGCACGAAAAAAAGCAGATTGGTATGATCCGTTTGTTGAATCTTTCGATGAATTGCTAAATGATATTGATCGGGAGAGTTTAATAATGCCAAAGAGGTCAAAATAGGAGAGGAGCAGTCAATTTTACTTAAGGGATCAATTTTTTCCGTTAAGAACGTATTTGCCGTGTCGATTATTGATTTATCTGTATTTATAAAACTGAATCTATATAAACATATTTAGTGTGCTGACCGTGAGTGTCTCACACTTCTTGGGAACCTATACATAATGTAGGATCATTCAATATTCAGTTTTCTGTTATTTCCTATTGTAACTATGCGAAAAATAACGCTAATACTTTAATGTCAATACATTAATGTTTTTTATTTCTGATTTTATTTCTCGTTTATTTTTTTTTGAATTTCATACATTCTGTTTCTGTTAACTCCAACAGTTTGCAAACTTCCTCTTTCAACCATCTTATATACGGTTTTCTGAATATCTTCAGGATAAACTTCTTTCAATCGGTTTTGAATCGAATACATTTATTTTTTAAACAACTTAAGTAATTGTGATCCAGTTGATATAGTTTTAGCTTGAGAAAATTAAACAAAGGGCACAGTTGGGGCACAGTTGGGGTACAGTTGGGGTAGAGTTCGGGGTAGAGTTCAGGGTAGAGTTCAGGGTAGAGCTTTTATCAAAGTTTCTTAATGATAGTGATTATCTTTTTGGTATAATCTGCCATGAAAAGAGGAATATTTACCAATCCATTATCATATTTCAGATTCTTTAGTGAATAGCGAATGCTTAACCCTGGCGAAAACTCTTTTCTGTAAAATGTAAGACTTTTGCTGCGAACATTTTCGTCTGCTTTTACCTCAATCGGGATTATCTCATTTTCATATTGAATTAAAAAATCGACCTCTGCCTGACCTCCTGAAGTCCAATAATGAGGCATGCCTTCAAATTGTCGCACAAGACTCTCCAGAATATAATTCTCTGTTAATGCACCTTTAAACTCGGTTAACAGTCTGTTTCCCTCTGCTATAGCGATAGGATCTAAAAGGGATAAGCGCCTTAATAATCCCACATCAAGCATGTAGATTTTGAATGCTGAAAGATCATCATAAGCAGAAAGAGGCAAGGATGGTTTTGTCAAACGATTTATTCGGTACGCTAACCCTGAATGAACTAACCAAAGCAATGCATTCTCATACTCTCTTGCCCTTGCACCCTGTTTGATGGTTTGATACAAGAACTTTTTATTTTCACGGGCTAATTGTGATGGCAATGACGACCAAATATAATTGATCTTTGGAATATCATTATTTTCAACATGCTTAGAGAAATCAAGCGTGTAAGCGTTCAAAATGTTTTGCAACACGGTTTGTGTAAGTGATACATCACCATTGTCCAAAAGAGCTACAACAGCTTCCGGCATTCCTCCTGAAATGTAATACATCTTGAATTTTTCGACCAATCTGTTGAAGAAAATATCGGGAATCGGTTCTAATGTATCTCTGTTTTTTAAATATTCGTCTAGTGTCGGTTCTGCTGATGACAAGAACTCTGAAAATGTAACAGGATAAACTTGAAGAAAATCAACCTTTCCCACTGGAAAAGAGGCTCCACGGCTCATTGCGACACCCAACAACGAACCAGCGCAAGCTATACAGTACTGAGGAGCATCCTCACAAAAGTATTTGAGTGTATTTAATGCATCGTTGCACTCCTGTATCTCATCAAATATTATCAATGTCTTTTCAGGTAGAATGGGCTTTCCATATACCAAAGCTAAATTCTTGATAATTCTATCAGTATCTTTGGTTGTAGCAAAGAATTGCTTTAATTCGGGCTGACCATCAAAATTAAAATAGGCTACACTTTCAAATTCCTGCTCACCAAAATGTTTTAACAACCAGGTTTTACCTACCTGTCTTGCCCCTTGTAGCACTAGTGGTTTTCTATTTGTGCTATTTTTCCAGGTTATAAGTTGGCTTATTATATCTCTTTGTATCTCCATAATCACATAATTAATCAAGATTGTGTGTAAATAATCACATAATACGAACTATTGTGTGGCGAAGTTAGAAGATATTATTTGATTAACAAAGAAATTTATTTCCCAATGCAGAAATTTCCGAAGATATTATTCAGGATTTCATCACTCGTAACCTCTCCTGAGATTGAACCCAAATGATACAAAGCGCGCTTGATGTCTGTAGCGATAAGATCGGAGGGGACTTTATCGGCAAAGGCTTCTTTTATGCGTTTAATGTCTTCCAATGCCAGGCTTAAGGCTTCGAAATGGCGAAGGTTGGTCACAATGGTTTCGGGGATGTTGTCGGTGTTCTCTACGGTCTTGAGCAAGGAATCTATGATGAGATTAATGTTCTCTTTGCGCTTGGCGGAAATGAAGATGGTTTCGTGTTCAACAAGGTCCACAAAGTGATGAGGGATTTCGACCAGCTCATCAGTCTTGTTGCCAATCAGGATGACTTTCTTTTCTTCCAGATTGAACTGAGTTGCCAAATCGGCAAGGGTTTCATTCAACTCCTCAATGGTGATTTCGTTCAGATCGAATACATAGAGTACGATGGCAGCCTGATCGAGCTTTTGCAGGGTGCGTTCTATGCCATAGTTTTCGATGATGTCGTCGCTCTCACGCAGTCCTGCGGTATCGATAAACCTGAACATCTTGCCATTCAGCACCAGGGTGTCTTCAATAGTATCACGGGTGGTTCCGGGGATCTCTGAAACGATGGCGCGTTCTTCATTAAGCAGGGCATTGAGCAGGGTAGACTTGCCAACATTGGTTTTGCCAACTATGGCAACAGGGATGCCGTTTTTGAGTACGTTGCCAACGCGGAAGGATTCTACAAGGCGGGATGTCTCCGTTTCAAGGGTGTCGAGCAACGAGAATAGCTGTGTGCGGTCTGCAAATTCTACATCTTCTTCACTGAAATCGAGTTCGAGTTCGATGAGGGAGGCAAAGTTGAGCAGCCTTGTACGGAGTTCTTTGATCTTGGTAGAGAATCCACCACGCATTTGTTGAATAGCAAGGTGATGTGCAGAGCTGGAATTGGCAGCTATGAGGTCGGCAACGGCTTCAGCCTGCGAGAGATCCATCTTGCCGTTCATGAATGCCCGTTTCGTGTACTCACCGGGTTTAGCCAGGCGGGCTCCGTTAGTGAGTAACAGTTGAAGGATTTGTTGTTGAATATAAACAGAGCCATGACAGGAGATCTCGACAATGTCCTCGGCAGTGTAAGAATTGGGAGCACGGAAGATGGAAAGCAATACTTCATCCACTATTTCCTCACCCGACATGATGCATCCAAAATAAACAGCATGCGAAGGAGCCAACTCCAAATCTACAGAAGCCTTGCGGGGTGCGAATATTTTCTTACTTATGCTGAATGCTTTAGTTCCTGAGAGTCGGATTACTGCAATGGCTCCTGAGCCATTTGGCGTCGATAGCGCACAGATGGTATCGTCTTCGTGCAGTAGATTTAATAGTGAATTCATGGTGTTGCTTTTTCAATTGAACAAACATAAGTTAATTTTGTCAATTATGTTAACAAAAAGAATTTACTTTGCATATCGAAAAATGAATAAAACAGTTTAGATTTATGAGTATCCTGGTTAATAAAGATTCAAAAATTCTGGTACAGGGATTTACCGGTACCGAAGGCACTTTTCATGCTTCACAAATGATTGAATATGGCACCAATGTGGTTGGTGGTGTTACACCCGGTAAAGGTGGACAGCAACATCTGGGCCTTCCGGTTTTCAATACGGTTGCGGATGCTGTGAAAGCAACGCAGGCTAATGTGTCGCTGATATTTGTACCCCCTGCATTTGCTACTGATGCTATTTACGAGGCTGCCGATGCTGGTATCAAACTGATTGTTTGTATCACTGAAGGGATCCCGGTTCAAGATATGCTCGGTATAAAAGAGTATCTTAAAAAACATGACAGCAGGCTGATTGGACCCAATTGCCCTGGGATTATTACTCCCGATGAGGCTAAGGTTGGTATCATGCCCGGATTTATTCATAAGAAAGGCCGTGTGGGCATTGTTTCCCGTTCCGGCACTCTTACCTATGAGGCAGTCGATCAGTTAACCAAGGCCGGCCTGGGACAGACTACAGCCATCGGGATTGGTGGTGATCCTATTGTTGGAACGACTACCCGTGATGCTATAGAATTGTTTATGGCTGATCCCGAGACTGAAGGTATCGTGATGATTGGTGAGATAGGGGGTTCGATGGAAGCCGAGGCTGCAGAGTGGATCAGGGATCACGGGACTAAACCGGTGGTTGGATTCATTGCAGGGGCCACAGCTCCAAAGGGACGCACTATGGGCCATGCAGGCGCTATTGTTGGCGGAAAAGCAGATACCGCTGAGGCTAAGAAGGCGATTATGAAAGAGTGTGGGATTCATGTTATTGATTCTCCTGCTGACATCGGAAGCAAGATGGCGTCGTTGCTGATGCCGGTTTAATACGCGCAATTGATTTATGCTACAAATTCTATAATCCTTTCACCCCGTTGGGGTTCATTTTAAATCGTTTATCTATAACTATAATCCTATCACCCCTCCGGGGTTGAAGAGAACCCCGAAGGGGTGATAGGATTATAGCAAATACCGAATACCAATGACGAACACCGAAGGGGTGAAAGGATTTTGTTTAAACACATTATCATTTCATCCTTTCGGGGTTTATTGTTTTATAATCACTTCCTCTTTCTGACCATAAACTCAATGGCTCCTGCATCGGGTTTGCCATCTAATGTCCTGTTCCGTCCAAAAATATCATTCTGCAAAATAGCCGGGGTAGGGGAGGTGTTGATGATATCCAGGCTGCCGATATTACGGACGGCTGGTATCACGCTATCAATGGGTATAGGAAAAAATTGATTGGTAATCCGGACAAATGCATTATAATGTGTGGCATCCGTCGTGGCAAGTGTCTGAACAGCGCAGTGATCAAACAGGTAATTAAATGTTCCGGCTGAAGCATCACTATCAAAAGAAAGCTCTTCGTTCTTATCACCCGTGATCTGGCAGTTTCCGAAATAGGCCTTGCTGAGGCTTGCCTTCATCGTCACCGGATTACCGGATGCATTGATTGAGGTGTAATAATTGCTGAGCCTGACAGATGGAGTGCTGCGTAAAGACTGATTCCAGAAGTCAGCAAAAGTACAATGCCTGAAGTCGTAGCTGCCTCCTGCTGCAAGATAAAGCGAGTTGATCCCTGAATCATAGATCAACAGATTTCCTGCTTCTACGGTATATTGTTTTGCAAGCAGACCATATCCTGACATGTTGTTGATCACGGTGTTATGGATGATCAGCTTTCCGGTTCCGGGCTTATCCAGCGTCTCGGCTTGTATACCCGTGAAGCCGTTTTGGATGATAGCATAGTTGATTTCGTTGTCAGCGTTGCTTTCGTTGATCCAGATCCTGTCCCATTGTCCAGGGACATCAGCATACTCAATTTCAGGCCTGTCGCCCTGGAAGTAAACCGGATGGTCAATAGTGCCATTCACTTTCAAGGTCCCGTTTTTATAGATCCATAGTCCGGAAGCGTTGTGGAAATAGATGCGGGCGCCGGGATCGATGATCAGTTTTGCTGTAGAATCCACAACCGCGTATCCATAAATGATATAAGGCTTATCGGCTGTCCATGTGATGGTTTGATTTTTACTGGCAATTATTTTATACGGTGGAAGACCGGGCTGGTGGGTGTCGGCGACGATGTAGTTGGCATTCTGTCCCCAAGCCAATAAGTTCGTTGACTGATGATTACCGTTGAGGGTGAAGAGCAGCGAATCCTGACAGATGAAGGGTGTGTTCAGCGCATTGGGGTTAATGGTAACTCTCACGAACACAAAGATGCTATCGTGGGCGTCGATATCGATATTAGTAAAGCTGTTCCCAGCCTGACCGTCGATGTTGATTCTGAAAGGGGAAGTGGCAGCGCCGGCTAGATGGATATCGGAGATACTGATGCGGTGGCTGTTGCGGTTATAGACCTTGAATAAACGTGTGGATGAACCGATGGTTGTAAAGACAGTGTCGAAAAGGACGGTATCTGTTGAGAAACTTAAACGAAGGGAAGGGGAGGAGTCGATCTTATCGTTTGGATTACAGCAGGTAAACAGACTTGCTATGCTTGCAAGAAGGGCTATCAATAAGAGATGTTTACATGAAGTCCTTAATCTATTCATTGGCTGTCCGGATAATCTACAAATCTAATCAAAGTTTTGTACTTATTGCAAGGCTGCAAGTCTTACTTATAACTGCGCCTGATATATGAACACGATTGAAGAAATAAATGTTGCTGAATGGTTGTTGAATGAATGCTTTGAGGTGTTCAGTATCGTAAACAGTCTCAACATGAGCATATATTAGGCTAATAAAGGTTTGTACGTTAACCTTTTATTATTAAGGTTGACATTTTTTCCAATATTCCTTGTTTATTTCAATTGAAACTCCGTATCTTTGCACTATCAAAATGGCCCCGTAGCTTAATTGAATAGAGTATCTGACTACGGATCAGAAGGTTATAGGTTTGAGTCCTATCGGGGTCACATTTTAAGAGTAAATAAAAAGCTAACTACCTGTAAATTAGTAGTTAGCTTTTTTCTTTTATAGGGACTTGCACCACATTTGCACCACATCTATTAAAAAAGCCTGTTTTTATTAGTTATTTTGCTTTTCAATATAAAAACATATTTCTTTTGATAATTCAGAAAGTAAATAAGTATTATTTGCAACTTTCTCAATAAGATTGTACTTAATAAGCAATGCAGTATTGGTGTAGATAGAAACCGGACTAACAGAAAAACTCAAAACGAAACGACTCATATACTTTGATCCGTCTTTTCCAAGGTACAAATAAGCGAAGTAAATACAATTTATAAGGTATATTTTTATCATGTACTTATTTGCAGCCGACCTAATGGCTCTGGTGATCCTTCCAACTTCTTCAATTGATAACATAATGTAATAACATTAGAATAGTTAATGAATATAGTTACAAAGATACGACATGTTAGTGTAATTAGTCAACAGGTATTTAAGATATCACCGGACGAACACACACAAACTTTAATTTTTTTTTTCTCCTTTCAAAATGATAGCAACATTATTATTATCAGTTAAATAACTTTTGAACTAAATTTAATAGAATTAAGATGTGCCGGGTAAGCAAAAAAGTGGTTTTTCGTGAAGATAGGGGGTGTTATACAATTGTATTATTGGATTTAAGGACGAACACACCATAATTTATTTTTTGGCATAAATAATATTCTATTCACCGGCTGTAACACCAATTATAATACACCCAACCAAATTATATCCTATGAATGCATTAAAAGTCATATCTTCCTGATTAATGACCGGTATTTTGGGTTTCTCAAGCCGGGCACCAATAGAACCTCCATAAACAATCTCGTTTTTAGTGATATAGTTAACATCTACCTTAAATATATGAGCATTACTATATCCTATTCCTACATCGAATGCAGGAGGTGTTACAATTGTCATAGACTTACACGATTCATTCATAATTCCATTTCGAGAAAAGCACTGAGCATTCGAACCGGAATAAATCAAAATAATCATTAAAAATGAAATGAAAATGCTTTTTCTCATAACAAAGAAGGTTTGTAAAATGCCTTTTTAAAAAAGACATCTCTAAATGAATTTAAAAAATGGAAAAAGTGTAATATTGAATTATTAAATTCAAATGTATAAACCCAACCTAACCTAAAGGCAGATGAGTTTTTTAACGTCAACCCTGTCTAATTAACGTATTAAATAAAATGACAGATAAAAATAAATTTTTTTAAAAAAAAGTTATGTTGTAAAATAATGTAGTATTTTACACCTACTTTATAGACCTGGAATTCTGCAGCCCTGAAAGGGCATGATATATCAGCACAGGGCGAACTACAGAACCTAAAAAATAAATGGTGACAGACACTAATTTATACCCATTATTTCATAACCTTAGTGAAAGAGAAGTAATAATGTATAAAACCAATTAAACATAAATAGCAGGCCAGGATTTTGGCCATTTATTAACTTTATATTTATCAGATATTTCTTTAGATACAGGCAATCCCAATATCAGGTTATCTTCTGTAAATACAAGTCTTTGTTCATTTAGATATGTAAATGAATCGTTTATTTCTTTTTCCGAAATTGTCTTTTCTTCTTTAATGAGTTGTATTTTAAGGTTTTCAATATTTAAAGGAGATTTGCAAATAAGTATCAATATTCTTGCAGATAAGCCGGTTAAAATGTAACTATCTTCTAAACTAAAACGTGTATCTGTAATTTCAATACTATTATTCTTTGTAACAAAATATGATAATTCAACAAATCGCTCCCGATGAAGCTTTTTCCAATGATCAATTTGTTGAATTAACTGATAATATTTTATTACTAATTCAGGTTTATAAGGAAAATATTTTTCGAAATAATAAGCATAATCATCCAAATTCAATGATGAATTTTCTAAAAATTGTTGAGAAAAAAGAACATCATAACAACGATTATGGGTAACTTTTGTATTAAATCCAAACCTTTGCGTGTCCATTTGTAATGGAGAAAATTTTGTAACAACTGTTTTACTTCGTGCAACCGGTGGTGTTAAATGGTAAAGGCGAGGAATATTTTCAACCATAAATTCGTAATCAGCCATTATATCGGAAGGCATTCCATATAAAATATTATATTGAATTATTACTTGACTAATATACCCACTTTTCAGAAGATTTACATTTTCAATTCCACGAACACCTTTGTTCATCGCCTTAAGAATACCTGTAGAAAAAGATTCAATTCCCGGTTGAACTTCAGTAAAACCAGCATTAAAGAGTAATTCCACTCTTTCAGGGTTTTGATTAGCCTTTATTTCGGAATGTAGCTGAAATTTAGGAATTTCATTTGCAAGACGAGAAAGTAAATCGGTATAATAAATTTTAGGCATAATATAATCAGCAAAACGATATACAATGTCGGTACCATACCTTTTGCGTAATTCCCTTAACATGTTTAATGTTGTATCAGCTGATTTATGCCGATATTTTAATGTGTCTTCATCAATACCACAAAATACACAATGTGTTTTCTCTCCCCACCAACAACCACGTGAACTTTCAACAGGAAGCACCCGAGTATTTATTTTTATTTTATCAGTTTCATATAATGTCTTTATTCCTGTAAACCAATCAGAGTAATCAGGAATTGGACTTGTTTCCAAATCAATTTTAGGAGCATGTATTATTTTATTTTTGGACTTTTCAATAATGACATTATTTAATACCTTTTCAGTTATATCTACAATTATTTCTTCGCCATCACCTTGTACTATCAGATCAACCCAATTAAAAGATGATCCAATCGTTTCACCTGTAGTGCCTTTTAATGCATAACCACCCAATACTATAAAAATTGATGGGTCATATTGTTTGAGTAGTTTTGCTAAAGCAACCGAAGCTATCGTTTGGTCAAACATGCAACTGAAACCCACAATTGAGGGGGAATAGCTCAAAATTTTCCGGGCACATTCTTCGAGATAAACAGGTATAATATCGTCTCGTAATTTAATAATCAATTCATAAATTGACTCAACTGTAGAATACTTATTTTTGCTATTTTCATTTATTTGATTAGTTAAACGTTCGCGAAGTATTGCCAATTGTTGTTCATCGCATGAAGTGTCGATTACTGAAGTGAATAAAAATTCATTTACTCCCCACATTTTTGAAATTAAATTATATGTTTCAAATGTTAACCATTTAAGGAGATGAGGTGCTGTATGGAATATTTTTGACTTAACTCCTTTCTTAAAAAGACATTCTTTTAAAATACCCAAAGCAATTGATGGCTCACTGGGTGGCGCCCATGGCATACTTACAAACACAACTTTTACTTCTTCCATTTTTCGTATATTAGTTAATATCAATAATATATCTGTTCAGATCGCTTAGAGTTATTCTCATTAATAAACACATAAATGACACAGGTTAAACGGATTTTTATTGATTAAATAATTCAATTTTGGTCTGTTTAACCTGCATCATTTATTCAGTTCTTTTTCTGATTACTTTATCTTTAATAACACTTGATAATTTCAATACTTGATAATCAGAAAAATAAAAAAATATATTAGTATTTCAATATACCAGATTCATCCATAATAACGTGAGTATTAGCAACATTTTCAGCTACATCCAGGCAAATTATAACAACTATTACTGCTACAGCGACAAGCTCCACATCATCAGAAACAGTACCACCATGGCCAGATGCCGCAATTGCTATAGCCGATTGAAAGTTTTTAATAGCAGAAGGTGAAAGTTTTATTTTCAATTTATTTGCTACATCCTGGGGATTGGTTGACAACTCTTTAATAAAGCGTCCATCATACACAACAGCATTATAAAATTTAGCAATAGCTGCTGTATCGGCTTTACTTACCTTTAAATTACTTGTTTTTACGGTATTTGCAGCAATTTTTAAATCATTTTGAATCTTACTTTGTGTAAGAATACCTTTAGACATTGTAGAAGCAGCATCTAAGTGGATCTGCTGAGCAAAGCTCACTTTTGGAAATTTGATTGGCATAATACAAAGTTTTATTTATTATCCTACTCGTATGGCTTTTCGGTTACGCCCCGTTTGTTAGAGTGGATTCTGGACTCCACTTTTTGATATTAATTATTATAAGTAGTTTGTCCTTATTTTTACAATAATTTAAATATGATAACTTTAGTCATATTAATTACTAATTTGTAAAAAATTATTTTTAGAATTCGGAGTAACCATAGAATATAAGTATTAATTCAGTTTTGTAGGCTAGGCTATTGTAATTCCATTGTAAATTTTAACACTACTATTAGTCTCATTTCTTCTTAATAGTAGTTCAGGCGTATTAAGATTGAATGTGCCCGATTATTGTTGAAACACATTTTTAATCGATAGTTTTAAAAAAAGAGTAATATTTAGTATTCGAATACTAAAACTCTTTATTGTTAATCCAAAAATTCTTAAGAAGTAATACTGATTTCTATATTATTTTCAACTTATTTTTTAATTATTGTTTACATATCTGATTTTCAACTTATTTCATTTAAAAAAACAATTAGAATAAATGGATCAAATGGTGAATTAAAGGGGTCAAACTTAGAACCAACATCGTGTTTACACAATGCAGGATCAAAAATAAGCTAAAATTTCCTATAAATCTTACTTTGAAATGGGGTAAAAAAAATTCCATAAAGCCATTCAGATTATTCACTTAAACTTTTCAATAGTTTGCTATTCCTTAGACCGATTTTGACAATCCTTTCTTTTTAGTGGTTATCAGCCTGATTGGTGTCGGATTAATCTTTAATTTTGCAGTCTCTAAATAAACTATGGAATATCAATATTTTAAACTCGAAAATGGATTGCGTATTGTACATCGTAAGGTAAGCAGCAAGATTGCTCATTTGGGTGTTGTAATCAGTGCCGGCACACGTGATGAGCTTCCCGAAGTGCATGGTATTGCTCATTTTATTGAGCATATGATTTTTAAAGGCACGCATAGACGCAGTCTCTTTCGGATTCTCTCACGGCTGGACAGTGTCGCCGCCGATCTGAATGCTTTTACGGCAAAAGAGGAAACCACCATTTATGCCTCTTTTCTGAATACTTATTATGAAAGGACTATTGAATTGTTTTCTGACATATTGCTCAACTCGACTTTCCCCCAGAAAGAATTGGAAAAGGAACGTGAGGTAGTGATTGATGAAATCAACTCATATAAGGATTCGCCATCTGAACAAATCGTTGATGATTTTGAAGACCAGATCTTTTCGGGTCATGGATTGGGCGTAAGCACTCGGGCTGCCACGTATTGCAGGGTATAATTTAACGCGATAATTTTGATGGCAAAACTAACAAGCCATGCAAAATCAATCCCAGCAGGAATACAGGAAGAGGAAACAGGAAAACAGGATCGCAATGTTTCAGTTCATAGAAGAGTGGAAGCAAAGCGGGGAAAGTCAGACCTCATTCTGCAAGAACAAAAACCTGTACCTTCATATTTTTCATTATTGGCTAAGGCGGTATAAAGACCAGCTCCGACCAGTACCCACCGGCAAGGCATTTATTCCTGTAACCATTCCAGTGAACGAGAAGACAAGTGGAAACGGGATCGAGATCCATTATCCTAATGGGGTTCGGATAGTGCTTCCAAAGAACAGTGACCTTTCGATGGTGCGGGCTTTTATTAATATGGTATAGGAGATGTTTTCACTAAGCGCGTCACTCTCTTATTTCCTGTATCGTCCCTCAGCAGATATGCGTAAATCATTTGACGGGCTTTGCGGGCTTATTCAAAACGAGCAGGGACATGATCCTCTATCTGGCGATGTGTTTATCTTTATCAATAAGCGCCGGAATCAGGTCAAGATATTGCGGTGGGAACAGTATGGTTTTATCCTCTATTACAAAAGGCTTGAAACGGGTACTTTTGAACTCCCGCAGTGGGATGATGACTCCGGCTCTTGTCCCCTGCAATGGTCGACTCTGGTGCTGATGATAGAGGGAATATCCTTAAAAAACATACAAAAAAGAAAGCGATTTATTTTCAAAAAAAGTGCCTGAAAGTATTGATATCATTAGGTTATGTCATTTAATTCCAGTACTTTTGTGTCATGAAAAACGGGCAGGAAATAAGGCAAGATACTACACCAGATATGGTCACCCTGCCCCGTGAAGAATACAATCAACTATTAAGCCTTCAAGCGGATTTCCTTATTTTAAAGCACCACTTCGAGCAGTTGCAAAAGATGGTCTTTGGTGCCAAGAGTGAGCGTTTCGTACCTGTGACCATACCAGGACAACTCACTTTGGGACTAGATATTCCAGAGATAGAGGCACCCAAACAGGATACAGAAACCATCACGTACTCCCGCAAAAAAGAATGCAGAAGTTCCAGCCACTGGCCATGCCCGTCTTGCTATCCCTGCACACATTCCAAGGGTTGAGGTCGTTTTGGAGCCTAAGGATGACATTACAGGAGCTATAAAGATTGGTGAAGAGATTACAGAGATACTGGATTACAAACCAGGCAGGTTATTTGTAAAGAAATTCATCCGCCCTAAATACAAGATGCCAGAGGTAGAGAACGTGATAGTGATAGCAGAACTTCCCAGCCTTCCTATACCAAGAGGTAATGCAGGAGCAGGTTTACTCTCACATATCCTGGTAAGTAAGTACTGTGATCATCTCCCACTTTACAGGCAGATTCAGCAGTTTAAACGTCAACAGATCACCCTTGCCGACTCCACGCTGAACGATTGGGTGAAGGCCAGCTGCAACTTACTGGAGCCACTTTACAATAGATTAAAACAGAGGGTTCTCCAGTCCGACTACCTGATGGCAGACGAAACCCCAATACCAGTTCTTACTGAAGACAAGAAAGGATCCACCCACAGGGGATATCTCTGGGTCTATTTTGACCCCTTACGAAAACTGGTCTGTTTTGATTACCGGAAAAGCAGGGAGAAAGCCGGACCGATAGATTTTCTGAAAGACTTTAAAGGATCGCTGCAGACCGATGGTTATGGAGCCTATACTGAATTTGAAAAATTTAAACACATCACTCTTTTTGCTTGTCTGGTCCATGCGAGACGTAAATTTAATGACTCACTTAAAATTGACAAGAAGAGGGCGGAACATGCCTTGTCCCTGTTCAAGATTATTTACGATATAGAGCGCCAGGCACGTGAAGGGAATCTCTCTTTTGAAGAACGCAAAACCCTTAGGTTAAAACAAGCTGTACCTATTCTTAATGAGTTGAAAGATTGGATGACTGCAGAAATAGTAAAGTTACCTCCCAAGAACGCAATTGCCATGGCGATGGCTTACACCCTTAAACTTTGGCCCAGGCTGATCCGATATGTGGATGACGGGAAATATCTTCCGGATAACAATTTAATAGAGAATACTATCAGAGTCGTGGCCTTGGGAAGAAAAAATTACATGTTTGCCGGTTCTCATGAAGGCGCCCAGAGGGCTGCAATGCTCTACTCTTTACTTGGAACATGTAAACAACACGATGTGGAACCTTTCCGTTGGATGGAAGATGTCCTCACCCGTATCTCCGATTGCAAGATGAGTCAACTTGATGAGCTCTTACCACAAAACTGGGTGGATTCTTCAACAGATAAATAAAACTTCTAACGGTGAGAATTCTTTGGGAACAAAATTAAACTGCTTTACTTTTTAATGCAATACGTGGCTGCCCGAATGCTTACCTTGCTTCAACTGATAGATAAAATAGATAAATGAAATTGTCCTTTCAAAGTGAATTTGTATTGGGGTTGCGTTTATGCATACGACCTGCCACATTCAAAATTAATGCAAAAGATTTATTATAAGGAGAATTTAACATGGTCAGCCCCCATCAGTTGAGTAATGGGGTCAGTGTGTGCTATGAGAGAGAGTGTTCGTATAACACTCTAAATCTATATTAAAGATGAGGAGCGACACATCGGAATAGATTTCCGGGAGCAGGCTATAACTACCACAAAACAAATTAATGACTACTTAAAACCGAAGCCATATCACAGCAACATTCACCTCAGGTCCCCAGAGGGGTGGGCTGAAATGCCCTAACCTATTCAACCCCATTTATCCCCTGAACCCATTTGTCCAGTATTTAACTCCATAAAGTTTCACTATGTTTGAATTTTATTATCTTTACAAATGTTTATATAAAATCTTATACTCAACCAAATGGAGTCAAACTTAATTATAAAAAAAATTGAAAAACGAATTTTAGAAATTAATAAAACTACTCCAGGTTACTGGCCTACATCTTTTTATGATAAAGATTTTGAAGATGATATTGAGACAATGGAATTATCATTAATGAAAATATAAAGATGGCTTAAAAATTCGGTGATAATTTTAATAGTGATGACAGTTTTACTGGTAATTGGTTTTATGAATATGGATTTAGCAATAGTTTATAAGTTAAATGACTTTGGGTTAATTTTTTTCTTGGTAAGCGCTTTTGGTTTAGTAAGAAGTGTTTATATGCTTCATATAATAAAACTAAATTTAGAAAATAAAATCTTCTTAGTTAGGCTTTTAGAACAAATATCAATTAATGATTAACTTATTAATATTGTCTTTTCAAGGACAATCCTTTTATTTAACTAATTTAAAGTTTCACTTTTATAATAAGTGAAACTTGTAATAATGGTATCAGCGCGTGCTATGAGTGAGTGTGTTCGTATAACACTCTAAAGCTGTATAAACGATGAGGATTGACAAATCGGAACCGGTTTCAGGGAGTATGTTTTAACTACCTCAAAATAAATTAAGAGCTACTTTAAAAATGAAGCCATATCATTGCATACGTTCACTTCAGGTTCAAAGAGGCTAGTGCTGAAATGCCCTTGCATACTCGACCACCATTATTTCTCATTATTTCTTCATTTACCTCCGATTTACTTTGAATCCATTATCTTGACATATATATAGTGCGAATATTTAATTAGTAATTGCAATTTTTGCAGTTGATTCCACAGGTATGGTAACTTCCGGCGAATTATTATCACTATTAATTATGGGAGTAATTGTACCTTTGAGATATTGCTCTATTTTGGATCTTTTAACCCAACCGCTTGATCTGTCAATTTTAAAATTATAAGTAACTGTTCCCTCTAAATCCGTCTTCAATTTTAGTCCATCTTTTTCAATTAGTAATTCTTTATTTGGAGTAACAACTTTTGATGTTGCTGAGATTAAGCATTCCTTATCGCTGATATCCAATAATTCATAGGTAGTTAAAGCATTGGCAGATGACTTTGAACCAAAAGTAGAATTTCCCTGCCATTTTTCCCCCTTTGATATTACCGAATCGGCGAAAACAGGATTATATATTATCAATCTCCCCTTTAATGCCGAGTCACCAAAGATTGTAATAAGTTCTCTTTTAGTCACCTCTTTACTATTACTGGTTAAATATTGGTTTTTATCGATTATATCGTTAATGAGTGAATCAATATTTTTCACTTCAATAATTCTTCCGGTTCTTGACATTTTTACCGAGAAAGTCTTTTTAAGCAATTCTCTAAGTACAGATGTATAATCATTATACTTTTTATCATTTACAATACTCTTTTTTATTGCCTGAAGCGCCGAAAGAGGAGGAGGATCCTTTTTTTTATTACCGGAAGTAATTTCATTGTAACTATATTGAGTACTAGTTAGCCATGTTAAAGAATCATAACGAGCTTTCAATTCGTAATATGAATTGGCTTGATTAACAACACTATATATAATTCTTGAATAAGACTCAGTGTCTTGATGCTGAGAACTATCACTTTTCTTGGGATCATTTTGAGGTTGTTTTCCAGATGAGTACGCCATTATACATTGGGTATACGATTTACCTGGTGTAAGATTTAATTCCAATTTAATCTTCTGACCATGACATAAATATGAAATTATAGAAAACAGGATAAATAATTTGTATTTCATTTTTATTTGTAATTTTAAGTTTAATTATGCTAAAGAATAATGAACCGTTATTCTCCATTATTCTTCTCAATCGCCAATCTCTAGGCTAAAGCGAACAGTTTATTTTATCGTATTATTACTTTTTGTTGTTGTTGTTGTTATGTGTTGGTTTATTGGTTTTGGATTAAATGTATTTAAAGCAATATCTAAGAATACGGAAATGATCAGAAAAATCAATGATATGATCCAAAGTTTTTTGTTGTTTTTTACAATACCAACAATTAGTGTGATAATAAAAACAATTGGAAGACAAAGCAATAAAATCATTAATAAGTTACCCCAAGAGGTTGCAGATGCAGATGCCATAATATTAATTAACATAGTATAGTTTATTTGTTTCCTACTAATATGGCTTTTCAGTTTCGCCCCGTTTATTTAAGTGGGTTCTGGACTCCACTTTGTAAATATATAATATTATTTTTGATAAAGCCAAGTGCTATATCGAGTTATAATATGAACCCCCTCTTTTTTTGGAGGAACCGCACATTTATTTTCATGTCACCAAATATTGACTGACTATTAAGCTGCAATCGGCTGCCCAATGAACCAATAGTAAGTAAAAGCATAATTACTGAAATAAAAGATGGTAGTTTAGGTTGGTATACTATTGATTTAGAACCGTATAATATCTACATTGATAAAACGACAAAAGATATTGCTGTAACAATTTAACGTTCTGTTTATTGCATTTGCCGGTATTATGAAGATATATTGTTTATACCCATTTCTTAAACGGATAGTCAAAGAACCTGAAAACACGATGGGGGGATGAAAAATAGAAACAGACCAAATACTCAGGGGATGAATAAGGGGTTCTCCGCACGATCTCCGCACGATCTCCGCATATTCTCCGCACCTTCTCCGCTTACATGATGCGGAAAAGGTGCGGAGAATATGCAGAGATGGTGTGGTAAATGGAGGGAGTATCTACCAGTGGTCTGTAATTGGCTTGGGAGTGATCCGGGAATCAGCAATAAAGATTAAACCGGTTTGTCATTCATTAGAATTTGGGGAGTGTAATGGGAGTGTAATTTAAACTCTGTCTATGATTTTGTCTTAGCCCCCTAATTGATTAGACAAAATTACAGATAATAATAAACCTAATCTGTTTAAAGTATTTAGCCCATTTTCCTGAAAGAATTATGGGGCGGATAAATGAGGACATACCAGACTCTAAATTAACTTCTTAGCCCTCCCATGATCCTGGTGTAACAGTTATAACCTTCGTGGGAGGTATATTGCATCTTCGCTATTTCTTCGCACTTCTTCCGCTCCCTATATGCGAAGCTGCTGCGAAGATCCTGTAAAGATCCTGCGAAGATCCTGCGAAGATGCCCTCGATTTTCCCTCGGTATCGTCCTAATTATAGTTGACTATTCCATAATTATAATCCTGTGATATTCATGGGGGGTTAGAACCAATAAATTTTTCATTTATCCACTATCTTTGTGAAAATATTTTTGCTATGACAACAATAATCATCAACGAAAGGTCAAAAGGGGCTAAAAAGCTGATTGAGTACTTCAAAACACAGCCTTTTGTAACTTTTGTCGAAGAAAAAACTCCTGGTCCAACATTAGCAAAATCCATTAAAGAAGCCAAAAGCGGAAAAACAACCGAATACAAAAATACTGAAGAACTATTTTCAAAGCTTCGGAAAAAAGCAAATGTTTAGGATTATCACTACAAATACCTTCGAAAGGAATCTAGTATGGTATGAAAAACGAGGTTTATCACTTGATTTACTTCAAAAGGCAGTCTAACAACTCGAAGAAGAAGGAACCTTACCCCTGGAATATAAACCGCATATTTTATCTGGAAATTTAAAAGGATACTGGGAAGCACATATAAAACCTGACTGGTTATTAATCTGGCTGAAAGACTCAACGGGAAAAACAATTACTTTAATAGATACCGGTACACACTCCGACTTATTTAAATAAGAAGGTTGTGTTGCTTAACTGAACAACCGGATTAGCAAAAAGCAAGAAAATACTGGAATAAACTAAGCGAAAGGCTTAATAAATAGGGTAGTGAGTCGGTGACAAATTGTCACCGACTGAAATTGAAAGTTGCCGATCTTGTTTGTTTTTAGTTGTAATCTATGAAGAATAGATTGACACAATTTGAGCGTTTTATACGATATACATTATAAATTTGAGCCCCTACATCAGCGGAGATATTTTATATCTGTTCTTTTTAGAATAAATATATTTATTTGTATATTTTTGGAAATTATTTCTACATATCAACCCGTAACCAGGCTAATTACACATTAATACAATTTACAAATAACTATAATCTAATGACTATCAAAGCTCTAATGTCATTATGTGGAATAGCAATTGCTACATGTTTTTCTAATAATGTGTCGGCATAAACTAACTCATCCCTGGAAAATACTTCAAGTAAATAAAAACCAATAATCCTATGAACAAGGTTAAAGATGAAATGTCGTTTGTGAAATATTCAAATGCAGCTTTGGAATTAATGGAAAAGAAAGCCAGAGAAATATCGATCATTGGCGTTGCTATAGTTGGCTATATACCCGGCGATAAGACCAGCACCTGGGTGACGAAGATGAAGGTGGTGGATGTTTTGGCCAATGCTAAAAGCAATTATCTGGCTATTGCCTATTCAAAGGCTGCTGAAATGGCTAGTACACTTCAAAATAGTGGGATTGACAAATCGAGGCCTATATTGTCAGGCGAATTTGGATACCAGGGTGGATTGATCACGAAAATAGAAGGTGGGTATATTATCGTTGTATTTTCAGGAGGCACTTCTGAGCAGGATTTACAAGTATCAGAGGTTGGGCTTAATGCGTTATAAGCGATAGATTTTAATTTACGCAACTCAAAAGGAAACAGAATAATTATTAATATTATTGATTGTTAGGTCTTTATTTGATGATGCCTAGACTGAAAAATCTGATAGGAAAAGTAAGCTGGCTCGGTACTGCTCTTCCTCCTATGCGTTTTGGGACCCAGTTGGGCATCTTGTTCACAACCCTGATAGCTTCTTCATTACATCCACCTCCAATACCCCGTAGAACTTTAGGTTCGGTGATTTTACCAGTTTCGCTGATATTGAATTGTACATAAATTGTTCCCATGATGTTTGCTACTAGTGCCGGTACTGGGTACTGAAGATTTGATTTAAGAAATAATTGCATGGGCTTTAAACCGCCAGGAAATTCAGCTTCAGTTTCTAAATTCAATGAATCAATATTCAGGTTGCCTTCGATAGGGAAAGTCGCATCTAAACCCGGTGTTTTATCTTTTTGAACTATTATGTCATCTTCTTTAACCCGACCATTAAAAACCATTCCTACCTTATGAGAACCCAATGTCAGGCTTCCATAAAAAGGAGTTTGGCCTGCTGGATAGCCGTCAATGCTGATGTTTGCACCCAGGGGTGTGCTTTCAAGTGTTAACCATTTTACAGCAGGATTCTCTGTAACTGGAGTTGCATTTGCGGTATTCAATACCATCACATAAACCTGTTCATTTTCGAGTTCTTTGCCAAAAGGATATTTACAAACCAGTCCTGATTCCGGATTACTAATGGTTACTTTTTGTATTCCCTCTGAAACCCAGAGCCAGTATACGCCGTCTTTCCGGACTGTTGACAACAAGTTTGAAGGTGATCCAAAATCAAACTTAAATCCGTTCTGAGGAGTTTCAACTTTTATGACAGCATATTTCTTCTTGCTCAGATCTTTATCGGGTTTAGGCATGTTGCTAATTTGCCTTGCATCTTGCCAACGGAAACTTTTGACAACGATGGATTGACTTTTTGTTGCGGTGAAGCTGATTAAAAAAGCTAAGAAAACGATAAATTTCAACATCTCGTTTTAGATTTAATAGGTGTAACTGCTAAAATCAAATTACAAATAATGCTTTCACGTTTTGAAAACTTTGTAAAGTAATAAATATATTGTTATAAAAGCAAATAATCAGCGGTTTATTGTACAAACCCCCTGTTATTTTGGATGAAAAATAAAATATCCGGAAGTAAGATTACTCCCGGATATTAAAAAGCTATTCCATTTTGTGGAAAAGGAGATCAGTTTTTGAGAATAAAGTCGGTGATGTTTTTTGCCAGATCAACTGAAATAGGCAGGGTTGGGTCACTATAGGTTTTTAAATTTGCCTGACTGTCACCTTCTACTATCCTGAAAACATGATTCATCTTGTCAATCAGAACTATGTGTGATTTTGGATTCGCACTCGCGAGCAGTTTGGCATCATCGACAGAGACCAGGATATCATTGGTGCCTTGAAGAATGAGCACCGGAATGGATAGCTTCTTGATTTCAACCTGAGGATCATATTTAAACCATGAAATCATATAGGGTTGAACACTTGGTCGGAATAATGAGACCAACATTGGGTCTACCTTTTTAACAAGGAATCCATTTTTCAAACTATCCAGGATTGGAAAGGCTACATCTGTGACTATTTTGGGCTGTGTACCCAACTGAATTTTAAGTATTTTGTCGGCTGACAGACCTGGCCCGGCTATTGAAACATATTGATCTGCACTCGTTGCTGCAATCATGCCAATCAACGATCCTTCACTGTGACCAATGACGATGACTTTTGAAAATCGCTTGTCCTGTTTTAACAATTGAATCCATCCCTTTGCATCATTTACATAGTCATCAAAACGAAGACTTGCTTCACCTGTCCCTATGGCTGCCCTGCTTTCTGCAATTGCTCTTTTATCATATCTCAGTGTTGCAATACCTTTCTTTAATAAGGCAGCAGAGAGCAATTTATAAGCATTATTGATGTAAATACTGTTATTCCCATCCCGGTCTGTTGGTCCTGATCCGGCAATGATGAGTGCAACCGGAATATTGTTGAATTTCTCCGGAGTTGTAAGGGTTCCGAATATATCACCTGTTGCTGTTTTTAAGGTGATTTTTGTTTCGACAGTTGTAGTGTCGCTGTTGTTGGATGCAACGATATTCAGTGAAGCAAACAAGGTTAATAAAAAGAGACTGATTACTTTTTTCATTTTAATATTGATTTTATAATTTGGTTTTTAAAAATTAATTTCTTTTTTCTTTCTGAAATTCAAAGTAGGAGTATACTACCGGAACATAGGGCATTACAATAATTACCCATAAGACTGCTTCTTTGAGATATTTATTCATATATTATTTTTTAAGGGCTAGCACGTAGTTCAATAAATCGTCAATAATTGTGGTGTTGATTGAATAAAGCACAAACTGGCCTTGCTTTATGGTTGTTACCAAACCAGCTCGTTTTAGTTTATCCAGGTGATGTGAGATGCTGGGGGCCGTCATTTCAAACATGGCTGCAATATCTCCGGCAGTCATATCATGATTTTGAAGCATTTTTAGAATTTCCCGTCGGGTAGGATCATTCAATGCCTTGAATACATCATTCATTTCTTGCGGTTGAAGATTATACACTTGCATAATTAGACAAATGTCTATATATATAAATGTTTTTCCAAATTATTGTTTAAATATTTTTTAAATTATTGTTTTATAATGATATATAAAGGGATTAAACAATAATAGTTTCACCCTTTCAGGGTTCAAAAGGGGGGATGATGATGTTATAGCTATAATAATTTCACCCCTTCGGGGTTCTATGGCAAAATATTGTCTTGGCTATAATCATTCCACCCCTTCGGGGTTCTTTAGATTATTTTGATAACTATTTTGCCACGTGCTCTGCCGGACTGGCTAAGGTCGTGGGCTTTTCTAATCTCATCGAGCGTAAAAACAGCCCCAATGACGGGTCGTATAATTCCTGTATCAATAAAATGGCGGATTTGTTCCAGTATGGCTACATCAGGTTCAACAAAGAATGAGGCTGATCTGACTTTGTATTCCTTAGCCTTTTCGGGATCGGGCTGACCGGCAATAGAAACCAGTATGCCTCCTTTTTTTAAAACTTTCCAGGAATCATCAAGGGTTTTCCCTCCAACAGAAGCAAGAACAACGTCAACATCTTTCAGCATTTCACTAAAATCCTGATTATTATAATCGATTGCTTCATTTGCACCCAGGTTTAATACAAACCCTGTGTTTTTAGCGGAACTGGTTCCTATGACATGACACCCTTTTTCTTTTGCAATCTGAACTGCAAGGCTTCCTACACCACCAGCTGCAGCATGAATCAATACTTTTTGACCGCGTTTTATTTCGGCTATTTTAATCAGCGCAGTCCAGGCAGTTAAACCCATTAAGGGCAAAGATGCGGCTTCGAGATGTGTGATAGACTTTGGCTTGAAATCAACTATATTGTCTTTCACCACGATATATTCTGCATAGCTGCCATCGCGATGCACATCAGGTCTGGTATAAACTTCATCGCCGGGTTTGAATTTTTTAACATTACTGCCGGCTCGTGCAACTACTCCTGAAACATCCCAGCCCAGGGTCAATGGCAATGTGTGCAGGTTACGTGATTGAAGCAATCCTTCGCGCACTTTCCAATCAATAGGATTTACAGAAGTAGCATGTATTTGAATTAATACTTCGTCGTCTGCATATTCTGGAATTGGGATATTTTCGATTTCAAGTACATCACTGCCTCCATAATTATGGATTCTCACTGCTTTCATTTTAGTGGTATTATTTAGTTTATGTTGTCAGGAAGTAACAATCAAAAGTATTGTTTAGTTGCAGGAGTTTGGTTATTATCTGACAGATTATTTTCTGTAAAAGAGCCTAGGGTTCGATCCAAACCACTGAATTGTTTGTACTGTACTGATTTGCTTCCCACAGCCGATTGTCGGGATCAAGGATCCATTTGCCATCTACAACGAACTTATAAGTATGTTTCCCAGGGCTCAGATAAAGCGGAAATTGCCAAACTCCATCTTTCACAACCATTGGGTACTCATCGTTGCTCCAATTGCAAAAGTCACCGGATATATACACTTTTTTAGCATTCGGATATTTGTCAAGCTTAAAAGTATGGTTGGGCTTAAAAGCAACAAAAGAGTTACGGTAATTTCCCTGCCCTACCAGTATAAGGTTAGCGGGATCTGTTATCCAGTTACCATCGACCAGAAATTTATACTCATAGTTTCCCGGAGCAATGATGTAAGATATTTTCCAACCCTGTGACGATTTCTCCATAGGGAGTTCATTGGTATCCCAGTTATTAAAGTTGCCGGTAAGTACAACATGCTTCGCGGTTGTAAAACCTTTAAGTTGAAATACGATGGGGTTGCCAATACCAAGATATGAATTCATATTCCCATCAACATCAGCATGCATGTTCTTATTAGCGGGATCTGTGATCCAGTTACCATCAACAATAAATTTATAGCTATAAGTGCCATCTTTTAAATAAACAGGTAATGTCCAACCTTGAGCAGTTTTGGTCATACTCAGTTGATTGGTTTGCCAATTATTGAAACTTCCGGCAAGTATTACACTATGCACTTCGAGATGGTTTTTTAGTTCGAACTGAAAGTTAGGACAGAAAACGACGGAATTCTTTCCGCCATTCAGGTCGTCTTCCTTTTGATAATTGTTAGGATCTTCTTTCCATTTCCCATCAATAATATATTTATATAAGTATTTACCGGGTTTTAGCTTTATGCTTGCAATCCAGCCGTTGGGTGTCTGGCGCATTGGGAGATTTGTGGTATTCCAGTTGTTAAATGTACCCGCCAGATAGACTTTCCGGGCATCACTTTGCCCTGCTAAATAAAAGCGGGCTATTTCATTATTATAGGCAATTGTTCCTTTAAGCTTGAAGCTATTGATCCCAAAAATAACCGATTGTTGTGTCTTTATGTTGGTTAGTTTTGTGTTAAGATCCTCGAAGATGAAAATATCTTTGGTGTTCACATGAGGAGTGGGAGTGATGTTAAGGTCTTTGGATATTTCAACTACATTTTTGTCAAGGTTTTTGATTTCCCATTTCGCACCATCCAACACCAGTTCCCGGGATCCCCTGAAAGCAGCAGCAAGCAACAAACTATCCAGATCAAAAAGGTTTTCTACTTCTTTTCTTTGCTTATCGGTCCATCTGCGGTCAAGTCTGAAGATCGTCCTATTATCTTCAATACGACACACATTTTTTGGATTATACTGTGCACTGCTTTCTAAAAACAGACAAGTACAAAACAAAATCATCAAACAGGTATATAGTCTTTTCATTTGGTTTCAGATTTTAAAAAACAGATACCCAATTGTTTCTTTTCTAAATTGATGCATAAAGTGCCTTTGTTCAGAAAATCATATCCTAAAACACCATCGATTTGAACACCATATGCCTCGCTGAGCCCGTCAAGATTCGTGATGATCGTCTCCATACCGGTTAATTCCTTATTGAAATAAATGAAGTTATTCATCGTACCGTAGAATACTTCACTTTTTTTAGAGCCTGACCCTTGTAAAATGGATCTCCTTGTAATGGTAATCGAGCTAAGAACCTCTTTGGATGTGCGATTACTGATAACATTGGTTTCAGAGCCTGAGTCCATGCAAAAGTTTAGCTTTTTCCCTTTTATGGTTCCTCTTAGAAATATGACATTATTTGAAGTTTCAAAGGATTGTGTGATATCTGCCTGAAAACTTTTTGTATTTGAATTCAATCTGTTACCTTTTTTGTCAATCCTGAATAACTGAAGTTGATTGTTGTTGACGTCTATGATAATTTCAAAGTTCCGAATAAGGGATAATCCTAATAAACCGAGGATCTTTACATTTCTCCTGTTTTCAAGATGTCCCAGATCTGTTAAATCAGCCTTTAATCTTTTTAAAGTTAATTCTGAGAAAGATAACTGGTTTATATTTACCGAGCTGACATTGCTTATTGATCCGTTTACTCCATTTGAAGGGTGACTGTCTTCGACTACATGATTTCTATAATAAGTTGTGTTCAATACAAGTCCCATGGCTCCAGTATCAAACACCAGATTTCCGGTCTGATTGTCAATTACAGCATCGATCAGGAACAAATTTCCAACACGTTTTAACGGTATTGTCAGTTCATTAATTTCGGCAGCTATTTCATAGGTATTATCAGCTTTGCGGTGAAGGGTTAATCTGGAATAGGAGATTAATGCTCCGGTGGATCGTTTAGTATACCCGGATAGGGGTAGGATCATAAGACACATCATTACAACGAAACATGTTTTAATTCGTTGAAATTTCATCCCTTTTTGTTTTATAAAATACACATCAGAAAATTTCATATTTCTGCTTTGACTTTAATATAAAAGATTTGCGCTCATTATACATGGAAGTTTTACGCTTTGTCCAAAATTATAAAATATATTTGTAGCAGTCAATTATTATTTAGGTTCATCTATTGGGTAATTAGCCTGATTTTTTATCACTCTTATAATTAATTCAATTTATTGAGTAAATTTGTAGATATGAATGAATCTGGCGGTTATGCTTGATATAAATTACAATCATTCAATGTTTTATAATAAATTCTATCAATAGTTTTTAAACAGTAAAATTTAGCATCTATGGGTCGAAAGATAATTACAGGTATAGCTTCGTTTGGAATGTCGGGAAAGGTTTTCCACGCTCCATTGTTAACCAACCATTTAGGATTTCGTGTAAAGACAATTGTTGAAAGGTCAAAATATGAAGCCGCTGAATTGTATCCGGACGTAAGAGTAATAAGAGACTTTGATAAGATGCTGGAGGATAAGGAGATTGAGCTGATCATTGTGAATACTCCTGACCATACTCATTACGACCTGGCTTTGGAGGCGATTAATGCAGGGAAACATGTGATCGTTGAAAAGCCATTTACCCAGACGCTTGAACAGGCTTATTCATTGATTGAGGCAGCAAAACAAAAGAATGTAATGCTGAGTGTATTTCAAAACAGGCGATGGGATGGAGACTTTCTGACTGTGCAACAAATTATTCAGAAGAACCTGTTAGGAAACCTTGTTGAATTTGAATCACACTTTGACCGGTACCGAAATTTCATTCAGGCCAATACCTGGAAAGAAAAGGCTGAATCGGGGACAGGGACACTTTATAACCTGGGTTCACATTTAATCGATCAGGCTGTAGTATTATTTGGTACGCCTGATGCTGTCGACGCGGAAATTAAAATACTCAGACCGGGAGGCGAAGTGGATGATTGCTTCGATATCAGGCTATCGTACAATTATATTAAGGTAACGCTTAAAGCTAGTTACCTGGTTCGTGAACCAGGACCCAAATACTTTTTACATGGGGTGAATGGTTCATTTTTAAAATGGGGGCTGGATGTCCAGGAGGACGCCCTGAAGATAGGAGGAATTCCAGGATCTCCGGGTTGGGGAACAGAACCTGAACAAAACTGGGGTGTCATGAATACCGATATTGATGACTTACATTTCAAAGGCAAGATTGAAACTTTACCGGGTAATTATCTTGCTTATTATGATAATATTTATGATCATATTGTTAAGGGAAAACTGCTTGCGGTAAGGGCTGAACAAGCTGCCGAGACAATAAAAATTATTCAGGCAGTCTACAAAAGCAATGAATTAAAAAAGACAATTCGCATTTCAGATATTTAAATAACCTTCATCATAAATTTATAGGGAAATGAAAAAAGCATTGTTATTGTTAATAGGAATCATGTTGATTGGAATTGCTCGTCCGGCTTTTTCTCAAACGACTTTGAGCGATAGTGCACGTATGGCCTGGTGGAAAGAAGCCCGGTTTGGACTATTTATTCACTGGGGAATATATTCAGTCCCTGCGGGTACTTATAATGGACAGAAGATAGCAGGCATTGGTGAATGGATCATGAACAAAGGAAAAATCCCCATGGCTGAATATCAGAAATATGCTGCTCAGTTTAATCCTGTGAAATACAATGCAGAAGAGTGGGTTAAACTTGCCAAAGAAGTCGGGATGAAGTATATTATCATTACATCCAAGCACCATGATGGGTTTGCAATGTTTAAATCAGATGCCAGTAATTTCAATATCGTGGATGCGACTCCTTTTAAACGCGACGCCATCAAGGAACTGGCCGCTGCCTGTAAGAAGTACAATATGAAACTTGGACTTTATTATTCACAGGCACAGGACTGGAATCATCCGGGTGGGGCTGCCAATGGAGGTCAGTGGGATCCGATGCAGAAAGGCAATATGGACGAATACCTCGATAAAATTGCAATACCACAAATCAAAGAGATCTTGACAAAATATGGTCCTATTGCTGTGTTGTGGTTTGATACACCTACAGATATGACTAAGGAGAGAGCCGAAAGGATTCTTCCTTTATTGAAATTGCAGCCCAATATTATCATCAACAACCGTCTTGGAGGTGGCTTTTCGGGTGACCTTGAGACTCCGGAACAATCTATTCCTTCTACCGGCATACCCGGTAAGAATTGGGAGTCATGCATGACCATGAATGATACCTGGGGGTATAAAAGTTATGACAACAACTGGAAAAGCACCACTACACTGATAAGAAATCTGATCGATATCGCTTCAAAGGGTGGAAATTATCTTTTAAACGTTGGTCCTACATCCGAAGGATTGATTCCTGATTCATCTGTTGTCAGGTTAAAAGAAGTTGGTAGATGGCTTAAAACTAACGGACAGGCTATCTACGGGACTTCTCACAGCCCGTTTCCTTACCTGAAATGGGGACGTTGTACCCGAAAAGGTCAGACTTTGTATTTCCATGTTTTCGAATGGCCTGTAAATGGACAATTGATTGTACCACTTGAAAATAAGGTTGTAAAGGCTTTTATGCTTGCAAATCCAAAAGAGGTTTTGAAGACAACTTCAGCCAATGGACATTTGGTTATTTCGGTTCCTGCTAAAGCTTCTGATGATATTGCAACCGTTATTGCTGTTCAGATTGTGGGAGAACCCGTTATTGAACCAGCTCCTTCAAATGGGTTAAAGGGAAATGCCTCATCGTTTGAACAGGGGTTTAAACCTTCCAAGGCCTTTGATGGCAATTTAGAGACACGTTGGAAAGTTGCTCCTAATGAAAAAACTGGATGGCTGGAAGCTGACTTTGGTAAACCGGTCAGGATTTGTGCTCTTGCAGTACAAGAGGGTGGAAGCTTTGAAAAGAACATCACCAAATTCCAGTTGGAATATAAGGTTGGAGATGAGTGGAAAGTGATTATTACAGGTAAAACAATAGGGCAGGGGTACATGAAAGCATTCCCTCCTGTTGAAGCTCAACAATTCAGGCTAAATATCCTGGAAGCAAAAGCAACGCCATTTATCAGTGAAATGCAGCTTTATAAAGATATGTAAATGACAAGTTGTATTATTTCGAAGGTTTCTTTTTCCCGCCAATTTTCATTATCATTCCGATTCCAAATGCTTCTTTTACCTGGAGACGTGGGCCCTGGCCAATCTGCACTTTAGCGCCATCCGCCATGTTATACAAAGGAACCATAATATTGTCATCATACAATAACCTTGAATTGAAAGTTGTGGAAAAAATACTGTTAATCACGAAGTTAATATTGGTTTCCATATCCATGTCAACATTCCAACGGTTATCAATGTCTTCGTCCATGTAATTATCATAAAGGATAACCCTTGAATCAACCACAATATTCTTCATGACTTGATATTTAACCTTGGCGTTGACAGATATTCCAAGCTCAGGTTTGATGGGTTCTCCATGTTGGATAATGTTTCCGGCCGTATCTTTTAAAGCAGCTCTGACACCGTAAGAGCCTGCATCAGCAAGTTTTTGGTCCAGAACGAATGTAAACTTCCCGGAAGCCGGTGACAAAAAGAGTGAAAAATATTTGGTCGGCTGATAGTCCATTCCTAAAGAGAGGGTCAGATAACCCGGTGCAAAGAAACGAGAGACTTCATTTATCCGGTCAGGATACTGATATCCCGGAGCAAACTGTGATTTTAAATTAAATAAAAGAGAATAGTTCCAATATTTAACCGCCTGATAGTTTAGTTTAGAATTAATTTCTAAACGATCCTCCATTTTCATCAGACCTTTATCTTTGCTGTCAATCATCCCAAAACTGAAAACTCCAGTGTTCTCAAAAGTTAAATTCTTCTTTTTATAAACAAGCACAGGTGCAAAACTTCCTGTCCCTGAGAATGCATTTTCTCCTCCAGCTGCCCAGTTTTCAAAAGATATCTGGTTGAAGTTCAGGCTTGTTACAGCAAGAAATTTCCAATACCTTTCTTTAGGTTGAATCTTAATCGTATCTATGATGGATTCGTCTGGAGTGCCTGTAAATGCTTGACTGTTAATGTATGCTAAAAGGATGAATGCTAATAGGTAGAATCGTTTCATTACAAGTTATCAGGATGAATAAGCAATGTCAAAATTAATTTATTTTGACGAAAATCTATCAATTTTCCTGCCAGAAGTTGGGTATTGCTGATCAAACTAATTAAAACCTTTAATATTGTTGACTTGTGCAGAAATAAAATAGTGAGGAAAAAAAATGAACCTGTTGCGGTATTGTTTGTTTTAAGTGCTCCTATGTGAAGATAATCCACAGCTTAATCAATTACCATGGATCAAAAATCAAAATTTTATAAGACAGCATTTCTGCTGGCAATGATTACTATCATTTTTAATATTTTGGAAGGATTGGTCTCTGTCTTTTTTGGCGTTAAAGACGAGACACTGACTTTATTGGGTTTTGGAGCCGATAGTTTTATTGAAGTTTTATCCGGTATCGGAATTGCTCACATGCTGATCAGGGTAAAAAATAACGGCAATGAAACGAAAGATGAATTTGAAAACAGAGCTTTGAAAATTACCGGGGTTTCGTTTTATATTTTAGCTGCTGGTCTTTCTATAACAGCTGTTTATAATCTTATCTCGGGTCAAAAACCAACAACAACTATATGGGGAGTAGTTATTTCCATTGTTTCCTTACTGACCATGTGGATCCTGATCAGAGAAAAACTTAGGGTTGGCCGTGCTTTAGGATCTTCATCAATCGTTGCTGATGCCAACTGTACAAAGGTATGCATGTATATGAGTTTTGTTTTGTTGATTTCAAGTGCCATTTTTGAATTGACACACATTGCCTATATCGATATCATAGGAACCCTGGGGATAGTCTGGTTGTCTTTTAAGGAAGGAAGAGAATGTTTTGAGAAAGTACGGAACAAAGGGGTTTGTGCCTGTGGACATGAAAGTTGTTCAGTATAAATCAGCTCTTCTTTTTTGAAGCCCCCCTGGAATAAGGGACAGCAGATTGTTCGGCAAATTCGTTTTTCAGAAATTTATAATATCCTGCAATCGCAATCATTGCTGCATTATCTGTAGTAAATTGAAATTCGGGTAAAAAGACAGTCCAACCTTGTGTTTCCTGCATTTTAAGCATGGCATTCCTGAGCCCGGAATTTGCTGAAACACCGCCGGCAATTGCAACCTGCTTTATTCCAGTTTGTTTGACAGCCTTTGAAAGCTTGTCCATCAACACGGAAACGATGGCATACTGGATGGAAGCACATAAATCAGCCTGATGTTTTTCAATGAAATCAGGTTCAACTTTTAAGTGATCGCGCAGGAAGTAGAGGAATGATGTCTTTAAACCACTGAAGCTAAAATCAAGACCCTTTATAGAAGGTTTCGGAAATGTAAATGCCAGTGGATTACCCTCTTTGGCATATTTATCGATGAACGGACCACCGGGATAGGGGAGACTCATGATTTTTGCAACCTTATCGAATGCTTCACCTGCAGCATCATCGATAGTCTGTCCGATTACTTCCATCTCAAAATAATCACGAATCACAACAATCTGGGTATGACCTCCCGAGACTGTGAGACAGAGGAATGGAAACTCAGGAATTAACTTGGTTCCCTGTTCGTTCTGAATGAAATGAGAGAGGATATGCGCCTGCATATGATCGATTTCGATGATGGGTATATTGAGTCCCATGGAAAAGGCCTTTGAAAAGGAAGTACCGACCAGCAAGGAGCCCAACAGTCCAGGCCCACGCGTAAATGCAACTGCATCCAGTTCTTTTTTATCGATCCCGGCTTTCTTTAAAGCTGCGACAATAACCGGAATGATGTTTTGTTGATGAGCCCTGGAGGCCAGTTCAGGAACCACGCCCCCAAATTCTGTATGCACCGCCTGATTGGCTATAACATTAGAAAGCATTTGGTTATTACACAGAATCGAGGCTGATGTATCGTCACATGAAGACTCAATCCCTAGAATATATATCGATTTCATTACTTTATTCTCTTAAAAATTAATAAAAACTAGCTTTTTAGCCAAGAAATTGCCATATTTGTAAACTGTTTCAGGGTCCAATCGTTTCTTTATTTCAATTCCCGAAACCCGTTATGAATTCCAGCACCAAGGCAGAAGGCAAAGTTACCAAAAAAAGATACGGTATGGTTCATACGTTTGTGGACATTGTCGTAGTATTGCTTTTCCTTTTATACGGTCTGTTCAGATCGGCAAGTGTCCAAACATATCTGGTTAAACACATTACAAGCTATTTATCCAACCAACTGAAGACTGAAATTACGATCAGTGGAGTTGATGTATCCTGGTTTTTCAACATTGTCCTCGAAGATTTGAAGGTGAACGATCAAAAACACAAGACATTGTTGAGTGTGGATAAGTTGGTTCTGGACGTAAAACAACTGAGGCTTTCGAAACATACCATTAATTTTGGGTCCATCAGATTTGTCAGAGCCGATGTACGTTTGGTGAAATCTGCCGTAGATAGTAGTTGGAATTATGATTTCATTGTCAAATATTTCTCTTTAGGTGCTGCCAAACCTGAGATACCTACTGTCTCAAAACCCTGGACTTTTTCTGTAAAAGCAATCGATCTACTGGGCAGTCGCTTTATGTTGCAAGATCAGACCATGGATACTGTGTCAAAAGGAGTGAATTTCAGTAATCTTCGCATAAAAGACATTAATTTAAGGATAAATGGCTTGCGAACCGTTAAGGATTCTGTTTTTGGCAATATCCAGAATCTGTCAGCCAAAGAACATAGTGGTTTTGACCTGAAAGCTTTCAGTTCGGATATCAAGTTTTCTCCTGTCGATCTGGTTGCTAAAAAGCTCCATTTGGTCACAAACAGATCAGATGTCAGGATGGACCTTCAATTTGAATATCATAATCTGAGCGCATTCGGTAATTTCATTGACAGTGTATCAATTCACTCAACAATTCTTTCCTCACAATTAAATATTGATGACATAGGATTCTTCGTTTCGGACCTGAAAGGAATGGATGATCAGTTAAAACTTGAAGGCGAATTCAGTGGAAAGATCAACAACCTCAGGGCAAAGGACTTTAAGTTTGAATATGGCAAGAAGACTCATTTTGACGGGAATATCAATTTGAGTGGTTTGCCAAATATCAAGGAGACCTTTGTTCATCTCTCTGTCAAAGAACTTAAATCAACGATTGCCGACCTGAGAACCTTTAAACTGCCCGAAGGGAAGTTGATAACGCTTGATTCAACCATAGATAAATTTGGTACGATAGGGATCAAAGGTTCTTTTACCGGTTTTTATAATGACTTTGTTTCCTACGCCGATTTTAAAACCAATATAGGGAACTTTTCAACTGACCTTTCGGTGAAGAAGAGCAAGAAACCTATTTATATCTCCTACAAAGGAAAGCTAATAGGCCAAAATGTTGATATTGGTAAACTCTTCTCTGAACAGGATAAAGGGTGGGTTAAAGGTAAAAAATTTGACTCTCTAAAACATTTTGCACTTTCTGATTGGGTGGGCCGAATGAACATGGATTTACAGGTTGAAGGGAAAGGAATTGATCTTGCTAACCTGGATGCTCATTTAGTTGGAACCATTGATTCAATGGAATTTAAAGGAAACAAGATCGACAATATTACCTTGAGCGGAGCCGTAAAACAAAAAGCTTTCTCAGGTCAAGCCAGTATTCGCGATGCATTGATTTATCTTGATTTTGATGGTAAGGTTGATTTAAACAAAAAGCTGCCTTTATTTGATTTCACTGCCTCTATGCGTGATGCAAAACTCACCAGGCTAAATCTGATAGCAAGAGACACGTCTGCAACCCTGACTACCCATATGAACCTGAATTTTGAGGGGAATAATATCGATGACCTGTGGGGAAAAATAGTTATAGACAGCACCCTGTATACCGAAAAGGGGAAATTACTTCCGCTCAATAATCTGGTATTGGAGACTAAGAGTCTTCCAATGGGTGATAAACAAATATTATTGCGATCGGATTATCTGGATGGAGATGTGACTGGTGTATATTCATTTACAAGGTTTTATAATTCACTTAACCTGATATTAAATAAATATCTTCCTTCTTTGAGGCTATGGAATGCAATAGACCCGACGGATCAATTTCCCCAAAATTTCTTTTACAACTTTACACTCAAAAATACAGATGCTGTCACATCCATTTTTGTGCCTGATTTGAAGATTGCATCAAACGCTAATTTCAAAGGATCTTTCTCAGCGCCCAATCGTAGTCTGATCATCAATGGTGATGCCACTTCAATGGTTTATAAAGGGCTTCAATACAAGAATATTTATTTAAACGGAACTACTTTAAATGATCAACTCATCGTAAACTCAGGGGCTTCAAGAATTGAATTAAGAAAGAAGAATACCACAGATAGTACTTCTGTTGGTATTGATAGCGTAAACCTGAAAGCCAATGTTGCCGGCGATAGCATCCGTTACAGGATTAATTGGAATGACAAAGGAGATATCGATCATAACCGGGGTGATATTTCCGGATATGCAGCTTTCCGTTCATTATCAAGGATTAATCTGGGTATAACAGAAGGTCAGCTGATGCTCAATGATTCGGTTTGGACCATTAATGCGAATAATGCTATTTCAATTGATTCAACCTCCATCTCAATTGATAACTTTGCTTTCTCGGGTCAGCATGAACGATTGCTTTTGCAGGGTAATATTTCTGAAAACCCGGATCAGAAACTGAATATTTTTTTCCAACAAGTCGATATTTCAGGATTGGATAAATTTATCAATGTTTATGGGGTAGATATTAATGGCATTGCAGATGGATCTGTCAGCCTGATGAACCTCTATCATTCACCAAGTCTGCTTTCGAATCTTAATATCCTGGGTTTGCAATATAACAATGTGCCTTTAGGAGATGCTTCTATCCGTTCTTCATGGAATGATGAGGAAAACGCTGTCCTGGTTGATATGCATGTTGTTGACTCGTCCAAGCCAATTGCCACTGAACCGATCAGCGCAACAGGATCATTCAGACCCTCTGCCGAAACAAATAATTTCAATTTTAATGTCACCTTAAAAGATGTACCTGCCAATGCGCTCAGTCCATTTCTGGAGGACATCATGTCGGGTTTAAAAGGTCAGGTCAGTGGCAATATACAATTGCTTGGATCATCGCAGTTTCCATATCTCAAAGGTGATGCCAATGTTAAAAACGGCAGTTTAAAAATCGATTACCTGAATACGCGTTACACCTTTAACGATACGGTTAGATTTAGCGATAAAGCAATTAGTTTCAGGAAATTCATCGTTAAAGATACCCTGGGTCATTCAGGGGAAGTCAATGGTGATATCTTTAACAAGTCATTCCAAAACTGGAACTTAAATCTTTCTATCGATGCTCAGAAGCTGTTGGGCTTTAATAAAGCTCCTTCTTTTGACGAGATGTATTATGGAAAAGCCTTTGCTTCGGGCAATGTAACGTTAACAGGTCCGATTGATAACCTTAATTTTTCTATCAATGCCACTTCAGACGAAGGCACAAAAATATTTATCCCGCTGAATAATCCAACGACAGTTTCAGAAAACGATTTCATCACTTTTGTCAATAAATCCGATACTTTAAACACTTCGAAGGATGCTGGACCAGCACCTGGTTCAGGGTTGAGCATGAACATGAACATCAAGGTACTGGATAATGCGCAGATACAAATGTTTCTGCCTTACGAAATGGGGAACATAACCGGAACCGGTAACGGGCAGTTACGAATGGATGTTAACAATATTGGCGATTTCTCAATCTTTGGAGATTACACTTTTTCGAAAGGCTCATTTCTGTTCAAAATGCCCAAGTACACCCTTGAAAGGTCATTCGCCATTCAGGATGGCAGTGTGATCAGGTGGAGCGGTAGCCCTTATGATGCAACCATTAATCTCAAAGCAGCCTACTCGCCGATGGTTTCGTTGTCGAGTCTGCCCAACATTTCTGCCTCGAACCTTTCCAGTAGTGGTCAACCGGTTAGTCAGCGCATTAGAGTCGATTGCATTATATCCTTAAAAGACAACTTGTTTAAACCCAAAATTAAATTTTCAATCAACCTCCCGGGTGCAGACGAAAACACCAAGCGTTTAGTCTATAGTGCGATAGACACGACCAATGAAGCTGAAATGAATCAGCAGATGATTTCACTGCTTGTTGTGGGGAGTTTTACCCTTTACAATGAGAACAAGAGTCTTGCTTCTTCCTTGGGCGCTCAGCCTTACGAATTAATATCCAGCCAGTTGAACAATATGTTATCACAAATCAGTACAGATTTTGATATCGGTTTCAATTATCACCAGGGGGATGCATTAACCACCAACGAGGTTGAATTAATGCTTTCTAAACAACTTTTCAATGATCGGCTACGTGTCGAGGTGAATGGAAACTTTGCGACTTCAAACAATAATGCAACCAATGTTCAACGATCCAGTAATCTTGTCGGCGATGTGAATATTGATTACAAGCTTACTTCTGATGGCCGTTTGATGATTAAAGCTTATAATAAGGTGAACCGTGACATCATTGATGTTTATGCTCCTTATAAGCAGGGGTTGGGGATTTCGTACCGCAAAGGGTTCGATTCTTTTAAAGATTTATTCAAGAAAAAGATTAAGATTCCTAAGAAAATCCAATAACTATCCGCATGAACTTTACTGTCTATAAATCATCCGCAGGTTCTGGAAAGACCTACACCCTTGTCCGGATCTATCTGAGTCTGATTCTGAAACAGCCTGAAAAGTATCGTCATATCCTGGCGATAACCTTCACCAACAAGGCTGCAAATGAAATGAAGGAGAGAGTATTAGACCAGCTGAGGACCATTACCTCCTGGCTACCCGGTGTTCCGGTTCTTGAAAGTGCTATGATGCATCAGCTTTCTGTGGATTTGAAGATGGACACCTCTGATCTTATCAAAAATGCAAAGAGGGCGCAAGAACTGATCCTGCATGAATATGGAAATTTCAGCCTTGGAACCATCGACAGTTTCATGCACCGTGTCGTAAGGACTTTCGCTCATGATCTTCAACTCCCCGTCAATTTTGAAGTAGAACTGGAAACCGACTTATTGTTGACAAAAGCCATTGACTTGTTGCTGGATGCAGCCGGTTCCAATGATGAACTGACGCGTTTGCTCATGGGTTTCATCGAGCAAAAGGCGGAAGAAGAGAAAAGCTGGCAAATAGAAAAGGACCTGTTCGTCATTGCCCGTTCGTTGTTCAATGAAAATGATATCGCTTACATCAATTCTTTGCAGGATCTCACTAAACATGACTTCCTGGTAATCATAGATAAAATATTAAAATTCCGTTCAGATTTTGCAACCGAAGTTAAGGATGTTGCTCAACAGGCAGCATTACTGATAAAACATAATGACATCCCTGAAAGCGCATTTTTTCAGGGCTCTAAAGGGTTACCCGGTTATTTTTCTCATTTGGCAAAAGGGGAAATCGACAAACTGATACCCGGAAATTATCCGGCCAAGGCAATCCAGGAAACCAGAACGACAGGGGGAAAGGCTTCAAAAACTGACCAACAAGCCATTGAATCGATCTGGCCTCAACTGGTTACGTATTATGAAGCGCTTCAACTATTACTTGAACAAGGATTTAGCCGTTATATCCTCTATAGTTTATTGTCGCGCACCATCTACCAGATGGCCGTTCTGCACGAGATCAATGATAACCTGAAAGCCATACAAATGGATAAGAATGTGGTTCCCCTGGCTGAATTCAACAGGAGGATTGCACGGGTGGTCATGCGTGAACCGGCACCCTTTGTCTATGAACGTTTGGGTGAAAGATTTCACCATTACCTGATCGACGAGTTTCAGGACACCTCGGTCATGCAATGGCAAAACCTGCTTCCATTAGTTGACAATTCACTGAGCAACGGTTTTTATAACCTTGTGGTTGGCGATGGTAAGCAATCTATCTATCGTTGGCGTGGGGGAGAGGTCATGCAGTTTGTAAAGCTTCCCGAGGTTGATAATCCATCGGCATCGCCTGAAGTTTACCAGCGCGAACAGAGCCTACGCAGAAATTATATCGCCGAAAGGCTCAACAAGAACTATCGTTCAAGGGTTGAGATCGTCGATTTCAACAACAACTTTTTTAATTGGTTGGGAACAAGACTTCCAGAGGATATTAAAAACGTTTATGATGATGTGGCCCAGGATGTGGATCAGGATAAAACAGGAGGGGGCGTTAGTTTTTCCTTTTGGGATAAGAAATTGTCAGCGCAAACGGTAGAGGAATACAACATTCAGCAGATCAATGATATCATTATACAGCTCATCGATGCAGGTTATCAATACAGCGATATCGCTATCCTTTGCAGGGCCAACAGAAGAGCCTCGGTGATTGCCAATGATCTCCTTTCCAAAGACATCCCGGTGATCTCATCCGAATCATTGTTGCTTTCTTCATCACCGGTTATTGGCTTTATCGTCAATTTTATCCGTTGGATTCAAAACCCTGATGATGATGTTCTGGCAACTGCACTGGTAACAAGGATCCTGCGACAGGATCCTGAAAAGTCGAAAGATTTACATTCCATCCTTGCCAGGGTTTCACACAAACTGGGACACGCTACATCGCTTCAACGCGTTGTGCCTGAGATCTTATCCGGTCTGGGCTATCCTTTCGACTTTATCCGGTTCAGCAAGTTACACCTGATCGACCTCACCGAAGAGATTATCCGCATATTTGGTTTGAACAGGACCGATGATGCTTTTTTACATTTCTTTCTGGATGCAGTCCTTAATTTTTCAACGGCCCGAACCGATAACAGCCTTGCCGATTTCAGCGACTGGTGGGAAGACAAGAAAGACAAACTCTCATTGATTGTCCCCGAAGGAATCAATGCAATACGCGTCATGACTATCCACAAATCGAAGGGATTACAGTTTCCCATCGTCATCTACCCCTTTGCCTCTGAAAGCATTAACAACCGGAACGATTTAAAATGGGTCTCGCTCGACGACGATTACCTACCCGAACTACCCTCTGCATTGCTCCCGTTGAGTGATAAACTTCATGGAACCGGTTTTGGCGGCGTCTATGATCTGGAGATGGGACAGAAGATGCTGGACCTGATTAATTTACTCTACGTGGTGATGACCCGACCTGAAGAACGATTGTATGTCATCAGTGAAAACTATGATGGCAAACAGCCTGATAAATCGATTGCGGGTCTGTTGAAGACCTATATTCTGGAAAAGGACAACTGGCCTGATTTCGGTGAAGCCGCCTTATTTGGTTCTCCTTTGACTGAAAAAAGGGGTGGAAAGAATGAAATTACGCCACATGCAGTGGTTGAACCCATGATTTCGTCGGCATGGCAGAACCGGATTTTACTGAGCCGTCGTGCTCCCGAATACTGGGAAACTGAGAATCCCGAACACGCACAGGCCTATGGAGAGATGGTTCATCAATTGCTTTCTTATATAAAGTCACCCGATGATTTTGAAAAAGCAGCTTCGAAGTTCATTTCAGAAGGAATTTGTAATGAAACGGAAGCTTCTAACCTGGTCAGGCTGGCTGGAAAACTACTGGTTCATCCTGTTGCCGGAGCCTTCTTTAAACAAGGTATCGAAGTGAAAAATGAATCGGAGTTGTTGATGCCCGATGGCAAGAGTTATCGTCCTGACAGGGTTGTTTTCGATGGTAAAAAGGCCATCGTGATCGACTTTAAGACCGGGAAACCTTCACCCTATTACCAGACGCAGATTTCGAATTATGCTGCTATACTGGAGAAAATGGGTTACGAAGCAATAGAAAAATACCTGATCTATGTCGATGAGGAAGTGACAGTTGAACATGTCAATTAATGTAAATGATGAATGAAATTATTCCAAAAATAGGTGCCGCATTATTCCTTCAGGAAGCCGAAAACCGGGTCATCCTCGATGTCCGTTCTCCGGGAGAATTTGAACAGGGCCACATTCCCGGTGCCCATTCGTTTCCATTGTTTACCGATGAAGAAAGAGCACAGGTTGGAACCCTTTATACCAAATCGGGACGCGAAGCTGCATACTTTGCAGGACTCGATTTCGTGGGGGCAAAAATGTCCTCATTTGTAAAAAAGGCATTACGGCTTGCACCTCACAAACGTCTGCTGATTCATTGCTGGAGAGGAGGGATGCGCAGCGCTTCAATGGCCTGGCTGTTGCAGTCTGCCGGATTTAATGTGATCATACTTGAAGGAGGATATAAAAGTTACAGGGCTCATATCCGCGAAGCTTTCAGGGTACCGGTCAGGCTATTGGTGTTGAGTGGTATGACGGGAAGTGGAAAGACTGAGATCCTGCATGAACTCAGGAAAAAGGGTGTACAGATGCTCGATCTGGAAGGTGTGGCCAACCACAAAGGATCTGCTTTTGGACACATCGGGCAGAAGCCACAACCTTCAACCGAACAGTATGAAAATGATCTGGCTGAAATATGGCGAACTTTTGACTTTTCTAAGCCGGTATGGATTGAAGATGAGAGCCGTAATGTTGGGAAAGTAAACATCCCCGAACCGCTTTTCACCGCCATGAGTAAGGCTATCGTCATCCGGATTGATTTCTCTAAAGAATACCGGATCAACCGGTTGGTTGAGGAATATGCCGGTATCGACGATGAAGCTATTGCAGAGTCCCTTTTGAAAATTAAGGATTCTCTTGGCCTTAAGAATGTACAGGATTTAATACTTTTGCTGTCGTATCAGCAATATTCTGTTTTTGTCAAGAAGATACTTGACTATTATGACGAATCATATGATTACAGCCTTAAACGAAAGGCATTTGCACGAATTGAGAGATATGATCCTATTGGGTTAACCCCTGTTGAACAAGCTGCTGAAATACTTGACTTTTCTAAAATTTATTTTACCGATATTACTGAGAATGAACGATAATTTAAGACTAACGCAATATAGTGCCGGAGGTGGTTGTGGCTGCAAAATATCACCCGCCGATCTGGAACGAATAATCAGCAGTTGTGAAAAATCACAGGTAAAGGATGCGAGATTGTTGGTAGGCAACGAAAGCATGGATGATGCTGCCGTTTATGACCTTGAAAACGGACAGGTACTGATCAGTACGACTGACTTTTTCACTCCTATCGTTGATGACCCGTTTGATTTTGGCCGTATCGCCGCTGTCAATGCAATGAGTGATGTTTATGCTATGGGTGGAAAACCGATTTTTGCCCTGGCCATATTGGGTTGGCCGCTTGCCAAACTATCGGCCGAAACCGCAGCCAGGGTGATCGAAGGAGCGCGTTCTGTTTGTAGCTCGGTTGGCATACTGATTGCGGGCGGTCACAGCATCGATATTCCTGAGCCCGTATTTGGCCTGGTCGTCAATGGACTGGCCCCAATCGATTCCTATAAGCAGAATTGCAAGGCCACGGCAGGCTGCCGGTTGTTTCTTTCCAAACCCCTTGGTATCGGCGCCATTTCAAATGCTGCAAAACACAGTAAAGTGGCGCCTGCTGATTACAATGAAGCCATTGGCTGGATGACGCGACTGAACACGTTGGGTCCCGCAGTTGCATCTTTAAAAGGCTTAACAGCGATGACCGATGTTACCGGATTTGGACTGGGGGGCCACCTGCTCGAGGTTTGCAAAGGCAGCAACCTTACAGCCGAACTTGATTTTGATGCGTTGCCTTTACTCAATGGATTTACGGATTACATCGCTCAAGGCTTAATCCCCGGTGGAACGCGCAGAAACTTCAAAAGCTACGGCCATCAGATAGCCCCGATGGATGAACAACGCAGAATGATTATCTGCGATCCCCAAACCAGCGGCGGTTTGCTCATGGCCGTAGAAGAAGCTTCTATCCCCGAATTCATGGATATAGTCAAAAACGAGAATGCTTTTGTCAAAGAGATCGGACTTCTCATGAAACGAACCGATGAAACGGAATTTATCCGGTTTAAAGAATAATACGTTTTAATAAAATGTCCGGGAAATTTTCTACAAACAATCCAATATTTTCATCGTCCCATCACCTTTTGTCCAGGATATGGTTTTATTGGACAGTATCGTAGCAAATTCAGCCCCCAATGCGACCATAACGGTTGCATCCGAAGGAGGAATAGCATTATCGGCAAATGATGCGGCCAGGGAAATGTCATCGGCATTCGTACCCACTAACAGCCAATCACTGTAAACCGTAACGCTTCTGTTATCGAGACCGGTATGCACAAACTCATACGCTTTGTGTAATTCGTTCCACTTGTAATCCGAGAGCTGAGCAATGGTCACTGTAAACCGGTAAAAGGAATAAGGTTTTCGCCAGATCAGCTCTTTGCGTGGATAAAATTGGGGCAGGTTGACCACAACGGTCTGCCTCTCGTCATCCGTGATCACTTCAGGATGGCGCATGACAACCTGGTTGAAAGGGTGCTGCTCGTTGAAATTGATGTCGGTCAGAATGGACTTGTGTTGTGAAAACTCGATATTCCGATGTCCCCGATCTCCTTCCGGGTCCATGAGTTGAACGATCTTGAACTTCTTGACCACATCGCCCATATAGTAACCATAATTCAGATGGTCCAGATCCATTAAAGACTTGCGAAACAGCCCGCACAATTCGTTGCAGGCACCGAACTCGCTCATGTTTTCACGCGTTCGGGCTAGGGACGGCGAAGTTTCAATCTGCTGTTTGCTTGCACCGCCATTCTTTCTTGCAATCCACCTTTTTAAGACTTTGTTATAGTAAAAATTCATTCCACCCATAGATCCATCGAATTGAAAGGGTCCATCAAATTTTGCCATGATCGTTAATTTTAAACTGTTAAATGATTCCGAAAACTTTAAATGATTCCACTCATCCGGAAAAACAACCGTTTCATTAAAATTCACAGGGGGAGTTAGAGGGTCATTTGATAACAGGAAATGGCTACAGAAATCCTTCCCAAAAAAGGTCGCACAAACATCGATTATCCTTACCGAAAAAACGAAAAACAACACTGCAAATATAGTATAAATACTTTAGAATATCAAGGATATAACCAGAAAATAATCTGGATATGACAGGGAAATAATTGGGGTCTTTAGACCCAGATTATACTCCCCTTATACTCACTTTATACCCACCTTATACCCGGCTTATCTCTAAATTTTCGAAGCATATTCTCAGAATATTTTCGGAAATTTCTGACCAGTTTCAATAAGGTTCAAGCTCAGTATAAAAACCCGTTTTTCTGACTTTACAATTCATTTTTAGAAAATCTAAAACCTAAAAGTTATAGTTTTTTAATTGCTTTTCAGGGAAAAATATTTGACCTTTACAATGAAATCATAAAAAGTATGGCCTCAGGTTTGGACTTTTCATGAATTAAATAACTTAGATTCATAATACCATGTCAGCAATAACCGGATTAATTGCCAAAACCAAAGCGCTGTATTCTCCTGCCAGAGCAGAACGTTCTAAAAATTTCTGTAAAACAGGTCCCGGCCAATATGCTGAGGACGATGTCTTCTGGGGACTCAATGCTGCACAAGTGAGGCAGTTGGCCGATGAATACCGCTATTTAAGTCTGGATGAAATCGAAATATTACTGGCGGATAAGGTACATGAGCTGAGGGTGATCGGTTTATTGATACTTGTCAGTCAATATGAAAAGACCAAAGATGATGCTATCCGGAAAAAGCACTATTCCTTTTATATCGAGCACCGGGCTGGGGCCAACAACTGGGATCTGGTTGATTTATCCGCTACAAAGTTAATGGGTGATTATTTAATCCGTTTTCCGCAGGAACGGACCATTCTATACCGGTTCATCAAATCAGAAAACATGTGGGAACGCCGGATTGCAATGGTATCTACGTTAGCATTCATCAGAAAGGGTGAATTTAAAGATACGCTGCAGTTAGCCGCTTTACTTTTGAACGATAAGGAAGACCTGATGCATAAAGCCGGAGGTTGGATGTTGCGTGAACTGGGTAAACGGGATGAACTCGTTTTATGTGAATTTTTAGATCAGTACGTTGCTAAAATACCCCGTACGATGTTGCGCTATGCTATCGAAAGATTTCCCGAGCCAAAGCGGTTGAAATATTTAAAAGCAAAATAGCCCCCCGAAAATGGCGATCGTTCATTAAAAAAATGAAATAAAATTGATAATAAATTTACAGTGAAATTGGTGAATATTTAAATATATTTTTAAACCCATTAATAAATAGGGGGTAGGCAGCAATAAATATATTATTTATTGTTAAATTCTCAATAAAATGCATACCTTTGCAAAATAATTATAAATATTTTGTTTTATTAAGTATTTACCGGGATATATACTTCTACCCTAACTTGAGAATTTTTTATATTTTAGAACTAAATTAGTTGTCGTTATAAAAATGCTGTAAATCTAAACTTTGTCGGTTATAAAAGAGATTTTGAAACAAATTCAGGGTTTAATTCAAAATCAGGTAACCCAAAGAACCTATATGATTGAATATATACCCTCTAAATCCTTTTGATTTTGAAAAAGACTACTTTTTGAAAAATCTTTCACAATCTTTGATCAAAAAATCAATCATAATAAGACAAATTATTCTATTAAAACATAATAAAATATTAATATAAAATCTATATATTGTGATGTAATTGATGTATATTTGTGAAAAGCTTGTTAATTTATTTTTTAAAAATTAAGTCTGTAGTTTTTGATTCATCGAAACAAATTTGGGGATTTCTTGTTCACTTTTTAAACAAAAACATTAATGGAGTATATTAAATTTGATAAGAGTCAGTTAGTGAATCTGGAATACTCTTTGAGAAAGGAGTTTTTGCGTTCAAACCAAACTGGTGCTTATTCGTGTTCTACTATTATCAATTGTAATACGCGAAAGTATCACGGATTGTTGGTGACTCCCCAGCCAGGAATCGACAATGACAATCATGTTTTATTGTCGTCTATAGATGAAACCGTTGTTCAACATGATGTTAGTTTCAATCTTGGAATTCACAAATACCAGGGAGATGTTTACAATCCTAAAGGTCATAAGTACCTGATAGATTTTACAATAGACCCTGTTCCAACTCAAACTTACCGGGTTGGGGGTGTCATGCTGAGTAAAGAGATTGTGATGTGTTCAAAAATCAACCAGTTGATTATAAAGTACACGCTCATAGACGCCCATTCCCCAACAAAATTGCTGTTACGACCATTTCTCGCTTTCAGAAATGTGCACAAACTGAGTAAGTCAAATATTTGGGTTGATTCAAAGTACGAAACTGTTCCAAAAGGGATTAAGATGTGCATGTATTCAGGATATACACCTATGTACATGCAGTTTAGCAAAGAAATGCAGTATACCCATGTCCCTGACTGGTATTATAATATTGAATATTTAAAAGAACGTGAGCGGGGTTACGATTGCCACGAGGACTTATTTATCCCCGGGTTCTTTGAAATCGACATCGAAAAAGGAGAGTCAGTCTATTTTTCGGCAAGCACGGAAATTCAAAATCCTCAGGATTTGGAAACTTTATATACTGAAGAAATCAGAAGCAGGATCCCCCGGAATAATTTTGAGAATTGTCTTGAGAATTCAGCCCGCCAATTCTTTGTTCGTAACGGCGATAAAGTTGAAATTATCGCAGGTTTTCCCTGGTTTGGCCGTTGGGGTCGGGATACTTTTATCGCTTTGCCGGGGTTGACTTTGGCATTGGGTGATCACAAGACCTGCAAGGAGGTGATTGATACGATGCTTTCTGAATTACACGGTCCTCTATTTCCAAATACAGGCAATGGAGATAATTCGGCTTATAATTCGGTTGATGCCCCGCTTTGGTTTTTCTGGTCATTGCAACAATATGCGCAATATACTAAATCACAGTCTTCAACATGGAAAGAATATGGTGAGAAAATGAAACTTATTCTCAATGGTTTCAGAATAGGCACCTTGTACAATATCCATATGCTTGAAAATGGATTGATCTATGCTGGTCTGGAAGGGAAAGCCCTGACCTGGATGGATGCGGTAGTGGATGGAAAAGCCGTTACACCCCGAATAGGCCAGGATGTTGAAATCAATGCATTGTGGTATAATGCGGTGATGTTTAGTCTTGAAGTGGCCCAACTAGCCGGAGACACTGAATTCATTGAAAGTTGGCAACCTATTGCGGATGGAATACCCGAGGCATTTAAAGCTACTTTCTGGGATGAGGAAAGAGGATATCTGGCTGATTATTTTGGTACGAAAACCCATTGGCAAGTTAGACCAAATATGATTTTTGCCGCTTCTTTACCTTACATGCCAGTAGATGAAGATATTCGAATCAAGATTGTTGATGTAATCAGGAAACAATTGTTGACACCCAGAGGTTTACGAACACTATCACCGGAAGACATTGAATATAAAGGCTTTTATTATGGTGACCAGCCTACCCGCGATAAGGCATATCATCAGGGTACTATATGGCCATGGCTAATTGGTCATTACACTGAAGCCTATCTGAAAATTCACGGTAAAGGAGGTTTATCACACATTGAAAAACTTTATAGGGGATTTGAAGAGGAGATGTTTGAACATGGGATTGGAACTATAAGTGAGGTATTTGATGGCGATCCACCTTACAGGGCTGCAGGAGCTATTTCACAAGCATGGAGTGTTGCCGAGGTTATCAGGATGAGGTCGATTATCAAACAATATCTCGATTAAAACAAAATATCAGATTGAAATGGAATGATTTGCAGTATTTTATATGGATAATTTAAAATTGATGTTATGAAAGTGCTCATGTTTGGATGGGAGTTCCCTCCACATATCACCGGTGGACTAGGAACCGCATGTTTTGGCTTGACTCAGGGTCTGAGTAAGGCAGGTGTTGAGGTACTATTTGTCGTTCCAAAAGCCTATGGCGATGAAGATGAGCACGCTGTAAAATTGGTAAACGCCAGTAAAATGAAGCTGAATCTTACAGAATCAGCGATGGGGAAACATTGGGACAAAGTCACTTTTATTGAAGTAGGGTCGAATCTCATTCCTTATGTAGGGCCTGAAGATTTTACGAAGGTTATGGAACTTTCAAAATTGAAAACCCTTGCTAAGACTTCTTCAATTTTTCAGGAAAACTTTGAGTTTTCGGGAAAGTATGGTTCAAATCTGTTAGATGAAGTGAGTCGTTACGCTCTGATTGGTGCATCACTGGCTGAAACTAATGATTTTGATGTAATTCACGCACATGACTGGCTGACTTATCCGGCCGGCATTGCAGCAAAACAAATAAGTGGTAAACCACTTGTTGTGCATATGCATGCTACTGAATTTGACCGTTCAGGTGAAAATGTCAATCCTCAGGTATTTGATATTGAAAAGGATGGAATGGAAGCTGCCGATAGGGTAATAACCGTCAGTAATTTCACCAGGAAAATTGTTATTGATCGGTATGGGATTGATCCTGCAAAGGTTTTCACGGTTCACAATGCTGTTGAACATTCTTCCAAACCCGAAATGACGAATATGGATCATAATGTTGATGAAAAGGTGGTGACTTTTTTGGGAAGGATCACCTATCAGAAAGGACCCGAATATTTTATTGAAGCTGCCAGCAAGGTCTTGAAGAAAGATCCTAATGTACGATTCGTCATGGCCGGTACGGGTGACATGATGCATAAGATGATCAGACGCGTTGCACGTTTGGGTATAGCAACAAAATTTCATTTTACCGGATTTCTCAAAGGTGATGATGTTGACAGAATGTATGCCCTGAGCGATGTTTACGTGATGCCTTCTGTTTCAGAGCCTTTTGGAATTGCACCATTGGAGGCAGTTCGATTGAATGTCCCGGTAATCATTTCGAGACAATCAGGAGTTTCAGAGGTGCTTACACATGCTATTAAAATTAACTTCTGGGATGTCGATGCACTCGCAGATGCTATATATGGATTATTGCATTATCCGGCAATTAATTCAATGATCGAAAAACATGGTCCCGAAGAATTGAAAGAAATGAAATGGGATCGTGCAGCTTTGCTGGTTAAAGATATTTATTTACAGGTTGTTAAAGAAATTTGATGTTATGAGATCAGTTTGTTTCTTTTTTCAGGTACACCAGCCTTACAGGCTTCGTACCTACCGCTTTTTTGATATTGGGGATAATCATCACTATTATGATGAATATCTTAATCGTTCAATCATTAATCGTATTGCCGAACGAAGTTATATCCCGATGAATAATCTTTTAATCGGCCTGATTAAAGAATACGGGAAAAAATTCAAGGTGAGTCTCTCGATTTCAGGGACAGCAATTGATCAGATGCAACAATATGCTCCTGCTGCCCTGAGAAGTTTTCAGGAATTGGTGGCAACAGGTAATGTTGAGCTTCTGGCCGAGACTTACTCTCATACGCTCTCATCACTCAAAAATGAGGAAGAATTTAAGCTTCAAGTTAATAAACATTGCAATAAAATTGATGAATTGTTTGGTCAAAAACCAACTGCTTTCAGTAATACGGAAATGATCTACGATGATGCTATTGGAGAAACTGTCGCAGACATGGGGTTCAAAGTAATGATAACTGAAGGTGCAAAACATATTTTGGGCTGGAAAAGTCCCAATTTCTTGTACTGTAATGCGATAAATCCCAGATTAAAAGTATTGTTGCGCAATTTCAGATTGAGCGATGATATCGCGTTTCGTTTCTCTGAAAAGAAATGGAGCGAATGGCCAATTACGGCAGATAAGTATGCGCAATGGTTGAAAAAAGTGGGGGACAACCATGAAACCATCAATATTTTCGCAAATTACGAGACTTTTGGAGAACTTCATGGGGCTAGTACCGGAATATTTGATTTTATGAAAGCTTTGCCTTCTGCCATTTTTAAAAATACGAATTTTGTTTTTACTACACCTTCGGAGATAGCTAATAAATTGCAACCGATCTCTGCCATTCATGTTCCTCAACCCATATCATGGGCAGATGAAGAAAGAGATACGACTGCGTGGTTAGGAAACGATTTGCAGGATGAAGCCTTTGATAGTTTGTACTCGCTGAGCGAAAAAATAAAAAATGTGGAGGACCCTTCTATATTGCGCGATTGGCAATATATGCAAACATCCGACCATTTTTATTATATGTGTACCAAATGGTTTACAGATGGTGAGGTTCACAAGTATTTTAATCCTTATCCTTCTCCATACGAAGCCTTCATGAATTATATGAACGTACTGTCAGATTTGATGATTCGGGTGGACAGGTATCTATTGAATAAAGAATCTCTGATCCAGAGATCTGATACGATACTGATAGGTACTGAATAATTAATATCAACATATGTTATTTATGATCAGCATGTTAAGATTTCAAAATAAGCTGATTGAGAAAAATAAACTTTACGTTGTATATTAAAAATAATTAAATCACGTTTATAAGAACATCACTGGTATGGATCTGTTATGATTCAATCCATACGATTTATTTATGTGATTAAATATTAATATAATTTTTAAAAGATGTCAGATCAAAATATTAATAAAGCAGATTACCTGTTTGAAGTAAGTTGGGAAGTGTGCAATAAAGTTGGTGGTATTTACACGGTAATCTCTACTAAAGTTCCCCAAATTGTAAAAGAATATCGAAATAATTATATACTTATTGGTCCGGATGTCTGGAAAGAAACTTCTGAAAACCCTGAGTTTATTGAAGATAAGACTTTATTGGGAGCATGGACTGAACAGGCTAAACGGGAAGGATTACATATCCATACCGGTAGATGGAACATTGAAGGCAAACCTGTTGCCATACTCATTGACTTCACTCCGTTTTTTCAGGTTAAAGACAAGATATTAACAGGCTTTTGGGAGCGTTTTGGTCTTGACTCTATTTCGGGAGGATGGGATTACATCGAACCCGCATTGTTTGGGTATGCCGCTGCAAGGGTAATTGAGAGTTATTACAATTTCTATCTCAGCGCTTCTGATAAAATTGTCGCACATTTTCACGAATGGATGTGCGGTGGTGGTGTTTTGCATCTGCGCGACACGGTACCACAGGTTGCAACAGTATTTACTACCCATGCAACAGTATTGGGTAGGACAATAGCGGGTAATCATTTGCCACTATACAGTGATTTACAAACGTATAATCCTGAACAGGTAGCGCATGAATTTAATGTTACCGCTAAATTTTCTCTTGAACGTTCGGCAGCCCAACAAGCGGATGCATTTACGGTAGTCAGCGCAATTACAGCTGAAGAGTGTACTTCGTTTCTGGGTAAATCAGTCGATCTTATTACTCCCAATGGTTTTGATGATTCATTTGTGCCTACTGCTGATTTATTTAATGATGCCAGAGTTGAAGCAAGAGCGACCTTGTTAAAAGTTGCAGAAGCAGTACTGAACCGGAAAGTGAATCCGAAAGCAATTTTAGTGGTTAATAGTGGCAGATATGAGTTTAGTAACAAGGGCATTGATTTGTTTATTGATGCTTTAAGTTTACTGGACACCGACACGGAAATAAATAATGAGGTTATTGCCTTTATTACTGTTCCTGCTAATCATACGGGTCCAAGAAAAGACATTGTTCAAAGATTGACTGATGGCATTTCAGGTGAAAGTGTTGAACGTGAATACCTAACACATAATCTGTATGATATTGACAATGATGATATCATACAACGTCTTATTGACAAAGATCTATTAAATCGTACCGGACATAAAGTTCAGGTCATATTTGTTCCATCCTATTTAAATGGTGCCGATGGGGTTATCAATAAGACGTATTATGAACTGTTAATTGGTTTTGATCTTTCAGCCTTTCCATCATATTACGAGCCATGGGGATATACACCATTGGAAAGCATCGCTTTTCACGTGCCAACTGTGACCACAAACCTTGCCGGTTTTGGTCTTTGGATGAAGGAATATGCCAAATCACAGGAAAACGGAGTATTGGTGCTTGACAGAAATGAAACAAATGCCGCTACCGTTACTTCAGGGATTGCATATTTCATCAAGAACTATTCCTTAAGCAATGGAACGTTAAGAAATTCAATGCGTCAATCGGCATTTAGATTATCACGCCTGGCGCTTTGGGAACACCTGCTTGAATTCTACAAGCAAACCTATTCGATTGCACTCGCTAAATCAGCACAACGTGTTGACCAGTATCATCTGAAACGTCCGACCGAAAGCGGTGAACCTTATGCATTCCTGAGAGCCAATAAACCGGAATGGCGTAAGTTCAGAGTTAAACCTGAGTTTCCTGAAAACCTTGTCAGGTTACAAAAACTTTCACAAAACCTTTGGTGGTGTTGGAATCATGAGGCACGACAATTGTTTAGCATGACGGATCCTGCATTATGGGAAACTGTGAATCAGAATCCAGTTGCCATGTTGGAACGACTTTCATTTAAAACTATAAAGGCTTTAGGGAAAGATAAGAAATTCATAGAAAAGCTCGATTTAGTTTATTCACATTTTGAGGAATATATGAAAGAAGCTGAAAATAAGCCATTACTTCAGGTGGCCTACTTCAGCATGGAATTTGGACTTCATGATTCAATCCAGATTTACTCAGGTGGTCTTGGAATTTTAGCTGGTGACTACCTGAAAGAAGCCAGTGATTCGAATGCGAATATGATTGGCGTTGGCCTTCTATACAGGTATGGTTATTTTAGACAACAACTGACCATATTGGGTGATCAGGTAGATACCTATTCACCTCAGGTTTTTTCAGATCTGCCCCTGAACCCTGTTCATGACGAAAATGGAGATTGGTTAAAAATCAGTATCATTCTTCCCGGACGTAATCTCTATGCCAAAGTCTGGAGAATTGATGTAGGCAGAATTCCACTATATCTGCTCGATACCGACATTTCGGAAAATAGCGATGCTGACAAAAGCATAACCCATAAACTCTATGGTGGGGATTGGGAAAACAGATTTAAACAGGAATTATTACTGGGTGTTGGTGGAATCCGGTTACTGCAGGCTTTAAAAGTCAAACCTCATTTGTATCATTGTAATGAAGGTCATGCAGCATTTATTGGTGTTGAAAGGCTTCGTACACTTGTTGAAGAGAAAAAACTCACCTTCGCTGAAGCACTTGAAGTAGTACGGTCTTCAAATTTATTTACTACCCATACCCCTGTTCCGGCAGGTCATGATGCATTTTCTGAAGACATTCTTCGTGCTTATATCCCTCATTATGCAGACCGTCTGGGCATCAGTTGGGACGCGTTTATGAATCTGGGACGTTTTGTTGAAAACAAGACCGATGAAAAGTTTTCGATGAGTGTTCTTGCTGCCAAGCTTTCACAGGAAATGAATGGGGTAAGTGCTATTCATGGCAGGGTTTCACGTGAATTATTTTCTCCTTTGTTTGATGGTTATTTTGCTGATGAATTGTATATTGGACATGTTACAAATGGTGTGCATTATCCAACATGGGCAGCCTGGAAATGGCAAAAGCTTTATTTGCAGGAATTCGGCAAGGAATTTTTAAAAGATCAATCAAACCCTGAACATTGGGAAAAAATCCGCAATGTACCATCCGCAACAATATGGGAGTTACGCAATCAGCTTAGAAAAGAATTGGTTGAGTTTATCAGGTTACGTGTGAGAGATGATATGACTTTAAGAAAAGAGAGTCCTAAACATATCTTAAAAGTATCAGAATCCCTGGATGCAAAAGCATTGACAATTGGTTTTGCCCGTCGTTTTGCAACCTACAAAAGGGCTTATTTGCTCTTTAGTAACCTTGATCGTTTATCTCAGATATTAAATAATAAGAAAAGACCTGTGCAGTTTATTTTTGCCGGTAAAGCTCATCCAGCTGATAAAGCCGGACAAGATTTGATCCGAAAAATTGTTGAGATCTCAAGGCAACCAGAATTCACAGGTAAAATTGTTTTTGTAGAGAATTACGACATGCAACTTGGACGTAGGCTCGTTCAAGGTTGTGATATGTGGTTGAATACTCCGACCCGTCCTTTGGAAGCTTCTGGTACCAGTGGTGAAAAAGCTGCCATGAATGGCGTTTTAAATTTCAGTGTACTCGATGGTTGGTGGGCAGAAGGTTATAAAGAAAATGCCGGATGGGCTTTACCTGAAAAAGACACCTTTGATAACAGTGCTTTTCAGGATGAGCTTGATGCCGAAATGATTTACAGCTATTTTGAAGAAGAAATCATTCCATCTTTCTATGATAGGGATGAAAAGGGGATTCCTCAAAGTTGGGTGAAATTTATCAAAAATGATATTGCAGAGATAGCTCCCAAATTTACGATGAAACGGATGTTGGATGACTATACAGAGCAGTATTATTTACCGATGTATGTCAGACAAAAGATGTTAGCAGATGATGGATTTGAAAATGTATATGAACTAACGGCCTGGAAAAGGAGAGTATTGAGGGTTTGGGATTTCATCAGCCTGAAAAGTATTGAAGTTCCGGATCCTGCTATGGATAAAGCTTTAAAGCTTGGTCAAAGCTATACAGTCGGAGTAACACTGGATCTTAAAGATCTAAGCTCTTCGGATGTAGGCATTGAGATTATTTTTGGTGAAAAACACGACAATAAAATTGAAAGCATCCTGGAAGTTATTGAACTGAGACCCGATAAAGAAGAAGGGGGAATCACTCATTACAAGGCTGTAATTGATGCAACTATTACCGGTTCTTTTGAATTTGCTTTCAGGATATTTCCTACAAATCCGATGCTGCCTCACCGTCAGGATTTCAATCTGGTGCGTTGGATGTAATTTTATTCATCATTTTTTATAAATTTGCAGGCTCAACCCAATGTTGGTTGAGCCTGTTATTATGTTAAAAATAAAATAAACTTTTGTATATGAAATTATTGGAAGGAAAAACTGCACTGATTACAGGTGCATCACGTGGAATAGGAAAAGCTATCGCTCTGCAGTTTGCTACACAAGGCGCCAATATTGCTTTTTCTGATATCCGTCGTGATGAAAATATGGAGAATCTTGAAAAGGAACTTCAGGTTTTAGGTGTTAAGGCCAAGGGATATGCCTCTGATGCCAGTTCTTTTTCTGACTCCGATAGGGCAGTTGAAGAGGTTGTCAAAGATTTTGGACGCATTGATATTTTAGTCAATAATGCTGGTATAACGCGCGATAACCTCTTGATGAGAATGACCGAAGCTGACTGGGACCTTGTATTACTGATTAATCTTAAATCTGTTTTTAATCTGACCAAGGCTGTACAAAAAATAATGCTGAAACAACGTTTTGGTTCTATTATCAATATGAGCTCAGTTGTAGGAGTAAATGGAAATGCAGGTCAATCAAATTATTCCGCTTCAAAAGCAGGTATGATTGGTTTTACAAAATCTATCGCTCAGGAATTAGGTTCAAGAAATATCCGATGTAATGCAATTGCTCCCGGTTTTATTGAAACCGAAATGACACACAAGCTTCCTGAAGATGTCAGGGTTGAATGGGCAAAGAAAATTCCACTCCGCAGGGGTGGCAAACCGGAAGATGTAGCAAATGTCTGTGTCTTTCTGGCCAGTGACCTTTCAGCTTATGTTACAGGTCAGGTAATCAGTGTTTGTGGTGGAATGAGCATGTAATTACTGATCCAAAAACACATTATGATTTAACTAAAATGAAACGTTTTCTGCCTTTCAGAAGACCTTCATTTTATGGATTTAACCATTGACCCAATTATTCAATTGGTCAACATGCTTGCTTGTTGTTCGAAATTGATTATTTTTGCGGTCTATTGCTAAATAGTCTCACTTCTAATAAAATTAATTCAATTTATTGTATGAGTTTTCGGATTATTGTATTGGCTAAGCAGGTGCCTGACACACGTAATGTTGGTAAGGATGCGATGAAAGCAGACGGCACAGTCAACAGGGCTGCCTTGCCGGCCATTTTTAACCCTGAAGACCTTAATGCCCTTGAAATGGCATTAAAGGTTAAAGATCAGATTAAAGGAGCAGAGGTGATTGTTTTAACAATGGGACCAACACGTGCTGCTGAAATCGTCAGAGAAGCCATGTATCGTGGAGCTGATAAGGGATATTTAATAACTGACCGCAAGTTTGCAGGATCGGATACCTTAGCTACATCCTATACCTTATTTCTTGCTGCAAAGAAACTATTACCATTTCAGATGATAATTTGTGGTCGTCAGGCAATTGATGGAGATACCGCACAGGTAGGCCCTCAGGTTGCTGAAAAGTTGGGTATCCCTCAGATTACTTATGCCGAAGATCTTGTTTCAGTTACAAAAAATAAAGTGGTTATAAAACGCCGTTTGGAACATGGAGTAGAAACAGTGGAATCAACTTTTCCGGTTGCTGTTACAGTTCATAGTTCGGCTGATAACTGTCGCCCTCGTATAACGAAACTTTTATTAAAGAATAAACATTCACGCACAGTAACTGAACTTCAGACTGAGATCAAAGATTATACAGAACTGTATGCAAATCGTCCTTATTTGACGATTGATGAATGGACTGTTGAAGATTTAGATGCAGAAGCTCAAAAGCTTGGCTTATCCGGTTCTCCCACTAAGGTGAAAAAAATAGATAATGTGATCCTGGTTCATAAAGAATCTGCTCTGTTGTCAAGCGAAGACCGGGATGTGGAATCACTCATGAAGGAATTAATTGAACAGCATATTATTGGATAATAAGTTGCGTCGCCCCCATTGTGTAATCACCAAAAAATTGTAAAAGTGAAAAGCGTATTTGTATATTGTGAGATAACTGAAGAAGGCAACGTAGCTGAAGTAAGTCTTGAATTACTTTCGAAAGGTCGAAAGTTAGCCAATGAACTTTCAACAAATCTTGAAGCCGTTTTAATTGGACATAACCTCAAGGGAGTACCAGCCCATATTTTTCCTTATGGCGTTGATGTTGTGCATCTGGCCGATCATCCTGAACTTTTTCCATACCGGACACTGCCTCATGCAGCTGTCGTAATTGATTTGTTTAATAGAGAACACCCTGAAGTTGCTTTGTTCGGCGCTACTTCAGTTGGAAGAGATCTTGCCCCACGTGTTTCTTCAGCTATGCAATGTGGTCTGACGGCCGATTGTACTTCACTGGAAATAGGCGATCATTTTGAAAACAAGACCCAAAAGGAATATAAAAACCTTTTGTACCAGATCCGTCCTGCTTTTGGAGGTAATATTATTGCTACCATTATTAATCCCGAAACCCGCCCTCAGATGGCAACGGTTCGCGAAGGGGTAATGAAACAGGAAATTGTGGATATTGCTTATTCAGGAAAAGTAAAAAATATTGATGCTTCAACACTTTTAAAAGATGAGTATTTTGCAGTTAAAATTCTGGAACGACACATTGAACAGAGTAAGATAAATATTAAGGGTGCACAGGTTATAGTAGCCGGAGGATATGGTGTTGGTTCACCCGAAAATTTCAGACTACTCTTTGAACTTGCTGATGTACTTGGTGGTGAAGTAGGGGCAACGCGTGCAGCAGTTGATGCCGGATACATTGAACATGAACGACAAATCGGACAAACCGGTATTACCGTTCGACCTAAACTTTATATTGCATGCGGCATCTCAGGTGCTGTTCAGCATCGTGCTGGAATGGACCAGTCATCGAAAATCATTTCAATTAATATCGATCCAAAAGCACCCATTAATGCGATTGCCGATTATACCATTATCGGTAGTGTATCAGATATTGTCCCAAAAATGATTAAATATTATAAAGCAAATTCAAAGTAATTTAATCGGATTGTATCTGACTATCAGAATTAATACCGTAAACAATTGAAGTTATGTCAAATTTCTATACCGATAATGAAAACCTAAAGTTCCATCTTGAACATCCGTTGATGGAAAAAATTGTTCGCCTCAAGGAGGACAATTTTGCTGAAAAAGAGCTTTATGATTTTGCACCTCTCGATTATGAAGATGCAATGGACAGTTATAATAAAGTACTTGAAATAGTTGGTGAAATTGCTGGTGATACCATTGCACCCAATGCTGAATCTGTTGATCACGAAGGACCTACACTGGTAAATAACGCAGTTCAGTATGCACGTGGAACAAAGGAAAATCATGATACGCTTGTGAAAGCAGGATTGGTTGGAATGTCGCTTCCCCGTAAATATGATGGATTGAATTTTCCGATGGTTCCTTATGTAATGGCCGCAGAAATAGTTTCTCGCGCTGATGCAGGATTTGCCAATATATGGGGTTTACAGGATTGTGCTGAAACCATTCATGAATTTGCTTCAGAAGAACTTCAGGCAGAATTCCTTCCTATGTTTAACCAGGGAGCTACTGCAGCCATGGACCTTACAGAACCAGACGCTGGATCTGACCTGCAAAGTGTTCAGTTAAAAGCACATTTTGACCAGATCAAGGGTACCTGGATACTGAATGGCGTAAAACGTTTCATTACAAACGGTGATGCAGACATTTCATTGGTGTTGGCACGTTCAGAGGCAGGCACTAACGATGCACGAGGTCTTTCGCTTTATGTTTATGACAGACGTTCAAACTGCATGTCTGTACGACGGATTGAAAATAAATTGGGAATCAAGGGTTCGCCCACCTGTGAATTGGTTTTCAAGGATGCTCCTGCTAAATTGGTCGGTGATACAAAAATGGGATTGATCAAATATGTAATGTCATTGATGAATAGTGCCCGTCTGGGTATTGGTGCTCAATCATCAGGGATTGCAGAAGCTGCTTACAGAGAAGCGGTTAAATATGCAATCGAACGTGAGCAGTTTGGTAAGGCCATTATTAAATTCCCTGCTGTCTATGAATTATTGACCAATATGAGGGTAAAGATCGATGCCATGCGTACACTTCTTTATGAAACTGCACGCTACGTTGATGTTTATAAAGCATACAGTCTTATTTCTAAGAAACGTAAGCTCGAACCCGCTGAACGTGATGAGATGAAAATGTACACGCGCAATGCAGATGCATTTACACCTTTGTTGAAATTATTTTCGAGTGAATATTGTAACCAGATCGCTTATGATGCTCTTCAGGTACATGGTGGTACAGGCTACATGAAAGACTTTCCGATCGAACGTCTCTCACGCGATGCCCGCATCACTTCTATTTATGAAGGTACATCACAACTCCAGGTTGTGGCTGCTATTCGTTTTGTCGGCAATGGAACTTATCTGAAAATGCTACAGGATTTTGGAAAGCGTGAAGTGAAAGCTGAATTTGAATATATGAAGAACGTGTTGGCTAAAATGACTGATCAATATGGGAAGACTGTTGAAAAAGTTCAGGAACTCAATGACAGTGAGTATTTTGATTTTCATTCACGCCGTTTAGTCGAGATGGCCGGTAATGTTCTTACCGGATATCTATTACTTGACGATTCAAACAGGAATAATAAATACAGCAAGTCAGCTGAAATCTTTATTCGTCTTGGACGCTCAGAGAATGTGCAGAAGGTTAGTTTTATTAATTATACCAATCCAAAGGATTTGAGTCAATACAAATATTAAAAAAAGATATAAGTAACAATAAAAAGCCCTGTGAAATCATATCACAGGGTTTTTTTTTGTAAAAAATTATGCTGTTAAATGTGCGTGGTTTCGACAATTGGTCTGATAATATCTAGCAATTCACTGAATATCATTGCAGTTGCCCCCCATATCAATTTATCTCCCATCTTATAACATGGGATGTTTGGTAAAATCCGGCCACGTATATCAATATCCTGTATGATCATTGCATCGGGTCTTAAAAAATCGAAAAGCGCACAGGGTATAATTTCTTTAATTTCAACGGGATCGGGAATAAAAAAAGGGATGGTTTTTGTATAACCTATTATAGGATATACTACAAACTGACTTACCGGAATATAAAGTGGCGATAATTTTCCGATAATGGTAACAGAATCAGGTATAATACCCACTTCTTCCTGAGCTTCGCGTAAAGCAGTGGCGACATAATCAACATCCTCACGTTCACTTTTGCCTCCGGGGAATGCAATCTGGTTGCTGTGAACACCATCATATTCGTTTCGGAGGATAAAAACAGTTGAGATTTTATCTGCATCAGGCCATAACAAGATTAAAACTGCACTATCGCGAACTAAATCTCCTGAAATTGGAATTCTCTGTTCCATAGGTCTGTGTGGCGGATTCATTTTAACATGGGCAATACTTCCCGGCAACGGATCAAGAACAGCAATTCTCAGCTTGTTTAGAAATTCATCGAAAGCGGTTTTCTCTTTTAGTGTCTTCATTTTATTCTGCATAGAACAAAAATGGTTTAAATAGGTTTTAAAAACGTCAAAGGTTATTGACAAATTGTTTTTTGAACTATCTTTAGTGAGCAAAATAAGGATTTTATTTATGATAAAAATTAAAAAATTTAAAAAACAGGAAGATTCGGTAACTGAATCGGGTTATAAATTCTCTCTGATACTTTACAATGACGATTTCAATTCGTTTGACTTTGTAATTGAAACCCTGATGGAAGTTTGTGAACACAATGCTGAACAGGCCTATCAATGTGCACTAATTACTCATCATAAAGGAAAATGTGAAGTTAAAAGTGGAATGAAAGAAGATTTAAAGCAAAGGCGTTCAATCATGATTAAAAAAGGACTTAGTGTTGAAATTATTTCGAAAGATTAACATCTGGTGGTCATAATCTCTTCGTAGTTTAGATGCAAACAATTTAAAAACGCTTTAAAGTTTAATATCCTAATTAAAATGGTTCAAGTAGTGAAGAGAATAATTAAAGAAGACGAACGTAAATTGATTGTTTTTCATTATAAGAAATTACTTTATGCTTGTAGTTTTGCTTCAAAAAACGAAAGAGAACTGATTAGAAAAGCCTATAGTCATGCTTTATCCAAGTATGCTGACCGTACGATTGAGACGGGAGAGTTTCAAATGGCACACACTGCTTCGATAGCGACCATTGTGGCCTCAGAAATAGGATTGAAAACAACATCGGTAATAGCCACTTTGTTGCAGGATCTTCAAACGGATAAAGAGAAGGAACTTGCGGAAATAAGAACAGAATTTGGGGATACGATTGCTAATCTTGTTGAATCACTCAATAAAGTTTCAGCATTACAAACTGAAAAAATTGAGAACCAGAGCGATAATTTTATAAAATATCTTCTTAGCATCGCTAATGATGTTAAAGTTGTGTTGATAAAACTTGCAGACAGACTCCATTATATGCGAATGCTTGATGCTCTCCCTGAACAAAAAAGGCTTAAAATTGCTTCGGAAACAAAGAATCTCTATATCCCTCTTGCTCACCGGCTGGGTCTTTACAAAATTAAAACGGAGTTGGATGAATTGACAATGAAATATGTCAATCCGTATGCGTATTATGAGATTCTGAATAAACTTGAAGCAACAAAGTTGCAACAAGAGAATTACATGAGATCATTTATTGAACCTTTAACCGCAGAATTGGAATTGTTGAAATTTGATTATGAGATCAAATGGCGGACAAAAGCAATCTCTTCAATATATGAGAAGATGCTTAAACAGGGGGTTCCTTTCGAAGAAGTATTTGACATCTTTGCTGTACGTATTATTCTTAACAGCTCAGGGGAAGATGAAAAAATAAATTGTTGGCACGTTTATTCAATTGTAACAAACCTATATAAACCTAGTCTGGAGCGAATGCGTGACTGGATCACAACGCCACGGGCAAATGGTTACGAATCATTGCATGCTACTGTCCAGGGTGCTCAAGATAAATGGGTAGAAGTTCAGATTCGATCAAGAAGAATGGATGATAATGCTGAAAAGGGGTTGGCTGCTCACTGGCGATATAAGGAATCGAAGAAAAATATAGAAAGTGATAGTTGGCTCGATCTGATTCGTGATATGATGGAGAAAGAATCTTTAGGAGAAAAAGGTCTTTCTGAAGGTTCCAAAATTGAAGCCAATACCGATAAAATATATGTATTCACACCCCAGGGTGACCTGATAAGACTTTCTGAAAATGCAACAGTCCTTGATTTTGCTTTTGCGGTACATAGTAATATTGGTACGCATTGTACCGGCGCTCGTGTTAACGGACAAATAGTTCCGCTTAAACATATTCTAAAAAATGGAGATCAGGTACTCATCCTAACATCAAAAAACCAGAAACCTAATCTTGACTGGCTTAACTGGGTGAATACCACAAGGGCAAAAGCAAAAGTAAAAAGAGCTTTGAAAGAAGCAGAGTATGAAAAAGCAGAAGAAGGGAGAGAACTGCTTAAAAGAAAGATAAGTCAGTTAAAACTCACTTATACGGACGAACTTGTACAAAAACTCTTTACTTTTTTTAAATATGAAAGCGCTCTTGACTTTTGTCAGGCTATTGCAGATGAAAAGGTTACTGCAATACAGATCAGAGATGCACTGATTGCACCGCTCAAGGAAGAAGTCAAGCCAGTAGTTTCCAAATTGCCTCTTCTCAAAATAGCTCCTACAGAATCTACTCATTTAAAAAAACAGAAATTAATCATCATCAATGAAGATTCCGGCATCGAGCATTATAAACTTGCACGTTGCTGTAATCCGGTATTTGGAGATCCCATATTTGGATTCGTTACAATAGGAGAGGGGATAAAAATTCACAGGGATGATTGTCCAAATGCTCGCCAAATGATTAATCGTTTTGGTTACAGAGTCGTTAATGCCAGATGGATAGAGGCAGAACCGGGGCAAATTACAATGTTTACTGCTGATATTCTTATCCAGGGTGTAGATCAATTGGGTATCGTTAATGAAATTTCCCGGTTAATATCTAACGAGATGCAGTTGAATATACGTTCGATTAGTATTGAATCAAAGTTAAATGGTCGTTTTGAAGGCAAGGTTAAAGTTGCTGTTCAGAACACTAAACTACTTGATTTACTTCTTACGAAATTGCGCAAACTGGATGGTATCATAAAAGCTAACTGGATTCATAGTAACGACTGACCTTAACGATTGAACATCATATTACAGAGAAATTTATAGCAATTAAAATTTATTAACATTTCATGTTAATAACATTAGGAATACTTTAACTTTTTCCCAATAAACCTATTGCGTAAGTAATCATCTAAACTTAACAATTTTAAACTCTTTCTTTAATATTTTAGGTCTAAAACTAAAAACCGTGGGAAAATCTATTTTACGCAATGTATCAAAATCAAAATTTCTGTTCATTCTGGGACTTTTGACTATTTTATTAATTCAATCATCATTTTCTCAAACGCAAAAAACAGTTGTCGTAAATGGCTCTATTATTGAGAAAACCACAAATAAGCCAATGGAATTTGCTTCTGCTGCACTATTGACCATAAAAGATTCAACCCGGGTCAAAGAAGGTGTTTCAAATACCAGCGGTAAATTTTCTTTTAGCAATGTAGATCCCGGAACCTACAAATTAAAGCTTACATTTTTGGGATATACTACAATTCGTAAAATAGTTACAATAACGAGTAATACCTCAGGAATAATAAACCTGGGCAGTTTCGCATTAGAAGAAGGTAATTCTCTCATGAATGAAGTAGTTATTACAGCAACACTTCCTGTTCTTGTTAAAAAGGACACGCTTGAGTACAATGCCGACATGTTCAAAGTCGAAAAGAATGCAGTAGTAGAAGATATGCTTAAGAAATTACCGGGTGTCGAAGTAGACGGCAACGGAAAAATAACTGCTCAAGGCACTGATGTTACCAGAGTATTTGTTGATGGTAAACAATTCTTCGGAAACGATCCTTTGATTGCTACTCAAAATCTACCTGCTGAAATGATTTCTAGGGTACAGATTATTGATAAGAAATCTGACCAGGCTGAATTTTCGGGAGTTGATGATGGTGAAGTTGAAAAAATCATAAACATTGTAACACGTCAGGGATACAAACATGGAAGTTTTGGTAAAGCATCTTCCGGTTATGGAAGTTTGGACCGATATGATGAAGGACTCATGTTCAATAATTTTATGGGAGACCGACAGTTTTCAGTTCTCGGTATGGCCAACAATACGAATAACACTAAATTCACCATGGATGCAGGAAATACACTGAATAACAGAAGAGGAAGCACCTTGTCATCAGCCAGAGGTGGTCGCATGGGCGGCGGTGGCGGTGGTGGTGGTGGTGGCGGATTCAGTTCTATGACCTCTGCAGGTAGAGGTATGACTCAAGCAGGAACCACAATTACAGATGGAATCGGTGTAAATTTTTCTAATAAATTAAGCAAGAAGCTCCTTCTTACCGGAAGTTACATGTTTAATTCAAGTGATAAAAACACGAGTTCAAAATCGTCAACTCAAACCCTTATGGCAGATAGCAGCATGTTTAAACGTGATTCTTCCAGCAACTTCAACACCACAAAGAATCATCGAATCAATATGGATATAACTTATACCATAGATTCTGCGAATTCGATCATTTTCAGACCCAATATCAGTTATGTGTTAACGAATTCAGAAAGAGGATCGGGTAGTATTACACATGGACAGTCCGGCTACCTGCTTAATCAATCTCATTCCAATTCAACAAGCGATGGTACAAGTTGGAATTCGGGTGCAACTTTACTATTTCGTCATAAGTTTGCAAAGCCACGCCGGACATTCTCACTTAACCTGACCGGGACTTTAACTTCAAGCAACACTGATCAATACAGTCAGTCACAAATTTCTAAATATATCACACCTACTGGATTACCTTCAATAGTCAATACAAATTTGTTACTCAACAATACTTCTAGCAGAGACGGCTATACAGCCAGAGCATCTTATACGGAACCTCTCTCTCTTACCAAGAGTCTGGAAGCGAATTACTACTACAGCAAGTCGTATAATATGTCACAAAGAAAGGCTTATGATTATAATGAAGCCGACAGTCTGTGGAACATTCCGGATGTTGCTTATTCAAATAAATACGACAACTTTTTTGTCAACCAACGCCTAGGCTTAAGTCTCACCTCGAGGAAAGACAAGTTAATGTATACTTTAGGTATTGGTGTCGAGACATCACAGATCCTGAGCAAAACCCATGTATTGGATACCTTATTTGACAGAACGCATAAAGCGGTTAACTTTTCCCCGACCGCAAGTTTAAATTATTCATTTACTACCAGAAGGAGAATTAACTTGCAATACAAAGGTACAACCAACGAACCTTCTATCGATCAACTTCAACCCATTGTCTCTGATCCCAATTCATTGACTATCCGCAAGGGAAATCCGGATTTGAAATCAAGTTTCACTAATGACCTTACCTTCGGATATAATGATGTCAATACCAAAACGTTTGCAAATTATTTCGTAAATGTTCAGTATAGTGGGGTATTAAACAGTATTTCCAATAATTACATCAACGGGCCCAATGGAGAACAAATTATTATCCCTGTAAATGTAAAAGGGGCTTATGACGCTTCAGTGAACCTTGGTTTGGGAAGACCTTTTGCTCAAAATAAATTTTCAATCAATACATCGGGAAGTTTAAGATGGAGTAATGATGTTAATTATATGCGAAATACAGCAACTGCTTTAAATAGTAATTCAGTGGTTGACACAGCTGCCTCAAAACTGAACACAACCCGTACTTTAACTGCAGGTTACAATTTTTCGGGTAGTATTAACGGTAAGGTTGTCATGTTAACTGCTGCTGCACGTATTAATTACAATCATTCATGGCAGAGTGTACAAACTGCTAACACCAATATTTACATCAGTTATAACTATCTGGTCGATCTTAAACTTAACCTGCCGATAGGACTTATTTTTGCAACAGATTATCAGTTTAATGTGAATACTGGATTAGGCAGCGGATATAATAAGAACTATGCATTATGGAACGCTTCTCTCGCTCAGGACTTTCTTAAAAATAAACGAGCACAGATTAAACTTCAGATCTATGATATCCTAAAACAGAATCAGAGTATTCGCAGATCGATTAACGGTAATAATATAACGGATTCACAATCTACAATTTTACCACAGTACTTTATCGCAACTCTTACCTATAACTTTAATAACTTCCAACAACAGCCTACTCAACAACAAAATGGTATGCGTCAAAGAGGTGGTGGAATGGGTGGCCCGGGCGGTGGAAACCGCGGTGGCGGTGGTGGTGGATTTGGTGGTGGCGGCGGTGGAAACCGCGGTGGTGGTGGTGGTGGATTCTAAACCATGTACCAATAAGATTCACACTTTAAAATCTGAATTTTCAAAAGGGTTGTTTACTGTTCTATCCAGTAATCAACCCTTTTGAATTTAGAATTATGACTGAGCTTTTTAAAAAATATTTATAATTTTATCAGATCTGAATTTTTTGTTGTACTTTTGATTAATTAATAATCTATTTCATGATTAGGATCAAATCGTTAAAGTTTATTAACTTTCAATTTTAAGCTGTTATGACTTTTGCTTCAAATATTAAGTTATTGAGAAAGAGATATAAGCACACACAAGATGATGTTGCAACTTCGCTTAATATGAAGCGTTCTACTGTGAGTGGTTATGAAAATGAAGTAGCCCAACCGGGTATCGAAGTTCTGGTTGCTTTTTCAAAATATTACAAGATTTCAATTGATACTCTGATTAAAGAAGACTTATCCCTGCTCACAGAAAGTCAGCTCAGACAGGTCGAACTTGGTTATGATACTTTTATTAGTGGTGGCGAACTCAGAGTCCATGCAACTTCTGTGGATGCTAACAACAATGAAAATATTGAACTTGTAAATCATAAAGCTTCTGCAGGCTATAGGGCCGGATATGCTGACCCTGAATATATCCGTGTATTACCTACATTCCAGATGCCTTTTCTTTCACGTGAAAAAAAATATCGAACTTTTCAAATAGTTGGTGATTCAATGTTGCCAATTCCAACTGGGTCATGGGTTACAGGCGAATTCATTCAGAACTGGCATTTATTACGTGATGGCCAAGCCTATATCATTCTTACTATTGAAGATGGCATCGTTTTTAAGGTTGTGGAGAGCCATATAAAAGACGGTGGAAAACTAATGTTGTACTCACTAAATTCCCTTTATAAGCCTTATGATATAGATATAAAGGAAGTTAGAGAAATCTGGAAATTTGTTCATTACATCAGCTCAGAAATGCCAGAAACGAATCAGCCCCGTCAGAATCTTGAAAGAGCAGTCGCTGATATTAAGCGTGATGTGGAACTATTAAAGCATTCATTGGGTGAATCGGTAATTAAACTTCAGTTTGATGAATCTTAATTCACAATAATCCTTAACAAAATACAATATTTGTAATTGCAACATAATTCTTTTATTATATTTGCCCCACTAATGCCCTACATCATTCCAATTCAAATCATTTTAAAAAGGAGGATTATCGCAACTAATCTATACTCATTTTCTCTAACAATAATACAGGAGGCCACATGAACGAAGGTTTGGTTTGTGATCAGGTATTGATTAACCGCTATTTAACGGGTGATCATCTTAGCCTGGAAGAACTTATTGATCGTCATAAAAACAGGGTGTACGCTTACATTCTGATGGTTGTGAAGGATCGCCATTTAGCCGATGATATTTTTCAGGAAACCTTTATAAAGGTTATTAATACATTGCGTTCGGGATTGTACAAAGAAGAAGGAAAGTTTATACAATGGGTAATGCGGATTGCACATAATCTTGTAATCGATTATTTTCGTAAACTAAACCGGATTCCATTTATTGATACTCAATCTGATGAACATGAAGATATCTTTGACAATCTTAGGATGACTGAAGAATCTGCTGAAGATAAAATGATCAATGAGCAGATTTATGACGATATCCGACGATTGATTAATTTGCTTCCTCCTGAACAGAAAGAAGTTTTGCTGATGCGTCATTATTCTGACATGAGTTTTAAAGATATTGCTGAACTTACAGATGTGAGTATCAATACTGCGCTGGGGAGAATGCGATATGCGCTGATTAATTTAAGGAAGATGATTAAAGAAAAAGACATCACACTTACCTTTTAAATGGTGTTGATAAGTATTTCTTTATTTTAATACAATATATTGAACAGTGGTTACGTTTTTCCTTAAAAAGACACCATAGCCTATGATCAATAATGATACTCCTGAAGAGACGAATGATTTTAAAGACTTGAAGATCGCTGGATGTTCTTCGGTAAGGGTGGTAAAATTATACCCTTCAAAGTTTTTAATAGCGAAGTTAGTGAACTACTCTTTGGCTTTGCAGGTAATTAATACCAATGAAATAGGTATTTTTTATTGTGTATTAAACTAACTTTTCTTAGTTGAATTTTAAGGCTGATCGGTAACGATACAGCCTTTTTTGTTTTTAATTTGTTAAGTCGGAAACTTATTATAAGTTAAACAATTTGCTAAATTCATTTAATTTTTTAAAAATAGATCACTGAAAAAATGACAAAAGAAGATCGATTTAAACGTTTTATAAATTATTTTTCTGTTCATATGCCTGTTGCAAAAACAGAATTATTATACGGATCTCCTTATGAATTAATGGTAGCCGTTATATTGTCAGCTCAATGTACTGATAAGAGGGTTAATATGATCACACCTGGATTTTTTAGACTTTTCCCTAATCCGGAGATTTTAGCGAAAGCCCAAATTTCAGATGTTTATGAAGCAATAAAATCATGTACTTATCCAAATAACAAAGCAAGGAACCTCGTAGGTATGGCCAATGGATTAATAACACTTTTCAATGGTGAAATTCCTTCTGATATAGAAGAACTTCAGAAACTTCCCGGTGTGGGTCGAAAAACAGCCAATGTCATTGCTGCTGTCGTATTCAATAAACCGGCTCTTGCGGTGGATACACATGTCTTTAGAGTTGCGGCAAGGATAGGGTTGACTGTTAATGCCAAAACGCCACTGGAAGCCGAAAAACAACTGGTTGAATACTTTCCTGAAGAATTGATCCCTATTGCTCATCACTGGCTCATTTTGCATGGCCGGTATATTTGTGTTGCAAGAAATCCCAAGTGTTCTGTTTGTGAGTTGGTAGATTTTTGTGATTATTACTTGAATTCTCAATCTACTGTGATCAAGAAAAAATAATGATTGTAATAAAATAATAACCTTATAAATAGAATTACTTCATATTGTAACCTGAATACAAAAATCTAAATGTAAAATGACACCATTAACAGAAGGCAATCCGGCACCTGATTTCAACTCAGTTGATCAGTCTGGAAATATAATTTCGCTCAATGGTTTAAAAGGAAAAAAAATAATTCTTTATTTTTACCCTGCAGATAATACTCCGACTTGTACTGATGAAGCTTGCAATCTAAGAGATAATTACGATTTGTTAAAGGAAAAGGGTTATCTCGTTATTGGTGTCAGTCCGGATACCTCAAAATCACATCATAAATTTATTGACAAGTACAAACTTCCTTTCCCCCTTATTCCTGATAGTGATAAGGTCATCGTGAATAAATACGGTGTTTGGGGTCCTAAAAAATTATTTGGAAAAGCTTATGATGGTGTAATTCGGACTACATTTGTAATTGATGAAAACGGAGTAATTGAAAAAATCATTACTAAAGTTGATGCTACAAATCATGCTAGTCAAATAGTTGAAGAACTTGGTCTTAAATAGTACATTATTACCAAAAATAATGTATCTTTGATTCAGACACTTTATTAAGATATTGTACACTTAATCAGAAAATAACTGAAAAAATAATGAGCAACGTTAATTTAGAAAAACTTAAAGCGCTGCAACTCACGCTCGATAAACTCGAGAAGACTTACGGCAAAGGGACAGTCATGAAACTTGGTGATTCCCCTGTAGAAGAAGTCCCTGTTATCTCTTCAGGTTCAATTGCACTGGACGTTGCTCTGGGCGTCGGTGGTTTTCCCAGAGGTAGGGTCATTGAAATATACGGACCTGAATCTTCAGGTAAGACTACTTTAGCCATTCATGCAATTGCAGAGGCGCAAAAAGTCGGAGGTATCGCCGCATTTATTGATGCCGAACATGCTTTTGACAGAAGTTATGCGCAGAAATTAGGTGTTGACATTGATAATTTGTTCGTATCACAACCTGATAATGGTGAGCAGGCACTCGAAATTGCTGACAATCTCATTCGTTCAGGAGCTATTGATATCATTGTAATTGACTCAGTTGCTGCATTAACACCCAAGAGTGAAATTGAAGGAGAAATGGGGGATTCTAAAATGGGTCTTCAGGCACGTTTAATGTCTCAGGCGCTGAGGAAACTGACAGGTACAATTAGTAAAACAGGTAGTTGCTGTATCTTTATCAATCAGTTACGTGAGAAAATAGGTGTCATGTTTGGTAATCCTGAAACGACAACCGGTGGTAACGCACTTAAGTTTTATGCGTCAATACGTCTGGATATCCGCAAGATAAGCCAGATTAAGGATGGTGATAATCCTACTGGTAACCGTGTTCGCGTAAAAGTAGTGAAGAATAAAATTGCTCCTCCTTTCCGTCAGGCAGAATTTGATCTTATATTCGGTGAAGGAATTTCCAAAATTGGAGAAATCATTGACATTGGAGTCGATAAGAACATAATTAAGAAAAGCGGATCATGGTTTAGCTATGGGGATACAAAACTGGGACAGGGAAGAGATGCTGTCAAAAAGCTTCTTGGTGATAATCCAGAATTGGCAGATGAATTGAGTGTAATTATAAGAGAATCACTCAAGGAAAAAGCAAATTAATCACTATCATTCTGTCTAAAATAAAAAGGCAACCTTTATAGGGTTGCCTTTTTAATTGCTTGTGTGTTTGTCTTATAGTTTGTTTCGTAACAATATCTTTCAAATATAACTTTCTGTAATCAGAATTTAAATTAATTATAATGCTTAATTAATTCAGTAAGATCGATATAAAATTCACCTGCAGCTTCTTTCATTTTGGGATAACATAGACTAAGCCTAAAAGTCAAATCAAGATCTGTATTTCCATCTCTTAAAGCCGAAGCCATTTTTTCGACCTCTCTTGCCAATTCAAATAATACCGGTGCGGCAAAATTTGAGACAACTCCCTTGAGACTATGCGCATTAAATGCCAGATCTTTGTAATTTAATTCAACCATATTCTTATCCATTCTTTTAAATCTATCCGGATATTCTTCGAAAAAAATATTTATAATTTCAATAACTATTTCTTTATCAAATACTTTGAAATTATCTATAAATAACTGTTTGTTGATCATTTGAATAAAAGGTTGAAGGTTATTTTGATATAAATTTACACAAATTAAATTGCCTAATCCTGAACTTCTTAAAAATATTTTTTAAGAAGAAGTTCTATTTTGATTTTTTTAGTTTAGCCTCATCAATATCCTTTTTTAATGTTTTCAATTCACATCCACCGCAGTCTGATGCACACCCGTTACATCCTGCTACAGGTTGTTTTATCTTTTTGATGACTTTGTACAGAGTAAACGATAAAGCAGCTACGATTATAATGATTGTAATGATGAGCTGAAGTAATTGTTGATCCAATTTCATAGCTTATAACTTAAAATGTTTTGAACAGGTGGAAAGGTAAGCGAAATAGTTAAATATGCAAAGTATCCGTTGATGATGCAAAACAGGAGAGACCAAAACCAGGCTGGAATATGCGTTTCTTTCTTCAAATTAGTAGCATCACCAGCTCCAGTTGGATTTTCAATACTAATTTTCAATAGTATCAATCCTGAGACAAATGCATCTGTCAACAATAAAGAAGCCAGAAATACTAACCATATATTCAGAATTGGGAGTGAATCTAACTGTACGATTGCTCCACCGGCGACTAAAAATACAACCAGCCAAAAAATCCCATACCAATTACGAACAAAGAATAAAAGACATACAAGCGCAAAAAGCATGAGAACAATGAGTGCAACAGTATAATAATCGTCTTTAATAAGGTAAAAGATGATAAAAGCCATAACTGCCGAAAAAGGATAACCTGCAAATGATACCAGCAAACGTGGAAGTTTCCCACGTACTTTGGTTACTGTTACACCAGATGTATCGCTAAAAAGATTTATTTTTACTACCTCACCGCTTAGGAATAGAGCCATAAAGGCATGACCACATTCATGAATCATTGTATTGATTACCCGGAAGAACTTACCAATATAAGGAATTCGTGTCAATATCAATGACACGATTACTATAAGATAAAACAATTGTTCCTGAGTAAGTTTCATGATTTTTTAAATAAAGATTCCACTCAATTGATAAAATAAAAGTGCCATAATATAGGCAGTACCTGTCGTGTAAACCATTGAAAATATTGCCCATTTCAATGCACCCGATTCACGACGGATACTTGCAATTACTGCTATGCAAGGGAAATAGATCAGAATAAACAACATGAAGCTAAACGCAACCCTTGGGGAGAAAACTTTTTCACCGGCTCTTTTTCCAGTTTGATATGTCTGATCCTGCATTTTTTTTATCTGAGATGTTGTGACCTTTCCGGAGTGTAAATCAGTTTGGTAAAGCACGCCCAATGTACCGACTACAACTTCCTTGGCAGCGACACCCGTGATGATTGCAACACTCATTTTCCAATCAAATCCCAGTGGAGCCATGATTGGGGTTAAAAGTTGACCGATTCTTCCTATATATGAATTTTGTTGCCGTAGGCTCTCACGTTCAAGATAGATTTTATTCAGTTTATCTTCTTTAATTTGATTAGTGACTTTTAAATTAAGATTTTGTGTCTGATAAACAACGTGTGAATATTGCGCATTCACAATATCTCTTTGATTATTATAGTGTTCTTCTCCTTTAAATTCACGAGGGAAATAACCCAGAGCCCATATAATAATAGAGGCTGTCAGAATAATTCCGCCAATTTTTTTAAGATATTGTTCCGCCCTGTGCCACATATGCTTGGATAAGGTTCTCACTGTTGGCATCCGGTAGGGTGGGAGCTCCATTACAAATGGAATATCTGCATTTGGAAAGAGCACCTTTTTGAAAAAGAGTGCGGACCCTATGGCCAGGATCACACCGATCATATAAATTGCAAATAAGATACTCCCCTGATAATAAGGGAAAAAGGCACTGATTAGTAAGATATAAATTGGTAAACGGGCACTACACGACATGAAAGGTAAAATGAGCATGGTAATCAACCGATCCCTACGACTTTCAATGATCCGTGTTGATAATATAGCAGGAACATTACACCCAAATCCCATTAATAAAGGGATAAACGACTTACCGTGAAGACCGATTTTGTGCATTGCTTTGTCCATTATGAAAACCGCCCGGGCCATATACCCTGTGTCTTCCATAAGAGAGATGAACAGATACAACAACAGGATATTAGGCAGGAAAGTTAGCACTCCGCCGACACCCCCTATAATACCCTGGATGATCAAATCCTTTAGGATCCCTTCATTCATTGACTGATTGAGCTGCACAGAGACAAAATCAATAAAGACTTGAATCCAGTTCATAGGGTATTTCCCAAGTTTAAAGGTTCCATAAAAAGTCAACCACATGAAAAAGATAAATATTGGAATCCCCCATACCTTATGGGTAATCAGAATATCGATTACATCACTTGGTCTTCTTTTAGCGATAGGATTTGGCTCAAGGGTCTCTTTTAATGCACCGGCTATAAATCCATACTTAGCATCCGTGATTAAGCTTTCAGTATCTTCGTTGAGTTCTTTGAAGATGTATTTGACTTCTGCATCTCTGGTCTTTAGAATTTGTTGGGCATTAAAGCATGTACTAATCTTTGATTCAGCTGCTTTATCCTGTTCCAATAATTTGATAGCCAGAAATCTTGAAGAAATAGTGTAAAAAAGCAAATGATTTTCCGGGATCCTGATTGCATCCTGAATAGCATGAATGCTCTTTTCGATTTGATTTCCATAGTTGATATGAATATGGCGTACTGTTTTGTCGCGATCCTCATAGACCTGAATAATTTTATCATATAAGTCATCCAAACCCTTTCCCTTTGAACCAACAGTAGGAACAAACGGGATACCCAATAGTTGTCCAAGGTGATCATAGTCGAGCTTATCTCCGCTATTTTGATGTTCATCAAACATGTTCAGGGCACCAACTACTTTAATATCCATATCGATCAATTGCGTTGTCAGATATAGATTGCGTTCAAGATTAGATGAATCGATCACATTAACGACAACATCAGGTGATTTATCCGCTATGTACTCCCGAACAAATAATTCTTCAGGCGAATATGCAGTAATTGAATAAGTTCCCGGTAAATCTGTAACGATGAAAGAATAGTTTTTATGTTTAAAATGAGATTCCTTTGCATCAACTGTAACACCACTATAGTTACCAACTCGCTCCTGTAGACCTGTTGCATAGTTGAAGATAGTGGTCTTTCCAGAGTTCGGATTTCCCACAAATGCCACATTGATTACTTTTCTGGAAGCATCAGCTGTTTGATAAAGAAAATCACCCGGATATGCACCCTTCGATTCCGACTGATGTAAAAGAGCTGCTTCTGATTCAGTAACAATCTGAATCATTGAAGCTTCGCTATTACGTAAAGTGACATTATACCCCATAATGCTATATTCTACGGGGTCACGTAAAGGAGCTTTTTTGACTATGGAAATCTCTTTGCCAATTACGAACCCCATTTCCAGGATACGCTTGCGAAACGCTCCACGGCCAATGACTTTAGTAATAATGGCCTTTTCACCTTTGTTTAAATCAAGTAGAGTCAAAAAAGTATGTGTTATTTAGATTAATTTTAAATTACTGCGAAAATACTTAATTTTAATGGTTCTAACACATAAATTAGATTTTTTTTCTATTTTATTTTATTTTAAAATAACTCAAAATTAAGTCTTCATTTAGGATAGGATACAAATTTGATTATTGTAAATAATCCTTATCAATTATCTTTGAACCTGACGGGTAAACCAGTATATGCATAGCCTGTAAGGCAGTAAGTAGTTTTGAACCCCAATTTTTTTCAAATAAGGAAACACACTCATTAATAGCATTTTCTTTAGCACTGATAGATGGCTTTTGATATAACATCAGAAAATCTTTCATATCCTGATAAACATCAGTCAAGTATTCAGCAAGACTGGCTTTTATAGCTATCTCCTTTTTTTGGATCACATAAAATAAGTCTTCGGCAGATAAAAGCTTCTTTAATGACTGATAGACAATTTCATATTGTTCTTCTGTAACAAATCGTTCAACAGCATCAGGATTTGAAGCCGGTACCTTTTTCAATAAACTTGCTTTCAAATATAATAATGGAAGAAGGCGATGTAAAATATTAAAAACTTCTGATTTCTCATATTTATCTGAATTATCAATCAATAAACATAATTCATTGCTTATTGTCAATACTTCTAAGACGCTTTTATTAAAAACGGGTTCGTTAGGGTCAAGCTCCATAAGTGTAATTTTATTTTTTTGCAAAGATACACTTGATTATTCAAATGTAATGGCCTGAGGTTGTTTAACTGTAAAATCGGAAAAACTTGCAGTAGGCATGTTTGAGACGTCAACAGAAATCCTGTTGGCTCTGTCAGGTTCAAGTGGATAATACGCCAAGCGCAGCTGGAAAGTATTGAACACCAGATGATCATTTTTGATGCGGATACCAATTCCCAAACCTGAGTACATCTGTTGATCAAGAATTGATCTTTGCCCTGAACCTATAAAGCCTACATCTACAAATCCAAAAGTAGAAAATCTAAAACCCAGTACATAGAGAGGGGAGAACATCACCGATTCGATATTCATTGATAACTTCTGAGTACCGATCAATGTTTGGCTTTTTAGTCCCCTTATACCATATTTATCATTAATGGTGATTCGTTCTGAACCATTCATGTTGATTCCCCGAACATAGGTGAAATTGATGTAATGCCTGAAGTGGTGAGTTCCATGTGTATATAACTGAGAAGCAAGACTCAGTTTTGATTTCAAAATTCCATCCTCATAGATACCGGATTGAAGGTAGCCTCCTGATTCAATGGAATAATTAATATATCCGAAGTTGTTAATCCTGTTTCCTGCTGAATAATAAGCATCTATGTAAGTACGGTCTAGTGATTCCTCATATGAATAGCCAACCTGAATCCCAAACAATTTACCGTAAGGGATATCCTCTGAAGAACCATATCCAAACAAGAGATTATCCCGATAGTAAGCATTAGAGCTATAAGATAATCCACCAAGAACAACGGTCTTGTTTTTAGCTTTTAAATAGTCGGTCAGATTGATGATATTTCTGTAAGTATATTGAATCTTGTCCACACTTAATGTAGTGACTAATTTGTTGTGGTATAATGTGTCCCTTTTAAAATTGTGAAATGGAAAAGCGTACCCCAGCCATGTATTAAATAAATTATACCGACTGTCCATCAATACAAAATCATTTTCACGCATTGTTTGAATGTTATGTGAAAAAGAAATGCCACCCGCTAACCGGGTATCCGAGGTAATAAATTTCCGGGTTAAATCGAAACCCAAGGATTTATCACCAATATAGTTTTTATAATTTAATTCACCTGACATAAAAAGACCGTCAATGTTTTCAAGACGATAGTGCCCCTCAACATATCGCAACTTTTCTTTTTGCATAGGATCTATCATGAACATGTTACTTTGACGATGACCTAATCCCCATAAATTGATATCATAAATTCCGAATTTAGAGCTTTTTAAATCCCTAGGCTGAGCAATGATACCAATTGAATAAACATCTTGCGTTACTATAATTAAATCTACAAAATCGGTGTTCTGAGAATCAGGTAGAATGATAAACTTTACATCCCTGATGAATGGGAGATCGCGGATGATATGCTCATTTTCAGCCATTAAAAATGGGTTGATTGCATCTCCTTCCTTTTGAAGCAGTAATTTCCTTAGCACACTACTTCGGGTATAGATAGGCATCTTATTAGACACATTTTCTATCCATGAAGATAATTTTTGCGTGGTATCATTAACTGACTGCCCAAACACGTCAAGACTAATAAAATTGATACTCCGGATATATTTACCTTTATATTTTATAAAACGGATATGACTTTCCTCTGGAACCTTAATCTGATGGCTGGTATCGACTGAAATAAATACCAAACGGTGCAGTTCAGTAAAGAATTTATTTTTCCAAGCTTTTTTTTGTAGATTGGTATAAAAGATCGAAGTGTCTTTCTGATCTATTGAAGTAGTGTCTTTTATAAGTTGAGGAAGTATATTCTGAGCATGCAAATATCCATATGGCATAATGGCCAAATAGATGAAGTTGAATAGAATAAAAAAAAATAGAGATACTTGACGTTGTTTCATTCCGATGAAGATAGATCAAACCAACAGGATCATCATCGCAAAGATACATTATTCAACCACAATCGTATATTGCTTAAGAAAATTTGGGGAAAGAAAAAAAAGACTAAAAACAAAAAAAGTCGCCTGAAAGGTGACTTTTTTTGAACTCCATGGTTGAGATTAGTTTCTTGCTTCCTTGATACGTGCTTTTTTGCCACGTAATTGACGAAGATAAAAAAGACGTGCTCTTCTAACGATACCACGTTTATTCACTACGATCTGGTCAATTAAAGGTGAATTAACCGGGATAATTCTTTCAACCCCAATACCGCTTGATACTTTACGAATAGTAAAGGTTTCGGTCATGCCTGATCCAACACGTTGCAGGACTACACCCTGAAATTGCTGGATGCGTTCTTTTTCACCTTCTTTGATCTTATAATGTACTGTGATTGTATCACCAGCTTTAAATTTAGGATGCTCACTTTTAGGGGTAAAAGACGATTCCACAAAATTGATTAATTCCTTCTTGTTCATTACTTTATGTATTTAGAGTTCACACTTTCTAAAAAAGAGTGCAAATATACGCCTAATTTCGGATAAAACCAATGCCATTTGTAAAATATTCAAGTCAACTCTTTATGATACCAATCATGAGTGTAAAATAGAGAATATGAATATAATAATGAATCACTTACATCTCTTTTTACAATTCAAAACGATTAATAATCATCCTTAATTAATCCTGGACGACGCTCGTGTGTCCTTTCATACCCTTTTGCCTGCTTCCACTTGTTGATCTCCTTTTCATTTCCTGACAGCAATACATCAGGGACTTTCCAACCATTATAATCTGCAGGTCGGGTATATACCGGTGGCGATATGAGGTCATCCTGAAAAGAATCTGAGAGGGCTGAAGTCTCATCATTTAATACACCAGGAATTAACCGAATCAGACTATCTGCTATAACTGCAGCTGCTAGTTCACCACCTGATAGCACATAATTCCCAATAGAAATCTCCTTTGTGATAATATGTTCGCGTATACGTTCATCTATACCCTTGTAATGACCACAAAGCAATATGATGTTCTGGTAACCCGACATGTGATTGGCTAATTTCTGATCAAGTAATTCACCATCTGGGCTTGTGTAGATGATTTCATCATAGGTGCGCTCAGATTTTAATTGATTGATACAATCAGCAATCGGTTGAATCATCATGACCATTCCAGATCCACCCCCAAATGCGTAATCATCCACTTTCTTATGCTTGTTTTGAGTATACTCCCTTATATCGTGAAGGTAAATCTCTGCAAGTCCCTTCGCCTTGGCTCTTTTTATGATTGAATGATCAAATGGTCCCAGAAACATTTCCGGGAAAATGGTTAGTATATCAATGCGCATACAATAAGATATAATGAAACACAAAATTACGCATTATTTCAATTTTTGCATCCTTGAAAGAAACTAAGCCTATAATTAAAATCTTTGCTTTACCAATAAATCTGTAATCAACTAATTTCTCTTCACAAATGACATCCCTCTGAGAATTGCATGAAATTATTCTTTCTGATGAATGTCTGGATTTAGACGAATCATAACAAGATATGGGTTTATATTCCATTTTTTATAAATATTGCATTAAAAACTATCAAATTACACATTTGTCATTCAATTATCAGGCATTCCAAACCTGGATTGAATATTTTAGCTCTAAGAATTGGTTAAGTAAATGCATCTTTAATTGTCTTCATAGTTAGTAAACCATTTCTTTAATGTTTCTACATAGTTACTTCATAGTCCATGATTGAAGAAACTATTGACAAACTTTGAAGAAACTATGAAGAAACTATGAAGAAGGTCATAGGTGTAGATTCATAGTGGGTCTTTACAAACGGTAGTTTCGGTATGGGGTAGGAGGATTGATAATATGGAATTCGGAAAATTATAGTTTCACACATGTACCATTTTAAAGGGACTTATCGACTATGTACATTTGTATATTTATTGATTAATGTATACATTAGTGAATTATAATTAATTATTTCGTATACCTATCAATACATTGTTTATGTAGCTCGATATCAGATTGTTTAAGCTATTAAATCAACAATTACTTCATATAAGTTGACAACAATTCAAAACAGAAAAATATCTTTTCCAAATTATATATTATATTGTAAATCTATTACATACAATGTTTGGTGCGATAATTAATTTAGTGTAGTTTTCAAACTTTATAAATTAACATTTGTAATTCATAAAATAGTTGATATTTAATTTACATTAGAGTATATTTGTAAACAAAGAAATTGAAAAAATGCTTGAAAGAATCAATCTTATTTTAAAATCAAGAAATATAAACGCAGCTCAATTCGCAGATGAGATCGGTGTTCAACGATCCAGTGTTTCGCATATTCTTACCGGGAGAAATAATGCTAGTCTTGATTTTTTGTTGAAGGTACTTACACGCTATCCTGAAATAGATACCGACTGGTTACTTACCGGAAAAGGAGTCATGATGCGTTCGGCAGTTACTACGGCTCCGAATCGAACCGAGCTTAAAAAGAGTGAATCTATTAATATGCCATTAGTCTCATCCCAAAAAGAAAGTTCTGGGGATTTATTTAAACAGTCTATTGAGCATCAGGAATATAAAAAGGATCTCTCAAAGGTTGAAGAAAATGTTATAGCGCAGTTAATCAAGACTGAAGCTCCTATGAAACCTGATGAAGAGGCACAAAAAAAGCCTGACGAAAGGGTTTCTAAGACCACTTCAGCCAGGCTGATTGAGAAAATTGTTATATTTTATTCGGATAAATCCTTTGCAGATTACAAACCAGAGGATTAATACTGGAACATTTCGATATCTGAAAAGAAAAAGCGGCTTTCAATGATGGCATTCTCATCACTATCAGAGCCATGTACTGCATTTCGACCCATATCAATGCCATAGCGTTTCCTGATCGTTCCTTCATCTGCCTTTGCAGGATCGGTGGCTCCGATCAATTTACGGTAATCATCAATTGCATTATCCTTTTGCAGAACCGCTACAACAACGGGTCCTGAGGTGATTGATTCAATCAAACCATCGAAAAATGGTTTACCCTGATGGATGGCATAAAATGAAGATGCCTGATCTTTAGAAAGATGTAACATTTTAACTGCAACAACTTTAAACTCGTTTTCAGTAATTTGGGTGACAATGGGTCCAATAAAACCCATAGAAACCGCTGAGGGTTTTACTATTGTAAATGTGATCTTTTCGTTCATATTCTTGATTTTTAACTTTTAATACACTTTGATACGTTCGATTGACGAAGGCGCTGAATTTCTTATTAACTTTGCCTTGAAAAGGCAAAATTACTCATTTTATAAAGCTCCTTAATCTTGAATCAACAGATTATTGTAAATATAAGAGATCGAATTCTACAATCCGCTAGTATTGTTATTGTTACACATACCAATCCAGATGGTGATGCAATTGGATCGTCTCTTGGTCTTTACCATTTTCTGCGTTCATTTCATCCTAACGTGAATGTTTGTGTGATTGTTCCCAATGAATTTCCTTCTTTTTTGAAATGGATGCCTGGTGTTGAAGATGTCAGGGTATTCCAATCTTCAGAAGGGGACAGTTTAAAGGTGCTTGCAAATGCTGATTTATGCTTTTGTCTTGATTTTAACTCACTTAAACGAACCGATAAGCTATCAACTCATTTAGAGACTTCGGATGTTTTTAAAATACTGATTGATCATCATCCACAACCAGAGAACACTTTTGACTTGATGATCTCGTGTACCCAATCTTCCTCAACCAGTGAATTGATTTATGATCTGATTCATGCTATGAGTCGGAATGAAGCTTTGAACAAAGATGTTGCAAGTTGTTTATATGTGGGTATAATGACGGATACTGGGTCTTTCAGTTATTCGTGCCGTCGACCCGATACCTACCTTGCAGTTGCTGAATTAATCAGACAAGGCATTGATTCAGAACTTATTCATCATAAAGTCTATGACACTTATTCAGAGAACAGAATGCGTTTGCTCGGATATTGTCTAAGCGAAAGGCTGACCGTCTTAAAGAATTTTCGTACGGCATATATTTATCTTACAGCTGATGATTTGACTCACTTTGATCATCAGAATGGTGATACAGAGGGAGTTGTCAACTATGCACTGTCCATTGAAGGGATTGTTTTAGCGGTACTTTTTACACAAAAAGAAGACAGAATCAGGTTATCAATGCGCTCGAAAGGGGAGTTTTCGGTCAATGATCTGGCCCGAAAACACTTTAATGGAGGCGGACACAAGAATGCATCGGGAGGAGATTCTTTTTCTTCTATGAAAGAAACCCTGGCTTTCTTTGAAACGATATTAAATGACTATCAATCAGAATTAATTAATTCAGATAACAATTGATTAAATCATATGTTTAATAATGTAATATAATTGACTGATATTAAAGATATTGAAAAATATTTAAACTAATTTAGTATGCTTTGATATTTTAACCAAATGCCATTAAATACAAATGTATACATCAAATTTTAACTTAAAAGCAAATCACTAACGTAAATAATTATTGAATAACCAGTTAAAAACAAATAAAATGAGAAACAATTTTTTTAAACTTGCCTTTTTGACAGGGATAGCATTGATAGCTTTTGCATCATGTTCTTCTAAATACCCTGGTTTTAAAAAGACAAAAGATGGAATGTATTATAAATTCCATGTTCAGAATAGCGATTCATCATTAGCAAAGAAAGATGAAATCCTATCATTATTTTTGAAGTATAGCTACAAGGATTCAACCATTTTCTCAAGTAAGGGTGAAATGATGCTTCCACTGGGTCCTTCAGAATATAAAGGGGATATTTTTGCAGGTCTTTCAATGATGCATTCAGGTGATAGCGCCAGCTTCATGATTAACGCTGATTCATTTTTCATGAAAACAGCCAAGATGCCACAGCGTCCACCATTCATTGACAGTAACAGTATGTTGAGATTTGATGTACGTTTACTTAAACACCAAACTAAAGAAGCCATGGAAAAAGTAATGGCTAAAAAACGTGAAGAAGCAATGGCCAAAGAGCCTACTCGCATTGCTACTTATCTGAAAGCAAATAATGTAACAGTTCAGCCTACAAAAGATGGTCTGTATGTTATTGAAGATGTTAAAGGAAAAGGTCCAAAACCAGGTCCTAAGGATTATTTAAAGGTACATTACAGCGTTTCAACCATTGAAGGAAAACTTTATTATTCATCTTTCAAGAATCCTGAGCCACATGTAATGCAAATGGACGGACAGTTTGAAACTCCAGGTTTGAAAGAAGGTTTAAGTTTATTGAGCAAAGGAAGTAAAGCACATTTCGTTTTACCTTCAAAATTGGCATTCGGACAAGGAAACAACTCAGTTGAACCTTATACTCCGTTACTATACCAAGTTGAATTGGTTGATATAATGTCAAAAGCTCAGTATGACAAAGAGGCTGCACAGAAAGTAAAAGATGCAGCTGCACTTGCTGAAAAGGCCAAAACTCAGGAACCCATAGTTCTTCAAAAATATCTTGCAGACAATAAAATCACCGTGAAACCTACTCCTACAGGTCTTTATTATGTTGAACTGAAAAAGGGAACTGGTGTAATGGCAGCTAAAGGCAAGAAAGTAAAAGTTCAATACGAAGGAAAATTATTGAACGGTACTGTTTTTGATTCTTCAAAAAAATCAGGTAAAGCCTTCGAATTTGTTCTTGGACAAAATCAGGTTATTCCAGGTTGGGATGAAGGTATTGCTAAAATGAGTGTTGGTGGTAAAGCCAAACTAATCATACCTTCAAGTTTAGGTTATGGTGCACAGGCAAATCAAGCGATTCCTGCTTATTCACCGTTGGTATTTGAAGTTGAATTACTGGATGTAAAATAATCCACTTATTATTTCAATAAAAAAGCCTCTTATTTAATTATAAGAGGCTTTTTTATTGAATTAGATATCCTTTTGTTAAAGTTTTAATTTATCAATTATGGCAAGCAATTCATTGGGTTTAAAAGGTTTTGCCAGGAAATCATCCATTCCTGCATTTAAACATTGTTCCTTATCACGTTCCAATGCAAAGGCTGTGACAGCCATTATCTTTATAGGAAGGCGGTTGTTTTCTTTCTCAAATGCACGAATGCTTTTAGTGGCCTCAATGCCATCCATTATGGGCATTTGAACATCCATAAGAATTAAATCGTATTCGTTTTTATAGAACAACTCCAAAGCAATCTTACCATTTTCAGCCAGTTCAACCTTATGACCAGCTTTCTCAAGGGTAGCAATTACGACTTTTTGATTCAAAAAATTATCTTCGACGAGTAAAACATTCAGAGACCGTCTGATAACATCTTGCTTTTCAGTGGGTTTATCATATTCTGAAGCCTCAGCTACCGTTACCGGGATACTAAACCAATAGGTAGTTCCAACTGAATCCGTATTAACATGGAACCCTATATCTCCTTTTAGCAGTTTAACCAGGTCATAAGCGATTGAAAGGCCTAAGCCGGGACTTACAAAATCTTCTCCAATTTGAGTAAAAACAGCTGCATCTTTAAAAATCACTTTTTGTAATTCAGGAGACAAACTGCTACCTGTATCTTTTAATTTAATTAAAAGTTTAACCTGTTTATCCCTGATCTTCTGTACATCTACCGTTATTAAAACATGACCATTCGTGCTGTTTTTTAAGCTGTTGTTTATAAGGTAAGTTAAAATTTGTTTTATTCTTTCTTCATCACTCAGCAATGACACTTCTGTTGGGATAATCAAGTGCACGAAATCAAGGTTCAACCCTTTTGCCCTGGCAACTGGTGATAATTGATGAACCACTGATTCAATCAGTGTATTAATATTGAAAACGTTATAATTCAAAACGATCTGTCCTGTTTCTATTTTGGAATAATCCAGAATGTCATTAATCGTACTTAATAAACTATCACTTGAGTTTTCAATGACATCAATATATTCTTTCTGTTCGGGTGTAATCGGTGTTTGTCTCAAAACATCAATCATCCCAATGATACCATTCATTGGAATCTTTATTTCATAGCTCATATTTGATAGCAGTAGGGACAAATGATTCCTTGTTGACAGCATATCTTTTTGAGTCTTTTGTATCTCGTCCTCCATTTCAATTCTGTAGGACGTCAGAAAATCCTCAAGATATTTAATCCTATTTTGCAATTCTTCAACTTCTATTTTTTGATCTTCAGCTGACTTTTCATTTTGATCCAACATATCCGAAAATGTTATGATTTATTAAATTTACGAAGGTTTTTATTGATAATGGTAACTAGTCGGTTTTGATTGATCGGTTTTGCGATATAATCATCAAATCCAGCTTCAAGCAGGCGTTCACGATCTCCTGTCATAGCATAGGCAGTCTGCGCTACAAATGGTATCTTCTTATATTCTTTCCACTTATCTTTTACCGCATACATCAGATTAATACCATCCCAAGGTACTGGTAGATTAATATCAAATAACATGATATCAAATATTTCACCGCGATAAAAAGCTTCTTCAAGAATTCTCATCGTTTCTTGTCCATCCACTGCAATTGTAATATTATATTTTCCCTGAAGCATGCTTTTAAGAACAAGACGATTCATCCTATCGTCTTCAACGGTAAAGACGTGAATATCCCGTGTTTGAATGGTTTCTTCTATTCCCGTTTCTTTCATTTCTACAAAAGATTCACGGGTTGAGATTACTAATTCTGCTGGTAAATAAATAGAAACTGTGGTTCCTATCCCCTTGACAGATTCAACTGTAATCTCACCTTTCATCAGATTAACAAGGCGTTTAGCCAAAGGGAGTCCCAAACCAGCTCCCTGGTATGCGCGTGAATAGCCCAAGCTTTCCTGACGAAAAGCTTCAAAAATATTGGGTAGATAAGCCGAATCAATACCAATACCAGTATCCTTAATCCTGATAAATACGCGCTGATGTTCAGGCTCGAACCCACTGGAAACATTAATAAATCCTCTTTCAGTGTATTTTACAGCATTATCAATCAAATCAGTAATTACACGTGATAAATTACGTTCATCAGCAATAGCATTGGGCGTCTCAAGAGTTTGAATATTCAACCTTACTCCTTTATCATTAGCTTTAAAATTGTATAATTCAGAAATCTGTGATACAATAAAGGGAATATTGCAGGGTAAAAGCGATATTTCCAAATCATTGGCTTCAATACGGCTAATATCGATGATATTATTCAGAAGGTGAAGAAGCCGTTCTCCCGATTGCTGGATGCCATTTGCATACTCGTATAACTCCTGATCTTCCAACCGTGATAGTTCAGCTTCCAATAATGATGAGAACCCGATGATGCCATTTAAAGGTGTACGGATCTCATGACTCATGTTGGCAAGAAAAGCATTTTTCAGATAGTTTGCGTCTTCTTCTCTTTTTAAAGCAATTTTAAGATCAGCATCCTTTTTCTGTCTCTCGATCAGTTCCTGTTCGAGAGCATTTGTCTTGGCAAGAACCTTTTCTGCAATTAGTTCATCGGAATTTTTTAACTGGAATTGAGTAGTTTTTAATTTGGCATTGAGATCTTGTATCTGTATGTTAAGGTCTTTTTCTTTTTTGACATGTTTAAGATGTAATACAAAAAAATACAAAATAGTAGATATTGTAATAACGGATAACAAGATTTCCTGAAGAACCATAATAATGAGGCTTAGTATTTATGTTCAGTTCTATATTACAAATCAATAATTCATTGTAATACGGGGTGTTCAAAACGCATTATAATAGTTGTAAAGATATTAAGAGTTTGACTATTTTGATGCAATATAAACGGTTTCCAAAACATTTAATGCCAATCTGCTTATTTTTTTTTGATCAGACTGATTTCCAACTCCCCATTTTGTGACTTTAAATCCATGTGTTTCCAGTCTTGAGGGATAATCTAAACCATATAATCTGACATGATCTTTTTGTCCATAATATATAACACGCTCCTCATCTGAATAGAGCTTGTTTTCAGTAGTTTCCTTCAGTTCAGAATCAATCGGAACCTGCAGTATAGCCCAACCACCAGGTTTAAGTACTCTGTGTACTTCTTGTAAGGCCTTAGTTTCATCGACGATGTGTTCAAGTACATGATTACAGATGATAATATCAAAACATCTATCCTGAAAAGGAAGTGCTGTTAGATCAAGTGAAATAGTGTCCGGATTATAATAAAATCCATTGTATCCCTTTTCAAATTTGTCGCCGCTTATATAAGTAAGGTTTGCTTTCTTTTTCAGGTATTTCCGCAAGGAGGGTTCCGGAGCAATATGTAAAAGCGCATAATGTTGTTGGCAAATCAGTTGATTGGTAGTAAGATAGTAATGGATAAGCCGGTCACGGTCTGTAGAATGGCATCTTGGACAGAGCATATTGTCTCTTCGTCCACCACCGATGATTATTTTGTTATTAAAAAAAGGTAGATTTTCACCACCCGGTAGAAACTTCCGGTAATAACCTTTGCAAAAAGGGCATTCATATTTATTTCCAATGAAATACAAAGATTGTAATGATTGTTTTGCTTGTCTGAGTGTATTTACAATATGATAAGGGATCAACTTTTTAACCAAGGCTTTCATGATAATTAAAATTACTTGTTAACAATCATTTTGATGGAACTTTGTGTTGAGTCACTCTGGATTTGAACGAGATATAAACCATTTGAAAGATTCAACGTATTAGTACTGTAATAGTTTTCATTCGAAGTAAATTGTTGAATACCTGAATTAAATACACAATTACCCATTACATTGTAAATTTTAATTGATAGCAATTCAGGCTTTGTTAATGAAAATCTTATTTTAAACTGACCGCTATTGGGGTTTGGTAAAATTTGGATACCGGTAACTTCATTTTCATATTTATTTACACCGACACCGGGTGTATATTCATATGCACCTTTATCAAAATTACCTGAAGCAGGGTAGGGGCGAGGATTATTGAGGATATCAAACGTCACACCATAGGTGCTTAGATCGACACCTTTGTCCTTAGCCTCTGAAAAAAAAGTTAAACTATAGTCCCCATGCCCGGGATCGTTAAAGAGATTAGGTGAAATGGTCACATTATCCAATGTGAGATTATAACTATTATCCAGTGTTGGATTAGGAACATAAACTATTGCATTAAAGTAAGGATTTGGAACAATAATTATATTATTAGATGCTTTGCTTGATACAAGATTGTTAAGGAAATTGATCCCATAGGTTTTTGGGGTAATAATCGTATTGTTCAAAATATAGACCCACCCTGGATTGGTGCTGGCTGAGGTGTTTACGAAAACACCATATTTACTTTGAGTCTTATCTTTGATACCCTGTCCCGGATTAACGATTAAATTATTAAAAAGCTTGATATTGCCCTGGCCAAGTATTTCCAAGGCATCACCATGACCATTTAATATTTTATTATTGTAGCAATCAATATTTTGACTTCCTCCCCCTATAAGGATCCCGCTCATTTGATAGAGACTGTCAGCCTGACTGTCGTGTGACACATTATTGTTATAGACTTTTGCCGTATCTGCACAACTAATCTGGAGTGCATCCCATCCGGTTGAATCTATCATATTTTTATAGATTTTCAGATTCTTCAGGAGATGAGGAGAAACGGTACTATTTGCTCCATTGCAGTTTATGATATAACCATCCTTAAACTTTGAACTCCCTATATACATCCCTTCATGACCAATTTTGTGAAGATAGGTATCATGAATGTCCAGATCACGCATGACGAAAGAGGTATACTGCGGTAAAAAAGAACATGACGGATCTGTTTTCGCCATGATCCCGACATAGGTAACATTTTTAATTTCAATGTTTTCCACCTCGATGTTTGAACTCAGATCATCGACTGATAACCCGTTTCCTCCCGCAGCTGAAGTTGTAAGGATATCCTTGATAAGAAATCCATAATAATTACTTGAGGTTCCTCTTCCTGAAAATTTCAGAAACGTACAACCACCAATTTTAACGCCATAATTGGGATTCCCGGTTACGATAACTTGTGTCCCTTTATTGATTACAACGATTGGTTTGGCTGTGGTACCAGTAATATTTCTAATGAGTAATTGGTAATAGATTCCACCTGCTATTGCAATGGTATCACCCGGAATGAGTCCAGGGATTGAAAATCCATCTATAATTGTTGTAACACTTGATAAGGGCGGAGTAAACGTAACACGAGTAATATTTTGTGAAAAACCTTTATTCAAACCAGAAAACAGTAAAACCAAAACCAGAATTTTTTTTAACATAAATTATTCTCCTCTCATCGCTCTTACCCAATTCACCGATTGCTGGTTGGAAAAATATCGTTTTACCCCTAAATAAATGGAAAGATTCATAATACAAAAATAATAAGGAATAAACAAAGCTTTCACTCTCAGTTGTTTATTTTCCAAATACCATCCGATCAGTGCAGTTGCATAAAAAAGTATTTGGGTCCAGAAAATAACACTGTAGAATGTAAAAGCAAATATACCTGTATTGTTTGCCAATAAGAGGTTCATAATGAAAATAAAGGGCAAACTAAGCGGGGCAAGCGTCCAGCGGAGAACACGATGAGAAATATACTGAAACGATAAAACACCATATCTGAAGACATTCAATAAAGGATATAAACGTATAACTGACTGAATTCCACCTGCTGCAATCCTGATTTTACGTTTCATCTCTTCTCTTACATTAGCAGATGACATTTCCATAGCATATGCCTCAGGACTGTATTGAATTATATAGCCTAGCATGGCAATCCGAAGCGAGATGATAAAATCATCGAGTAAAGTATCCGGTTCGACAGGTTGATACAGTTCGGTTCTCATCGCAAATAATTCACCGGCAGCACCTACCACAGAATATAATTCAGCATCCCATTGCTTCAGTTTAGACTCATATCTCCAATAAATACCTTCTCCGGCTCCAACAGCAGCATCATTTTCTTTTTTTAATATTCTTTTTTCACCTGAAACACAACCAACTTTGGGGTTGCAGAAAAGCCTTACAATTTCCAGAAGTGAATTTTTTCCAAGTAATGTATTGGCATCACTGAAAACCACGATAGGGGAGTTTACATGTTGAATCCCTCGGTTCATGGCATTTATTTTCCCTTTTCTTTCATCTTCATGTAAGACAATGACATCCTTGTATTGCTTCAATATTTCTTCAGATCCATCATCTGAACCATCTGTCACCCAAATTATCTTAAGTTTTTCTCTTGGATAGTCAAGGATGGAGTTGTTTTTTTGTTTCGAAAATATAAAATCCTTTTCATTATATGCAGTTATAAAAAGGGTTACTTCAGGGAATTCAGTGTTAAAATCAGGAACATCAGTGGATTTTTTAAAAAATCGTTTCAACCTGATTAGAAAATACAATACGATTCCATATCCCAGGTAGGCATAGAAAACAATGAAGATAAGTATCCAAAAAATGATTTTGATTGTTAGCATATATTTTTTAAGTTTTCAATATATGTTAGACTTTTTCCCACTGGTCGTTATTAAAATTATAGCGTCTGATAACCTTTGCAGGGTTGCCGACTGCTATACAATGGGATGGCAAATCGTGCGCTACAACACTTCCTGCGCCAACCTGCGTACCCTTACCAATTGTCACTCCTGCTGTTACAACAGAATTAGAGCCAATAAAAACATCCTCTTCAAGAATAACACCTGTACCTCTTATGTCTATAGGCTGCATTCTTGAGTTCCTTGTACCATCGGCAAATCCATGGTTGAATCCGGCCATAAATACATGTTGTCCTGTATAAGCGCCATTTCCCATCTTTACCGGACCAATGATGACTGTTCCTATTCCAATAATTGAATTATCACCAATTGTAACATCACCTGCACCATTGTTGATAACCGTATAATCTTCTATTATTGAGTTAGATCCAAGATCAAAACGGTGATATGGAAATACATCAAGGCGAGCACGACACCGGATATGACTTTTTTTACCTCTGACATGAAAGAATCGATTTAAAAACAATCTTACCCAAAAGCGGGGGCGGGGATGATTATTTGGAACGATCAACCATAATGCCAATCGTCTTAACCGCTGATCTGTCTTAATTCTTTCTTTGAGTGTCATTTCGCTTGTTTATGAGGTTATTCCAGTTTTGTTTCTTTTTTTCAACGGTTCAACCAGTTCGATGGCCTTATATATTTCGGCTACACTGTTTTCCCAGGTGTGCGATTTTGCAAATTCTTTTCGTTTTTCTTCCTTTTCCAATGTATTTTCAGCAAGTGCCTTCTCTGTCTGGGTCAGAAATTCTTCTCTATTTTCAGCCAGATAACAATAATCAGAAAACACATTCATAGCATCTGTCTTTGTGGCTACAACTGGCTTACCCATTGCAAGATACTCATCAATTTTACGCGGATAATTTCCTATGGTTTCTGGTGAAAGTAACTGAGGATTAATCGCAACATCAAAATATTTAAGATAAGAAGCAAGTTGTTCTGGTTTACGCTTACCAATGAAAAACACATTCTTTAAAGCATGTAGGTCCGAATTTCTAAAATTATCATCTTCAGGGCCAACTAAAACAATATTCCATTCCGGTTTATTGATCGCAATATGCCGGATACTGCTAATATCGAGTCTCAGACTCCAAATTGCACCTATATAACCAATAATAGGACGAGCAATATTTTGTATTTCGTCGGGAATCTCCAGTATGCGTGAATCATCATAGATTGTGAAATCACACCCTTGACCAACATAATATGAATGAGGATTATGCTTTAGACCCGTATCCTGCAATAATGCAGAATTTGCAGTTATCAAATCTGTTTTCTTCATGAGTTTGGTCTGGATGCGTTCTCCATGCCTTAGCCAATATTTTACAGAAACCATATTGTCTCTGATATAAAATACATACAAGGATGGTTTGAGTAACTCGTTCAGATAGAAACTGCGATAGATATCGTTATCATTAAAAAGTATATAATCTTTAAAGCCTAATCTATCGATGGCACTCTTAATCTGTTTTGCGAACCTCCTGTTATTGATGCGGTTCATAAAATCAAAGAGGAAGTTAGGTTTTAATTGACTTATAGATTCCTGCATACATTTTGGGGTTAGTACCCAGATATTTGCATCAATTTGTTGTAAGTCTTCTTCTTCACCTTTTAAAACTCTGATCCTTTTTTGAATTGAAGGATTTGCCTTTTCCCTTAATGCTACTAATCGGTTTAGTGGATAGTTAACATATAAGACACGATTATTTTTGGCAAATTCCCAGGCAATATTCACACAATTACTTCCCAGGTCCACATCCCAGGGTTGTAAACCCGTTATAATGATATCCCTGTTAGTTATCATAAAGTTATTGGTTAGTTTGGTCATTTATTGCCTCCTTATAAATCTCCAGTACCTCAGCTGCCATTTTGGGCCATGAAAATTGGGAGGCTTGTTTAAAACCAGACATCCGAAGTTTTTGTCTTAAAGTCGGGTCAGCGATCATTTGTTCTATTGCCAAGGTAATCTCATCCGGAATAGAGGGATCAACCATTAATGCGGCATATCCTGCCACCTCCGGCATTGAGGATGTAGTTGAAGTGATGACAGGAATGCCACAAGCCATAGCTTCGAGTATGGGTATTCCAAAACTTTCACGCAAAGAAGGATAGAGGAACAAATCACTTTGATTATAAATAGCAGGTAAATCACTATTGACGACATATCCTGTTAAATGGATCTGATTGATGAGTTCTGGGGCACCTATTTCATTCAGTAGCAACGCAAGGGCCTCTTTATCATAATCTACCATAACAAGTTTATGGGTAGGTCCATTTCTTTTGATGTATTTGGCATATGCTTTTAATACATTCTTTGTATTTTTTTTAGGATCGGTGTTTCCCAGAAAAAAGAAATAGCGGTCGGGTAATTGATATTTTTTTTTAACCTCAGATAATATCTGATCATCATAAATGGGTTTGAAATAATCGTTTACGCCATTATAGACAGCTTTCAAATGCCCATCATCCGGCCAATTAAAAAAGTTTCTGATTATTTCCTTCTCATATTCTGATACAGTTATGATTTTCCTGCTATTTTTCAATGCGATAGGAATCAATTTACGGCGATAGAAATTACCGATTCTCTGATACATTGTAAATCCCTTACTCAAAAGATTATGACCTTCAAGATAGATAATGTCGTGCAATGTGATCACCAATGGAGTGGAACAATATACAGGAGCCGTATTACTGGTACAATGTAAAAGTTCGCATCCATATTTTTTAGCAGCACGGGGAAGTAAGACCTGCTCCCAGTATGGATAATTCTTTCCTTCAATTTTAATGATTTTAAAATTTGGTGTTTCTTGAAGGCAACTTTCATCTTCATCAGGTTTTACAAAAACAAAGTATTCGTTTTTCTTATCCAAATGCTGAAGATTCCGGATTAGTTCCAATGCAACTATATCCATGCCGTGCTTTTTACGTCTGAAAAGTCGCTGCCCTTCAATTCCAATCTTCATTTTTTAGGATTTATAAGTTGATTTGTTGTCATGCTCTGTATGAATGAATTCACGATTTGCTTTTTTTGCTTTTATTAACGAAACAATCATCCAGAAAAATCCTTTGGGTAAATCAAAAATGACTTTTAAAATTTTAAATGTATAAAATTTTAAAGGAACAGAAAAGAGAAAAATCAAGCCTGTAATCCCCATAAGATAAAACCATGCAAAAGTATTACCTATTTGAGTTGTTTGCACCCACAAATTGATAAATAATACTCCACCTAATAAGATGATGCGTGGAGGCAGGATAAATTGAAATGCCTTGTTGAAGTATTCAATATTTCCCTCTTTAAATAACAAACCCAATGATGGCAGAATATCGCGGCCAAAATAAAACAATTGAGCCGAAATCCATCTGCGTCGTTGATTAGTGAATCTATAGGCATTTTGAACTTTCTCATCAAGGACATATGCATCTGTAAGATAATCGATTTTAATCTTTTCGCGTGCAATGATAAGCTCAAGTTCTTTATCAAACCCCCCAATGGCCTCAATATTTTTCATTAATCTTTTGAATAGGTCATATTCAAAACCCATTGCTGAACCAATTAATGCTGCAGATAGACCAACGGCCCGATGACCCTGTCGAAATATATGATTATTTATCTCTTCACTTATTCCATCCAGTAAAGCAAAACTTGATTCACTGTTTTTTGCAATCCGGTGTCCCTGAATCACTCTAAAGCCATTTGCAAAACCCAGGTTTATCTTTTTAAGAAAATCAAGTGCCATCAAATTATCAGCATCCAAAACCACAACGATATCATACTGTTCCTTGATTTGAAGTAGTGCTGCATTCAGTGCTTTTGACTTGGTACTGGAAGAGAAATTTACATTAATAATTTCGATGGCATGTTGTTGTAAGGATTGATTTGTCTTATCAGACATCGAATCGGCAATCACAACAATATGATAATCGTCTGAAGGATAGTCTTGTTTCAATGCATCCTCTACAACTTCGAGAATAACTTTGTCTTCCTTAAATGCCGGGATTAAGATCAAAACTTTCCTGAAATAATCGAAATCCGGTGTGTTTTTTGATTTTCGTAATAAACCTGCAATAGCAAAAAATATTAAGTATAATGCTGATATATAAAAATAAACCAACACCATCCATTCTAATATCATCATCAATACTCCAAAAATATCCATCTTCAAGTTTAAATAATTATTTCTTATTATTTTCGGAATAACTGTGCGAAGTGTGTACGAATCCCTTTCTGGCATGTTTAACTCTGGAAAGAGAAACCAACATTAGAAAAAAACCAAAAGGCAAATAGAGTAAAGCGATCAGGGAATTAAGTGATCTGAGATGTTTTGGCACTGAAACCAATAAAGCAAACACACATAAAATCCATTGAATGAACCAGGCCAAATTCCAATTTACGGAATTAACCATCAGGGATAATATAACAAAAACAGACAAAAAACCCAATATAAATATACGTGGAGGCAATAGGTGTTGTACTATTTTATCAAAATAGTCGATGTTACCATGTAGCAATTCGGTGATACTTTCCCTCAAATAGCTTTTCACATAATTTAATTGATTTGCAATCCAACGTGTACGTTGATTTACAAAAACCTGACTTAAAGTAATCTTCTCATCATATACCAATGCCTTATCCAAATATTCAATCGTGATACCTCGCTTCAGCAATTTGTGTTCCAGTTCCTTGTCCTCTCCAAATGATTCAACCTGTCTCATAAGACTTTTATAGAGTTGGATGTCAAATCCCATTCCAGAGCCGATTAAAGCAGCCGACAAGCCTAATCTACGGTGTCCGCGTCTAAATATGTTATTGTTAATTTCCTCGCTTAAAGCATCCAGTATTGCAAAATGGGTATTTAAGTTTTTTGCTAACCGATGTCCCTGAATTGCTACAAAACCATTATTAAAACCCTGATTCATTTTACTGATAAAATCATGTGCAATGATATTATCGGCATCAAGAATCAAGACGGCATCATATTCATCTGATAATTCATCCAATGTCACGTTCAAAGACCTGGCTTTCGAACTTTTTTCAAATTGAACCTCATTAACTTTTAGGTTCATTGCTTTAAGCTGATCAATTGTATCTTTCTGAAAACTATCCGCAATAACGATTACATCAAAAAAGTCTTTTGGATAATCCTGGTCCAGTGCTTTCCTTGCAACCTCCAGAATCACATTATCTTCCTTATAACCCGGAATCAAAACAATAAATTTTTTAAAACATACTGTAGGCGCTTGTTTGACAGGCTTATACAATAAACCGGCGATTGCAAATACTAACAAGTAAATGATACCAGTTAAAAAAAACAAGTACAACACCCATTGCATAATATTAAGTAAAATCATCATTTATAATTGGTTTAAAGCATAGGATTTTCATGAATTTCAGGGCTGAAAAGATTCTTCAAGTGCCATCCAATCGCTCTCCAATAAGCATGAAATAACTTGAAATTCCCTTTTAACAAATATTTTAAGGCATTCTTTGGAATTGAAATAAAAAATTGATATGAAATAGCCTTGTAAAATATCATCCCTTTTAAATTTCTCCTCATGAAAACCAAGCGATTGCGATTTAAGTAATAGATTTTCATCGCACTCATCCGACCTGTAGATATGCTTTCACGGTGATAGACCAAAGAGTTGTGTACAAACCAAATCTTATACCCCGCATTTTTAATTTGTTCACACCAATCTGCTTCTTCATAATAAAGGAAAAAGATATACGACATCATGCCCACTTTTTTGATCATATCCATGGATATCAGCATCGCAGCACCATGTGCAAATGGGGTCTCATGGTCTGTATCATATTGACCTTTATCGACTTCATTATATCCTATCGAGAAATTACGAAGGGTATAAGGATGCATCGCTGTGTATCCTGCATATTGAATAGTGTTTGGTGTATGAAAGAACCTGAGTTTGGGGCTTACAGCTCCAATCGTCAAATCAGATTCCATTTTTTCAACAAGAGGTTCCAGAAATCCGGGAGTAACTACGGTATCGTTATTCAATAACAAGACATACTTTCCTCTTGATTTCATAATGCCGAAGTTGTTTCCGGCTGCAAATCCATAGTTGATAGGATTCATGATCAGATCAACAGAAGGAAAACGTTGTTTTATGACAAGGGGAGAATCTTCATCTGATGCATTATCGACAACGATCACTTCAATATTTGGATATGTAATCGGGTTCAATGACTCAATCATCGAGCAGGTCACCTCAGATTGGTTAAAATTCACGGTAACGATAGAAACTAACGGGTAATAACGACGTTTAATCTGATTATACATGAGCTGGATAGGAATCAGGCTCTAAGTTACAAATTAGTCCTGAATGAACAAGAGGGTAATGCATTATTGTTCCGGATTTTCATAGATTGATTTTGAAAAGGTATGCAATAGATGCCAACCAACTGCGCCAAGAAATGCTTTTAACAAATCTAATCTGCCTTTAATCAAATATGTAAATATATTTTTTGGAACTGCGATAAATAACTGATAAATGATCGCTAAAAAGTGATCAAAACCGAAAGTGTTCCGTCGCATGTAAAGTAAACGTCCCCGCGTCATAAAATAGGTCTTTAATGGACTCAAAGTTCCTGTAGACACCGAATCTTTGTGAAAAACCAATGAATTATGGACATACCAGATTTCAAATCCTGCTCTTCGCATTCTGGTCATCCAATCCATTTCCTCATAATATAAAAAGAAAATTTCTGCCATCAACCCAATTGAACTGATAACTGATCTTGAAACCAACAAAACTGCACCAAATCCAAAATCAGTAAGTCTGTCATTATCAAATTGTCCCTTATCTTCCTGATGAAAGCCAAGTGAATGTTGGCGAATAGTGATAGGGCTCATGGGTTCAAAACCGGCATACTGAATAATATTAGGTTGATAATAATAGCGCACTTTAGGACTAACAGCTCCTATAATTTTATTAGTCAGCATCTTATTTACCAACGGTTCCAAAAATCCCGTTTCGACCACTGTATCGTTGTTGATAAACAGAAAATAATCACCCTTTGATTGACGAAGAGCACGATTATTACCACCTGCAAAGCCCAGATTTTCATTACTTAAAATCAAATTAACTTCAGGGTACCGGATCTTTATAGGCGCTGGATCATCTTTAAATGAAGCATTGTCAACAACAAATATTTCAATATTGGGATAACTGATCCCGCGCAAAGATTCAAGGAGAGCACAGGTAACCTCCGTTTGATTATAATTAATGGTGATGATGGATACAAGTGGAAATTCCTGATTATTCATAACTGATTATATTATCCTGTACTAATACTTGAGCAATGAACTGAATTTTCCGGGCAATAAAAATATCAGATTGCATTCGTATTTCTCTCTGTTTTAATCCTTAAAATTTCTTCATCCAATTTTGGCCCCATAAAGACAAAAGCCATTGAGATATAGATGATGATACCTGTTGGTAACTGACCAAATACACCATTACCATATGAAGCGCCCATTATCCCGACAATACCACATATCAGCGCACTGAGGATGCCAAATAATTCGGGATCCCGAATTTTGAACATTACGATATAGCTGCCCTTTAAAACTATGAATAAGGTAATCAACAAATGTAAAATCAGCCCTACAATTCCCTGCTCTGCCCAAATCTGAACATACCAACTATCAGTGGGGATCTGCGAAAGGAATCCCTGTGGTGAAAACCGTTTTCCCCAGTCACCTGCAGATCCGATTCCGCCTCCAAATGGTTTATCGACCAGATAAATACCGATCATGGCTCTGTTTTGCATTCGAACCTGCAATGAAGCATTATCCTGTGGAAAGAAGGCTGTTCGCATACGTCTGACATACTGGTTGCTTTCACCTATAACCGTATATCTAAAGAAACCATAGCAAAGGAATAGTATAATTAAACCTGAAATAATGACAATAAAATTTTTCCGATGAATCAGATAGAAAGCAAGTCCTAGACCAGGGACAATAATTGCTCCACGTGTACCTGAAACCATCATTCCATAAAAACCGGTCAAAGCGACTATCAGGAAAAATATTTTCTTCCAGGGATCTCTAAAATGGAGAAATAAGATAGTACCCAATACCCCTGCATGTGCCTGCGCTGCACCGAACTGTCCCGCATCGGAATAGAAGCCCCAGGCTCGTAATGATCCTAGAATATAATGGGTCACTGCACCTCCTGTATCCAACCAATACTGTTCATAAGTATCCGGACCAAAAGTCATTTGTTGAAATGCTTTCAGGCTGCTTAAAATTGAAAAGACTCCCCAGATGTATAGGAAGATTTTTAAATCTCTCACTTTGTTAAAGAGAAGGAATACCAAAGGGATCAATAGTAGCATATATAAGGACATACCCCGCATTGCGTAAAACCAGGCAGTACGACTGAGCGCTTGTGGATTGCCTAATTCACCAACCGAATACAGAAACCAGATAAGCGACAATAAAACCAGGTTATTCTTTAATGGCTTTATGGAGTCAATTTCCAGTTTATCATTAAAGTACCTGAAAAATATTGAGATATAAGTAATAACGAGTATGAAATCAATTCCTAGACCAAGCGGAACATTTCTAATGTATCGTGTAAAACCAATAGCAATAAATGCAAGGACAATAACCGTGATTACACCTAATCGGGGGAATGTAAAAAAACGGTTAAAGTATATCAACATTGGTGGAAGACTTAGCAGTACCAATGCTGAATAAATGCCTCCCCTGGCAATAATATAGCCCAGTATAATTGCTGAAAATATCAGCAATGCTACTATAAATGGATCATTTAGTTTGTATGATCCGGGCTTATTTGTCAAGATACTCATTAATAATATTTTATCTTTTAAATAAAAATGAAAAGTCGATTGACTTTAAAATATGTCGATAAAAATCAATCCCTTTCGTAAAGATAGGACTAAACTGGATAGGAATTTCCCGTTTTACGAATGAAAAACCGATTATCATTCCTATGATTGTCATTACAATTGTTGCACCGGCAACCATCATCAGTTGTTCGATCATGGTCACACCAGGATAGAAAATTGGAACAACAAAGACCGCAATACAATCACCGATTATATTTGCCACTGCCATCAATATAACTTTGTAAAAATTCAGTTTAGGTTTATTTACACTGTCAAGTGTAACGCCAGTAAACCGATCCAGCGGGAGTAATAATCCATAAATGATAAAAATTTGATAAACCGGAACTGCAGCAATATATTTTTTTCCACCTAAAAAGAGGACAAAATAGTCCGAAAAAGCAAATGCAATGATTGCAAAAACGAAAAACATGTACACCAAAGCACCGGTATAATGATAAAAAATACGGGTTACCTCTACTATATCACCTTTAATGCTGGCCTTTGACATTTTAGGAAAAGCAGTTGCAAGAAAACTACGCAATGGAACCTCAAGCAGCTCAGTAAGTTTCATTGGGATACTAAAATATGCAACTCCAATCGGACCCAAAACAGGGCTTAAACTTATTATAAATGTATCCGAACTCTTTAGCAAATTGCTCCCCAGGAGTGTACCCATTGTAAACTTTCCGAAATTGATCAGTCTTTTGTTTGTTTCTCTTGTAGCTTTCCGAAGATATTTCAAACCATCCCATCTCAGAACGATGGTTAACAGAGATGTAAATATATTGATACCCAAATAAAAATAAAGGATAGAGTAGAGGCCAAGATGAATGAAAAAATAATTAATAATGAGAAATATAACAAAGCTACCATTTGAAACAGATCTGATAAACAATATCTTACCAAATTTCTGATCAGCTTGCAATACTGTAATTGCGTTATTAAACGGTAAATTCATCAACGCCAGAAGGGGATACCATGTAAAGAAAAGTCCCCAGCCTGATTCCTTAAAACTTTCTTTAAAGACCAAATTGGCAGCTACTATAATCAATGATAACAACAAGGTTAAATTTAATCCTATAAGCCAGTTCGAACCAATCAACCGATGGCGTTCTTCACCTTCAGCTCCCGATAAGAATCGAATTAAAGCAGTACTGGTCAACCCTGAACGAAACATCTCTACCATGTTACCTGCAGTGATAAAAAGGGTCCAGATACCCCATTCAAAAGGAGGAAGAGTACGTGCCAGGATAAAAACACTCAATAATCCCCAAACAGCAAGAGACATATTTCCAGCTAGTGATAGGGTATTATCATTAGAAATAATTTTCTTGATATTCAGCATTTCCCGGTTAACGTTTATCCTTGAATTTTATCTGCATCCTGAAAGGTGCAGTTAACCAACGCAAAATTCCACCTTTCCGTGTACGCAAAACACTGAAGTCCTGGATGATGTCCTCAAGTGCAAATAGTTCTGCATTATTCAGCACAACCATCGGATTGTTCTTGGTTACCAGCATTAGATTTTCAAGTGCCTTAACATCAGATTTTCTCCAATGGTCAGTAGCATTGACAAACAAAATTGGAATATCTATTTGTTTCATAAGGCTTATCGGATATGCATTATGAACAATTGAAGGCATTTCTAAAAGGATGTAATCATAAATATAGTTTTCCTGTCTGAGATTTTTTTCACCAAGTAATTCACTGATACTCTCAACTTCGATAAAGTGGTTATCAATAGTATAAGTGTAACTATAATTGTAATCATCATCCACATTGGAATACTCGTTATCAAATCTGTAATTGATGGACAGAACCCTTTCATCAGTAGCTCTCAGCCTGTCAATCAGGCTGTTCGCTATTGTTGATTTTCCGGTTTCAGGGTTTGTGCTGAAAAACATCAACAACAGTGGTTTATTCCGTTCTTCAGCCTTCATCAACGAAGTCTTCAGCTTAATATTTTGCAGTAATAAATCTGTTAACCGTTGTGTGATCGCGTTCAAGTCTGCTTTTCTGTAATTAGGGATCAGCCGTGGAAAAGCACTGGCAAGTTTAAGTCCGGTTAATCTTTCAGCCCGATCCGGGGTTTTAATAGTGTCGTCAAAGTATTCGAGCAGGATAATGATAAAGGCAACCAGCAGAAATCCAAGAATAGCAGCTGCCAGAATCAGCAACCTCCTTTTAGAAGCCAGTGCTTCAATCGGGTAACTGGGGTCGTCAATGATCTTCATATTGCTTGACATCTCCAGATTTTGTTGCCTCAGTTTGGCCTGATTCAATCCGCGTTGCATTTCAATATAGTATTGTTCTGCAACACTGATCTGGCGTTCATATCGTTTTGTCATTGCCCCCAATGGAGCAAATATTGAATATGTTTTCTCGAATTCCTTTAAACGGTTTCTCAGTACGCCCAATGCGGCGCGTGATTCCTCATACGTAATGACGTTTTTCAACCAGTTATCCAGGATTGTGGCAATAGGGACCCCTTCAGTTGTATGACCATACATATATAACTGATGTACATAATCAGAGATTTCATCTTTAAGACTGGCAATCTTAGTAGTAAGATCCTTCATCTTTTGTGACTGGTAAGGGTCATAACCCTGTGCCACCTTGTTTACTTCCAGTTGCTCAGTATATTTGCTTAATTCATTTCTCTTGGCAATAATCTTACTGCCTTTGAGATAAATGCTGTCTTTGTTGCCCAACTTGGATTCCATGTTGCGGATAACGGCAACTGCTCCTGAATTTTGATCCAGTGTATTCTGAATTTCCCGTTCCAGCGCATCTTTCTCTAAGGCAATAGATTTTGATTGTTCGTAATAGTTGATGATCTTATTGTTCTGGTTGAGCCGCAATAAACGTCCTTCCTGGTCATTGAGTCGTGCCTGAGCTTCTGCGACTTTTCGCATAAAGTATTGGACCACTTTATCTGTGTTGTTAACCCGCAATTCCCTGTACTGACGAATAAAAACTTCGGTCAGGATAGCCAATGTATTTTGTGCGATGCCCTGATCGACTGATTTATAGGTAACCTTAACAAGGTCAGAATTTTGAATACGGTTCGAAGTCAGGTTGGCATTGATGGCATTAATAGAATAAATCGGACCTGAATAGTTCAGTAATTCATAGACATAATTGGTATTGTCCTTATGGTAATAATTCATTAAATTAGTTACCGTTTTTTCATAATCGTCAGCATTTATTCTTTGCGGAAGAATAATATCCTGAATATGTTTACTGATAGGATCTGTAAGTACGATACTCATCGTCTTGTCCGAATCATCCGATTCTGCATATTTCTCAACTAATAAATTATCACCTGGAGATATCTTGTTGTCAATCAATGAATTAAGATCCATTAGATTTTCTGTGGTGGTATTGTATTTAGCCGCTATTGAAGCTAGATCTTCATTGGGAAGGATTGTGTGATAGGTGTTGCCGGTTTCGAGAATCCTCTTGCACAATAATTTCATTCCGGGCTGGATCTCTTTGGTTTGCATCTCATTGATATCCATTAATTCGGATACAGTCAGATTATAACGGGAGGCAATAGACTCCATGGTTTCTCCATCACCAACAATATGATAAATAGGAACTTTTTTAATGCTATCAGTATTAACCTGTTTTTGGTTAACCGTTGTTGCCGGTCCAGTACTGGAAGAAGGATTTGTTCCTGATTTTGTATGGTTTAGACTGTCCTGAATTTCCTGGATTCTGTATTCTAAATTCTTGATCCTTTCAACCTTTTCGCGCTCTTCACCACTCTTATTGTACTTAACAATAAGGTTTTTCACAGCTTTGGGTACAGATTGTTGAATGGCCTCCCAATTCTTTTTATTGATATACCGGTCATCATAGGTTTCAAGCATCAAATGCTGTGCCAATAAACGGATTGCAGTTTCTTCAATCACCTTACGTGAATTCAGATAATTTACAATCTGGTCAAACTGCATGTTGGTTCCCATGTAGTCGACATTGGTATTGCTGGTCGATTCCAGGTTGTAGCCTGACACAATACCCGTATAGATAATAGTTTCTGATTGATAAATATGATCCTGATTACGTGTAAAATACCATACCGCAAAAGCCAAAATAAAGGGCACGAGTATGAGCAACATTATATGTCGCTTTAGAATTCTGAATAGCTGGTAGATATCCATTATTTCAACTCGTTGATTAGGTTAAATTTAATTCCTGTTATTTCTTGCAACAGCTCGTAATTCTCTCTGTAATCTGATTTAAATTGTACAAAGTCTAGTGCACCTCGCACTTGAATTTCCTTTAAGCGGGTATATTCTGCTATTTCAATTTCTTTATTTTTTAATTGCTCATCGGCTATCTGCATCTGTATTCTTGTGAATTCCTGATAATCATTACTGATCTTCATTTTATCTTGTGCTTGTATCATAGCGTTATAGTCACGAATTGTCTCTAGTTTTGCTTCATTTGCCCGTTGATCCCTGAGAGCCAATGACATTTCGACTTCCTTTTTGCCGATATTGATTTCGTTTTTGCGCTTGAGTATCGAAGATAAGGGGAAGCGTACAAAAAATGAAACAGCATAATCATAGCGGATTGAATTATCAAAAAATGACCCTGGCGTCGGGGGAATGCTAGACCGAATGCGGTTTATATCATCGTTCCACCAATTTCCATAACTTCCGTCAAGATTGATTCCGAAGTATTGTGACCATTCCTGTCTGGCTCGGTTGATCTCATAACGGTTACGAGCAGCATGCAATTCCTCGTAGTTGACCTGGGGTGCATGAACAACAGCAGAATCGAGTAATACGGATAAAGGAGGCAAAACATCTTCAACATTACTGGTCAAAGGATTAAATAATTGACTATTATTTTGCTGTATTGTAGTTTTTACCTGTGCTTGTACATGATAACCTGTCACCGACAAAATTATCATCAAAAATATAGGATATTTATATGTAAAAAAAATATGTTTAGACATAATCAAATTGCTTCCTTCCTTAGAAAAATAAGGGTTTTAAAAATTACAAAACATCTTCGCTACGAATTTAACAAAAAACCCTTGTTTCCGGCAAAGGTTCCAAATAAATTTATTAAATACTTATCAACAATGTAAATTAAAGTTATGAACCGGTTTTCTAAACATTTTCTTTCTGAAATAAGGCTGGGACCGTTCTAAATATGATAATAATATCCCCCCAGAAAGAATTATTCCGTGCATATTGATTATCCATTTTCTTTCGTTCCTCTTCAGACATGGAACCTTTTCCGCGCTTGTTAACTTGCCAGAGTCCTGTTATTCCTGTAGGTCCGAGAAAACGTTCCCCCCATTCATCAGAAGTTAACATTTCGGCTTCATACAATGGCAGAGGCCGGTTACCCACAATTGACATGTCACCTTTTAGGACGTTGATCAATTGTGGTAACTCATCGATAGAGGTATTACGGATAAAATGACCGATTCTTGTTACCCTGGGGTCATTTTTGATTTTTATAAACGATGATTTGTTTTTCTCTTTTTTCTTGGCCAGATACTTGTTTTCACAGATTTTTATGCCTTCAATAAATAAAATTGAGGAGCATGGGTGACCAAGCCGGTTGCATTCTTCGCACTCCGTGTCAGATTGCGAGATCTGAGGTTCTGTTTCTTCCTCATCGATGTATTGGTTCAGATGCATCAACTCTTTTAATCTGGCGTCAGATCCAGTATACATCGACCTGAATTTAAAAAAGTCAAAGACTTTGTAGCCGGTTCCAACCCTTTTTGAAATATAAAAGATGGGACCCTTTGATTCGAGGCGGATTAATAGTGCAGCAGTGATCAGTATGGGTGATAGAATAAGAAAGGCTACACTGGCAGCAATGATATCAAAAAAACGTTTTACTACTGGAATTTTATATTCGTTAACCCCAATCTCCTCACTGATTTTAGTCTGATAGTTTAATTTATACCAGTAAAGAAATTTTAAACGGGTCATTAAAAGTTCAAGGTCAATGGGTATGGTCATAAAATCATCCAGTTTGTTCTCAAAGGCCTGTTGACGGGCTTCGGGATCGAGTTTATGACTAATGACTATAAAAGGTTGTTTTTTAATGATATTTTTTGCTTTAAACAGCTTGTTGATATCTATTGCATTGATACCCGGGGTATACATCTCACATAAAACAATATCTACATCACTGTTCTTTTCAGTTAACCATCGAACTGCAGAAAGACTGTTTTCTTTAATGACGATATTAAATTGACCGCTTCCTATATGTTGATTTAGAATTGTAACATCACCTCCAATATAAAGAATATTAAAATTAGTTTTGTCAGAGAACTCCATAAACTTATAATTACATATTATTTACGAGAAATGAATAATTCAATTCGTAATGAAAGTTCTTCCGGGTTAAAAGGTTTAACCAAATAATCGTTTGCGCCCAGTTTAAGACATTTCACTTTTTCAGTACTACTTTCAAGACCGGAAAGCACAATTAAGGGGATGTCTCTAAAAAAACCACTCGCTCTTATTTGCTTTACAAACTCGTAACCATCGATGTTAGGCATTTGAATATCAGCTACGATCAAATCAGGCATATTGCCCTCCTGTAACCAGGAAAGACCCTCCAATCCATCATTTTTGGTAGTCACAATGTATTCCTTCAGAAAATTTTCAAGTAATACCCTGATCGTTCGTTCATCATCGATCACGAGGATTTTTTTCTTCATAAATAAATTGTTGTTAAAATTCAGTGCTATTGTGCTTGTCACTGCAAATATAACAATTTTAATATCTATGCCAAAACTAGTTCAATCTTTTGCTTCACCAATATATTTCTGGTATGCAAACATTTCATCCCTTAAGCGGGCCGCTTCAGAAAAATCAAGTTCTTTAACGGCTTTTTCCATCGACCTCCTGGATTGATTGATCATCTTCTGCAATTCACTCTTAGACATATAACGAACTACGGGATCAGCCGCCGCATTAATCTCTTCCTTTTCAACATACGCTACAGGAACTTTATTACGGGCATCTGCCACAGCAGTTTGTCCCATTATACTTTCTGTACTCCTGATGATCTGGGTAGGAGTGATGCCATGCTCTTCATTATAGGCAATCTGGCGGGAACGTTTTCGATTTGTCTCATCAATAGTGCGCTGCATGCTGTCTGTCATCTTATCCGCATACATGATAACGCGGCTGTTAATGTTCCTGGCGGCACGTCCGGCTGTTTGAGTGAGTGAGCGCTGCGAACGCAGGAAACCTTCTTTATCCGCATCCAGAATGGCCACCAGCGACACTTCAGGTAAATCAAGCCCTTCACGCAACAGGTTTACACCGATCAGAACATCGAATACCCCCAGTCTCAGGTCCCTCAATAATTCAACACGCTGCAAGGTATCCACATCACTGTGTATATACCTGCAATTAACCCCAATACGTGTAAAATAACTGCTCAGTTCTTCTGCCATTCTTTTTGTGAGTGTCGTGACGAGTACCCTTTCATTGCGCTTGATGGTTTTATCGATCTCATCCAGCAAATCATCTATCTGGTTGATGCTGGGACGAACTTCAATTCTTGGATCCAGCAGACCTGTCGGACGAATCAATTGCTCTACAATGATTCCCTCGCATTGCTGCAACTCATAATCGGCAGGAGTAGCGCTGACATAGATGGTCTGAGGTGTCATCATTTCGAATTCCGGAAACTTCAACGGCCGGTTATCCATCGCGGAGGGAAGTCTGAATCCGAATTCTACCAGCGTCTGTTTACGTGAGCGGTCACCACCAAACATGGCTCTTAGTTGTGGAATAGTGACATGGCTTTCATCAATCACCATCAGAAAATCTTCGGGAAAATAATCAATCAGGCAGAAAGGGCGTGTTCCGGGATTGCGTCCGTCAAAATATCGAGAATAATTTTCAATCCCCGAACAGTAACCCAACTCTCGCATCATCTCCAGATCATAACTGACCCTGTCTTCCAAACGTTTTGCCTCATCGTGTCTCCCCATTTCCTGAAAATAGGCAACTTGTTTGACCATGTCGTCCTGGATATCCATCAACGATTGTTTCATTTTGTCTTTCGAAGTGACAAAAATATTTGCAGGATAAATGGCAATGTTTTCCAACAGTTCGATGCGATAACTATCCGTTGGATCAAAAGATTCCATGCTTTCTATTTCATCGCCCCAGAAGAGGATGCGATAACCAATATCGGCATAAGCCGGATAAACTTCTACGGTGTCACCACGCACCCTGAACTGCCCTCTTAACAGTTCTAACTCTGTGCGGGCATACATCCCGTCCACAAGTTTATATAACAATATATTCCGGGATATCGTTTCACCAGTGGTTAGTTTGATCACATTCTCGTTGAAGTCTTCAGGATTACCGATGCCATAAATACAAGATACCGATGAAACTACGATTACATCGCGTCGCCCCGACAATAAAGCCGAACTCGTGCTTAGTCGCAGTTTCTCAATTTCTTCGTTGATAGATAAATCCTTTTCAATATAGGTGTTTGTCGAAGGAATAAATGCCTCGGGTTGATAATAATCGTAGTAAGAGACGAAATACTCAACCCTGTTTTCGGGAAAGAATTGTTTGAACTCCCCGTATAACTGGGCAGCCAGTGTCTTATTATGGCTCAAAATAAGGGTGGGCTTATTGATCTCCTTGATGACGTTTGCAATGGTAAACGTTTTACCTGAACCGGTTACACCCAACAGGGTCTGGTAATTATCACCACGCTGCAGTCCTTCAACCAATTGGCGGATGGCCTCAGGTTGATCGCCTGTTGGAAAGTAATCAGATGTTAACTTAAATTCCATATATTTTTGAACCTGAAATTGTAAACAAAGTTAATCCAAATTTCCCTTTTCTGCATGAAGGATATTTATAATTTAAGCCCTGATTCTTGCTTTTTGATTCACAAATAACTATATTTAATCTTGAATTAATATATATTTTTGTTTTAATATCTATAAATATCAAAGCATAATAATTTTTAAAATTTTAATAATCATTGCCGATCCTAAACCATTAACGATTTAATTACTTTAGTGATTTTTCAATAAAACTCTAATAAGACCTAGGGAATAACCAGGGCACCTTCGTATTTACTTCGTCTTTGCTCGGTATATTCTTCGCTCTTTCTCCGCAGTATATATGCGGAACTGCTACGGAGATCCCATGAAGATCCTACGAAGATGCTGCGAAGATGACCTCGATTTTACCTGTATCGCGTCCTAATTATATAGAAAGGTTATTCCATTTTCAGAACGGTTATAACCGGGTTATGGTCACTCAATTTAGTTGGGATTATCTTATAATCCAGACTTTTAAATTGTTCACTGTGAAGGATATAATCTATTCTGAAAGGATATTTGCTTTCATTATAAGTACGGGCTATTCCTGAACCATGGATCAGGAACGGATCTTCAAGCGACTTTGAAATCGTTCGGTACACATAAGAAGCCGGGGTATCATTAAAATCGCCACAAAGGATGACAGGGTAGGGGGAGCTTTTTATAAATTCAGCCACTCTGCGTGCCTCGGGAGCCCGTCGCCGGAGTGCCCATCTTAGTTTCCAGGCAATCTTGCGTGAATCCTTTTTGATCCTTTTCTCATCAAAATTGGTGAAAGATCGGGGTGCGCTTAGGATCACTTTTTCCTCTGAAAAGAGTGCATAAGATTGAAGATGGATACTGATCACCCTTATCTTCTGATCTTTGTATTGAATATCCGCAGTGAGACAAGTGTAGCCACTATCAATGGCAATAGGTTGAGAGGCGATGATGGGGTATCTCGATAATATACCCACTCCGGATACATGCTCATGATCGGAATAATTCGTATAATTACTGTTTGCAGAATAGGGGAGTCCCAGGAGTTTCTGAAGTCCTTCTATTCCATATTTTCCTTTTACTTCAATCGCATAATCCTGAAAACAAGCGATATCAGGATGTTCATTTTCAATTGTTGCAAATGATTCATGCATAAATTCTTCACGCGTAGTTCCTTTGGTTGGACTAAATTCGTGAACGTTAAAGGACATGACCTTAATCTCATCTTTGGCCTTAATATGACTTTCCGTGAACCGGATATTAAAGTGTCCCCTGAAAATCATGAAGCCCAATATTAGTGGAACGATGGATAACATCCAAAACTTCCTGCCTAAAACCACCCAAAAGGCAGTAAAGCCGATATTAGCAACATAGAGTGGAAGATAAATCAACCCGAAAAAACTAAATATCCATAACTTATCGGTAGGGATGATGCCTGCTAGCAACGAAAAGACAAATGCTGCCAATGCTATAAAATGAACTAAAAGGATTAGTCCGGGAAGGAAGGATAAGGAATTAGATTTCTTCGTTTTTGGCTTCATTTGAGCTGCTGTTTGCAATGAATGGATACCGTTTTACGTTGATTTTTAATTGAGTTATTATTATTTTCAATAAATGGTACTGTAGTTTTCTTAATGATTTCTAACCAATGTTGCAGTGATGGGCAAATGATCTGAAAGGTCCTCATTGATTACATTGTACCTAAATGCCCTGAATGAATCAATACTGTGAAGAATATAATCAATGCGCATTGGAAAAAACAAGTTTGGATAGGTTCCGCTTAAACCGGAACCACATTCACAAAATGAGTCTTTCAGCTCAGAAGTTAGACGGTTGTAGACAAATGAGGCAGGGGTATCGTTAAAATCACCACAAAGCACAACAGGGTAAGGAGATGATGCGACATATCGCCTGACCGTCTCTACCTGTTCGGCTCTTCGTGTAAATGCATTACCTATTTTCATGAAAATCCTTTGTCCTTTTTCAATTATATTTTCTTTTTCAGTATATTGATTCCCAATGTCGTTCATGAATAAATAATCTTCCTGTCCAAAATGAAGCGATTCAAAATGAATATTAAAAACGCGAATGGTATCATTGCCTTTTCTGAAATCGGCATATTGAAAGTAATTGTTGATGCTGTTTGCAAAGGGGACGCGCTGCTTATTAAACATGGGATACCTGCAAAATATGGCCATCCCCCATTCTTTTAATCCTTCCAGCGATTTGAAACTGGCCACAAAATTATAATTGAGAAGATCCAGATGATTCATGGTATCTCTGACATCAAAACCCTTTTCCGGATTAGAGTAATACTCCTGAAAGCACATTAAATCAGGATTTTGTTCTTTGATCATTCTAAAGATCCGGCTTCTGGTCTTGTATTTCTGGTTAGTTTTCCACTGGTATAAATCGAAAAGCCTCACATTGAAGCTCATGATCTTTAATGTATCCGAACTCAGAACTTCTGCCTCATTACTTCTGAACCGAAAGTGAGCGCCGATGTGTCCCCAACTGACCAGGACGGCTAAAAGCGACCCTAATACCCATTTTCTTAACATGAAGACCCATAAGAAGATAAACAAGATATTGATCAATAACAAAGGAATGTGGGCAAGACCTAAAAATGCAAGAAACCATAAACGATCAGGACTAATTGTACCGGCAATATTCGACAATAACAAGGCGACTACTGCGATGAAATTAACAAACAACACCAATTTTTCAGGTATTCGGGTCCTGATATTGTAAATGTTATTCTTGATTTTGTGTTTCACAATCAGTTATTTGGGTGCTGTTTGCTCGATCGGAACAATAGTTCTTTTTCTTCTTTTGTCAGACTCGAATAACCTGACTTTGAAATCTTCTCTAGAATTTTATCAATTTTTTCTTGTTGTGCTTTTTTATTGATATTGTATTCATCATCACTTAACGGGCGGTCGTTGTGATATACTTTGAATTTTGGTTTATGTTTATGGCTGAAGAGATGATGCAGACTCTGAGACATCTTGCCCATCACACTGTCTTTGTTCTGCTGTTTCAAATAAAACAAGGTGTAGATGAGCCCCCAGGCCATCCCTCCCAAATGGGCAATATGGCCTCCAGGATTATCGGATTTTATGAGTAAAAAATCAATAACAACTGTGAAAATAGCGATATGTTTTAGTTTGACTTTCCCGATAAACATGAGATTTAATGAATATTCAGGGATCAAAGAGGCGATAGCTGCCACAATAGCCATAATAGAAGCAGAGGCTCCCAGTGCATAAGCCCTGGGAATACTGACTTCGAAAGCCGGAAAAATATTATAAGCAACAATAAATAACAAGCCTCCTGAAAGTCCTCCTAAAAAATATACCCAAATTAACTGTCGTCCATTGAGATAATCGAGGAATATCTTTCCAAACCAGAACAACCATAACATATTGAATAAAATATGAAAGAACTCAACATGCAGAAACATGTAGGTCACAACCGACCATGGCTGTTTTACAAGTTGACCGACTGACGCGGGAAGTGACAGGTAGCCGATCATGTCATTAAATAACGATGACTCCCCCTGGCCAGATTTTGTAGTCAGCCAAAGCAATACACTGACAAAGGTGATACCCAGCCAGATAATCGTGTTAACGGCGATTAATATAGCCAGAACCGGATATTGCCTTCGAAAGGCATTCCATCTTTCAGGTATTGTCAATTGTGAATAGGAGTTATGTCCAAATGTCATCTTTTCTTCGTTTTTGATGTTTCCAAATCATGATTAATATGAAACCAAAAAACATGCCACCAAGGTGGGCAAAATGAGCAACCCCTTCATTCTTATTGAAAACTCCAGAATATAATTCAATTGCGCCATATGCAATGACAAACCATTTGGCCTTTATGGGGATAAAGAAATAGAGGTAAATCAATGTATTTGGAAAGAGCATCCCGAAAGCCAGCAGAATCCCGAATACGGCTCCAGAAGCACCAATTACTACTGGAGCATTTAAAAGTGCTGTTCTGTATTGTTGCATGATCTCTATGGCAAATTGAGTGGCCTTATAATCATGTGCATTCAGCGCTGCAATAATCTGAGAATTGAATGAGATTGCATGTTCACGGTCGAGCATATTAAAATTAGAAATATTCTGAAAGTTAGCATAAGTATCTATCGAAGGATGAGAGATAAAGGCATTGATGGTATCAAGAGCAGGGGAAAACTGAAAATACCAAATGGCATAATGAAACAAAGCAGCCCCAATTCCTGTGAATATATAGTAAAAAAGAAATTTCCTGGGCCCCCATACATTTTCAAGCAGATAACCAAACATCCATAACGCAAACATATTAAATAGGATATGCGTTATATTGCTAGGATCGTGCATGAACATATAGGTAATAAACTGCCAGGGCTTGAAACTCTCTGAAGCCCAGTAATGTAAACCAAATGTGTCGACCAGGTTAATATTAAAAGCATTACCCAGAGCAAAGGTTGCAAGATAAAAGATCCCGTTTATGATAAGCAGGTTCTTTACAACAGGTGGTAGGATTTTAAATCCTTGTGGACTATACTGTGATTGATTCATATATAAATGTACGATAGTTATTTAAATTGTTCTGACAATTCTGCAATGCTTATAATTGACAAAGTAGGTCGTCCTGATGGAGATTTATCTGGCACTGAACATGCAAACAGTTCATCAATCATGATCTGCATCTCTTCAGGCTGTAATTTCTTTCCGGGCCGGATTGCAATGCTATGCGCCATAGCCCTGATCAATCCTGAACGACGGTCAGACCTGAAGTCCAACATATTTGATTTATATGATTCAAGTATCCCCTCGATAAGTCGGGTTGGCTCTTCATCTGGCATGTCGGCCGGAATACCTTGGATTTCAAATCGATGATCGCCAAGATCATTCAAATCAAAACCAAGCAGGTAGAGTTCACCCTTCAACTCATGAACAAGTTCTGCATCAGGAGGCAGGAAATTAACCACGGTTGGAAAAAGTAATTGTTGAGAGGCACCACGATGATTTTCAATGGTATCCATCATTCTTTCAAAAAGTATCCGTTCGTGTGCCAGTTGTTGGTCGATGACCATTAATCCTGATTTTACAGGCGTTACGATATAACGACTGTGCAACTGAAAGTAATGGTTGACATCAAGTTGGGTAGGTTCATTTTCAATTTCTGATTTAATAAGCAGCCGTTGGTCGGTGGAGTCAAGATTAATAGCCTGTTCATCGCTGAGTTCAGTGACAAAAGAGTAGGGAAGTTTCCCTGAGAATCTGTTCGATGCATCTGGTGATGGGTGTACCGACGGATTAAACGGGTTGTAATCAGGCTTAAGGTTTATCGTAGGTTGGACAACCGGTTTGTCGATCGGGAAATAAGGTATTTCAAAAGGAGACTCATTCTCAAAATCAAGTTGAGGGGAAAGCGTAAACTTTCCGATACACTGTCGGATGGTTGATTTGAGGATCGAGTAAATATATTTGCTATCCAGGAAATTTACCTCTGTTTTGGTTGGATGAATATTGACATCAATATTTGCAGGATCAACTTCAAAGTTCAGAAAATAACCGGGGTATGTACCATCGGATACCAACTCCTGGAAAGCATCTTCAATTGCGCGATTAAAGTAAGCATGTCTGATGAATCTGTTATTGACATACAAGAACTGTTCTCCTTTTGTTTTCCTTGAAAACTCTGGCTTTACTACAAATCCTGTGATAGTAACCAATCCCGTTTCCTGTTCAACCGGGAGGAGCCGTTCATTGTAAAGTGTACCAAACAGATTTACGATTCTTTGCTTTAAGTTCGATTTAGGAAGCTGGTAAACTGGTTTTCCATTATTATAAAGCGAAAAGGCGATATCCGGACAGATCAGTGCAACCCGATTAAATTCATCCATGATTTTAGAAAACTCAATCGTATTTGATTTCAGAAAGTTACGTCTTGCAGGAATATTAAAGAATAAATTCTTAACAGTGATGCTCGTTCCTGGTTCGCAAGCGCAGGGTTCCTGACTTTTATATTGAGCACCCTCAACAAAAATGATCGTACCCAATTCGTCTTCAAGCCTACGCGTTTTCAATTCAACCTGTGATACAGATGCTATCGAAGCAAGCGCTTCACCCCTAAATCCCAAAGTATGAATGGAAAATAGATCGGTTGCTTCTTTTATTTTAGAAGTGGCATGACGTTCAAAACTCATGCGGGCATCGGTAACAGACATGCCACAACCATTATCAATTATTTGAAGTAAAGTTCGTCCGGCATCTTTGACGATCAGTTGTATTGAGGAGGCTCCCGAATCTATTGCATTCTCAAGGAGTTCCTTTACCGCTGATGCAGGACGTTGTACTACTTCTCCCGCAGCAATTTGATTGGCTACTGCATCAGGAAGTAAATGAATAATATCAGACATGCATAGTATATTCGGTTGTGAACTTAATCCAGAAAATTTTAAACACTCATCCATTACTTTTTTTTAAGAAAATGGGTTCAATGTCTTGTAAGATAAAAGTAGTAACAAATGAAGGGTATGAACGTTCAACTTTTTATCAGTCTTTTGCAGGATTTAATAAATTGATGCTGCAAATGGGCCATACTAAGGTTTGAAACATTATAACAAACTCAGCCATTCATTTCAACAACAAATTTACCGAAATAATCTATACTCCCCTATGTTTCCTTGACTTTCGATGAGGTTAATTATCTGTTCGGGAAAGAACCAATGAATTTCATTGTCTTTTCTAAACCAGGTGAGTTGCCTTTTTGCATATTGACGGGTGTTGGTCTTTATATTTATAATGGCTTGTTCGAGGTTAATACTGCCATCAAGGTAGGCAAACAACTCCTTGTATCCAACCGTGTTCAGCGCGTTGTACTGCCGGAATGGGAGCAGGGATTTCACCTCTTCCAGTTGTCCTTCAGCCATCATGCGATCAACCCGTTCTTCAATCCGTTGGTTTAAGACAGCCTTCTCGATTTCGATTCCAATTTTGACAATATTAAAATCTCTTTCTTTCTTAACCTTCATCCTGAAGTGAGAATAGGGTTTGCCAGTCTGGATATAAACTTCTAATGCCCGTTGGAGCCTAACCGGGTTTCTCTGATCCACTTCTTTATAATATTCCGGATCCAACTCCGACAATCTTTGTTGTAAAACGCCAATCCCTTCTGCTTTTAAAAGTTCATTCAATTGAATTCGGATAGCAGGATCAGTGTCAGGCATGTCATCAATACCGTTGCAAACTGCATTGACATACAATCCGGAGCCACCTACCATGACTAAATTGGGGTTCTCGTAGAATAATCCGGACATGATGGCCAAAGCATCACTCTCGTATTGTGAAATATTGTAATCCTCTGTAACAGATTTGTTAGCAATGAAGTAATGTTTGACAAGGGCTAATTCAGCATCCGTTGGGGCAGCAATACCTATTTTCATTTCTCTGTAAAACTGACGGCTATCTGCTGAAAGGATCGGACATCCTAATTGTTGCGCTAATTGAATACTCACGGCTGTTTTGCCAACTGCTGTTGGTCCTACTATAACAAATAGGGTATGGGGTTTCGATAATAGATTATTCAAATAAGGTTTTTTAAACTAAACGGGTTACCATTTAGTGTCATTGTTAAAGCCTAGAGCGGTTAAATCGTCATCAATCAATTCACTGGGTTCATCTTCATCATCCAGTTCCTCAACCAATTCATTTTCTTCATCAGGGAATGGTACTGAATGATCTGTCATTCGATAGGGCATTACCAGTTCACCAACGCTCTTAACACAATGGGGATATTCAATTTCTGGCCTGGCATCAAATATCTTAAACAGCTCGATAAAGAATACAGAGGGATTTAAAAAGTCATATTCAAGCAGAATTCGCTGTGCCGGATCTTCAATGAAATCTTTGATCTTAGCATTATCCATTGTGAAGGTAGGAAGCTTTTTGATGGGTTTGCGAAACTCATCATCCTCATCCTCGTCGGGTATTGTATCTGCTATTGTTTCATCTAGCATGTCGAGAAGCGTAATCTCTTTCTTTTTGCGCCATTTAGAGTCACAAATAAAGAATGAAGCCAGTTCGTTACCTTGTAGCGTAACAGTCTTTCGGATTATGTTGTACAGGTCCAAAAAGGTTTGGTTAGACCTTATTTCATAGTCACGGACGAAATCATCCTGATCTTCAACAATCATCCTGAATTTGTAAGTATGCATATTCCTTCAGTTTTTTAGAGTCTGAATTTGACGTTTAAATTAGTGTTTTATTTTTAAAAAATCAACATTTCTTTTATCATTTATTGGACTGATTCCCAGTTTTTTTCCTTCAAGAATCATCAAATCATACGCTGCAGTATACTCATTTGGTATAATTCCATCCAGAATTGCCTCACGGATTGCTGTTTTGATCAACCCAACCTCACGGGATGGATTGAGACCAAACAGTTCCATGATTTCCTCACCGCTTATGGGCGGTTGCCAGCTGCGGATTCGGTCCTTTTCTTCAATTTCCTTTAGCTTGATCCTGACCAATTCAAAATTGCGAACGTATTGTTTGACTTTGACAGAGTTCATTGATGTGATGTCGGCTTCACACAGCATCATAAGGCTATCGATATCCTCGTCCGCATCAAAGAGCAATCGCCTTATGGCAGAATCAGTAATTCCCTCTTCGCTCAGTACGATAGGTCGCAGGTGAAGCATAACCAGCTTTTGGACAATTTTCATTTTTTCATTCAACGGAAGCCGGAAATGTTGAAAGATACGTGGAACCAATTTAGCGCCCCTGACCTCGTGACCGTGAAAAGTCCAACCCAGCTTGTCGTCATAACGTTTTGTCAGCGGTTTGGCTATATCGTGCAACAATGCGGCCCACCTTAACCATAGATCGTCAGTATTCTTTGCCAGGTTGTCCAAAACTTGCAAAGTATGATAGAAATTGTCTTTATGTCCTTTTCCATCACGGGTATCGACACCTTTCAATGCAACCAGTTCAGGAAAGAATAGGGACAATAGTCCGGCCTTTTCGAGTAATTTAAAACCGACAGAAGGTTTGGATGAAAGAATGATTTTATTCAGTTCATCCGCAATCCGTTCTTTTGATATGATATTAATTCTTTCAGCGTTTCTAACGATCGCTTCAAAGGTTTCGTCTTCAATGACAAATTTCAACTGGGCAGCAAAGCGGATTGCCCGCATCATGCGCAAAGGATCATCTGAAAAGGTAATATCCGGATCGAGAGGGGTACGTATAATCTGTTCTTCCAGGTGCTTTAACCCACCAAACGGATCAATCAGATGACCAAAATCTTCCTTGTTCAGGCTGATGGCCATCGCGTTAATCGTAAAGTCTCTCCTGTTTTGATCATCTTCCATGCTACCCGTCTCAACGATCGGTTTACGTGAATTGAGTCTGTAACTCTCCTTGCGTGCCCCCACAAACTCTACCTGCCACTTTCCATAGTGGAGCATCGCCGTTCCAAAATTCCGGTAAACACTCACGTTGGTGTTTTTCCCTATTTTACGACCAACCAATTGAGCCAATTCTATCCCACTTCCTATTGTCACAATATCGATATCAGTGGATGGTCGCCGGAGAAACAGGTCGCGAACAAATCCACCGATCACGTATGCCTTGAGGTTTGATTCATCAGCAGACTCAGATATGATCGAAAAAATAGGGTGTTTTAGGTAGTCTTTCAAATATGCCTTATTTAGGATGCAAAAATAGTAAAAACGGGTGAAGCCTGAAAATGTTAAGTGACCGAATAAAATGTTTATACATAGTAAAGGCGATCAACTGATCGCCCTTATTATAACGTTTTGAATATTAACACCAATTTTTCACTAAATTCTAATTAACACGAAGTTTTTTGCCGAGTTGTAATAACTTATTTTTCTTTATGCCATTCATTTTGCACAGTTCGGCTGTAGAAAGGTTGTATTTATCAGCAATTGATGATAAATTATCGCCTGATTTAATCACATGAAATTTCTTTTTACCCTTTGAAACCGGTGCGGCTTTTCCTTTTTTATTCTTGCTTTTTTTATCACTCTTGACCACTAACACTCTATCACGGGTTTTGGCGATCGACTTACCTGATTTTTTAAAGGTGTCATGTGATATGAAAAGCGTGTCGCAAAGCAAAACATGATTTGTAACATCCACGATGCGTTCCGGATTGAAGGGTTCTCCCTGGAATCGGGTCTCGAAATGAAGATGATCTGTGGTGGCTCGTCCGGTTCGTCCGCCGAGCCCTATAAGGTCTCCCGCTCTGATCAGGTCATTCACTTTGACCTCTATTTTAGCAAGGTGCCCATACAAGGTTTCGAGTCCATTATAATGTCTGATGACAACTGCATTACCATATCCACCATATTTTCGGGCCATTCTTACAACACCATCGAAGGCACACAACACGGTATCGTTGTGATTTAATTTTATATCGACACCAGTATGGATCCGGCGACCTCTGAAACCAAACGGAGAAAGAACCTTTCCTTTATATGGATAAACAAACGGATTTTCATTAGGATTATTTAAAACAATGGTAGCAGTATCTGCATTGTTGCTTGTATCCGAACGTCCGGTTCTGACATTTAAAGTATCCCAATGATCGTTTTTAAGCAGTTCTGGTGGCATAAAAATGAAATCACCCGGGAAAGCTTTTCCTTTCGAGGTGTCATTTTTACGATGTGGTACAAAATTTATTTTCTTTATGAAACTTGAAGTATCAATGACAACAGTCTGTGCATGACTAACATGACCAAATCCTGCTGCTATGAGTATTATTGCAATAATTCTTCTGGTGTATAGTCCAGTCATCCCCATCCTTTAATCCTTTTTGCCTTAATTTGTTTTTCAAAATGCCATAATAGCATCTTGTTGAGAAACAAATATAGACCAATCCTTCCAGCATCTTAGAAAAATCGAGGACAAATTAAGATTTTTTAACAATACACGGAAATGAAATACATCTCTCAATCAATATATCAAAATGAAATTAAATTATTCTTGACGGCTTTAATTTTTTCGGGTTCAAAGGATTGAAATATCTTCTGAAATTTTAAAGCAATTTCTTTGTTGCACAAATTTCCAATACTTCCTTCATGGGTGTGATGAAGTTCTACAGGTGGATTAAAAGTCCCTTCGACAATTTGTTTTCCTACCAGTTTATAAGCATCACGAAATGGAACGCCCTGCAATACTGCCTCATTGACCGCCTCTACGCTAAACAGGTAGCTGTACTTTGGATCGGTGAGGATATCTTTTTTAACATTTACCTTCTTGATCATGAAAGCTGTAATGTCGAGGATGGTCTGGATCTCACCAAATGCAGGGAGAAATGATTCCTTAATCATTTGCATGTCGCGAAAATAACCCGAGGGCAGATTGGTCATGATTGCACCAATTTCGTTGGGAAGCTGCTGCAGCCTGTTACATCTCGCCCTGAGCAGTTCAAACACATCTGGGTTCTTCTTGTGAGGCATGATGCTCGAACCGGTCGTCAGTTCATCGGGCAGGGTGATGAATCCAAAGTTCTGGCTCATATAAAGACAAAGATCGGTTGCCATTCTGGATAGGGTAGAAGCCAGGTTCGACATCGCAAAGGCGGTGATCTTTTCAACTTTTCCTCGTCCCATTTGGGCATAGACCACGTTGTAGTTCAGGTCATCGAATCCAAGTAATTGAGTGGTCATCGTTCTGTTAAGCGGAAAGGAAGATCCGTAACCCGCTGCCGAGCCCAATGGATTTTGATTGTTGATCCTGTAAGCGCTCAAAAGCAGTTGTATATCGTCGGTCAGTGCCTCGGCATAAGCCCCAAACCACAGTCCAAAGGAAGATGGCATAGCAATCTGCAGGTGGGTATATCCGGGCAATAAAACGTCTTTATAGGTTTCGCTCTGTTGCTGTAATCCTTCGAACAAATATTTGACAGCATTTGTCAGTTCAAGAATGTTATCTCTGGTAAACAGGCGCAAATCAACCAGTACCTGATCATTTCTGGACCGGCCACTGTGTACTTTCTTGCCGGTTTCACCCAGCCGTTGTGTCAGCAGGTATTCTACCTGGGAATGTACATCTTCAACACCAGGTTCAATCGTAAATCCGCCTTCCTGGATTGTTTTATAGATCGCTGAGAGCTCTTTTCTTAAAATGACCAATTCCTCTGGGCTCAACAATCCGACACTCTCCAGCATGATGATATGCGCTATGGTTCCAAGGACATCTGATTCTGCCAGAAAGAGATCTAACTCCCTGTCACGGCCAACTGTGAATGCCTCTATGACTTCATTTACTGGTGTTCCTTTTTCCCAGAGTTTCATGATAATGTGTTTATAATGTAAACCAAATATATTATTTAATCTCTGATTATCAAATTACAATCAGGAAATCAATTTTTAAAATATCAATTAAAGTCTCAGCTTTTCCAATATCGTGATATACTGTTCAATTCCCTGTCTGATTTCCTCAGGATAGATAAATTCATCGGCTGTATGTGAACGGGCAGAGTCACCCGGACCCATTTTGACAGATGGGTATGGAATAACAGCTTGATCAGAAGTTGTTGGTGAACCATAACAATGAATATTCATCTCATGGGCAATCTGCACTAGGGGATGACTTTCCGGAATAAATGACGAATTTAATCTGAGCGAACGTTCCCTGACCTCGCAATCAACATGTTGTTTAATGATTTTCAGTGCATTCGTGTTGAGATAATGTTCGTTAGTACGCACATCAACAACAAATTCACAGATATCGGGAACCATGTTGTGCTGGTAACCTGCCTGAATCTGTGTCACACTCATTTTCACCGGTCCAAGTACCTCAGAACTCTTTTCAAATCTGAAATTCCTGAACCATTCAATATCCTTCAATGCTTTGTAAATCGCGTTTTCACCCTCTTCACGAGCCGCGTGACCTGGTTTGCCGACAGCCTTACAATCCAGTACCATCAATCCTTTCTCTGCAACCGCAAGCTCCATTTTTGTTGGCTCTCCGATGATAGCAAGACTAACTGGCCCGATCTGATCCAGTATTGACTCAATTCCTTTCACACCCGAGTTCTCTTCTTCTGCCGTTGCAGCAAAAATCAGGTTAAAAGGAATCGTATCGTACTGGCTGAAAAATAAAAAGGTCGCCATCAGGCTCACTAATGGGGCACCGGCATCATTACTACCCAGTCCGATCAGTTTTCCTCCATCCTCTGTAGGTACAAATGGATCGAAAGTCCAGGCCTTTGAAGGCTTCACCGTGTCGTGATGCGAATTAAGCAGGAGAGTAGCTCGTCCGGTTTGATAATCAGGATGAATGACCCATACATTATTAAAATGCCGGTTGACAGTCAGCCCTTTCTTATTAAGAAATTCTGCGATTATCTCTGCAGTAAGATTTTCTTCTTTGCTGAACGAAGGATTTGAGATCAGAACCTTTAACAGCTCTAGTGCTTGTATATAAAGTTGATCGATCATAAGCTAAGATGTGTACCTTTTGAAGTGTTCAAGGTTCCGGCGTTTGTGATAATGACTTCATTTACACCCATTTCAAGTGCTTTGAAGCTATTGTCAAGCTTTGGAATCATTCCGGAATGAATCGTTCCCAATTGTTTGTTGTGCTGATACATTTGTAAACTCATCTCCGCTATTACAGAACCTTCATCATCGGGATCTGCCAGAACGCCCGCTTTCTCAAAACAATAAACCAATGAAACACTGAATACATTAGTCAGTGCAACTGCAATTGAAGATGCAATAGTATCTGCATTGGTGTTCAACAATTGTCCATGGTTATCATGAGTGATCGGTGCAATGACAGGAACAAATCCTGCTTGCAACAACAAACTGAGTGCAAATGTATTGATATTCGTGATATCGCCAACCAGTCCATAGTCAATTTCGCCGACTGGGCGCTTGACAGCTGAAATTAAATTCATGTCCACACCGGTCAGACCAAGTGCGTTACAGCCTTTTGACTGTAAGACGGCAACTGTATTTTTGTTAATGAGTCCACCATAAACCATTGTCACTACTTTGATGGTTTCGGCATCCGTAATTCTTCTGCCTTCCACCATCCGTGTTTCGATACCCAGCTGGGTCGAAAGCTGTGTCGCGGCACGTCCACCGCCGTGAATCAGTATCTTTTTCTCTGAGATAGCGGCAAAATGACCCAGGAAATCGTTCAACGTTACCGGATCTTCCAGCACAGCACCACCAACTTTGACAATTACCAGTTTTTCCATCTCTTGTTAATTGTTTTGCAGCACTTTATTTAAAGACGAAATCAACCGGTCAACCTCATTTTTTGTAATACAAAGCGGAGGAAGGAGTCTGATTGTATTTTTTCCACTGTATCCGGTAAATATTCCGTGATCAAAAAGTAATTTTTTACGCAGATCGGCCACTGGCATCTCAAATTCGAGTCCTACCATCAGACCCACACCCCTTATTTCCTTGATTCCGGGTAACCCTTTGGCTTCATTCATAAGATACTCACCGACAACAGCTGCATTGTGAATCAGATCTTCTGTTTCAATGACATCAAGTACAGCCATAGCCGCAGCACAGGCAAGGTGATTACCGCCAAAGGTTGTGCCCAGCATACCGTATGATGAGGGGATTGAAGGACTGATCAGCACTCCAGCAATTGGGAAACCATTTCCCATACCTTTTGCAACGGTGATGATATCGGGACGGATTCCAGCAAACTGATGCGCAAAGAACTTCCCACTCCGGCCGTAACCTGACTGAATCTCATCGAGAATTAGAAAAGTACCATACTGCTTTGTCAACGATTCCAGGGCCTGAAGAAAAGCTGCATCTGGTACATTGATGCCACTTACACCCTGGATGCCTTCGATGATAACTGCACAAACATCGCCTTTGCTGATGGCTTGTTCTGCAGCCGCGATATCGTTCCACGGAAGGAACTGGATGTGGTGAACAGCATTAAAAGGGGATACGATAGCAGGATTATCCGTTGCTGCTACAGCGCCGGATGTACGTCCATGAAAAGATTGACGAAATGAAATTACTTTACTTCTTTTGTTTGTAAATGAAGCTACTTTCAATGCATTTTCGTTTGCTTCAGCGCCCGAATTGCAGAAGAAAAGGCTATAGTCTTCATAACCCGACATCTTGCCTAGCTTATCGGCAACATCAATCTGGAGTTGATTCTGAACAGAATTACTGTAAAAACCAATCTTTTGAAGCTGCTGTGTAAGTGCATTCACATAATAAGGGTGGGAATGACCAATGGAGATAACGGCATGTCCTCCGTAAAAGTCAAGATATTCCTTTCCTTCTTTGTCCCAGATGGTTGTAAGGTGAGCCTTAATAGGTTCTATATTAAAAAGGGGATAAACGTCAAAGAGATTCATGGTATATATTTTATAATTTGATCGGTTCAGCTTTGTTTACTTTTGTATCTTCATCGAAGAAAGATACGATCAGAATGCAATAGATTTGAGGCGTAGACCTGTATCCTCCGGGAAACCAAACATCAGGTTCATATTTTGAACAGCCTGTCCGGAAGCCCCTTTTACTAGATTATCTATAATACTGATAATGAATAGTTTATCTTCAAATATCTCAAGATACAGTAAGCATTTATTGGTATTGACCACTTGCTTCAGATCCGGCATTGTGTCGCTGATGATTACAAATGGATGCTGCAGATAATACTCCCTGTACAGATTTATTACATTTGTATAATCATCGGTGCATTTTGTATACATACTGGCCAATATCCCACGGCTGAAATTACCCCTCACCGGAATGAGATTAAGTTCCTGATCAAAACCGGGTTGTAGTTTTTTTATCGACATCTTGATTTCCTTCAAGTGTTGATGTCTGAAGGGCTTATAGACTGAAATATTGTTGTTTCTCCAGCTGAAATGAGTCGTATCCGAAGGTGCTTGACCGGCACCCGTAGAACCGGTGATGGCCGTGATATGTACATCATCCTTCAATAAACCGGCTGCAGCAAGAGGCAACAAAGCCAATTCAATGGTAGTGGCAAAACATCCTGGATTTGCAATTCTGTTACTGGTACGAATCTTATCAGCCTGTAATTCAGGAAGCCCATATGTAAACCCATTGGTTTCCGGCCTGAAGTCCTGACTCAGATCGATGATCTTAACAGAAGGGGGCAGTGTTTGGTTTTTTAGAAAAATGACGGATTGTCCATGTCCTTTACACAGGAACAGCACATCGCAGTCGTTGAAGTCAATATCACTGAACACAAGGTCTGTTTCACCAAGTAAGTCGCTGTGTACAGAACTAACCGGTTTTCCTGCATTGCTTTCACTGTGAATGTATTTCACCTCCGAATACGGATGATGAATCAACAGGCGAACCAATTCACCCGCTGTGTAACCGGCTCCGCCTTCGATGGCTATTCTGATTTTGTTCATTGATGTTAAGTCTTTAAAAATGCAGGGAATAGATGTTTAGGCTAATTATAAGGAGCATTCAAATAACATGACTGAACTGACTCTATCACATTTGCTCCAGATCTTCACTCTCAACCCTAACAAGCCGAACATGCTTATTCCCATGCATTTTCAATGTTATGAAGTTTTGTGTATGTTTTTATCTTTGACAGACTGGTAGATCTTGAGCTGGTTACCGAGTAACTTGGTGAAGCCTTTGACGTCATCTCCACTCCAACCCCCGCTCATTTCACCATAAAGACCTGAACCGGCATTCATTAAGTCATATTCGCTCTCAATCCCCTCGATATTGAAACGGTAGGGCATGAGCTTTACAATTACTTTTCCAGTTACAGTATCCTGCGTATCCAAAAGGAATTTTTCAATATTCCTCATCACAGGATCCAGGTATTGTCCTTCGTGCAGCAACATACCGTACCAGTTCGAGAGTTGTTCTTTCCAGTACTGCTGCCACTTCGTAAGTACATGTTTTTCAAGTGTATGATGAGCCTTGATAATCACCATGGGCGCTGGGGCTTCGAATCCAACGCGTCCTTTTATCCCGATTATCGTATCACCAACATGCATATCACGTCCAATGGCATAAGCCGATGTTTTCAGATCAATTTCACGGATGGCATCAACAGGATTCACAAAATGTTTTCCATTCACTTCTACCACTTCACCATTGACAAAACCAAGTGTAAGTATTTCTTCTCCCTCTTTTTCAAGATGTGTAGGGTATGCCTGTTCGGGTAACGACTGATTTGATGTCAGGGTCTCTTTACCGCCGACACTGGTTCCCCAGAGTCCTTTATTGATCGAATAGGCCATCTTGGTCCAGTCAGCTTCAACACCCCGTTCCTTCAGGTAGTTGATTTCAGCTTCACGTGAAAGGCTCAGGTCGCGAATAGGGGTGATGACTTCGATTTCAGGAACCATGATACTGAATACCAGATCAAAACGTACCTGATCATTGCCTGCACCCGTACTTCCGTGGGCGATATATTTTGCACCAATACTCTTTGCATATCTGGCAATAGCCAATGCCTGTACAGTTCGTTCCGAGCTGACAGACAAGGGATAGGTGCCATTTTTCAGGATATTCCCATAAACCATGAACCGGATATAGTCATTGTAATACTCGTTTTCGATATCCAGCGTAATGTGTGAGGTAACACCCAGTGTGTATGCACGTTCGCTCACCTGGTCAAGTTCATCTTTTGTAAATGCACCGGTATTGGCGATGGCAGAATATACATCCAGCCCCTTTTCTTCATTGAGGTATTTGACACAAAATGAGGTATCCAATCCTCCACTAAAGGCTAAAACAACTTTTTCTTTCATTTTAAGTAGTGTTGATCTTGTGAATGACCGCTTTTAATCTTTCAAAAAACGGACTTACACACAAGATAATGCTGATTGATAACTTGATTTATAGAAATCAAATTAATATTTTATTATTTAAATAGAGATAGTTTAATTCTTTTCTTGAATTTAACTCCAACAGGTTGTTTCTCTTTTTTGCCTTTATGAAGACCCGAAAGGACATGTTCCTTGAACTTGAACCAACGATCGTACACCTGAAGAGAATGAGCGCGTTTTTCTTCATCTTCTGCAGAAATCACTTCTTCCTTTTCCTTTTCCCAGGCCGGATCATAGAGCATTCCCGTACACAGGCAATGTTTTCTTTCGGTCCTTTGCAGAATATCATAGTTCACACAACTCTGGCATCCCTTCCAAAACTGATCATCATCGGTCAATTCAGAGAAAGTTACAGGTCTGTAACCCAGTTCTGTATTTATTTTCATGACTGCCAATGCCGTTGTAAGACCAAAGATCTTGGCATCTGGAAACCGTTCACGGGATAGTTTAAAAGCAGCTTCCTTGATTTTTTTGGCCACTCCCTGTCCTCTGTACTCAGGTCTGACAATCAAACCCGAATTGGCGACAAATTTCTTATCCCCCCATGATTCTATATAACAAAAACCAACAAAGACTCCATTATCGAGGGCAACAATAGCTTTACCCTCCAGTATTTTCGATTCAATATATTCCGGTTTACGTTTTGCAATACCGGTGCCTCTTACTTTGGCGGATTCTTCAATGGTTTTCAGAATTTCACCCACATATGTTAAATGGCTGAGATTAGCCACATAAACCTTGACCTCATTCATTTTTCTGAAATTTAATAAATCGCTTTATACTTTAATTCTTTGACTTTGAGTGTATTTTAATTGACTATACTAATTTCTCCTCAATGCCGGGAAAAATAATGTCCAGAGCACTGAGTAACTGTCGTCGCTTAAAATTCTCACTTGTGATGATCAGTATATTGTCATCACCGGCTATTGTACCTATAATTTCTATCAGGTTCGAATAATCAATGTATATGGCAACGCTCGGAGCAAATCCGGGTAATGTCTTGAGTACACAAAGATTATTTGAAAAGGCAACCGTGAGAATACTTTCTGCCGGCATTTTGGGTGCCGAAGGTATCTTCTCAGCTGCTGTTAATTGTTGCTGCAGCACATATATATTCCCTTTTTCTGCGTCTGGCATCTTGCCAACCTTGATTTCTTTCAGATCACGGGACAAAGTTGCCTGCGTCAGTTCATATCCTGCAGCCCTTAAAGCCTCTAATAATTCTTCCTGATTAGATAACTTCCTACTGGTAATCAGTCTCTTGATGACTAATAAACGTTCTTTTTTCGTTTTCATTGTATATTAATACATTTGAACTGCAAATTTATACATTAATTTAATCAAAAAATCAATTATTTTTATTTTTTTTTGAAAATAATTTTCATAAAAAAAACCGGGCAAAATGACCGGTTTTTTTTAAAGAGTTAAAGCTTAAAATAAATCGTCAACAGATAGGTAACGTTCCCCCGTATCGTAAGCAAAGGTCAACACCCTGCTGCCTGCTTTTATGCTTTTAGATCTCTTATTGACCGCTGCCAGTGCGGCTCCCGATGAGATACCGACAAATATTCCCTCGTCGAGTGCAACTTTGCGGGCGAAATCATAAGCCTCATCCTTGCTGATGGTGATCACCTCATCGATCAACTTGGGATCGTAAATGGCCGGAACAAAACCTGCTCCCAGACCCTGGATGGGATGCGGACCGGGGTTTCCACCACTCAATACCGGTGACAGTTCGGGTTCAACTGCAATGACGATCAGCTTTGGAAAGGCTTTCTTCAGTCGCTTTGCAACACCGGTAATATGACCACCCGTCCCAACACCGGTTATCAGGTAATCGAGACCTTCCGGAAAATCTCTCAGGATCTCCTCTGCGGTTGTTTTCTCATGAACCCGCACATTAGCCGGGTTTTCAAATTGTGATGGCATCCAGGCTGATGGCAATGATGCCGTCAGTTCGGTTGCCTTCGCGATGGCACCCTTCATTCCCTTTTCGCGGGGGGTCAGTTCAAGCTCTGCACCGTAAACCTTTAAAATCCTTCGTCTTTCGAGCGACATGCTCTCAGGCATCACTAAAATCAATTTATAGCCCTTGACAGCTGCAACCAGTGCAAGACCGATCCCGGTATTCCCCGAAGTTGGTTCCACGATCACGGTGCCGGGTTTCAATATGCCTTCCTTTTCGGCAGTTTCAATCATTGCAAGCCCAATTCGATCCTTGATGCTTCCACCTGGATTGAATGATTCTAATTTTACCCACACTTCAATATCCGATCTGAACAGCCGGTTTACTTTTACATGCGGAGTATTACCGATTGTTTCCAAAATGTTGTTTACTTTCATATTTATTGATATTTATTTTATATTTAATATTATATATCTGATTATCAGATTACAAAATCAAAATAGTTTTCATCAAATTGTCGTTGGACAATCGAAACCTTACTTTGATTGACGACAGTGGAGTAGGGGATCACGCTTTGTGTCAGCCAAACATTACCACCAATGACGCTGTGATGCCCCACGACGGTATTTCCACCTAAAATCGTACAGGCTGCATATAAAACCACGTTTTCTTCAACCGTTGGATGTCTTTTCGTCCCTTTTCTCCATTTATCCACGCTCAATGCCCCTAATGTAACTCCCTGGAATATTTTTACATTTTTTCCGACTATGGTTGTTTCACCAATTACGATACCTGTACCGTGGTCGATAAAGAAACCCGTGTCGATGGTGGCCCCGGGATGAATATCGATTCCTGTTAACCGGTGGGCATATTCGGAAATCAATCTTGCAAACAAACAAGCACCTTCCTTGAAAAAGAAATTTGCCATCCGGTGCAGTGAAAGCGCATAAAATCCCGGATATGCCAGCATGATTTCATCTTTAGAATGAGCTGCTGGATCTGAAGTAATAAAAGCCTCAAGGTCAATATTCAACATCTTTTTAATCTCCCAGATCCTGACAGAAAATTTCTCTGTAATGGAATAGACCTGGTTGCCATTTTCAAGAGGCAATGCATCTAGCAATTCAGTTAAACGGTTGATGTAATCCACGGGCATAACTGAAGCCTCAGGATCCCCAATGAATAAATAGTTGTAAACCTTGGTTGCGAAAATACCGGGTGAATTTCGGATCTCCGAACAAATCATCTTTGATTTTTTTGTTAACTCAGCCATTTTGATTCAATTTATACAATAAAAAAAGCCCCTTCATCAAATGAAGGAGCCCGGATATATTAAGCCTTTATATGAATAGCTTGTAATACCTAGAGCGGTTCCTTCATAAGGAATGCATCAGTACAACAACAAAAGCTATTCAGTGACATCATTGTTCAATTATTTTGTGCAAATTTACAAATAAAATATTTAGAATTGATTTATTTTAATAATTGTAAAGTTTTTTTTGTTTGGTAATCATTGATCAAAGACACTCAGCAATAAGTATGAGGTCAATTTAATATCATAAATTCAAGGAATAATTATGATACAATTATCTTAGCACCCATAGCTTATTGGTAGGTAAAGGGTTTTTAATGCTACCTTCCTTGTGTTGCTGTGATCGAAAGAGGATAGAAGTAATGTCAATGTACCTACTAATCAACTCACGTTCCGATCATAGGGGTATCCTGATGGTATGATAAGTGTATCGTAATCATTGATTTCTGAAATCATCTTTATTTTATTGACCTCAGGATCAGATTGCATTTAGATTTTTTTGAAGACCATAACTGCGCGGTTAATATTATAGACCGAGAGCAGGAACAGATCCCTATCTACCGAATAACGCGCGATATACTTGACGTTCGGATCAATACGATCGAATCCACCATATGCTTTGTCGTCACTATTGAGTATAACTTTGTAATCGCCCACCTGAGAAATCGGGAACACATAGTCGGGTATACTTTTGGATACAGAGAAATTGAAGACGAAAATAAGATTGGCACGTTCGAAGATAATGGTCTTGTTCAATTCATCCAGATTCAAAAGCTTTGGAAATTCATGGTCAAACAAGCGATTTTCCTTGCAAAGGCTGATCATCGCATTGTCAAAGTGAAGCAAGTATTCATACTTCAGTTTCGGGTCATCTGAAAGTGACCATTGTCTTCTGGCGTATTGATAGCTCCAGTTATTGCCTGCACGTGGAAAATCGATCCACTCAGGATGTCCGAATTCATTGCCCATGAAGTTCAGGTAAGCCATGCCACCTACTGCCAATGTCAACAATCTTAACATTTTATGAAGAGGGATGCCACGATCAACCACAACATCGTGGTCCTCTTTGCGCATCATAGTATACATTGACTTATCCATCAATCTGAATGCCAACGTTTTGTCGCCAACCAGTGCCTGGTCATGTGATTCGGCATAGGAGATGGTCGGGACGCCCGGTATGCGTTGATTCAGCGTTGACCAGATGTATTGCATGTTCCAGTCTTCATCTTTGGATTCTTTCAACAGCTTGATCCAAAAATCGGGAATGCCCATACCCAGACGATAATCAAATCCAAGACCACCGATGTCGGCAGGACAGGTAAGACCAGGCATACCGCTTACATCTTCGGCAATGGTGATGGTAGAAGCTTTGATTTGATGGGCAAGTGTATTTGCCAGTTGCAAATACACTAAAGACTCATTATCAACTGTTTTATCAAAATATTTTACAATAGAGTCAAATTCTGTATAGGCATGATGCAAGTATAACATGGAGCCAACACCATCAAACCTGAAACCATCAAAATGAAATTCCTCAAGCCAGTAACGGATATTGGAGAGCAGGAAACGCTGTACGGTTCGTTTTCCATAATTAAACAGTTTTGAGTCCCAGTAAGGATGATTTCCTTTATCACCAGAGTTAAAAAACTGTTCAACAGTGCCGTCAAAACAGTTAATACCCTCGTTAATGTTTTTAACTGAGTGGGAATGAACAATATCCATTATCACGGTGATCCCCAATTCATGAGCCGTCTTGATGAGTAGCTTCAGGTCTTCGGGAGTTCCGAAGCGTGATGAGGCTGCAAAGAAGTTTGAAACGTGATAGCCGAAAGAGCCATAATAAGGGTGTTCCTGGATGGCCATCAACTGGACGGCAGTATACCCGTCGGCCTTGATCCGGGGCAGTACATGCGTTGTGAAGTCGTTATATGACCCTGTACCGGGCTCTTCCTGAGCCATTCCAACATGCGCTTCATAGATCAAAAGTGGAGTAGGGGGTTTAAAGTCACCATCTTTCCCCCAGTCAAAGGTTTTATCAAACCAGACCTGCCCATTAAAGTCTTTATTTTGTTCATCCTGAACTACACGACGTATAAATAAAGGAATGCGGTCAAATTCTCCATCTTTGGTGATAACCGTCACTTTTAATTTAGACCCATCTGTAAAGGATGAAGCATAATCTTTTTCACTTAAAAAAATTTCCCAATAGCCTTTTGTATTGATACGTAATGGATGAGATCTGCGGTTCCAACCATTGAAATCCCCTATCAGATAAAGCGCTCTGGCCTCGGGAGCCCATTCACGGTAAACCCATCCGGCATTTCTTTTATCATAATGAATACCCAGGTAAGTGTGCAGCTGGGAAAATGCGTAAAGTGATCCGTATTCTGAATTAATCTCGTCCAAAGTCTTGAAAAACCTTTCCTTTCGGGCCCTGACAATAGAAGCATACGGTTTGAAGGTAGGATCGTCATGAATAAATAAATCTTCGTGTTGCTTATTAAGATGCATATTCATATTATCTTATTCATTTAGTATTATATACGAATTAAATTCTAGACATATAACAATCATTTCAAAACAATTGTTTCATTGATGAAATTATGAATTAATTCAATACAAGAAGAACAACTAAAAAAATAAAGTAATTTAGCAAACTAATTTATTAAAAAATGAAGATATTCAATTTACTCATGCTGGCACTGATCATTGCATTGCCGCTCACTACTTACTCACAGGAGAACGTACATATTTATGACCCGGCAGCCAATGCTGACATGCAGGTCAAAGAAGCTGTTGCACAAGCTTCAAAAGAAGGGAAACATGTCATGTTACAAATCGGTGGGAACTGGTGTATCTGGTGTGTGCGACTAAATGCTTTTGAACATGCCGATGCTAAAATCGATTCTTTGATCAAAAAAGACTTTATCCTGGTTCATGTAAATTATAGTCCGGAAAATTATAATCTGGAATTATTAAAGAAACTTGAATTTCCTCAGCGATTCGGTTTTCCGGTTCTTGTAATTCTGGATGCCAAGGGTCGCAGAATTCATACCCAGGATAGCGGAATGCTTGAGGCTTTAAAAAACGATAAAAACATTTATTACGATCAACAGAAAGTTTATGGCTTTTTAACCAAATGGAGTCCTTCAGCATTAAAGCCCGAGAATTATATAAAGAAGTAATTCGTATAGGAAAAAATCTCTACACGATTCTCAGAGGGATATTGACCCTATAATAATATAGGTATAATAAAGTCACATAATTTACATTATGTTAACTAGTGTTTAAATAAAGAAAGGGGACCTCGATCCCCTTTCTTTATTTTTATTCTGCCTTACTTACTTTACAGCTGATATGGCAGCATTTATTGTGTCAAGTTCTGCCTTCATTTGTAGGCGGGCATAAATCTCTTTTAATGCAGACATACTACTCATATCCTTAGGTTCTAATTTGTGTGCCTTTTCGAGATATGGAATAGCTAACTTTAACATTGCGTCGGCATCACCTTTCAGTTTGTCATATTTTACAGTCTCTTTCAAATCGAGCTTGTTAGCTTCATCAATGATAGCGGAAGCTTTGTTAACATACAAGGCACCCAGATTGTAAGACGCATCAAAATAATCAGGTTTAATTTGTAATGCTTTGATGTAAGCAGCTTCGGCCCTCTTGTAACAGTCGGCACGGAAATCAGCTGGTTTAGTCACATCATTACCCAGTATATTGTAATTTGCTCCTACAGCAAAATAAATTGTCTGGTTCGTTGAATCTTTTTTCAAAGCAGACTGAAGCGCATTTAATGCTTTTTCAGTTTGACCTGTTTTCAGGAATACATTGGTTTCAGCAATCAACATGTCGAAACTGTCAGGAAATTGAATTTTCCCCTTTTCGATAACAGCTTTTGCTTCATCGAATTTTCCTTTGTTGATCAACATCGATGACAGACTTGAATAAACCGGTGCTTGTGGATACTTCAGGTCAACCAGCATGGTATAATACTTGATAGCATTGTCATCATCTTTGCCTAATTCAGATGATAATCCGGCATTAAAGATTGACGCGGTATCAACTTTATTGCCTAATTCTTTATTCAACGTATAGGTTGCTTCAAACGCTTTTGCTGCCTCTACATATTTCTTCTCTGTATAAAGAGCAGCACCTGAGGAATATAGCGCTTGAACAAGATTTACATTTGCCTTGGCAACGTCTTCTTTCAGTTCATTCTTAGTATCTAATTCTTTAACTTTAGCTAAAGATGCCTTGGCAACATCTACGCCGTCAGGAGCCAGATTTTTGAATACAGGCAATGGACTATTATAAATACTTAAGTAGATATTAGCCCTTGTCAACCACGTTTTAGCGTCGACAGAAGTAACGGGATCTTTTATAGCCAGATCAATGGATTCTTTAGCTTTATCAAGTTTCCCTTTCTTTAAATTGGCATCGGCATCTCTTACTGCAGCTTTTTGTGCAAATGACATAGTTGCAAAGAGAAGTACAACCATTATTAATGTTAGCTTTTTCATTGTTATTTTCTCCAATTGGTGATTAATAAGAAGCAAATTTACAGATTTAAATTATTCTTCCAAATTTTCTGTGGGTTCATTTTCAATAGAATCATTATTTTTTTCGATTATTGCATCTGAATCGTCAAAATCGTCTAAATTGATGATATCTTCCTCAGAATTTTCGGAAATATCATCTAAAATTTCTTCCTCCACCTCTACTTTTGTAACAGCTGCAATGGCATCTCCCTCGCGGATATTGATCAGTCGGACTCCCTGAGTTGCCCTACCCACAATTCTTAACTCTGATACCCCCAAACGAATCAAAACACCTGATTTATTGATGATCATCAGGTCATCATTATCGGTAACGTTCTTGATTGCAATCAGATTTCCGGTCTTCTCGGTAATATTCATGGTTTTAACACCCTTACCACCACGGTTTGTAACACGGTAATCTTCTAATGCTGAACGTTTTCCGTATCCATTTTCGGAAACTACCAGGATTTCATACTGGTCATTTTCAAGACAAATCATCCCTACAACTTCGTCCTTTTCGTCTGCCAGACGAACTCCACGAACACCTGTAGCATTACGTCCCATCGGGCGAACAGTCCGTTCGTTAAAGCGGATGGCCCTCCCCGACTTCAATGCCATGATGATTTCACTACTGTCGTTAGTCATTCTGGCTTCCAGTAAATGGTCATCCTCGCGGATATTGATTGCGTTGATACCATTTTGTCTGGGTCGTGAATAGGCTTCGAGTGAAGTCTTCTTAATCGTTCCCTTGCTGGTACACAGGATGATAAAGTTATTCTGGATGTAATCCGGATCCTTTAAATCTTTTACATTGATAACGGCTCTGATCTTATCGTCAGACTCAATATTCAATAGGTTTTGGATTGCGCGTCCCTTTGAGCTTTTACTTCCTTCAGGAATTTCATAGACCCTCATCCAGAAGCATTTTCCCTTTTCGGTGAAGATCAGTAGGTAATTGTGCATGGTAGCGACATAGAGGTGTTCAAGGAAGTCTTCATCCCTTACCTCAGAGCCTTTCATTCCACGCCCTCCCCTGCTCTGTTTCCGGTATTCGGTCAGAACAGTGCGCTTGATATATCCCATGTGAGAAATTGTTATGACAACACTTTCGTCAGCAATGGTATCTTCGATTTTAAAATCTTTTGCAGAATAGATGATACGGGTTCTACGGTCATCACCATATTTATCCCTGATTTCAGTAGTTTCCTGTTTGATGATGCCCATCCGGACAGACTCATCGGAAAGGATGAGTTTGAGGGAATCGATCAACTTCAACAATTCGTTGTATTCATCTCTCAATCTGTCACGTTGCAAACCAGTCAGTGTCTGCAAACGCATATCAAGAATTGCCCTGGCCTGAATTTCTGACAGGTTAAAGCGTTCCATAAGGCCAACACGAGCCTCGTTAGGAGTCTGTGATCCACGGATCAAGGCGATTACCTCGTCAAGATGATCTAATGCAATAAGCAGACCTTCAAGTACATGAGCACGTTTTTCGGCTTCTGCCAATTCAAATTTTGTCCGTCGGATGACGACTTCATGTCTGTGATTGACAAAATGGCCAATCATATCATGAAGATTCAGCATCATCGGACGACCCTTTACAAGTGCAATATTATTGACACTGAAGGAAGTCTGAAGCGCTGTCTGCTGGTATAACTTGTTGAGAACAACGTTGGCTACTGCATCACGCTTTATCTCATAAACAATCCTTAATCCGGTTCTGTCAGATTCATCCCTGAGGTCAGAGATTCCTTCCAGTTTCTTGTCATTGATCAGGTCGGCCGTTTTCTTAATCATCTCGGCCTTGTTGACCTGATAAGGAATAGAGGTAACAATTATAGATTCACGATCGTGTTCATCCACTTCAATGGTACTCTCCGCACGCATCATGATACGTCCTCTACCTGTCTCAAAAGCCTCACGGACACCATCATAACCATAAATCATTGCACCTGTTGGGAAATCGGGAGCCTTAATAAACTCCATCAGTTCTGAAACGGTGATGTCTTTGTTGTCGATATACGCAATGATACCATCGCAGACCTCCCTCAGGTTATGAGGCGGCATGTTGGTGGCCATACCCACGGCAATACCTGAAGCGCCATTGATCAGCAGATTCGGTATCTTGGAAGGAAGTACAGTAGGTTCCTGTAATGAATCGTCGAAGTTGAGTTGAAAGTCAACCGTATTCTTATTGATATCGGCGAGCATCTCTTCTGCAATCTTTCGAAGCCGTGCTTCAGTATAACGCATTGCAGCGGGGCTATCACCATCAATAGAACCAAAGTTACCCTGACCATCGATCAGGGGGTAACGCAAGGACCATTCCTGAGCCATACGCACCATGGCATCATAAACGGAAGTATCACCATGAGGGTGATATTTACCAAGCACTTCACCCACGATACGTGCTGATTTCTTGTAGCCTCTGTTGGATAATATACCAAGATCAAGCATGCCATAAAGAACGCGCCTGTGAACTGGTTTCAAACCATCTCGCACATCTGGCAGAGCACGTGACACAATGACCGACATCGAATAATCGATGTAGGCCGATTTCATCTGATTTTCAATATTAACTTGAATAATCTTTTCGCCTTCAAACATTTTATTAGGTCAATTATAGGATTCTTAGCAATTTAGTGTCGATTCCGGCACAAGGAACAAAGTTACAGATTTTTATCCAATTATCCCTGATTGAATCTAGCATAATTATCAACAAATGTATGTTTAAAAAAATAACATAATTATCATTTGAATTACTAAATTCAGGCGTATATTTGAAATTACTTATGTTCTTCTTTTACAAACACCATTCTTTAGAAACATTATTGGTCTGAATTTTGTTAAGTGTTCAAGAAAAACGATAAATAATGAAACAAGGAAACCTGTTTCATATTTTCTAAACCTTATCCCAAATTAAATGGAAGCAAAGTTTTCACAACGGGTTAGAGATGTATTAACATACAGTCGGGAAGAAGCGCTTCGTCTTGGTAATGATTTTATTGGCATAGAACATCTTTTGCTAGGAATCATCAGAGAAGGTGAAGGAATGGCTGTTCGCATCCTGAATCTTCTGGGAGTGGACCTTCATGTTGTACGTCGCACAATAGAGCAATCTATCAGTAATAGTTTTGCAGCGACCGGCAAAGTTAAATCATCAGATAACATTCCTTTAGTCAAACAAGCCGAAAGAGCGCTTAAACTGACATACCTTGAAGCAAAATTATTTAATAGTGAAATCATTGGCACCGAACACCTACTATTAGCTATGTTAAAAGACGAAGACAATCTGGTAACCAGAACATTGAACAAGTATGGAATTGACTATGAATCAGTTAAAGAAGAAGTCAAAAGCATGCATTCAAGTGATGAAGATAACAAACCCAATATTCCTCCATCAAATGAATTTCCCGGTGGCGACAGCGGAGACGAGGAGATGGACGAAAGCCGCAGTTTCTCAAGCAGCATGAAAAAAATGTCAGATTCAAAATCAAGGACTCCGGTACTGGATAATTTTGGTCGTGACCTTACCCGTGCAGCTGAAGAAGGCAGGCTTGACCCTATTGTCGGCAGGGAAAAAGAACTCGAGCGTATCGCTCAGATTCTAAGCCGACGCAAAAAGAATAATCCCATTCTGATTGGAGAACCCGGAGTGGGTAAATCAGCTATTGCTGAAGGACTTGCTTTACGCATTATCCAACGCAAAGTATCAAGAGCATTATTCAACAAACGTGTGTTCACGCTCGATCTGGCTTCTTTAGTAGCAGGCACTAAATACCGTGGTCAGTTTGAAGAGCGAATGAAAGCAGTACTCAACGAGTTGGAAAAGAATCGTGATATCATCTTGTTTATCGACGAAATTCATACCATTGTTGGAGCCGGTAATGCTTCGGGTACACTCGATGCTTCCAATATGTTCAAGCCAGCACTTGCACGTGGTGAGATTCAATGCATCGGGGCAACAACGCTTGATGAATACCGTCAATATATTGAGAAGGATGGAGCACTCGAACGCAGATTCCAGAAAATCATGGTTGATGCGACTTCAATGGAAGAAACTGTTGAAATACTCAATAATATCAAGGCAAAGTATGAAGACCATCACCTGGTTAACTATACACCAGAAGCAATTGAAGCATGTGTCAATCTGACATCCCGCTATATTACCGACCGTTTTTTGCCGGATAAGGCAATCGATGCTCTCGATGAAGCCGGTGCCCGTGTACATATTAAAAATCTGAATGTTCCACAGGCTATACTTGATCTCGAAGTCAAGATTGAAGAGGTTAAACAAAAGAAAACCAAAGCAATCAGCATCCAGAAATTCGAAGAGGCTGCCCGGTTCCGCGATGAGGAACGCAAGCATCAACAACAACTCGAAGTCGAAAAGAAAAAGTGGGAAGATGATTCACGGATCAATCGTGAAGTTGTCTCTGCCGAAAACGTTGCCGAAGTTGTTGCCATGATGACCGGAGTTCCGGTTCAAAGGATTGCTCAGAATGAAGGCGATCGTTTGATCAACATGGAAATAGAACTCGAACATTCGGTCATTGGCCAGAGTGAGGCCATCAATAAGGTCACTCGTTCTATCCGTCGTAATCGTGCCGGACTGAAAGACCCGAATAAACCAATTGGTTCATTTATATTCCTCGGTCCTACCGGTGTTGGTAAAACACATATGGCTAAGGTACTTGCTAAATACCTCTTCGATTCAGAAGATGCCTTGATACGTATCGATATGAGTGAATATATGGAGAAGTTTGCTGCATCGCGTCTGATCGGAGCTCCTCCGGGATATATCGGTTATGAAGAAGGTGGACAACTTACTGAAAAAGTACGTCGCAAGCCCTACTCTATCATTCTGCTTGATGAAATTGAAAAAGCACATCCTGATATTTTCCATATTCTGCTACAGGTACTCGACGATGGTATTCTTACTGACAGTCTTGGACGGAAAGTAGATTTCAAGAATACGATTATAATCATGACCTCCAATATCGGATCAAGACAATTGAAAGATTTCGGTCAGGGAGTTGGTTTTACAACCACAGCAAAGAAAGGAATGACCGATACTTATACACAATCTGTCATCGAGAGTTCATTGAAGAAATCTTTTGCTCCTGAGTTTTTAAACCGTATTGATGATGTCGTAATCTTCAATTCACTCAAACGTGAAGATATTCACAAAATCATCGATATCGAACTTTCACATCTATTCAAACGTGTTCATTCGCTTGGATACGACATGGAAGTTACAACAGAAGCCAAAGACTTTATCATTGAAAAGGGCTGGGATGAACAATATGGTGCCCGTCCGCTGAAACGTGCTATCCAGAAATATGTTGAAGATACTCTTGCTGAGGAAATCATCAAATCAAAACTGCACGATGGTGATGGCATTATAGTTGATCTCGATCCCGAGACAAAAACTATTGTTATTAAATTTACTGCAGCACAACCCGTTATAGAAACAGCAACACCTAAAAAGGAGTCTCCCGAACCTACTCCTTCAGAACAGAAAGAATAATTAAAATAGGGTTAAACAAAAAAAGCTCATGAAATATTTCATGAGCTTTTTTGTTTATCCTTTTTAATAGAATAATCTAAATTTCCTTCAGATTCAATCTTCATTTAATAAACAAATTTCGATATAATCCAGTAAAGACTTCCGGAAATTAGTACAGCAGCTGGTATTGTCATTATCCATGCAGTAATAATATTTCCGGCAATCCCCCATTTTACTGCGGTAACACGTTTTGTGACCCCTACACCCATAATGGCACCAGTAATAGTATGGGTAGTACTTACTGGAATTCCAAGTGCTGTTACTGTAAATAATGTCATTGCACCTGCAGTCTCAGCACAGAAACCACCAACTGGTTTCAAATGAGTCAATTTAACACCCAAGGTCCGGATTATTTTCCAGGCTCCCGTCAATGTTCCGAGTGCAATTGCCGAATGAGCTGCTAACACCACCCATAAAGGAACAGACTCTGAAGCAAAATATCCTGTATATATCCATGATGGCGCCCCAATACTTATAAGGTTTGCTTTTATAGAAATAATCAATATCATGATGACCCCCATTGTCTTTTGAGCATCATTTCCTCCATGACCTAAACTAAATGCAGCCGATGATGCAAGCTGAAATATTCTGAAAAATGAATCAACTTTATGTTGAGTAGTTTTTTGGAAAACAACTAAAGTTATGATCATAAAAATATACCCAATAATAAAACCCATTACAGGAGCCAGGACAATGAATAAAACAATTTTTCCGACACCCAAAAGGTGTATCCCGGAAATGCCGGCTTTAACTAGAGCAGGACCGATCAGACCACCGATTAAGGCATGAGAAACGCTGTTTGGTAGTCCGTTTTTTCCACAGAAATAAACCCACGTAATAGCAGCAAGCAAAGCTGCAAGTATGAAATATGCATCCGGGTGAACAATTGCGCTGTCTACGATTCCTTTCCCAATGGTTGTAGCAACTTTAACTCCAAATATCAGAAAAGCAATAAAGTTAAAGAAAGCGGCCCAAACGACTGCAGTCTTAGGTTTTAGAACTCCAGTAGCGACTACAGTAGCAATTGAGTTTCCAGCATCGTTCATTCCATTCAGAAAGTCAAATCCTAATGCAATGACAATGCAAAATATGGCAAGTGTAAACATAATATGTTCAATAATTGAATGATATTGCTACGATTTAAGCATTCTTAATGATGATAGTCTGAATTACGTCGGCTACATCTTCGCAACGATCAATCGCTTTTTCGAGAGAAGTAAGGATGTCTTTCTTTTTGATCAATTCGATACCATTCGTTTCTTCCTGAAATATTTTTGCCAGATACTGATGATTTATATCATCCGACTGGCTTTCAATGTCATGAATCAATCTACATGAATCTTTATATTGTAATAAAGAATGAACATCTTTCAAGCCATTAAATATGGAGTCAATTTCTTTTGCACAAGTAAGAATTAAATCAGCCATTTCGATAAATTCTGAAGGAATCTCGGTCAGGTTATATAAAACAATCCTCTTTGCGGTTGTGTTAATCAGATCAACAACACCATCCAAACGGTTTGCTAATTCCAGTATATCTTCCCGATCGAAAGGAGTAATAAATGTCTTGTTTAACTCTTTTAATAAAGTTTTAGTGTAATCGTCACCAATGTGTTCGAGGGTTTTAATTTTAACAACATATTCGGCTCTTTCACTATTATGTCCATTACGAACCATTTCAGTTAACAAAACGGCAGCAGCAACAACATTCGTTGATGCTTCTTTAAAAAGAGGATAGAATTTCTTGTCTTTGGGCACCAGAATCTGAAAAATTTTGTCCAGTTTCATATTTATTATTTAATTTTTTCTTTTATATGATTATGATAGTATAAACTTCAGGCAAATTTATGTCAAATAGATGAAAGCAAAAAGCGTATATGTTAAGTTAATGTTAACAATGTAAATTTATTGTTAATTTGAACAAAAGTAATCAAATGATTTATAATTCATTTTTAAAAATCACTCATTTTTAAAAGGATTGTTAACTTTGCCGGCAAGTCGCTATTGATACGACTTTCAATTAATCCTTGTTTATGCATTGGCTTATTATCCTGGAATCTGTCTTTTCCATTATTGGTAGCCTCACACTGTTCCTTTTCGGTATGAAAATGATGAGTGAAGCCCTTCAAAAAGTTACCGGAAACGGCATGAGACGTACGCTCTCGGCATTATCGGGTTAACCTGTAAAGGGAGTATTGACAGGTTTTGGCATAACTTCTGTCGTTCAGTTTTCTTCAGCCACGGTTGTTTTGGCTGTGAGCCTTGTCAATGCAGGAATGCTATCCCTTTATGAGTCTATTGGTCTCATTATGGGAGCTAATATCGGCACTACCGTCAAGGCGCTGATCATCTCTTTTGTCGGTTTTGGAATTAATCTCGAAAGGCTATTTCTGCCCCTGTTTGCATTGGCATTGCCTTTCATGTTTATCCGGAAAAGCAACTATAAAGCTTTTGGAGAAGTCATCATTGGTATTGCACTACTCTTTTTTTCACTCTCATTTTTAAGAAATGCCATCCCTGATTTGCATCACAACCTGGATCTTGTGATATGGTTGAAAGAATATACTCATTTTGGATTTGCCTCGATATTGCTCTTTGTCCTGACTGGCATCATTTTAACCATGATCGTTCAATCATCCAGTGCCTTTATAGCTTTTGTATTTGTGCTTTGCCAGAGTGGATGGTTGCGGTTTGATCTGGCTGCGGCAATGGTAATTGGTGCAAATATAGGCACCACCTACACTGCACTGATCGCATCCCTGATTGCAAACAGAGCGGCCAAACGTGCTGCAGTGTTCCATTTACTGTTCAATCTTTTTGGGGCCTGTCTGATCCTGATACTATTCAAACCGTTTCTCAGTATAATTGATCAGTTCGTTTACGCGTTTCAGGGAACATCTTCATTTGCACAGTTATCAGACATTCCATTGGGTTTATCATTGGTTCACAGTGGCTTTAATCTCTTTACAACGTTGATCCTGATCTGGTTTGTCCCTTCAATCACAAAACTGCTTGAACGCATCATACCCATAAAGAAAGAAGAAAAGCATCAACACACTTTCACATGGTTCGATGCCCCGATTCATTCCACTTCAGAACTAAGTGTTTTGCAGGCCCACAAAGAAATCGTATTGTTTGCAACCAATGTCCAGTTGATGATCTCTTCATTGCCTATGTTGTTACGGGAAAAGGATCAGGCGCAATACGACCATTTATACACGACCATTAAAAAGACAGAGGACCTGGCCGATAAATTTGAAGTTGAGATTTCAAACTTCATCACCCGTCTTTCTGAAAACGAACTGAGTGATCATACTTCTTTATCGTTGAGGATAATGCAAAAGATAGCCGATGACCTTGAAAGTATCGCAGACGAATGCATGGGGCTTTCAAGGAGCATTGATATCAAGAACCAACAAAAAGTATGGTTTAATTAGGACATGCGCGATGATCTGAACCAGATGTTCCTGCTTTTGAGTCATGCATATATGTTGCTGCTCGAAAATTTAAGAAACGAATACTTGAAGGCTGATATTGAAAAACCAGCTATCATCGAAAAACAAATCAATGAACTGAGAGACAGTCTACGTCTAAAAAATATTGAGAATCTAAGCAATGGAACCTATATGCATTTGAATGGGAATTTCTTCAATGATTTTGTTTTCAGATGCGAAAAGATAGGAGACCTGATCTGTAATATCAATAACGCAATTTCAGGTTATCAAAATGATTACAACCATTTGTAAAAATGTAAAAGCTTTAAAAAAGGTAGAATTTTAACCAATAAAAGATGTGATCATTTTTAACAAAGATTCCCTGTTAATAGGCTTTGAAATATAATCATTACATCCGGCATTAAGGCATTTATTTCTTTCACCCACTAATGCATACGCCGTTTGGGCAATGATCGGTAAAGTTGCATTAAACTTGCGAATCATCCGTGTAGCATCCAAACCATTGAGATCTGGCATCTTGATATCCATAAGAACTAAATCGAGATCTAACTGATCTTCACATACTTTCACAGCCTCTTCACCATTTTTTGCACGGTATAAAGTAGCACCTGTTCTTTTTAATACAGTTTCCAAGTAAAAATAATTTGTTTCCTCATCTTCAGCGATAAGTATTTTTTTACCGACAAAATTATATGTATCTGATACCATAATAGTAAATTTTCAAGAACTGTAAGAAGAATGGTTCTCTGTCTTTTTGGGAATAAATAACCTGTTCAAAATTCTTCATACAAATATGCACTTTTTTTTTTATTTCTTAATAGTTTTTAATGTGAATTAAATATTATTTTTTTACAACATATTTAATAATCATAACACCTGACATTTCGATTTTAAAATTATTCTGTCAAGTTCTCTTTTATTTATAATAATCTACACCAAATAACTAAAGTTACTTGTTTATTTCTCAAATTTGCATAATATCTTAAAACTTCAAATTATACCTTACTATGAATATTGAGAAAAAAGAATTGAAGATGAAGAATGGCACAAATGTCATTCAGTACACCTTAACAAACGATAAAGGAATGTCGGTAGGTGTTCAAAATCTGGGCGCTGCTGTTACACATGTGTATGCTCCGGATAAAAACGGAAAGACTGCTGATATTGTCCTGGGTTACAATACGCCGGATGAATATCTGGATAATGCTCCCTACTTTGGAGTGATTTGTGGTCGTTTTGCCAATCGCATTGACAAAGGAACGTTTACATTAGATGGTAAAGTTTATAACTTACCCGTAAACAATGGTCCGAATTCTCTTCACGGAGGACCAAATGGCTTTCACATCCAACTTTGGAATAGCTCAACCCGAAAAAGTGATGATTCGATAAGTGTAGAATTTACGTATAAAAGTAAAGATGGTGAAGAAGGTTATCCCGGTAATCTGGATGTTAAGGTAACTTACAGTCTTAATAATCAAAACGAATTAAAGATTGACTATTCTGCAACTACAGATAAGACAACACATGTCAATCTCACCAATCACAGTTATTTCAATCTGGCAGGTACAGGAACTATTTTCGATCAGGCTTTAACCGTTGACAGTGACTTTTATACCATCAACAATGAAAACCTGATCCCACTTGGAAATCTGCAACCTATTGAAAATACACTTATTGACTTCAGGAAACCTACATTGTTTGGCGACCGGATCCCCCAGATGGAAACTGGATATGATCATAACTTTGTATTGAAAAATGAAGGAAAACTCGAAAAGGTTGCTTCAGTTTATCATGCAAAGAGTGGCAGATTATTGGAGGTGATCACAGATCAGCCTGGAGTACAGTTATATACTGCATATTATGTAGAAGGTGTAGTTGGAAAACATGGCGTTCATCATCATTACGATGGTTTTGCACTCGAGACACAACATTTTCCCGATTCACCGAATCAGCCTCAGTTCCCATCAACAGTTTTAAAACCCGGCGAAAGCTACAATACAACTACCATTTATCGTTTATCTGTTGCCTAAATAATTATTCAGGTATGCGTTCAAAAGGATTCCTTCTTGCATTGCTGTTATTGGCAACCTTATCTTCTTGCCATGTAGCACGGTTTTTCTATTATAACTTTGCGGATATGCGGGATTATAAAAAGTTCCCGTCACAGAAAATTGACAAACCCTCGAAACCTTTTCTGTTTAAAGAGGCTGTCAAGCAATTAGATCCTGCTATTCCACAAGGTTTCAATAAGAAAAATCTAAGGACTTTTGATCAGTTTCTTGAAAAAGAAAAAACGTTGTCGTTCCTGATCATCAGGAATGACAGCGTTCTTTACCAGAATTATTTCCATAAATATGATTCTGCCTCTATCCTACCCTCTTTTTCTGTGGCCAAAGCATTCGTTTCAGCATTAATTGGTATTGCCATTTCAGAATCATCCATTAAAAGTGTCCAACAACCCATCACCGATTATATTCCAGATCTGAAGAAGAAACGCGGTTTTGAGAAGATCACCATCGGAGACCTGCTCAACATGCGTTCCGGGATCCGGTTTAACGAAGGATATAGCAGTCCCTTTGCCGATATGGCTAAATATTATTATGGACTCAACCTGAGGAAATACATTCTGAAACTCAAGGTGGAATCACCACCGGGTCTTAAATATAACTATCAAAGTGTGAATACATTATTATTGGGGATCGCACTTGAAAATGCAACCGGGAAGACACTTTCGGCTTACCTTGAAGAAAAGATCTGGAAACCGCTTGGGATGGAATTTCCGGCCAGTTGGAGTGTAGACAGCCGTAAGGATCAGGCCGTCAAAGCCTTCTGTTGTATCAATGCACGTGCCCTTGACTTTGCCCGTTTCGGACGTCTGTATCTGAATAATGGTAACTGGAATGGCCAACAGATAGTACCTGCAAACTGGGTAAAATACAGTACTTCAATAGTCAATGACTCTCGTGATTCACAGGGATATCCTTATACTTATCATTGGAGAGTCTCTGAGAAAGGGAGTTATTTTGCTAAAGGGATCCTTGGTCAATATATTTTTGTTGATCCCAAAAAGAAAATCATCTTTGTAAGAATGGGAACAGGAAATGGTGATGTGATCTGGCCTTATTTCTTTGAAGCGCTCGTACAGCAACTATGAACCTCGTGGTCATGCTCATCATTTTCATTCATGAGTTCCGGATACCACAGTTTTTCTTTTGCCACTTCCTGCGGGAAAGTAAAATATTTCACAGTGGCTACAGTACACAATTCATTGTCAGGTCCGTATAATTTCACATCCACGATGGCGATGTTTCTCTGCATTTCTATAAGACGGGCTCTTAGTTTAATCGATCCCATGTTCGAAGGAACAGCCTTTTTATATTTTACTTCTAATTGAGCAGTGACACCACTGGTCTTTAGCTTGACAAATACAACCCAACTGGCAATTTCATCCATGAGTGTTGACTGAATACCACCGTGAAGAACATTGTACCAGCCTTGAAAGTTTGGAGCCGGATCCCAGGTCGAAATCAGTTCATCGCCTTCTTCAATAAACTCCATGTGCAATCCAATAGGGTTATTGGGTGAACAACCAAAACAATTATACCCTTCGTAATGACGAAATGGATTTGAGATTTTTTTACGCATTGTAATAAAGGAGGTTATTTCAAGAGTACGCCTGCTTTGTATTTCTCCCGGGATACAATGGCCTGATTTTCATCGTACTTTACCCACTCCCCTTCTTTCAGGTCATCTTTATACAAGCCTTTCGATTTGACTTTTCCGGATTCAAAATATTCAACAGACTCGCCTTGACGGACATTATTGATATAATGAACGGTTGTCATCAACTTGGCATTGGGATAATAAGTTTTGGTATCGCCTTCCAGCAACCCATTAACATAATTATATTCAGCCACTAAACGGCCTTCCTGAGTAAACCACTTCGACAAACCATTCTTGATATTATTGGTGTAACTGGCCTCCTCCATGATCCGGTCAGGAGTTTCAACGTAATAAGTTCGTTTCACACCGTTCAGTTTGCCATTCTTATATTCGGCATATGATTTTGAAAACCCGTCCGATGTAAATGTTTTAGATACCCCATTCAATACTCCGTTAGTATAATTGGTTTCAGAAATCATTCTACCCCAATGATCCATTTCAAGTGCTACGCCAGATAATTTTCCTTTCTCATAATTCTCAACGATTCTGAGATAATTTCCAGCAAAATAGGTTAGCCATTGTCCTTCTTTAATTCCATTCTTATAATTCCCTCTGACTTCAAACTGGCCCGATTCTATCCATCTACCTTGTTTCTTTCCAGCAGCATCTACCCGGTTAACCGTGTCACCATTGACTACCTGAAAAGTTTGTGCGGAGGCACCAACACTGATCAGGCAAAACATTATAAGACCATAAATTACTTTCATATCGGCACTAAATTTTAAAATTAATTTTCAGTTACTGGTATTCCAAACAAATCAAAACTTTCCGACGAAGTTATTAAAATTATTGCAAATTCTCCAACCTTAATACCCGATTCTGTGGTCAGTACCAAAACTTCATTATCAATCTCGGGTGAATCAATTTCAGTCCTGCCAACAAAATAATCCCCTTCTACCCTATCGAACAATACTTTATACTTTTTACCGACCTTTGCCAGATTCAATTCAGCCGAAATCTTTTCCTGGATAGCCATCAATTCATCTGCACGTTGCAGCTTAACTTCTTCCGGAACCTCATCGGTCAGTTCTGCAGCCTTAGTGCCTTCTTCCTGAGAATAAGTAAAGACCCCTGCCCTGTCAAACCTTGCCGTTCTGATAAATTCCTTCAGTTCTTCAAAAGCTTCATCCGTTTCTCCCGGGTAACCAACAATAAAAGCAGTCCTCAAAGCCAATCCCGGAACCCTGTTCCTGAGATTTTGCATCAGCTCTTTGGTTTCTTCACCGGTGATATTCCTTCGCATCGACTTGAGCAAATCATTGTTAATATGTTGAAATGGAATGTCAATATATTTACAAATCTTTGGATTGTCACGCATTTCATCCAATATTTCCAACGGGAATCCTGCCGGGTAGGTATAATGCAACCTGATCCACTCTATCCCGTTTACCTCCGAAAGCTTTTGCATCAACTCAGCCAATCTCCGTTCTTTATAAAGATCGAGCCCATAGTATGTGAGGTCTTGAGCAATCAGATTGATTTCCTTAACGCCAATCGAAGCCAGGTAAGTGGCTTCTGCAACCAGTTCTTCAATAGGTCGTGATATATTTTCGCCTCTGATTAGTGGAATGGCACAAAATGAACACTTCCGGTCACAACCCTCAGCAATCTTCAGGTATGCAGAATGCGAAGGTGTCGTTATCATCCGTTCGCCCAACAACTCTTTGTTGTATTCAACACCCAAAGTCCGTAAGATTAAAGGTAAATCTTTCACGCCGAAAAAACCATCTACTTCAGGAATCTCGCTTTTCAGATCTTCTTTATAGCGTTCTGAAAGACAGCCCATAACGTATATTTTTTTGACGTAACCATCATCTTTGGCATCTACAGCTCTGAGAATCGTATCAATCGATTCCTGTTTAGCATCCTGAATAAATCCACACGTATTAATGACGATTGTTTCTGCTTTATCAAAAGGTTGTTCATACAATACTTCAATATTGGCAGCCCTGAGTTGTCCCATCAGGACCTCAGAATCAACCAGATTTTTAGAACAACCCAATGAGATCAAGTTTATTTTTAAAGCTTTTTTTCCTTTACGTACCATCAATAAATTTGCAGATTATTATTAAATTTCAAAAGTTTATGTAATTTTAGTTGTAAGATAATTATCTATCATTTGTCAAAAACAAACTATCGACAAACTCACCTTTATCAAACAATTGCAGATCTTCCATCTTTTCACCAACGCCGATATATTTCACCGGTACTTTCAACTGATCCGATATTCCGATCACGACACCGCCTTTTGCAGTACCATCAAGTTTTGTCAACGCCAAAGCCGTAACTTCAGTCACTGCCGTAAATTGTTTGGCCTGCTCCATCGCGTTCTGACCCGTTGAGGCATCCAGAACAAGTAGAACCTCATGAGGTGCATCCGGAATAACTTTCTGCATCACACGCTTGATTTTTCCAAGCTCATTCATCAGATTGACCTTATTATGAAGGCGTCCTGCAGTATCAATGATGACAACATCAACGTCTTTGGCTATAGCTGACCGCAATGTATCAAAGGCCACAGAAGCCGGATCGGCATCCTGTCCCTGAGCAACAATAGGCACTCCTGCCCTTTCGGACCAAATGATAAGCTGGTTTACTGCTGCAGCCCTGAAAGTGTCACTGGCGCCAAGCAGCACGTTTTTACCGGCCTGCTTAAACTGCCAGGCCAGCTTCCCGATGGTGGTAGTCTTGCCAACACCGTTTACACCAACAACCATAATGACATAAGGCGCATCCCGCTTTGGAAAGTCAAATCCATAAAAGTCCTTGTCATCATGCTCAGATAGCAATCCGGTGATCTCTTCCTTCAACAATTGATTCAATTCAGCTGTTCCCAGATATTTATCTTTGGCAACGCGGGCTTCAATCCTGTGAATAATTCTGATCGTTGTATCAACCCCGACATCTGCCGAGATCAGGATCTCTTCCAGATTATCCAAAACCTCATCATCTACCTTTGACTTACCAACGATGGCTTTAGAGATTTTAGAAAACACGCTTTCACGCGTCTTTTCCAATCCCTTATCAAGGCTTTCTTTTTTATCTTTAGAGAAAAATGAAAATATTCCCATTAAGTAATAAATTGAATAACAATTAAATGTATGCTTTGCTAAACAGGTATAAACGAAAACAAGCTTTCTTCACGGAGAAGAAAGCTTGTTTTTCAATTTACCTTTTTGAGGTTGATTATTTCTTTGCAAGTGTCTCTTTTACTAAGTCTTGAAGAACAATCTGTTCCTTAAATGTATATGCACCAGTTTTGGGTGATTTAACCACACGGATTACCTTTGCATAATCTTTGCCGCTATTTGTTCTCAGCGTTGCAACTACTTTCTTTGCCATAATTCAGAATTATTTAATTTCGCGATGAACAGTCACTTTCTTTAGAACTTTATTGTATTTCTTGAGTTCAAGACGACCAGTTGTGTTCTTTTTGTTCTTTGTGGTAATATATCTTGAAGTTCCCGGCATCCCGCTGGATTTGTGCTCAGTGCATTCCATGATCACTTGCACTCTTGCTTCTTTGCTCTTTTTGGCCATTGGTTGATTTCTTGAGTTCTTTTTATTTCAGGCTTGCAAAGATATTCATTTTTTATAATAAATCCCATATTCTCTTAAAAAAATTGATAATCAATGAGCAAGCCTTAAAGGGTTTGGCTATTCAAAATGCTATTTCTATTATCTATCAGTTAATCAATTCATAATAGATTTTACTTTCAATGGCAATTCTCTCTTTTATTTGTATAATTTTGTTGCATATGTTGTGGAAAAATTATCTGACCGGCTTCCAATCTTACTTAATACTGGAGAAATCGTTATCAAAGAACTCCATTGATGCTTATTTACGCGATGTAAATAAGCTGATCGGCTACCTTGAAGAGGCAAAATTAAACCTTCGTCCCGATGAATTACAGTCGAATCATTTCCATGAATTCATCCAAAAGCAGTCGAAATTCGGATTAAGTCCACATTCTCAATCAAGACTTATTTCCGGCATAAAGGCTTTTTTCAAATACCTCATCATGGAGAATATCATCACCGATTCTCCTGCATTGATGATTGAAACCCCACGTCTGGGCCGTAAGCTACCCGATATATTGAGTCTCGATGAAATCAACAGGCTATTTCAGGCCATTGATTTAAGCACTCCTGAAGGTCAACGAAACCTTTCGATGCTCGAAGCGCTTTATAGTTGCGGTCTGAGGGTTTCCGAACTTATCAACATGCATCTGTCTGATATTTATGCTTCAGAAGGATTCATCCGCGTAATCGGCAAGGGCGACAAAGAAAGACTCGTTCCAATTGGCAATGAAGCATTAAAGTCAATAGCTTTATATCGTGATGAATTGCGTGTCCATATCACACCAAAACATGGTGAAGAAGATTTTGTATTCCTGAAGAATAACGGGACAAGGATAACCCGTCAATGGGTATTTAAGATCATCAAGAAGCTGGTCGAAATAACCGGTATTCATAAAAAAATCAGTCCTCATACCTTCCGCCACTCATTTGCAACCCATCTGGTCGAGGGAGGTGCCGATCTTCGTGCCGTTCAGGCTATGCTGGGACATGAGTCCATCACCACTACCGAAATCTATACACACCTCGACAGGGAATATCTGCGACAGAATATACTTGAGTTTCATCCTTTATATAAACACAAATAACTATACCTGTTTTATTCTGGCTTTTCCTGCCAAATATTCTCTGGTAAGATCATAATTTTCATCATCAAAGCAAACCAGGTATACTTTTTCGATTGAACTATCGTTATCCAGAAAATCAACAATAGTATCAATCGAAATCCTTGCCGCACTTTCTTTCGGAAAGCCATACACACCCGTGCTGATACCCGGAAAAGCAATGGTCTTTAAATTATTTTCCACCGCCAGTAGCAACGAATTCCTATAACATCTCGACAGTTTAATCTCTTCACATTCTTTACCCCCTGTCCATATTGGCCCGACTGTATGAATCACGAACCTTGCAGGCAAGTGTCCTGCTTTCGTAATCACTGCATTTCCTGCCTTCAGATAACCTTGTTTTGCAACAATTTTTCTGCACTCCTCAACGATTGAAGGTCCTCCAGCCCTGTGAATAGCTCCATCAACACCGCCACCACCCAACAAAGAAGAATTAGCAGCATTTACTATGGCATCAACATTAAGTTGCGTGATATCCCCTTTTATAATTTCAATTCTCGATAATGCGTCCATAACAATAAATTTAATTCATAGTTAATGATAACAAATTACAAGACAAATCCCTTCAACAGATCGAAATTTTAATCAACATTACCTCATAGTTCAAAGCAGAAAGGCTGCCATTATAAGAGGCAGCCTTTCAAAACATTATAAATTAAGTTATATTAATTTTTCCCTTCATTAGATTCCTGTTCCAAATCTGATTCATCAAATTCTTCAAAGAAAACACCCCAGTTCACTGTTACCATCTGATCATTCTCAAAATAGAAATCGATCAATGCCTCATCAAATGAGAGCCTTTTTTCGCCCCATTCCTCAGTATCTTCATCAACTTCTTCAAAACCATGGGCAAGCATCATGTCAATGATCTCCTGCGATTTCATTTCAAATATCTTTTTCCCGAAGAGAGTTGTATTTTTATTGTCCGTTTCAACGCATGAAAAGAGTTTCGGTTCTTCTCCATCAAAGAAAAGTGTAACTCCACTATCGTTAAAAGACCAGATGACAGTTTTCAACTCGTCATCACCTTCTTCAAGTTCTTCGATCTCATCGGGCTTACCAAATACTTCTGCTACATCTTCTGCGGTTGTACCAAACTCAATGTCATCAAGACCTTCGAGAAGTTTTATTTCCATGTTACTCGTTTTCATATTTGAATATTTAATTTTTTAAAGATAAATCAAAATTACACTCAATGCAAATTATTTAAATGGTGAGTTAGGCTCCTTAGCCATATGCGAATACGAAAGCCGATCTAATAAACGAGGCATCCATTTTCCAAGAAAAACAGTCAATTTTCCTTCAACAAAAGTGAGCACCAGACTACGTTGACGTTTTTCAATTCCATCTGCAATTTTTATTGCCACTGTTTCAGGTTGCATCATCTTGCTTTCGTCTCTTGGAGTCTCCCCCTGGTGCGATCCATCAGCTGTGAGAGCAACATTCCGGATATTGGATGCTGTGAAACCCGGGGCAACAACCATAACATGTAAACCTAAATGAATATTTTCCACCCTGAGTGTGTCCATAAACCCACGCACTGCAAACTTTGAAGCCGAATAACCTGTCCGTCCCGGTAAACCGATATAACCCGCAATCGAAATCACACCTACCAAACTACCTTTACTTTCAAGCAGATACGGCAATGCGTACTTCGTACAACAAACCGTCCCCCAGAAGTTGACATCCATCAAATGTCTGAGGACACTCAAGTCACAATCAGCAAACAATGCTCTCATTGAAATCCCGGCATTATTGACCAATATATCAATTCTACCATATTTCTTGATCGTTTCCGTGGTCAGGTTCCGGCAATCCGTTTCCGAGCTGACATCAGCCACAACAGGCCATGAATCAGCACCCATTGCAATCAGTTCATTATGTATCACTTCCAGTTTTGGAAAATGACGGGAAGCAATCACGACTTTGGCACCCCGTCTGGCAAATTCAAATGCCAACGCCCTACCAATGCCTGAGGATGCACCTGTAATAATAGCAACTTTATTTTTCATTCAAATCTTAATATGTAAGCCGGCAAAATTAACCAAATTTTCATGAAGCTCTCCCAATAAGTGAATATCAACCAAAATTAACCCTGTTGATAACTTTGAAGAAATAAATTTAGTTATTTCTCTTACATTTGTGACTACTTTTTAAAAATGTACAATCATGAGTTTTGAAATAAACGGAAAACTTTACGAAAAATTTGACACTGTTATAGTTAGTGATAAATTTCGTAAACGCGAATTTGTAATCGAGAAGACTGAATCAGCAAGTTTCGGTGACATTACTGATCATATTAAATTTCAACTGACGCAAGATCGTTGTGATCAATTGGATCGTTATAATATTAACGAAGAGATCAAAATCAGTTTTAATATCCGTGGTCGTAAATGGGAAAAAGATGGCAAAGTCAGTTATTTCAGCAATCTTGAAGCATGGCGCATCGAGAAAGTTGAAACTGGAAATACCTCTTCTTCAGCCCCGATCCCCGGCGTTGATTTTCCTGATTTCGAAACCAGCTCAGATTCAGATCTTCCATTCTAGTCAGGATCAAACATTTAAGGTTGATTAGCTCATGCTTTACTTTATAAGAAATATGGTTTGTAACCGCTGCATTATGGTAGTGAAGCAATTATATGAAAGCATGGGCTATCCACCTATCCATATCGAGCTTGGCGAAGTTGAAACCGAACATCCATTAATTGAGGCAGATCTGGTAAAACTAAAAGCCTCACTGGTTGGTTATGGTTTTGAAATGATTGATGACACTACCAGTGTTTTGATTGAAAAAGTCAAAACACTCATCATCGAAATGGTTCATTACAAAAATGAACCCATCCACGAAAACTATTCCACCTACATCGAATCCAAAATCCGCAAAGATTACAATTACCTGAGCAACCTGTTTTCCGATGTAACAGGTACCACTATTGAAAAGTACATCATTCTACAGAAAATAGAACGCGTCAAGGAGCTGTTGGTTTACGACGAACAGACCCTGAGCGAAATAGCATACGAACTGGGCTACAGTAGTGTAGCCTACCTCTCCGGTCAATTCAAAAAAGTTACAGGCCTCACCCCCGGCCATTTCAAACAGATCCGTGAAAATAAACGTAAACCTTTAGACCAGGTATAACCTGTGAATTATATAAACTTTTTCTGTAATTCCATAACAAAGCGCAATTTTCAATGACCTAATTTTGAGGAAAATTTAAAGTCATGGAAATGTCCAATAAGAAAAGTTTTCCTGTAACAGGTATGAGTTGTGCCTCTTGCGCTTTAAGTATTGAAAGCATGCTCAAAAGCCAGCAGGATGTTCTCGATGCCACCGTGAACTATGCAGCTTCCACCGTCCTTGTTGAATATTATCCTTCTGAAGAAATTCTGGATAATTTCAAAAAAGCTATCCAATCCATTGGTTACGATATCATAATAGACGAACAACAGAATGGCGAACAGGAAGAATATATTCGCAACGAATCTGCTATACTGAAACAAAAAACAATTCTGGCCTCTCTGCTGACACTACCCATTGTCATCATTGCAATGTTTATGATGAAATTGCCCTATGCCAACTGGATCATGCTGGTTCTATCCACTCCGGTCGTGTTTTGGTTTGGCAGGGGCTTTTTTATTAATGCCTGGCGTCAACTGATTCATCACACTGCAAACATGGATACCCTGGTCGCCCTAAGCACCGGAATCGCTTATACTTACAGTCTTCTGAACACCCTATTTCCCCATCTGATGGGACATGGCAACATGAAACCCCATGTTTATTTTGAAGCTTCTGCCGTCATCATCGTATTTATTCTCCTCGGCAAGATGTTAGAAGAACGGGCTAAATCCAACACATCTTCTGCCATAAAAAAACTCATGGGGCTGCAACCCAACCAGACCACGCTTGTCAATACAGAAGGAATTGAAACCGAAATCCTGTTATCAGATATAAAAATCAACGACCTCCTGAGAGTGAAACCGGGTGAACGCATCCCTACCGACGGAGAAATCAAAGATGGAGTCTCTTTTATTGATGAGAGCACCATTACTGGCGAATCAATACCGGTAGAAAAACAACCCGGCGATAACGTCTTTGCCGGGACCATCAACCAGAAAGGGAGTTTTGTAATGAAGGCCCTTAAGGTTGGCAGCGAAACCCTGTTGGCCCGCATCATCAAAATGGTGCTCGAAGCCCAGGGAAGCAAGCCCCCCGTACAAAAACTGGTTGACAAAGTAGCGGCCATCTTCGTACCCATAGTGATCGGGTTGGCGCTCTTTAGCTTTGTAATGTGGTTGCTGCTTGGAGGCCCTCATCCATTGACACACGCGCTTCTTGCACTGGTCTCGGTACTGATTATCGCCTGCCCCTGTGCCCTTGGCCTGGCAACTCCCACGGCCATTATGGTGGGTATCGGAAAAGGTGCCGAGAATGGCATTTTGATTAAAGATGCCAATGGTCTCGAACAAGCCCACCGCATTGATACCATCGTCTTCGATAAGACCGGAACCATCACTGAAGGGAAACCCGTTGTCACTGACCTGATCTGGGAAACGGAAGAAACGGAACTTTTAAAACAAATTCTCTTCAGCATCGAATGTCGTTCCGAACATCCCCTAGCAGATGCCATTATCAAGACCTTAAATCTTGAATCCATTCAACAGGTCATGATCAATCAATTCGAAAGCGTAACCGGCAGAGGTGTCTCTGCTATTGTCTATGGCGTAAAATATGTCGTCGGTAACGAATTGTTCATGAAAGAATCAGGGATAAACCTCGACAACCATGAAGTCACTACTGCAAACGAAATGCACGATGATGCAAAAACCATTTTATACTTTGGAGGTGAAGATCAAATCCATGCCATCATCGCCATTGCCGACAACATAAAACCATCTTCACCATATGCAATAAAACGATTAAAACGAATTGGGATCGAAGTACATATGTTGACCGGCGACAATGAACAAACTGCAAAAGCAGTCGGAAGTTTAACCCGGATCAAACATTACAAATCCGGTTTATTACCAAACGAAAAAGCCGAATACATTAAAATGCTCCAAAAGAAAGGGAGAATAGTTGCCATGGTAGGCGATGGAGTCAACGATTCACAGGCAATGGCCCAGGCCGATGTCAGTTTTGCAATGGGTCAGGGCTCTGATATTGCGATGGATGTGGCCAATATCACCATTGCCTCTTCCAGTCTCGATGCCATCCCTTCCGCCATCATGCTCTCCAAACAAACCATCACTACCATCCGTCAAAACCTGTTCTGGGCCTTTGTTTACAACATCATCGGCATCCCCATTGCGGCAGGCCTCCTCTACCCATTCAACGGCTTTCTGTTAAACCCAATGATTGCAGGGGCCGCCATGGCCTTAAGCAGCGTAAGCGTGGTGAGCAACAGTCTAAGACTAAAATTCATGAACATAAACTCAAAACCAAATCGATATGAAGACTTTAAAATTTAAAACCAATGTAAATTGCGGTGGATGCATTTCAAATGTAACCCCTTATCTGACATCAATAAAAGAAATCACAAAATGGAGTGTCGATACCGAAAACCCGTCGAAAATCCTAACCGTTGAATCCGAAGATATCATACCCTCCCGGGTCATCAATGCCCTCTCAGCAGCTGGTTACAAAGCTGAGTTGGTTGAGGAATAATTAAATTTATTCTTTCAGAAAAAAAGCTGGTGTAGATTTAAAATCTGCACCAGTTTTTTTTCATTAGTTCATTATCCCTAAATTTGCATCCGAAACTGTAGAATGAAAAACATCCCACTATGCAAAAGCTGAATATCGTCGAAATCTTCTATTCCATACAAGGCGAAGGAGCCAACACCGGGATGCCAGCCATCTTCATCCGTCTGGGAGGTTGCAACCTACAGTGCTGGTATTGCGACACCGAATGGCATCATTACAAAGAGATGTCGATCCCCGAAATATTAAGCGCCATAGCACCCTATAACTGCAAAAACATCATCTGGACAGGCGGAGAACCCACCCTGCAGCTCACCAATGATATCCTCGGATATTTCAACGGCTACTATCATTGCATCGAGACCAACGGCACCAACCCCGTTCCAACACTGATCGATTATATATCATGCAGCCCCAAAGTCAGCCCGGCCCGATTGAAACAACATTTCACCTACATCGACGAAATCCGTTTTCCACTCAGCAAGGGCGATATATTACCATCTATCGAAGAACTCCCCTCCGCCAAACATTATTATATCAGCCCCCTGTTCCTTGGAGCAGAGAACGAACGGATGGAACGCAATCAGGAAAACATCGATTACTGCCTTGATTACATCCTTCAACATCCCGGCTGGAAACTCTCCATCCAGCTCCACAAGCTTTTGAACATCCGATAACCGGGTGTATAAAAAAAGCCTGCACTTCAATCATTGAATGTGCAGGCTTCAGGTACTCACTTATTAATCACAACATTAAACCAACTAAACCATTTCTTTATAAAGGTGCAGCAGGGGTATTGTATCCGGGAACCTTCCAAGTACCGGGAGCCGTAATGCTCACACCCATACTCCTACCCATTGCAACATCAGCGCCATAGAAATATAGCGGCCATCCATTGTAAGTCATCTGCGTATGTCCAAATACCGACACTGAAGAAAATTTTGACCTGTCAATGCTCGAAGGAACTACGAGGGGCACAGCTTCATAAATAGGCCAGATAGAGTTATTGGAAAAGTCACTCAGTGTAAGGTTGTTGATGTTGTTATGATCCTGAGAATAGGTATATAGTGTCATCCCTCTATCATTCGTAAAATACGTTGATAAACTGGAACCGGGAGTATAATCACCGTTGTAATAGATCCCGTCTGCGCCAAGCAATTGACCGTCGGCAACCATCAGCGAATAATCAGGTTTGGCAACAAACCAGATATTGTTGAAGCCATCGCCACCCGTCAAACCGGGCGATTCCCTGACATTAGAATTCCCACCATAGCCGTCAGAAGTCGAAGGAGCATAGTAGTGTAATGGCCATCCCTTGTAGGTCGTCTGACTGACACCATTAGCCTGAATTGCACCAAAATCTGAAAGCAATAATCCATTGCCTAAGTTGTCCTGAGTAAGCGTTCCTGCATAGAAATAGGGCCACAAAGCAGCACAATCTCCCGTACAGTTACTGGTACTCTGGAATTCATCTGAAAAGAAATATAGCGTGAAACCATCTTTATCAACAAGATAGTTTCCTAAAGTAGAATTTTGTGACAATGTGACTGCAAAAGTGATCTGGTTTTCACCCGATCCGAAAGGATTTACTGCGGTTTTGGTGCAACTTGTCAGCGTTACAGAAAAACTGATGACTACAAGTAGTAGTATTTTCTCTAAGCTTGTCATGACTTTGTTTGTTTAAATTGTTTGAATTACGGTTGTTTAAATTATTATTTAGAATGATTCTAATTATAACAACACAATTAAAATCATATTGTTTAGAACAATTCCAAATAATATAAAAATAAATAATAAAATATATCAATTCCCTACCAGCTTATATACTATATTTGTTCTCACACAATTGTTCATCAGGAAATCAAATTGCAAGCTTGGTCATTATAATTTCATAGTTATAACGATATTTTTTATGAAGAAGCTCATTTGTATTCACCTAGTAGCAGTGCCCTTTTCCATTATCGTCATAGGTGATGTTCCCTACACCGGCGCAAAGTATCCATGCGTTCCGACTCCTTACCTGACAGGTTCCGTAGAACCTACAATCATTTCTTTACCTATTCTTTCATCTAAAGACATCTAAAAATGACAACCAGGAAAATTGTTCAGATCATGTGTCAGGAAGATACCACAGGCAAAACCATTGACCTGTTCTGGCACGTAGCCCAAAACTGTGGCGTGTATGTAAATCACCAGATAACATTGAGTAGTGAGAACGAGAAATTCATCATGTATTTTATTTACAGCCGCTACCGTCGCCAGCGCAAAACCACCACCGTCACCTTACCCTCATAATCGCCTATCTCATACATATCACACCACCAATTGCAGACCAAAAAATCTGCAAAAAGTTCAATTCATCCAAAAAAAGGGGGGGTTCATACAATAACTCCCCCTTTTCATGCATTTTCGTCCCCCCCTATCCAATATTTACACTAAATTTAAACCCAATAACCCAAAACGCTATTCAACTAACAAAATCCCAACCCCAATGAAAAGAGCCCCCACCCTATTCCAGCCCCTCCTCATCCTTCTGGCCGCCTCCATCCTCTTTGCCGGTTGCTCCAGCACCACCCTCCTCACCTCCAGCCCCTCCGGCGCCAAAGTCTATCTCAACGGCCAGTCCGTAGGCACCACCCCCTACAACCATTCCGACACCCGCATCGTAGGCAGCCGTACCGACGTCCGCTTAGTCCTCGAAGGCTACGAACCCCTCTACACCACCTTCTCACGCGACGAACGTGTTGATGTGGGAGCCGTAATCGGTGGCATCTTCCTGCTGGTCCCCTTTTTATGGACCATGGAATACAACCCCACCCACAACTGGGAACTCATACCTCTGGGCACCAACCCATCCGCATCCTCCAACAAGGTTCAGCTCGTCAACCCCACCGGCGCTTCAAAGCTCGAACGACTGAAATCCCTCAAGCAACTCCTCGACGACAAGGCCCTCACCCAGGAAGAATACGACAAGGAGAAAACGAAAATTCTGGACGAGAAATAATAAATATTGATTGATGAATAAGCCTAAATATTTTTTTATTAATCATTATGGAAAGAAAAAACTGGACTCGTGAAGAATTAATCTTAGTATTCAATCTTTATTGTAAAATTCCTTTTGGACAAATCAATCATGGGAATCCTAAAATAGTTGAACTTTCGAAAATCATTGGAAGAACTCCAAGTTCAGTCACTTTCAAACTTTCGAATTTTGCAAGTTTAGATCCTTTTCATCAACAAAGGGGAGTAAAAGGATTGTCGAATGTTGGAAAACTTGATAAAGAAATCTATTTGGAATTTTCAAATAATTGGGATGATTTGATTTTTGAAAGTGAAAGTTTATTGGCTGAAAAGACTGACAGTAAAAGGTTAGAATATGTAATAAAAGTGGAAGATGATTTTGATACAACGAAAGAGGGCATAGATACGATTCGATCTGTAAAAACAAGAGTTAACCAATCATTTTTCAGAACAGTAATTACTTCAATATATTCAAACCGTTGCGCTGTTTCAAATATCGATTTACCTGAATTACTAATTGCAAGCCATATTATCCCTTGGTCAACAAATGAAAAAGAAAGATTAAATCCAACAAATGGTATTTGTCTTTCAGCACTTTACGATAAAGTATTCGATAAGGGCTTAATGACATTGACTGATGATTATCAAATCATATTTTCTAAAAAGCTTTTAAACATTTCAGACAAGAATATTTATAAATCTCTTTTCGGAGTTTATGAAAACAAACAGATTAATTTACCTGACAAATTTTTACCAAGCTTAGAATTTATTGAATTTCACAGGAATAACATATTCAAACATTAATTCCATTTCAGCAGGAAAATTAATTTGCTATTATCTTTTTTAAAAATTTGTAATTAAATTTTTAACACAGTCCATTACTCATAATTTTTAAATCATACAAAACAAACCAAATCATGCGAGAAGTAAATGGAAAAAAGATATATTCACTTGATGAGATGCTTGACAAGCACATCGGTGAAAACGGCACCAAAGAAAGAGATAGCTTTGAGGAAGAACTCCGTTTAGACCTTTTAGGTGAAATGATAAAAAGAACACGAAAAGAACAAAACCTAACACAAGAAGCGTTAGGGATATTAATTGGTGTCAAAAAATCACAAATTTCTAAAATTGAGAAAAGTGGAAAGAATTTAACAATTGATACTTTGATAAGAGTATTTGATGCCTTAAAAGTAAAAGTGAAAATTAAAATTGAATTAAGTACTTCAGATAAACTTATTATCGTATAAATTAGAAATTCTATCTTTCATTTTCGTTATTGGGATTCAATGTCGTTTAGCCATTTATTTGGCCTTAGATTTACGCCATCTCAATCGTTTTAAAAAACTGCCTCCCAAATGAAAACGGAACATATTTCTTATGCTGCAGTCTGCCAATGATTAAGGCAGGATGCGTCTTGATCTTTTTGGCGTATGCATAAATTCCGTCTTCCGTACGGGGGAGTTTTTTGATCAGGTCTGTTTCTTCATCCTGAGAGAAGGTCCACTTTACTGCAAAAGCATCGGCCTCGTTTTCCTTTCCAATATCCTTGTCCCGGTATTCTATTTCTTCCAAAAAAATCTCCTTCTTTCCATGCAACAATATATGTCCTACTTCATGAAAAAATGAAAACCAAAATAGATCATTTCGTTTTCCCCTTCCCGTCAGTTGGATCAAAGGGCTGTCGTTCAACCAACGGGTTGCACCGTTAATGGGGGCTTGTGATATCGAGGGAGTATAAACCACTTTTACCCCTGCTTTTAAGCAAATAGCCTGAAGTTGTTGAAAAAAGTTTTCAGGTTGCTCAGCCATCAAAGATTTTAACGCAGGAAGTATTGTTTTTAATTCTTTTTCAGAATAGGTCTGATGATGGATCTGCTGAGCAGAAAGTTCACCCTTTCTCAGCCATACTGATATTGCATAAGGATCATTGATATGTTTCAATGAAATCCGGAAGGCCACTTTTAATTGTTGGTTGAAATAGTAATCTTCCCAGGATCGATCAGATGCTACTCCAAAAAAAGTTAGTAGCTGTGCTGCCATTTCCGGTTTAGTCGATCGTTTTTCTATCCACCGCAATCTGATCATTTGCTGTAAAGGAAATTTCCCAGCCCAACTGACAGCTTTTTCACTGACTTGTTGATATTTAACTCGGGCTATATACTCGTCATAATTCCTTTGATGATTCATTCAGTAGTTGGCCGGAATTATAGTAACATTCTCAAATTGCACGGCCATATCCGCGGTTATTGAACTTTCACCTTTGAGAATAGCCGTTATTGTTTTTTCAGGTTTGCCTGATCGCAATGCAAATTCTTTTGGTCCCATCTCCAACTCTTCCAGTTTTTCTTTCAGGGTAATACCGGGATGTGTAATAGATTGCGGGAAATATTGATTTTGCTTTACCATGGCTAAATTTTAAAAGACATTTACGATCATCGTTGGCCAATATTGTGAGTTTTTTATCACGAAAAGTAATATCCATACAAAGGTAACATTAATTTGATTAACACCATCTGTTAATTATAAATATATTTATTAATTTTCAAATTCTGCAAATAGATATTTTTAAACATTTGAATAAAGATCTGTTAATCAATTTCAAAAAGCCAGAAAATTTTATTATAATATAGAACCCTCATTTGGGGTATTGAAAAAGGAAAATGGCATCGTTATTAGACCTATAAATCTAATTAACAAGATTGGATCATGCAAGTAGATTTTTTTATCGTACCTATTTTTAAATTAGCCACTGCCCTATCAGACAAAACTCTCCAAAATCTTCATGGTCCCGATAGATAAAGGTTAGAAATCGGTATAAGTATTTTTTACAAAATACTTCAATCCCTTTGCAACAATCGATCCATTTTCCTGTAAAGACGCTATATATCACGTCTTTACGCAAATATGCCAAAAAATGAAGCCCATCCTTCTTACATAACCAACTGAATATGTTGACATTATAGGGTCAATATTCTTCGTTGATTGTGAGATAACTGGTATATAACTGGTATATAATCGGTATATATTTAGGATATACTCTGTAGCATAGGTATAAAGTATATCATGATTATTTTATGAATATATTTTTATAATATTCTTGATATTGAACCATCAATGAACTATCTTTACAGCATTATCAAAAAATCATGTTTGACTGAATGAGTAGAATAATTTGAAATTTTCGGAGTTATTTAATCTTTTAAATTTGGAATTATGGCAGAAATTGAAGGACCTATTCGTTTCAAGGGATCTATTGGCGATGTGACTTGTTACTATAACAGTGTCTTAAAAAAGTGGATCTTCCGCAAAAAGGGTGGTGCACATAAAAACCACATTAAAAAGTCTAAGAAGTTTAAAAACGTGCGGCTCAACATGTCTGAATTCAAAGCCTGTGGCGAATGGTGTCACCTGGTTCGCATGGGTTTATTTAAACTGGACGATTTCAACTGGGGTCTATATATGTCGGGCATCGTGCAGCTGTCCAAGACCATTCAGTTGATGGACGGGGAAGGTTTATGGGGAAACCGCAATATCGAATCCTCAAAGCACAAAGAGATGCTTACCGATATCGTTTTCAATGCGCAGTATCCCTTCAACAAGGTCGTTATGCGACGTCCTGAAGTGATAGCCGATGAAATGAGAATGTCTATAACCGTGAATCTAACGCAGTTCTATTCGTTGCGGGAGCTGGTCTTTAGAAAAGGGTTCTCCTCTTACCGCTTTGCAATGACCATCGCACAGTTATCCGATTATGTCTACGATCCTGTCAACAAGGAGTATGCTCCTAAGCATGCCGGTCTTGAGAATAGAAGTGTGGTCGTCTTCAGTGAATGGTATAGAAAGAGTGCAAACCCTGAGGATATTTCATTGTCAGCGGCTTTCCCTGCAGAGCTGGTTCCTCCCGCAGATGCAACCGTGATGGTGGGTTTGGGTGTAGAATTTGCTACAAACCTTTCGGGTAATTCGTACTATTCTGCCAAAGGGGACCGGACGATGAAGCTGGTGGATTGTCTGTAAAGTTGAGGGATTAATAGTTTTTTTTGAATAGCACACACAGCCCCTTATTAATAACTTGATTTCATGCAAAATATTTAATTAAATTTATGGACTGAAATATTGCGCGAAGGATAATGGGGTCAGGCACAATTTAATTTTAATTGTGCCTGACCCCATTATCAAAATTTAAAGGAATATATGAAACGAATTTTAAAATCAATCCGACTAAGTGTTTTTATAATAAATTTAATATTATTATACACTGCAAATCAAAATATATTTGGTCAGACATTGACAACAGAGCCATATAATTGGAAAAGTGTTCAAATGGTTGGAGGAGGATATGTTCCCGGAATTGTTTTTCATCCTACAGCAAAAGGGGTGTGCTATTGTCGCACCGATATAGGTGGTGCTTATCGTAGAAATCCCAAAACACTTCGTTGGGAACCTTTGTTAGACTGGTTGTCGAACAAAGAAGTAAACCTGATTGGTGTTGAGAGCATTGCATTGGATCCGTCAGATCCTAAAATGGTTTTTATGTCGTGCGGAACTTATTCCAACTCACGTTCTCCAAATGGAGCTATTCTTCGTTCCGCAGATCAGGGAAAAACTTTCCAAAAGGCTGATGTGCCTTTCAAAATGGGTGGTAATGAAGATGGCCGTGGTAATGGTGAGCGGATGCAAGTTGATCCAAACAATGGAAATATTCTTTATTTGGGAACACGACATGATGGTTTATGGTTTAGCACGGATCGGGCTGTCACCTGGAATCAGGTGAAAAGTTTTCCGGATGTTACTGAAAATCCTCCTTCAAGCATGAAGGATGTGGATAGCATAGCCAGATGGCGAAGGTCAAATCAGGGTAGTGGAGTGATTTTTGTAGTCTTTGACGCGAAAAGTGGATCAAAAGGCACCGGGAGTTCAACAATTTATGTTGGCGTATCTTTAATGAATCATGAAAACATGTTTCGTAGCACCGATGGTGGTAAAACATGGAAAGGTATCCCCGGACAACCATTGCAATACCGTCCTACGCATGCTGTGCTTGCTTCTGATGGGATGATGTATCTTTCGTATGGTAATGCTCCTGGCCCCTCACGCATGACCGATGGTGGTGTGTGGAAGTTTAACACGAAATCAGATGAATGGTTAGAAATTACGCCTGACAAACCTGAGCCTCTGAACAAAAAGGCATTTGGTTACGGCGCTGTTTCTGTCGATGCACATAATCCACAGGTAGTTATTGCAAGCTCATTTTACAGATATGGTATTGGAAGTGGTGAAGAACTATTCCGCACTAATGATGGTGGTAAGACTTGGAAACAGGCTTTTGGCGGTGGTGGATTTTATGATGATTCACTGGCTCCATATGTTCAAAAGACTGGAATTCATTGGTTGCTCGACGTCGAAATCGATCCAACTAATCCAGACCATGCGATGTTTACGACTGGTTATGGTGGTCACGAAACCTTCAACCTGACCGATATGGACAAGGGCAAACCCACTAAATGGACGATAATGAGCACAGGTATTGAGGAAACAGTTGCACTTGAACTACTGAGTCCTGCAAAAGGTGCACCACTCATAACGGCTATTGGTGATTACGGTGGTTTTGTACATTGGGATCTGGATAAACCTGCTGCAGGTAGCTTCGATAATCCAAGGTTTGGAAACACAACCGGTGTGGCATGTGGGGAAAATAATCCGGATATCATTGTTCGTGTAGGAAAAGCAACAAATAATAACCCGGGTAAAAATATTGGCTATTCAACCGATGGAGGTAAAACGTGGCAACCAACAGCAACACAACCCAAACCTGAATGTAGCCTGGGCAATATTGCTGTTTCATCAGATGGCATAAGCTGGATTTGGGCGCCGGAACCAATTCGTGGTGGCGGTGGTGCTCCCCGGGTCGCTGGAACTTCTTCACCCATGGCGGTTTATTATACTGTGGATAAAGGGATAAGTTGGAATGAGTGTAAAGGGCTTCCAGGCAACACACGTACAGTTGCAGACCGGGTTAATCCTAAAAAGTTTTATGCAATAAGTCTTTTCGAAGGAAAACTTTTTATTAGTTCTGATGGTGGAGCGAATTTTAGTGAGCAGGCGTTGAAACTACCTGGAGGTATCCCTCAACGAGGAAACAGGGGTGACAACCGTGGTGGGCAGGATCGCATTTATGCTGCTCCTGGTAAGGAAGGCGATCTTTGGGTTGCTGCTTTTGATGGACTTTTTCACTCTTCTGATTCAGGAAATTCTTTTTCGAAACTCGATGGTGTAAAGGAAATAAATGCTTTTGGCTTCGGCAAAGGTAAAACAGGCATCAATTATTCCGCATTGTACCTGATTGGTACTATTAATGGAGTCAGAGGTGTATTCCGTTCTGATGATGTAGCAAAAAATTGGGTTCGCATTAATGATGGTCAACATCAATGGGGTTTATTGCTTCTTGTATCTGGTGATCCCAAAGTATATGGAAGAGTGTATGTTGGTACACATGGTCGTGGAACTATTTATGGTGATCCCAAATAATCCATTACGTCTCAAAATATGAAAAAGATCTATCTGAACTTGCTTGTCCTTGCCCTCCTTGTCATGCAAAGCTGCTCTTATGAACCCAAGGGCGAAGACTTTGTGACGATAGATCCTTCCGGCAAACCGGCAAACATCCAGATTGATCTGAACGCGGCAACCGATACCATTTGGGTCCAGAAAGATGATTATCTCACTTTTGCATACACGCTGAATGGCGATAAAGTGAACTGGGCAAAGTTTATCCTCAACGGTGTAGAATCGAGAATGATTGAAGAAAAATCAAGCTCCGTGTTCTTTTCTTCTTATTTGAGTAATATCACCAGTGGGACTTACACGCTCGAAATGCAGCTGTTCACCAGCTCGCAAACTGGAAGCATTGCCGACAAAGTGGGCGCCGAAGGGTTCTTGCTTTCGAAAAAATGGACCATCGTGGTTAAAGATCATAGCGCGATGGGTTCTAAAATAACAAAGACCGCATTTGTGGATGGCTCGCTGAGAGTGGAATGGGAAATGTTCAAGGGGCTTAACTTCAAGTATTATAAGGTCTATAAGTACCTGGATTATGTGTCGAATAATCTGATATTGCTTGCAACAATCAACGCTCAGGATCAAACTTACTTCATCGACTACGCCTATCATGGCGAACGGTCTAATTATTACGTCATCACCAACGATGTGGCCTGGGGTCCCAGCACGCTGGTGACCGGTCCCCTGCCTGCCTTAACGGCTTCTAATGCAATGAATGGCGACATTGTGCTGAAATGGACCAAACCGCCTTACTATAAAAATCTGAAGGGTTACCGAATCTCGTATCGCGACCAAAGTGGAACGATGCAGGTCCTTGGAACGACGGCTAATGCGGATACTGAATCGTTCATCGTCCAAAATCCTGCGTTCGCTTATAAATACGACTTTTACTTGTCGCCTTTGGCGTTGACAAATCTTTATTATGAGGACTGGATGTTGCCGCAGTTTTTATCGACCAGGGCAACCGGTTCGTATGGGGTGACTTCGCCTGGCTACAGGATGGCGTTTAGTGGCATGGCGCCCATTTCGTATTTGTTGAATGATACGTTGGGGATTCTGGCCTTTGATCACCGGACTTTTTCCACCACCCAAAAGTTTAAATATGCTGATCAAATCCTGCAATTTCAGGTTTCTGCGAACAATCACTACCTGGTAAGTTCATCGTATTCAGCGAAGAAAATCAATCTTGAGGACCTGGTCAATCCGGCCAACAGTAAAAGAATCGATCTTTCGGCCACTTTTCCACAACTTGGATCCATTAGTTCAGTTTCGGATGCTGGAACGGGGGTTGTGTTTAACCTGCAGACGGCTGTTTTATATGATTATCTGAACGAGAGGAAGCTGGCAGAAATCAACCTGGGGAATTTAGGGATGTATTCGACTAAGATTTCGTCGTCAGGCAACTTCTTCTATACTGAAACTTATAACGGCTTCGAATTTTTCCAGTACAAAGACGGTCAGATCGTTCGCCTGCCGGGGAATTTTACGAGTAGCGACGGGCTGTTTTATGTGCAGTATTTGCCGGGAACCAATGAAAAACTTGTGAGGGCTTTCAAGAACAGGATCGAAGTGTTGGACTGCAGCACCTGGACAATTGAAAAGACCTGGCAGTATCCCAACCAGATTACTGAAGTGTATAACTTGGACATGAAGAGTGGAAAACTGTTCATGCGCGAGGCCAACAGTCTGATTTTATTTGATATTACGACAGGCGTCAAAGATGTGGTAACATTGACGATAGCATCCACTTACGTGAATCACTGGGAGCTTTTCTTTAATAACGGACAGATTTTATGGGGAGAAGGAAAGGCATTTCTCTAAACATCAATCAGAAATTTTCAGACCATGACATTTAATCATTTGAAGTTAACACTACTGGGGATTGTCCTTTTTGCTTTCGTGTCGGTGCAAGCTCAGAAAATACTGGTGGGTGTTGGCGGCGGTGGCGGCACTTTTAATATGGGTTCTACGAAAGAATTCAACCAGTCTGTCGTTAACCTTTTGCCTTTTAAACCTGTGGTAACGGATAATTTCCCGCCCTGGATCTTTGAACAGGTTGAAGCTCTCTATTGTTTTCCGAAAAATCTGGCCATCGGATTTAATCTCAGCGCTACTTCCACAGGATCAAGGTTGAGCCTGGCCGATTATTCAGGGAAATACACTTTCGATAATGTCCAGAGAGGATTTTTTCCGGGGATAAAGCTGTTGTTTGGAAAGGCGCCGGGCCGGTTAAACAATTTGAATTTCTCGTTGGAGTTGGGTGCTTCGTTCAGTAAAATGACGCTCAAAGAAGATATGAAAGTATATGCAGATTCTACATTGAGTAATAGTGATTTTAATGCGATGGGGCTTTTTGTTCAGCCAGGATTCTGTTACTTCTATCAAATCAATTCAAAGTTGCGGGTTTCGGCTACAGTTTCATATTACTATGGCATTGAAAAGGGATACCATCTTCCGAAAGCAAAAGGTCAGCGATTGATCAATCCGGAGACCCATAATCCCGTGAAACCACAATGGGATGGTATAAGGGTTGGAATTACTGCTTATTGGAGTTTGCAATAATGGGGTCAGCCACAATTAATTAATTGTGGCTGACCCCATTATTGCAAAAAAATAGAGGCCACTTTTTAGGCAGCCTCCATTTTTAGAATTGGTAAATACTTATCATTTAGAGTTTTTTAAACAAAGAAACTCTGCCAACAAGATCTACCTGTACGACGATTTTATCTTTTCCATTCGATAGTTGTACGAAATAATTCTTTGGATCATCAAACTGTCCATTATAAAGAAGCATTTGAGTATCATTCCCCTTTGGGAAATCATAAAACACTACAGATTCGACAGCATAACCCTGATATTTTTTGGTTATTGTATTCTGTCCTCTCATTGGAAGGTCATTAAACGTTTTTTTTGTTGTTGTCCCAACTAACGAGCCGCCGAAATCATAATAAACAGTCATGTCATGCCCATTTTGATTGAAAGTAGCTTCATCGAAACGATCTGTTCGTGTCCAGGATACATCACTTATGGCGCCAAAATCCGATTCGAAACTTCTTAGACTGAAATTACTCACACCGTTTGTTAAGAGCTTTTTCGATTCTTTAACAGCATGTCGTTCAATCTTCTTTGTTTTTCTATCCAGATTACTGGCATAATTCTTAGTATCCTGTGCATATGATTGACATAGTACAAGCGAAATAAATAAAAATGCGAACAATATTGTTATTTTTTTCATAACAGAGTTTTTAAATTAGATTAGGTATTATTATTAATTTGAAATCGTTCTTAATAACAATTCAGTTTTTAATTCGGCTTTATATATTAACTCTTTAATAAAAAAATAACATAGTGGGATATTTTACATATTCCTTTTAATGTATGTATTTAATATACAGATGAATATAAGTCATAAAGAATATAGCACTTTAAGTGATGAATAATGGGGGTAGTCTTAACTATTTATTAATAAACTTTCACTTCCAAATGCCAGGGGTGCCATCGAGGATGCGGACACGGAGGTAACGGGTTTTGCCGATCTTTGAAGCGATATTAGGTGAACGGATGGTGCGTTCTTTATCTTCGGTGACGGTTTGCCAGTTCTTTCCATCCAGAGATTTATCGACTACAAAGGTGTGTCCCAGTGTCGGATGTGCGAAGAAGATCTCGCAACGATCGAGCTTCATGGTTTTTCCAAGATCGAGCTGCCACCACTTTTCGATGTCGCCGGGAGCTGCCCACCACTCGGTGGAATTGGAGTTGTCTACAGCATTCTGAGCTTTAAACGTTTGGGTGCGCGTGGGCAGGGTATAGGGCAGGTTGTAGAATAGTTCGGTTTTGCGTTGGGTGTTCTTACGTGATTTCACCAGGAGGTCTTCGCGGTAGCGAAGAGGCCGGTGGCGAGCAACAGGATCAGGAAGGTATATTTCATCATGATTGGATTTCTATGTAAAGTTATATTTTCATTGATTAATATATAATTCTACAGGGTCCTGCCTTCTTGTTTCGTGGGAAAAGTTATATTTGCAAACCTAAAACATTTTTTCATTTAACCCCTCACCAGATCAATGAAGACCTCTCTCCTATTGCGCATTTTCCTCATCACGACCATCTCCTTTGGCTTTCTGACTTCGAAAGCGCAACAAGACAACTGGACCCATTTCAGGGGATCAAACCTCAACGGGATCGCCACAGAAACCAAGGCTCCAACGATTTGGAACGACTCGACTAATATCATGTGGAAAACCGACATCGCCGGTAAAGGCTGGTCATCGCCGGTGGTTTATGGTAACCAGATCTGGGTGACGACGGCAACGGACAATGGGAAGAAGATGTTGGGTATTTGTCTGGACATCAATAGCGGAAAGAAATTATATGAACTTGATTTGTTTCATCCTGACTCTGTCTTCGCAAAACATGCGATGAACTCATACGCAACGCCTACCTGCGCTATTGAAGAGGGTTTTGTTTACATCCATTTCGGAAGCTACGGAACGGCCTGCGTGAATACAGCTACCGGTGCAACGGTCTGGAAAAGAACGGATCTGAAATGTGCTCATGCCCAGGGGCCGGGGGCATCACCCATTATCTACAAGGATTTATTGATCCTGAATTATGAAGGAACAGATGTTCAGTTCCTGATTGCCCTTGACAAACGAACAGGAAAAACGATTTGGAAAACGGATCGTTCGGCAGAGTTTAACAAGCCACTGGATGCAATCGGGAGGAAAGCTTACATTACGCCTATCGTGCTTAACGTGAAGGGTGTAGACCTGCTGATTTCTAACGGATCGGCTGTTTGCAACGCTTTTGAAGCTGCGACGGGCAAAGAGGTCTGGCATATTGTCAAGGGGCTGGACAGCTCGGTTGCAATGCCATTTGAGGAAAACGGGACGATTTATTATTACACGAGCTTCCTGACGCCTGGCGCGGCTGACCGGTATATTGAATTGCTGTCGGTGAATCCTGACGGCAAAGGCGATATCGCGAAGACAAATGTGAACTGGACGATCAAATCGGCTCCTTTCCAGTTGTCGACTCCAGTGATCAAAGATGGGCTGATTTATACGATCGATGCGTTGAACACGTTGGCCTGCCTGGATGCTAAAACAGGAAAAGAATTATATACCAAGAAGTTGAAGAGCAAATTTCATTCTTCACCGATATTGGCTAACGGGAATGTTTATTTCAATTCGGTGAAAGGTGAAACGCTGGTGATCAAACAAGGCAAAGAGTTGCAGGTTGTAGCCGAAAACAAATTGCCGGGCGAGGTTTATGCAACGCCGGCCTTTGTAAGAAACTCAATCATATTCAGAAACGAGAAAAGTGTTTACAGGATTGCTGATAAATAAAGTAAAGTTATCGAGAAAAGCTATATTTGTAATATAAAACGCGTAGTTATGTTATCAGAACTATTGATAAAAAAATCGTTGAAAGTTCCTTGCATGGGTTTTGGGACTTACAAACTCACGGGCCGGGAATGCACAAAGGCTGTGGATGATGCGCTGCAGGCAGGGTACCGGCATATCGATACCGCACAGTTTTATAACAACGAGGAGGAAGTTGGCAAGGCCATTAATAATAGCGGTATCGACAGGGATAAAATTTTTATCACCACCAAAATATTCCCGACTGATTTCAAAAGGCTGATTGACGCCACCGAAGAAAGCCTCAGGAAGCTGAAATCGAATCATGTGGACCTGTTGCTGTTGCACTGGCCTTCGGATGCTGAGTCGACCCGTAAAGCGGTTGAGAGTTTGAACGAGGCACTGGCAAAGGGTTACACGAAAAACATCGGAGTGAGTAATTTCAATATTGAAAATGTCAATGATGCTGCTAAACGGGCTCCAATTGTTTGCAACCAGGTGGAGTATCATCCTTATATTTCACAACAGAAAATGTTAGCGTTTCTGAAGGAAAACAATATGTTCATGACGGCATACAGCCCGCTGGCAAAAGGGAGGGTGACCCACAACGTGGTTTTGAAGGAGGTGGCCGCTAAATACAATAAGACCATCAGCCAATTGGTGTTGCGGTGGTTGCTACAGCAGGGTGATATGGCTGTCATTCCAAAAGCCACTTCAATGGAGAGGATCAAAGAAAATTTGGATGTGTTTGATTTCGGGATATCGGATAAAGATATGGAGGTGATTTCGGGGTTGAGTGGCGATAATAGGATTACGAATTCTATCTGGTCGCCGGTTTGGGATTAAATTGAACAAATATTAGAAAAGCCTGGCTATTGCAGATTGCAAATCTGTCACAGCCAGGCTTTTCTATGTCTATCAAAAATTTTCTCTTTATTGATGATTATTCATCCTTCCGAATATTTTATCCAGAGAATGGTATAATTTATCTACTGCCCCAGCTATCGCTTTTTCATTGTTATCAGCATTGTTTATAACAGCAATGGGCTGCCGGCCTTCAATGCGTGCTTCAAGCACACAGCGTTTGTCGTTTGCACCTTCTTTAGGTCCGTTTTCATCTGAAAGATGGACTACGACCCGCGTGATTTGCGAGCTATAATGGCTGAGTTGATTTGCAATTAATCCGTCTAAAAAGGTTTGAAGATCATCACTACCCGGAATGTTTTTGTCGGTATTCACTTGAATAATCATAGTTTGTATGTATTAGGTTCAATTATTAGTAATGTATAACAGGCTGTTATAATAAAATCAGCCTTGTTAAAGAACACGATAAAGATTGGTATTAAAACAGGAAGTTATGTTACATTATTTTAAAAATATATTATATAATTCACACATGCCTGTAGTGCTTTTTTGGAGATAGAGGGTTTCATAACCTGATATTACTCAGAAAAAAAATCATATAAACCTGACATATAGAGATCTAAATACAAATCTTTTTTCTCAAAAAAAATTTCGTTATCAGGTGAACAAAATTAAGATATTAGACTGTATCTTTATCCGGTGTTCAATAAGACACCACAGAGATTCAGGCTGTTTCATTGGATAGTATGAACAAACAATCTTTAATAAAATTCCGGACTATGGAAAAATTTTTACGCTTAATGACTTTAATGGTTGTAATGTTTTGTTTTACAATTTTTACAACAACAACAAAAGCTCAGGTACAACCACCTAAAAATACTGCACCAACAACCGTATCCACTGTCAATACACAAGATATTGATTATGAAGTTGCGCCCGATGGGATCCTGAAGTGGTCTATGGCTTACTGGCCTAAATTTCAAGCCGATTTAGATCTGGATAGAGTAAAAGGAAATATTGCAACCATATTGAATAATGATATTGAAATCGTTGATCTGGAATCTAAAATTTCGGGAATCCCAAAAAAAATCACCATTGTCGATAATGGATTTGAGGTAAAAATCGGTCGTGAAATCCTCAAAATAAATCTGTCGGATTTAGATTTTGATTCACCACTAGGCGTTAAACAAGGGACATCCAATGATTTAAGTCCTGTGACAAAAACACTCTCTAAAGGTAATATGTTTTGCTATGTAGAGACGCCAGTGAACGGAAGAATGACAAGAACTTATTTTTCAGAATATAAAGTGCAGTTCAATAAAAATATCACGTTCAATTTTGAAACCCGCAATTTAGAAATGGCCAAGAAAATGGCCGATAACTTATTCTTCATTCAACACCCTGTAATCGATAAGAAGACAAAAGCCGAACTCGCCCGTTTTGAACCCTTGGCAGCCAGCTACCATGCTTTGAAATTAAAACCACCGGTCTCGGAAGATCAAAGAAGGTATATCGTGCAGGCCAATGCTGCCAATAAACTGAAACAATTCTCTAAAGCTATCGAGTTGTACAACAAGGCGATAGATATTGACGCAACTGCTTATCCGGCAGCTTATCTGAATGTTGCGTTGCTTCAGGCTCAAAAGCACAAAATCTACGAAGCGATCTATTACATGAAAAAATACCTGATGCTCGAACCTGAATCTGTAGATGCCCGTAGCGCACAGGATAAAATTTATGAATGGGAAGGGATGTTGTAACCATTATTAATTCAAGATTATGAATAAGTATATCAAAATAACTAGGTTGCTGCTGATTATTGTGATGATGTTATTCAATGCCAGGGTTTATGCACAGATCCCACCTGCCAGTAATCCAGTGTGCGTGTATTGCGGAACCTCGCTCCCCAACGGGGTGCATGCTGCAAATTGTCCTTATGCTGTCAAAGCTTCCGGTGCAGGTTTAGCATTGCCAATGCCCTCGTTAGATATAAAAGGAATGATTGTCGGAGCCGTGTTCCAGAATTTGTTGAATTCGGTGTTCAACAGTAGTTCGCCAGCAGCGCCCAAAGGCCCAACACCTGCGCAAGAGGCTGCCATGGCTGCACAACAGGCTGCTGCACAACAGACCGCCGAAGCTCAAAGGCTAAAACAAGAGCAGGATCAGGCTGAATATGATAAAATGATGCAGTCGTATAAACAGCTGGATGACTCGAAAGATATCACGGCTAAACCACTGGAAGGCGGATTCGGCTTGGATTTCAAGACCCTGGATGGGGATGCTGAAAACCAGACAACAGAAGCCAGGAAACAGTTTGAAAACCTGAAGGTTCCGGTGGTCACACCGCCTCCTGCTGCCCCAATTGGTGGAGCTACTCAGTTTTTCGGTGATACGATGCCTGAGGCAGATCTGCAGACATTGGTTGATCCTGAAAGCAATCCGAATGTTGTTGATCTGAGGGATGCAAAGAAATATGTGGCAGAGAAAAAAGAAAAGGATAATTCAGGAATTGTGACTTTATTAAATACAATCCTGAATCAGGATCAGGGTGGTCCGATCATCATCAAACAGTCGTGTACCGATCTGGGAGTAAAATTAAAGGCCTATACCAATCAGAGAGAACAATTTCAAAAGACCATCGCGCTTGCTGAGAATGAATTGGATGTTTGGGAAACCGCAAACCGCAATGCTTTGATGAATCAGGCAAAAGATGGTTTGGAATATTTCGTTGGTGAGTACCTCGAGGCATTGACCAATAGAGGGAAAGCTGCTGAACGGCTTCAGGGGATTTTTGATAAGAACATGTCGCAGATGATGAGTGAAGGGATTGACGTTGCAACGCTACAGACCAAAATTCAACATTTGAAGGATATTTCAACGATAGGTAAAATTGCTGAATTAAAGACTAACATGAATGATTGGCAGGCATTTATGAAAGATGGAATGAGCAGCTTCGTTAAATCGCTGACCGAGTCGAATAGTGAAATGAAGGATGTGATGGAAGATCCATTGATGCAGACCTATTTCGAGACTGAGAAACCGGAACTCAATGCAATGTTGGATCTTACGAAGATTGTGGCTTCAGCAGGGATATTCGGGAAATGGGTTGCAAAGAAAATGCCTATCGTGGCAACGGTAGAGATTTCGATCAAGACTTTGTATAATGGAACCGATTGGCTGCTTAGTTTTAACAGGATCTCAAAAGCTAAAAAGATACTGGGTGGAGTGTTGGATACGGCCAGGTTTATTCAGAATAATATCGATAACACTTATGCTTCTTTAAGAGATTGCAGCAAGTAAACGTTTTGAGATTTGAGAGTGGCATTTCGAATGTTATTTATATTCAATTATTTAGAAACTGTTTCTAAAGCCATTGTAATTAATCCGTGACCAAATCAGCGGGTTTCTTGTAAATCTTCTGGTAGTAGGCCAGGATCAATAGGATGGCTGGGATCAGGATTAAAGTGCAAACCAGAGAACCCTCGAATCCAAACTGCCCCCCGTTGATAATGTCACTGCCTGTAAGATTGACTTTATAAATAGATTCAATTTTCAACCCGCTCACTGGATACCCCATAACAGGTCCCTGCAGAAAATTCCAGAAAAGATGCAGGCTGATCGGGAACCAAAGGTTTCGGGTATAAATGTAAGTAGAGCCCAGAATGATTCCGGCCAACAATATATTGATGAAAGCCAGGAAAGAGAAATTGGGATTTAAACTGTGCACAATTGAAAAAATGAGTGAACTGATGAGCAATGCCACATATTTATTGCTTTTATCAAGCAGGTTATTCAGGATGTAACCCCGAAAGAGAGTTTCTTCGGTCAGGGCTACGATGATAAACAGGATAAAGCTGAAGAAAATCCCGTAAACTTTAAATGGAATTGAAGATATACCGATCTGATTGGTTGCGTAAAGGATCAGGGAACCTCCTACCATTAATATAAATGCAATAATGAAACCTGAACTCAGATCTTTGAACCTGTTTTGAAAGGAAAAACCAATGGAGCTAATTGTTTTCCGATCCAGGAACCTGCGGAATGTATAGATAATCAAAGCCAATGGGATTAACCCGATTCCGGATAGAAAAACCTGTTGCTGAATATTGATGTTTCCGGCAGCACTTTTGAAATGCAATGGTATCCCTGCAATCAACATTCCTAAAAACTGGAAAATACCGGTGAAAAGGATGAAGGCAACGAGAATGAGGATTATTCTGGCCCATACAGGTAAGGCGGATTTCTTTTCAAATTCTTGGATTTCGGTCATGGTTTTTTGATTAAATCATAATGGTATAGGGCGTATTGGCAAATGATTTCTGGATCAGACTGCATCTCATTGGAGGGAAGTGAAATTATTCAAAAGGATGTAATTTGCAGAAATCAGGTCGGTAGAAACCTGAACTTTCAAACTCCTGCCACCATCCCCTGTCCAGACCCAAACGTTCCATTTCATCCTGAACGGCTTCATATTCCTTTGGTCCTATTACTCTTCCCAACTCTGGATGTCCAATTGACTTATGGGCCGGATAATATTGTGACATCAACGAGATATGCAGCATGGGCGTGATTTCCATAGCCAGCCGCCGCAGGACTTCAAGACTGTTTTCAACATGATTGGGAAGAATCATATGCCGGACAATGACTCCCGAAGTCGCATACCCGTTTTCGTTCAAAGGAAGGTTGGTGCCTTTCAGCCGCTTCATTTCAGTAATGGCTGCCAGTGCTACTTCAGGATAATCCCTTGCATCTGAATAGATCAACGATAATAGATCATCTGCATATTTGTAATCGGGCAGGAAGACATCGATGTATTCATCAAGCCCACGGATGGTTTCGACTTTCTCGTAAGCATTGGTATTATAGACAAATACAGGATTATATCCGCGGTATCTCAAGGCGGTTACAATCATTTTAACAATGGGTACAAAATGTGAGGGCGAAACGAAACCCACTGCCCCTGCCCCTCCTTCAAGCATTGGAATGATGATGTCGATCACCTCCTCCAATTCAAAACGATAGTCCACAATTTCTTCAGTCACAGAGCTGATCTGGCTGTTCTGGCAATAAATGCATTGCAGGTTGCAGCGGCTGAAGAAGATGTTACAAATGCCACCGTTTCCACTGATTGCAGGTTCTTCACCCTTGTGCACACAAATGGAACTCAAGTTTATTTCTGCCCCACTGTTGCAATATCCACGATCAGAAAACCGGTCAGCCCCACATTCGCGGGGACAGATCGTGCATTCTCTGAATTCCTCGGTGAACAGGTGTAACTTTTCCAGTTGTTTAGTGTCAAAGTAAGGCATTGAATGAGGTGTTGAGTATATATTCAAGACAAAATTAAAGAAATCAAATCAAAACAGCCAACTTTAAAAAATAATTCATAGCATTGCATTTTAGAAAACACATTTATAATGACCGGAGAAAATATAATCAGCATTGAAAATCTGTCGTTTGGGTACAGGCATAAAATGGTATTGGAGAATATCGGACTCGAAGTACCCGAGGGAAGTATTTACGGGTTCCTGGGTCCAAACGGGGCTGGAAAGACAACCACGATCAAGATCCTGCTCGGGTTGCTGCGTGTTCCGGATAACAGGGTCAGCCTTTTTGGAAAAGACATCAACCATCACCGGGTTGAGGGATTGAAATTAACCGGCGCTATGGTTGAAGACCCCTCACTCTACGATCATCTCAACGCGACCGAAAACCTGCGAATCAATTGTATTATCCGTGGAGTAGATCGTAAACGCATTGCCATAGTCCTTGAACAGGTTGGCCTGACTGCCGATGCACACCGTAAAGTCCGGACTTATTCTTCGGGGATGAAACAACGTCTGGCGCTGGCTCAGGCGCTGCTTCCCGAGCCAAAACTGCTGATGCTTGATGAGCCTATCAACGGTTTGGATCCGGCAGGGATCATCGATATCCGTAACCTGTTATTAGATTTGAATGTCAATCACGGTATCACGATTTTCCTCTCCAGTCATATCCTGACCGAGATTGAAAAATTGTGCAGCTATGTCGCCGTAGTCCATAATAAACACATCGTCTACCAGGGGAGTATGGAAGGATTGTTGAACAGTCACAGAGATGGAGTAAGACTGATCGTTGAAACAGATCAACCTGAAAAAGCTAAATTATTGTTGGAAAAAGAGTATATCATTGAGACTTCGGGAGCTAACAAAATCATTGTCCACCTGCCGGACCGCAATGCAACGATTCCTCTTGCACGTTTACTGGTGGAAGCCGGCATTGGAATCCTGATGCTGCATCCCGATAATCATGAACTCGAAACTTCATTCCTGGAACTTCTTAAAGCCAACTAAACATGAAAGACAATTTAGCATCCGATCTTTTAAAAATATACCGGACCGAATGGTTCAAGACAAAAAAGACACTGGCTTTCTGGCTCATCTTTTTGTATCCCTTTTTCTGCACATTACTTGTCAGCTTCAAGTTCCTCGGCGACAAACAATTACCGGCTGATCCATTGGTTGAATTTATCAAGCAGGTCAACAATGTCATGTCATTTTTCCTACCTCACTTTAGTATTCTGATGGTCAGTTTTGCAACGCAAATCGAATACAAGAACCATGGATGGAAACAGATCTACTCCCAGCCGGTCAACCGGTTAAGTGTTTTTTTTGGGAAGTATGCCATGATACTCAGTCTGACGATTTTAAGCATGCTGGTGGCATTGGGGATGATCTCACTGATCGGCTTTGTAGTTCATCTGATCAAGCCTGGAATTAACTTTGCAATAACCGGCGTAGCATTAGATACTTATGTACGATTGTTTTTCCTCACTTTCATGGCCAGTATATTTATTATCACCCTACAATACTGGATTTGCATCAGGATCAAGGGATTTATGGCTCCCATTATTGCAGGAATCTTTTTCACCATCATCCCCATTGCCTATGCAATGATCATGGGAATTGCCGGTCTGCTGAAAAAGAGCAAAGAAGTTTTGAAGGTGTTCGAATACGACCCTTATTCGTATCCTTTTTCAACTCTCTTTCATTTCCAGATTACAAAAACGGCTCCAACTTCCCTGATTTCGGATACCCTGCAGGTTCATCTTGGTCTTGCACTCCTGATTATAATAATGGCAGCCATTGATAATCAATACCGAAGAGTCTATGCATAGTATAGCCTGATTTTTAAAACCCTATTTGTAAATTATCCCACTGAAAAAAAACTTTGGCCCTTGGTCAAAGTTTTTTTTAATTAATTTTACAAACATATAATCACTTTCTCAATTGGTTTCATGGCCGACAGAAGAACTTTTGTAAAAACAGCAGGACTAGCTTTAGCAGGATTGGCACTCGGAATGAAGGGATTTTCTGCTCCCTTATTCTCTAATGTTGACTTTTCCTCGATGCGACCCGCATTAAAGGACCGGAAATTTGTAAGCAAGACAGTTGAAGAAACGATCCTGACTGTCAAAAAGGGTATTACAGATCCGGAGTTGGCATGGTTGTTTGAAAACTGCTTTCCCAATACACTTGATACTACAGTCAATTTTAGAATGATAGATGGCAAGCCGGATACCTTTGTAATAACCGGTGACATCAACGCCATGTGGCTGCGTGACTCAACGGCACAGGTGTGGTCTTATCTGCCGCTGACAAAAGGAGACGCTGAACTCCATGAACGCAAATATGAAATCGATTCTTTGTGTTACCCGGTCCGGTTTTCATATGGATACTGGAAAACTAATGACCCGTTGTATCTCAATACACGCAAGTTTATTTTCAGCGATAGCAATCCTTATTACTTCAAGGGAAAGGTGGTTGCAGGCGTTGGAGGCCCTCATTCGGGTATGAATATGATCTGGCCGTTATCATTCACTATGAAGGCTCTCACCAGTACCAGTGACAAGGAAATCACCGACTGCATCAGGACACTTAAATCAACCCATTCAGGAACGGGCTTCATGCATGAATCTTTCTTTAAAGACGATGCAAGCAAGTTTACGCGTAAATGGTTTGCCTGGGCCAACACATTGTTTGGCGAAATGATACTAAAGGTTTATCATGAACGTTCACATTTATTGAAACAAACATTTTAATACCAACGATAATTATGGTTCTTGTTGAAGCCTGTGTGAATTCTGCAACCTCTGCCATCGAAGCAGAAAAAGGTGGCGCTCAACGCGTTGAACTCTGCGACAATCTTTACGAGGGGGGAACAACCCCGAGCGCTGCAACTATCAACGTCACAGCCAAACACATCTCGATTGACCTTTATGTCCTCATACGGCCCCGTGGAGGAGATTTCCTCTACTCGGATCTGGAATTTGAAGTCATGCTGCAGGACATACAGTATTGCAAACAAAATGGTGTGAAAGGAGTGGTTTTGGGTGTTCTGAAAGCCAATGGCAATGTGGATGTCAAACGAACCCGCCAGCTTGTGAAGGCTGCTTACCCCATGAACGTTACTTTTCACCGGGGTTTCGATATGGTTGCCGATCCTCTCCGGGCACTCGAGGATATTATTTCAACAGGTTGCCAACGCGTTCTCACTTCTGGACTTGCGAACAAAGCATGGGACGGCAGGGAGATGATTGCAAACCTGGTCAGGGTTGCAAATGGAAGAATTATCATCATGGCTGGAAGTGGCGTAAATATTGAGAATGCTGAAAAACTGGTGGAATTCACCGGTGTTACAGAAATCCATACTTCAGCGCGTACTTCTTATCCAAGCAGAATGAAACATCAAACCAGGACTGTTTTCATGGGTGGAATGCCCGAAATACCCGAATACGAAACGACTTTTACAGATGCACTGAAAATAAAGCTGGTGGTCCAATCACTCTGCCGGAATTAATAATCAACATAGCCCAACACACTTAACAATCATGTTATCAGAGATGAAAAAAATAAGTGTTTTTCTAATTGCAATGATGTTGTCACCATTTGTGTTCGCACAACATTTGATTGAGGATGCAGCTTATCGCCAAAAGGTACATCAGCAGTTTTTGAAAAGGCAGATTGAAATGTCAACCGCCATTCATCAACCATTCAGAATATTTCAGGAACACCTCTCCACAGAACAACGTGAAGCAATGGAATTCCTCTATGCCTATATGCCGCTCAGTGATATGGCGGATTATGATGGATCTTTCTTTCTGAATCAGGTCAATGCATCGCTCGAAGCAAAGAAAACATTTAGCTGGGGAAAAACCATCCCCAATGACATTTTTCGTCACTTTGTCCTCCCCTACCGTGTCAACAATGAAAATCTTGATTCGGCAAGAATGGTGTTTTTCAAAGAGATAAAAAACAGAGTTCTGAATATGTCAATGAAAGATGCGGCGCTTGAAGTCAACCACTGGTGTCATGAAAAGGTGACCTACCGGGGTTCTGACGAAAGAACTTCAGCCCCTTTAGCTTCTGTGAGGACTTCGTTTGGTCGTTGTGGAGAAGAATCGACTTTCACGGTTACTGCATTGCGCTCGGTTGGAATTCCTGCCCGTCAATGTTACACGCCACGCTGGGCTCACAGCGATGATAACCATGCCTGGGTTGAAGTCTGGATCAATGGCAAATGGTCTTTCATGGGAGCCTGCGAACCCGATGCCGACCTCAACATGGGTTGGTTTGCCGGTCCTTCGAAACGTTGCATGATGGTACATACCAATGTATTTGGCGACTACAAGGGCACTGAGGAAGTCAATCAGAAAGGACCGTGGTTTAGCAAGATCAATATCCTTGCCAATTATGCTCCGGTTAAGAAACTTCAGGTCAAGGTCGTTGATGCAAACGGGAAACCTGTAAAGAATGCACGCGTCGACTTTGGACTTTACAATTATGCTGAATTTTATACGATAGCTTTTAAGATGACCAACTTAAATGGAATGGCATCGTTGATAACCGGTTTTGGTGATCTCCTTTGTTGGGCTACAGATGGTAAGAATTATGGTTATGGAAAAGTGACCGTAGAAAACACCAATCTACTGACCATCAAATTGAATCAAACCGGGAAAAAGGAATATACTGAAGACTTTGATCTGGTTGTTCCCATCGAACGCCCGGTTACGGATGCAGGTCCTAAAAACAGAGATCTCAATGCATCCCGCTTAAAACAGGAAGACGCCATCAGAACGGCTTACATGAACACTTTCATGCAGCCCGATCAGACTGAAAAGCTGGCCCGTTCACTCAGTCTGAATGCAGATAGTGTGAAGAAATTAATGGCTAATAGTTTTGGCAACTATCCCGAAATCAGTGATTATCTCCTACAGGGTGCCGGAAAACAGAAAAACCTGTTGACGCTGCCCCTGCTCCATGTGATTTCAGATAAAGACCTCAGGGATACTCCGGCAGCCATTCTACTTGACCATCTTACGAATGCTGCAAAGGTAAAACCGCTGGAGTCGTTAACAGCACAGCAGTATGCCGAAGATATTCTTTCACCCAGAATTGACAATGAATTGCTCACTCCCTGGCGCAGTTTCCTGTTGACTCATTTTGGCAGTGAATTCAAAGGGGATGTCACAACGATATCGACAGCTATTAAAGCCTGGATCGTGAAGAATATTAAAATAAAGGAAACAGAAAATTATTATGACGTACCCATTTCACCAATAGGGGTTTACAATTTGAGACAGGCTGATCCACATAGCCGTAACATCTTTTTTGTTGCTGCTTGTCGTACATTTGGTTTGCCATCCCGGATTGAAGCTGCAACAGGAACACCCCAATACTATGCAAACGGGAATTGGGTGGATGTAACCTTCAAAGAAACCGGCAAAGAAGTAGCAGAACGGGGACGACTCGTGCTTGAGAATTCACCAAACAACAAAATTAAGCCCGAATATTATACCCACTTCACACTTGCTAGATTGCAGGAAGGAGAATTTGTTTCCCTTGATTTTGAGTTTAGTGACGATATGAAGAATTTACCAACTACGGTAAATCTTCTCCCGGGATATTACAGAATGGTGACAGGTAACCGCATGAACAACGGCAACGTTCTGGCCCGCACTACATATTTCAATATCCTTCCAGGTGCTACAGTAAAACAAATAGTTGAACTGCGTCCACTGATTATGAATGCTGAAGTATTGGGAACCATTGATATGAACCTTTACTGTTCAAGGCAGAATGGAGAAAAAGTCACCTTGAAAGAACTGGCTGGCGACAAGGGTGTTGTGGTCTCTTTGCTGGATCCTTTGAGTGAACCCAGTCGCCATGTGATGATGGATATCCCCTTGTTGAAAGAGTCGTTTGAAAAATGGAATGGCGGAATGGTCTATCTGGTTCCGGATGACAAGTCCACGGCTTCTTTTTCAGCTGTTAACTATCCAAATCTCCCAAATCAAAAGGTTTTTGGAAAAGACGTCAATCACGCACTGGTTGATGCAATCGTTAAAAGTACCAAAACGGACTTTTCCAACAATTTTCCACTCATTACTGTAATTACGCCAAAAGGTGAGATTGTCTTTCTTTCAAAAGGATACCGGATCGGAATCGGTGAAAATCTAATCAAAACCATCCAGATGATTCCAAAATAAGACGAACTAATAAACAAAAATTATCAAAAAAGTATTTCATGAAAAAACTGCTCCCTGCTCTTTTTAAAGCAATTTTCCTATTGATGGCGATGATACAGATCATGCCACATTCAACAGCACAAACATTGAATCAAATTGAATCAAAACGAGTTACATTGTCTAACGGGTGGAGTGTCACTCCGGTTGGCACACAGATCCGACTGGGTGACTTACCCCTAAACATAGCCGTTTCCCCATCAAAGAAACTATTGGCTGTCACAAACAACGGACAAAGTGATCAGTCGGTCCAGCTGATTGATGCCACGAGTCAGAAAGTTCTTGATTCGGTTCCCATGGGAAAATCGTGGTTGGGACTGGCTTTTTCGTCTGATGAGAAATCGTTGTATGCTTCAGGAGGTTTTGATAATTTTATTGTCCATTTCGCGATTTTAAACAACAAATTAGTCGCGAAAGACACGATTTTTTTAGGAAAAAAATGGCCTGTAGCGATTGGAGTGGCCGGGATAGCCGTTGACGATAAACGCCACATGCTTTATGCCGTCACCAAGGAAAGCAATTCGCTTTATGTTGCAAATCTGCAGACCAGGAAAATAGTCGGACAGTATCAACTTGGAGCCGAGGGATATACCTGTATTTTATCACCTGATAACAACACACTTTACATATCTTGTTGGGGTGGCCAGAAAGTGGAGATCTTTGATACCTGGAATCAGCAATTCACGGGTTCTATTCCAGTTGGAAGCAACCCGAACGATATGTGCGTATCCCGCAACGGCGCTTTCCTTTTTGTGGCCAACAGCAACGACAATTCGGTTTCGGTCATCGACCTGAAGAAAAGGCAAACTATTGAAACACTCAATGCCGCATTGTTTCCCAATTCCCCATCCGGATCGACTACCAATGGTGTTGCGTTGAGTGAAGACAATAAAACTCTCTATATCGCCAATGCTGACAATAACTGCCTGGCCGTTTTCAATGTAGAAAAGCCGGGAAGCAGCGTCAGTAAAGGATTTATCCCGGTAGGTTGGTATCCCACTTGCGTCAGGGTTGTCAACAAGACCCTCTTTGTTGCAAATGGTAAAGGATTGACTTCATTGCCAAATGCTTATGGCCCCAATCCTGTAAACAAGGCTCAAACCGTTGAATACCAGAAAAACAATACCTCCAAACAAATCAAAGAACAATACATTGCAGGGTTGTTAAGGGGAGCGTTGAGTTGTATCGCGATTCCAACAGATGCAGAGCTATCCATTTATTCACAGGCTGTTTATCAAAACACTCCCTTCTCCAAAGACAAAGAGAGCAATGCTGACGGGAAAGACGGAAATCCAATCCCACACAAGGTTGGAGATGTTTCTCCGATCAAATATGTGTTCTACATGATCAAGGAAAACCGTACTTATGATCAGGTCCTGGGCGATATGCCTGAAGGCAATGGTGATAAGAACCTCGTATTGTTTGGTGAAAAAACCACCCCCAATCAACATGCCATCGCCCGTGAGTTTGTCCTGCTCGACAACTTCTATTCCGATGGCGAGGTCAGTGCCGATGGACACAACTGGTGTCTGGGTGCCTATGCCACTGACTTTCTGGAAAAGACATGGCCCACATCCTATGGCAGCCGTGGTGGTCCCTATGATGCCGAAGGAAACCGAGATGTAGCCAACAATAAGAATGGCTTTCTCTGGGATTTTGCAAAACGTTTTGGCGTGACTTACCGAACCTATGGTGAGTTCATGGAAGGCACCACACCCAATATCCCGGTATTGAAGGATCATTTCTGCCCCGGTTTTACAAGCTGGAACCAGAAGGTGGCCGATACAACCCGTTTCAGTCAATGGAAACACGACTTTGATTCACTTTTAACAGCTAAAAAATTACCCCAACTCAACACGTTGCGGTTCATCAACGACCATACCGAGGGATTGCGTACAGGCCGTCCGACTCCTTTTGCAGCCGTTGCAGACAACGATCTGGCTGTCGGACTCTTTGTCGACTACTTAAGCAAAAGCCCGATCTGGAACCAATGCGCCGTCTTTATCGTTGAGGATGATGCTCAGAACGGTCCCGACCATGTAGATGCCCACCGTACAACAGCATATGTTGCCGGAGGATTTGTGAAACAGGGTTTTGTGGATCACACCCCCTACTCTACTTCTTCCATGGTCCGTACCATCGAATTGATCCTGGGCCTGCCTCCGATGAGCCAGTACGATGCAGCCGCTACCCCGATGTGGAGAAGTTTTGCAGAAACCGCCTCTCATCCTGCATTCAAGTTGCGTCCTGCAATTGTTAACCTGAACGACAAGAACACAGTCGTCAGTCAGTGGTCACGCAAGAGCGATAAGATGGACTTCAGCGTCGAAGACCGCGCTCCTGAACAGGTTTTGAACAAAGTCCTCTGGGTTGCCGTGAATGGAGAAAAAGCTGCGATGCCTGCTCCTGTCCGCGCCGCATTTGTATATACCAGCGAAAGGGATGATGATTAACACTAAAACTGCAAACTGATTCCAAGAGAATCCGCCATTTATAAATAAAAATCAGGTTGCCTAAAAAACAACCTGATTTTTTTATTTCAAAGAATCCTTGCTTCAACAATACTTTGGCCAAGATAATCCCATGGTCATAAAATCTCGAGCTTCTTCATAGTTTCTTCATAGTTTCTTAATAGTTTCTCAAATGTTTCTTCATTCATAGACTATGAAGAAGCTATTGAAAAACTACGAAGATGCTGACGACAAACTTTGGGGTTTATCATAAATGTCCTTTAATAGTGATTATCTATCATCAAAATTATTGATTCGTTGTTTTATTTAATTATATAATTTTATCTCACTAACCAATAATTATATCCTTTCCGGCTGATGCAAAACATCTTCATAAAACAAGTACCTTTGCACCCTCTTAAAAATACGGAATGATATCAGTTGATGGGCTTACAGTAGAGTTTTCGGGAACAACACTTTTTAAAGATATATCGTTTGCAATAAACGAAAAAGACCGGATTGCCCTGATGGGTAAAAACGGGGCGGGAAAATCCACGTTGCTGAAGATAATTGCCGGTGCCAGAGGTTCTAACAGTGGCAGGGTGTCGGCACCAAAGGATGCTATTATCGCATATTTGCCTCAACATCTGATCACCGAAAACGACCGTACGGTCTTCGATGAGGCGGCTCAGGCATTCGCACATATCTATGCTATGGAGCGTGAAATCGAAGAACTAAACAACCAGTTATCGACACGCACGGACTACGAATCTCCGGAATATTACGCATTAATTGAAGATGTATCGACTTTAAGCGAGAAATACTACTCGATCGAGGAGACCAATTTCGATGGAGAGGTGGAAAAGATCCTGCTCGGCCTTGGATTTACGCGTGAGGACTTCACCCGTTCGACCAGTGAATTCAGTGGTGGATGGCGCATGCGGATCGAACTGGCAAAGATCCTTCTCCAGAAACCCGATCTGATCCTGCTCGACGAACCGACCAATCACCTTGACATTGAATCGGTCATGTGGCTTGAAGATTTCCTGGTTACCAGTGCCAAGGCGGTCATCGTCATATCACACGACAAGGCTTTTATTGATAATATCACCACCCGCACCATCGAAATCACCATGGGGCGCATCTATGACTACAAGGTCAATTATTCGACCTATCTGGAGCTGCGCCAGGAAAGAAGACAACAGCAGATCAGGGCTTTCGAGGATCAGAAGAAGATGATTGCAGACACGCAGTTGTTTATTGACCGGTTCAAGGGGACCTATTCAAAGGCAGTGCAGGTTCAGTCGCGCATCAAGTCGCTGGAGAAAATGCCCATCATTGATGTGGACGAGGAAGATAATTCTGCCTTGCATTTGAAATTTCCTCCTTCACCCCGTTCAGGGAGTTACCCGGTTACCATTGAAGGGTTGTCGAAGAGTTACGGAGATCACAATGTATTCTCCAATGCCCATTTTACTATTGAGCGTGGGGAACGGGTTGCTTTTGTAGGAAAAAACGGAGAAGGAAAGTCAACGCTGGTGAAAGCCATCATGGGCCAGATAGATTTTGAAGGTCATTTGGCGTTGGGACACAACATACAGATCGGTTATTTTGCACAGAACGAGGCTTCACTGCTCGACGAAGAGAAGACTGTGTTCCAGACCATTGACGATGTTGCCGTGGGTGATATCAGGACAAAAATCAGGGATATCCTGGGGGCCTTTATGTTTGGCGGAGATAACTCGGCCAAGAAAGTAAAAGTGTTGTCGGGTGGAGAAAGGACGCGACTATCGATGATCAAGTTGTTGCTAGAGCCTGTCAACCTGCTTATTCTCGATGAGCCTACCAACCATCTTGACATCAAGACAAAAGAAATTCTGAAGAGCGCTTTGAAGGATTACGATGGTACGCTCATCCTGGTTTCGCATGACCGTGACTTCCTGGATGGACTGGTCACCAAAGTCTATGAATTCGGAAACAAGAAGGTCAAGGAACATCTCGAAGACATCAAGGGTTTTCTGCAAAAGAAGAAGATGGAGAACCTGCGTGAACTGGAAAGAAACAACCAGAAATAAAAGGAAATCAAACCACAATCAAAATTGATTTTTAAGTAGCCCATCGTGGCATTATAGATTCCCGTTATGGGCATTATGGTGACTAGCGGGCATAACATCAACAAACTGTTGGTCAAGATATACTTGTACTACCTCGGAAAATGAACTATCAAAAACAAAGTGCAATTAATATTTGTTTAACAAGTAAACCAAACCAAGATGGAAGAGCACATTGTCAAAATATTCAGCATCGAGTATGTTACGCATGATGTAAGAAGATACAAAATTGATAAACCTGAAGGTTATACCTTTATTCCTGGTCAGGCTACAGAAGTATCGATCAATACACCTGAATGGAAAAATGAAAAGCGGCCATTCACTTTTACCTGTTTAACAACCGATCCATTCCTTGAGTTTACTATCAAGTCATATTCTGATCATCAGGGGGTTACCAATGAATTGTACAAGCTGGAAGAAGGTGCCGAATTGATTATCAGGGATGTCTGGGGGGCTATCAATTATATTCAGCCCGGTGTGTTTATAGCAGCAGGTGCAGGAATCACCCCTTTTATTGCCATTTTACGGCATTTGAATAAAATTGAGGCCATCAAGGGAAACCGGCTCATTTACTCGAACAAGACCGCAAGTGACATCATTTTAAAGGATGAGTTTGAGAAGATGCTGGGAACCAATTTCATCAATACCCTGACTAATGAAACAAGTGAAATCTATGATAACAGGCGAATTGACAAAGACTATCTGATGGAGAAAATCGCGGACTTCCACCAACCGTTTTATATCTGTGGTCCCGATTTGTTTGTAAGCGAAATACATAACATATTGATCGCTTTGGGGGCCAGTGTAGATGCCGTAATTGTTGAGAAATAAAAAGATAATACGATCTAATCAGTGGGTGGTCCAAGGCTGACTTACAATATCTTCAGTAACAGCAAATCCTGCATTAAGCTTTCAGGTGAAACAAAAAGGATGGTTTTAAATCCAAGCGTTTTTGCAGTTTCAATATTCATAAAATTATCGTCAATAAAAATACAACTTTCCGGATTAATCTGGTATCTGTTAATTAAAATCTTATATATGTCAGGATGAGGTTTTACCTGCTTTTCATCCCCCGAAACAACAATTCCATTTAAGCTCCTGAGAAACTCAAACTGCTCAAAAACAATCGGAAAGGTATCCGCTCCCCAGTTGGTCAATCCATAAACCGGAATGCCCTTTGCCTGAATATCCTTTAATATTTTAACAGTCCCTTCAATCGGACCACCCACCATTTCGGACCAGCGACTCGCGTACATTGCAATCTTATCGCTGTATTCGGGAAACTTCCATTGTAGGGCGGGGATGGTTTCCGAAAATGGGACACCCTTATCCTGAAGCATATTCCATTCATCTGTACAAACTTTTTCAAGGAACCCTTGCATGTCCTTTTTATCTTCAAAAACCTTCTCGTATAAATAATGGCGTTGCCAATCAATCAATACTCCACCAAAATCAAAGACAACTGTATTGAACTTACTATTCATTTTAGAAATTTAAATGCATTTAAATCAATATTGGTACCATACAACTCAAAAAAAGAAACCGACTCTTTTGAAGCCGGTTTCATTCATTTTTGATTCACTTATTACTGCTTTACCAATAATAAAACTACGAAATTGCCGGTTTATTGCATAAAAAAAGAAAAATATTTTTCTTTTTTAAGAAGTTTTATACATTGAAACGGATATTAAGTAAATCTCCATCAGCTACAACATAATTCTTTCCCTCAACGAACAATTTGCCATGTTCGCGACAAGCAAGTTCGGTTTTATAATGGACGAAATCATCATACTTGATCACCTCTGCCCTGATATAACCTCTTTCCAGATCGCTGTGGATCACTCCGGCAGCCTGTGGTGCCGTCATGCCTTTATGAATAGTCCAGGCGTGGATTTCTTTGGGTCCGACGGTGAAAAACGACATCAGATTCAGGATTTTATAAGCTGAACGCACCAGACGATCTACTCCCGGTTCATGCAGACCAGCATCTTCGAGGAAGATCTTACGATCTTCAGGATCTTCCAATGCAGCAATCTCGGCTTCGAGTTGTCCGGCGACAACCAGTACTTCGGTGGTTTCTTCTTTAACGGCTTCAATGACCCTCTCCACATAACTGTTTCCGGTCAAGGCTGAAGCATCGTCAACATTACAAACATAAATGACAGGCTTGTCGGAGAGCAGAAACATATCAGCAATCCATTTGCGGTCTTCTTCAGACGACACAAGAGTGCGCATTGGTTTGAAATCTTCAAGATGTTTGATGAAACCTGTAAGCACTTCGATACCTTTTTTTGCATCCTTGTCACCAACCTTGGCTTGTTTCTCCAGCTTGGCAATCTTGCGTTCAATCAGTCCAAGATCACGAACCTGCAGTTCCAGATCAACGATTTCCTTATCACGGACCGGATCAACACTTCCCTCGGGATGAGGCAATGTGGGATCATCGAAACAACGTAATACGTGGATGATGGCATCGGTCTGTTGAATCTCAGCCAGGAATTTATTTCCACCACTCTCTTGTCCACCTTTTGTTAAGCCGGGAATATCGACGATATCCACTGTTACAGGAATAATTTTATGAGAGTTGACCAGGTCGTATAATATCTGCAAACGGGGATCCGGCACATAAACCTGACCCAGATTGGATTTGGTTGCACTGAATTCATAACCCGAAGCCTGTGCCTTGGTATTTGAAATACAATTAAACAAAGTTGTTTTTCCGGATTTGGATAACCCGATAATTCCACACTTAAGTCCCATAGAAATAATATAATTTTTTGCAAAGATAAGACAAAGCCTGCTAAATAAATCTATGGATGACTCTCATTCAGACTTTTCATTATTTTTGCATCTCACAAATTGATTTTTACCTTTGAAAGCACTCTTTTTAAGCTGCTCAACCCTTACAATCCAACCATAAATCAAAGTTCACGATGAAAAAACAATTATTGGTATTCTTATTTGCTTCTATCTGCTGCATGCCTTCATGGCTTTCGGCACAGACGGTAAAAAAACCGCTGACTCCTGCTGTTTATGACAACTGGAAGTCGATCGATGCATCCGCCCTCAGCAACAATGGCCGTTATGCCGCCCTTGAGGTCAATGCACAACAAGGCGACGGACGCTTAAACTTTATTGATCTGCAGACCCAAAAACATGACTCGGTGAATCGGGCCGGGGGTGTATTGTTCTCACCCAACAGCAATTATTTCGTTGCCCGGATCAAAATGAGTTATGCAGATCAACATAAAAAGAAACTGACTAAAAAAGATAAAGAGATAAAAGACACCTTGCTCGTTCATGTTTTTGAAGGAAAAGATAAGAAGTTTTCAAAGCTCAAGACTTTCCGCGTCCCGGAGAAAGAGTCGAATTGGTTTGCCATGTTGCTTGAACAGGATGTCAAGAAAGACAGCGTGAAACAAAATGATTCTTTGAATAAAAAAGCAGATACAGCTAAACTAAAAAAGCCTGCTTCAAAAGCTCCCAAACACAAGTCTGAAATCGTAAAAACTGATCTTGGCGAACTGGTGATCAGCAACCCCATTACCGATAAAGAATACAGGTTTAAGGATGTGAAAGAATATGGGATGTCGACAAACGGTCAGATAATCACCATGATCCGTGCATGGGGAGATGCTATTGACTCTACTGAAATAGCTGCATTCAATTCAACCACCGAGAAATTAAATACCATTTACAAAGGGCCGGGTTATGCCCTGAAACCTACTGCCGACTGGCAAGGTAACCAGATGGCTTACCTGGTTGCTCAGGATACCGGCAAGATCAAATGCTATGCGTTGTACAATTACAACTTCAAAACCGGAAAGCCTCTGATGATTGCTGATACTGCAACAAAAGAATTTATCAAGGGATGGTCGTTAAGCGAAAATGGCAATATCAGCTATTCTGAAGATGGAACCAAATTGTTGTTTGCGGTAGCTCCCCGGCCAAAACCCGAACCCAAAGATAGCTTGATTGATGATGAAAAAGCACGTTACGATGTGTGGAGTTGGACTGATGAAGTACTGATGACTATGCAGCTTAAAAATGTTGCCAGGGATAAAAAGAAGTCATACGTAGCCCTTTACAATATTGCCAAAAATAAGATCTTCCAGCTTACAGATGAGAACATGGAATCGGTATCATTCATGTTCCATAATAACGGTGATTGGGCACTGGGAAATGTTTCGAAGCCATACAAAAAAGATGAGGCCATGAAAGGAACGAATCCAAGAGATATTTACCTCATTAATCTGAATACGGGAGAAAAAAAGCTATTGCTGAAGAAGTCGGAAGCAAGGGCTTCACTCTCTCCCAATGCTAAATACATGTTGTACTATTCACAGGCAGACAGTACCTGGAATTGTATGAATCTTCAGACCTTCCAGCCCTTGTGTCTGTCAAAGAATATGAATGTGAAGTTCTATGATGAAGAACATGATACTCCGGACCCTTCGACAGCATACGGACAGGCTGGTTGGACCCAGGATGACAAACAGGTTTTACTCTACGATCATTTTGACATCTGGTCTTTTGATCCTACGATGAAGAAACAACCCGAGATGTTGACTAAAGGTGCTGGTCGCGAACAAAATATCACATTCCGTTACAGCCAACTCGATAATGAAGTACCCTATATTGCCGGACCTATGTTGCTTGATGCCTTCAATACTGTGAACAAACAAAGTGGATTCTATCGTTTGGATCAACCTGTTGCAGCTGTTCCAACCAAACTGGTCATGGGTGAATTAAAATATATTGGAGAACGTAAGGCAAAGAATGCCAATGTCATGTTATGGGCAAAGAGCACTTTCCAGATGTTTCCTGACATATGGACCAGCAACCTGGACTTTACCGGTGCCAAAAGAATCAGTGATGTCAATCCACAACAGAAAGACTATCTCTGGGGAACGGCAGAACTGGTCAGTTGGACGGCTTTCGATGGTCAGAAACTCAATGGGTTGCTATACAAACCAGAGAACTTTGATCCTTTAAAGAAATACCCTCTGTTGGTTTATTATTATGAAAGAAACAGCGACAACCTTTATGCGCATTCAACGCCACGTCCGAGCCGTTCAATCATCAATACTTCATTTTGTGTGAGTAACGGATATGTTGTCTTTGTTCCTGATATCACCTACAAGACTGGATTTCCGGGTAAAAGCGCCTACAATGCGATTATCAGTGGTACGCAAGCCATGATTGAAAAGGGATTTATCGATCGCGACCACATGGGATTGCAAGGTCAAAGCTGGGGCGGTTACCAGACCGGCTATCTTGTAACGCAGACCGATATGTTTGCAGCTGCTTTTGCAGGTGCGCCTGTAAGCAATATGACCAGCGCTTATGGTGGAATCCGTTGGGAAAGCGGAATGGTACGAACATTTCAATACGAATCCGGACAGAGCCGTATTGGAGCCAGTTTATGGGACAAGCCACAACTTTATATTGAAAACTCACCTATTTTCTACGTAGATCGCATCCATACACCGTTACTCATCATGTCGAACGATAACGATGGCGCTGTTCCATGGTATCAGGGCATCGAATATTTCAATGCGATGCGCAGACTCAATAAACCGGCGTGGTTACTTTGCTACAATGGAGATGAACACAACCTTGTTCGCAGAGCCAATATGAAAGATTTGGACATCAGGATGATGGAATTCTTTAATCATTACCTGAAGGGCGCACCTATGCCGGTATGGATGAAGTATGGACTACCGGCTGTTGATAAAGGTTTACGAAATGCTTATGAGCTTTCAGGGGATGAAAGCGCTCCGGATATGTAATCGTATCGCGGCGATAAGTTAATTGGTAGAGACGCAAAATATTGCGTCTCTACTTTTTTTATATGTTTTTCTTAATCAAACCGGAGTGAATGAAACAAGGGTTTCATGTTTGCAGGAAAACTATCCTGTTGATTGCTCAGGTAGAAATAATAGGCATCGGCAACATTATCTTTGTGAAGCGCAACACACATGCAAAACCTATAGCCTTTTCCAAATTCAGATCTCAGTTCAACCAATGTTATGGCCCCCCAATCAGCATTAAACTCATCCTGTGCAGCACTCTTTAAAAAAGGTTTGAATTCATAATCATACCCACCTGCAATAGTGTACAATATTGACTTAAAGTTTGCCTCATACGTTTTATTTCTCAATGCCACATTACTTTCCACCGCTTTTTTAATACTATCATTGGCATAGACTTTATATTTAATTGGCCGGATAGCATATCTCAGTTCAAAATCTTTATCTGCATACTTAACAGCATACTCATAATCCATGTTTTTGTTCTGAAGGATTTTACTCGCAACAAAGCTCGCAGGAATATTAAGAGTCATCCCACATTCCTTGATGATAGACTCAAATTCAGTGAGGCTCTGTCCAAAGCCTGAATTTGAAAAAATCAAGGCCAATACTGTTAACGTTACAAACTTTAAGTGTTTCATGGATTTAGAATAATCGGTTAGTTTTTCGTTCCAAAATTAGGTGAAAGCATGTTGTAATTTCATAAAGAGTGAAAATAATTTCACACTCAAAGGTTACGTATTTATTGAACTCTATTAATAAAAATAAAAGAAAAAGATTAAAAATGGAGGATTCAAAACATAATATTAGATAGATGGTGATCAGGAAAGTTTATTGAGTTAGAAAATTCATTGATAAAAAATAATAAATGATTTTCGGGTAGTCGCAATTAAGCTTATTTTTTTCATACTTTAAGCAGACAAGGCCTCAGTGATATGTTTTTCAGGATTAGTGAGTGAATTATAAAGGGGATTAATTCGACTTGATTGTTTTTTATTTCGTCATATAGGGATATCTGAAATCGGTAGGTGGAACCAATGTTTCTTTAATAGTGCGGGGACTCACCCATCGCAACAAATTCAATTTACTCCCCGACTTATCGTTTGTCCCGGATGCTCTGGCACCTCCGAAAGGTTGTTGGCCCACCATGGCTCCGGTTGGTTTGTCGTTGATGTAAAAGTTTCCTGCCGAATAACGCAATATATCAAATGCCAGCATTGTTGCATTGCGATCGCGACTAAAGATTGAACCAGTTAAAGCATAGGGTGAAGTGGCGTCACAGATCCTCAATGTTGCTTCGAAATCTTTGTCTTCATATACATAGACAGTCAGCACAGGACCAAAGATTTCTTCCTCCATTGTCTTGAAATGTGGATCGGTTGTTAAGATAATGGTGGGTTGGACAAAATAACCCTTTGATTTATCACCTTCTCCACCTGCAATAATGGTAGCAGCTTTTGAATTCTTTGCAAAGTCGATGTATTTCATTATAGCATTAAAAGACTTCTCATCGATCACTGCATTGACAAAATTATTTGGGTCAAGGACGTCACCTACCGTTATCTGTGCAAGCATGTCGGTGACTGCCTTTTTAACCCGGGGCCACATTGAAGCCGGTATGTAAGCACGGGAAGCGGCTGAACACTTTTGGCCCTGGTATTCAAATGATCCACGGATCATTGCAGTAGCCAACTCATCGACATCGGATGAACTGTGCGCAAAGATGAAGTCTTTACCCCCTGTTTCTCCGACAATCTTTGGGTAGGAACGGTAATGTTCGAGGTGATCAGTAATTTGTCGCCAAAGTCCTTTAAAAGTTGTGGTTGAACCGGTAAAGTGAATTCCGGCAAACATTGGATGCGATAAAACGAAATTACTGATAGTACTTCCGGAACCAGATACAAAGTTAATGACACCGTCAGGTAGACCGGCTTCGATGAGTACCTTCATGAGGTAATAACTTGAAAGCACAGAAGTGGTTGCTGGTTTCCAAACAGTGGTATTACCCATCAATACCACTGAAGTGTTAAGGTTTAAAGCTATTGCCGTAAAATTGAACGGTGAAATGGTGTAGACAAAACCCTCAAGTGGCCGGTATTCCATCCTGTTTATTGTGGAATTGGTCGAAGATGGTTGAGAATCGTAAATCTGGGATGCAAAGAATGAATTGTAACGGAGAAAATCAATCGATTCACAAACTGAATCTATCTCAGCCTGCATAATGTTTTTACTCTGCCCCAACATCGTGGCTGCATTGATCAGGTAACGGTACTTTGTCGAAATCAGCTCGGCAGCTTTTAACATGATGGAAGAACGTTCGATCCAAGAAAGATTCATCCACAGGCTCTTTGCTGTCAGGGCAGCTTCAACAGCCATATTCACTTCTTTTTCAGATGCCTGATGGCATAATGCAAGTATATGGCCATGATCGGATGGCATTACGACTTCATGTATAATACCAGTATAAATCTCTTTTCCATTAATAATCAACGGTATTTCGATTTTCTGGCTTAACTGTCGTTTGAGTTCCAAATTGAGGAGGCGATTTTCTTCGCTTCCCGGGAGATATTGCAAAACCGGCTCATTCGCTGGTTCACTGAAATTAATAATTGCATTGTTCATTGGTTGTTTTTTTTAAGCGCTTTAGTAATGTCCTGGTTTCCTCTTTCAAAAGGTTTGCAAAATTATAAATTTACTGCGATATGCACAATCGTGCATGTCAGTTTAGAGAAACACCCTTTGATTAATAAGGATGAAAACAAATGAAAACAGAAATATATTGATGAAATATGGAAAAATGATTTGGATATCCCAAAATCTTAATAGAAAAAAAAGAAAAGTAAAGATTAAAAGAAATGAAACTTTAGAATCGGGTTTTGATTACTTCGGGGAGAAAAATGAAGCATATTGTCGACTTTTGTTGCTATTTATTCCGTTAATAGACTTGAAAAAGTGACATAATAAATTAATTTTGATTTACATTTAGTAATACATTTTCTATATTAACATTAATATACAGCCAAATAACTTAATTAAATAATACATTAAAATTGGTATTATGATTATTCAAAAATCTTTTACACCTTTATTCCCTTAAATAATTCTAGGATGGGTATTGAAATCAGGGAAGTAATATCGAAGCAAGATCTACGTGCTTTTATCAATCTACCGGCAAAAATACATAAGGATCATCATAATTGGGTGCCTCCAATTTATATGGACGATAAGGTCTTTTTTAATGCCAAAAAAAATAAATCATTTTCTTATTGCGATACCCTTCTTTTGTTGGCTTTTAAAAACAAAAAAGTTGTTGGCAGAATAATGGGCATCATCAATCATCGTTACAATGAGTTGCATGATGAAAAAGACGGCAGGTTTTGTTTCATGGAAACATGGGATGATCAGGAAGTATTCGATGCCTTGATTACGTATGTTGAGAATTGGACAAAAGAAAAAGGGATGGTTAATCTAGTCGGACCACTGGGTTTCTCAGACAAGGATCCACAGGGTTTTCTAATCGAAGGTTTCGATGAACCAATGGTGATTGCAGCCAATTGCAATTTCCCATATATGCCGCAATTGATTGAGAAAAAAGGGTTTGAAAAGAAAATAGATTGTCTTGTATATAAAGTAAACATACCCGACAAAATTCCTGAAATCTACCTCAAGATCTATGACCGGGTGATGAGTCGCAATAAGATCAATGTTTTGGAATTCACTAAGAGAAGTCAGCTCAAACCTCTTATAAGGCCAATATTTACACTTTTAAACGACACCTTTAAAGACATTTATGCATTTGCTCCTTTCGAAATAAGCGAGATGGACGACTTTGCCAACCGCTACCTTTTATTGATGGATCCACGTTTTATTAAAGTTATCACCAATAACCAGGGAGAAATCGTTGCATTTTTTATCGCCATGCCGGATATCAGCAAGGGTATCGTTGCATCGAAAGGAAAGATTATTCCATTTGGTATATTTCAAATATTCAGAGCACAAAAGAAAACCAAACAGTTAAACCTGTTACTGGGAGCCGTGAAGAAAAAATACCAGGGAATGGGTGTTGATGTTGTTATGGGAGTGAAAATGTTTGAAACAGCAATCAGCCGTGGAATGGAATATATGGATACTCACCTGGAACTTGAAGACAACAATAAGATGCTGGCTGAATTCAAATTCATGGGGAAAGAGCTGTATAAACGTTATCGGATTTACAAAAAGAGATTAATAACAACATAAAAAAACAACCGTTCTTACACATTACAGATAAGGGTCTTTTCAAGACTGATTTTTGTTTTCTTCGTTAAAAAACGATTGATTACCTTTGAACGATTGAATTTTAAAAAAATATCAGAAAATAAATGGGACTATTACAAGATCGATTAGCTAAGTACGATGCCCCTCAAAAGGTAATGGAGGCTGGCATTTATCCCTATTTCAGGGCAATTGAATCAGAACAGGATACAGAGGTGACCATCCATGGTAAAAAAGTATTGATGTTTGGTTCAAACAGTTATCTGGGACTTTCTGTACACCCAAAAGTTAAAGAAGCTGCCAAGAAGGCTATTGATAAATATGGAACCGGATGTGCCGGATCACGCTTTCTGAATGGAACGCTTGATATTCACATCGAATTGGAAGAGCGCTTAGCTAAATTAGTTGGTAAAGATGGAGCCTTGTGTTATAGTACCGGATTTCAGGTAAACCTGGGCGTTGTTTCAGTACTGGCCAGTCGTAATGATTACCTGATTCTTGATGAGTTGGATCATGCTTCGATCATTGAAGGCAGTCGGCTCTCTTTTTCAAATGTTTTAAAATTTGCACACAACGATATGGAATCGTTGGAGGTAAAATTAAAATCGTGTGCCCCTGATCGTATTAAATTGATCGTTGTTGACGGTGTCTTTTCTATGGAAGGTGATTTGATTAATTTGCCTGAGGTAGTACGCCTTGCAAAGAAATACAATGCCAATATCATGGTTGACGATGCTCATTCACTGGGTGTGTTCGGAAAAAATGGTACTGGTACAGCTTCACATTTTGGCCTTACAAAAGATATAGACCTGATCATGGGGACTTTCTCCAAGTCGCTGGCTTCACTGGGTGGATTTATTGCTGCGGATAAAGAAGTGATCAACTTTTTGAAACATAACTCGCGCTCATTGATTTTCAGTGCAAGCATGACCCCTCCGTCTGTGGCTTCTGTACTTGCCTCACTGGATATCATGGAAAGTGAACCCGAGCGTATTGCTCATCTATGGGCTTTGACACGCCACGCTCATGCAGGCTTTAAAGCAGCCGGATTTGATATCGGGAAAACTGATTCACCAATCATTCCTTTGTTTATCCGTGATGATATTAAAGCACTCATGATGACAAAGACACTTCTTGAAGAAGGCGTATTCATAAACCCAGTTGTATCCCCTGCTGTTCCTGTCAACGATTGTCTCATTCGTTTCTCTTTGATGGCAACCCACACATTCAGCCAGGTTGACACTGCAATTGAAAAGATTACAATGGCAGCAAAAAAATATGGTGTACTTAATGGAGTAGGAGTTTTGTAATTTACTGAACATTAAAAATATCAACATATGCGTCAGGTAGTATTTATCACCGGTGTATCATCAGGTTTCGGAAAAAGAATTGCCGTATTATTGTCTTCAAAAGGGTATACCGTTTACGGAACCAGCCGGAAAGATATTGATACAGATCATAATGTGACAATTCTGAAAGCAGATGTTACGGATGCTGCTTCTATGAAAATGGCCATTGATAGTGTCATCAAAAAAGAAGGTCGTATCGATGTGGTGATCAATAATGCCGGCATGGGTATATCGGGAGCTATTGAAGAATTTTCACTCGAAGACGTCAAACTCCAGATGGGAACCAACGTCATGGGTGTTTTCAATACCCTTCAGGCTGTACTGCCTATTATGCGCAGACAAAAGGATGGTTTGATAATTAATATCAGTTCAATTGGAGGTCTCATGGGACTTCCTTTCCAGGGATTCTATTCGGCAAGTAAATATGCTATTGAAGGTCTCAGCGAGGCATTACGCATGGAAGTGAAGCAATTCAATATAAAGGTAGTCGTTATCGAACCCGGAGATTTTGCCACAAACTTTACAGCAAATCGTAAGATAGTTTCAAATGGGAAAACAAATAGTGCTTATAAGGAACAGTTGTCAAAGTCTCTCGCAATCATTGAAAAAGATGAGAAGGGTGGAATGGCTCCTGAATTCCTTGCGAATAAGCTCTTAAAAATCATTGAAAGTAAGAATCCATGTCATCGTTATGTGATATCATCTTTTGAACAGAAACTTGCAGTTTGTCTCAAGGCTATTCTACCTGACAGTATGTTTTTCAAAATCCTTGCTTCACATTACGGTATTAAATAAATAAAATCCACCGATACCATATTTTACGATGTGGTATCGGTGGGTGTAATATTTTCATTATAGATAGACTGCACCACGAGCCCGGCCAAGGTAAAGCCAAAGATGGCTGTAATATGTGCTACTGTTCCATTGATTATCGCTTTCGCACTGCACCATTCATGATTAGCCAGATCAGGATCTCCAGGACCATTCTTTGACTTGGGACACAGACATTTATCTGTACCGCATGATGTACCCTCACCCAGATTTTCAAGCAACTCGTCACTGTAAACACAGGGGAACTCTTTTGCGGGCAAGTCACCTTTACGAATCATCTTGCGAATACGGGCTCCTAATGGACAGCCCTTAACATGCCAGAACTCAGCAACTTTCACTTTCGTAGGATCCAGTTTCAGCGATGCTCCCATCGAAGAAAAGAATTGGGCATTCGTCCTTGTTGCACTTCGAATAAGGTGAATCTTGCTACCTAGACTGTCGATGGCATCGATAATATAATCATACTGATCAAGGTCAAACTGATCGTGAGTCTCTTCACTATAGATTTTCTGCAGCGCTGTTATTTCTGCATAGGGATTAATTTCCAGCAGCCTTTTCTTCAGGGCATCCGTTTTAACCTCGCCTACTGTGAGTGTTGTTGCATGCAGCTGTCGGTTAATATTGGTAATACACACACGATCCGAATCAACAATGGTCAGATGTTTTATGCCCGTTCTGATCAGACTTTCAGCACACCAGCTACCCACCCCTCCAATTCCGAATATGATGACCTTTTTAGTGGCCAGTCTTTCCATCCTATCATTTCCAAACAGTAACGCAGTACGTTGAAAAATACCTTTTTCAATTTTCATGTAATGTAATAAATAATAATCGTCTGATTGTCAATAGCAATTGCTATTAGAAGACGGTGCAAAAAGAAGTATTTAAATTTCAGGCAAAGATAATCATTAATTCAACGGTGACCTTTACTCGAAAATATGTAGATGTAACCCTTTTTGTTGCTCAATTGCCAAATAATATTCCATTATCTTTGCCAACGCTTAAGTCTTTTAGTCAATTATTATGAAGCAAAAAATATGGAATAGAGAATTTATATTGTTGATATTGTCAAATTTATTGATGTGTATTACTTATTATTCGCTTATTTCCACTCTTCCCATATATATCAGTGAAGTATTGCATGCCAACAAAAGTATTGTTGGTATAGTGCTTGCATCTTATATTGTCGCATCTGTAATCATTCGTCCTTTTTCAGGATTTGCACTCGATAAATTCGGGAGAAAGGCCATTCTACTTTCCTCGTTACTTCTTTATGCCTTGATATTTTGTGGTTACGCTTTTGCAGCCACTATCCTTTTTCTCATTGTGTTGCGTTTTTCACATGGTTTTACCTGGGGAATTACAACCATCGCCCAATCCACCAACATTGTCGATATCATTCCTGCTTCGAAACGTGGTGAAGGACTTGGATATTACGGTCTCTCAACAACCATGGGAATGGCCATTGGACCAATCATTGGATTATTCATTCTTCATAGATGGGGCTATTATTCGATGTTCTTTACCGGATTTTTTATTAGCCTTGTAAGTTTTACCTGTGCTGCTATGGTGAAATACCCCATCTATAAACCAAGCGAGGAAAATCATCATTTCAGCTGGCCTAAACTCTTTGAAATCCAATCGATTCTGCCTTCACTAAACCTGACCATCATCCAGATTACCTATGGAGGACTGATAACATTCATTGCCTTATATGGTCACGAAATCGGAATCCGCAATGCTTCTGGCTTCTTCCTGATCTATGCGCTGGGTATAGCAACTTCAAGATTCATTTCCGGAAAAGAATTTGATAAGAGAGGCCCCCGCTATATTCTGACTCTATGCATCAGTCTACTGGTCATTGGATTTGTTATTCTGGCACTCGTTAAAAATCCGTTTGGCTTTTATGGTTCTGCCATCATTCTTGGTTTTGGCAATGGAGTCATCTTTCCAACCTTTCAAACCATGGTCAATAATTTATCTAAACCTACACGTCGTGGAGCAGCCAATTCAACGCTCTACACGGCACTCGATCTTGGAATGGGATTGGGTATGATTGTTATGGGCATCATCTCGCAGAGCACCTCTATCACCACTGCATTCATTGTTAGCGCGGGGATCTGCCTGATTGGACTGATCTATTTTGTCAGCTTATCGGTGGGCCATTATGAAAAACATAAATTGGTTTAAGAGATAAAAACTTTCTATTAATATCCATGTAAATTTAAGTCCCTGGTCTGGACTAAAGTAACCCGTTTTCCCATCTTTTTCTGGATGATATGAAAATGATGCAGCTCCTCTGTACTAATCAGAGAGATGGCCTCCCCTTCCGTTCCGGCACGACCTGTCCTTCCAATCCGGTGAATATAGTCTTTGGGTGAACGGGGCAGTTCATAGTTGATGACATGCGGAAGAGACTGAATGTCAATCCCCCTGGAAGCTAAATCTGTAGCTACCAATACCCTGAGATTGCCAGCCTTAAACTTATTCAGGGCCTCATTGCGTGCTCCCTGGCTTTTCTTACTGTGCAGGGCCATAGCTTTGATGCCATTGTTAATGAGTTTATGTACTACGGAATCGGCTCTTAAAGTAGAAGAGACAAAAACCAGCACCTGATCCATGTCTTCTTTGATGATCAGGTAGCGCAGCATAGGCCCTTTCCGTTCATCATCCACCTGATAGGCCAACTGTTTAATCAGATCCAGATCCAACTCTTCATCCCTGATTTCAATCAGTACAGGATCAGTCAACAGGATGTCTTTGATCGCGTTTACATCATTGTTCAGCGTTGCAGAGAAAAGTAAATTCTGTCTCTTTAAAGGCAAAAGGTATAATATCTTACCCATCTCTTCCTTAAACCCAAGATTTAACAGCTTATCAGCTTCGTCCAGAACCAGCATCGAGACCTCAGAGAGATTGACCGCATTGGATGAAATCAGATCAAGCAATCTTCCGGGAGTGGCAACCAGTACTTCTGTTCCCTGCAATTGTATCATCTGTGGGTTGATGGATACCCCGCCATAAACTGCCAGGGTTTTAATTTTCCGGGGCATGACAGCTGCAAATATGCCAAATACTTCTTCAACCTGAATGGCCAACTCGCGGGTTGGAACCAGGATCAGCGTCTTGATATACCGGTTTTTAGAAGGTCCTTCTTTTTGCAACAATTCAAGAATAGGAAGCACGAAAGAAGCGGTCTTGCCTGATCCTGTTTTGGCTAAGCCGAGAATATCTTTTCCCCTTAAAATCACAGGTATTGCTTCTGATTGAATGGGATAGGGTTGCGTGTAATTTTGCTCGGCTAAAGCAACTAAAAGAGGTTCTGACAATCCAAATGTTGAAAACGGCATACGATTTATGGGATATTTAAAATGCTATTCCTGTTAAGACTTTGCAAAGATACAATTTATAATCTTTTGCCATTTCTGCTTTTATGTGCTTAGAACAGCCATCACATTTGATGGAATTTCACACCTTATATTCAAAACAAGTTGTGGATAGATATTAAAGCAAAAGTTCTTAATTTTGTCAAAAAATCACAAACATTCAATATTTGTAGATTTCATGACTGAATTCAACTTACCGGACCATCCCCACCGTAGATTTAATGCCCTGACAGGCGATTGGGTTCTGGTTTCTCCACATCGTGCAAAACGTCCATGGCAGGGACAGGTCGAAAAGGCCCAGGAAGATAAACGTCCCTCGTACGATCCCATATGCTACCTATGTCCTGGTAACGAACGTTCGAGTGGAGACTTCAACCCTGATTATCAAGCTACCTATTCGTTTATCAACGACTTCAGTGCGCTTATGGAAACCACACCTGATGGTGGTTTTACAGATGGTGAACTGTTTATAGCCGAAAGCGAACGCGGTATTTGCAAGGTGATCTGTTTCTCTCCACGTCATGACCTTACAATCCCTGAAATGGAAGTTGAGCAGATCAAAGGGGTCATCGATGTCTGGCAGGAAGAGTATCGCTCGATTGGTAGCGTTGATTTCATCAATTATGTACAGATCTTTGAAAACAAGGGAGCCATCAACGGGTGCAGCAATCCTCACCCTCACGGTCAGATTTGGGCTTCCAAGTATATCCCGGTAGAGCCTTCGAAAGAAGACAAACGCCAAAAAGAGTACTTCGAAAAACATGGAACCACGCTGCTTTCAGATTATCTTGAAAAGGAGATCACAGCCGGAGCCCGTCTCCTGTGCCAGAACGATCACTTTGTTGCCTTGATCCCTTTTTGGGCGACCTGGCCTTTCGAAGCCATGATCATCAGCCGTAAACCGGCACAAAACATACTTGCTTTTAATGAAGAAGAAAAGACTGCATTGGCTGCTATTTATAAGAGTCTTACTGTGATGTACGACAATCTCTTCGAAGTCTCGTTTCCTTATTCAGCCGGAATCCATCAATCACCAACTGATGGAAAAGATTATCCCTGGTGGCATTTCCACATGCACTTCTATCCCCCACTCCTCCGTTCAGCCACTATTCGTAAATTCATGGTAGGCTACGAACAACTGGCTACCCCCCAGCGCGACGTTACCCCCGAAACCAGCGCCCAACTCCTATGTTCATTACCAACAACCCATTATAAAAAATCCTGCTAAGTAGTCTATAATAACAATTATCCTAAATCAGCTATAAATAGTGAGTAATACTCCAGGATAACTCCTATATAACCCGAAATTTTCCCGATTATACACGGTGTTTATGCTGTATTTATGCCGTATACAATTATACGGGATAAATACGGCATAAATACGGCTCACATACGGCTTAGATACGGCTTAGATGGGAATTATCCTTAAGTTATCAGTGAGTGATCTAAGAATATTATAGGGCAATTAAACAAACCTTTGGAAAAGCTTATCACTTGATTTTTATAAAATTACGACATATTTTCAAAAAACACAACAGCCTCATGAAAAAAGTTTTCAGGATAGATTTTTTTCAAGAAAAACTTCTGAAAACAAAAAATTGTAATTATTTGTTTATTATACGATTTATCAGACTTTTAGCTTGATATTTCTTACTTCATCGTTCCATTTAACTCTTTTTATTTCCAATTATTTTTAGTCAAAACCATACTCAGTAAGCATTTCTTATTAAAATAAGCAGTATCTTTGACCCATTAAACAAAATGGTCAAACTAACTGTTTGTATTGTTATAAAAAACATACAACAAGAATTTCAAACTCAATATGGTCTCAATCACACACAGCGGAGAGAACATTCTTCGCCTGAAACAGATATTAAATGCCGCCCAGAAGCATTTCGGCAGGTATGGACTTGAGAAATCGACTATGCGCGAGATTGCTTCCGATCTGAATATTTCAAAAGGCGCACTCTATTATTATTTTTCTGATAAAGAACAACTTTACAAAGCGGTTGTTGAAAAGGAGCAGGAAGAATTTATCCATTTGCTGAATGAAAAACTATCTTTAATGTCGGATCCGAAAGAAATGTTTTTGGAATATGTCGAGATCAGGATGGGTCATTTCAGGACTATGTTAAATCTTAGCCGGTTCAGATTGGAAGAAATGGGCAACCTGAAACCATTAATGGGTGATACCTGGTGTCAATTTCATAATAAAGAGGTTGAGATTATTGAAGAAATTCTCATCATTGGGATAAAGAGCAATCAATTTTTCATGGAACATCCTCATGAAGTTGCTGAATTATTTCTGGATCTACTGAAAGGATTACGAAAGAATGAATTCCAAAATAAAGAACTGTTTTATCTTGATCAAACTGAATATGCCGGATTGGTAAGCAAAACAATCGCATTTGTCGAGATTTTCATTAAAGGTTTAAGATATAAAGATAATTAACTAAATCAGGATAAGTCTATCAATAGAATATCCTTCCAAAACTAAACATTACAAGAGGAAAGAACACATGGAGAAGAAAGCAGAAGTACAAGCAACAAAAAAGAAGGGTATTGGAATGTATATTCCATTAACGCTTGTTATACTGGCAGTATTGGCCGGTAGTTATTACTGGTACAGAGAATATCAGAAATACATAAAGACAGATGATGCACACGTTGATTCGGATAATGTTGCAATCAGCTCGAAAATTTTAGGCCGTGTCATCCATATGTATGCGGACGAAGGAGATTCTGTTAAAAAAGGAATGTTGCTGGTTGAACTTGACAGTACGGATCTGGTAGCCCAGGTACATCAGGCTATTGCATTGAAAAATCAGAATACTGCTGCACTTTCACAATCACAGGCAAAGTATCAGTTTGATCTTGAAAGCATGAAAGTACCTGAGGTAAATATTGCAAAAGCAAAAGAAGATTTTGCCCGCGCAAAGAGTCAGCTTGCAGGTCAAGTCATTACCAAAGAAGCTTATGATCATGCAAGCAAGGCTTTGGATGCAGCTGAGGCACAATACGATGCGACTAAATCGCAGTTACAGGTTTCAAAAGCACAGACACTAAGCGCTGAAGCAGCTATTCAAAGCGCACAGGCTCAGGTCAATGTATTGCAAACCATGTTACGCAACACCAAGCTCTACGCTCCTGTTGATGGCATCATTGCAAAGAGATGGTTGCTGGCCGGTGATATAGCTCAACCTGGACAGTCGATCATGACCTTGAACGACAATAAAAAGATTTGGGTATCGGTTTATCTGGAAGAAACAAAAGTGGCAAGTCTGAAAATGAATCAGAAGGCCATCTTTGATATTGATGCTTACCCTGGTGTCGTATTTACCGGTAAGGTAATTTCGATTGGTTCAAACACTGCTGCCCAGTTTTCGCTAATTCCGCCCAATAATGCTGCAGGAAACTTTACCAAAGTCACTCAACGTATTCAGGTTAAAGTATCGATTGATGGAGTTGAAGGACAAACTAAACTAAACAATTATCAATTACTGGCCGGAATGTCGGTCGTGATGAAAATAATAAAGGACTAATTATGCGGAAGATATCACCTTCTCACCGCATCCGTAGAATGCTCCGGAATCCTGAGTCAGGATTTCATCCCAAAAACGAAAGTTACAAATGGTGGCTGTTGGCGAATGTGATGATCGGAACATTTATGGCTGTACTCGATGCAACCATTGTCAATGTCGGGCTCCCAAAAATCATGGCATCTTTTGGAGTTGGGATTGACAAGATTGAATGGGTGCTGACCGCATACATGCTGGCCATGGCAGTGATGTTGCCTACTTCGGGCTGGCTAGCTGACCGGTTTGGCTATAAGCGGATGTATTTCCTCGGAATGCTCATATTTACTTTTGGCTCATTTCTTTGTGGAATATCGGGAGATGAGAACACCCTGATCATGTCCAGAGTCGTGCAAGGACTAGGCGCAGGGATCATCATGCCTTTGGGTATGGCGATCATATCCCGTGAGTTTCCTCCTCATCAGCGAGGCATGGCCCTGGGATTCTGGTCTATTGCTGCGGCAGCCTCGGTGTCATTTGGTCCGCTCATCGGGGGATACCTGGTTGACAACTTTAGCTGGCCATTAATATTTGACGTCAATGTCCCGGTCGGAGTACTAGGATTGGTTGCAACGATTGTTATTCAAAAGGAATATGTGAACAAGAAAGTCAAAGATTTTGATATACTTGGATTCATCTCGATCAGCATCTTTCTTCCCCTCATTCTTTATGCCCTGGCAGAAGGCAGCGCTACTACCAACACTGAAGGATGGTCTGCCACTTATGTGATGGTCTGTATGGCGATTTCATTGATTGCATTGGCTGCTTTCCTAACTGTAGAACTTACAGTTGACCACCCTCTTATCGAATTGAGGCTTTTTAAGAACTATAACTTTGCAGTCAGTAATATCATCATGTTTATTTTTGGGATCGGTATGTTTGGCAGCACTTTCCTGCTTCCTCTATATCTTCAGAACTCACTGGGATACACTGCCATACAAGCTGGATCCGTATTTATGCCTGTGGGGATTATCCAGGGAGCCGTCTCTCCTATCATTGGTAAAATTGCTGACAAAACAAATGCAAAGATTCCGATTATTTTTGGGATAATGTTACTAGCTTTCAGTTTCTATCTGAACAGCAATATGTCTTTCCTAACAGAGCACAATTATGTCATGGCCACCCTCTATATCAGAGGTTTTGCAATGGGAATCGTGTTTACACCTCTCATGGCAATTTCACTTTTAGACATACCCAGGGAGAAAATGGCACAGGCTTCCGGCATCAGTAATGTTATCAGGCAATTGGGTGGCAGTTTCGGCATAGCCATTCTGGCCACTTTATTGATCACACGGGTAAGTTACCATACCGAAATGTTTGGTGAGTCAACCAACCCTCGTTCTGAAGCCTATTTAACCATATCATCTAAAATCAAACAACAGATCATTACACATTCAGGCAGTTCACCGGCAATGGCGGCCAGGCAAAGCCAGGCAATGATCGCGGGGCAGCTCAGCAAAGAGTCTTACATCACCGGTATTGACGATGACTTTCTGGTTGCAGGTCTCTTCACACTTTTAGGTGGAGTACCGGTCCTGTTCCTTCGCGTAAAGAAAAAAACACCTCCTTCAAAAACCATTCAACATGAATAATCGTATTATCAATCACATAGCTACTTTTTTACTGATAGTAATTTGTAGTGCCGCCTTACAAGTATCCGGGCAAGTTGCAAATGCGCCGGCAAACCATGGGAATGCAGATTCTCTTGTTTTAAGCAATATCATCAAGATTGTTTTAGATCAGCATCCTTCGATTCAGGAAGCCCAGGAGGCCATCAAAGCTGCCGATATCAGAATCGCTCTTGCCAAAACAGCCAATCAGCCCATTGTTGATGGCAATGCTTCATATACGAGAATCGGACCAGCTCCCTCGTTCGACTTCCCCGGATTTGGAAAGATCAGCCTGGCCCCAGCCAATAACTACAATACTTCTATCGATTATCATCAGAATATTTATGATTTTGGAAAGACTGCCAGTGAAGTAGCCGTTGAGAATGAAAATAAGGAACTTGCAAAGCTTACTATCGAACAGATCAAACAACGTCTGGCCATCACGGTGGTGAATGCCTTTTATTCATTGGATTATCTCCAGGAGGCTCTGATCATCAAAGATAAACAAATCACTACTTTGCATGAGCACCTTGATTTCGTGAATAAGAAGAAGGAAACCGGCTCAGCCACGCAATATGAGGTGCTGACCACGAAGGTGAAGATTTCCTCAACCGAGAATCAAAGACTCGATCTGGAAGCTGCTATCACGATTCAGCAGGGTGTATTGAATGCCTTGATGGGTCAACCCGAAAATACGCCGATTCGTACGAAATCTGAAATAGCTGTTTCACTTTTACCGGTTCAAACCGATTCAATCCTCTCCTATGCTTTTAATCATCGTGATGAGGTGAAAATCAGCAAAGAAAAAACCAACATAGCAGAGTTGCGCTACCAGGCCATCAAGACACAGCTGAAGCCTTCCCTGAATGCTTATGCAAGTGTTGGAGGCAAGAATGGTTATGTGCCTGACATCAATAAATACACGCCTAATTTTTCAGCCGGGATCGGGTTCAAGATTCCCATTATCGATGCTTACAAAAATCGCAGTAACCTGCTACTGGCCAAGTCAGCAATAGCAACCAACAACCTTGATATCGAAGTTATCAAAAGATCGGTTATCAATGATGTTGTGGAAAATGATGCGAACAGGATTGCTGCATTGAAGAAAATTGACCAGTATAAATTGCAGCTTGACCAGGCACAGGAAGCGCTGGCATTGGCAGAGACCAGTTATCAAAATGGAACATTGACCAACCTGGATTTGATTGATGCGACGATGTCTGTAGCTGAAAGCAGATTGCAACTACTGAAGTCCAGAATTGATTATTCTGTAAGTCTGTACCGTTTGAAAATGGCAATGGGTGATCGGTTGTATTAAATCGAATCATTTAAACGACTGATATAAAGCCGAAGGATATTGATGATTGACGGGAATGAAATCTGTTGATAATCAATGTTATTCGGCTTTATCATTAAAGCTTCACTCACATCATCCGAAGGGGCTAATTTTGTACCTTCTGCTACCGGGCAAATAAATGCCATATCACAGGTAAAGTAACTTACTCCCTTGTAGACATATTCATTGGGGAATGATCCGATATAGTTCATCCGGGTCACGGTTACATTCAGTTCTTCGGCTATCTCTCTAACCACGGCATCTTCGATAGATTCGTTGATTTCAACAAATCCACCCGGTAAATCAAACATCCCCTGTTTGGGTTCATGCTTGCGCCGGGTCAGTACAATCTTTCCATCGGGATATTCAAGAACAACGGCAACAGCCGGTGCAGCATTGATGTAATAATTCAGTCCGCAGGCAGCACATTTAAGAACCTTCACTCCATTAAACGAGAAGCTCTTGTTACCACATTTGGGGCAATAGTTGAAGATATTTGAAGGGTGGGTTGCTGAAAATGATTGCATTTGTATGAATTATAACAAGCTGTTATTTAGAAATTAAAGTTGTTCTTTATGATCAAAAAACGCCTCGATATCTTTTTCGATTTTCACAATTTCAGAGTATTTACCGAATGAGAAGTTATGTTTAATGTTGTTTTCAAAGTTATGCCCCCCTGAATAGACCTCAGCAATCCTCCGGCTTTCATTATATTGTTGAATCTTACGATGTTCCAGCAATTTCTCACAAACCTGACGGCCCACAGAGACAACAGAATCAAACAGGTTGTGCCCGCGTATAAACAGGTAAACATTATCTGGTCTTACGCCTAAAGCTATCATTCTTTGTCGCATAGGCTCAATATCGGTAAATGGATACTCTTTTTCAAAGATCCTCAGTTTATGTTGAACATTCGCATTTAGGAAGGCCAGTTCAGATGCCCCGTTATTTTGAATATCGGGATAGGGTGCGTTCCGTCTTAAACCGATTATTTTGTAAAACTCCCACCGGTCAAGTCTAACCGTAAAAGATGAATGTGCAATAAAATACCACAGAAACAAATCATATATGGTTTCAGAATATCGCTGGAGGAATAATTCAAAATTAAAAATACCGTTTGGCTGATCACAGGTACGTTCACAGATATAGTCTAATCCGTAAGCAGCGCAATAATGATTTTCAATAGAATAGGTATAGGTCTGGAAAATATAGTTGTGAACATTGATATCCTTTTCATGGGAGAGGTAACGGTAATCACTGTCGATACAGATAAAAAATTCCTTTGAAAGATAGGGTCTGAAACTCAGACACTGTGTGACGCCAGCTGCCAGCGCACCATTAAAGGTACGTGAATGTGCAATAAAATGAAACTTACGGTGAGGCTGGAAACGATGAAATATGGTATCCCAGAATCTCTGATCCTGAGCAGCCTCAACATGTATGGCCGCATCGCAGCGTCGCATTTTAGCCTGTCCTTTGAAATCAACTGCCAGTTGTTTATAGTGTTCCTCTCGAGTTAGTGGTCTAGCAATCATAGTCTTATTTCAGTATCATGTCTTCAAGAAAAAACAGTTTATCACCCCAGCCATCACCAAAAATACTGGGTGAATGGGTTGAGATAATCAGCTGACAGTTTGAATTCAATGTGCGGATCACATCTATCAATTGTTGCTGCCATTCGATGTGCAGGGAGTTTTCAGGCTCATCCAGTAACAGGATGGCCGGATGTTCTTCCATCAGGAAAACCTTGAACAAGATGATGAGCAATTGTTTTTCACCTGAAGACAGTTGGGTGAATAAAATAGGATCCGTTTCCTTGAAAACAGATACAACATCGGTCTTAGGATCAATCATAATCTGTTTTCCGGACCGCTCAAACAATTTGTTGATCGTTTCAAAAAGGACAGTGATGCGTTGATCATAACGTTCGGTCTTTTCCGGATCCTTCCTGGCTTCTTCCCTGAAATCTTTAAAAGAATATCGACCCGGACGATGTGAAGAAATGAATGAATCCAACTCAACATCTAACAGGCTGGCATTGTCTTTTATATACTTTCGATCCTCGAGCGGAATATTGAAATGAGAAACATTAACATAATTCCGCTTTTCCCATCCCTCGATTGGTTTACTCTTATTGAAAATAAATTCAAAACCGGTACCCTTAATGAAACCCTGAACACCTAATTCTTTCAGACGTTTAGTCTCTCCTGCAAACACGGCATCAATGATCTGCAAAACAGAAGATTTTCCACTCCCGTTCAGCCCTGCCAGGATGTTAACATCAGGATTAAGTGTCCATTTATAATTGAATTTCCCCCAAAGGTTATGAATTTCAATTTTCTGAATTTGATTTGTCATCTTATATTTTTAAATATTAACGGACATTAGCGTCTTTAAATATAACCGGTAATCTTGTAAATTACATAGCCTACCCATTCATGCGTGAGATATGACCAGTATTGCAATGCATTAATATCAGGAATAAACAGGTATTCAATATTGTAAAACGGGGATGTGGAGAGGCGATCAACAGCATATGGTGTAACTTTTAAACCTACTTTCTTGTAACAACCCAATGAACGCCGCATGTGAATGGCCGAAGTAATCAGTAAAAACTTACCGTTGGGATAGATCTTATCCAGGATCACTTTTGAATTCACCGCATTCTGGTGAGTATTATTCGCCAACGAGTCACAGATGATATCATTTAAAGGGACACCGATGCTGACTAAATAATCCCGGAAATAGCTCGATTCATACATATCACGATACACAAGACTCCCGGGCCCTGCAGTGATGAGTATTTTCCGGATCCTCCCCTGCTTATAGAGTTGCAAAGCCTGTAAACCGCGATCTGCACTGCCACGAAAGATAAGGCGTTTATCATCTTTATTGTAAGTGATGATGCCTCCGCCCAGGACAATTCCAACATCATAATAGCTACTATCAGCAGGGAGGTCTTTAACAGGATATTCCCAATTCCGAAGAACCGTATCGACCAGATAATGATTGGCTAGCAGGTAAAACAGGACTACCGATATAACGATAAGACGCCTCGACAGTCGTTTGTTTTTTATAATCAAACTCACTATCAAAAGCGCCAATACCCAAAATACCGGTGTCAGCAGGTATGAAAATATTTTAGATACGATGAAAAACATAATAAGCGAAGGTAGTAAGAATTTACTATTCTTTCATCTCATCAGTCGAATTAGGATGACATTCTTTACAGTCGAGACTTTTATTATACATTTCCATGGCCCTGTAACTCATACCCATACTTGAAAATCCACCGTCGTTAAACAGATTCTGCATGGTTACTTTACGTGTGAGGTCACTGAAAAGCGTGATACAATAGTCAGCACATTCCAATGCAGTTGCATTTCCAAGTGGTGACATGCGTTCTGTAAAGTCGATCAGGGCATCAATTCCCTTTACACCTTTACCGGCAGTTGTGAGGGTAGGTGATTGGGAAACGGTATTAATTCTGATGTGTTTCTCACGTCCATAAATATATCCGAAACTCCGTGCGATCGATTCAAGAGCTGCCTTGGCTTCTGCCATGTCGTTATATTCATACAAAGTACGTTGGGCTGCGATGTATGACAAAGCAACAACTGAACCCCATTCATTGATGGCGTCATGTTTCTTGGCAATCTGGAGTACTTTATGAAACGAAAGCGCTGAGATATCGAGGGTCTTCATGAAATTGCCATAATCCAGATCATCATATGGGAACTTCTTTCTCACGTTTGGTGACATCCCGATGGAGTGAAGGATAAAGTCGATCTTCCCCCCAAAATGTTCCATTGTCTTTTGAATAAGGTTCTCCAGATCAGGAACACTGGTGGCATCTGCAGGGATAAAAAGCGAATTGGTCATCCTGGCTAATTCTTCGGTATCACCCATCCGGGCTGCAAGTGCGGTATTTGAAAGAACAAATTCAGCTCCTTCATCATGTGCACGTTCAGCAACTTTCCATGCAATTGACATGTCATTTAAAGCACCGAATATCAGTCCTTTTTTTCCCTTTAACAAATTATAAGCCATGATTTTTTATTTGATGTAATTCTTAGAATGATTTGATATTTAACAGTAAAATAGATTAATTGTTGAAAAGCAGTTCTTTTGCAGTTGCCAGTGCTGCCTCGGTGACCGTTTCATTACTCAACATTTTGGCTATTTCTGTAATTCGTTCATCTTTCGTCAGTTTTCTGATAGATGTGGTAGTTGAATCGTTATCGTGTTCTTTAAACACCAGGTAATGGTTATCGCTCATCCCTGCAATCTGCGGAAGATGCGTAATGGCAATGAGTTGAAGACTATTCGACATCCGGCGCATGATGTTTCCCACTTTGCCTGCGATATCGCCAGATACTCCTGTATCAATTTCATCAAAGATGAGGGTAGGCAACAATTTGCGTTGCGAAATCAATGATTTCACAGCTAACATTACCCTTGACATCTCTCCTCCTGATGCAATCCGTCCCAGTTCACCGGCTTGCAGTCCTTTATTGGCGCCGAATAAAAAAATGATCCGGTCAGTTCCCGAAGTAATATATTCGTTCAAAGGTTCACACTGAACACTGAACACTGCATCTGGAATACCCAATTGCTTGAGCGTTGAGGTGATCTCTGTAGCAATCTTTCCGGTGACAGCTTTTCTGCTTTCGGTTAGCGTATTCCCTTTATCTTTTAACTGTGTGAAAGCATTATTGATTTCTCCAGTCACTTTCTGTATTTCCTCTTCCAACGACGAGATCTCTGAAAGTTTGTCAGAAATATCCTGCTGTAACTGCAAAAGTGCCGCTGTTCCGGTCACCCTGTGTTTTTGTTCCAGATGATAGATCATATCCAGACGCCGTGATATCGCTTCAGTCTTTTGTGGGTCACCGGTAGTTTGTTCTGAGAGACGCAATATATGAATGGACAAATCTTTCAGGTCAATCAGGTTGTTCTCTAAACGCTGCCTGATTTCTTCAAACTCGCCCTTGAATCCTGACAGACCAGTAAAGATGGATTGAATCTCGGAAAGTGAACCCACAATACTGGGTTCATTTTCTGACAATAAAGCAGAAGTTCGTCCAAGTCCATTGATGATCTGCTCTGCATGATTCAATATCTCCAGTTCCTCTTCAAGTTCTTCCTTTTCACCGGGCTTCAGATTGACCACCTCAAATTCATTCAACTGAAATTGGTAGTAATCCTGATCTGCCTTACTCTTTTTTTCTTCAGCCAACAATTCTGTTAGTTTGATTTTTAGATTCTGATGTTGGTCAAACAAATTGCGGTAGATAATTTTAATTTCCTGATTATCTGCCACTGCATCAACGATACCCAACTGAAAACCTGTATCACCGAGTGTCAGGGTCTCATGCTGTGAATGGATATTGATCAACCGGTCTCCCAGTTCTTTGACTACATTCAGACCTACAGGGGTGTCATTGATAAAAGCCCGCGATTTTCCTAAGGGAGTAATCTCTCTACGGATGATCGTCTGCGCATCATAATCGAGATCATTCTTCTCGAAAAAGTCCTTCAGGTCGTAACCCTCTATTCTGAAATTCCCTTCCACAGTACATTTGCTGTCTTTCAACAACAAAGCCTGGGTATCTGCACGCTGACCCAGAATAAGTGCAAGGGCTCCAAGGATAATGGACTTACCGGCACCTGTTTCACCGGTTATTGCTGTAAAGCCTGTAGAGAAATCTATTTCAAGACTTCTGATAAGCGAAAAGTTTTCAACCTTCAGGTGTGTAAGCATAGCTGAAGTGTTTTTATTAAAGGGTTAGTGCAGTAATAATGCCGCGACAGCAAAGTTATTTCTTTTGTAGAATTTGCTGGTATTTATTAGCATTTGCCGGATCTATTTCACGAAGAATATTTACAGCTTTCGTCTGATCCGTTGGTGAGGCCTTGGTATAGATGTTTATGATTTCATCTCTCTTGGCTTCTAGTAGTAATTGCATGACAAAAAGTCCCGGACGTTCCCTGTAAACACGTCTTAGATCATCCAGGGACTCACTGATCGCATTGCGTCCTTGTTCAATCTGATCGGCCATGACATCAAGCCCCAGACGGTGATATTTATAAATCGCTTCCCGAAATACTGAATAACCCGGGTTCAAATAATTTTCCGACATCCAATAACGGTTTCGTTGGCTTTCAAAGGCTTTCCATCCTGGATCTGTCGAACTCTGAGCGGTATTCACAATATCCTGAGCTTTCTGAAAGAAAAAAGTTCCACCCATCGATGAAAATGAATCACCATCCATTCCAAGAAAGATATTCAAATAAAAGGCAATGACTGAGGTCAGGTTTGAAGTGTAATTGTTATCGGAATAATCGAGTACCTGCTGGTCGATATATTTAAATCTGAAGTCGTTGTCGGCATAATTGAGCAGCGAACTATTGTAGGATGTCTTAAAGACCGGTCTTTGCAGAATCACATTAATCTTTCCCCGGTACTCATCACTCGAAGGATGGTCACTGATTGTGATAAGGATAGAACCCTCGATCCGTTCTTCAGGTTTGACGACATAAGGTGACCACTTCCGGTCATTAACAAACTCGTAAAGCGACTTCTGCAACGACTCGTAGACCCTTCGGTCAGTTCCCTGGATCTGGGGAGTGATCACCTGTACCTGAACGTTAAACTCTTGTGCTGTTCCCGCAACAACTTGTAAAAGCAGTATCAACAAAAGAATTATTCGCGTCATAAATGAACTAATTTAATACTTGTTTCCGACTCGTTCTCAATGCAGCAATTGTATTCACAATATCTATCGCCACAGATTCCTTGGGTTTAGTGCCAAACTCAATTTCTTCACCTTCGGCACTGAATATTGTTATCTTATTCGTATTGCCGAACCCCGCCCCTTCATCGTTCAATGAATTGAGAACAATTAAGTCACAATTCTTGGCAATAAGTTTGGCATTGGCATTTTCACGTTCATTATCCGATTCCAGGGCAAAACCAATTAAAAGCTGACCTTGCTTTTTAATTCGGCCCATCTCTTTCAATATATCAAAGGTAGGTTTCAGTTCGAGTACCAACTTCGCATCACTCTTTTTTATTTTAACGGGCGAAACCCTTAAAGGAGTAAAATCAGCCACAGCGGCGCTCATCACAACGATATCGGCATCCTGACAAACACTCATGCATGCATCAAACATTTCATCAGCTGAAGTAACGTCGATACGGTCAATACCGTATGAGGCTTCCTGACTCACAGGACCTGCTACCAATGTGACATGGGCACCTCTCTTTGCAAATTCCTCAGCAATGGAAAAGCCCATTTTTCCTGATGAGTAGTTCCCTATAAAACGTACCGGGTCAATTGCCTCAAAGGTAGGTCCGGCCGAAACCAGTACCTTGCAGCCACTATAGTCTTTAGTTTGACTGAACCATGATTTGAGTAACGCTACAATCGTTTCAGGTTCTTCCATGCGACCTTCTCCAATCAGACCACTGGCCAGTTCACCTTCTCCAGGTGCAATAAGGTGATTACCATAACTCAAAAGTTTTTGGATATTACCTTGCGTACTGGGATGATGAAACATGTCAACGTCCATGGCAGGGGCAAAAAACACAGGACACTTGGCCGCCAGATAAGTAGCAACCAAGATGTTATCGGCTAACCCGTTAGCCATTTTGCAAATGGTATTGGCAGAAACAGGCGCAATCAGAAAAACATCAGCCCATTGACCCATTTCTATATGGCTATGCCACATCCCGTTCGATTGCTCGAAACCGGTGGTGATTACCGGTCGTTGGGATAAAGTTGCAAGGGTCAGTGGTGTAATGAAATCACATGCCGATTCAGTCATCAAAACCTGTACATCAGCGCCTTCTTTTTTCAATAACCGGATCAAAAATGCCACTTTGTAAGCAGCAATGCTTCCGGTAACGCCTAATAGTATTTTTTTGCCCTGAATCATGGAATTAAGCCTTTATTCGAGTTCTTTTTTCATTTCACGTTCCGGATTACGATAGTAGATCTGGTCGTTTAAAAACTCTTGTACAGCTATCAGTGTAGGTTTTGGAAGATGTTCGTAATACTTGGCAATCTCGATCTGCTCACGGTTTTCGAAAACTTCTTCAAGGTTGTCACTTGGAGTTGCGAACTCTTCAATCTTTCCACGAAGTTCTTCTTTTATCTCACGGGCAATTTGATCAGCACGTTTTGATAAGATGTTGACAGTTTCGTAAATATTGCCAGTAGGATCGGTAAGATCCTTTAAATTGCGGGTAACAGCAGTAGACTCCGTTTTAATCCTTTTAAAATCCATATTGGTTGTTTGATTATTTCTTAATGTACTTTGAGGCCTCATCCTGAGTAGCTTTCACTTCTTTCGTGTACTTGCTCTTTGAAAAGTCCTGCAATATTTTATCACATGTTTCATAAACCAGACCATATCTTTCGGATAGCCTGGCTTCAATACTCTTTTCAGCGAATAGATTGTATGACTTCATCAACATGTAAAGGGCATCTTCACGATAACGGGTATCGGGGTATTCTTTCAACAAATTGTTATACGTAATAATCGCTGCCTGTAGATCACCGGTTTTGTAAAACAGATTTCCGACTTCAAAAGCTTTTAATTCTAGTTTTTCCCTTAGCTTATCAATGAGTTCATTGCATTGATCCACACGAGTGCTTTGAGGATACCTGTTGATAAAAACCTGTAATTCCTTCATTGCGTCAATAGTATTGGTCTGATCCAGACTATAAATTGGCGAGTCCAGATACTTACAATAAGCTGACATATAAGCGCATTCCTCTGCAAACTGACTTGTCGGAAAATTCTCTGCAAATCGTTTAAACTCATAGTTTGCCAGAATCAGATCATTTTCATGATAATAACAGTATGCATTCATATAGGCAATTTTCTCTGCCTTATCTGTTCCCTGAAACTCGGCCTTGATCTGTTCAAATAACTGCATCGCCTTATTGTACGAAGCCTTATTGAACAAGCTAACCGCTGTTTCATATTTTAGTTGGTTGTTGTTGCTCTTGAGCAACTTTTGGAAATCACCGCAAGCTGAAAAGAGAAGCAAAGAGGCGAATAGCGTTAATAGGAATACACGTTTAAACATTTTGCAAAATTATAACATTTAAAGCAAATTTAAAATGTTTTCTCACATCCTGAAATGAGTATAATGTAAATTGCGAAATTTTAACAAATTGGTCAATAAAAACATCCATAAACTGCATTCCAGGGGACTCTTAAAAAGCATTAAACATAATTTCATTCACAAAATCATCCAAATAAGTACCGAACACCATTGTTAACTGAAATGTTCATTCTTTTTATGTGGCTAAATTACTACAAATTGGAGTGTAATGTAAGGTTTATTTAAAAGTAACCTTTATTTCTGATGATTATTAGCTTCAAAACGATCTAAAATTTATAAGTTTGCACAATATTTGTCAAAAACTAAAAAAGAGCAATACTGTGGATATTTTTGAAAAACGTCTTTCTAACCTTGGCCCACTGGGAATTCATGCAGCCGCAGCCGATGGTTATTTTATGTTTCCCAAACTAGAGGGAGAAATAGGTAACAAAATGATGTTCAGAGGTAAAGAATGCCTGATCTGGAGTTTGAACAATTACCTGGGTCTTGCAAACCACCCCGAAGTACGCAAAGCAGACGCTGATGCAGCTGCGAAATGGGGTCTTGCAGCTCCGATGGGTGCCCGCATGATGTCGGGTCAAACCGTTTATCACGAACAACTTGAGCGTGAACTGGCCGCATTTGTCTATAAAGATGCTGCTTACCTGCTCAACTTTGGTTATCAGGGTATGGTTTCTATCATCGATCAGATGGTTGACCGTAACGACGTCATTGTTTACGATTCTGAAGCTCACGCCTGCATCATCGATGGTATGCGACTCCATATCGGCAAACGTTTTGTCTATCCTCACAATGACATGGAGAAGTTCCATAAGCAAATGGAACGCGCTACCAAGATGACCAAACAAACCGGTGGTGGTATTCTTGTTATTACTGAAGGGGTCTATGGCATGTCGGGTAACCTGGGTAACCTTAAAGCAATTGTTGATTTCAAGAAAGAGTTTGATTTCCGTTTGTTGGTTGATGATGCGCATGGATTTGGAACAATGGGTCCAAATGGTCGTGGTTCACATGAAAACATGAATGTTGTTGACGGTGTTGACCTCTATTTCGCAACCTTTGCAAAATCGATGGCCGGTATTGGCGCTTTCGTGGCCGGAGATGAAGACATTATAAAATATCTGCGTTTCAGCTTGCGTTCACAAATTTATGCCAAGTCACTTCCAATGCCGATGGTTATTGGTTCACTGAAACGTCTTGACATGATCCGTACCCGTCCTGAATTCCGTGAAAAGCTATGGGTTATTGTCCATGCACTACAAAAGGGATTGAGAGATGCCGGTTTCGATATTGGCACAACGCAGTCTCCTGTGACCCCTGTTTTATTCAGCGGAGATATTCCTGAAGCAACTCAGCTCACATTCGACCTGCGCGAAAACTACAATATCTTCTGTTCTATCGTGTCGTATCCTGTTGTTCCCAAGGGAGTACTGATGTTGCGTCTCATCCCGACAGCCGTTCATACCCTCGAAGATGTAGCCTATACCATCAAAGCCTTTGGTGAAATCCGTGAAAAACTTGCTGCCGGTAAATATAACAGTGGCGTCATGGCTGATATCACCGGAGTATAATTGATATTCCTTTATATAAAAAAGAGGCTTCTCAATAACGGGAAGCCTCTTTTTTATGCACATTTTCAAGCTGTTATTCAGCCAATAGCGCAGTTATCTTTTCTTTAATGGTATTGTAAACCTCTTCTCTGACAGGAACCAATGGCAGACGCAATACATTTTCACAGAAACCCATGATGTTAAGAGCAGCCTTTATACCGGCAGGACTTCCATCCAGAAACAGAGAATTAACAAAGTCCATAAGCTGATAATGAATTTTTGCAGCTGCCACAAAATCTTCCCTCAGACACTCCTTGACCAGCAGTGCCATAAATCCGGGACAAGCATTTCCGGCAACAGAAATTACACCTACTGCTCCCAATGACATAATGGGTAAAGTCAATAAATCATCACCCGAGATAACTGAAAATCTTTCAGGCTTATTCTTGATGACCTCCATGATCTGAGACAAATTGCCTGATGCTTCTTTTATAGCAATAATATTCGGATGATCATTCGCTAGCCTCAACGTAGTAGTAGCTGAAAGATTTACACCTGTCCGGCTGGGGACATTGTACAAGATTAACGGTATTGGAGATGCATCAGCAACGGCCATATAATGAGCATAGAGTCCCGATTGTTGGGGCCTGTTATAATAGGGAGTCACCGAAAGAATTGCATCTACACCATCCAGATTAGTGGATTGAATGGTATTAATAAGCGCTGCAGTATCATAACCGGCCAGGCCCAATATAATTGGAAGCTTTCCCTTATTGAACTCAAGAATGAAGTCAAGAACCTTACGTTTCTCTTCGTTTGAGAGTGTAGGTACTTCACTGGTAGTTCCCTGAACCACCAGGTAGTCGGTACCCTCTTTTGTAACGAATTCCAATAGTCGTCTGAGTGAAGGATAATCTACTTCACCTGACTGATTAAAAGGGGTTATTAATGCTACCCCTGCTCCTTTAAGTTGTATCATAAATTAACGATTAACCTTTGATATATAATGCCTTACATATTGTATAAATTCCGGAAGGGTTTCGACTTGCTCAGTATGAATCATTAAATCATAATATTGAGCATTGCGTTCAGTGTATCTTCCTGCTTTGAAATGAGCTCTCGACAAAGCCCCAACATACATCAACGGTTTAATATTTTCCATTGACAGATCGATCAGTAAATCAAACTCCTCTTCACAAAAAGAATAGACAAAAGGCGCCTTAGGTTTATTAAACCAATTAACACTCTTTGGGTTCAAAATAAACCAGGTTAATTTCTGATTATAATAGTGCGGAATATATTTATTATCATAATACCCTATCACCGTTATTTTCCGATTGTTATCCCTTAATTCATTTACAAATTCGTTGAGTAATGTATCGGTTTCTTCGTCCGCAAAAAAATAAAGAATACCAACTGTTGAGACCTCATCAACATTAAACGGACGATGTTCACGTTGATATTTTAAACCCTCTTTTTTCAGATGTTTTTCAAAAGCAAGATCCTTAAGTTTTTCAAATAGTTTCACGATTTTTTATTTTTTGGCTTGCTTCCAAATGTCATTTCGGATGCAAAATTAGCAATTGATCAACGTTATAAAAGAACCATCTGTTGTTTTCAATGGTTATTTTAAGATTTTAACAAATCTGTTCAAATTTCTTCAATTCAACACAGATTAGCCCCTTTCAAGATAATAGTATGCAGTAAAATTAATCAAAAGGAACATAAAAATCAAATCACTTCTATCTTGAGTTTGTTACCCTCTTCAGAGTCAGCAGATTCATCGGGTTACTTGCCATCCCTGTGACATGTTTACCGACAAAGCGCAACACTTCATCATAATATAGCACTACGACAGGGGCATCATTCATAACCAACCTATTCATTTTGAGGTAAAGTTTATAGCGCAGACTGTCGTTCACTTCTTTACGGGCCTGTTCAAAAAGCATATCAAATTCCGGATTCGTGAAATGAGTGTAATTAGGTCCGTCAGGACTATGGTTCTTGCTGTAAAAGAGAGACAGATAATTTTCAGCATCAGGATAGTCCGCAATCCATGACCCCCTGAAGAAGGGCGCCTTGCCCTGAGCCATCATTTCACGCAGTGTTGCAGGAGGCGTTACATCTATCCTGATATCAAATCCTGTTTGGTTCAGTTGCTGCTGGATGTATTTGCATAAATCCAGGTATGTTGGATTGGTGATCAGTTTGATCGGTGACAGCCCTTTACCGTTTGGATAGCCTGCAGCCGCCAGTAATTGTCTGCTTCGGTCTGGCTGATAATCATAGCCATGCATCTGTGAAGAATCATATCCGGGCATACCGGCAGGAATAAAGCCAAAGACGCCGGGAGTACCGATGCTGTTTCTCAGATGTTTCATCATCTTTACCCTGTCGAAGCCATAATTGATGGCCTGTCTGATGCGGACATCGTTTATGGGGTTGGTTTTATCCAAAGGGTTACCCACATAAAAGCCAAGGTATTCGGTATTTAGGTAAGGTTGCCTGATGAGCTGAAACCTGCTTGCGTACTTATCTTTCAACATTCCGGAACGGGTCAACAACTCGTCTTTGTAACTGGCATCTATTCCAGACATATAATCAAGGTTTCCTTTCACAAATTCCAGAAAGGCTGCTTGTTTGTCGATAATAAAGCTGATGCTGATAGCATCCAGAAATGGAAGCCTCTTACCATTTTCGATTTCGAAGTAATTGGGATTCCTGACCAGAACCAGTTTAACGCCCTCTTTCCATAGCTTGAAGCAAAATGGCCCTGTACCTACCGGATGATTCCTGAAGTCATTTGCGTAAAGCTGAATGGCTTCATGGGGCACTACTGAACAATACTGCATACTCAGCAACCCCAGAAATGGCGGAAAAGTTTCTTTTAGTTTTATGACAAAGGTTGAATCATCCATAGCCTTGAACTGCGTATCCTTCCCAAACACCCATTCCCCAGGGGAAGCAATCCTGGGATCAATCAGCCGTTTAAAGCTATATTCAAAGTCCCTGGCATTCACTGTTCTGCCTTTACCACCCGGAAAAGCCGCATCGTTATGAAAGTTTACATCCTTTCTTAAATGGAAAATATAGGTGAGTCCGTTATCGGTGATCTGCCAGCTTTTTGCGATACAGGGTTTGATCTGGAGTTGATTGTCAATCTGAACCAGACCATTAAAAATCTGATTTACAGCCCATATATTACCGGTACTGCGTGCAAAGACAGGATCAAGTGAGGTGATCCCCGCTGATTCATTGTATTTGAATATCTGGTATTTATTATTGTTTTGTTGTGTAGAAGTGCAGGCTGCCAAAAGAATCATCAAGCCCCAAAATAATGGAATACGGAAACCCATCCTCAAAGTTTTTAACAAACTTACACAAAAAAGTATTCAGAACCAATTCCGAACTTTCCAATATCAGTACTTCTGAAAATTGAAATATATTCTCTCTTTTAACGATTGGCCTATATTTTATCTTTTAAAGGATTTAAAACCACAGCTGGAGGCGTCTTCTGAATGTTTTTCCTTAGCCCTATCTCTAAATCAGGCAGCAAAATTGCATCAGGACAAATATAAGAAACAGGGAAAGAACCGGATAGCGTTGTGTTTACCACAATTTTTTTGTTAGAAGTCCCTAAAACCGATTTCAATATACCTTTTCTCATCTCCTTGATTTCAGCATCCCTCACTGGTTCTTCACTGCCATCTGCCACATTAATTTTGTAAAGGTATGTTGGTACTACCGCTCCGTTTGAGTATCTCGATTGTGATTCCAACTTGCGGACGATATATGCATATTTAAATCCATTTTCAGAGGCTGTCCTGATTAAAATTCGTTTGAGGGAATCATTCGAAACACCTCTTGATGATGTGATATCCACAACACCGGGACAAAGCATGGCCTCAAGCTGGTCTGTATAGGTTCCCGAACGGAAATAACCTGTCGGAATACTGTTGTATTTTGATGGCGTACGACTTCCATATAAATGCTTTAGAATGCCACTTTCAATCAAAGTAAGTTCCTTTTCAGGTACGATTCCATCAACATCCATTTCAAAATTCCCAATCAGTTTTTTGCCATCATATTCTTTAAGAAAAGGCAAACTTTTTACAGTGAATTCATTGGAAATCACTTTACTGTCCATGTTATCCTGAAGCGTAGGGCTGCCCGATCCCTGAACAGGTTCACGGGTAGCATAAACTCCTGTGCCCGAAAAAAGTTCTTTCTCGAATATTGATGAGACTGCAGTACCTTCAAAAAGAACAGGACCTGAGTAGTTGTCTTTTATTGCCTGTGCATTTTTCAAAGCGATCAACTTATCTGCAAATGCCTTGCATTGTGATTTTAGTTCATCCAAAGTTGGCAGATCTTTCTGTTGCAATGCACAAACTGACATTTTATCCATGGTGATTTTGCCATCTGCACGACAGGCTGCACTCACATCAATGGTCAGCATGTTATTGGGAATATTGTATTTTGAGTTTTCCGAATTCACGATATACACATCATTCGAAGACACACTGGTCATGACTTCAGAGGCTTCAATATCAGGATAATCCTTAAATACTGCTGACAATTCCTCAATCATATGTCCTAAGCTTGTTTTATCGACAACAATGTTATTGGATGATATAATTTTATTCACAGGATCAACTTTTGTAAAATCATCCAGCACCGTATCTTCAGGAGAGAGGCTCTTTGTTTTCATGGCTGTTGTTTTCCTGATGTATTCTTCAGCTGCATATTTATAGGCAACATCAGTTTGCCGCCACAAGTCACGGCGGATTTGTCCGTAATTATCATCGATGGTCGTGCTGGTAGATGCTGAACCCTGCCCGGGATATCTCCGGTTCTCGTATCTCAATGCATTAGTCCTGTGGTAATCCCCCACCAGTACTTTAATAGAGATTCCCCTTGAAATAGGATTTTCACTGGAATAATACAAACTACCCAGAGTTGCTGCCATCATTAATGAATGACCTTCAGTAATCGAATATTCGATAAAAAATGGACGTTCCATGCCGGGTATTGATAATCCCTTCATGTTGCGAACCAATTCATCCTGCATGGCTTTGAACAGCAATTCACTTTTCTTGTCCTGCGCCGATACTGACCCGCAAATAATCATCAGAACCACTATCAGCTTGAATATATCTTTAGTCATTTCTTTAGTTTTAAAAGTTAGGCTTTGATTTAGTTGTTGTTCACTTTTTTAAATCGGGACTATCCAAGATTGGAGGCCGGTCCTGCGACTTGCCCTTACGTTGCGTCTCAACCATTTTCACCAATATTGAGGGAGAAATGGCCGTAACAGGAATAGAGCCCGATTCGGCTCCACAAACACCCGTAAACACCTCCGATTTGCCACCCCCACATATGATCTGCGAAAACATGGACAAAGGAGTACCCACCAAATCCACACCACGCACCATCTCGTCCGGACGTCCATCCACATAAACCCTATACACCTCAACAGGGGAAACATTAAACGCGTTGGGTTGATTCGTCATTGTCATTGTAAATCCACCCGATACAGAAGCAAAAATATAGCCATATTCTTTCCCCTGACTCTTTGCTTCTGCCACTAAAAGTTGCCGAAGTTGATCATCGGTCTTGAGGTCGGTTGTAGTCACAATCAGATTTGACTGTCGCGAAGTCGGTTCCATCCCTGCTGAAGCTCTCGCATGACCGTTTGACCGTAGAAAACCATCAAGTGGAGTCCGGGTCATCAGAAAATTCCTCAGGATCCCGTTTTCTACCACATTCACCTTTTCACCACGTACTCCCTGATCATCAATTGTATAAGATCCATATAGATCTTGACCCTTGTAGTTTTTCATGGTTGGATCCATACTTACTGAAAAAGTAGATGGCAACACACTCTCCCCTACTTTCTTTTTAAATGTCCGCCCATCTGATTCATTACGCATGCGTTGTCCTTCAACCCGGTGACCAAAAATCTCATGAAAGAAGACTCCGCTGGTACCGCCCAGCAATAAAGCCGGACCAGTAAAAGGCTCTGCAACAGGTGCAGTCCGGAGACGAATAAGCTTATCCACCATCTTCTGAACATCGGCAGAAATGGTTTTATCATCGGGTAAACCATCTGGGGTAAAAGAAAAATAGCTCAGGTAAAGCGGCAACTGCATTCCATCATCGGCTTTAGTCACACCAGTAATGAGAATCCGGGCTGCTAATTGATTTTCTATAGCTTCACTCCCATCAGTATCAATGAAATAGTTTCGGGTTATTTCATAAGTTAGACTCGCTGAACCAGAGGTGATATGCGTATCCTTAAGAAACAATTCAGAATACTTTCTCAACCGCACTTCCCATTTTGTACGGTCAAATTTTGTCTGGCTCTCAGCCAATGCCGGCTCATAGTATTTTACGACCGGGGCTTTAGAGAAGTCGGGCGATTTATCTTCTGCAGCAACAGCAACCGACATATTGGCTTTTACAAATATTAACGCATTCGTTGCACCCCTGTAACTTTTATCGGTTGCATTCCAGATCATTTGTTGGATTGAAAGGGCATTGTCATCAAAAGGCAAGGGTGATGCGGATGTGGAATTCATGTTTCTGGAACCTGCTGGGTGAAAATTATCCAAGTCATAACTACCCACCCGAACGGATGGAGTAAACATTCTGGAATGGTCTTCACGACTGGTCATCAGGGCGCCAAAACTAGTAGAGACTATTTGTCTTTTGCTGTCTTCCACTCTGAACGAGATATAATAAGGTGGCTGGGTGCTTGCATCAAATTCTTTTTTTTCGCGCTGCAACTCTAATCTTAATATGCTCATCAGCTTGTCCTGTGACCACACCGGACTCATCATAATCAGAAAAACAAAGCCCAGTATCAGCCGTTTCCCTGCACTACCAAGGATTTGTTTCATTGTTTCAGTTGTTGTGGTAATGATTTAGATAACAAAGGATCGTGAGTATTGATTTTAAAAATGCCATTTTTCAGGGAAAGTGTAAATCTACTTTTTATTCTGGGATTTAGAAAACTATTTTTACTGCAATTTTTGAGTTTGTGATCTTCAAAACAAAAAGTACTCATTAATGTCTATGCAGTCTACTTTACAGTCATTTTCTTCAGTCCCGATGGGACGTCATGATTGTAGCATTCGTCACCCCTTCATATCAGACCCGAAGGGTCGTCATAATCATAATTAAATAAACCGGCCCCAATCAAAGAGCCGGTTCGCAGTTAACAGATTATTAATTACTAACACGCCATGGCAAACGTGTTAATGTCATTCTTTACCCACTGCCGTTTGCGATAATCCTGTAACGATAGATCCGGCCAAAGCCAGATAACCCCCAACGGTAACAACAACAGCCGGCAAAGCCACCGGGGAAGCCAAAATCGAAGCTCCAACCAGTCCAAC